>Ga0307474_10000019_pt1 | contig 154967 bp, 128 predicted proteins | sample atmos_gasesECM1C_2_FD_203312 | JGI IMG/M metagenome (GOLD analysis project Ga0307474, IMG submission 203312) | Hardwood forest soil microbial communities from Morgan-Monroe State Forest, Indiana, United States - atmos_gasesECM1C_05 | ecosystem: Environmental > Terrestrial > Soil > Temperate...
TTTGCCACTACAGTGCTAATCTTCTTCATTGCCGGTCTCCTTTATCTCTTGCGCTTCGAGCGCGTCGATAACTTGGGAGCGTATCGCATCCCGCCGGAGACCGGCATTCTCATCCCATCTGATTGCAGCGGTTGACTCATGCCCCACCGCAGGGGGATACTTGGTTGCTGCCAGTTGGGGAATCATGCCACGCACGTCTGGGAAACCTGCCAGGTCCTATAGATCAATCCATCAACGGTTCGTCAAGAACCCATGCCAATTCACATCAAAGGAATCTTAAATGACTCGATTGTTACCCAGTTCCCTCCAAGGAAGTCGCAGTCTCGTGTTTCGGTTGTTTCAGCTTGTAACCTGCCTCCTGATTCTCGGGTTGTCAGCACGCGCGCAGACTTCGTGGGAACCAATCTCCACGCCCGTTCAGAAGGGGTTCACAGGAATATTCGGTGGTGGCCCGTTTTATAAGACTGCGAATTTCAATATCCCGAAGAACATAGCTGAAATTGAACACTCTGGTTTCTCCGAAGCCATCGTCTGGAGCGTTGAAGTCAATAGCCAAGGCGACTTGAACTTCAACGGCGAGTTTCCGTTGACTTCGAAAGGCGTCTATGTAGGCAATAAAACTTATCCGAAATTTGCCGCGGATATGGCCACGTTAAAGCAAGCAGGAATTGTCAAAAGAGTCACCTTCAGCATCGGTTCCTCAAACATCGGAGACTGGGAAAACATCACTGCTTTGGTGAAGGCGCAAGGCGTCGGACCGAAGAGCATTCTGTACAAGGATTTTAAGGCCCTGAAAAAAGCAATCCCGGCTCTGGATGCCCTCGATTTTGATGACGAGAATAGCTACGACCTCGGCACTACGATTAAGTTCGGGGTCATGGTGGGCAAACTCGGCTATCACGTCATGCCGGATCCTTATGTCATGGCCAGCTATTGGCAGAGTATGGTTTCAGGAATCAACCAGAAACTCCCGGGCACGGTGGACGGAGTCCATCTTCAGGCCTATGCTGGCGGTTTTGGAAACAATCCATGTTCGGGTTGGGATTTTGGCAAGGTGCCTGTTTTCCCCGGCGTGTGGGACCAGAACTACACGCCAAGCCAAGTGGAGACGGTGATGAGGGGATGGCACAATGAATGCGGGATCGTCGGCGGGTTCATGTGGATCTACGACGACTTTGTAGGCAATGGCCTGGCCAAAAAGTACGCTACCGCAATCAACAAGGGAGTCAAATAGAACGAGAAGGTGCTGCGCAGGTTTAACTGCAGCAAGTCGTCCCTGCGGCCGAGTCTTCGATATAGGAGACCTGTCCGGAACAACTACTACCAGCACCAATCACGCCTTTGGCCACGTCTTAGACAACCTATCGGGGCTCCACCGGTGGAAGGTTCATTGTTGGCCTAACATCGGCCATAGCGCTCATTGACCCACCCATTCTCAATGAGCGCTATGGCCTGTTAGCGACAGTTGACCTGCGGAGTGCTAAGATTTTCGATCCATATGCTGCACTAGTTTAGGTGACGCGGCCCTTTCCGGCCTTTGCTTTCCACGCCGCGAGTTCCTCGTCGGAGATGTCTTCGATCTCCCACAGTTTGGAATTCAGGAGCGGAGAACCAAAGACTATTATGAAATCTGTCTCCAGGACTCGGCCCAAAACCTAACCTGTCACGTCGGCTATCGTCGGTCTCCTTGCCATCTTTGTCCAATTGTATTAGCTCTCTTTCAGTTTGCACGTCCACGCTCGAGGGAGTAACCGCAACCACTCTGCCTACGTTGTAGTAAATCCCACTACTGACAAGGAAAACGTCTTGACCAACCGCTAGTTTTTTCATATCTGCTAAACCAATACACCGCTCTATTGGGCCCGTCGAATGAAATGCCCATTTACAAAGTTACTTGGTACGAAAGCAAAAGGTGTCTTTATTGAGCGGGTTTTCTGCAGAACTCCCGTTGATGTAATTCGCAGTTTCACTCATTGACCTTGCCGGGAGGGGTTTTGAGTGTTAAGGCCTGGTTTCGTAAACTAACGGCCCGTTCCTCACAACGCAGCGTGCCAACGATCACTAACATGGGGCGTCTACATACCTACAGTTTTTCTGTACGACAAATCCTCCATCCCTCAGGATCGTCGGTGCCTGAGACTTTAATCGCGGACTGGCGAAATTCATACAGAACCACGAAAACGTGGCGAGAGGCAGTATGAAAATTAGGAAAATCGCACTTCTACTCGCAGCCTTCGTTGCTGCGGCAGCCATTTTCGCAAACGTCCAAACGCAGGTCTCTGTGCCGGGGAATGCGTCGGGTTATTTTGGCAACTGGAATGACTCGGCAGTGCCTTTTGTACCGCAATTACGGTCACCGGACCGGCAACAATCACCGTCACCTACGTCAGCGGCAAGGCGTGCTGGGGCACTGCTAACTGGCAATGCGTAGGCCCAAATGGTGGGACTTACTCTTTGGGCCAGGGCTTGGGCTTCCAGTTCCCGCTTGAAGAAGCCAAGGGCCTTGCTCCCCACAAGACAATACATAACATCGAAGCACTTATCGGCGTTTTTGTCGGCCAATCAAGGGTTCAGCGCTCGGGATTCCAAGCGATTGATGGCACCAAGAACGCGGTCCCGGTTGGCATTATGCCCGGAGGACTTTTCTTTATTGGCACCGGTAAGACCTTCGACGTGAAGGAAGCTGGAACCCTCTTCTTGGGCATCAACGATACGACGATCGATGATAACAGTGGAGGCTTCAACCTCACCGTTAGCGCGCAGTGATTCGCCCGGCCTCGCCGCCGGTGGCAGGCGGCCCGCGTACCGTCGACGCGGGGGATGGAGCGTGCAGGAGCCCAAATTCTGCATTCTCCTCCAACCGCCTGGGTAGTGCCAACCCAGCCCCGCCTGCTCGAGTGTTGTCGGAAAATCTCGATTTCACTCACATCCAAACTTAACGGTTTCACTGCCTTGGAATTTCGGCATTGGCAATGTCTGAGTCGCTAAGCTTCATCAAGAATCCGAGCACAGCATCGAGCGCAATTGCTTCTAGCATGCCGGTCTCTCGGGGTGGCAGTTTGTCCTTCACACCTTCCAGAATATCGTCGGGAACATGAATCGTCAGTTGCATAGAGGCAGAATAACCTAGGGTGCCGAGTTGCTGTTGCAAAATCCCCATAGCGCTCATTGACCAGTAGTCAAAGCGTGTCACGAGCCGTTTGCGACCATCCGAGCAAGTTGAAGCTAAATTTTCAGTAGGCGGGACGGGTTCATCACCGCAATACCTCGTATTCGCTGGATACTAAGCCACTCTTGTATTGACGAGTACCGATGTGCCGGAGCTTGATGTCCTTTCTAACGCTGCCAAACAAAGGAATGCCCTCCCCGATCAACACCGGTACACGCGTGATGGTGACATGGTGGATCTGGTCGGCTCGCAGGAACTCCTGGACCGTGATCCCGCCATCAACATAGACGTGTTTAGCGCCGCTTGCCTCGAGCTCGCGGGCAATCTGCTCGGGCTCACCGCTCATTTGTTCAACCCGCCCCGCGATTCCAGAAAAGTCGAGCGCACGATGGCTTAGAACTACGACGCGCTTATCGCTATAGGGCCACGTGGGCAACTGCAAAACGACTTCGAAGGTGTTGCGCCCAATCAAAATGGTATCAACGCTGGCGATGAACTCGTCGTATCCGTGAGGCTCGCCGCCCCCGGCTGGGAGGAAATCGTACTGACCATCTCGGCGCGCAATGAAACCGTCAAGACTGGTTCCAACGAATACGGATAACTTCATCGCAGGCTCCTTGGCTCAGGGTCGAGGAAGGCTAGTTTACTTCATAGGGGTGCTGAAAAATCGCAAGAGTGTGCTGAGCTGAGTTGAAGTGTAGTGCCGCGCAGGTGCATCTGGCCATTCGACCGTATATCGCTCGCGCGATTCTGCAGTTCCCTGGAATGGAATCGATGAATGGACACCATTGGAGGCGGATGGCCACTCTCGAAGCTTATTCGCGCGCCGCGAATCCGGAGCGATTCGCGCACGTGCACGACCGTGCGAGCTTCTTGCTCCAAAGCTTCGCGCCCGCATGAACGCTCAGCCGGCGGTCTTTCTATTCACCGGAAGACTACTTCTTGAAGGTGTCGGCCGCGCAGCGTCCGTTGCTGCTAGCCGGCCGGTTCGACGCATGGTTGTGCAGTCAAATCCGTAAGCCGCTCCACAAACCAGACAGACCTGATAGTCCTGCCCTTGGGCTCCGTTATGTGGCCAGGAAAATTGATGGCGGCAAAACATCTCCGAGAGTCGCGTAAACAATGGTGGAGTCATGCGGTTCTGTTCCCCTGCTTTACTGAGGTGATCTCAACGTACCCGGTAGGTTGTGGCCGGTTATTCGCCTGACGCATATTGATTCTCCATGTTGTCGGATGCGCCATCCAATCGAAATTGCCCGCCCAATGTATTTGCCACTGAACTCAAATCCTTGGCGAGAGCGTGACGCCAACGTCCCACAGAATCCCGCGCCAGTTCTTCCATGGTCTGTCCGAAGGAGAGCAAAGTTCCAGCAACCTGGGTCTTCAGCAACTGGGAGATTGATCCTTCGATTCCTTTCTGCACGTTCTTCAAATGTTCACAGGCATTGTCGAGTTGCTCGCCCAGTTCCTGGGAGTTGCGTGTGCCCAGCTCTTTGAGAACCACGTCCAGAGCCCTTTCCAATTGGGTACGCGCTCCGGATATGATGTCGCTGCTCATTTGCATTAATCGGTTGTCCAGATCCGACTCCAGCCGGCGTGCGGTTTCGTCCAGCTTGGCCATGCGGCTAGCAAGATCGGTGTTCTGTGCCTGCAAGCGCGACGATTCTGACCCGGCGGCCGCCTGAACTCTCTGCATTTCCTGGCGGTACTTATCATGCTCTTCACTCAGGCGCTGCTGCAGACCACGCAAGAACTCCTCGCTGCGCCGCTCCAGCCGGATTCCCGCTTCCAACACCTGCTGCTGAAACCTTTCCGCTCCAGAAACAAGATGCTTCTCCACCGCCTCGGTGATTTCCTCCGAGAACCCCTGAGCCCGTTGCTCCACCGCCTTTAGGTCCTGTCCCATTTGCTCGCGAAACTCGTTGTGGGCTTCGGTGATCTTCTTCCCGATGCCCTCCTTGGCCGCCTCCAGCACTTGTTCCGACTGCTGGCGTGTCTGGCGCAAAACCTGCGCGCCCAAATCCTCCCGCAGCCGCATCAAAAGTTTTTCTTCTACCTCCGGCGGAATGTGCGAAAGCGATATATCAAATTGGCTGCGCCGGGTTGAAGCTTGCGCCAGCTTTTCGCGGAGTTCTTTAATCTCCGCCTGCAGCGGCTCAACGAATTCCGCCATCACAGCCCGAAAGCGTGCGTACTCGGGCAGCCGCTTGCCCCGCGGCGGTTGCTCTGCGCGTGCCGGTGCCCCCGATACCTGAGACCAATCCTCAGGCCAGGTTTCCAGCCCCCAGAAGTTATCCGGCTGATCCAGCTTTGCGCCCAACTTCCAACTCTGTTGATTGGCGTCCATTGGTTGGCAGTCGACGATGTGAGCCATCGTCCAGCGGCCGTCTTTACTTTGGAATTGCACCGGAACACCAGCGTCCAGCTTCACCGAAGAACGCATCGCACAGCCGTGGGCGCTGACCACCAACGTCTCACAAACTTCGGAGAAGCCGGACTCCGGCTCCAGGCTGGTAACAAGTATCGGCAGGGTGATCGGTAGCCTCGAACTACGGCGTAAATCAGGCAGGTCTTGCGCGCGCATGGTTGTCCCTTCTGGCGAAGTGTACGCGCTCCTCGTGTCCGTGGCGGGGACTCGAGTTCTCTTAAGGTAACGCGAGTCGGCCTACAAAGCTCGACACGATAGTGTCTTTTCGTCTGTGCAATGGGACACTGCCCCTACCAGAATCGTGACAGCTTCATCTAGGAGAGTTGCACCGGCTTCGTAGGATTTATAAGCAACGTACTATAGCGTGAGACCGGCTCGCCTACGATTAAACGGCAACGGATCGTCACCGAAGAGGCCTTCGAGGATTGAGGCCGCATCCCGCGCATCGTTGTCGTCACCGCCGATGAGTCGGGCGCGAGCAGGGAAGCTGGAGATAAGGTGTTATCTCGACACGGTGCCGCAACCGACCCTTTCGCCGCCTACTGTGCAGGCTCCGGTACCGCCCAACGGGGTCGTGCCGTAGAGATTGCCCAGCGTCCATGATCAGGCTCCCAGCGGGTTCGTACCCGTCCCTGCCGTTGCGGTGGAAACTGTGCAGAATCGTCTCCTTCCAGGGTCCGACGGTGGTGGGTGTCAGTATCGCGATTATACTCACGACCGGCTTCTGACTTCACATGGGCCGGCGGCCCACCTGTTCGGATGAAAGTGCGTTGTTTAGGTTCATTGATTCCAGCCAGGCTACCTGCGACTTTCGACGGAGTGTAATCGCTGTTAACGACAGTCTCCCCGAAAAGCCAACCGTTATTGGGCAATGAGCATCTGATCCTGCCGCATTGTATCGACCCCTCGGAGGCCACTATGAAATGCCGGATGCTTGCCTTACTGGCAGTGATGTTAATGGGACGGCAGGCTTGGGCTATCACTGAGACCACAATTCACACCTTCGCCGGTGGAGCTTACTCAGAATATCCTTACAGTGGCTTAGTCTTCGACCCCTCAGGTAATGCGTATGGAACTGCGTCCGGCGGCGGGGCCGGTTATGGCACGATCTACGAATTAACGCCCTCTCAGTCGGGCTGGATTGCAAACATCCTTTACGAATTCGACAATGTCAATGGGGCATATCCCTCTGGTCCACTCATTTTCGACGCGGCGGGAAACTTGTATGGGGCCGCTAGCTATGGCGGTGATACGTCCGGTATCTGTCAGGGAAGCGGTTGTGGCACTGTATTCGAGCTGCAACGAGTAAGCGGCGGGTGGCATTTCGTAGTGCTCTATACATTCAGCGGTGACGCTGATGGGGCACACCCAAATGCGAGCCTCATATTTGACAAGTCAGGAAATCTTTACGGCACGACTTTCAACGGGGGAAACTCCGGATATGGGACTGCGTTCGAGCTTTCGCCGTCTACTGGAGGATGGAGGGAATCCACTGTTTATACTTTTGCAGGCAATAGCGATGGCGCAAATCCCGTGAGTGGTCTTACGCCAGGCCCTGCAGGCATTTTCTACGGAACGACCCTGTTTGGTGGCGCAAACAATTGTGGCGCAAACAATTGCGGCACCGTCTATAAGCTGCGCAAGACAAGTTCAGGCTGGAAGGAAACCATTTTGCACAGTTTCAATGGGTCGGATGGATCAAGTCCTATGGCGGGTCCGCTACTGCGTCACGGTACGCTCTATGGAACAACGAGCACCGGCGGAGCCTCGAACCAGGGGACAGCATTCTCGTTGATTCAAAGGAACCATACGTTTATCGAAACCGTGCTTTGCAGCTTCAACGGCACCAATGGCACCTCTCCAGTCAGCGAAATGGTGCCAGACTCCGCAGGCAATTTGTACGGAACAACAGTATACGGAGGCAGCAACGGTTATGGGGTAGTCTTTGTTTTGCGAAATTCAGAAGGCAAATGGCAAGAGTCCGTAGTGCACGATTTCGCAGGCACTCTAGATGGAAGCCAACCGCTCGGGACTCCGACGTTCCACGCAGGCGGGCTTTTTGGTACGACGAGTGGGGGCGGAGAGTGGGATGCAGGAGTGGCTTGGGAACTTAATTGGCGGTAACCATTGATCGCCGTATCACTAGTTGAGGCAACGACCAGCTTTCGCCAAAGCTTATAATACGAGATATTCCATCATGCTTGGAATGACTTTCCCTGGTTCGACCGTCTGAGTGGGATTCTACGCTTCAGGACTCGGTGTCAGTTGTTGCAAAATCGCGGTTACACTCGCTGACGGTTCTGAATGTAATTGATTCCATAACCTCCGGCCTTGAGGCTCGCTCAACCATCATGGAACAGGAAGAACCCCATACCAAAGGCAATGACTGCGAGCGCCCAGAAGGCGGGCGAATGCAGTACGTAAGCCCGGGTGCCTGCTATTGCGATTAAGCCAGTTGTGCCTTGTTCCTCGGCGCGTGACACGGCTTTCGAGTGCACCCAAGTGAGGAAGCAAAGGTAGGTGAGTGCGGAAGCGCAAAGTCCAGCCCAAATCGGTTTGTGGAAAAATCGCACGGCGTCTCCGTCTCGCCCTCCGGACCGCTCCCGTAGTAGAGTTCGCTGCGATCACCCTTCACCACGCATTACGAAAAAGGCCGGAGAAAACGGTCATGGCATCCAAAGACAATCACAAGGGGTTTTGGCGCTGATCTAGGCTAACTCAGCACCTCCGGAAAGCAGCGCCCCTGAACGGGATAGTTGACGTATTATCCCGTGGGTGTTGAAAAAGTCGCCTCGATTAGCAGGATGAGGTTCAGCAAAAGCATGTTAGAAGAAAGCATCCGCCCATGCTTTGTTGGATTCCGATCGTCGCAGGCCTGCTGATCATGATGGGGCAACACGACCGTTCCGACGGGGTGAACAACCCAACTACTGTTTTTCCGCCACGAACTGCATTACCGTCGGATAAGAAGAGCGCACCCTCAGCCCATCGGAATCGGTGCCCGACTCCAGAGGCCTTAGAGACGCGACGATATTTCCGGTGATGCTGTGTCGTAAAAGCCACGCAACTAGGTCGCGCTCGCAAACCGAACCGCGGCTTGCCCCTCGGCCGTCTTGGCGTAATGGGAACGCTTAACCGCGTACATGCGACGATCGGCTTCCGCCAGCAGGTGCTCGGCATTACTGCCATCGGCGGGGCAAAAAGCCTGCCCGATGCTCACCGAAACCAGACCCTCGCCGCAAATCGCTTTTCCGGCTTCCGCGATGATGGTTTCGAGCCGCCGGGCCATTTCTGCGGCCGCATCCTGATTGAGACCGGGGGCAATGACCACGAATTCGTCGCCGCCCATTCGCGCCGCGTAATCGTATTGCCGGCACGAGCCTCTCAACCCTTCGGCGAACATTTGCAGCAATTTGTTGCCTTGAAAATGGCCAAAGCGGTCATTCACCTGTTTGAATCCGTTGAGATCGGAAACGAACACCGCCAGCGGCAGATTGGAGCGCTTGCATCGCGCCAGTTCACGGTCGAGATGAAAGAAGAGCGATCGCGCGTTCGGAAGTCCAGTAAGGTAGTCGGTCGTAGCCGAATCCTCGGCTTGGCGATATTTCAAGGCATTTTCGATGGTAAAACCGATTTTAGAGCTGATTGCCATCAAGATGCGGAGATGGTCTTTCGTGAACGCGTCCTGCTCCGTCCGATAGAGAGCCAGCACCGCGACTACGCCCGAGACTCCCTCGAGCGGCACAGCCAGGGCCGAGCGCAGCGTGCTGTATTTGGTCGGATCGTTCAGATATCCAGGCTCAACCGATGGATTGCCATTCAGAATCGGCTTGCTGTTTTGCGCGACCCACCCGGATAACCCCTCCCCGAGGGGAATGCTTAAAGAGGAGAACAACCGAAAGTTATCGCCGCTAACATATTCGGGAGTCAGGAGATCATCCTTCTTGAGATAGACCGCCATGGAGTCGTAGGGAACCAGGCGCTTCAGCCGCACCGAAAGCATGGACAGGGTATCGTCCACGCTCAGCGAGATGCCCAGGTCATGACTCAACTCGAAGAGCATTTGCGCCTCCTGGCGCGCTTCGGCGATGAAAGAGAGATAATCACGGCGTTGCTCGGGCTGTTGCGCGACAGGTGTTTCGGATTTTGCGAAGCCTGCATCCGGAGCCGACCCCCGTTCCACCTTGACGTCGGTGGAGAGTTTTGCAGGAGTTTTCGGAGGGTGGGCATGGGCGAGTTTTTCCAATTCAATATAACGCCGGTGCAGGACCTCCACCACGCGCGGATCGAAGCTCTTGCCAGATTCGCGGACGACATGCTCCATGGCTTGATCCAAAGGCAACGCGCGGCGGTATTGCCGATCCGTAGCAAGCGCATCGAGACAATCGACGGCTGCGAGGATTCGGGCGCCAATCGGAATGGCCTCACCCTTTAACCCATGCGGATAACCGCTGCCGTCCCATTTCTCGTGATGCGCGCGAACGATGGGCACCACCGGGTAAGGGAACTCGACTTGCTCCAGAATCTCCGCACCAATAATGGGGTGGATCTTCATCTTCTCGAATTCTTCCGGCGTGAGTTTCCCCGGTTTGGAGATGATATGTTCCGGAACCGCCAGCTTGCCGATATCGTGCAGAACCGAAGCGGCTTGCAAAGCTTCGGTGTCGTCTTCACCTAAGCCAAGATCCTTGGCGATCTCCATGGCGTAGACTCGAACCCGTTGCAGATGGTCGTGGGTGGTGTGGTCCTTGGCCTCAATCGCCAATGCAAGAGCCTCAATGGTTCGCAAATGCAGCGTCGATACCTGCTCTGCATGGCGCTTTTCATCTTCGAGTTTGCTCAAGTACAGCCGGTACGAGCGGTACATGAGATAAACGGGAGGCAAGACCAGAAGCGAAGACTGCCATCCGATGTGGCGGTTCAAGAAGCTTACTAATCCGGCGATTGCCGCGCCCACGAGGTAATAAGGAAAAGACCAGAAATAACACTCCGACCAGACCTTCAACACCGGCTTACCTTCGGTCAATCGGATGATGGTTGCCATGGCAAAGGTATTGAAAGCGAAATATGTGATGGCTACCAAAAGTAGTGCGAGCGGATCGCTTCGGTGCAATCCATGAGTCGTGACGATTTGATATGCGGCGTAGGAAGCCGCCGTCCCCACCGGCAACTGCGAAAGATTGAAGAGCACGTGGATCGACTTGAGGTTGGAGGACTTCCAATAGGACTGAACCAGAACTGCCGCGAACCCAATCACCAGAGTTTCAGCGAAGCTCATCTCCAAAACGCCCAGGAGAATGAACAGGAAGTTCACCGACATGGTTCCATTAATGCCGGGTAGTTTAATTTTCAAAGACGATGCCAGAAGCGCGACCGCCAAATAGCAGAAAAACTTAATAGGGTCCATGGACTGCCAATTCGACAACGCGACGTAGAAACACGCCAGCGCCCCCAGCGCCATCGCTGCGATAAACACTTGTGCGCCCAATTGACGAGGGAAGCTGCCGGACATTCTAAGATTCTTGCTCAGGCGGAGGTGAAATGTCCGGCTAAAATCGCTTTGCTCTATTACCATGGTGTTCTGCTTGGGATTCAATGGCTTACGGGGACGCGGAGCTGGCAGTTTCAAAAGTGGGTTCTAAGCGATGGATTCCAGCAACTCTCGGTGTAGTCTGATTTTGGAGTGGGTGCATCTTCGAGATTCGGGCAGGCTTCCTGTGGGAGCCTTGCAATCGCTTTGGCAGTCGTAGTGCTCGGCGCACTTCGTCTCGGCGCATTGGAAATTCCGGCTGCAAAGTCGAAGGACAAGCCTGCAGAGTTCTCTGTTCGCTGGCAGCCGACGTTGCCGGTCAATGGGTCTCCCATCGTATTTCGCGTAACTTCGCCGGAGCGATTAAATTCACTTGCCGGCAAATGGCTCGCACATGAAGTCTTCTTTTCTCCTGATTCGCACGGCAAAGTCTGGTACGGAATCGCGGGCACGAGCCTCGAAACTCGCCCGGGAAAGTACGTTCTGCAGCTCAAGGGAGTGACGACGACGAACAAAGAGCTTTCGTTTGAGAATCGGGTTACCGTCGGCAAAGGAAAATATCATAGCATCGCGGCCAGCGTTCCGAAACGATACACGGAACCCAATCCCGAGCAGCTTCGGGAGATCAATCAGGATAAGACGTTCAAAGAACACGCCTTTGCCCAAGTGACTTCCGAGCGCGAGTGGGCGGGCAGTTTTCAGCCTCCGGTGAAGGCGCAGATCTCGGATGTGTTTGGAACCTCGCGCACCTTCAATGGCAGGGCGCAGAGCGTGCATCAGGGACTCGACTATGCCGTTCCGGAAGGCACGCCGGTGGCGGCGTTGAATAGCGGAACGGTTCTGCTGGCGCAACCTCTATTCTTCGAAGGCAATTGCGTCGTGCTTGATCATGGTCAGGGCTTGCTCACTCTGTACCTGCATCTTTCGAAGATCGAAGTGAAAGAAGGAGAACACGTCACCAGCGGACAGAAGATCGGAGTGAGCGGTGGAACTGGGCGGGCTACTGGACCACATCTTCACGTTGCGGTGCGCTGGCAAGGTGTTTACTTGAATCCGGCGACTTTGCTAAGTCTCCAACTGCCGTGAGCTTCCCCGATGATGCTCTGTGGCAGGTCGCAGGCCAGGCGATGACTGAAGCGCGTCTTTAAGATCCAGGTTGCGAATCAGGCGGTGCAGATAGTTCACATGCACGCCCAGGAGGCTCGCGGCCTCAGTGTAATTGCGCTTGGTTTCCTCCAGCGCGTTGAGAATCAGCTGTTTTTTCAGTTCTTTGACCTGGGTGTGATAGTTTGTGCCTTCGGTGCTGGGGTTGAGCCCTTTCTCCAGGATTGACTCTGGCAGATCCTCCGGCTGAATTACATCCGACAGACTCAGCACCAGGGCGCGCTCGATGGCATTCTCCAGTTCGCGCACATTGCCCGGCCAGTCATAGTTGACCAGGCATGCCATTGCCTCCGAAGAAAGTTTCTTGGTTCTCATGTGGCATCTCTTGAGGTATTTGACAACGAAGTAATCGGCCAGCATCGCGATGTCTTCGCGACGATCGCGTAACGCAGGCATGACCAGCGAGAGCACATTCAAACGATAGAAGAGATCCTTGCGAAAGGCTCCCGTCTTGACCGCTTCCCCGAGATCCTTGTTAGTGGCGGCGATTAGCCGTATGTCCACCGCAATCGGACGCGTTCCACCGACCCGCTCGAACTCACGTTCCTGCAGCACGCGCAGCAGTTTCACCTGCAGAGCAGGCGCGAGTTCTCCAATTTCGTCCAGAAAAACAACCCCTCCGTTAGCCATTTCCAGGCGGCCCTTTTTCTGCGCCACTGCCCCGGTGAATGCGCCTCGTTCGTGGCCGAACAACTCGCTTTCCAGCAGGCCTTCGGGAATCGCAGCGCAGTTGATGGCGACAAAGGACTTACTTGAACGCGGGCTATTGCGATGGATGGCTCGGGCCGCCAATTCCTTCCCCGTTCCACTCTCACCTTGCAAGAGCACGTTTGAGTCCGTCGGCGCCACGCGCGCCAGGAACTGATAGACCTCCTTCATGCGGGAGCTTTCGCCAACCAGATTGTGGTCAAGATTGATCTCCGCGGAAAGCCGCAAGTTCTCTTTCTCCAGCCATTGCATTCGCTGCGCATTTTCCAGAGCGACGGCGGAGGTGCCCGCAATCGCCGCGACTAATTGGAGATGATCTTCGTCGAAGCGGCTGGCGGCATCGCACGTATCCAGATAAACGCAGCCCATCACTTTCTTGAACATGGTCAGGGGCACGCACAACAAAGAACGAACCTGACAGTTCACCAGGCTCTCGACACCCGCCAGATGGTTCGAACCTGGAACGTCAGCGCCAAGAATCGCCAGTCCTTCTTTCATAACTTGACGGGTAATGGTGCGGCTGACGGGAACCGGCAGCACGGACTTGGCGACACGATGCCGCGCGAAAACGGACTCGAAGTGCCCGTCCCCTTTGTCGTCCAATAAAATGGCGCCACGTTCGGCGGGGACCACTTCAAAAATCAAATTCAGGATTTGCTCCTGCAGTTCGGCGAGATCGCGGATGGAATGCACGACCCGGCTGATCTTGAGCAAGGCGTTCAGATTCCGCGCCACCCGCGAACTCGTCGGGAGCTGCTTAAGAATCTGTTCCGACTGCAGGTAAAGGACGTCTTGGGGACCTAACTGTACGGTCGCCTGAGTCAAGCTGTCTTCATATTCAATCCGGCGGTCAGTCGATTCCTCCGTGTCGTCCTGTAGCAACAGCAGGAAGATAGAATCTCCGACCGAGATCTGATCTCCATGGCGAAGTCGCGTCTCCTTGACGCTCACTCCGTTCACCGCTGTCCCATTACGGCTATTAAGGTCTCGAATGTTGTAACCGTCGGCGTCCCGGCTGAGTGCGCAATGGCGACGCGACAGGGAAGGATCGTTGATGGAGAGCAAATTGGACGGGTCGCGCCCAACATGAATCTCACCGCTTGGGAGGGCAAAAGTCGAGTCCTTTAACGGCCCGGCAATTGCCAGAAGCCTTGGGTTCACTGCAATGCCTCACAGACGTGCAATCCTCTGTAACACACTTCCCGGTAGGTTCGCAAAACTATCTGCTTCGGTTCCACTATCCGAACAGATAGTTGGCTATCCGTTCAGATAGTTGTCTTGGATGTGGAAATGTGCGGTCACGTTTTCCTGGTAAACGCAGGCTAATGAAATCAGCGACATGGTGCAGCCTTCGGTGCCGATTCCCCGGCCACTGCTGTGGTCTGCTACGTGCATTGGTACGTGCAAGCCCTGACCTGGCGAAGCGATGGGGGAAGCGCTTTTGGCAGTCTTGCCAGGGTAAGGCCGGATCGGGAGACTGAGAGACCCCCTCGTCAGACTCCCGATTTTCTTTGTTCGGTCTGACCATGGACACGATCTTTGTGGATGAGGCGCTCCAGGCATATCGGGAGAGGACCGGGGACCTGCGTCCCTTTGAGGCACTCCCGGTCGCGGTCACCAGTCAGATTCTTCGGGAGGCTCAACGGCTCAAGCGCTTCCGAAGTGAGGGGTTCTCTCAGCCAACAGCCGCCGATGGTTGTGGCGATAGTTGAGTGTCCGGCTGGTCAACCGCGACTCCGTCGCGAAAGCTCACGCTTCTTCCTGAGATGGCTGGAACGCGTTCACCCGGAACCAGGATGCCGACCATGTTCAGCGGATCAGCCGCCGACAGCGTGATCGGTTCCCCGGACGGTGGCATCTTCCGCGTGGCTCGGAGCGACTCGACCGCAACCGGCAAGGCAAACTGCTCGCCAAGGAATCCATCGACGAAACGGCCGCCGCGAATCTCGCCGCGATCTTCCAACCGGCGAAACGCCATTTGCAATTCCCGCCACTTGGGCAGGTTGGTCTCCCGAGCCAGCACATCCCGGAAGACGATTCCGTAGCGTTTCAGCAGCATCCAGCAGGTCGCTTCGACAGTCCGATTGCGCTCGACGGCTTGGTCGGTATGAAGCAGAGCCCATCGTCCGGAACTGTGCCGGGGACGCGAGGTGCGCCCGCTGCCTTGTCCCGCGCGCCGTTTGGGGTCGATGAGAGAACGCAGGTTGTCGAAGCCATCAGCGGTGACCACTCCAGCGGCCACCAGCTCCCAGAGGGCCGTTTCCACTTCCGCCTTCAGTTTGTCCGTGCCGCGGACGATGTCCGCGAAGAAGGAAGCTCCGCGCTGGCGCAGGAAATCCAGCACCTGCCGCGCGCCCTCACTGAGACCGCGTCCCTCGGGTTGATTGGCGGCGGGATTGTGCGGAGTCATCCAGTCCGCCTCTTCGCGAACAAAGAATGTAATGGGAGCTACGCTGGTCGGAATCACGCGCCGTTTGCCGGCGGCAGAATCCTCGAGCGTCGCCGGATGCGGAGAGAGACGTCCCCAGCCAACCGCGCCGGTCAAGCAGAGTTGGTCGAGCCATTGCGGATCGTAGTTTGCAATGCGCCTCGCAAGAATCTGACGCTCCCACGCGTTGGCAGGGATTTCGAAGCCCTGTAGCTGACGCAATACTTCGAGCGTGGACCGTTCACCCTGAACCTGCGTTCCGGGCGCCACGTGCTGCCAGCGCAACAGCCAGCGCATGAATTGTGCCGCCGATATAGGCTCGATTTGCTTGCGCAGTGTAGCGACCGTGAGCCGGTGAATTCGGGCCAGCAGTCGCCGCTCGCACCACTCGATTTCGTGTGCCGCCGGCGCCCCCGCCCGCGACCCTTGATCGGTAAACCTGCCACGCAAGATTGCGCCGCTGGCTTCCATGCGCAGCAAAGCTCTTTCGACTTCAGGGACGGGAAGCCCAAACAGCGATCCCAATTTTTCTGCCGTGACGGGACCCAGATGACTCATCCAACCGGTGACCAGCGCCAGCGCGGCATCGTCGCGAGAGGGAACTGCGCTCTCGATCTCGACAACGGCTCGATCAAAACTGGTATCCGGGAAGAGCACCGAAAACATCTTGGCTCGTTCCGCAGCGACCCAGTAATTTCTGCCGTTGCTGGAGGCGTTAGTCGCTCGGCGGTGTTCGATCAATTGTTGGAAATATTGTTGCCATCGTTCGTTGCTCACGTCGCCCCGGACGCCCTCGTCCGACTGCGCGAGCGTAAGCTCGCCAGAACCCAGAGCGGAGCTTTGCTCTGCCGGACAGACGTGGGCGTCCGTCTCTACGTATTCCACGGGCACCGCGATCAAGGTGTGCAGCACATCGTGAAGTTCGTCGGCGTCGCGGACATCCGGCCACGCCTCTTCTCGCACCTGCGCAATCGCGGCAGGATCGAGTTTTCCGACTTCTTCCAGCACGGATTCCGGCAGGATCCGCCTCATCTCTACTGCCCGCGCCCGCCGCTCTTCGAGCGGGGCATCGTCGAGATAGGCGTATGGATTCGCATTGAGAATCTCATGCGAGAACTGCGAAGGCACGGGCGTGTCCACGGCCACGCAACGGATGCGACCGTCATCGACTCCGCGCAGCAGACTCTTCAAACCCTCAAGATCCATGGCCTCGGTGAGCACGTCCTTCATTACTTCATTCACCAGAGGATGGTCGGGAATCTGAATGTCTCCCGCGATATTTTCCTGGCAAGCCGCCACGTCCGGGAACACCGAGGCCAGCAGATCATCCGACCGCATGCGCTGAATCTGCGGCGGAACTTTCTTGCCTCCCTGAAAGCGCAAAAGAGCAAGAGAGCGATTGGCGTCCCACCGCCAGCGCGTTCCGAAGATGGGCGAAGCCAGCGCAGCTTGCTCCAGGATGGGCTGCACCGTCTCGGCATTAAGAAAATGAAAAACGTCCGCCAACGGAAAACTGTGTTGCTCGGCCAGCGCGATGTTCAGCCCGTTGTCGGTAGCCGCGGCTTGCAATTCAAAGTTAAAGCTTCGGCAGAACCGCTTTCGCAAAGCCAAACCCCAAGCCTTGTTGATCCGCCCTCCGAACGGCGCGTGAATCACAAGTTGCATTCCGCCGGCTTCATCGAAAAAGCGTTCCGCGATAATAGTTTGCTGCGTGGGCACTGCTCCCAGCACCGCGCGCCCCTGCAAAATGTACTCGATCATCTGCTCGGCGCCGGAATCGTCTAATCCGCATTCTTCTTTCAGCCACGCAACTGTCTCCGCGACTCCAGTCTGGCTGAATGAAATCCCAATGGGAGAGACGTGTGGCAGCCGGTCGCTAATCTGTTGCCGCAGATCGGCAACATGCAACGATAGCTCTTCCGTGCGCGCCGGAGCCTCGCCGCGCCAGAAAGGAACAGTGGGCGGCGCGCCGTGCGCATCTTCCACCAGCACCCGTCCCGACTTGCCTTCGACCCGGCGAATTCTCCATGAACTGTTGCCGAGCAGCATGATGTCGCCGGCATTGCTCTCAACCGCAAAGTCTTCATCCAGCGTACCCACAACAATTCCCTCGGGCTCCGCAACCACGGTAAACAACGCGGTCTCAGGAATGGCGCCGCCACTCGTGATTGACGCCAGCCGCGCCCCGCGCCGAGCCCGCAGCTTGCGATTGATGCGGTCACGATGAATGTAAGCACCATAGCGTCCACGCCGCGATGCAATGCCCTCGGACAACATTTCGAGAACGGCGTCGTAAGTCTCGCGGGAAAGATTGCGATATGGATAAGCCCGGCGCACCAAATCGAAAAGTTCGTCTTCATCCCACCCAGAATCGTGTGCAGCGGGCTCCCCCGCCCGCGTGTCGGAGGACATTAATAACAGTTCTTCAGTTACTGCGGGGTTTTCCACGCTGGACGCGGGCGAGGGCGCCCGTTCCCCGCTAGCACTGCCCGCCGCGCAAATGGCGACAATCTGTTGGGCCAGAATGTCCAGCGGCGAATCGGGAATCATGATGCGATCGAGGTCGCCCTGGCGGATGGCTCGCACCAGGGCCGCACACTCCTGAAGTTCATCGCGAGTGGTTACGAAAAAGCGTCCCTTGGGAACCGCGCCCCGCCAGTGACCCGAACGTCCCACCCGTTGCAGAGCCACAGCGATGGCTCGCGGAGAGCTGATCTGCACCACCAAGTCCACAGTGCCGATATCGATTCCTAATTCCAGCGACGCAGTCGCGACCAATACTTTGACCTGGCCATCCTTTAGCTTCTTCTCCGCGACGAGGCGCAATTTTCTCGAGAGGCTGCCGTGATGCGCCGCGACGTTGTCCGCGCCCAGTTTTTCCGCCAGATGGTGCGAGATCCGCTCCGACAGCCGCCGCGTGTTTACGAAAACCAGCGTGGAACGATGCTGCTCGACCAGTTCCACAAGACGGTCGTAAATCTCTTCCCACATTTCATTGGTGGCGATGGGGCCGAGTTGGGTGGCGGGAACTTCGATCGCAAGATCGAGCTTGCGCTTGTGGCCGACATTGACGATCACAGGATCCGGCCGTCCGTTGCCGGTGAGAAAATGCGCGACCTGTTCAATCGGCTTTTGTGTCGCCGAAAGTCCAATGCGGACGGGCAGTCGATGCGTCAGCGCTTCCAACCGCTCCAGCGAGAGAGTCAAATGCGCGCCGCGTTTGTCGTCGGCCACGGCGTGGATTTCATCGACGATCACAGTCTCGACATCACGCAGGATTGCGCGGCTCTTCTCCGCGGTCAGCAGAATGTATAGCGACTCCGGCGTGGTGACCAGAATATGCGGAGGGCGTTTCAACATAGCCCGCCGCTCATGCATCAATGTGTCGCCAGTGCGGACGGCGGTGCGAATCTGAGGCATCAGAAACCCGCGCTCACCGGCCATCTGCAAAATCTCGCCCAACGGTATTTCGAGGTTCTTCTGAATGTCATTCCCCAGCGCTTTCAGCGGCGAAACATAAAGAACTTCCGTGCGATCCTGAAGATCGCCGGCCAGCGCCTTGCGCACCAGCCGATCAATGCAGGCGAGGAATGCGGCGAGAGTTTTGCCCGAGCCCGTAGGCGCGGAGATCAACGTAGTATGACCGGCTAAGATGTGTGGCCATCCCTGCTCCTGGGGCTCAGTCGGCATACCGAAGCGGCGAAGAAACCAATCCCTGACGATAGGGTGAGCCCAATCAAGAGGTGAGGCAGGGAGGGACATTGGCAATATTGTAGCCGGAGAATGCGTATTCGTAAAATGTTCGCCTGTAATAGAAGCACACTGGAGGCAACAGTGAGGCGCAAGCGCTCTGTGTCAACCCGGAGCCCAAAGCGAAAGATAAGCAGACCGGAAAGTTTTCACTTCCGGCATCTGCAACAGACGACTTCATTAAGAGCCTCCGTGGCTGTTGCAAAGGGGAGATTCTTTGGTCGAGCTGCTAAAATCCCGGCGATGCCAAAAAGATTATCCGCCAAACTTCGGGCCAAGAAAATCAAACTACTTCTCTTCGACGTGGATGGCGTTCTAACCGACGGCAAGCTCTACATCTTCCCCGCACCCGCCGGAATCCGGCAAACGACCCAGGATCACGCCGCCAGGCGCCAAGAGGATGGCGGATTCGGTCTGGTCAGTCAATCCCTCATCGAAGCGAAGGGTTTCCACGCGCACGATGGGGCTGCCATTTCACTAGCTCGCCTCGGCGGCATCAAGACTGGACTGATCACTAAGCGCATCTCGGAAACAGTCGCCATCCGGGCCCGCGATCTGAAGTTGGAATATGTGTACCAAGGCATCCAGGACAAGCTAACCGTTTTCGAAGAGATAATTAGGCAAGAAGGGCTGAATTCTAACCAAGCCGCATACGTTGGCGACGACGTCATCGATCTGCCAGTGATGCGAAATTGTGGGTTGGCCGTCGCCGTGGCTAACGCCCGCGCCGAAGTCAAAGCGGAAGCCCACTTTGTCACTCCTCACGCAGGAGGAGACGACGCCCTACGCGACGCGACCGAATACATCCTGAAGTCTCAAGGAAAATGGAAACAAGTGATGAGTGAGTACATCCGCGAAAGAAGCCCGAAGAAAGCCCGCGCTTAGCTGTTAGGCTTTGGCTTCTAGCCCTATGACGAAGAGGTCGCCGTAGATTTTGGGTTGGCCAAAAGCTAATCGCCGAAAAAGAAGAACCCACCGGTTGTCTGCTTGGGGCGTGCTCGGGTCGACAACCGATGGGCTACCGTCTCCTTACTCACCCTGTTGTTTTCAGGAGTCATTACTGAATAAAAACCCACTCTGAGAAGAAAGTTTCGCGCCCCTCATAATATTTTGTGGATTTCTTAAACCTATGCAGTCGAGCAACTTACTCCGGAATCGCTGGCGGGCGAGCCGCCATTAGTTCGGTGAAGCGGGCGTCGCTGCGGAGACCGGCGAACTCAGGATCCTTGTATACGTCATTGATTCCCTTGTAACCCTCTTCCATGGCCCGCCGGAGGTACTGCAGCGAACGGTCGCGATCGCCATGCTTAGCGCACAGTTTGGCGATAAGGTAGTCGTAGCGCGCGCGATCCCCGGGGGACGGTAGCTGAGCTGATATTCCGCTGTGCGAGATCCGGTCAAAGATACTCGGGTCAAGATCCATGGCCTTGGCGTAGGCCTCGCCTGCTTTTTCAAACTCCTTCTTGCCGAAGTACGCCGCGCCCATATTGCTATAGAAGGAGGCGGAGCCTGGCTGCAATTGCAGCGCCTTCGAGTATTGCTTGATAGCTCTACCGTATTTCTTTGCCTCGTAATCAATTACGCCAAGATTGTTTACCGCATCCGCGAACTGGTGATCGATGTGAATGGCACGCTCGAAGTCTTTTCCGGCCTCGTTAAAGCGCTGCATCAGCAGCTCGGCAATTCCAGCCTTGTTGTAGACCCTGGCATTGTCCCGATTCTTGGCGAGAGCTGCCCGGTAGTAATCGAGCGCGTCCAGATAGTCTTTTTCAGTCCGGAGCTCATCCCCGCGTTTTTCCAACTCGTCGGCCGTGGCCGAGGCAGCTGGAGGCGCGGCCCGCCGCATGGTAGGCGGACTAATCTGCACCAGCTCTGACGTCGAACTTTGTGCATGCAGCGTGGAAACGAAAGCGATGACCAGAACCAGCGGGCAGAAGATTAGCAGCGAGACGAGAGGTTCACGACGCATTAGCTCACCTCCGAAGAAACCGGGCGAACTCCCTACACATCCATTGACACCCTCAGACCCAACAATGTTCCATCACTGCGGCGCCGTTCCGGGCTGCGCCGGTGGATTGGCCGGAGGGTTAGACGGTTTATCCTCTTTAAAGATACCCGCAATTTTGCCAAAGAATCCCTTTTTTTTCTTGCCGTCCTGGTCGGTGCCGTTTGCGTCCTGCGCCGCCCCACTGATCTGGTTTCCGCTCTGACCAGCAGCGGGTGGCGGCGGAAGAGGCTTTTCCCCGCCCAGCCCGAGGATCCGGGAGAAAAATGCCTTGACGCCAGTCGGCTGATCGCAGGTTTGGTTCGGCTCTGTCCCTGCAATGAAGGCCGCGGTATAGGTTTGTGGGCAGGATGGCGTAGCCAGCAGGTTCGTCGTCTTATCCAGTTGCACGTCTACCACGCCCGCAGGTTGAGCGAACGACTTCACGTCCGAGTATTGCGGAAACGCAACCGCCTTCTTCATGAACTCCGCCCAGATGGGCGCAGCGGTTTGTGCCCCGCTCAAGTGAAGGTCGCTGTAATCGTCAAAACCGACCCACACGATGCACAAAAGATTGCTGGTGTAGCCGGCAAACCAACCGTCATGAGAGCTGCCAGTCTTGCCCGCCGCGGGAGCCTCAAAACCACGGGTGCGAACCTCGTAAGCGGTACCGAAGTTCAGCACGCCTTCCATCATGTTCGTCATGACCGCCGCGACTCGCGGGTCCAGCACCTGCCGCGTGTCCGGCTTGAAGTCCATGACCACGTCCCCAGCGGCATTCCGTACCGAATTGACCACCACGGGTGAGAGGCGCACTCCCGCATTGGCGAAGACAGTATAGGCCGCGGCCATATCCAGGGGAGTGGCATCATAAGAGCCGAGAGCCATCGCTGGCGTAGGTTTCACCGAAGTGATACCGGCAGCCTTTGCCAAATCCGATACTTTGTCGTAACCCACTTCTTCGGCCAGTCTTACAGTCGCATTGTTCAACGACATTGCGAGTGCGTAACGCGCGGTCACGTCCCCGTGATATTCCTCTTTGTAGTTTCGCGGCTCGTAGATTTGATCGCCGTAGGCAAAAGTGCTCGGCTGGTCGGTAACCATGGACGCAGGCGTGAAGACCGGATTGGCTCCATCCACCGCCGTGTTGATGGCTGCAGCGTAAACGAAAGGTTTGAAGATTGATCCCGTGGGACGTCGAGCGACCGCGTGATCCAATTGGCTGAAGCCGTAGTTCCTTCCGCCCACCAAAGCCAGTACTTCTCCAGTATGAGGATCGATGGCGACGAGAGCGACTTGCGCTTGTGGTCCGGGCGCAACTTTGGTTTCGAACTTGTTCTTGCCAATCTTTACTTTCTTGGTGCGGCGCTTTGTCACCTGCTCATCGACCAGCTTCATGCCAACGTCCACGGCCTGCGCCGCGGCCCGCTGAAGGTCAGGATCAAGGGTCGTGTAGATGCGATAGGACTGTTCGTTGAGTTCACGCTCATTCAGCCGGCTGATAACGGCATCACGGACCAGATCGACAAAGTACGGCGCATCGCTGGCTTCCACATTGGGGGGCGCGAGCTTCAGCGGGGTTGCTTTCGCCTTATCCGCTTGGTCCCTGGTAATGGCATGGGTGTCGACCATACTGTCCAGCACCAGATTACGACGTTCGGTCGCGCGTTCCGGATGGCGGTAAGGGGATAAATAACTCGGCGCTTGGATCAGCCCAGCTATCAGCGCCGCCTCAGGAAGCGATATATCCTTCAAGTCTTTATTGAAGTATGCCTGCGAGGCTTCGGCGAAGCCGCTGATGGTGAACGATCCCCGCTGTCCCAGGTCTACCCGGTTAGCATAGAACTCAAAGATCTGCTGTTTGCTGAACTTCTGTTCCAACTCCATCGCGATCAGCATTTCCACGATCTTGCGCTTGAAGGTCTTCTCGGGAGTCAGGAAAAATGCACGCGATAGTTGCATCGTGATTGTGGACCCGCCCTGCTCATGTTTTTGACGAGTGACATCGACCCAAGCCGCCTCGCCTAAGCGGACGAAATTTACTCCACCATGCTGAAAAAACCGCCGGTCTTCGATCGCCAGCACCGCATCCACAAGTACTTTGGGAATATCGTCGTATTTCACCAGCCGCCGCTTGGACCGCTGTTCCGCATCAAACAGCGCCGTAATCATGCGCGGTTCGAGCTCATAGGCTTCCAGGTCGCCCGATTTTCCCGCGATGCTTGAGACCCGCCCATCTTGCACGCGGATCGTTGCCGCCTCCGGGCTATGGTAGGACTGGGGGCCGGGCCTGATCTCGATTCCATTCTTCAGCGCGTGGTAACTTCCCATCGCCGATCGCCCATCGTTTTCCGCGTAGCCCGCTCGGCGGAGCTGGATCGCGATTTCGTGCAGATCAACCTTATCGCCCACTTTGACCGCGCGTGGTATGGCATAGATGGTCGCTGAACTGCTGAAAACCGGCCCTTTGAAGCGCTGATCGATGATTCGCCCGTACTTGATGTAGTAATACGAAAACCAGCCACAAATGAACACGGACAGAATGATGAAAGCCGCGAGAGCAACTCGGATCACCGGATCGCGCGAGAGCATTCCCTTGCTGGCTCTCGTTCTCTTCTTTCTTTTCGGAATCTTGAGTTTAATCGTCACAGTGAATTGGCGGAGCCGCCTAAATCGTGGACAGTGTTGCCTCCCACTTCAGTGAGATGGTTCCCCGGGCCCATACGTTATCCCCAGAGCCGGAATCGCTGGTACAAGCAGCCGAATACGCAGGCGAACACAACCAGCGTGAGCTCCCGGAATTCAAACTCCAGTCCTATTCTAAATCATGCCGAAATCCACAACCGTATCAGAAGGGGCTCTTGTTTTCGGTGGAGGCGTCGAAGTGCAGGTCGACGGGATAACCTGGCAGGTCTAAGTGGACAATGTACGGCGCGCTGATGGTGAGCGAACCGGTGCCCTGCGTGCCGTGACGCTGAACTTTGATTTGATCCCTGCTCAGAGGAATATCGAGGCCTTGTGCTTTCTTGTAGATAGCGTCGCGAATGGCGTCTTCCGGCTTGGCCGTGTAGGTCTCTAGCGTGGCCTCGGTTTTCACGTCATCCTGGAACTGGTAATTGGAATAATAGACCGGAACCAATTCCGCCCCGAGATAGATCCCCGCGACAATCACGAAGATGCCAAGAACGAGTTTAATGGTACCCATGGCGCACTCCTGGCTTCGGCCGGGCGCGCTAGGATCCGATCAACGCGCAGGCCGTAAAGCTCTGAAATAATCCGTTATTTCCGCGATGCTAGCATCCTGAATTTCCCGTGTCGAGCGCCGAACCACCTCCACAGTACCTTCGGTAACCTTTTTCCCGACGGTAACCCGATAGGGTATGCCCACCAGGTCAGCGTCTTTGAACTTGACCCCTGGCCGTTCGTCCCTGTCGTCCAGTAACACGTCAAATCCCTCAGCTTCCAGCCGAGTCGCGATGTCGACAGCAGCTTTCAGCAGGCTGTCATCCTTCACGTTGACGGGGCAAACCACGATCTCAAACGGCGCAATCGACGGCGGCAGCCAGAATCCGTTTTCATCATTGCTCTGCTCGACCGCAGCGGTCAGAATCCGTTCGATCCCAATCCCGTAACAGCCCATGATTGGCATAACTTCCTTGCCATTCCGGTCCAACACCCTCGCGCCCATGGACTCCGAATACCTGTAACCCAACTTGAAGATGTGGCCAACCTCGACGGAGGTGTCGATGCGCAGCGGCGCCCCGCAGTTGGGACAGGCTTCACCCGCAGTCACAGCCCGCAGATCGGCGTAGGCAGTAGGCTGGAAGTTGAGCCCGGGCGTGACATTCTTAAGGTGGTAGTCTTCCTTGTTGGCGCCAGATATCAGGTTCTTGCGGCCCTCCAATGCTTTGTCAACGAGCAGGACAGGTCGGCCCCCATCCTTTAAATTGGCCGCCCACTCAATGCCAATCGGTCCCAGGAATCCCGCCGGAGAACGGAATAATTGTTTGATCTCATCCTCTTGCATGGGGCGTGTTTGTCGACCCGCTACGGCCGCGGCAAACTTCGCCTCGTTGAGTTGGTGATCCCCGCGCATGAGAACCACGACGGCGCGCAGTTTGGACTTGCCGGTCTTGCCATCTTTTTCTTCCGCCATGTAGGCCAGCGTTTTGATCTTGTTCTTCGGAGATACGCCGAGAAACCGCGCCACATCTTCAATTGTCTTCATCCCCGGCGTGTGAACTTCGAGCGGCTTGCCGTCTCCTTCTAAAGCTAAATCTTCAACCGGCCATAGCTTCGAGGTTGCCCTCTCCATATTTGCCGCGTAGTCGCATTTCTCGCAGCTCACGATCTGGTCTTCACCCGCCGCAGTCCGCACCATGAACTCGTGCGACTCCTTGCCGCCCATCGCGCCAGAATCTGCCTCCACCACCATGTACTTGAGCCCGCACCGGTCAAAGATGCGGCAGTAAGTGTCGTAATGCTTCCTGTAGGAAATTTCGAGCCCGGCGGCGTCGATGTCGAAAGAATATGCGTCCTTCATTATGAACTGCCGCACCCGCAAAAGCCCGGACCTGGGCCGTGGTTCATCGCGAAACTTGGACTGAATCTGATACCAGATTTGCGGCAATTGCTTGTAGCTGCGCAATTCCTTGCGCGCAATATCGGTCATGACTTCTTCGTGGGTCATGCCCAGGCAAAGATCAGCCCCCTTCCGATCTTTCAGGCGAAAGAGATTCTCACCCATCACCGACCATCGCCCGCTAGTCTCCCAAAGCTCCCGCGGATGCAACGCCGGCAAATAAAACTCCTGCCCGATCTTGTCCATCTCCTCGCGCACGATCGCCGTGATCTTGTTGAACGACCGGTTTCCTAAAAACAGGTAAGAGTAGAGTCCGGCGGCGAGCTGCCGAATATACCCGGCCCGCACCAGAAATTTATGGCTGGCGACTTCAGCGTCCGCAGGCGCCTCGCGCAGCGTAGGAATAAACAGTTCAGACCAGCGATGCATAGTTAAGAATCCCGCCCAGCAGGGAATTGGATATTGTAAATGATGCGAAGAGGAACCCGGTCACCGCGATACCCACTTAGGTGCGGACGCCCTCGTCCGCCCAGCCGAGCAAAGCTCGGCAGGAGACCGCTGCACGCTCAAGCTGCCTTCGGCTGTTCCGCTTTCAGATCGCGGAGCAAATTCCTAAGCCCCTCCGTATACGGGTCGTGGTTCTTCCAGTCGCTGAAATCGGGGATGTAGTATTCGCGAATCTCGGCCGCCAAATCCTTCCCTTCGTCGGCGTCGAAAAGCTCCCAGTCCCGAATCGCCTCAAAGGAAACCAGGCGGACGGGAAACAGCACCCGCTTCTTCTCCGTGCGCTCCCGCTTGCGAGCCTTCCTGATTTCCGCTTTCACCCACTCGCTGTTCATGCTGTCGATCGAAAGGATCAGGAGCAGCTTTTCGTGCGTTCGTATCGCCACGTCGATCTGCTCATGGATCTTTCTGCCGGCTTGTATATCATGAGGCGCGAACCAGCAGCGGACGCCTTTATCTTGCAGATCAGCGTGCAAGCGGTCGGCGAATTCCTGATCTTTGGTGGAATAGCTTATGAAGCAGGAATAGAACTGAATCGCTCCCGGCGCAACAAGGGAAGGGATGTACTCGATGAGATTCTCGGGTACGCCCGCTCCGCGTAGAAATGCCAGCGGAATTTTGCCTTGAGAAAGATAGATCGTGTCGATGCCAATCGTGGAAGGGCCCCGATGCTGAGCCGTCTCAAGGTTCTTCGTCTCACGGAGGTCGTTATTGCCGAAAGTCGTATCTCCGACCGTCGCCGCGTCGAAGTTCGTCTCGCTGACGATCGCCCTGCTGAGGTTTGTTGCGAAGAGATCCGCGCTGCTGAGGTCCGCCCCGCTGAGGTTCGCCCCTGTCAGGTCCGCCCCCGTCAGGTCTGCCCGGCTGAGGTCCGCCTGGACAAGCCACGCCCCACTAAGGCGCACATTGCTAAGGCTCGCCTCGCTGAGGTTCGAATCGCCGAGCTTCGCGAAGCTGAGGTTCGCGTCGGTGAGGCGTGCTCGGCCGAGGTTCGCCCCGACGAGGCTCGCCTCGCGGAGTTTCGCCCGGCTGAGGTCCGTGCGGCTGAGGTCCGCCTCTGAGAGATTCGCGAAACGGAGGTCCGCGTCGTGGAGGTCCGCCCGGCTGAGATCTGCGCCGGAGAGATTCGCCATGCGGAAGTTCGCGTCGCTGAGGATTGCCCTGTTCAGGTCCGCCCGAACGAGGTCCGCCGTGTGCCCGCGGAGGTCCGCCCCGGTGAGGTCCGGGACTGTTTCGGGGTCCTGCTTCCTCCAGGCATTCCAAGCCTCCACACCTTCCTTAATTTTTGCGAAATGTTCAGTGTTCGCCATGGCGCCAGCCTTTCATAGGCGCATATCATACTCCGCCCACACGAGGCGGTTAGTGGACATGAAAGCTGCTAGAATTTCTCAGGGTAAAGGAGGCCCGCACTTTGAGCAAACTTTTGCCCAGACCCCAAACACCCTACGAACAGCGGGGATAACCACAGGCCGGGTGCTAGGGAAGCTAGCTGGCGACTGGTCCGCCAAAGGCCGGAAGTGATGTGGGATCGCGCTATGGCATGGATGGGGAGCAGAGGCCAGTTCTTGCCCCCCGCTCTAAACGGTAGTACCTTCGGCAGTGAATATGAATCCGATTGATGACGACCCTCTGTTGCAATTGTACGGCGACGGCAAAGACCTCTGGGCCGACGAGCACGCGGACGAGTACGTTTGTCGGATTCGTGAAGGTTGGGATGAAGCTGCCGGGCCTCGCGAAAACCCAGAGCGGTCACCAGACCCTCCCGACCGATCTCCGAAGTAGACGCTACCCCGCCAACTGCTTCAGAATCTCTTTCCCCAACTTCTGCGTCTCGCCAAAAAACTTCTGATACTCGACAAACATCCGATTCATCTCCAGCGATTTATCCGCCGACAACCGCTTGCGCAGAATCATATCGCGCACGTGAACCGGGTTAGGGAGGGTTGCGTCTTCCGTCAATTCTTCCAGCGCCGTATTGGGATCGTAGTGATACATAGGGTGTTTTCATTGAACCATCGCACCAGATGTATTTCAACTCCTGTCCGTGCCGGCCCAAGATGATCTTCTTCGCGGCAGGGAAGCTAGATTGTCGATTCCTTTGCGAACCACATTTTGCTGGATTACGAACATCAGAGCAATCGCACGTCTCTTTGGGATGGTGCTCATCGTAACAACAAGTCACGGTTCGCCGGGAGGGGCGCCGCCAGCCGCCGCCTATATCTATGGAACCATGGTCAACAGTTGCGGTCCCACTGACCAAGTGGTGGTGATCCTCGTTCTCACCACACGGTCTCTTGGTTGTAACCAGCAACCCAGGGAGCCGTACATCTCACTCATGATGGATCCGGGTTTCACCTTCCCGAAGAGTATCACTTTCCCGGTGAGGAACCGGAACGGGGATGCTCGCCGCTGAGCGGGAAGTTGCGAGCCCGTTGCTTCGGGCACAATCGTGCTAGATCAAGCTGTGAAGAAAGGGATTGCTGGACACTACGAATTGACATTCAAAGAGGGTGACAGTGCGGCAGGGTCGTTTCAGATAAAGCGGTGTTCACAAAGAATTGTCTGCTGGTAGCGTCCTACCGTGGCTACATCATTTCCGTCCCCCACAAATCGTGCAGATGGACGATTCCTTCGAGCTTGCCACTCCCATCCACTACCGCCAGCGACGTAATTTTTTTCTCTTCCATCAACGCCAGCGCTGTCGCCGCGAACTCATTGCCCCAGATCGTCCTCGGATTCCGGGTCATGCACTCGCCAGCCGAAAGATCGAGCGCATCTTTACCCTTGAGCTCGAGCAGTCGACGCAGGTCGCCGTCGCTGATTACTCCCACCAACTTTTCCCCTTCGACCACGGCGGTTACGCCAAGCTTCTTGCGTGACATTTCGTAGATCACGTCCGGCATCGTGGTGCTCGCCGTGACGCGTGGGACCGCGTCTCCAGTGTGCATGAGCGATTCAACCCGGGCCAGACGTTTCCCTAGCTTGCCTCCGGGATGCAGGTTCGCGAAATCTTCTTCTTTAAATCCGCGCTTCTCCGCCAGCGTCATCGCCAGAGCATCCCCAAGGGCGAGCATGCACGTAGTGGACGCAGTCGGGGCCAATCCCAAAGAACATCCTTCCTCAGCCACTGAGCAATCAAGCGCAACCTCAGCGGCATCCGCGAGGGTGGAGCGCCCAATCCGTGTGGCGCGGGCACCTTCGCCCGCGTCTTTCGAATACAGCTCGTCGCAGGTCATCGCAATCAACGGCACTTGCAAACGCTTCAGCGTAGCCAACAACCGCAGAATTTCCTCGGTCTCCCCGCTCGCCGAGAGCGCCAGGACGGCGTCGCCACGCACCACCATGCCCAAGTCTCCATGCACAGCTTCGACCGGATGCATGAACAGAGCAGGCGTTCCGGTTGAGTTCAATGTAGCCGCGATCTTGCGCGCAATGATGCCACTCTTACCCATGCCCGTGACCACGACTCGTCCGCTGCAGCGGTAAAGCAACTCCACCGCGCGATTAAACGCGTCGGCCATGGGCCCTGCAATGCGGTCAGCCAGGACGCGCAACGCCTCCGCCTCGATGCGCACGACATTTTCGCCAACATGTTTCATGGAGAAAAAGGATGTTAGCACGGGCTCAGTTCAGAAGTGATCGTCCATCCGGCGTCTCTGTTCAGCATGGTGCCCCAAACCAGCCAAACTCATGGCCTGAATGGCGCGGTCCCAAGGCCCTGCTTCCCAATTGTCTTTTTTCTTCTCGGGGTGGATCCACGGGGGCAGGGTGATAAGCAAATTACGCGCTATCGCTATGGTGTACGGTTCGTAGAGTGAGCGCAAATGCTTCAGTTTCTCCTCGGACTTCGCTGCATCCACAGGGCGCAAACCATGTTCCTGAAGTGCCTGGCGTAATTTTGCCAGTTGCTCTGCATCGAGCCGATCGGAAGCCATAGGATCGTATTGCGCGCTGACCAGTTGCGCCAAGTCGACCATCGCGTGCCGCGCCACGGCAAAGGTGAGCTTGGCCTGCTCATCGTGGATGCCATCGATGCCCGCGATCACCAGCGCGCTGGAATCGAGCATCATGGTAAGCGCACCCAGCCACGATTGATTAATATGCTGCGAACGAAAAAAGCTCAGCGGCGGATAGGAAATATGGCTCTCCAGCAATTCTGCCGCCCAGCGTTCCCAGTCGCGAAAGATTACATCCAGCACCTCTTGTTGCGGGCAATTCCCAAACCGCACCAGCAATTCCGCCGCGGTCGGCGGTGAACCTGCGCGCGCGTCCAGTAAAGAGATTTGAATTTCTCGCCTGGAAAAAGACGAGTAGATTGTGGGCAAGTATCCGATAACCACGCCCAGAAAGCCGAAGCCCATGCCCGCTTCCAGCACAGCCAGAGCACGGGCGAGTGCCGACGTGGGGGTAATATCGCCATAGCCCAGGGTGAAGAAAGTCGATCCACTCAGGTAAATCACCCGGCCGAATGTCACGGGCTCGTTGCTGAGTTGGACATGCTCGCCTGCGCCGTATTGCAACAAGGCAAACCCGAAGATCAACCCGCAGGCCCAAAGCGCGAGCAGGAAAAGCAGCGACAGCGGCCCGAAGTAGCCAAGAAAATTCTCGCGGCGGCCCGGCGACTTGATGAGGTCCGTAATCTTGCGCCAGGGTTTCCAGGTGTTGCGGTAGAACCACACCGTGATACGAAATTTGCGCCGCACCCGGCGCGGCAGGACAACGGTTTCAAACGCGTCCAACAGGACGGCGAAGATAATGGCAATCCCGGCGATGATGGCAAAGATCAGCATTCGAAAGTGAGCGGTGGCGAAAATGGTAGCAGATTCTCAGCCGACCGACCCATTTGCACCCCCCCCGGCAATCGGAAGCGGCGGGTGCAGGCCTGGTCTGAGCTGGTTCGTCCCTTCGGGACTTGACTCTCGATCAAGCTAAGGGCTCGAATGCGCGCTCTGAAGCGCCCCATGCATGGCCAGAAGTTCTTTCAACACACCGCGCAACTGCGTGGACTCGAGCGCGTTCGCACCATCAGACTTCGCTTCTTTCGGATTATCGTGGACTTCCAGAAACACACCATCCACGCCCGCCCCAACGGCCGCGCGCGCCAGCACGGGAATAAACTCCGGCTGTCCGCCGCTAGTCGCACCTCCGTCGTCGTCTCCGTGGGAGGCCGATGGCAACTGCACCGAATGAGTCGCGTCAAAAACCACCGGCGCAAACTTCCGCATGATGGCGAGTGATCGCATGTCCACAACCAGATTGTTGTACCCAAAGCTCGATCCCCGTTCGGTAAGAAATATCCGATCGTTGCCGGCGGTGCGGCATTTCTCCACCGCATGCTTCATATCCCAAGGCGAGACGAACTGCCCTTTCTTGATATTCACCGCCCGCTCGCTCATGGCAGCCGCAATGATCAGATCAGTCTGGCGGCAGAGGAACGCCGGAATCTGCAGCACATCGGCGACTTCCGCAACCTTGGGGACGTCCGCTGTTTCGTGCACATCGGTCAGAACCGGCACATGTACTTCATCTTTCACTTTCTTGAGAATGCGTAAGCCCTCGACCACCCCCGGTCCGCGAAAGCTGCGCATCGAAGTACGGTTGGCTTTATCGTATGAAGCTTTAAAGATAAACGGAATATTGAGCGCCCGGGTGACGCCCTTGATAACCTCAGCCATGAATATGGCGTGCTGCTCGCTTTCGATAACGCACGGCCCGGCGATCAGAAACAGATTGCCGGAGCCAACGCGGACACCCTCGACTTGGAAAGAAATAGTCATAGGTCAAGCGAACAGGAAGCGTTGCTTTGTGTAACTTCGATTCTTTTTGGTTGACGCTCGCTTACCGTCTGCCGACTTTCTCAGGCCGATGAAACATCTCCACCTCAGCCGCCACTTTCTCCGCCCGCCGCTTTAAACCATGCTCATAAGCCGCGCCTACAAAGGTCTTGAACAGCGGATGCGGCTCCAAAGGTTTCGACTTGAACTCCGGATGAAACTGGCACCCAATAAAATGCGGATGATCCGGCAGCTCAATCATCTCCACATAAGTTCCATCGGGTGTCGAGCCGGAAATCCGCAGCCCGCCTGCCGTTAAAGTCTCCTCGTACTCGCGGTTGAATTCATAACGATGCCGATGCCGCTCGCTGATCTCAAGCTGCCCGTAGATTCTGTGCGCCAAAGTCCCAGGCTCAATCTTGCAGGTCCACGCGCCCAACCGCATAGTTCCGCCAAGTTCCTCCACCCCGCGCAATTCGCGCAGCTTGTAAATCACCCGATGCGGAGTCCCCGGATCGAACTCACTAGAATTAGCATCCGCCAACCCGCAAACATTGCGCGCAAACTCAATGCAAGCCGTCTGCATCCCCAAACAAATTCCAAAGTAAGGAACCTTCCGCTCCCGCGCATAACGAATCGCAATCAACATCCCCTCAATCCCACGTTTGCCAAAGCCGCCAGGCACCAGAATCCCGTCGTAATCCGCAAGCTGCTCTTCATTCGTCCCAGCTTCAAGCCCCTCCGCCTCAATCCAATTCAAATTCAATTTCAGATTGTGAGCCAGCGCCCCATGCACCAGCGCCTCTTTCAACGACTTATACGAATCCTCATACTCCACATATTTCCCCACAATCCCAATCGTGACCTCAGCCTTCGGGTTATAAACCCGATGCACCAGCTCTTCCCAACTCCGCAAATCGCGCTCTTTAGCCTCAATGCGCAAATACCGCAGCACCAGCGTGTCCACCCCCTCATGCGAAAACACGACGGGGACTTCGTAAATAGAAGCAACATCCTTGGCCGTAATAACCGCCTCTTCCTCCACGTTGCAGAACAGCGCAATCTTTGATTTGATTTCCTTCGAAAGAAACCGATCAGTACGGCAAAGCAAAATGTCCGGCTGAATTCCAATGCTCAACAGCTCTTTCACCGAGTGCTGCGTAGGCTTGGTCTTAAGCTCCTGCGCCGCCGCAATAAAAGGCACCAGCGTGACGTGCATAAACAAAGTTCGCTCCCGCCCCAATTCCTGCCGCATCTGCCGGATCGCTTCCATAAACGGCAGCGACTCGATGTCGCCCACGGTCCCGCCAATCTCCACAATCGCAATATCCACATCCTGCGCCACCTTCTTCATCGCCGCCTTGATTTCATTGGTAACGTGAGGAATAACCTGCACGGTCTTGCCGAGATAATCCCCGCGCCGTTCCTTGGCAATAATCTGCTCGTAAATCCTCCCGGTAGTCCAATTGTTATCGCGAGAAAGTTTGGCGTGGGTAAAGCGCTCGTAGTGGCCGAGGTCAAGATCCGTCTCGGCGCCGTCGTCGGTAACGAAAACCTCGCCATGCTGGAAGGGCGACATCGTCCCCGGGTCCACGTTGAGGTAAGGATCGAACTTCATCAGGTTGACTTTCAGCCCACGGCTCTCCAGCAGGCAGCCAATCGAGGCCGCCGCCAGCCCTTTCCCGAGGGAAGACACCACTCCCCCGGTCACAAAGATGTACTTTGCCGACATCGCTTCCTCACCTTAAATTGTGTTTGAAATTTTGTGCAGGATGGGTGCACGATCAATTATGCCAGAAACCGACGCGCATGACTAGGTAGTTTTCCTAAGATTATCGATGCGGCAGATGCGGCAGCTTGACACCCACTCTTTTCCTGAATGACAATTGTCGCGCTCGAAGGTGCGACCTTCCACTGATCGCACGGCTTGCAATCGGGCAAGACCCCGGGGCATTCCACGGTGGTCCATCAGTTCCATCGAGGAGGCTCCAATGACGCGCAAATCCTTCGCTCACGTCTGCAATCTCAACGTTGTATTTCTCTTCGTCGCAGCTTTCACGCTTGTGGCCGCTTTTACGGCCTCGGCTCAGGAAACGGGATCGGCTCCGGATTACGACCGCCCGTGGCAACATTTTGCCCAGCCCGGAACCGGGGAAGCTCACGACTCTCCGGTCAGCAGGCCGCAGAGCGACAAAACCGTTTCCCGATCTCCAGCCGCACAAAAAGTGAGTTTTCGCAAGGCAGTGCCTTATACAACCAGCGGATACAACCCTTACTCCGTCGCGATTGCGGACGTCAATGGCGACGGTAAGCTCGACCTGGTTGTCGCGAACGAGCAGCAGAGCAAGAGCAACCCTGAGGGCTCGATTAGTGTCATGCTCGGGAAGGGGGATGGAACTTTTCATGCGGCGGTGAATTACGACTCCGGCGGGCAAAGCGCTTATTCCATCGTCGCCGCTGATGTTAACGGCGACGGCAAGCTGGACTTGGTGGTGGCGAATGGTTGCCTCGGAAGCGATTGCTCGACGGGGAGCGTGGGCGTGCTGTTGGGGAAGGGGAACGGAACGTTCGCGAAGGTGCGGACTTACCGCTCGGGCGCGGCATCGGTTTTTGGCTCGCACGTAGCGGTCGGTGATTTGAACGGCGATGGCAAACTCGATCTCGCAGTCGCAACCACGGGACCCGGGTGTGGCAATGGTTGTCCGAAGGGCTTAGTCGCCGTTTTGTTAGGGAACGGCGACGGAACGTTCAGAAAGGCTAAGACCTATGGCACCGGCGGATTTGATGCCATCGGTTGGGTTGCGATCGCAGACGTAAACGGCGACAAGAAGCCCGATCTGGTGGTGGCGAATTACTGCGCGACGGAGTGCAGTTATCCACCTTTTGAGGGATCAGTTGGCGTGTTGCTCGGGAAGGGCGACGGAACATTCAAGGCGGCCAAAACCTACCCGTCAGGTGGGTATGGCGCGGTTTCCGTGGCCGTGGCGGATTTGAATAATGATGGCAAGCCAGACCTGCTCGTAGCGAATTGCGGGCCTGAGGCGTGCGGCCCTGGCTCTCCCGGAGGCAACGTCGGAGTCTTAATCGGGAACGGCAACGGCACCTTTAAGCCCGTGGTGAACTATCCGGCGGCTAATTCGCCGTTTAACGTGGTCGCCGCCGATGTGAACGGCGATGGGAAGGTCGACATCGTGGTGTCCAATTGGGGCACGCCGAACGCGGCCACGAACGATGGCGCCGTCACCGTTCTCCAAGGCAGAGGCGACGGCACGTTCCGACCGGCGCAAACCTTCCCATCCGGCGGAGCCGAAGCACCGTCGGTCGCAGTTGCGGATGTGAACAAAGATGGTCGTCCGGATATAGTGCTGGCATGCGTCGCGGACGCTTTGAACCAAAGCTCGACGGGCGTGGTCACTGTTCTGATTAATGTTACGAAAATTGCTGGTCGTTGAGCCAAGACTAGGGTCACAGAGTGGGGTTCACCCTGGATGGCGTCGACCATGCCCTTCGCGCAACTGTAGACCGGGGACAGCCCAACCTTACCCCCTAAACTACTCTTCAGGGTGCCACGCTCAAGCTTCGCTTGGGCGGGGTTTTTGCGAAAGCGAACCGTCGGCATGATCCCCAGTCTCTCTCCCGCCGCCGCGCTGTCCACTGCGATTCGATCTCGACCACCCCGTCTGCGCCTGCGAGGTAGTGACGGAAGCTGCTCCATAGCCAGTCCTCGGGCCGCTCCACCAATCCGCGCACGACTGGGTTGCGATGGATGTAGCGTAGCTTTCCACAAATCTGGGCTCGCTCCATACGTTGAAGTTCTAGTAACGCGCTTGCCAAAATGATTCCGCGGCTCGCAAGGCGAGCGGGGCTGGCCCACCTTTACGTCCGCAAAGGTGGGCCAGCCACGCAGAGAAAAGCCGCCCAAACGTGGGCGGCTTTTCTTTGATTGCGCACGGGTCAGCACGTCACTTCGTCACGCGGAAGACCACATTACTCTTAAGCACCTTCTTTGGTGTCGTTACCTCGACCGTGCCCGTGGTCGCGCCTGCTGGGACCGTGGTGGTGATTGCGGTACCGGAGTTGTTGACCACGAATATCGGCTGATTGGTGCCATTAAAGGTGACGCTGGTCGTGCCCTTGAGATTGTTTCCTAAAATAACTATGTGCGCTCCCACTTTGCCGGAGGTTGGGTTTGTTGCCACAAACGGCCCAAGACGGACTGAGATGCTGAAGATGGTGCCATCATTGTTGGTCGTACCGCCCTCGCGCGAGGTCCCAAAGAAGGTCCCGTTGGTGGCTTGAAGGAGCCCGCCCAAAAAGAGCTCGCCGTCAGTACCGTTGAAGTTGTGCAGCGTCACCAGCGCGTTCCCCGAGGTGAGTTCGAAAATCGTGCCCCTTTGGTTCGCACCGCCATAACTTGTTGTTCCGTAGAAATTCCCGTCGGTGGCTAGCACCAGCGGTGACACAGGGAATGCGCCGTCAGGGCATTTGCTTTGCGCACAGAAGCTGTACTGCGTAGTGAGCGTACCCCCGGGTGTGATTTCGAATACCGTGCCGCGACCCTTGGCCCCGCCGGTTTCGGTAGTCCCGTAGAAGTTCCCGTTAGCGGCTTGAATCAACCCGGCAAAGGGCCATTCGCCGTCAGCACAGCTGGATTTGGAACAAAACGTGTACAGATTGGTGAACGTACCGTTCGAAGTGATCTTGAAGACCGTGCCAAATTTGCCGCTGCCGCCATGAAACGTTGTCCCGTAGAAGGCCCCGTCGGTGGCTTGAAGCAATCCGGGGTTGGGAGTTTTGCCGTCAAGGCAACCCCCGCCTGTGTGGCAAAAGCTGTACAGCGTGGTCAGGGCGCCCCCGGCCGTGATTTTGAAAACCGTGCCCTGGTTGCCGGTCCCGCCGTTCCGTGTGAGCCCGTAGAAGTTTCCGTCAGTGGCTTGAAGCAGCGCTTCAGGGATACTACCGTCGACGCAGCCGGCCAGGGGGCAAAAATCGTATAGGGTCGTCAGTACACCCTTGGGGGTGATTTTGAAGACCGTGCCGGCGCCGTGGGCCCCACCCTTCGCAGCCGTTCCGTAGAAATTCCCATTGCCGGCCAGCACCAGCCCCACGCCCGGGGATTTGCCATCGGTGCAATTCGTTTGGATGCAAAAGCTGTACAGGGTGGTCAGTGCGCCTTTGTCGGTGATCTTGAAGACTGTCCCTTCGTTTTGGACTCCGCCGCCGAAGGTTGTCCCGTAGAGATTCCCGTCCGTGCCCTGAACCAGAGTCACAGCAAACGGATTCGCACCATTGGTGTTGTTGAAATCTACCAGAGTGTTGAAGGTCTGTGCAGACGAGGCAATCGCCGTCGCGGCACAAAGCAAAAAAACCGCGCAGACATTCTTCCAGCCGCTAAATTTGTTCACACTGAGTCTTTCGGTCTTCATAATTTATATCCTGTTGAATCGAGTGCTTGCGCATTAGGTACTTCGTTCAGCAAAGTGAGTAGAGGTCCAGCGGTCTTAGAAGTCCAATCCTCAGGGGAGATACGGATCGAAGCAGAGCCGGGGAAACTCAGCCAACATCTTCAGGAGGGAATATATGCGTAACTGAGAAGCATTGTCAATGTGCATGAAGTTGCGCACAAGGATGCCTGGTGCCCCAGGTTCGCGTCGGTTCCTGACGCTAACCTCGGTTAACCCATACCGACGTGACTCCCAGGTTACCGCCCAAAAACCGGGCGGGAACCCTTCGGCTTCGCTCAGGGCGGGCTCTGGGCCATCGGACCGTTGACAGCATAGACTCGCGCTCCTACGCTGACAGGCAGGGACGTCCATTTCACCGCCGAGCAGGAAGCGCAGTTATCCCAAATCGCCAGTCATTCCGGCACGGATACCGCGCGGCTGGTGAAGGATGCCGCCTTGCGTCTGTCTTGAACAGGACGCTCATTTTCGCGCCGCCGTGCGAGACGGCATCGCGTAGGCCGACCGGGAGGATTTCATCGAAGAGGAAGAGATGGATGCGCGCATCGAGCGGATGCTTAACTCCTGATGCGTATCCGGTGGACGTCAACAGCCGCCCCGCTTGCAGCCTCAGATCGGCGTGCTAAGCGTAGATAAAAGGCCGCTCTCCGTGGCTTCTCCAAAAGTATCCGAGAATGATCACACTCGCGACCGCCGCATACGCACACCATAGCGAGGTGAACGCGTAGCGCTTGAACTCCATGACCGCCAGCAGGATCGCCAGGTTGGCCACTCCGAAGATCACCATCATCCTGATCTTCGAGAAAAACAGCGACCCACAAGTTGCAATCACATAGAGCACCGCAACCGATATATTATTGGTCGCTTGATTGATGTACACGATACTGTTGCCCCGGACATAAAGCTGCAATGGGAATGCCGTCAGCGCCCACAAAATATAAAGCGTAGTGCCACCGCCAAGCACCAGGAACGGTAGCATTCTTCCGCGGCTCTTCCGATCAGGCTCGAACAGAAACACGCTCAGCGGCAACAAAAAAGGGAGGAGGCCCTGCGCATAAAGCATAAACGCTGCCCCCATGTCGCGCGCTACCGTCCGCGAAAGTATCCCATCCAATCCCAGCCAGACGAATCCCTCGATGAACTGATGAATCGCGAACAGCGTGGGCAGCGCTGCGAAAAGCAGTTCGCGCCTGTGCTTCACCCTCGTCAAGGTGACGACGCCGACCGCGCCCAGAACTCCGCTGCCCACAAAGTTCGCTGTGGCTGAAAAACACATGGCACGTTTTCTCCGTTGCGAGATTACACTTATCGTCCCAGAACGCAAAACGTTTCCGGGAGTCAAGGAGGCTGGGCCCCGCCTGTTCGTCTAAGCAAACCCGATGCCTGGGGGCTGGCCCAACCTAAACTCGAAACTACTCAGGGTGCCCCGCTCAAGCTTCCGCTTGGGCCGGGGTGTTCAGTTGTCACAGAAACCTTCACCTCCTGCCTGCGTCCCAAAATGGGAAATGCCATCGCTTTCTCTCCTTCTTACCCTTGACTTTCCTGCAGACCCTGAGTTAATCCTGTAACTGGATAGTCAGCCTGGAGATAATAAAAGGTACCGCTAACCCCTTTGCCCGGAAGATTTTACATATAAGTCCTTCTAACTCAAAGATCTAGGTGGCAGTCTGGCCCTAATCCCATGATTCCAAAAGATCAGGGGGGAGGGGGGTACCCGCTAACCAAAAAGTAAACCGCCCCTTCGAGAAAAGTGGTGCAAAATAAATCTGTGGACGAGTGGTGCAACCAGCCAGTATCACGACATCCCAGCATCACAATATTGAAGCGAATGGGATCAAACGCTAGAACTCGCGTGGGCGTTTTGCTGGCAGCGATCGTCTTCATGCTGGTCAAGGTTCCAGCTCCCGCCCAGCAACTGGCGAAGCGCCTCGTCCTGAAAGACGGTTCCTACCAGCTCGCCACCAAGTGGGAAGTCAAAGGCGACCGCGTGCGTTACCTGAGCGCCGAACGCGACGAATGGGAGGAGTTGCCCAACTCACTGGTGGATTGGGCGGCGACCGAGAAATTCGAGAAAGATCGCGCCGCCGGCGCCTCCGCCCCGGAAGCGGTTGAACTCGATAAGGAAGTCGAAGCCGAACGCCACGTCGAGGAAGCCAGACCCCCCGTGGTCGCCCCCGGCCTGCATCTCCCCGAGGAAAGCGGAATGTTGTTGCTCGATACCTTTCAGACCGAACCGCAACTCGTGCTGCTGCAGCAAAACAGCGGGGAAGTGAACCAAAACAAAAAAACCAACATCCTGCGCTCTGCCGCTATCCCCATCGCCAGCCGCAAGCAGACGATCGAGCTCGACGGCCTGCACGCCAGTGTCCAGGCGCACGCGAGCTTGCCTACAATCTACGTCAACCTCGATCAAGACGAGCGTTCGAACCCGATTGAGCAGCAGGCGCCGCAACTGCCACAGCAGCCGGAGCAGCCGTGGGACCGTTTCCACATCGTTCGGGTACAGTCGAAAAAGGGGAAGCGGATCATCGCAGACATAAAGATCAGCCCGCTCGGAAAAGCCAGTCAGGAGCAGAACCTGGTTCCAACGAGCGCGCAAAGGCTGACCGGAGGCTGGGTCAAGGTCACACCGGCCAATGCTCTTGAACCGGGAGAGTATGCAGTTATCGAGATGCTGGGCAAGGACGGAATAAACACTTACGTCTGGGATTTTGGAGTGAACCCGGCGGCTCCCGCAAACGCAATGGTCTTCAAACCCGAGCCCCCGGCAGTGCAGCAGCCGGACAAAGCAAGAAATATTCAAAAGCCCTAGGAAGTTCGAGGCGTCCACGACAATCCAATGCGGACTCAGACGCTCGCGCCTACATTCCTGCTTCTTCCTGAATCCTGCGCCACGCCCGCTCCACGTGTCGTTGCATGGTGTTGGTTTGGCCAACGCAGAATCGAAGGGTCAGCCGATCATTCAGGCGAGTGTGAGTCAGGTACAGATCCCCGCTTCGATTCAGACGATCCATCAGCGCTTGATTTACTTCATCTCCGCCTTTGTGACGAAAGCAGACCAGGTTGAGCGGCGCGGGTGCTGCCAGTTCGAAACGCGCATCGTTCTTCACCCAGTCCGCGAATTGCTGGGCCAGTTCGACGTGGCGCCGGATGTGATACTGCAAGCCCTCAACGCCATAGTGGCGGATTACGAACCAAAGTTTGAGGGCGCGAAAGCGCCGGCCGAGGGGGATCTGCCAGTCGCGATAGTCAATCACCGCCCCCGATTCAGTGGCCCGGTTGCGCAAGTATTCGGGCAAAATGCTCAAGGTTTGAATCAGCGCTTTGCGATCGGCGATGTAGAAACAATTGCAGTCGAAGTTGGTGAACATCCACTTGTGCGGATTGAACGTATAACTGTCGGCCAGCTCGACTCCAGCGTGAGTATGCCGGAACTCGGGGCAGAGCGCAGCCGTCCCCGACATCGCGGCGTCGACGTGAAACCACAGATTGTTTTCCCGGCAGATGCGACCAATTTCGGGCAGCGGATCCATCGCATTCGAAGAGGTTGTGCCAACTGTGGCGCAAACGAAACATGGGGCGAGGCCCGAGCGACGATCCATCTCAATCTGCCGTGCGAGCGCGTCCGCACGCATGGCGAAGTTCTCGTCGACATCGACGAGGCGCAAATTGTCCAGGCCAAGCCCAGCAATCCGAACATCCTTTTCGATGGAAGAGTGCGCTTGCGACGACGTGTACGCGACCAGCCTTCCGTCGCAACTACACTTGTTGCTGGCAAAACCGGTAGCGCGTTCGCGCGCCGCCAGCAACGCACAAAGAGAAGCGCTCGAAGCCGTGTCCTGGATCACGCCCCCTCCCGTACTCGAAGAAAGAAACCTCCGCGGCAGGTCGAGCATTCCAACCAGCCAATCGAGAACATGGGTTTCCAGTTCCGTGCATGCGGGGCTGGTCGCCCAAAGCATTCCTTGCACTCCCAATCCAGAGGAAAGCAAATCCCCCAGAATCGCGGGACCCGAGGCGTTGGCGGGAAAGAAAGCGAAAAAGTTAGGCGATTGCCAGTGCGTAATGCCGGGAAGGATCAGATTCTCGATGTCTCCCAGGATCGCCGTGAAGGATTCACCTTTCGACGGAGGATTCGCCGGCAACGAAGCCCGGACCGCACCAGCTTTCGCGCGGGATAGCACGGGGTACGACTCGATGCGTGCGTAGTAATCCGCAATCCAGTCCACGACCGCATGGCCGTGTCGCCGAAACTCATCGGGAGTCATATGGAAAGTTTTTTCGTCAGGCATCGGGTCTCCGAGGTTTCAAACGATTTGCATCTGAATAGATTTCGCTCTGCGCCCCTTCGCATGGCTTGCGCCTTTGCGTTTATTCCAGCTGAGCGTAATAAGCGAGCGTGTTGTATTCAAGCGCCACACGCTCGTTGACTTGATGCGCTTCAAAAACCCGTCGCAGCTCTCGCAACATGGGATCGTAGTTTGCATGGTCAGCGGTTGGGACATACGAGGAAGACAAGAGCCGGCCTTCGAGGGCCGTGTAGTCAACTTCCTGGCGCATCTCGAAAGTACGGAACCAAAACGTCGATGGCGCGAAGAAGTTGGCAATCTCTCCGGTCGTGCGTTCATGTCGCACTTCCTGATAATCAGTTCCATACCTCAACAGCAGGTGCTCGTATTCGCGAAGAAACGGTGTCGAGTCGGTGCGGCGTTCGTTCCACAAGAGCATGGTCCAGCCACCAGGTTTGAGGATACGGACGAACTCACGCCGGGCTTTTTCGCGATCAAACCAGTGCGCGGCCTGCGCGGCTGTAATAATGTCAACCCTGTGGTCTGGAAGCGTCGTTGCTTCCGCCGTACCGGCGACGCTGGTGAAGCGAGAATAATCCCCGAGAAACTGTTCTCCAGCCCGCCGCATTTCAGCATTTGGTTCGACGCCGAAAACCTGATTGCCGTTCTCCACCAGCATTTGTGTGAAGATGCCGGTACCGGAGGCAATGTCGGCGATGACGGACTCGGACGTGAGGCCGCATTCGTTCTTCAGCAGTTCGAGAATTCCAATGGGATATCCGGGCCGGTAGCGCACATAGTTGTCAACCCGAGAAGAGAAGCGTTGGGTAGCATCTTTGACCAGCATGGTAGCAGTTTATCGCTTCTCGACCACCCGCAGGCCACGAGAAGACTGTCCCGCTGACGATAGCAGTTGCCAGCGTTAACGCCAGACGGCAACGCGCATTACGTCGAAGTGATGGTCATAGGTCCATACTTCCAGATTTAAGCGACGGGCCAAACTAGCCAGCAGCGCGTCAAAGAACGTGACAGGTTGGTCCTTCAACGACTGCACTATGGCCACGGCCTGGCGATAGTTTTCGGGGACGGGATTTACCAAAGCTGCGCTCGTCATCTCTTCCAGCCAATGCGGGGCCTGACTTTCACCGAGGCGAAACAAAACCAGGGTGTAGGCCTCAAGTAGAGTCGGATAGGCGACAACGACTTCCTGGTGTCCGCCCGCCAGCCTGCTAAGTTCGCGCCGGGCCCGCTTGTGATAGGCATCGTCCGGATCAGCGGCCGCATAAAGCGGTCCCGTATCGGCCAGCACCCCCGATCTCACTTCTGCGTTCCAGCCAGATAGTGGTCATGGTGCCGGCTCACATCAGAACGTCCGCTTCCTTTACGCGCGGGCGTGATCTCGAGAGTTCGCCGGGTCCTGAGGCAGGCTTATCCAATGAACAAACAGACGATGGGCGCGCTGGACCACCGGCTAACCGATAGCCGACCAGCGCTCCGCAAGCAAACAATCGTCTAGTCTCCGCCGGGAGCGTCGTTGCTGACGTACTGTTCGAGCGACCCCAGTTCGCGGCTTAAGTCCTCAATCCGCCACTCCAGCACGTTGCGGATGGAAAGCATACCCAGCAACTTGCCATTGTTATCCACCACAGGCAGATGCCGGAAATGGCGTTCGACCATGGTGACCAAAGCTTCGCCGGGGCCAGTTTGTGAAGTAGCCAACTCCACTGGCGTGGTCATCAACTCGCGAACCGTCGTCTGCGCAGGATCGCGTCCGCTCAAAGAAAACTTGCGCAACACATCACGTTCAGTGAAAATACCGGCCACTCGCCTCTCGCTGTCAATGATTGCGACCGCGCCCACGTGAAAGTCAAGCATCTTGCGGATAGCGTCCGCCACCGTCGCTTCTACGGGAACCGCTGCTGCTTCGGGATCGCACAGGTTAAGCACATTCATACTTGCCTCCGCTGCAAACCGGGAAGTACCCAAGTTGCCCCTGCCGCGTTGCAGGGCGAATGAAAATGATTGGGGCATTATGACGCATGTGGAGCCGCTGTCAAGTAGATTGATCACAGCCGCAAAAGGCTACTTGACTGCGCTCCGGAATACGCTGCCATTCTTCATGACGAACTGGACATTCTGCAGGACCTTGATGTCGCGCAGGGGGTCGTCGATTACCGCGACGATGTCCGCATAGGCGCCAGGAGCGATCACGCCAATCTGGCCTTGCATGTCGAGCATCTCGGCGGCGCGCGAGGTGGCGCTCTTGATCGCATCCATGGGAGGCATACCCAGTTCGACCATGCGGGGAAATTCCTGTGCGATGGGCTCGCTCCACGGAATGCCTCCGATATCGGTGCCGAACACGATCTTCACACCCGCGTGCAGTGCCTTGGGGAACGACACTTCATGCACCGACGCGCGCTTTCGATCTCGCTCACCCTCGGGAGTATCCGCCGGAGCCCAATCGTGGTAATACGCGCTTAACGTGGGACAGTACCAGGTGCCCTGTTTCAGCATCTGGGCAATGGCTGTGTCGTCAAGATCGAGCCCATGTTCGATAGAATCGCATCCGCCATCGAGCGCGCGATGCAATCCAATTCCGCCGTAGGCATGGCAGGCGACTTTCTTTCCCCAGCCGTGGGTTTCGTCGACGATGGCCTTCAGTTCCTCGACCGTGAGAGTTGGTTGGGAGACCAATTCGCCATTCTTTCCCACCCATGAGCGGTGGGTCATGTAAACCTTGATCCAATCGGCGCCGTGGGCCAATTGCTCGCGGGCGGCTTTGCGGGCCTCAATCGGCCCGTCGATGAGTTGCGCGCCTGTCGGCATGTCCAGCTCAGGTGCGTAGCCTTCAAGCGGATAGCCTCCAGTTGTGGAAATGGCGCGAGTCGACACGAACAGCCGCGGTCCGGGAATGTATCCGCTCTCGATAGCTTGTTTGATTCCGATATCGCCGTATCCCGCGCCCTCGGTCTCCAAGTCACGCAGCGTGGTAAAACCCTGTTCCAAAGCGCGCCGCACGGAAACCGTCGCCCGCGCCGCGCGCAATGCCAGCGGATACTTCAGAATGTTGATGTCGTATCCGCCCTGCGCTGGCTCCTCTCCTTGCAGGAAGATGTGCGTATGCGAATCGATCAGGCCGGGCAACACGATCGAATGAGAGAGATCGATTACGTCTGCTCCGGCTGGAATCTTCGCGGCTGCGGCATCGGAAATGCTTTCGATGCGGTTGCCCCGAATAATGATGACCTGGTTATGGCGAGCGGAATCGGACTTGCCGTCAATGAGCGCGCCGGCGCGGATGACGGTAAATGGGTGCAAGACTGGACTGCCGCTGTTCTCCTGAGCGCTGCTGCAAATCACAATTGCAAAGAGGAAGATCCACCAACAGTTTTTCATTCACATGCTCCGCGGATCGGGTCAAATACGGGAACTTGATCCATCTTAACGGGAGCCCTTCGGTACAGGAAAGTTTCTGAACGACTGGAGTCTAGGGCTTGACGTCTGCTCCAGGTATGGCGATTGGCGTCGTGATGTCCTGGAGTTCGGGCGGCGTTCCCAGCATGGCATTGGTGTTCTGGGCAACGATCACCGGCCAAGCGTCTCCCCGTTTTTCAGCAACCATGGTCATCAGTCCGAAGCGCGGCGGGCGAGGTGTGCCGTCGGCATTCTTGTCGCCAGCAATCTTCCAGCTCCAGTGGACGACGGCCATATCCGGACGCAGAAAGCGTAGGGCAGTCTCCAGCGGCGTAATGGTTGAGTCCTTGAAGCGTCCGCTCAGCAAACGCATGTGAAATTTTTCGAAGTCGGCCTTGCCATGCAGATAGGTAGTCGCCACGGTCACAAAATCCACATCATCATCCATCATCTTCGCCAGTTCATGACCATCATGCTTGGCCCAAGCGTCGCAGAAGGCCTGCGGCAGCTTGCGAACGGCTTGTTCATCGCCCTTGGCTTGCGCATTCACGTTCGAACTGGTCATGAGGAGCAAGGTCACCAAAGCTGTTGTTAGATTTCTCATCGGCTCTCCTCTGCTCGGAGCGACGGAGATTTCGGTCTTGAGTTCGAAAACGGCAGCGATTCTACCACGACTTCTTCCTTTAGCTCGATTGAACAGCGCATTCTACACTTGCATAGCGCCAATCACAGCGTCAGCTTCAATCTCTAGCAGCATCTCCGGAGAAATCAGCGCGCTTACCTGTAGCATCGAAGTCGCTGGACGAATCTCGCGGAAGAATTCCCCGTGCGCTTTGCCGATCTTCTCCCAATCGGTAATGTTGATGACGAACATCCGTGTACGGACTACATCCTTCAATGTAGCCCCGGCCTTCTTCAAAGCTGCCTCGATATTCTTCAAGGTCTGCACCGTCTGCGCATAAGGGTCGCCCACGCCTACGACTTTGCCGTCCGCGCCAATGGCGGTCGTCCCAGCCACATGCACGTGAGAGCCAACTCTAACCGCGCGAGAGTAACCGACAATCGGTTCCCAAGGTGCGCCACTGGAAATGTTCTGCCGTTCCATAAAGCGAAATTCCCTCCTTCCGGTGATTGTAACTTGAGGCTAGTGTGGACCATCAGCAGTCGATCTCCACGGCTGCCAAAACTTCGTAGGAAACTCTTTGCACAGTTTTCGCACCATAAGAAAGGTAGATAGCTGTGACTTACAAAAGTCACTTGTGTTTTTGCTGAAGACGCGATAAAAATCGCGCAGCAGCAGGAATCCCGCGTGGGGAGCGGGGAGAGGGAGCCCTAAAATAATGATTCCGGAATCGCATCCGCTGCAACAACTGTTTATCGACCTCATAGGCCGGCACTATGCCGAGGAGATTGGGATTCGCGATCCTCAGATTGTGAACTACGTCGCGCATCTCATGGCCGAGTTCTGCGAAGTCGAGCAGTTGTTCAAGATTCGCAACGCCGCGGATCAGCCCGTGACCGATGTCGGCGAGATGCTGATGGAGTCCAATCCCGTGTACGGCCCTGCGCCTTCCTTTGATCGCGAACGCCAGGTTCGCAAGCACATTGGAGACTACACTCTGTTCTTTGCCGGCATGTTTCCGGAGAGCATCAATCACTTTCGCCTCCGCAAAAACCGTACGGAAAATTTCGTCGACTGGATCAAGGCTGGCAAGGAGAGCTATTACATCGTCTCCAAGTTTGAGCATTTCGAATACACCAAGGTGGCGCCGCTATTTGCCAGTCTGTCGAGCCATTTCGAGCAGTGCGTATATGGGCTTAACCAGGTGAAGAATGATCTGCAGGAGATGCAACACCCGATTGTGCGTCGGACGAATGAAATTTTGATGTAGCCGCGCGCGGCTCTCCCGGCAGAACTGGCGAATAGCTCTCGAACGCAAAGCGCAATCGCGTGGCTTCTGGGACGTCAATCACCCGCTCAACGTCAAACTCCACCAGGCGTTGCGCGCCGTCGAAGCTCTTCATTCGCGGATCGTCCCACAAAATGCGTGCCCTTCCGGAAAGTTGCAGAGCGCTTCCCGATTGGAAGTCGGGGAAGAGCAATCCGGTCCGGGGATTGGAAACGATATTGCCCAGCGTGTTGAACATGTTGTTGCCGCTGTAATCTGGAAACAGCAGGCGCTTGTCACTTTCCACGCACACGAACCCCGGCCTTCCCCCTCGATGAGAAGCGTCGGCGCCCGAATGCGGGTGAGACGTCGCAATGAACAGCGTATCGGCCTGTTCGATAGACCGGCACTGTTGCTGGTCCAGCCCATTGCCAACGCGCGCGGGACTCGCAGAGACTTCACGATCGCCGATCACGGCGCGCGCCTGGATATACTGCGGGCAGTTGCCATAAACCTGCTGAGTACTGAGCACGATCCTGCCATCGGAGAGCGCTCGCGCCGCACCGTTCAGCCGAACCCGGTGCCGGGCTTCAAGATGAATGACGATCATCCCGGCCTCAGCATGTGCCGCCAGATTCGGCAGCAGTGGATCGTCGGGATGCGAGTATCCCCCGACCTCCAACGTGTGTTCATCGATTGGGCGCAGAAAGCCTGGCGAGTCAGAACGCATCGAAGCCCAGACCATGCCATTGGCATCTGTGGTGGAAAACACCGCGAGTTGTTGCTCCCGAAGGAACCGCTGCACGCCCCCGGGCATCGCGGCACGGTACATGGCCTCTCCGGCCAACCCCTCCGAGCCTACTCCCGCGCGGGTCTGCACTGCTAATTCGCCTTCGTGATAAAAGCTGTATGGACTGGTCATCATGCTTTCCGGTAAAAGCTCAAGGCCGCATCTCCCTGAACCAGCTGACGGTAGCGATGCAGCGGCGCAAAATCTTGACCGGGGTCGAAGGTCTTTGGATGCTCCGCGATCACGATAGTTTCAGGTTTCAACATTCGCGACTGCGCAAGCGATGACATAGTTTGGATATAGGCTTTTTCCATTTCGTAAGGAGGATCAAGAAAAATAAAATCTGGGACCGCCGCACTCAATTCCAGTCCGCGTAAGGCACGAATCGAATCCTGCTTTAAAATCTGAAAACTTGTTCCGATTCCCAGCGAGGCCAGGTTTTCTTTTATCAGCTCCGCCGCGCGTCTCGACGATTCCGCAAAGTGAACCATGCCTGCGCCGCGGCTGATTGCCTCGATGCCCACAGCTCCCGTTCCCGCATAAAGATCGAACCAAACCGTTCCCTCAAGGGCCGTCGGATTTCCCGCCGTGAGCACATTGAACAAAGTTTCGCGCAGGCGATCGGCCGTCGGACGCAGCTCCAGGCCTGGTAGCGAGCGCAACGGACGGCTCCGAAGTTTCCCTGCGATCACTCTCATGGTTTATTCGCTCGGCTCAGACCATTCAGCAAACTAAGGCCCCGGCAATACGAGGCTCCGCAATGCTCAGTACTTTCGATTATTGAAGCCGCATCTCCGGGCCCCATGGCGGCGTCTAAACTATATAGAATAGAAGGAGGGGGAGGCACTGCGGGTTTTTCGATGCGAAACTGGTCCATTCCGGCCGGTAGGCTATTCGGAGTAGAACTCCGCATTCACCTGACCTTCTTTTTTCTACTCATCTTCGTGTGGTTGACCGAGTCAACAACGCATGGTCCAGCCAACGCCGGCCGCGGTCTAGCGCTGGTGGCAATCATTTTCGGTAGTGTCGTGCTGCACGAATTAGGACACGCGATGGTGGGTATGCGGGCCGGCATTCCTGCCAAGGCCATCATTCTGCTTCCTATCGGCGGTGTCACGCTGCTGGACGAAACCCAGCATTCGATTGAACCCGGCTTACTCACCTGGAAACGAGATATCCGCATCGCCGTGGCCGGGCCTTTGGTCAATATCATCATTGCGGTGGTTGCAGGCATCATTCTGCTCGCGGTAGCGCCGCAGATTCATCTTTGGACGAAGCCTTACGTTTATTCCGGAAACCTGCCCCGCAGCCTGGTCTGGTCGAACCTGGGGCTGGCGCTATTCAACCTGCTGCCGGCCTATCCGATGGACGGGGGCCGAGTGCTGCGAGCCCTGTTCAGCCGGAAAATGGATTCGGTCCGGGCCACGCGCCGCGCGGTTTCGATTGGCCAGGCCTTCGCAACCCTGTTCATGTTAGTGGGCATGCTGTGGAATATCTGGCTCACCATGATTGGTTTTTTCCTTTTCATCGCGGCCCAACTCGAAGAACGGTCCGCGGTCTTTCAATCGGTGCTCGAAACCGTGCGGCTGGAAGATATTATGCTGACCGACTTCGCCACGCTCTCGCCCGCCGACACGCTGGAAGACGCGCTGGAGAAAGCCGTGCATTCCTTGCAGGATGATTTCCCCGTCATTCGCGGCAGCGACATGGTCGGCGTCATCTCAAAACAAAAAATCCTGCAGGCCCTGCGCGCCGAGGGCAATGGATATGTCCAGGCAGTGATGAACCGCATTTTCGAAGTCGCGCAGAAGAAGGAATCGCTGGCCTCGGCGTTCCGCAAGCTTACCGCCCGCAATCTCAGTATTATCCCCGTGGTCGAGGACGAACACCTGATCGGCATTGTGACTCTGCAAAACCTGATGCACTCCATGGCATTGCTGGCGGAAAGCCGCAAGTTACGGAAAGCGGCGTTGAACTCCTAGCGACCAGGATTGACGGTTGCCAATTGTTGATTGCCCAGGTTAGAAGCATGTCAGTTGAAATCCACAATCGAAAATCGGCAATCGCACGGGAAGCTAGAATTTGAACACCAGCCCGACCGAAGGTTCCGCCATGTGTCCTTTGCTTCCCGTGAAGAAGCTGACGGCGCTTCCTGACGTAGGATTCACTTTGAAGTCTGGAGCATTGTAGAGAAGTCCGCGATATTGCAGCCTGAGAGCGAATCGCCAAGGCAGCCGGTAGTCCACGCCGCCGCCATACAAGAACGCCAGGCTGGTCTGATTGGCTGCATTTAGATTGACCTGTACACGATTGGGAATGCCGACGACAAAATCAGGCAGAACCAGCCATGTGCTCTGAGGAGAGAACTTAAGCACGCCGACACCCGCGAGCAAGAAAGACTCGAATTTGCGCTTTTCAAATAGGTTGTAGACATAGGCGCCGCTGTATTCCGTAGTGGACGTCACCACGTGATAGTCAAAGTTGGTCTGGTACACCTGAGAGTTCTTGGCCCGACCGTAATTGAATATCACCGAGTGTTTGGGCTTGAACCTTAACCGAAAAGTGCCGAAATAGTCCAAGCCGATGGTTGCGCTTTGTTGAATGCCATTCCCGCTCGACGCCTTGGTGAAAACAGCCCCCGCGTTAAAGCTCGCATCGAAATGACCTTTGTCCTGGCTTACAAGTGGAGAAGTAAATAGGAACCATGCCGCAGCTATAAGTCCTGCTTTTTTGAGCATCCAGTGCCCTTTCATGTTGTTTGATGCCGAATTCAGCCATATTAATGCACTCGGTCGTTACGATAAAACCCCGTCTCACGCAGTTGAGGATCGCTGTATTCAAAAAGCAAAGGTCCATGGCAGCTTCGTCGCGGTCCAGACAAATAAATCTGTTCGGCCCTCAAGTTTACAATTTCCTGACAGGTACGTGACACAAACACCGCATTGCTGCCGTATTTTCGTGAAGCGCGGTCGTTACCAGTTTTTCTCGGAAGCCGTCCCCACGGAGAATGAAATGCGGAATTTAAGGAAAGGATCGAAAGTTTTGGCCTCAGAAACTGAGTCTACTGCTGAGCTGAAGGGCGGTTTTCGTCGCCATTCATCGGTGGCTAGCCATGCGTTCTTCTATTTAATCGTGCTTCTCTTCTCAAGCCTTGCTCTGTTTGGCCAGACAAATGAGTTCCAGCCAGATTCCTCTACAGGAGCTGGCAAGATCCTGGTTCACAGCAAGTTTGGCGGCCAGATTTTTGGATTCGATATTGATCAGAACGGCATAGAAGGCTTATTGAGCGAGTCCCAGACGCTGGCTAATGGCAACGTCTTGGCTGCGGTCGAGACTTTTGACCAGAAAACCGGCAAAATTCTTAAAGTGGTCACGAAAACAGAAACCCAAGATGACTTCGTCACCTTAGGGATCGTTGGCACGAGCGTCGGATTAATCGAACACGAACACGTAGTCAGTCTTTTTCACGTCAAGCGCACTTTCCACATCCTAAACCCTCTCGACGGGAACCAATTCACAGGCCTCTGGACCCCGCCCATCGGAACGAAACATCTCATCGAGCCCACCGGCGTGAGCCGCAGCCAAGGAGTTCCGAACGTCGCGGTCTTTGCCATCGACAATAGCGGGCAATTCATCCCCTATGTGTTCAGCTCTAACGTCGCAGCGAATACGTTCGGTCCGGTCGTCAAGATCACGGACTCCAATAATTTTGGCAGCGTACCTCCGCCCATGGCATTCGATAGCAAGACGAGCCAGGCAGTGTTGGGTGGCGGCAATGGATGCTTTGGTTGCTTGCCGGTCATCGGCGTGGCCGACCTCGCCAAAGGCACGTTCAAAGAGTTTACGGGTATCGGATTCGGTTTTATCAACGGCATCGCCATTGACGCGGCAGACGCCATTGCATGCACCACGACAGAAGATGACGCGAGCGTGGAATTTTACGACCTCAAGAAACAGAGTGGTTTCCTTGTAGTGTTACCGAATTCAAATGGCCAGCAATTCTTTAGTGGTAACGATGTTGAGTTCGATCCCACCCACAAGCTGTTCCTGGTCGCTCAAGAGAATTCGAGTTCGTCGTCCAGCGGAAGCACGATTTACGTTTACGACACCAAGGGCAACCTGAAGGAAACCCTCAACGGGTTCAACTTCAACAATACTTTTAACATCATCCCGATGCACATTGCGCTGAATCCGAGCAAGCGAAGCGGATTCGTCGATGGACCGGACCCGGGCGTGACCGACATTCAGTCGTTCACGTACTAGCAAGGTTCGGGAATGAGTGGTTAGGGGAGCGCATCGCAAAGAACAACCCCCCTTAATTTGGGTTTGTTTACCGCACTCCAAAAAACTCCTCGACCACGCCAAGTTCAGTTGTCTTGCGGTAACTGGGTAGGCTCTCAATAAACATCCTTCCGTAAGCTTTCTTTAAAATGCGATTATCCAGCAACGCCAGTAAGCCACGGTCGTGGAGCGAACGGATCAGCCGGCCGAAGCCCTGCTTCAACGTAATTACCGCCGCAGGAACCTGGTACTGAAAGAAGGCGTTGCCGCCCTCGGCGTCGATGGACTTTACCCGCGCCGCGACCACCGGATCGCTCGGCACGGCGAAAGGCAGGCGATCGATGATCACGCAACTGAGCTGTTCTCCCTGCACGTCCACGCCCTGCCAGAACGACGAAGTCGCGAATAGCACAGCATTCGGAGTTAGCCGGAATTCCTCGAGCAGGGCGCTTTTCGGAGCGTCCCCTTGCAACAGCATGGGAAAGTCGATTTCGCCAAGCAGACGCTGGTACACGTCGTTCATCTGGGCGTAGCTGGTAAACAACACGAAGGCCCGGCCTCGCGTGATTTCGAGCAACCTTTGGATGCGGTCCGCTGCCTTGGCTGCAAACTGCGGCGTGCGCGGATCGGGCAGATCGGGAGGTACATAGAACAATGCCTGGTTTTCGTAATCGAAATGAGAGGGTAGAACAGATTCCCGCGTGTGCTCCAACCCGAGCCGTCGCCGCATGTATTCGAAGCCGCCACCCACGGCCAGTGTGGCCGAGGTCAGCACGGCGCATTCCAGTTTGTCGAACAGACAAGTCTTCAAAATCGGCGCCACATCAATCGGCGTGGCCTGCAGGTAAACGTTGAATTTGTCGCGCCCGCCGCGGCGCCGCTCGATCCAGAACACAGTGTTCGGATCTTCCGATTCCATCAGAAAACCGAACTGCACCTGCAGTTCTTGCGCGCGTCTGGCGAAGTTGAAGACTTCCTCTGGCTTGGACGGCAGGTTTTCCAGCTCCGATCCCAGACGGGTAAACGCTTGTTGCAAGGCCATGAACTCTTCGCCGTTTTCCTCCAGGAAATCGCGACGGTTTTCAAAAGAAAAACGCCCTTCGCCCTGAGGCAGCAATGCAAAGAAAAACATGGCGCGATCCCGCAGGCTTTTGAGCGCGCCTGAAATCGATGCCGAAAGCATATGATTGCGCTGCAGCGATGCTTCCACATCGCGGCAAAGCTCTTCCACCCGTCCGTTGCTGACGGAAACGCCGAAGTAGCTGCCGGCCACGTCTTCCAACTCGTGGGCCTCGTCGAAGATGACCGCGCCCACTTCCGGCAAAATGCCTGCATCCGGCGCATACTCACTTTGTAGTTTGATAGAGAGATCGGCGAAGAACAAATGGTGGTTGACGATGATAATGTCGCTCTCCATCGCACGCCGGTGCATTTCTGTGATGAAGCATTTATCCCACGAACTGCATTTCTGGCCCAGGCAGGTGTCGGAGCGGGCGTCGATCTTATGCCAGAGCGCGCTGGCTTCCGGCAGTTCCGCAAGCTCGGCCCGGTCTCCGGTCTGCGTGGTCTTCTCCCATGCGGCGATCGCGCGATAGTGCTCAATCTCCTCCAGCCCACTCAGCACCGGTTGGTCAGTGAGGTCGTAAAGCTTTTTGCGGCACAGATAGTTGTTGCGCCCCTTCATATAGCAGGCATTCAAGCGCCCTTCGCCGCCGGGAAACAACGCTTGCTCAAGAAAAGGAATATCCTTGTGGAAAAGTTGCTCCTGCAGGTTCTTGGTGCCGGTCGAAATAATCACGCGCTTGCCTGAGCGAATTACGGGGACAAGATAGGCCAGAGTCTTACCCGTTCCGGTGCCGGCTTCAACGATAAGGTGACGTTTTTCTTCAAGGGCCTGTTCCACGGATTGCGCCATCTGAAGCTGTCCACGGCGAAACTCGTAGGCGGGATGCATGCGTGAAAGCACGCCCCCAGGTGCAAAGAATTGGTAGAGCGAGACGTCCTGTTTCTTGACGCCAGCGACAGCGGCGGAAGCGGGATGAGAAGTCGGAGCCACGGGAGTCTCTATAATAAGCCACTGTGCGGCTGAGACGTTGCAAGCAACGTCTCAATAGTTTCTGCTCGGTAAGACGTAGCTTGCTACGTCTCGGTGGGACCCGCGCAGGCGTACTGTCTTTGAAGTTTTGACCCGAATCAACACCAACTCGATGAGCGCTCCGGCTACGGTTGGCGTGCCCACGATTGCCATCGTAGGCCGGCCCAACGTCGGGAAATCTACGCTATTCAATCGGATCGTCGGCTCCCGGCGCGCCATTGTCGGCGACGAGCCCGGGATCACCCGCGATCGCCTCTACGGCGAAGCTCACTTCCGCGGACACCGCCTGCGCATCGTCGACACTGGTGGAATCGAACCCGAAGAAAAGGATTTCATCCCCGCTGAAATCTTTCGCCAAGCGAAAGTCGCGCTGCAAGAGGCCGACGCCATCATTCTGGTAGTCGACGGACGCAGCGAACTGACCGCACCTGATCTCGATCTCGCCCGTCTGCTAATTCGCGGCGGCAAGCCACTGTTCCTTGCAATCAATAAGATTGACAGCGACAAACAGCAATCACTCACCGACGAATTCCATCGCCTTGGGATCAGAAAGTTGTTCCCCGTTTCCGCCGAACATGGGCGTGGCGTGGATGACGTTCTCGAGGCGGTCTTTGAAGCACTAAACCTCGAAACCTTAAACATCGAGAATGTCGAACCCGAAATCGCCGAGGCTGGTGCGGAGACGCCGGATGCAGCCGAAACCGAGATCGTCCCTGAAACCAAGGAAGTCAAAGTTGCAATTATCGGGCATCCCAACGTGGGCAAGTCGACGCTGCTGAACCGGCTCACCGGAACCTCCCGCGCCATCGTTTCGCCGATCCCCGGGACAACCCGCGACGCGGTCGATGAAGTCATCGAGATCAACGGCAAAAGCTTCCGCTTCATTGACACCGCCGGAATCCGGCGCAAGGGCAAAACCCATCTGATGGCGGAAAAGCTCTCCGTCGTGATGGCGCGCAAGCATCTCGAAGCGGCTGACATCGCGCTGCTGGTGATTGACGCCACCGAGGGCGTAAGCGCGCTCGATGCCACCATCGCCGGCTACGCCCACGAGAGCGGCCGGTCCGTCATCATCATCGTCAATAAGTGGGATTTAGTGACAAGCGGCCAGAAGAAAGCCGGAAGAGAATCGAAAGCAACCCGCATTCGCGAAAGCAAGAGTCCCGCTGACCGCGAAGCGTACGAACAAAGAGTGCGCTACGATCTTAAATTCCTGAGTTACGCGCCCGTACTGTTCGTCTCTGCTGCTACGGGTAAGGGAACAGAAAAAATCCTTCCCACTCTGGAAGAAGTTGCGTCAGAGCGCCGCAAACGCATTCCCACAGCCGAGATGAATCGTTTTTTGAAGTACGTTGATTTCGAGCGTGCCTCCGTCCCCGCGCGGCAGCAGGTCAAAATTTATTACATGACGCAAGCCGGAGTGTCTCCGCCGACGTTTGTGCTCTTCACCAACCGCAAGGTAAAGCTGCACTTCTCCTACCAGCGATTTCTCGAAAACCAGCTTCGAAAAGCCTTCGGATTCATGGGTTCCCCGATCTGGATTAAGAACCGGGCACGCGATTGAGCGTCGCTAGCGGTCTTTCGTCAACAAACCCACCCGGTCCACGCCGGCTTCGCGGGCAATATCAATTACGTCCGCGACGTACTCGAAATCAACTTCATCGTCGCCGCGCACAAACGCTATTCGCTCTGCCCGTATCTTGAAGATGTCGTGCAGTCGGCTTTGCAGATTCTCCCACTTCACGGTTTCCTGATTGATCTTGAGCGCTGGAGGCTGGTTTTGTGCGCCCCAAACCACTTGGATCACAATCGTCCCGTCAATCGGGACGGGCTGACTCTTATCATCCGTAGCGGGTTGTGGCACCTGCGCCTCCAGACCCTTTGTCTTCGACATCGACACCACCACCATGAAGACAATGATCAGCACCAGCAACACATCAATCAACGGAGTAACGTTGATTTGTGGATTAGACGGACCACCGCCTGCCATCGAGAACGCCATCGGATTTTGCTCCTCTCGGGCACGCGTGTCTGAAAAGATTGGACACCCGCATGCGCAGGGAAGTTCCACGAGAAGTTAGAATTCAAACTCGGCGCTTGCACCGCTTCGCTTCGTCAGTGCATCAATGAAAGAGTCAAGACGCGGCGCCGAAGCCGCTGGGGAAGTATGCATACTCAACCGCAGGTGCGGATTCTTCTTGGTCTGTTTCTTCTGCTCGCCGCAGGGGTTTCCGCTTGCGCGCAAGATAATTACGAGATTCAGGTCTACGAGTCCGACACCGTTCCCCCCAAACACACCATGGTCGAGCTGCATTCAAATTTCACGGTCGAAGGCAGTAAGACGGTAGTCGACGGCGTGCTGCCCACCAACCACGCCGAACACGAAACCGTAGAAATCACGCAGGGTATCACCGACTGGTTCGAGACTGGCTTTTACATTTTCACCAGCATTCAGTCGGATGGCGGCTGGCAGTGGGTGGGCGATCACATTCGTCCCCGCTTCCGCATTCCACCCTCGTGGCACTGGCCGGTGGGGGTGAGTTTGTCGAACGAGATCGGATACCAGCGCCGCGCTTTTTCTACCGATACCTGGACCTGGGAAATCCGCCCCATCGTGGACAAGAAACTCGGCCGCTGGTATCTGAGCTTCAACCCCACGCTCGACCGTTCGTTTCACGGCGCAACCGTGAACCAGGGTGTGGTCTTCTCTCCCAATTTTAAGTTCAGTTACGACTTCACCAAGAGAATCGCGGGAGGACTCGAGTATTACGCATCGTACGGACCGATCACGGACTTCAGCCCCCTCCACGACCAGCAGCAACAGTTCGTTCCTGCGATCGACCTCGATTTGGGTCCTGACTGGGAGTTCAACTTCGGCGTCGGCGTCGGTGCCACCGCTTCCACCGATCACCTCATTATTAAGTGCATCCTCGGCCGACGCTTCTCCTGGACCCACGACCACAGCAAACAGTGATCCTCGCCAGGATAGTTTCACAGTTATTGGGTCCCACCACGAAGTGTCATCCCGAGCGAAAAAAGGGATCTGGTTCATGCCTGTGACGGCGATACGGTAGTATGGGCGAAGACCCAGATCCCTCGCTTCCCTCGGGGTGACAAGTGGGTGTTTGGCCTGCGTTTAGATTCAAATCACTCTATCCAATCGGCTCCGGTTCTGGCGGTGGCAAAGGCTGAACCGGTGGAGCTATTGCCAGTGGCGGATGCAGAAGCGCGTCCAGCGCCGGATAGCGCGATGCGAAGAAGTAGATGGAGTAAGCCGGGAAGAACACAATCGCCGGCACCGAGATCAAAGAGACCACGTACAAAAGGACCGCGAGCACAATGCATCCCACGACGACTGCCAGCGTAATCGTGTACAGGTTCCAGGTCAGACCCGCAGTCTTTCCCGCCATCACGGCAATAACGCCGAAGCCGCCCACCGGGATCAGGAAGATGAGAAGCACGATAAAGGTGATGATGCCAACCACTACGGCGGCTCCGAGGGCCATCACAATCTTCATGCCGATATAGCCGGCATAGCTGCCTTTGTCCGCTTGCAGCATGGGCAACAAACGCCGCCATCCTTCGATCGCGCTGATGTTCTCCAGAGCCATCGCCGGCACCACAAAATCCTTGGTTAAAACGTGAACCACCAGGGAGAGTAGAACGAAGCCCATGACCACAAAAAACAAAAGCATTCCACCAAGGATGAGTGGAACCATGTGCTGTTTGGGAGCTCGGAGCCAACCCGCGGCTAAGGCAAGCGCCGCAGGAATCCCGATCAGCACGGTTAGACCAGCGGCCGTCGCCAGTAGAAAAAGTATCTGCCACACGAGGTAGCGCAACCCAGCCCCATGCCGCCGGCCCCAGCTGCGCCGAATTTCACATCCCTTAGTGACTACGCTGTCAAACAAGAGGAAGCGCATCACGCTGCTCACGTAGAGAAACACTATCCAGAAGATTATGCCGAGCACGATCAGCAGCGCGATCAGCGCGGCGAACAGCACAGGATTGACGTTGGGCAATCCGAGATCCATAACACGATGGCCGCCACTGGGGTGGGTCGGCAATTGGAAGCTGCTGCTGTTGCACCCCCCCGAGCTGAGCTCCCCGGATAGAAATCCCACTAGCGCAAGCTTCGCCCACTGCGCCACGCGGAACGGCTGAAGAAGTTGCTGCTTGGTGTGATGGAAGGCTGGACCAACGGCATCGATTGCAGAAATCGGCAAGCACCCACCTCGCACGGAGTTCTTGGGAACTGCCTGCAAGGTACCGCTAACCCGGAGTCAGGTCAAATCAAAACAGCTGCAGGTTCTCACGGATTAGCACGGATAATTTTCTGGTTGATCTATAGATCGGTTTAAATCCGTGGCTCTTCTACTCATATCGCAGCGCTTCCACCGGGTCCAACTTCGAAGCACGCAACGCTGGCACCAGTCCGCTGATGACACCAACCACCAATAAGACCAGAGTAGAAAGCGTCACGGTCATCAAAGAAATCTGCAGATGAATATCGCCCTTGCCCGAATCGTCCTCAAACAGGGGTCCCATCAGCGGCAAGGTGCCCACGGCAGCGGCGATGGCATACGAGAGCAATACGCCGATCGCTCCACCCAACATCATAATCAGCAGCGTCTCAGCCAGGAACTGGAACTTGATGTGACGTTTCCGAGCTCCCAGAGCGCGGCGCAGACCAATCTCACGGATGCGTTCATCAACCGAAACCAGCATGATGTTCATCACCCCGACACCGCCAATGCCAAGCGTCAAGGTTCCGACAAACGTAAGCAGCACCTGCAGTCCGATGGTCAGCGCATCAATGATCGGACGAAACTCGTCGCGCCCGAACATCTGAATCGCCTTCGGATCTGTCGGTGAAAACTGCTGCCGAGTCGCGACTGCGGCCAGCACCTGCGCCATAGCCTTCTTCTCGAATTGCGGAGCCACCGGCGCAAAGATCATGACCGCCGCGTCTTTCGTATTCCAGAGATCGCCCGCCGCCGAGTAGGGAATCCACACGGATTCGTCGTCGCTGCTGAAGTAATTGCTAAGCTGAATCTTCCGCGCCATCACTCCAATCACGGTGAAGCGCACGCCGCCAATCGTTACCGTCTCGCCCACCGCCGGACGTCCGCTGAACAGTTGCTCGCGAATGCGTCCGCCGAGAAAAGCGACGCGCCGCCGTTCCAGTTGGTCACTGACATTAATCCAGCGTCCCTCCGCCGGAACTTCGTTCCGCATCTCTCCATACTCGGGGCAGACGCCGCGGACGGCCGCCGTCCCCACCATGCGGTCCCCATAGGCGATGCCAGGGCGGCGCACCGTCTCCAGGCAAACATGCTTCACCAGAGGCGCGGTTTCCTTCACCATATCGACATCCGCTTGCTCGAAAACCACTTTCTTGCCCGCCCGCTGCCCCCCGGGCTGTTCGCTGGTCTGCTGCGGCCAGCAGATAACCGCGCTTTTGCCGAAGGCATCGAAGCCGCTTACCAGAATTCTGCGAAAGCTGCTGCCGTAAGCGATGAGCAGCGTGACCGTCGTAATGCCCCAAACGATGCCCAGCATGGTAAGCAAGCTACGCGTGGTATTTCGCTTGAGCGCAATCCAAGCTTCACGAATGATTTCGATCAGCATAGCTTTTGACCATCAAAGACTTAAACCACAAAGGACACGAAGGTGGCCCATGTTTCCTTTGTGTACCTGCGTGACCTTTGTGGTTAGTGCACTTTCTACCCCCCCGCCTCAAATCGTAGCGCTTCGATCGGATCCACCGACGCTGCTTTTCGCGCCGGATACAACGCCGAAAGCACTGCTATACTTCCCAGCAGCCCACAAGCCACCAACCCTGTTTTCCACGTCGGCAGCAGTCCTGCGAAGAAGTCGGGCATCGGCAGCAAATCGACCAGCGAGCAAATTCCATAGGCCACGCCCAACCCAACTCCACCACTAAGCACAGCGATCAGGAGTGCCTCCACAAAGAACTGCCTCAAGATGGTACGGGCGGGTGCCCCGAGTGCCTTTCGTACGCCAATCTCCCGCGTACGCTCCCGCACCGCAACCATCATGACGTTCATGACTCCGAGCCCACCCAGAAGGAGCGTCACTACGCCGACAGCGCCTAGAAAGTACTTCATGCCATCGGTCATCTGCCGGAACGCTTCCGCTTCCTGCACCGTGTCCCAGATGGGGCAAGCCTCTTTGTCCCGCGGATCGAAATTGTGCATATGTCCCAGCGCCGCCCGCACCTCTCGTTTGCAACTCTCGTGTTGCTCAACGGATTTAGGCGTCACCAGCAACTGATCAAAGGTCGTCGGCGTGCCTGGAGGCTTGTCCGGAAAATCGCGCCGCATGGCGCCGAAAGGAATGAAAATCTTGTTCACGTCCCAACCGTCATAGCTGGAATCCTGTTTCTTCTTCGCCATAACGCCGATTACGATGTAAGGAAAAGCGTTCAGATAGACGTTTTCGCCGACTGGATTACGGCCAGGAAACAGTTGCTTGGAAGCATCGCTGCCCAGGAATGCAACCCTGCGCCCTTCGCGCGTATCGTCCCAATCGTAAAATCGACCTTGTCCGACAGCAAGGCTGCGAATCTCCTGAAACGGTGGTTGGGAACCGGTGACCAGGAAAGCGGCATTGTTGAAATTACTGTGGGCCCGGACGTCTTGCTGCTCCAGTTCCGGAATGGCGTACTGGCAATCCGGCGCATCGCCTTGCACCGCGGCTACGTCCTGATCTTCCCAGTGCACAACCCGCCCCGCCCGTGTCCCGCCAGCTTGCAGGCTGGTGCGGCCGTGAAAAACAATCATCACATCCTTGCCCAGAGTCCGCGCTTGTTCCTCCTGACCCTTTCGCAAGCCTTCGCCAGCCGCCACCATGAGCACAATGGAGACAATCCCCCAGGCAATGCCAAACATTGTGAGGAACGTGCGTAGTTTGTGTGACCACAGCGTGCGCAGCACATCGCCAATGAGATCGCTGAGAACCATGCTTGGTCGTTGGACGCGCCTGCCCACGGAACGTAAGCCAGGCAAAATCGCGTCCCGCTAGATGATACGGCCTGGACTGAGGATTTGTTGCAGAAAGTATTATTCCGTTATTCCCGGGAGCCAACGCGCAGAAGAGCGAAGCGACGAGAAATCTGGTTTCCTTTGGATACACAAGAACAGATTTCCCCGGGATCACACACCTTTGGGATTATGAAGCACGTCCCTGCGGCGCCACTCCGCGCCCCATTCCCACCGTTTCTATCCAAATTTCAAATTCCTTGAGCGCCAGCTCGCACTGCATACGATGCCGTTCCTGGCGGTCCCGTATTTTCCGATCCAAGGGCAGAAGAAGGTCAAACGTTATGTTGGCCGGCTGAAATTTCCTGGGGTCCTCCTGTGTGATGTAATTCGTCAGCGATCCAAACGCACTCGCCCGAGGCGGCGGGACAGGGCTCGCGCCTGTTGCCAGCGCCGCCGCGTGAATCCCCGCCATGAGCCCGCTGGCGATCGATTCCACGTATCCTTCGACGCCACAAATCTGTCCTGCAAACAACATTAGGGAATATTTCTTCATTTGCAGAGTCTCAGTGATCAGCGACGGCGCGTTGATGTAAGTGTTCCGATGGATCTGCCCGTAACGCAGGAAGCGAGCGTTTTCCAGCCCGGGAATCAACCGCAGCACGCGCGCCTGTTCGCCGAACTTCAAATGGTTTTGGAAACCAACCAGGTTGTAGGAATCCGCTCGCAGATTCTCCTGCCGCAACTGCACTGCTGCAAAAGGAATGCGTCCGGTACGCGGGTCTTTCAAACCAACCGGCTTCATGGGGCCGAAACGCAGCGTGTCACGGCCGCGCCGCGCGATTTCCTCGATGGGCAGGCAACTTTCAAAATAATTCAGCTTTTCCCACTCGCGTTCCTCGACCGACTGCGCCGCCAGTAACGCATCGTAGAAACAGTCGTATTCTTCTTTGGACATCGGGCAGTTAATATAATCAGCCGAACCTTTGTCATACCGTGCCGCCAAATACACCCTCGACATATCGATGGACTCGGCCTCGACGATGGGACTGATCGAATCGTAGAAAAAGAGACTGTGTGGCGCGGCCCCCCCCGCCCGCGTAGCGGCCGGCAGTGAATCGGTTGCAGATGCCCCGCTCGGTCGACCATCCGCCGCGCTCATCGAACAGATCCGTCCAATCTCTTGCGAAAGCGCATCCGAGGTCAGCGGGCCGCTGGCGATGATCGTGATTTGATTTTCGTCAATCTGCGTAACTTCTTCGCGACATATCTTTATCAGCGGCTCACGCGAAACGGCTTCGGTCACGCGACCGGCAAACTCTGCACGATCCACCGCCAGCGCATGCCCAGCGGGGACCGCGCATTCTCGCGCAATTCCCATCAGCAACGATTCCGCTCTGCGCATCTCTTCTTTCAACAACCAGGGGGCAGTGTTCTCAGCATCGGATTTCAACGAATTCGAACAGACAAGTTCAGCGAAATCTCCGGTTTGATGCGCCGCGGTCGAGCGCACCGGTCGCATCTCGAAGAGTTCAACCGTAACGCCCCGTCGAGCACACTGCCACGCCGCTTCCGATCCTGCCAGCCCTGCGCCGATGATCGTCACCTGTCGAATCACAGAACGGTCTCCGCCAGTCGTCGCAACTTATCATCCTTAATTAAAGTCAAGCGCCAATCGTCCAGAAACTCGGCCCCGAGTGACTTGTAGAATTCAACCGCTGTATGGTTCCAGTTGAGCACTTCCCAGCGCATGCCGTGGCAGCCTTCGCGTTCCGCAATCCGGGCCACCGCTGCCAGCAAGGCTTTGCCAATCTTCTTTCCGCGAAACGCCTCGCGGACAAATAAGTCCTCGAGGAACATTTGTCGTCCTCTCCAGGTGCTGTAGAAATCAAAGAAAAGTGCGTACCCTGCAGCTTCCCCGTCCCAATAGGCAAACAACACGCGGAACTTGGGCTGCGGGCCAAACCCGTCCCGCGCCAAATCGGCTTCCGTGATCAGTACCTGGTCCAGTTCGTTCTCATACTCTGCAAGTTCCTGTATCAGTTTCCTCAACAACGTTACGTCATCAGGGGTCGCCTCGCGAATCAAAAGCATGACATTCCTCGAGCAGCGTCGTTACCGTAGAGAAGCCGCGGAGCAAGTAGCCGGAGAACCATTCGGTTCAGCAAAAACAGTCCCACCTCAATAGCTGATCAGTGTCGATTGGCTGGCAGCACAAACCCATGTCCCGCTCTGATTGATCCAGGTATCCGTAAAGCGTCCGCGACGCGAGTAAGGCTTGCCATTCCGCACGCCTTTCTCCCGATAGATTCCGCTCACCACGGCGCTGTCGCCGTACATATACGCGGTCATTGACTCATTCACAATCTGTTCCGGATGCAGCGACGGAGCCTTCACGCTGGCCATGAACTTGGCCTTGTCCATCATCGTACCGTCGTAGTCAACGTAAACCAGCGTGCTGGCCAGCAGACCGTCCAGTGCCTTGGCGTCCTTGTTGGTCTCCGCCTGGTTCCAGGCATTTTCCAGGGCCAGAATTTTGCTTCTCTGGGCGTCCGCATTAGCAGCCTCCTGCCCACTCAACGTCGCGGAAACAATCAAAAGCAACCCGCAGATCACGATCCCTGATCTCATGAAACCCGTCCCCCACAGTCTTGGTCAGCGACATCTCGACTGCTGATTTATTATACGGACTTCGATCTTTGTCTTCTCCGAGGCTCTCATGGCACGCATCCCGCTAGTTGAACCCGAAAACGCCTCTCCCGAAGTAAAAGAGATTTACGAAAAGACTCTGCGCGGAAAACCCGGGAACGCGCACAAGGTCCTAGCCCATCGTCCCGACATGCTGAAGAATTTTCTGGCATTCTATGCCAGCGTTGGCAGGTCGCTCGAGCGCAAACTGTACGAAATGATTTACCTCCGCGTCTCCTTCCTCAACGGCTGCCATTACTGCCTGCAGCACCACGTGGCATCGTCAAGACGCGTCGGATTGACTGCGGAAGACTGGAAAGCGCTGAAAGACGGAAACTACGCCCGCTTCACCGAGAAGGAACAGACAGCCTTCGCTTACGCGGAAAAGCTGACCCGGACCTCGCGAGATATTACCGACGCAGACTTCGAAAAGCTGAAGAAGTATTTTCCCCAGCCAGAGATTGTCGACTTGCATCTGCTGGTCGGTTTAGCCAACCTGACCAACCGCTTCACCGATCCGCTGGGCCTGGAGTTAGAGTTCCCCGAGGAGAAGATCTAGAGCCGGTTGATGTTTCATGAGTAATCCGCGTTTCTGGACGGTTGGTGCAGATGGCGATGTTACACCGATGACGGCTGTTTCAAATCGACCACGGGATTCCGGTACAACCAGCCAAGCGAACACCCGGTTATTAGATTGTTGACGAGTTGCTGTATCGCCATGCTCAAAATTAGCTTCATCGGCCATGCCACCACCGAAGATATGCCACCCGCCACTCCGACGAAAGCTGCGATGCCCAACCAGCATCCGAATTCCAAGCCGCGACCGAGTCCTTGCCATCGCGCCCGAGCGAAAATCGCACTCTGGCAGATTATGATGAACAACATGGAAGCCCATCCCAGCCCAACCAAGCGGTTCATCTCCGCCGGAGGACGCCAACACTGCGCGCTGGCGATCCAATCGCGGCGCAACAATAACGCGTTTAGCAGGATATCGAAAATCGTTGCTGCTATGAACGCAAAAAATACGGCAACGAAAAAGCGCTTCCAATTCATGATTCAATCTCCTTTTCGCTGATGCCGATGCTGTGCAGGGATTCAATCCGACCACGAGATAACCGTTAGTATTTGTAAAACCCGCGCCCGCTCTTTCTCCCCAACCACCCCGCGTCCACCATCTTGATCAGCAACGGACAAGGTCGATACTTGGGATCGCCCAATCCATCCTGCAGCACCCGCATGATGTCGAGGCACACATCGAGTCCAATGAAATCCGCCAAAGTCAGCGGCCCCATAGGGTGGGCCATCCCCAGCTTGAAAACTTCGTCCACCGCCGCCGCTGTTGCCACGCCTTCCATCACCGCGTACATGGCTTCGTTGAGTAGCGGCATCAGCACCCGGTTCGAAACAAACCCAGGAGCATCGTTCACCTCGACGGGAGTTTTCTCCAGCTTCAGTGCCAGCTCGCGCACCGTCTGAAAAGTTTCGTTCGAGGTAGCCAGTCCGCGAATGACTTCCACCAGTTTCATCACCGGCACTGGATTGAAGAAGTGCATCCCGATAACTTTGTCAGGCCGTTGAGTCAAGGCCGCAAGTTTGGTAATGGAAATAGAAGAGGTGTTCGAGGCAAGAACGATTTGAGGCCGGCAAAGCCGGTCAAGATCGCGAAAGATTTCCGACTTGATGTCGAATTTCTCGGTGGCCGCTTCCACCACAAAATCGCAGTCGGCAAGCTTCGCGCGATCGACTACTGGCTCAATACGCTTGAGCACGGCAGCCTTATCTTCGACAGTGATTTTATTCTTCGCGACCTCCCGGTCAAGGTTTTTACCAATCGTCTCCAAACCTCGATCCAAGAAACGCTGCTCCACATCGCACAACACCACACCGTAGCCACCGCGGGCAAAAACATGAGCAATGCCATTGCCCATCGTCCCCGCGCCAACCACTCCTACCCGCTGAATGTTCATGAGAGTTTCTCCATAAGTAATAGGAAAACCCCAGAGTCTAACACCTCGGCAACGCGCCGAGTGTCGGCTTGCTGACGGCAAGCAGCGGTGACCTCTTCCAGAAAATCCGCGCAATTCCCGCTTACAACATTACCCACCCAGTTGGCAGAAAGACCGCGCTCGAATACTATTCCGCTCTATCATGCCAATCAGTCGCCGGGACTTCCTGAAGCTGGCCGGATTCGCCGCCGGTGGGCTGTACCTCTCGTCCGATGCCAACTGGGCCCTGCCGCAGAATGTCGCCACCCGTCGCGGTAATGCCCAGCGGGTCACGATTCTGGGCGCGGGACTCGCCGGGCTCGCCGCCGGATGGGAACTGAAAAACGCCGGCCACGACGTCACCATTCTCGAAGCGCAGCTTCATCCCGGTGGACGCGTACACACTATCCGCGAAGGGCTCTCTGATGATCTCTATGCCGAAGCCGGCGCGGGGCGCATTCCCACCACCCATACCATCACTCGCGAGTGGGTGAAACACTTCGGCCTCGAACTGGAGCCGTTCCGGCCTGCAGAGTTGTCCGAGGTCGCGTTGCTGAAGTGCAAGCGGGTCAAGATGCCGGCGGATAAGCCGGTGGACATGTCGCAGGTTCCGCTCGATCTCACGCCCGACGAGCGAAGAATTGGGCTCGCCAACCTCGACGAACACTATTACGGCGAGCTAGAGAGAAAAATTGGTGAGCCGATCCGCGAGGACTGGCCACCGGAAATCATGCGGCTGGCCGATATCAGCATGGAGGACTTCCTGCGTCAGCAAGGAGCCTCGGCGGACGCGATTCATTACATGCTCTTAGGTTTTGAGCAGGCCGCCGCGCTCGACGTTATACGCGACGCTAACGGCTATCGCAGCGAGTCGAAGTCAAAGATCAAGGGCGGCAACGACCAACTGCCCCGTGCATTCGCCGCGAAACTGAGTGACGAGATCCGCTACGGATGCGCCGTAGAACACATCGAGCGCAGCCAGGACCGTGTCCGCATCAGCTATCGCCGTGCTGGCATGTTAGACCACGTTGAAGCAGACGCCGTGATCTGCACCATTCCCTACGGCGTTCTGCGCCATATCGCGGTCACACCGGAGTGGACGCCGGAGAAGCGCAACGTGATCGACGGCCTCTACTACGGGCCGTGCGTGCGCGCCACCTACCAGGTAAGCCGCCGTTACTGGGAGGACGAAGGTCTCAACGGCTTCGGAACTTCCGACAAGAATTTTGAAGTGTGGCATCCGACCTACGGCAAGCCAGGCCATCGCGGCCTGCTGCAAGCATACGTGTACGAAGATTATGCCCGCCACCTCGACGGACTGAGCGAAGATGACAGAACCGAACGCCTGATCGCCGACATGGACGAAGTGCACCCCGGCCTCCGCTCGCACCTGGAGACGGTGGTAACAAAATCCTGGGCCCAGGATCCCTGGCAAAAAGGCGCCTACACCATATATCTACCCCACCAGCAACAGTGGTATCCCGACATTTGCAAACGAGAAGGCCGGGTGTGGTTCGCCGGTGAACACGCCTCGCCATGGCCCGCCTGGATGCAGGGCGCCATCGCCTCGGGGATTAAGGCAGCCCGGGAACTTAACGCGGAGCCTGCCCACACTGGCTGAAAATGCCCGATAAGGATCTGGGTTGGCCCGAGCCCCGGGTTCGCGTCCTTTCCGTGGACACTAACCTGGGCGTCTCACAATATTCCGAGGAAGGTAGGTGTAGATTTTGCCACCGCCACGGCCCACCCTTTACAAGGTTCCTGATTGCCTCAGGTGAGGGGCCGAATCGCCAGTACGCGTCATCAGCCAACAATTCCCATTTTGGGAATCAGTCCGCCGCCGCGCCACTTTCTTCTTGATCTCGTCAATTCGCTTGCGATAACATCACAGTAGTAGGATTATCTATGAGATAATCAAGTTCTTTGACAACCTGACAAGCGTCGCCGGTTCGAACTGAACTACAAGGCATAAAGCGACCTCCATAACTCCAATGTTGTGAATATTTTGCCTGTAACTACCTTTAGAACCATAGATCTAGAAGGCAAGAAAAATTCCAGTCCTTTGTTTTCTACATTTTGCGCAGAATAGAGAGTTTTTTTTGAGGGATTTTCTGCACCGAAATATGTGCAAAAACCCCAATATCCTTGGAGGGCGGGCGTTCCCGTCCTTCGCTCAATCGGAGCTTATTGCCGGTCGAGGCTCTCTTCGATCGAAACTTTGCCGTTCTTCTCTACGGTGATGACGCGATGAACGCTCTTGAATCCCGACAAGGTAATGTCGACGACGTAGTTGCCCGGATCAAGATACAGTTCTACCGGCGAGAATTTATCGAGAATGCGGTTGTTCACGGCAACTTGTGCGCCTTTCGGCTGCGTCTTGACGCTGACCGCACCCATTCCGGCCGTCTCGCTGCCGCCGAAGAGCTTCTTGAACTTGCCACCAATCTTGATGTCGTCGGTGTTGCCGAGCGCCCTCAGGCTTGGCGACAACCGGAAGGTTTGTCCCAGTTGGAGATTCGCGGTGGTGGTCTCGTCGAGGTATCCCTGCTTCTTGAACACGAAGCTGTGATTACCCGGCTTGTCCACGGAAATCTGGGCAGGAGTGACTCGCCCAGTGTCTTTGCCATCCATCCAGATCGCCACGCCCGCAGGATCGCTGGTCACCGCGACCGTGGCGGCGAACTGCGCCAGTTGCACGCTGATCAATGACCTGCTGCCCGAGACAACATCAATGTTGCGGGTGTCAGACGCGTAACCGGGCTTGCTGATGGTCAGCGTATGCTGACCCGGATTGAGTCCGGCAAGGTTAAAAGGCGTAACCCAGGCGGGATCGTTTTGTCCGTCAATTTGGATCTGGGCGCCCGCCGGCGTCGAAGTAACGTTCAACTGTCCGGGAATGATCGTAGGAGCCGCGGGACGGGGCTTTGCTTTCTTCTTATTGTTGTATTTCGGCTGCACCGAAACCGCGCGCGGCTCTGCGGTCACCTGCTCGGGAGCGACTTGCACCGGAACTGGAGAAGCAATCTGCGGCTGCGTGGCTGGCGCGCCGCCGTTCGGCTGGGGTGACGCAGAGGTTTGCGTGGTACCGGCATCATCCTCCGAATTCTCGGAGTGGATGTGCCACGCCATCGCGGCCACGACCAGCAGGATGATCCCGATGGCGCCCGCGATCGAAACCATGAAAAGCTTCGGTGGCGTCTTCTTAATTTCAGCGACTGCTTTTTTCGCCACCTCACGCGGCAGCACCTTGGGCTTTTCCGGCGCAGCATTCTTGAACACGGCAGCGTGCACCGCGTTCGGCTCTGTGGGCTCATGCGGAGGCGGCGGCGGTGGAGGCGCGACGTACCTCTCTTTAAGAGGCGGCAATTCATCGATCTCAGAGAAGCTGCGGCTTGCCTTCGCACCAGCTTGCCGGTTCTCGGCCATCATCGGATCAACCTGGATTTTCGGAGCCTCGACTTCAGGCTCAACAATCGCACTCGAAGACATCGTTGTGGATGGACCGGAAAACGATTCGACGGAAAACGTCTCAATGGCGGCTTCCGCCGAAGTGTTGAGGACGGGCGCGGCCTGGTCCAGGTTTGGCGTAATCAGTCCGGCGCTCACAGAGTTCGTGCTGTTTCCGCTTCGTCCGGCAGCAGCGGCTGCGGCTTTGGTCGCGGGTGCTTCGGTAACGTCTTTGCTTCGCGCTTGCGGCGGAGGTGCTACGGGCGCCGACATCCTGGCCGCCGGTGCAGCCGGTTTCACCACGGGCTTCGGCTGAGACGTCGCTGCGGGTGGTGCGGGTTTCACAGTGGATGTGCTCACGACCGGCGCAGCTTTTGGTGCAGAAGGTGCCTTCTGCGCCGCTTGCCCTGGTTTTGCCGCTGCGGCGGCCTTGGTGGCGCTTTCTTTGCATCTCTCGAGATCGTTCACCAAGTCTTGCCCGGACTGATACCGTTCTTCGGGCGCCTTGGCCAGCGCCTTCATGATGACCTCGCTCAACGCCGGATGAATTTTACGGTTGATCTGGTCTGGAGCCACGGGCGTCGTTTCCGAGATTGCTTGCCTCACGTGATCCGCATCGTCCCCATCAAATGCCTTATGCTCGGTGACCATTTCGTAGAAGATTGCCCCCAGGCTGAATAGGTTGGACGACGCGCTTAGCGGATCTCCGCGCAGCTGTTCGGGCGACATGTAATGCAAAACGCCCTGAGGGTTACCCGAGGCCTGGGCGGCGAACGCGCTCATGGTGGAGATTCCGAATCCCAGAATTTTCACCGTGCCGTCCCATGACACCATAATCTTTGCCGGTTCGAGGGTGTAGTGCGCCAGGCCCTTAGCGTGCGCATGGTCGAGGCCCTGACAGGTTTGACGGGCAATATCCTGCAGATCCCAGATGGAGAATCCCTCTTTGCGGGCCAGCATCGTGGCTACGCTGTTGCCCTGCACATACTCCAACGAGGCGCAAAAGAAGCCGTCCACTTCCTCGGCGCCATAGAGCAATGCAATGTTGTGGCTATTCAGCGTCTTGCTGGCTTCCGCCTCCTCTAGGAGGTTCTTGACTAGGATGGCGGCCTGCTCACCCAACGGTTCGAGCTGGATGGCTTTTAGCGCCACTGTTTGTCCACTTGCGGGGTCGGTAGCCTTGTAGACAGAACTAGTGTCTGAGTGCGTGATCTCACTAAGTATTTCGAAGCGCCCGATTTTGTTCGACATTATCTTCGTAGCCTCATGAAGACAAACCACGACTTATCCCTTGGTGGGGAAGACCTCGGGCCCGTCCGTGGAGGAGAGGGACGTGATCAGGATAGTCGGGGGTGGCGCTAAAGTGGAGTTACGAAAGTGCTCGTAAATTCGATTGCGGGGAGTGTTGGAGAAACTTTAGTACCGCAGCGCGCTCTGCCCCACACTGTACTCCCGTGCGGCACCGATCTTCGCCCGGTCCAGAGCGATGCCGTAACCTTTTCGTAAGCCCAGCGTTATTACTGATGACGATGTCAAAAACTAGGCATGGTTCTTCCCGGGGAGAAACCGAGGTTGGCTCACCACTTATTACTTTGGTCGTCAAAAGCAGAGAGTCTTGGACTAAAGTGCCTGAATCTCCCGTCGAAGGGATGACCCCGTGGACAAGGTCGCTTCCATGCTTCTGGCTATTTTGTTCTCTTCTGCAGGATTAGCGCAGAGTCTGCCCATCCCGACGGTCGCATCCTTGCAACGCCAAGTTCAAGGCCAAACCATCATCTCGAAGGAACTACCGGCTGCTGCGTTAACCTTCGCGAAGGACTTCCGTTATGTCGGTGGACAGCGTGTAAACCTGTATGGCAACGCCGACGCTGAGCAGTACCTTTTCGTCTCCGGCGAGAACAGTGGGATGGTGCGAAGTTTCTGCTGGATTCAATTCGAACACTTTTTGCCTAGCAACACGAGAACCTATGACTATGCGTTCAATCGAACGGTCGAGATTGGTAGCCTGCAATTCATCTATGACGTCAAGAGCTTCCCCGATTATGCGGCGATGCAAGCCGAGGATCCCGCATCCGACGGAGCCGCCATCGGCAAGTTATTGGCCCAGCATAGTCTGGCGTTTCCCCAGAAAGCAGCCCGGGTTCGCATGGTCCATTTGCCCACTGCCGATCGTCGCACCGAGCTCATGATCATCTATGGAGAATCGTTGCCGGACAATTCCGAGGTTCCGGTGAAACCTGAGGGCGTCCTTCTGGACGATGCTTCTCCGGCTGCCGCGAAGATGCTGCTGAATCACGCGCGGCAAGCGTTTACTATCCGCAAGCATTGAAACATGCGCAAATCGAGCTCGTCGGAGAAGAGTTTTGATCCAGAGCGCATTTAATAGATACGTCATAGCAAGACGATCAGCCCGTTTTGCGCGGAGTGACATTTGTCATTCCATTCCAATGACGATCTCCACTGGTAGCCCGAACCGCAGTCGGCGATCCTGTGGTTGGCAAGACTGGAAGGTTGTCTGGGCCCGCGCCTATCGGCTATGCTAACGATATTCGTGGGGCCCCTCGTAGGCAGGTAAAGTTTTCTTCCGGAGTTCGACAATGACTCTGACCCGTTTTGTTAGCAAGAACGCGTTCCGCAACAAGCGCCGCAGCATCTTGACCATCTTGAGCATCGGGGGCTCGCTGCTGCTCCTGACTTTCCTCATCACCATCTGGCGCAGCTTCTATGACAGCAAGCCTTCCGAGCAGTCGGCGCAGCGGCTGATTGTGCGCCATAAGGTCTCGCTGGTTTTCAATCTGCCCAGCTATTACCGGCAGAAGATTCACGCTATCCCCCACGTGAAAGAAGTAGTGAATCAGCAATGGTTCGGCGGGCAATATATGGACGACAAGCCGGAACATTACTTCGCCCAATTCGGCACCGATCCGCAGGAATTGTTCAACGTCTACCCCGAGTTCAAAATATCCGCTGACCAACTCCAGGCCTGGCAGCACGATCGGGCCGGTGCCGTTGTGGATGTCGGCTTGGCGAACAAGTTTCACTGGAAAGTCGGCGACCGCCTGAACATTACCGGGAAGATTTTTCCAGTCAATCTGGAGTTGACCATCCGCGGAATCTTCACGCCGCCAGACCCAACTCAGTCGATTTACTTCAACAAGGACTACATTGACGAAGGCTTTCCCAGACTCAAGGGCAGCGAAGGTTTCTTCGGGGTTCTGGCTGATTCGCCTGATTCCGTCCCCGGCGTAGCCGAAGCCATTGACGAGGAATTCCGCAACGCCGACCGTCCCACCAAAACGGAGAGCGAGCACGCTTTCCAGTTGGGCTTCATTGGGATGTTGGGCAACATCAAGGCCTTCATCATGAGCATTTGCCTGGCGGTGGTCTTCACCATCCTGCTGGTGTCGGCGAATACGATGGCAATGTCGATTCGTGAGCGCACACGGGAAGTTGCGGTGTTGAAGACGCTGGGCTTTACTCGCAACAGCATTTTGGGATTGTTCGTCGGCGAAGCAGTCTCACTTGCGCTGGTGGGTGGGCTGATCGGCTCGCTGCTCGCCTTCCTGATCGTGAAGGGGATGGCGACTCAGGGTGGAATGTTCACTGGCATGAAAGTCACGCCAATCACGATCGCGGCGGCGCTGCTGATCGCGGCAGTGGTGGGATTCGCCAGTTCCTTTATACCTTCGTACCACGCCGCGAAGGTCAACATTGTGGATGGTCTGCGACACATCGGTTGAACTCCTTTGTGTACCTTCGTGTCCTTTGCGGTTGATGAAGTTCAAATGCTAAGAACCATGAAGGACACAGAGGTACACAAAGGAAGAAGGAAGAAGGACTCGGAAGGACGAGAACAGAAATGGCAATCCCTCTCAGCTATAACGTGCGCAATCTGCGGCTGCGCAAGAGCCTAACGGTCATGACCGCTCTGGGAATCGCGCTGACCGTAGCCACGGCCGTCTTCATCATGGCGCTGCTGGCGGGCTTGGGACGCGCCTTTGCCAGTACCGGTGATCCTTTGAATGTGCTCATGCTGCGCAAAGGTTCGGACTCGGAGCTGGCCGCGGGCGGAGTTTCGCGAGACGCGATGCAGGTGTTGAAAGACCTCCCCGGAGTCGCCACGAACAGCAAAGGCGAGCCTCTGGTTTCGGGCGAAGACATCCTGGTGGTTGTGATGCCGCGCAAGGGCGGGACTGGGGAAACAAACGTTACCACCCGTTTTCTGACTCCGCTCGGAATCGAGATGAGGCCCCAGATCCATCTGGTCGCTGGACGCTGGTTCACCCCCGGGCAGCGCGAGGTGGTGGTAAGCAGCTCGATCAACAAACGATTTGAGCACTCAAACATTGGCGATACCGTGCACATCGGCAAGGGTGATTGGCCGATCGTCGGCATTTTCGACGCCAGCGGCACGGCGCACGCCTCCGAGATATGGGGCGATATAAACCAACTGGTCACGGATTTTGAACGTACGGTGTACTCCTCGGTGCTGGTGCGTGCGAATGACCCGGTCGCGGCCCTGGCGCTGAAAAACCGCGCAAACGACGATCAGCGGCTGGAACTCAATGGATTGCTCGAACCCGACTACTATGCCTCGCAAACCAAGTCGGGAGCGCCGATCAGGATTGTCGGCTGGATTGTGGCCTTTATTATGGCAGTCGGCTCCTGTTTCGCGGCAGCCAATACAATGTATGCCGCTGTTGCGTATCGCGGGCGTGAGATTGCCACACTACGCGTGATTGGATTTTCGCGTCCCAGCATTCTGACTTCATTCATGCTGGAGTCGCTGCTGTTGTCCCTGTTGGGCGCCACACTCGGTATCCTCCTGATGTTGCCGTTCAACGGCATGACCACAGGGACGCAAAATCAAGTGACGTTCAGCGAAGTCGTATTCAGCCTGCAAATGACGCCGGTCGTGGTCGTCAGTGCGATTGGGTTTGCCTTGATCATGGGAGTTTTGGGCGGCTTCGCACCGGCTTGGCACGCGGCGCGCCGGGACATACTGAGCGCCCTGCGAGATTAGAACAGAAGGAACTGACACAGTATACGGAGCGTACATTCTTTAAGTACCATGCCGACTGACGCCAAACACGAAGACCTGCAAAGCCTGCGAATCGATCGCAACGCTCGCACGGGTGGCGACGGAGAGCCTCCAGCGTGGGCGCGGCGTTACATTCTCGTTGGCATTGGTTTGCTCGTTCTACTAGGCGTGGTGGCGACAGCGTACCGCCTCTTGTCTAAAGACGCTCCTGAGGTTGAAGTGGTTCGCGCCTCAGCACAGAGCAGCGACGTCGGCGGAGTCGTTCTTTCGGCCAGCGGGTACATTGTGGCTCATCACAAGATCAACCTGAATTCGAAGGTGACGGGCCGGGTGAAGTGGATTGGCGTGGAAAAAGGAGACAAGGTTAAGGAAGGCCAGGTGCTGGTCCGCCTCGAAGACGATGAATTCCGCGCTCAGTACGAACAGGCTAAAGGCGCCGCGGAGAACGCCCGGGCGTATCTAGAAGAATTGCAAAACGGATCGCGCCCCGAGGAAATTCAGCAGGCGCAGCACAATCTCGATGAGGCCCGCGCGACGCTGGCAGACGATCAACTTACGCTGGATCGCACAAAAGATTTGTGGAGTCAAGGCGTGGTCTCCAAACAAGCCCTGGATGACTCCACCGCCAAATTTGGAGCCGACCAGCAGCGGGTCAACTCGCTCGACAAAGCGTTCCAGCTAAGCAAACTGGGGCCGCGAAAAGAGGAAATCGCACGGGCGCGGGGCGCTCTCGACCAGGCGCAGGGACAGGCGGATTATGCCAAGTCCTTGCTCGACGCCACCGTGATCCGCGCCCCGGTCACGGGAACCATTCTTGAGCGCGCCGCGGAAAAAGGCGAACTCGTGACCTCGGGCTTTGCCAGCACTGCCGAGGGCGGTCCGCAAGGTCTGGTAGTTTCCCTGGCCGATCTAGAAGATCTGCAGGTGGAACTCGATATCGCACAGGACGATTTCGCGAGGCTGGGTCCCAGGCAAAAGGGCATAGTCACCGTGGACGCATACCCTGATCTCAAGTGGGATGGAATCATCGCAGAAATCTCGCCGCAAGCCAACCGGGCTAAGGCGACGGTCCAAGTTAAGGTGCAAATTCTCAATCCGGATGCGCATTTACGCCCGGACATGAATGCCACGGTGAAATTTCTGGCGGACGAAAACAAACAAACGAGTGCTCAGCCGCAGGGAGTTTTCGTACCCACCCCCGCGATTCATGATCGCGATGGCAAGAAGTTCGTCTTCCTCGCATTCGACGGCAAGGCGTTATCGCGGGAAGTGAAAATTCAGGCGCAACGCAGCGGCGGTGTGATGGTGCAAGGCCTCAATGGCGGCGAAGATGTCATCACTTCGGCGCCACAAGAGTTGAAAGACGGCGAAAAAATCAAGATCAAAGGACAGTCATGAGCGCAGCTACCGTTCCCCATACCGCGGTTCAAACCAAGGTAGTCCAGGCCCGCAACGTCAACAAGATCTTCAAGCGTGATGCATTCGAGGTCAAGGCTCTGGACGATGTTTCCATCGAAATAGGAGGCGGTGAGTTCCTCGCCCTCATGGGTCCGTCTGGCTCAGGCAAAACGACGCTGCTGAATATGATTGCGGCCATCGACCGGCCCACGTCGGGAGAACTGCTGGTGCTGGGTGAAAACGTGTTCCGCTTCAGCGATTCTCAGTCCGCCCACTGGCGCAACGTGCACATAGGCTATGTGTTCCAGACATTCAACCTCATTCCCGTACTCACGGCGTTCGAAAACGTCGAACTCCCGCTGTTGCTCACCAAGCTGAATGCACAACAGCGGCGCGATCACGTGATGACCGCACTGAAACTTGTTGGCTTAGAAGAACGGGTGAACCATCTCCCGAAACAGCTCTCGGGCGGGCAGGAACAAAGGGTTGCAATCGCACGAGCGATCGTCAGCGATCCTACGCTCCTACTGGCCGACGAACCTACAGGGGACCTTGACAGTCATTCCGCGATTGAGGTGCTGGAAATTCTAAAGCGCTTGAATGAGGACTTCCACAAAACCGTGGTGATGGTGACGCACGATCCGCACGCGGCATCGTACGCGCACATGACCCGCCATCTGGAAAAAGGAATGCTGCTGCCAGCGTAAGCGCGGTCACCCTTGTCCTCTGTTATTCCGAGGAGCGAGACCGACGAGGAATCTAGGTTTTCGCCGGTTACGCGAAGAGCCCAGATCCCTCGCTTCGCTCCGGATGACAATGCATCCGGCGACGACAAAGAACAACGACAACGGACGATGACAACGCGCGAACGTGAGACGCAGCAAGCTGCGTTTCTACAGTTGCGACACTTGGTTGCGTTGCTCCACGAAAGCCGGATCGGCTGCCCACTGCCACGCCCTCCGGCCATTCTCTCGAACCACGCTCATGGCTTCACCGTATTCGACCAGCCGGTTCAGCACTGTGGTCACCGAAGCCAGGGGATCTTTGTGACGAAGCAATACGGCTGGAAGGCGCTGCTGAATCTGCTCACAGACTTCGCGTACCGCCAGAGGCCGTCCCGCCTCCATCAAAACCATGCGACAAGCCTTCGTGAAACCCGGCTGGCGTCCCCCGGTTTTGCGGTCGACCAACTCCAGCAAGTCTTCTCCCAGAATGTCGTCACCGAACAAATTGGCAAGCCCGGAAATCGTCTGCTTCAAGGTGCCGATACGCTTCATAATCTCGGCCCGCTGACGCATTAATTGCCGCAATTCTTCATGGGCCGCTTTGACCACTTCATGGACATGTGGATCCCCGTTGCGCAGAAGGGTTCCATTGCCCGTCCCGTTCTTGCCACTTACCTCGTACTGCATGACCCCCACCTCCGAACCTGCTTCACCGGTATTTATGCCGATTAGTTTCGCCCTTGCACACAAAGCCTGCGCCTAGATACGCAAAAGTGCACTCGCTCGTTCCAGCGAAACGAATTTTCGCGCGGCAGTCGTGCATAGTGTTCGTTTCCGGGACAAAATCGCGATTCGTCCAACGCTGAAACTGATTGCTTAGTTGGACGTTGCGACTCAGGAAAGGTGAGGCAATTTACGAGAGTGTGACAAACAGTCCGAATTCACGGTCCAGTGCCGCTTCGCTGAGGATGAAGGATGTGCGCAAGCACGCAGACTGTCCGCGAATGAACACTGGGGATAAGCCCGACGACTTCGAACCCGCGGAATCTCAGCACTTGGCAATTAGCACTTAGCTCTTAGCTTGATGCCTCTGTCCAGAAAGTGCAGGCCCAAATTCTAAGCGCCAAACGCCAAGTGCTATTTGTAAGTCAGCGGACGGAATTTCGCCGAGCATCGAGACTCAGCGGGCCGGCTCCAAATTGTGAGATGACCAACGCACCTCCAAGCATGGTCACATTCTTGAGGAACATAGCCATCTGCATCTGCGCCATCATCGGATCTTTCACTGCCCAGAAATTGTGCATCATCAGTGTGACCGGAACCAGAAAGAGCACCAGCAGCCAGGCACCGATTTTGGCTCTGTACCCGAGCAAAATGCTCAATCCCCCCGCGAGTGCGAGAAGTCCCGACGCTGGCACCAACAGCCCAGCCATGGGCACACCAGCATGTGCCGCGTAAGCGATCTCCTGCTGAGAAAAATGGAGGAACCCCGACATTATAAAAATGGCGGAGAATAAGATTCGTCCCGCCAAGATGGTCGAGGAACTCACGGATGCCTGTTCATACCGATTCGCTGAACTCGACGCTCTGGCAGTGTGCGGGCTTTGCGATAACGTCGAAATTGAGTTGCTGGCCATAAATCCTCCTTCGAAATTCCTAAATTGAACGCCTTCGGAATAGATGCTGCTCTACTCCAATAGTTACTTTAAATAACTACTTGCTTTTGTAAAGTAGGTATTCTAAAGTAACTAAGTGAGGTAACAACGTGCGCCGATATGCACAGTCGCCTGCCCCTTGTCCCATGGCCGGATTACTCGAAGTGCTCACCCGTCCTTGGACGATGCACATTCTGTGGGCCTTATCTACAAACGGGGCCACGCGGTTCGGGGTTCTTCGCCGCCAGATCGAGGGGATTTCGTCGCGCGTCTTGACGGAGCGGCTTCGGCTTCTCGAGAAGAAAGGATTCATTTATCGCGACTACGAACCAACCATTCCACCCTCTGTCACCTACGGCATTACCAAGCGAATGAAAGACATTCAAAAGGTGCTGAGCGAACTCGACCATCTGGCGCGAAAATGGCAACAGGAGGACGCGCCCGAGCTGCGGGGTGACACCAGGGATCGAAGCCCAGGAGCGGTTCCCGCAAGCTAGTCTGCGGTTTTCCGCTGTGTTCTTTCTTGACAAAAACCGCATACCTGTTAGAGTGCGGAGCAACTGCTTCATCACATGACCACTTAAAGAGGGGACCCTGGTATGAAGAATGTTTACGAGGTTCTGAGGCAGAAGGAACTCGAACTGGCGCGGTTGGAAAAGGAAGTCGAGGCGCTTCGGGTAGCGGCTCCATTATTGTCCGACGACAAAGACTCGATGGCCGAGGCCAGCAGCAATAAACCGACTTTAGCCAGCCCCACGACGGCGCAGCAGCCAATTCGCATCCCGCAAGCGGCAGTCAATGCAAGCCCACAAACGGCGCGCGCCGCCGGCTGGGAAGACACCGCCAAGCGCTGGCCGTAACCGCAGGCAAACAATACAATAAGCACGGGCTCACCGCCAACTTCGATGGCGGCGGCAAACCATTTCTTGATCCGCTAGAGACTACGCGTCGTCTTTCTCGTCTTGGGCTGAATTACCACGAAAGTACACGGAACTTCATTGATAAGGAAATCTGCCGCCGAAGCGATGCTATACTCCACCCAATAACTCTGGCCGAAGATCTTTCTTCGTAAAACCGCCTTCACCTGAAGGCAAGGTCGGGGTTCTGCCTCATGTGTGTTGAGGATGTCCGATGAGTGCCGCAGCGACTCGAGCACCGTTGAAAGCAGGTGCAGACACTCGCCGCGTTCCTCGCTTCCCGCTGTCGGTTCCAGCCGATGTCACCCTGTTGCGGTCTGGGATCCCCTACTCAATTCCGGGACGTTCGGTCAGCATGGGTGAGCGCGGCCTTGGCGTCGTATTGGCGGGCGAGCTTCACCCCGGCGATTCCGTGGCCATCGAGTTCCGCTTGCCCGATAGCGGAGCGCCGTTCCGCTTAAAGGCGGTAGTGCGGTACCAGGCGCTGCTCCATTGTGGTCTCGAATTTGTAGGCTTGTCCTCGGAACAACAGACACTGATCGAGCACTGGGTGCGAAAGAACGCCTCCGCAGGTCCAAGCACGGCGCCGCCGATTGCGGTTGCGCAATTCCCGGCTCCGCTCGTAAGAACCAATCGGGTTCCGTTCATTAAGGCTGGCGTCCGGAAAAATTACAATCCAATATTCCGGTATGCCCTATGGATCCTTGCCGGGATGCTTCTGCTGGGCGGATTGGGCTGGTGGCGTTGGTACCAGGCATGGGGCGAACTGGAATCGCAGATCCCGGGAACCAATCTGCTCTCTTCATCAATCCCAGCCACGGTTCCGGCCGAGATCATGCAAGGATTGGTAACTCATAAGATTGAACCCATTTATCCCGAAGCCGCAAGGCACGCGAATATACAAGGAGTGGTCGCGCTCGACGTCTTGATCGGAACTGATGGAAGCGTGGTGGACGTACGCGCCATCAGCGGACCAGACGAACTCTCTGCTGCGGCCGTCGATGCGGTGAAATGGTGGCGCTTCCGGCCTTATCTGCTCAACGGACAGCCGGTGCGGGTGAAGACCACGCTGGCGGTGGACTTCCGATCGAATTGACGACCGCTTACTTGGACATCGTCCGATGTCTGCGAAAAGCGTGCAGGATCATTGCACTGCTGATCGCGAAACTTCCTACCGCTCCCAGGGCCATCACCTCGGCGATTTGCCAACTCAATCCCAAGAAATCCGCGAACAGCGCAATCAGCGCGAACAAGAGGCCAAGCACGTTCAGCCACACCGGCGCGTGTACCGGATTGCTGTGCTCGCGATTGTAGTAGCGCAGTTGCAGAAGCACCGCGGCTAGTCCGATCGCCGCCACTACGACCACCGCCAGTGGACTGAAAAAGGCGCTGCGCTTGGTGTAAATCACAACCAAGCCGAGCCCGCAGCATAGCAGGGCGGAGGCAATCACGGTCCAGCGGCGAGAGTTGGATGGGCTGTCGGGCACGAGAAGTGCGTCTCCGCCTTTATACAGGGCTTTCAAGCCGGTTTCAAACCTCTGAACGTCTTGGATTAATAGGTCTCCTTCGGATTGTCAGTTTTTCGATCGGGATGAAAGTTCCGGAAGTCGGGGTGTATACCCCCTCCCCCCCTGTTTCTGCGCAAAATCTAGAAAACAAGAGATTTATTTCACCACTATGTGCTAGATCTTTGAGTTAAAAGGAGTTACACGCAAAATCTAGATAACATTGGAGTTACGGCGGCACGGGAGCGATGTCTCCGTTCCGTTTTGGGACGCGCACGCGGCTTTAAGGCCGGGCCTGGGTCAGATTGTAAAAGAGCTCTCTCATTACCCACAGATAATGAATGTATAAATAGGTTATCTAATTAGAAACGTGAAGTCAATGTCCGCGGCCTCGGCCTGATGATCGGCGTAGAACTGGTAAAAGACGAAAAGCTAACCCCAGCCACCACCGAAGCCGAAGCCATCCGCGACGCCCTGCTACGCAACGGCGTCCTGGTCGGCGTAGGAGGCATCTACGGCAACGTAATCCGCTTCCAACCCCCGCTAATCATCACCCGCCAACAGATCGATCAAGCCATCGAAGCATTCGCCGCAGCACTACAGGAAGTGACGCAGCCGGCGGAAGTGTAAAGCGAAGGGGAGCATTCAGCCGAGGAAAATCCCCCCAAGCGGAGCTTGGACCGCGGCCTCGAGAGTAAAATGAACGCGATAGTCGCGGCCACCCGCCCAAAGGCGGTCTTCCGGATCTTCTGTCGAGCTTCAGGAAATCGGGGGAGGTTCCGTCTGTCCCCGCATTTCGTCAAGGCTTATCCTACTCGGTATGTACGAGGCGTGAGGTCAACATGGTCATTGATTGGTCTGAAGTCTCTGCGATTGCGACGGTGATCTACGGCGGGGCGACGCTTCTGCTGGTGGTTCAGATTTGGAGAGACCGGGTTCAACGAGACCGACCTTCGAGGCGGAAGCAGCCCATCGCAAGCTCAACGAACTTCGCAGCGCCTTCTACGATGCAGTCGGCTATTGGGCAGGACACATGAACAGATTGGCTCATGAAGTTGACGCCATGCAAGTGGGACGAGTCTTTGAAGCTCTTACCCGACTAGAGTGCCAGCTAAGGCTGAACGGTTACAAGGACGAGGCAAGAGACCTTGGATTCGGCGTCAGAAAGCTCGCCGGGGTTGCCGAACGGCTTGAACGAATCGGAACCACGTTAGGGTTATTCGATTCTGAGTATCATCCAGTCGGTCTCATGAATCCGAAAGACGTCTCGTAGTTGCCTGGTGCCACGCTCCTTGCGGCTTATCGCAAGGGGGCGGGTGCTTGCATTAGGTTTATGGCCTCACGTTACCCCCAGCCCTCCGCCGTTACCCGCCCCAAAAACCGGCAAGGAGCGAGGCACCCCCGGCACGAAACTCATCGACAAAGGGAAAAAACACTCATATACTCGCGTCCGATGCCAGGACTTGTGCTCATCCTCGGAATCGTGCTTCTCATCAGGACCGCTTTCACGGCCGAGAACAAAAAGGTTGTGAGTGGGATTACTTCTGTAATCCTTTTTGGTGCGATAGGGCTCTTTGTAACTTTGACAGCTTGGTTAACGTATAAAGTGCCCGCCCAAGCACAGGAAATGATCGGACAAGCGGCCGGATATGTAATTATTCTTCTTTTCTTCGCTGCAATCGGTGCTGGAATTCGGAAAATACGGCTTTTGAGATTAAAGAAAAAGTCCGGCTAATTCAGAGTAATCACGCCGCCACCCCAGCATATGGTTTGAAAAGATTCGTCGTAGGCGGCGCGGTTCGTCAAGGAGCGTCGCATGGATTATTTCGTTTGGGCCACGGGTATTCTGACCGCATGGGCGGCGCTCGGGCCGCTCGTAGGGGTACGTTATGGACAAGAACTGTCGCGGCAATGGCAACGGCAACACTGGATCAATGACAATGCGAGGCAAGAGTGTCGCGAGCTGATTTCGGTAATGGCAAACACATTTTCGGTCGTGTTGAAATACTACACTCCTTCAATGATCGGGGTAGCCGAAGTGTTCGGTCCCCACGACGAAAGAGATAAACGTGAGTTCGAGCAAGCAGAAAAAACTTCGATGGAAATCTTCTACAACCAACTATTCATCGCAGATCAGCTAAATGAACGTAAGATCCGGAAGCGCTGGATAGCCGCAATCAATGATTTCGAGAAAACCAAGGATGGCTCGAAGTTCGCCGGAGAATTCGGAACCATTGTCGGCGAAGTGCGAGCGATAGCACAAAGTTTCATAACGTAAGAATCACGTCGTCCAGCGCTGGCCCATGCCCACACCTAAAGCACGGGTGCGCCCTGCCCTTCTCGCGTTCTTTGCTAGAGGGCGGGGCTTTTGGCTAACATTGCGGCGGCGGCCCACTGATACGCGCGAAGCTTCTCAGGACGACGCGCAGTCCAGCGAGACTTAGACCTAAGGCAGGTTCGTCGCGCTACGGAATTGCGACGATCACCCGTCCCGGCTTCACTGGGTGTTCGACCAATTCATGGGCGCGGGCAATCTGATCTAAGGGGAGAATCTCAGCAATATCAAGTCCTCGCCATCCCGCCTCGAGTGCCTCATTAAGATCACGGGACGCGTCGATTTTCGCCTCCGCCGGCACGTCGTCGCTGCCAACAAAAAAGAGCCTGGCGTTCACAAAGACGAGTTGCCAAACTGGAATTTCCGCCTTCGGAGCATTGGTGGCGTAAGTCGCAATGGAACCGCCTTGCGCCAACACCGCGGCATCCGTATTGATGTTCGCGGCGAAAGCGACCTCGACGATGTGATCGATTCCATTCGGAGCAGACGCCCGGATTCGTTCCGCTAATTTTTCGCCGGTCAGCAGAACCTCATCTGCTCCTGCCCGCGATGCGATATTCTTGTCGCTCTCGCTGCGGCACGTAGCAATGACTCGGGCTCCCGCCCGATGAGCGAGTTGAACGGCACAAGCTCCAACCGCCCCTGCACCGCCCTGCACTAGAACGGTCCGTCCCTCGACCGAACCTCCAACATGAACGGCGCGGTGAGCGGTTATGCCCGGTATGCCGAGACAAGCTCCCTGCTCCAGCGACGAGCTTTTGGGAAGTTGAGCCACTTGTCTCAAGGGAACCACGGTGTACTCAGCGGCGGTTCCGAAAGGTCGGTAACTTTGAGCGCCATAACACCACACGCGCCGCCCGATCCACTCCCGCGACACTCCATCGCCGACTGCATCAACCGTGCCCGAACCGTCGCTGTGCGGAATGACACGTGGATATGGCATCCCGAGGCCAAAGCTGTCCTGACGTTTCTTCACGTCGCCCGGATTCACACCTGAAAAGGCAATGCGAATCCGAAGTTCGCCTGCGAGTGGCTGCGGGTCTCTCATCTCACCCACGATCAGCACATCGCCAGCAGGGCCCTGCTTCTCATACCATGCGGCTTTCATATTTTCAGATCATTTTCGCATACTATGTCACGCCGAACGGGGCTGGCCCACGCTTTAGCCCCACACAAAAGCGGGTGCCTGTCCTTCTCGCGTTCTTGGCGAGAGGGCGGGGCTTTTAGCTGACAATCGCGGCGGCGGACGAACGGATACAATTTAACCCGCTCGCGGCGCCCCGCTGTCCAGTGAGATTCAATCTCCACCCCACACTCCTTTCCCGTCGAATAGTGGGGGGCACTACTCCACTTCCAATCCTCCGGGCGAGCAACCAGCCCGCGTCGGACGGGATTTTGATGCACATAATCCAATTTCTCGGTCAGTTTCGATTCATGCCAAACATTGAAGTCGTAATACCGGGGTTGCCAGAAGGGATCGTGGCCTCTATAAGCCCCGCCCTCTCGCCAAGAACGCGAGAAGGACGGGGCACCCGCTTTCGTACGTCGTGAAAGTTTCCCATGGTCAGTCACTTCTTGCGACACTATTTGCTTGAGCATTTGCAGCACAACCGCCAAGTTGCCTCGCTCCGGCTCGCTCAGCAACAGATGCACGTGCTCGGGCATAACGACAAATCCAATCAAGTAGAATCCGTACCAACGACGTAGTCTTTCCAGGGTGACAACGAATGTGTCGCGCGCCAGCCCGCTTCCGAGCAGCGGCGCGCGACGATAGGAGCTGAACGTAAATGAAATGAACGTCACCAGTTTGCTGGTATCTCGTCAATCGCCAGGGCATGAGATCGAGATTACTTCTTGTTGCCAATTCTCCGCTGTGACGGACGAACACCTGCCCGACCAGAGATACAAAGTCCACAGGTCTTGCCGGTTGCGGGCAGACTCTAAAAGCCCCGCCCTCTCGCAAAGAACGCGAGAAGGGCAGGGCACCCGTTTTTTGGGTATGGTGAAAGGCTGGGCCAGCCCCCAACTCAACCTCGCCGTACAATGATTTTTCAGCGAACGGCGTTTACCCCCTTAACTCCGTGTCTCCCTCCAGGGGTTCAGTGCAAACTCGATCCTCCTCTCTCTATCCTCCGCCTGCGACCCACTCGGCTTGCCGGGCACCGCCGTGGCTCATGGCGTAGAGGGTGAGTTCGACGCGGCTGGAAATTCCTAGCTTATCGAAAATGTGGAACAGGTATTTTTTTACCGTGTGTTCGCTTAGGCCGAGTTCGCGAGCTACTTCACGATTGCTGAGTCCATCCGCAACCAGAGCCACGACTTGCTCCTCCCGCGGCGTGAGTAAGCGGATTCCACGAGCGTTCACCATTCGCAAAGAGGGTACCTGGGTTACGGTCTCGAGCAGGTATTGCAGTTGCTCGCTGTTGGCCCACACCTGTCCTTGATGAACACTCTGGATGCACTTGCATAGCAAGCGGAACGGGTAGTCGGCAAAACAGAACAGCCCCTTCACGCCGGAGCGAAAGGCATTCACTACCGAGTCGTGATCCGATTGGCCCAGCACCAGGACCTTGGCAATCTGGGGATGAGCCAGATGCAAGCGGCGAACGTTGGCCATATCCTGGCCGGCGAGTTTGGGATGATCGGCATTCATTAAGATGACATCGACGGGGAAGTCGGCGATGGCAGTCAGAATGACGTCCATATCCACGCCGCAAGAACTTACCTGGAACTCCGGGCGCCGGCGCAGCGCGCTGACCAAAAGCTGGCACTGCATCTGATTGGAGTCGGCGACCAAGACGCCGATTGTAGTCGAGGGTGCAAGTCGTTCGCGGCCCATGCATTCACATCCAGGTTATAACTATTTTGTTAATGATAAAGCCGGGCGCAACTTGAGCGCTGTGACGGAATGACAGGCCATCGAGGCTAATTTGTGTGGAAAACTTCGACACAACGGGTCAGGGCTTTCCCGATATTGCACAGGGAGATAGTGGGATCGAAGTGTTGTCGTCGCCGCTTTGCGGAATAACTGCGCTGATCCACAAGGGGAACGACTACCGTCGTCAAGTCCCCTTTCGTAGGTGCAACCAAAGTTGTAGGGGATGAACTGGTCGCCCGACAGGAAGTCTGACGCCTGCATTGGTTAAAGCCCATCCAGAGGGCGTTTGCCCGGCAGAAACAAGGCGACACCGGCCGTCATCTCCGTTGGATACCTTCGTGGACGGCACTTCCCATGTCTTGTTAGTTCCGTTGTCGCAGGATAATTTCGAGACGTCCGAAACTATAGAAAGGTTGCAGTTCCTCGGTTTAGCAAGTCGAGGCCTGAACGGAAAATGAAGATCAGATGCAGCGTGGTCTATTGCGTTCTCGCTCTCGTCTGCTGCTTCATGCAGCAGGGGTTGGTGGCGGCCGTGGCTCAAGAGCAGCAGCCGACTGCGGCTGCTGAACAGACCGGGTCAGCGGTTACCACGAAAGCCAGTGTTGCGGACGGTGCGTGGAGTCCAGCCCTGACGGGGGTACGCCGTCCGCTATACCGGCTCTGCAAAAGTGATGTGGTCGCGATTTCTTTCACATTCTCGCCGGAATTCGACCAAACTGTCACTGTTCTGCCGGACGGGTACATCGCCTTGAAGGGCGCGAGGCAACTGTCCGCGGAAGGCATGACTGTTCCCGAGTTACAGGAAGCCATTGGTCGAGCCTACGCGGGGGTTTTACATGATCCAGAGATCACCATCGTGCTCCAGGACTTCGACAAACCGTATTTCATCGTGGGCGGCGAAGTGAATCATCCGGCAAAATACGAATTACGTTCTGACACCAGGGTTACGGAAGCCGTCGCCATTGCGGGAGGTCTGACGGCACGAGCCAAGCACTCTCAAATCGTGCTGTTTCGGAGGGTTTCCGATGACCTCGTGGAGTCGCGCCTGCTGGACGTCAAGACGATGATGAAATCACGAACTTTGGCTGAGGACATTCATCTCAGGACCGGTGACTTTTTGTTTGTACCGCAAAATCTGATTTCCAAGATCAAGCAGTTCTTGCCGACCTCGAGCATGAGCATGTACGCGAGTCCGACACAGTTCTAGGAGGAGTGGGGCGGCAGAACCGGGGCAAATCTCCGGCAATCCAAAAGAAACAGAAGTGACGGTTTGGACTTTCATATGGTGGAGGAACTTAGACTCATCCCGAGATCGGCGCGTATACCGTCTCCCACCTTGCGCGACCTGCTGGCTGTGGTGTTCCGACAACGCCGGCTTGCGCTGATCTCGTTTGTTGCAATCTTTCTACTGGTTATTCTCTATGGGTTGATCGCACCTCCTTACCAGTCAGAAATGAAAGTGCTGGTACGGCGAGGCCGCGTCGATCCCGTGGTTACTTCGACTCCCAGCCAGGCCGAGTTCGAACACGAAGGAGTGACCGAGGAGGAACTCAATTCAGAAGTGGAACTGCTGCACGACGACGAAATCCTGCGGACAGTGGTGCGGCATTCGGGCCTCATTTCTGAAGGGCAGTCCTGGTTCTGGAGCGTGTTCGGTGACAACGAAGAGAGACAACTGGCGCGAGCCGTGCGACGGATCAATAAGCGGCTGACCGTCGAAGCGGTGAGAAAAGCAACACTGATAGCCGTAAGTTACAAATCATCAGACCCGGTCCAGGCGGCCAATGTGCTCCATTCCCTGGCGACAGCCTATCTAGCGCGCCATGAACAGGTGCATCGTCCTTCAGGAGAGTTCAAGTTTTTTGATCAGCAAGTTATCCAGTCGCGCAGCGGTCTGGAGGAAGCGGAGCTGCAACTGATGAAGTTCGGCGCTGATCAAGGCGTAACCTCGGCCGCTCTTGAACGCGATATGACGCTGCAAAAATTCAGCGAAGCGGATGCGGATGCTCGCCAAACTCAAGTATTGATCGCGGCAACTTCGGAGCGTGCCCGCATTCTGCAGAAGAAGCTGGCCTCGTTGCCAGAGCGGATCACCACGCAAGTGCGTGATTCGGACAATCCCCAACTGATGGAAATGATGAAAACGCGGCTGCTCGAATTGCAATTGAACCGGACCGAACTACTTACCAAATTCGAGCCGTCGTATCGTACGGTTCAAGAGCTAGATCGGGAAATTGCGGAGACCAAGGCGTCGATCGTGGCCGAGGATCAGGCGCCGATCCGAGAGCGCACCAGCGACCAGGATCCGGATCATGAATGGGCGAAGGCAGAGTTATTGAAGACCCAGGTCGAATTGAATGCACTCGGTGCGCATGCCACGGCCGAGAACATTCTGTTAACCCATTATCGCGGAGCGGCGAGTCAGTTGGGCGATCACGCCATTGAGCAGGAGCAGTTGCTGCACGACTTGAAGGCGGCCGAGGAAAAATATCTCCTGTACCTCAACAAGCGAGAGGAGGCGAGGATTGGAGATGCGCTCGACCAGGGTGGCATTCTGAATGTAACCATCGCGGAGCAGGCCACAGTCCCCGCACTGCCTCAGCTTTCCGGACTGGGTTTCGGATTCGTTGGCCTGTTGGGCGCGAGTACTTTGAGCATCACTCTGGCCTTTGTTGCCGACTACTTGAACCCAGGATTTCGAACTCCGGACGAAATCCTCGCCTATTTGGGGAGTCCAGTGCTGGCTTCTTTACCCCATAAAAACATATAGCCCGATGAGACAGGAACAAAGATCGTATGGACAAAGGACGAATGGATTGGAGCTGAGTATGACCCGCATCACCGTGCAATTGGAAATCGGCAGAGTAGGAGCATTTGTTCGAGGAAAGGACCGATGAGCACATTTGTCGATCTGTTGCCACGGACGTTGGACGACGTCTGTGAACCCAGAACCGTTGAGATCGAACGGGAAGAATCCCGCTCGCTCGGGCCTGCAGTTTGGGACCCCGATGCATTCGCCGAGGAACAGATCCGTGGCCTGGTACGTCAGGTATTTCTTCCCGGATGGCCGAAGCCTGCGCATCAAGTTGTTTTCAGTCCCGTGGACCCGGAAACTGATATCAGCGCAATTTGCATGCAGGTGGGCCTGGCTCTATCCGCGCAAGTATCAGGAACAACTTGCCTGGTAGAGGCAAATCTGAACAGCCCGGGGTTGGAACAGGTGGTCGAGAAAAACGGTCACGGTCTGATTGCGAATCTGGAAAGGTCGGCCTTGCGGAAACCCTCGCGCCGGCTGTCCAACGAACTGTGGCTCGTCCCCAGAAATGTATTTTTCGGCGAAAACGAAAATGGCCTATCAGGGGCTTGGCTGCGTGATCGCCTAGCCGAACTGCGCAAGACATTCGACTACATCGTACTCTACGGGCCGCCCGCCGGGGCAGGCAGCGAGGCAGCATTGCTGGGCAGTCTATGTGACGGCATGGTGCTGGTTGTGGAGGCAAATTCAACTCGGCGGGTGGCTGCGCAAAAGGTCAAGGAAAGGTTGCATGCGGCAAATGCCCGTCTCCTGGGCATGGTGCTCAGCAGTAGGAGATTCCCGATTCCGGAGACACTCTATAGGAGGCTGTAAGAACCTGCACTCGAGTTGGTTATATGTGGAGCTACGGCACAAGGTAACAGATATTTCGAAATCAAGTTCCGGTCACAGGAATTTTTGTCGGAGGCAACTGAGAAACTTCGTGCAAAACAGGCTAAAAACCAGTCGGGACTCAATTGGCGGAGCCGCGTCCCAAGAATCGTCTTGATGACAGCTGCACCCAACCTTTCTTTCCCACTCAGCACACCAACAGCACAGTGGTATTCGATCCAAACCCGGTATCGTTTTGAAAGAAAAGTAACGGCTCAACTTCAAAGCAAAGGTTTGCAGACATTCCTTCCATTACTTGAAGAATTCCACCGCTGGAGCGACCGTCGGCAACCCGTCTATGTCCCGCTCTTCTCGGGCTATACATTCGCACGCTTCAATCTCTCCACAGGACTGCGGATGGAACTTCTCCATACTGAAGGTGTCATTGGACTAATCAGCTTCAGAGGAGTAGCAATCCCGATTCCAGCCAAGCAAATTGACGACCTGCAAAGGCTACTGTCCCAGAAGGTGCCATGCGCCTTGCACGCTTTCCTCAAGGCCGGACAACACGTGAGGATTCGAGGCGGATGTCTGGATGGACTGGAAGGGATTCTGGAACAACGCGGTGACAAGAACCTGGTGATTTCTATCGACTCCATCCAGCGCGCAGTCGCAATCACGATAGAAGGGTACGAATTGGAAATAATCTGACGTGCGTTCCCCCTTATCAATTAAGCCTGTAACCTCGATCCGCAAATTTGCGTCTCCTTCCCGCCTGATTCCGGGAGCGCAAGCATCAGTTAGCAGTGTTTCTCGGAAGAAATCTTCCTCCGCTACCGTGGATGGCCGATTCTGGGAGTGGCAAGGTCCCGGCGGCCTGGGGGAACCGAGGAAGCGCCGTATTTCTGAAGTTCTCGCGAAAGCTTTCTTCCCGACGTTTTCGACTTACGGCCGGCACGGGAATCTTGCCCGGCAAGTAGGCGCGGACTTCTTCTTAATCATCTTTAGTTTTGCAGCCATCGGCCATCTGATCCCGCTGCTCGAGTTCGCGATTCGCTACGACCCTGCGGCGCTGCTTCGGCCCGAATCATTTCCCACCGCGGGGCCGGGATTGCTCCTGCTTTACGGGGCACTCTTCACCTTGCTCGGTGTCTCTGAGCGCCTTTATGATCCCGAAACTGTTCGGGCGCCCCGGAGAGAGCGATTGGTCCTCGGCAAAGTTGTTTTCTGGTCGGCGGCTCTGGTTGTCGCAGCTGTTAGCTGGTCAGGACCTCATCTGATTTCTCTCACTAGCTTAGCCGCCGCTGCGCCCGTGAATTTCCTGCTCATGGTCGCATGGAGAAATCATTGGCGACGGGTCCCGGTGCAACCAGGTCGGAGCGACCGCGAGGGGCGGAACGTGCTGATCGTAGGAGCGGGAACGCTCGGGCGCAAACTTGCAGCCCACATGAGTCAGGGGCTTACGGGCAGGCATGTGGTAGTGGGTTTTCTTGATGAAGATGAACCGGTCGACGGCGAGGTAAAAGGTCGAATAGACGATCTTTCCCGCATTGTGCGAACGGATTTCGTGGATGAAATTATCCTTGCCGCCCCACAGCAGCCGGACGTCGCGAGACGCGTCATTCGGGAAGCGCGGCGCAATCAGATCGACGTCAAAGTGGTTCCCGACCTCTTTGGATTTGAGCCGGACGATCCCCTGGTTTTTGAGAGATTCGGCAATATACCAGTGCTGACTTTGCGCGAAGAACGACTGCCCACCTTTTGTCTGTTTCTCAAGCGCACCGTCGATGCAGTAACTGCTGCTACTGCCCTGACATTCGCGGCGCCCTTGCTGACGATCATTGCGCTGGTGATCAAGTTGGAATCACCAGGGCCGGTTCTCTATGAGGCACAGCGAGTGGGCCTAAAGGGACGGCGTTTTCGATGCTACAAGTTCCGCACTATGTGTGTGGATGCCGACAAACTAAAAGATCACCTGCGAGCGCACAACCAGCGTCAAGGACCATTCTTCAAAATGATCGACGACCCCAGGATCACCCGTGCCGGACGATTTCTGCGGCGTTACAGCCTAGATGAGTTGCCTCAGCTCTGGAATGTAGTACGGGGTGAAATGAGCCTGGTGGGACCGCGACCCCATCCGCTGGACGATTTCGAACGTTACGACCTAGACGATCTGCAGCGTTTGGACGTGCCGCCAGGGCTTACCGGGTTATGGCAAGTCACGGCGCGGCGCGATCCATCGTTCGAGCGCGGCCTGGCTCTCGATCTGGAATACATAAGAAGCTGGACCCTATGGAGGGACTTCCAGATTCTCTACAAGACCATTGCCGTTGTTCTGCATGGAAGCGGTGTTTAGCCATGTCCTCGACCGCATATCCGGCTCGTATTGGTGGGACGAACGCCATTGCATGGACAGTTGGCAATTCTTTCCGGCCGTTACACGCGTTGATCGTGGCGCCCTCGCAACTCTTCTTGCTAACGCTGGCGCTGATGCTTTTCCATCCACCGGACTTCAATTTCCACTCTATTGATCGTCTGGCGTTTGGGCTATTAATTCTTGTAGTACTGCTGCGCGCATGCGTGTTGCGCCAACCACTGCAAATCTGCGCCGCGGTTACATGGCCCATGGTGGCCTTACTTCTGTTGGCGTTCTATGGCGTTGTTTCGCAAGCCAATGACGCTGAAACCTGGAGCCTGTTTGCAGCCAAATGGCTGGTGCCGTTCACCCTGTATCAGCTAGCAGCTCATATCTTCAACGATGGTCGATCTTTGCGCAGGTTCGAGACTTTCTCCTTGATCGTGCTGGCCTACCTGAGTCTTACCGCCATATTCTTTATGCTCGATGCCAAGCAGTTCATCTTCCCCCGCTACATTCTGGACGAAGGTTTGGGCTATCACGCCGACCGCGCCCGAGGCCCATTTCTGCAGGCCGTCGCCAACGGCGTTACTTTGAATTTACTCGGCCTCGCTGCACTCAATTCGTTCCGGCGCAGAAGGCTGCGGGGCGTGCTGGCGATCCTTTTCCTGATCGCATTGCCGCTGGCCATCGTTGCTACCAAGACCCGCGCTGTCTGGCTGTCTTTTGCCTTGTCAATTCTCGTGTTGCTTTTCTTTTCTCCAAGCCAGCGAATGCGGCGCGCGTGCCTTTGCTTCGTGCTCGCTGGCAGCATCGGACTCGGCGCAGTCGTCACCTTCGCGGATGGCCATACTTCTCTAAGCGATCGGCTGGAAGAACGTGGACCCGTGATGTTCCGGATGGCGATCTATCAAGCCGGATGGGAGATGTTCCTGGAGAAACCGCTTGCTGGATGGGGCGCGGCTGATATGCAAACGGAACTGTCAAAAAGGATCAGTGATTTCCACCAGGAACAGTTCTTTTTTCACAATACCTATCTTGAGATCGTCGTCCAATACGGGCTCGTTGGTTTGTTGCTGTACGTCTGGATCGTGTTTGACCTCTTTAAGCTGGGTCGACGTACGAATCAACCGAGCTTTTCAACCGACAACAGTTTCCTGGATCAAGAGTTCCGCGACTTGTGGCCGTTGCTCCTGGGAGTGTACCTGCTGAACGGCTCGTTTGTGGTCATGAACTACCAATTCGTGAATGGGTTCCTATTCACCTTGGCGGGATTGCTGGTTGCACAAAACCGCCGCCACGATGCCGGGACCACAGCTTTGGCGTGTTGATGCCGACCGTTGCTTACCTCGCGAATCAATTTCCGTCCCCAGTTGAGTCGTACGTAGTGGAGGAAATCAAAGAACTACGCAGACGTGGAGTCACGGTGATTCCCTGCAGCGCGCGCCAGTACACGGCTGTGCTTGATTCCGAACTGAATGCCTTTGCAGGCGAAACCCTCTGCCTGCAAAGGCTGCGACTCAAGCTATTGATCTTCGCAGCAGTTGTGTGCTTCGTGAAGTTTCCTGTACTCAAAACTTTCTATCGTCGCGCGCTGTTGCAGAGAAATGAACCGCCCGGTCTGCGGTTGCGCGCACTTCTGCATACTTGGCTTGGAGTCTATTACGCATTATTGATCAAGAGATTCGGCGTGGATCACATCCACGTGCACCACGGATATTTCGCATCGTGGATTGCAATGGTGGCAGCTCGCGTCCTCCGTATCGAGTTCAGCATGACTTTACATGGATCGGATCTGCTGGTACATGCTGCCTATCTCGATACAAAGCTCCAACACTGCAAGTTTTGCGTGACCATTTCTGAATTCAACCGGCAGTATATTCTCGACCGCCATCCCACGATCCGCCCAGACAAAGTTATAGTCCGGCGCATGGGAGTTGATCCCTGCACAAACAAGTTCTCTTCCTTTGAACCTTCCCGCGACAACCGCACGTTGCTCATGCTTGCGGTTGGTCGGTTGCATCCCGTAAAAGACCATGCCTTCCTGCTTCGAGCATGCCGCCTGCTGAAGAACCGCGACGTTCCCTTCACATGCGTGATTGCAGGAGATGGTCTGGAGCGCCCTTCCATCGAATGGCTGATCAAGGATTTGGATCTCCGAACCGAGGTCCGACTCGTCGGCCACTTGTCACGTCAGGATCTCGAAGCCTACTACGCATGCGCGGACTTGGTTGTGCTCACCAGTCGCAGTGAAGGTATTCCGCTAGTTCTCATGGAAGCTATGGCTCACGGCAAGCCTGTTCTCGCACCCGCGATCACGGGCATTCCGGAACTGGTGTTAGACGGCAAGAATGGTTTTCTTTATCCCGCCGGTTCGCTGGAAGACTTCGCGGCACGAGTAGAGTTGATCCACCATTCCCATGCGACTCTTGGACCACTTGGCTGTGCGGCCCGTGACCACGTACATCAGCATTTCAACCGCACAAAGAACCTCGCAGCCTTCTGCAATCTTTTTCTCGAGCAGATTAGCCCAGCCCACATCAGCCGAACCGCAGAGCGCCCATATGAGAATCCTATATTGCAATAAATACAACTTTCCCTTCAGCGGCACGGAGACTTACATGTTTGAGCTCATGGATCTAATGAGAGCTCAAGGCCACGAAGTCGCGCTTTTTTCGATGGCGGATCCCCGCGGCCTGCCCACACCCTACGACCAGTACTTCTTGCCCAACATCGATTTCAAAAGCCCTCCCCATGGATGGTTTGCACGCGCCAGACTTGCAGCCCATGCGATCTATTCCACCGAGGCGCGCCGGCGATTGCGGCAGGTCATTGCCGCATTTCGTCCGGACGTCGCCCACGTGCGCAACATTTATCACCACTTGTCCCCATCGATCCTTTGGGAGCTGAAGGCGCAAGGTGTGCCCGTACTCTATCACCTGAACGACTTCAAGCTGCTTTGTCCGGCGTACAACATGGTCTCGAAAGGACAAGTCTGCGAGCGCTGCCGCGGCGGAAAGTTTCGGCACGTTCTTACCGAAGGTTGTTACACCGGACCGCCTGGTTCGGCGTTCTTACTGATGGCCGAGGCCTATATCCATCGCTGGCTGGGGACCTACCAGAAATGCGTCAATCAATTCCTGGCCCCCAGCCGTTTCGTGAAAGAAAAACTTGTTCAAAACGGGTTCAACGCACAAAAGATTGCGATCCTTCCCCATTTCCAGAAGTTGGCCGCGCACGCCCCGCCAGATTCTGCACCACAAGCACCCATCCTCTATTTCGGTCGCCTATCACCTGAAAAAGGAGTCACAGACCTCCTAAAGGCTATGAAACATTTGCCGCAAGTGCGACTCCAAATCGCTGGGGACGGGCCGCAACGGTTGGAACTGGAGAATCTGGCTCGAGAGTTAAGCCTGAAGAACGTGGAATTCGCCGGCCACGTCGGAGGCAAGGTCTTGGAGCAAATGATCGCCTCGTCCCGGTTCACCGTGTTGCCTTCGCGAGCTTACGAAACCCTGGGCAAAACGATTCTGGAGTCCTACGCCTGGGGACGTCCGGTGGTGGCGTCGGACCTCGGTTCCCGGCGTGAACTGATCGACCAGGGCGAAACCGGTCTTCTCTTCCCGTCGGGCAATGTGGAGCAACTGGAAAAAGCCATATGCTTTCTGGTGGAGCGGCCGGAGTTGACAGCCCAGATGGGCATCGCCGGGCGCAGATTCGTGGAAACCCGGCACGCGCCGGAAGCGCACTATCGGGCGTTGATACGCCTGTACGCCCAGATGAGGCCATGGCCGGGCAGGACCCAAAAAACCGCAGCGCAACCCGTTACCGCGCCGCCGCTACGCGTGGCATTCATCGGCGGACGCGGCATGGTGTCAAAATACAGCGGCGTCGAAACATATTATGAAGAGGTCGGCAAGCGACTGGTGGGAATGGGCCACGATGTCACTGTGTATTGCCGAAGGTACTTCACTCCCGCCTTGGCTGCCAAGGATGGGATGCGACTCGTCCGCCTACCTACATTCCGCTCAAAGCATTTAGAAACGTTCGTGCACACTTGGCTGAGCACGGTTCACGTAATGTTCAGCGGTTGCGACATCGTGCACTACCACGCTCAGGGTCCAGCGCTATTTTCCTTCTTTCCGCGCTTAGTTGGGAAGAAGACTGTGGTCACCGTCCAGGGCCAAGACTGGCAACGAAAAAAGTGGGGCCGCTTTGCCTCGCTCACCCTCCGCCTCGGAGAACTCGCTTCCGCACGGTTGCCAAACTGCACCATGGTCGTATCCCAGGCTTTGGAACGGCATTACAAGACGACGTATGGCGTTCAGGCCACATACGTGCCCAACGGATCGATGATCCGCGAACGAGTTGCTCCGTCGCAAATTCCGGAGTGGGGACTGGAACCGGACAATTACATTCTGTTTCTGGGCAGATTCTCTCCGGAAAAAAATTGCCATTTGCTGATCGAGGCATACGAGACGCTCGACACCCAGGCCAAACTGGTGCTGGCTGGCGGATCGAGTTACACGAACACATACGTCGACGAATTGCGTAAGCATCAGAGCGACCAGGTAGTATTCCTTGACTGGGTTTACGGCTCGGCTCTGGATGAGTTGCTCACCAATGCTGCGCTGTTCGTCTTGCCTTCAGACTTGGAAGGCCTATCGCTGGCTCTTTTGGACGCCATGGGAGCCGCTGTCTGCGTGTTGACCAGCGATATTCCCGAAAACCGTGAAGTGATCGAGGATACGGGCTTCACCTTCCAACCCGGAGATGTAACTGATCTGGCGCGCATGTTGCGACTTCTTCTTTCCGACCCGCGCGCCCGGATGGTTGCGGGTCGAAACGCGCAAGCGCGGGTTCGGGAGCACTATCTGTGGCCGCGAATCGCAACTCAGATTGCGCACTCGTACGTGGAATTGACCGACCGCACGAGTGCACTGGAGGCCTACCCTCCCGAGAGGACCCCAGCAAGGGAGACCTCACGACAAGTGGGATAGGTCCGGCGCCGCCCGAGACCTGCCCGCGAATGCGGATCGGCATTTAATGGAAAAGGGTCGTCGAGAAGAAGAACGAGTTTTTGAAATCGTTCAAAAGCGAAGGCTGCACGCGGCGTAGCTAGGTATCCTAAAAATTAGGAGGCCTGAGGCGGTACAATTCTTATGTCATTTATCTCGATTGAGACCACAACCGATGATCCACGCTTGGCATGATGTGACTCCCGGAGAGGAGTTGCCGGAAGAATTCAATACGGTGATCGAAATTCCCTTTGGTTCAAGCGTGAAGTATGAACTGGACAAAGCCAGCGGGCTGATCAAACTCGATCGTGTGCTGTACTCCGCGGTGTATTATCCCGCTAACTATGGCTTCATTCCCCAGACCTTGGCGGAAGATGACGACCCTCTCGATGTTCTGGTGCTTTGTCAGGAAAGCGTGGTTCCGTTGACGATTATTCATGCGCGAGCCATCGGTCTGATGACCATGATTGATGCCGGGAAAAAAGATCATAAGATCATTGCAATCGCTACCGAGGATCCTGAATTCAACAGCTACCGCGAGGCCTCGGAGATGCCTCCCCACCGCCTGATCATGCTGCGAAGATTCTTCCAGGATTACAAACAGCTCGAAGGAAAAGAAGTGGAAGTGGACGAGATACGCCCCGCAGGCGAGGCCTATCCCATCATCAACGATGCCCTCCGCCATTACAGCGAGCAACGGCGCAAAGGATTCATCAAGTAGCTGTCATGCGCGATCGAAGATCACCACACATGGCAGGCATTCGCGCTCACCATGGGTTGACCCGCCTTGCAGCCCCATGCTTTCTGAAACTCGGGCATGTTCTGCACCACGCCATCGACACGCCATTTTCCGGGTGAGTGAGGATTGGTCGTCACCTGCGTGCGCTCATATTCGGGACGCCGTTTCTCGCACCACACTCGCCCAAATCCCAGAAAAAAGCGCTGCTCAGGGGTGTAGCCCTCGATCTTCTGGCCTTCATTTCCGGTTTTGTCGTCTGCGATCATGTGCTCGAGCGCCATCAGCGCAATGCGTGCCCCACCATTGTCGGCAGTATTTTCGCCAAGCGTAAGCCGCCCCTTGAGTTTGAGATCGTCGACTGCGACAAAATTGCTGTACTCATCGGCGATGCAGCTGACTCGCTTTTCAAACTCCTTACCATCCTGATCCGTCCACCAGTCGCGTAGATTCCCTTGCGGATCATACTTGCGCCCCTGATCGTCGAAACCATGCGTTAGTTCGTGTCCAATGACCAACCCGATTCCCCCAAAATTCACCGCATCGTCCATGTTCTTGTCAAAGAAAGGCGGTTGCAGGATCCCCGCGGGAAACACAATCTCGTTGTAGGAGCCGCTGTAATAGGCGTTGACCGTGGGCGGCGTCATGCCCCACTCTTTGCGGTCAAGCGGTTTACCAATTTTGGCAATGTCGCGCTTCGATTCGAATTCATTAGCGCGCAGAAAATTTCCCATCAGGTCCCCGCGCACCACGGTCAATGAACTGTAGTCGCGCCACACATCGGGATACCCAATCTTGTTGCGAATGGCTTGCAGCTTGAGCTTGGCCTGTTGTTTGGTTTCGGCCGTCATCCATGGCAGGCTTTGAATATCCTCATCCAGCGACTTCTCCAGTGCATCCACCATTTTCAGCATGCGCTGTTTGCCCTCCGCTCCGAAGGTGAGTTCCACATATTTTTGTCCAAGCGCTTCGCCCAGAGACTCGTCAGTCAATTGCACGCAACGCTTCCATCGCGCCTGTATTTCCTCTTGTCCAGTCAACGCCTGGCGCATTTTGAAGTTTGCCTCCACGAACGGCTGCGAGAGCCAGGGAGCGGCGCCGCGCAGCAAGTGCCAGCTCACATAGGTTTTCAGGCTGTCCAATGATTCGGACTCTACCATCCCGTTCACCTGTTTGAAGAAATCCGGGTTGCTGACATTCAGTTCCGAAAAACTGGGTGAACCCGTGGCTGAGAAATAACGGTCGAGATAGAAATTCGGCGCCAGAGAGATGGCCGCGCCCCGCGACATCTTGTGATCTCGCATCCGGGGGTCACGGCGAACCGTGCGGTCCATGGAAGCTTTCGCCAACACGGTCTCGATGCGCAACACAGTTTGGGCCGACTCCCCCGCCTGCGTCGACGATTGTCCCGCAAGCACAAACATCTGGGTCACGTACTCGACCAGGTGTTTGCGCATATCCGTCATTCGCGCATCGTCTTTAATGTAGTAATCGCGGTCCGGCAGCGACAGCCCACCCTGATCGATATACGCGATCACTTGATCCGCATTGTGCAGGTCAGAGTTGGAATAGAAATTAAACAAGGGATTGGGTCCGATAAGATGCACGTGAGCGATAGCATCGATCAGCGCGGTCTTGTCCTTCACTGCGGAGATCCGGTCAAGCTCAGGCTTTAGCGACGTGAGACCCTTTTCGTCGACTGCCTTTTCGTCCACGCAAGAACCGTAAAAGTCGCCGATCTTTTGTTCAATCGGGCTTCGGCTGGGATCGTTCGCAGAGGCTTTTTCCAGGATGTCCCGCAACGTGACAAGGTTGCGTTCGTCCAGTTCGACAAAGCTGACCCATGAACTCTGATCCGGTGGAATTTCCGCGGTCTTGAGCCAGTTACCGCAGGCGTACTGATAGAAATCGACGCAGGGATCGAGCGTCTTGTCGATGTTGTCAATACTGAAGCCCGGCCCTGGCTTCGCGGACGAATCAGTCTGGGCATAAGCGACGACGGTTCCCAGCAGCAGGAATGCGGGCAAGAGACGGTGTAAGCGCATAGAACCTCATTGTGATATCGAACGGAGATTGTAAGCCTTACAGCTTCGGACGGACAAGCGAAGAAAAGGATATGTTGGATTCCGCATAACAAGTCGACGCGGGTGCCTTCCGTCCTAGCCTTGGCGCAAAGCAAATTGAATTAAGTACGAGAGCTTATGGCCTTCGATCTCGTTTGGCGGCGTATAATCGCCTGTTAAACAATCCAGCAAAGGTGATGATCATGGCTCCCACGAACGGTAACTCTGGCAATGGCAATCATTCTGAAGGCAACAGGCAAAGTGTACCTCGGCCGCGATCCGGGTGGATTGCTCGCCGCAAGTCGGAGAACCAGGATGGCAATTTCTCCCAGATGCACTACGCCCGCAAGGGTCTGATCACCGAGGAAATGATATACGTGGCGGAGCGTGAAAAGCTCTCAGCCGAACTGGTGCGCGACGAAGTTGCGCGCGGTCGGATGATTGTTCCGGCCAACATCAATCATCCCGAGCTAGAGCCGATGTGCATCGGCGTGGCCTCTCTGTGCAAGATCAACTCCAATATTGGGAATTCCGCAGTTACCTCCAACATCGACGAGGAACTCAAGAAGCTGCATACATCGGTCCACTTCGGCGCCGACACAGTCATGGATCTTTCAACCGGCGGCGACATTCACGAGATTCGCGAAGCGATTCTGCGCCACTCGCCAGTGCCGATCGGAACCGTACCAATCTATGAAGCGATCTCGCGGGTAAAGCGCGTCGAAGATTTGAATGCTGAAGTAATGCTCGAAGTGATCGAAGAGCAAGCCGAGCAGGGCGTGGACTACATGACCATTCACGCCGGCGTGCTGATCCAGTATTTGCCAATGGTTTCCAAGCGCATCACCGGGATCGTGAGCCGCGGCGGCGCAATTCTAGCGCAATGGATGGCGCACCATCACAAGCAGAATTTTCTCTACGACCGTTTCGACGACATCTGCAAGATTTTCGCCAAGCACGACGTTTCGTTTTCGCTGGGTGATGGCCTGCGCCCCGGCTGCATAGCCGATGCCAGCGACGAAGCGCAATTCGCCGAGTTGAAGACGCTCGGCGAACTGACCAAGAAAGCCTGGGAATACGATGTGCAAGTGATGATCGAAGGCCCCGGCCACGTGCCGCTGGACAAGATCAAAGAACAGGTCGACAAGGAAAAAGAGCTCTGTTATGAAGCACCGTTCTACACCCTGGGACCGTTGGTGACGGATATTGCGCCGGGATACGACCACATCACTTCGGCGATTGGCGCCGCCATGATCGGCTGGCATGGCGCGGCCATGCTGTGTTACGTCACTCCCAAAGAGCATCTCGGGCTTCCCAACGAGAAAGACGTGAAAGATGGAATCATCGCCTACAAGATCGCCGCTCACGCCGCGGATTTAGCGCGCCATCGTCCCGGCGCTCAGGACCGCGATGACGCCCTAAGCTATGCCCGCTACAAGTTCGATTGGGAGAAACAGTTCGCGCTGTCCCTCGATCCGGAGACAGCGCGCTCCATGCACGACGAAACCCTGCCCGACGACTACTACAAAGAAGCCGCCTTCTGCTCCATGTGCGGCCCCAAATTCTGCTCCATGAACTATTCCAGTAAAGTGGACGAGTACAACAAACAAGTCCACGGCCTGGAAAAGAAAGACTACTCGGAACTGGTGGAGAAGCTGGTTTCGCTCAAGTAAACTCACAGCGGCGGAAGCCTCGTCCGCACAGCCGAGCCGACGATGAAAGTTGTCGCTGAGATAGTTGGCGCCGTTCTTCTCCGGGCCTTGTTCGTGGCTCCGTTCGCGCTACTATTCTGGTGGCTTCGGAAGTCAGCGAAAAACCTTCGGCCACGGGAACACGATTCCGCGGTTGAATTCTTTCTCGCCCCCCGGATGCGCATTCTAGTCGGAGTCGTCCTTGGTCTTCTTGTGGCATTCACTGTCTTGATCCTGGTCGAGATATCCCGCAAGGGTGGAAGTTTATATGCCTCGCTAATTCCACTATGTGTCCTTGCCGCCATCATCCTAGCGACGCCGCACGCTGTAATGACTGATCACAACGGCATTCGTCAGCGACGATGGCTCTTCGGAGATCGAGTCATCGCGTGGGACGAAATCGCTTGGATGAGGCGTGGGCGGAACACGGGAGCTACCTATGTCAAGAGCCGGAACGGTGGGCGACCGATTTCATTTTCGCCTCTTCTTGTGGGTCAGGCTCGCTTCGAGCGAGAGGTTAGGGCACGTCGGCGCGACATTGAATAGATCGCCTGTAAATCACCATTGTTCTGCCCGGTCAGCCCGTTCAAGCTTCTGCCCGCGGAGTGTTCACAGGTCACCGCAATGGACTTTCGCCGGCAGAAATCTGAACGCCTGCAAATAACGCTATAAATCGTGCCGTGGCCGACCACGTAATCCACATCTCGGAAGCGGACGCGCCCCGCGACTTCTTGGCGTTGCTGGCTCGGGTGCGCGCGGGTGCGGAAGTTGTGATCGAAGGTGGCAAGCTGCCGGTTGCGGTGATCCATTCACCAGTTCCGCCGCGCCGTTCTATCTCCGAGTGCATCGCTCTGTTGCGCGAGGACTCGACCGCAACGATCGACGCCGACTTTGCCAAAGATGTCGAAGCAGCGGTTGAAAGTCATCGTGAGCCGCTCGAACCGCCGGCATGGGACTGATCCTCGACTCCAGTGTGCTAATCACAGCCGAGCGGGAGGGGCAGAACGCGCGGCAGATGCTCGCAGCTGTATCCGCTAAAGCGGGGAACACCGAGGTCGCCATCTCCGCAATAACTCTGGTCGAGTTGGCCCACGGTGCAGCGCGAGTCGGTACCTCGGAGCGAAAAGCCAAGCGGGGGCAGTTCATCCAGGAATTGCTCATGGCCTTGCCCATTCATCCGGTCGGTGTGCCGATTGCTCTTCGCGTCGGTCAAATCGATGGCGAGAATCAAGCAAAAGGCATCCGTCTTCCGCTCTCCGATTCTGTTGATCGGGGTGACGGCATTGGAACTCGGCTACAGCGTAGCCACGGCAATCTCCGCCACTTCCAGATGATCCCCGACTTACGGGTTATCCAGCTCTAGTTGCGCGTGTAAGGGTGTGTCCTTGCGAAGATTCGGCGCGGATGTGCGCTGTCCAAGGTGGACTGGCCTATTTTTCAACCTAATGCACAACGTCTTCGAGACGTAACTCGCTTGAACACATTATGCATAGCAGTTGGTGGCTGGCACCGGTTGTTTTCTATCCTAGCCAGCAAAGAGGCAGGCTGCCCACTCTTCGTTCTCGGTTTTCTTGAAGAGTGGGCCCATCTGGATCGTCGACGACGCAGGAGTCAACACCCTTGGCCAAGCCCCGCGCGCCTCACTACTCCTAGCTAACGCTGAATCTGTTACCGTCCGTCTCTCTTGGCTGACTCGATGGCGTCGTGCAGTTCATGCTCCGCCAACCGCAGATGCTCTTCTGCCTTGGCGCCATGTCCGGCCATATCGTAGTGGTTCGTTGCGCGGGCATTTTCCATTTCGTGGATGGCTTCTTCTATGTGGTGGTGGACGGATTCCAGGTCGTGCCAGTCGCGAGCCTGCCCCACCGCGATTCCGGCAGCGAAAGAGAGACACACAGAAAGAACCGAAACTGCAATCGTTTTTTTCATGTTTTTCCTTTCAAAATCTGGATTAAGCTTTTCTTGGGTGTGGATACTCGCCATTCTCCCCAGCCACGAACCTACTGTCAAACAGAAACGGGCGCACACGAGATAACCACGGTTACGGGAGTACATGACCTTGTGGGTGGTGCGCTACCCCGGCTACAATGTGTTGCGTCCGGTATTCGTGCCCTCCCGAATCCTCGGGACACTGGGATCGATTCCGCGAAGTCAAAGGAATGGATTCCGGCGCGCGCCGGCAGCACGAAGTTGCGTGTCGGACATAGCCTTGAAGCTACTGCCACTGTCGCTATTCATCTTCTCGATTTTCGTCGCTGTAAGACCAGCTATCGCGGTAACTCGCCACTATTACATTGCTGCCGAAGACGTGACCTGGGATTTCGCACCCAGTGGACATGATTTGCTGCGCGGAAGTCTCCTTCCTCCGCCTTGGGCGCTACGCACGCAGTGGGCAAAAACCCGCTACATCGAATATACGGATTCCACCTTTTCCGTTCGCAAACCGCAACCCGAGTGGCTGGGAATTCTAGGACCTATTATTCGCGCCGAGGTGGGAGATCACGTTGAAGTTGAGTTCCTGAATCGCTCGAAGGTGATGCACAGCATCCACCCGCACGGCTTGCGCTACGACAAAGACAACGAAGGCGCGTTCTATCTGCCGTTTGGGAATGGCTCCCGGGTTGGGCCACGCGCGCGGTTCACCTATCACTGGCTTGCCGACGAAGGCAGCGGCCCTGGCCCGGGCCAACTGAGCTCCATCGTTTGGTGGTACCACGCTCACACCGACGAACCGAAGGAGACCAACGCTGGACTACTTGGCCCGATCATCGTTACTGCTAAAGGCAAAGCTCGGCCGGATGGATCTCCCAAGGGCGTGGATCGGGAATTCGTGGCGGCGTTCGTGATCTTCGACCAACTGCTGGCGAAACCCGAAGGGTTGTTCTATTCCATTAATGGGTACATCTTCGGAAATCTGCCCGGCCTGATTATGGCGCAAGGCGAAAAGGTACGCTGGTATGTGATGGGAATGGGCAACGAGATCGACGTTCACAGTCCTCATTGGCACGGAAAGACGGTGACCGACGGGCGCAAGAACCTGGATGTCGTCGAACTTCTGCCTGCCAGCACGAATGCGGTCGACATGGTCGCCGACAATCCAGGCACCTGGATGTTCCACTGTCATGTGAGGGACCACATGGAAGGCGGAATGATGGCCGCTTTCACCATCTACAAACCCTCGACCAGGATCTGCCCGCTGCATTTCGTGGCCGCCCGGTTCTGGAACGGCGGCCCCACGTTTACGCTCACGGTCAAGAATGCGGGCGCCAAAAAAATCAAGGGCTTTACGCTCACGTTTGAGCACTTCGTCGCTCCCCAACTGATGAATCATCCCTTCCTCGACACCTGGAGCTCCGACCAACCGCTTGACCCAAACCACGAACAGACGATTGAGATGAAAGCTTATCCAGGAGCCGAGCAGCGCATATTGGGATGGGTGCTGATGCCAACGAAAATCTTATTCGACGACGGCACGGTATGGACACCGGAGGAACGCGGCGAATGTTTCGGAACCTTCTGGAAAGACGCAGACCACACAGATTTAAAAGTAGTGCCCCCCGAGCAATACGAGACCAACCCCGATTGACCGCGTCCGCACGGTCGCAAGGCAGAACTGATGGTCGTCTGAACTGATTACTAATTGGTACATTTACTGCATCCAAGGTTTACCAGTTTATATCGATAAAATTGTCGTTTGCTCCGAAGTTACTGAAAACAAAGCAACTATTTTGGAGATACCCGTCTAAAATATCCCTTCTAAAGGACTTACAGAAGGGATACCCATCAGAAAGAGTTCGTTTCCCCTGCAAGTCTATGAAAACAGGTAGTGCCACTCGATATACCCTTCAAAATATGCCTTCTAAAGAACTTATCTGATAGGAGCCCGGTCCCTCTTGTAAACTGAGAGGTTGAATCGGGTGGGCCTATTCCTGGCACCTCTTGGCTATTGAAGCCGGCCGCGGAATTGCGGGGGTGCAGATGGATTCTCTGCGCAGGTCGGATTGTCAAAGGTCGATTCTTAACTTATTGATAATGTATCAATAAGTTAGATTATCTTATTCGGAGCCTGTAGTCAAGCAGAAAACAGGATTCGATCAGGTTGGGAGCCTCGCAGCCCACCCTTCCGCAAAGGACGCAGAAAGGGTGGGGCACCCTTCATCGGTGGAGCAGATGGCTGGGCCAGCCACCAGTTGGACGCCACAGAAACGTGGCGAATGTTTCGGAGCGTTCTGGAAAGATGCGGATCATCCCGATTTGAAAGTGGTGCCTCCAGAGCAAATAGAGACCAATCCCGATTAATGACACATGGGGAGACTGCAGATCCCTCGCTTTGCGCGGGATGACAGCTTGACTAGCGATCACCCTCCAGCACTTTGGCGGCACGATTCAAGGCTGCTGCAAGGGATGCAATTTGCTGCCGGGTGCGAGCGACGTCGTGCCCGTCGATGGCTTCGTTAATCCCGGGGATCACCACGGCGGCATATCCCGTGTACTGGCCGGGAGCGTAGATCGCGTGGCGGAACCAGGGGCGATTCGGCAATCCCTCGGGTATGAGCAGAGCGCGCTCCGCGTCGCGCAAAGCGCGGTTCAGTTCGACCGCATTGCGTGGAAATTCTTGTTGGCGGATAAGAATCCTCGCAGCGGCTTGTTCGAATCGATGCGCCGCCCGGGAAGCCTCAGCAAAGTTCGCAGCTTGACCGCCGAACTCGGCTAGCGCCTTCTTGTTGGCGGCATCGATATAGAAAACGATTTCCTTGGCATACTCCTGATAGTCATAGGGGAGCACGTCGGCGTCGGCCATGCGGATGATCGAGATTCCGAAAACACGCGCCATTTGCTGCTCGTAGAGAAAGTCGGGATCGCCGAATTTCTTGAACCAATTAAAGTTGTCGAAGGCCGAGTGATAAACGCCATAAGACCCGGTAGAACCAATATCGGTTGACGGCACGCCCAGGTGTTGCAGGAAGACGGTGTAATCCGATCCGCTCCCCAAGTCGCCCACGGGAACATCGGCTTTGGCCTGGGCCGCGGGGGGACGATAGGTGCTCGTGCTAGTCTCCTGGGGGTTTGCCGCCTCGGTGGAAGTTTGGATGGTTTTCAGCCAGCTCTCATAGACGGTTCCGCCTTTGGGAGCAGGAACAACCTTGGTCACATCGCGCAGAAACTGTTTCAGGCTGGGCACGGATGCGGCACCGAATTTCGGTCCGGAGACTCCGACATCCATATTGAAATAGGCTGCCGCATTAGCCAGTTCACGCTCGTGCTGCTCGCCCCATTCGGTGGAACCGATCAGGCCCTCTTCTTCGGCATCCCAGCTGCCGAGAACGATGGTGCGTTTCGGCCTCCAGCCCGACTTCAACAATTCTCCAATTCCATGCACTGCCTCCAGCATGGCCGCGGTGCCGCTGTTCGGATCGACGGCTCCGTAGACCCAGGCATCGCGATGATTGCCTGCGACTACCCATTCGTCGGGGAGTTCGTTGCCACCCACGCGCCCGATCACATCCCAGATGGCGCGGAATTGGTAATCCTGTTTGAGATGCAACTTCACCTTCACCGGCCCGGGCCCCACGTGATAGGTGAACGGCAACGCACCTTGCCATTCGCGAGGGGAGTCCGGCCCTCCGAGGTGCTCAAGGATGGGCCACGCATCGCCATACGAGAGGGGCGTGGTAGGAATTCTCGGTAGCTGAGCGGATTGCTCTGGCGGCGTTCGCTGGGCATCAGGAAGGGAAGGAACGGAGGCAATCCCAGGCGTGGTTGGATCACCGGGAAACTGGAACATGTAGCCAATCGATCCACGCTGCACGCCGGTATCTGGGCGCCACGGACCGCGGGGGTACTTGTCGCCGCGGCGCCAGCCGTCGTCATTCGGATCGGAGTAGATAATCAATCCAGCGGCGCCGCGCTCCTGCGCGACAAATGCTTTCACGCCGCGGAAGTTTTGCCCGTATCTCACCACGACGATCTTGCCGCGTACATCCACTTTCATCTGCTCCAGCTTCTTGAAATCTTCCGGCGACCCGTAATTGGCATAGACCACCTCCGCTTCGAGGTCGCCTGACGGTGACATCGCGTTGTATGGGGTGATGACTCGCGGATCGTCAGCATACGAATCGCCTTCGACGTGCTCACGTGTAGGTCCGTGCATGTGAACGTCTGCGGGAGCGGTTACATCCACGCTGATCTCCGCGGGGTAATTCATCCAGACACGGTATTCAACGATCTCCGCATCTAATCCGGCTTCGCGGAACTTTTGTGCGACGTAATCTGCTGTCGCTTTGTCTTCGGGCGAACCGGCAACATGTGGAGCTTGGGTCAGAATGCGGAGATGTTGCTCGGCGAGTTTAGGATCGGGAACGGCGAGAAACCTGCCTTCCTGGGCCGCTTCTGCGGCGGAATTGCGGAATCCGACAATGGCCGCGGAAGAATTGGGCGTTCCCTGCGCCGTTTGAGTCTGGGGAAGGCTCAACAGTAACAGGCTAAAGAACAAAGTGGAGACAGATCGAAGGACCATGAGATTTCTTAGTAAAAGAGGTAAGTGTACATGATTCGTTGCTGACGGTGGTCGTCAGCAATAATGCGGCGATTTGCAGAGCCGATATGCATTGGATTCTCCAGGCTTCTTCTTGTCAGAAGGCTATTATGACTGAGTGCAAGGACTCGACGCTGCCGATTGCCGTAACATTGCGATTACAATAAAAGTCCAATCGTGAATGCAGGTTTGATGCAGCAATCGTGTTGCGACACGTACTTCTCGCAGGGGTGGGGAACCTTTCTTGGGGTTGGATCGAGCTAAAACAGATCGGTCAGTCCGTTGGACCGCGGACCTCTCTAAGACCATTGCCATCGTGCGCATGGCCACAGGATTTTTTTTCATCCTGTTCGGCGAATACAAACTTGTCGGTCCTGGTTTTGCCCACGGGGGATTTCAAGGATACCTGCGTGGCTACATCGCGGGTAGCGCGGTCGGTTTCTACCGGCCGATTCTTGCTCATATGGTGCTGCCTCATGCGGTGTTTCTCGGATATGCGGTCGGCGCGGTCGAAATGTTTATCGGAGTGTCGTTGCTGGTGGGGTTATGGGTTCGTCCAGCGTCGGTGCTCGGAGCGCTGTTTATGTTGAATCTGGCGTTGGCGACTTGGTGGGAACCGGGTCACGGAGTTCCGTTGTGGCGCTACTTCGGGGCTGAGTTGGATAAACTGCCACTACTGTTTCTCTTCATTATTTTTTTCGTTTCTGATGCCGGGCGGGAGTGGGGATTGGATGGACGCTTTCATACAGAGTTTTGAAGGGTGGGTTGTACCATCAGCATCGTTTCCCACTCTGCAAAGAACGGGGGGTGGGGCACCCTTTGTTGAGCTGTGGATCGAAAGAACAGGGAAATACGAAAGGCCGGCTCTTCAGCCGGCCTTTGTATCGAGCAAACTCGATATTTACTTTTTCGCCGGAGGGGCGATCGCGTCTTTGGTAGCTTTGGCCACGCGGAACTTTACTACCGTCTTGGCCTTGATCTGGATGGGTTCGCCAGTCTGGGGGTTACGTCCCATGCGGGCCTTGCGATGCGCCTTAACCAGGCGGCCCAGGCCGGGGACGACGAATACGCCGTTCTTCTTGGTTTCCTTTACTGCGACGTCGGTTAGGTGCTCGAGGAATGCGGCTGCTGTTTTGTTGTTGCTTTCAAGTTTCTCAGCCAGATGGCGAACGAGTTGGGTCTTGGTCATGCCTGAAGCCATGAATCCTCCTGTAACGGGAACGTAGATTTTGCTGCGATGGAAGCCATCTTATCGCAAGTTCCTGTGGAAAAATAGCGTTTTAGCCGCATTTTATGCGGTTGTTTTCATTTGGGAACCCGAAAAGCCCACAAATATTGGGTTTTTTGGCCTTGACTGTTCCTAAACAGTCCTCCTGCGCGCCTTTGGCCAGCCTTGGAGAGATCGGCGGCCTCGCTTAAGAGCGCGTCCGTTTGCATGGGATAATGGTTCAGGAGCTTACATTCGTGAGTTGTGCCATCTGCGAAAAGCGAAAAGAGAAACGCTTTTGTCCCGCTGTCCATGGCCGCATTTGCCCGCAATGTTGTGGCGAGCAACGCGAGGTGACGCTGGATTGTCCCAGTACTTGCGTCTATCTGCAGCAGGCTCGGCAGCATGAAAGGCCGCGTCCATTGCAGGGTTTGGATCAGGCCGCTTTATTTCCGCAGGTCGAGATCAGTGAGCAGTTTCTCTATGAGCACGAGCACCTGATCCTGGGTCTGAGCTATGCGCTGGCAAAGAGCGCGCAGGCGGACCGCGCAATCACCGATGCGGATCTGATTGCTGCGCTCACTTCCATGACCAAGTCGCAAGAGACGCTGGTACAGTCGGGCCTGCACTACGAAACCGCAATTTCCAGTCTGACCCGCCAGGAGGTTGTCGCCGAGTTGCGGCAAGTGCTGAAAGGCTATCGAGAGGTGGAACAAAAGCAACTGGGTTACAGCAGGCTGCGCGATTCGGATTTGCTGGGTGCGCTCGTCTTCCTTGTGCGGATGGGGCATGCCCGCACTTCGGGGAGGCCAAAGTCGCGAGCCTTCGTGGACTTCGTGCTGGCGCAATTTTCAAAGAAAGAATCGGTTGTGGCCGCGCCTGAAGAAGCCGGCAGCCGAATCATTATTCCTTAAGTTTTGGTCATCCTGCGAACAGCTTTTCCTGGGGGTAGGGCATCGCGTAGTTCGCTTATTGTTTGTTTGAACACCGGATGATGCGCGTCCGGTGCGATCTCGGCTAGCGGTTCCAGGACGAAGCGGCGCTCATGCATGGCTGGATGAGGGATGGTGAGGCCTGGATCGTCGAGGATTAAATTGCCAACCAGTAGAATGTCGATATCAATGATGCGCGGACCCTTCTTGTGCTCTCGGTGGCGCCCCATCTGCCGCTCAATGTCGAGAATGCTGGTCAGCAGTTGTTCGGGCGTCTTCTCCGTATCCAATGAGACGACACAATTCAGGAACCAGGGTTGCGCCGTAAATTCGACAGGCTCGGTCTCGTAAAACGATGAGCTCGCGACGACCTCGCCGAACGCGCGTAGGCGGTCGATGGCGGTATTCAAGTTCGACGAACGATCTCCGACATTGGATCCCAGCGAAAGATAGATAAGTTCATGCACTTGGATGAGTTTACAGAAAAGCGCTTGGGATCAGGTATCCAGATAAAGACTTGCGATGGGCGGCCTTATCCCGGCATGCTTTATAGGCTGGGGTAAGCCCCAATTTCGAGGGTTGATGGCTAAGCACGGGCAGGGACGCCCGCGCCTACATTTAGACGAGAGGTCAGGATTTCAATGCTTCCGATACACGCCAAGATTGATCGCACTCAGCGTCTGCTGCGGATGCTGGAGGAAGATGCTCCGCTGCTCGCTGTTCGGATTGCCCCATTAACGCCGGAGCGGCAACAGTCGGCGAAAGACTATGCGGCCCGGCTGACGGCGCATGCCCGCGCAGAGCTCGAGAAGTTGATCGAAGAAGGATCTTTCTGGGATTCCAACGATTCTACCCCGCAAGCCGCTGACTGATAAATCAGGCCGTTTGTCCAGCCAAGGCGTGCGTAGACTGCAGGATCGGGTTGGGTTGGTCCTCGACCGTCGTTTCCTCCCACAGCGTGTGATCACGCAACAGACGCGAGACTAAGGCCGTATGCATCGCGTGGCCGGCGCGGTCTGCCACCACGTTGCCCAGAATCTGTTTCCCGACGAGCGCGAGGTCACCAATGAGGTCCAGCACTTTGTGGCGTACGAATTCGTCGGCAAAACGCAATGGGGGATTTTCTACACTGTCTTTGGTGAGCACGACGCAGTTATCGCTTGAGGCGCCGCGAATCAGCCCCATGTTGCGCAGCGTCTGCTCGTCCTGACGCGAGCCGAAGGTGCGGGCCGATGCGATTTCGCGGAAGTAATTACCGTTCGCGAGTTCCACGCTGAAAGTCTCTTTGCCGATGAGCGGGTGTGGAAAGTTGATAGTGTAAGACACGGAATACGTTTCCGCCGGATATACGGCGATAAACTTGTTGCCTTCGTGCAGTTCGAGGGCGTGGCGAATGCGGAGATAGGTGCGCGGACGACGCTGCTTGCGGATTCCTACCTGCTGGATCAATTCCACAAAAGGCCGCGCGCTGCCGTCCAGGATGGGCAGTTCCAGATTGTCCAGTTCGACGATGGCATTATCGATGCCAGTTCCGATAAACGCCGAGAGCAAATGCTCGGTGGTGGAAATGAGCACGCCCTTTTTCATTAGGCTGGTGGCGTAGCTGACGCGGGCGACGTTACGGCTGATGGCCTCGACCGCAAAACCGTCGAGATCGACGCGGTGAAAGACAATGCCAGAGCCCGCTGGGGCGGGCAGGATCCGCAGATGAACCGGAGCGCCACTATGCAGGCCGACCCCGGCGCACTCCACCGCTCCACGAATTGTTTGTTCGTGTCTCAGCCTGTAGTTCTCTTAATCTGTTTATTAGATGAACATATTACGGCGTGGGGGCTGTGGTCTGGCTGTGGCAATTTAGCCACAGTTCGTGGGGTATTTGGCGAGGTCGTGGATAAGCGATAATTCCTAGGCACTTAGGCTGTGAAAAAACAGCAGGTGACTACCTGGGTGCAGCTTTGCTGGGATCGTAGTTGGCGTTTGCGGCGAACATGGAGTCGCTTAAGCCCTTGTTGTAGCTGGCCGAATTCAGAAAGCGCTGGCTGGCCATATCCCCATTGTAAAAACGCGTAACGCTGAAAGGCGTCATAATGCCTTGCACCGGGCGGTAGTTGTCATAGACTTCGTCTTCGATGTTGCGCTCTTTGTCGGTGGGATCGCGCCAGGAGTAGGTTTTCTTCACCGGCAAGTGTGTGCTGGTGTCGATGTACAGGGTGACGCTCTGGTTGTTGGAATTCATGATCGTGAGTTGTTCGGCATCTTTTTGCGCGGCTACGGTATGTCCTTCGTAAAATAAAGCGATGCCGGGTTGCGGCAGCCATTTGCGCAGCACCCAATCGAGCGAATATTGGCGATGCCGCAGATAGTCAGCGACCGCTTTGGGATCGTCGGAACGGGTGCCTTTGTAGGTGATCTCGAAACCCTGGTCGCCGCGGTAGACATAGGCTACGTCGCGCTTTTTGGTGAGTTCGATACGCTCTTTGTCGGGGAATTTGTAGAAGCGGTAGTACAAGACTCCGACGCCCTCGGATTCTCCCAGATGAAAACTGTAGGTGCGGCCTTCCTGGCTGACGTCTTCGATATTCAGGTAGGCGTTTCCACCTAATGCTTGAATCGCCTGATCGATTAGCGCTTTGGCTTTGCGGGCGTTCTCCTGGTCAATCGGGATGACTTGCGGCGCAGTTGCAGGCGCGGGGACGTTCGCTTGCCCCAAGGCGAAAGCGGCCAACAAGACAGTCGATAGGAGTTGCTTCATGCTTCCCACTGATTAGACGCCGAAACCGCCATTGTAGCTGCTCACGTGCCACTGTAGGGCGGACACTCTTGTCCGCCGCTTTGGAAGTTAATTGTGCCGAGAGCAAACCCAAATCAACGTCAATGGCAGCGGACAAGAGCGTCCGCCTACATTATCCCAGGAGCACTGCGCCGCCGTTCACGTTAAAGACCTCGCCGGTAATAAAGCCAGCCTCGGGTGTACACAGGAACAGGATCGGAGCCGCGATTTCTTCTGGTTTGCCTACACGTCCCAAGGGAATGGTGGCAAAAATCTCGGCGCGGGTCTTGGGATCATTCAGTGCAGGCGCGGACATATCCGTATCCACCCAGCCGGGGGCCACGCAATTCACATAAACGCCATCGGGAGCCAGTTCGGTGGAGAGTCCTTTGACCATGCTGATCAGTGCGCCTTTGGCCGCAGCGTAGTCGCAGTGAAAAGCCTCGCCGCGCTGTCCCGCGGTAGAGCTGACCAGCACAATGTGACCTGCGCCGTCGGCTGACTTCCCCTGCTTCTTCATTTGAGCGACGGAATACTTGATGAGGGCGAAGACGCTGTCGAGGTTGATGGCGATGGTGCGGTGCCACTGCGAATCGGCCATATTATCAATTGGAACATCCTCCGCAGGCCAGACGCCGTGATTGGCGACGAGAATATCGAGCCGTCCCAAACGGCCTACGGTGCTCGCCACCAGGTCCTGTGCCGTCTCTGTGCCGGAAAGATTGCAGGCGACGGCGGCACAGTTATCTGCGCCGAGCTCTTCGACCAGTTGATCAGCTTGCTGTTTTGACTTCTCGTAATTGAAAAGCACTCGCGCGCCCGCGGCAACGAAGGTTCGGACAGTTGCCGCGCCGATCCCGCGCGAACCTCCGGTGATGAGAGCGACTTTGCCAGAAAGGGAGAAATGCATAAGCCATAGTTTCAGGGTTCAAAGTCTAAGTTGCAAGCGAGTGCGCCTAACGAAAAAGCAGGACATGCCTGGCATCTCGGGAAGGGCACGACTTCAGTCACGCCGAGGACTTGCTGGAAAATCTGTCCGGGTTCAGCCACTGAGGTTACCTTCTTAGTCCAGCGGTTTTTCCAGAATTGTGCCTTTGACATACCCATTAAGGCAGGTGGCTCCGCCATTAAACGGCTAAGAGGTTGTGGCTTCAGCTCCCCAAGTTCGACGAAGCCCTCTCCGTCTTGAGTTGCCGCAAGAGCACACGCACCAGCATGCCGTCGTAGCGGATGCCACTCAGGCGCTCCAGTTCCGCCAATGCCTGGCCAGTGCTCTTGGCGGGAGCAAAAGAACGTTCGGTGGTCATGTTGACGTAGGCGTCAGCAACGGACAGAATTCGCGACCACAGCGGAATCTGCTCCCCTTGAAGGCCTGCCGGATAACCGGTGCCGTCGAAGGATTCGTGATGATGCTCGACCGCTTTTTGCAGGAACTCGCCGGCGGGCTGGGTGCCGACAATTTGCCCTCCTACGTGGGCGTGCACTTTTACCAGATGAAATTCGTCATCTGTCAGCGGCCCGGCCTTGTTCAGAATCCGTTCGGGAACGAAAATCTTGCCCACGTCGTGAACTCGGGCAGCGTAGGCGAGATCGTCGACTTCTTCGGCGGACAAACCCAGGGCACGGGCAATGAGATCGGAGTAGCGAGCCACCATTTCGCCGTGTCCGGCACCATTTAGTTCGCGCGATTCGGCGGCACGGGACAGGGCTGCAATCGCTTCCCGGAGTACTTCGATGCTGCCATCCTCGTCCTCGCTCTCCTGAATAAGCTTACGGAGCGTGGTGAGGAGTTCCTCCAGGTGCTCGGGTCCAGTGTGCTCGCGGTGCAGGAAACCTTCGATGTAACCGGAGATAAGCTGCCGCTGCACGGCGGCGCTCTCGCTATCTTCGGATTGATCAGCGGTGGAAACACGATCACCGCCGGCGTGCTTGGAGACGTACATCCCCGCGTCGGCGATGCGAATGATTTCTTCGGCGGTGAAGCCGTGTACGGGGAAGCTGGCTACGCCGAAGCTGCCGGTGATGAAATGCTCTTGCAGCATGGGGTCGGTCGAGAGCCACAGTCGCAAACGCTCGGCCAGGACCTGGGCTTGTTCTACGCCGGTTTCGGGCATGAGGATGATAAATTCGTCGCCGCCGTATCGCGCCACCACATTGGACTGCCGGCATTTCTGCTCCAGCAAGCGGCCGACGCGCGCCAGCACCAAATCTCCCTCAAGATGCCCGAGCGTGTCGTTGACTTCCTTGAATTTGTCCAAGTCAATCAGCACCACGGAGAAGGGACGCCCGGAGCGGGAGGCGCGCTTCCACTCCGAACTGAGGGCTTCCCAGAAGAAGCGGCGAGTTTTAATTCCGGTCAGGCCATCCGTGATCGATTGTTGTTGCAGCTTCTGGAATACGAATGAATTGTGCAGCGCCGTCGCCAGCAGGTCGGCCAGCGTGTTCATGATCAGGACGTCTTCGGGTGAAAACGCATCTTCCTGGCGGCTCTCCACATTGAGCACGCCGAGCAGAGTTTCGCCGTATGTAATCGGGATGCACAGCACGGCTCGGGAATCGGGCAGTACTCCCTGGATGTTCGCTTCGCCCGTGGTCTGCACCAGCGCGCTCTCCCCGCTTCGCGCCACCCGCCCGAGGATTCCTATACCGAGCGGGATGCGCATCCCCAAGGCTTTGGCTGTAACGCCAGCTTCCGCCTTAATTTCGATGTCCTTGCGAACATAGTCGAAAATGCCGATGCCGATGTGATCGAAGCGAAAGTTCTTCTGGATATGACCGACAATTTCCAGCAGCATCTGCTCCGCATCTTCACTGGAGATAGCGGTTTTAGAAATGCTGTTGAGAAAGGCGAACTGACGGGCGCGGCGCTGCTCCTCGGCAAACAGACGCGCATTCTCTACCGCGACCGACATTTGTCCGGCCACCGTCTGCAGCACTTCGAGGTCACGTTGCTCGAAGACGTATTCGCGGTCCGCACTCATGATCGCCATGACCCCTGCGGGTTTGCCTCCCTGCAGAATGGGCGCGCCGCAGAAGCATTTGGATGGCCTCGGCGGAATGTAGGTCGTGCCCAGGCGTTCGCGAGCCTTCTCCAGATCGGAGCGGATCAGCAGCGGTTGCCCAGTGCGCAATATGTACTCTGTCAGACCATTGTCGACCTTACGGGAGCGCTTGGGGCGGACTTGACCCTTTTCGACTTCGAACTCGAAGCGGATGTGCTCGCCTTCCTGAAAAGCTACGTAAAATTCGCCGGTGTCAAAAATTTGTCCCAGCTCTTTGTAGACCGTGCGCAGGATTTCGTCTTGATCCAGACGAGAGCTGATGGCTTGGCCAATCTGGGTGAGAAGTTCGTACTCCTTGGTGCGGCGTTGGGCATCGTGCATGACCACGTAGTTTTCCAGGGTGAGCCCGATTTGTAAGGCCAGTCCAATCAACAGGCGCAGGTTTGAGGAACCAAACATGCGGCGCTCTGCGTGGGGAAAAATGATCACACCGAAGTTGTGCTCGCGAGTCTGCAGGCTGACGGCCGTAATGTTGCGGATATTTTCTTCCGCTACCACGCGGCGAAACTGCTCAAAGCGGGCGCCGGGAAAGGCGGGCAGCGGTTCCGACATTTCGGCAAAATTGTGAAAGGTCACGAATCCACCGCGCCGGTAAGCGAGTTCGGCAATGTATTCGCCGGCACCGCTCTTCTCCATCTTGCTGACGAGTTCCTGCGAAAATCCACGTTGCACGGAAGGAAGAATGGCGCGCCAGCGTTCGGAAATATAGATCATTGCCCGGCCCTTGGGTAAAGGAGCCACCAGTCGGTCCAGGATGCTTTGCAGGCTGGGTACAAGGTCCTCCGCGGACAGTAGCCGCATGGGATCCACACCCAGCGTGGAGAATGCCAGTGCGTTTTCCTGGACCGCATTGCGCTCATTCTCGAACAGCACCATGACCATAGCGATGCCCAGCAGCATCTGCGGGATCGGGCCCAGGAAATGCCCCGCATTCCCGAACATGGTCTGAGAGGGATTGGGGACCTCTCCGAAGACCATGAGGACAGCCCACAAGGCCAGCGAAATTGCGAGAAAAGTAAAAGCCAAAGAGTTCTTGCGATGCGCGTAGCGATAGAAATAGAAAGAGCAGTACAGAAGCACCACACCCAAACCGACGTCCAACGGCAGGTGTTGATTGGGAAGCGTTCCCTGAGAGAGCCCAACGGCCACAAGTTGCACCCGCAAATTCCACGCCGCGAGTGCAATGCCGGCCACACCCACGGCGACGTCATACCATCGCAGACGAAATTTCTGCCGGCCCATGAGCCGCGTCGAGACGAAAATGCACAGCGCCATGGCCATCAGCAACAAAGAACTCAAGAATGAAACCAGGGCCGGGGGCTGTCGAAATACGACCCAAGCGTCCAGCGCATAGTGCAATGTGTAGGCCGCCCAACCCAGTTGCCATGCGCGGAAATATTGATGCCGGCTTTGCTCGTAGAGATAGGTGAACAGCAGGAACAGCAGCAGGGCAACGAGCCCCGGACCGATGACCAAGGTGATGGGTAGACTATCCATAGGTGCGCGAACAGATCTCTGCTGTTATCTACAGTCGCCCCAAAGTTAAGACGCTGTGAGCTCCCAATGCTTTCACACCATCCTAGAGAAAACAATAGTATTTGGATGAGCAAAAAGCGGCCCGGAGCACCCTCGAGGTAACCTCCCAATGGTTACCTGCGATACTTGACGCGCCACGAAATGGATGTTGGTTTCCCCCAGCAATGTCCTAAAACGTTTCACTATCAGCGTGCAAAGGCGGCTTCTGGCTCGTGCAGCATGTTTCTCAGATGATTTATAGTGATGGTTCCACACAATTCTGGCCATGAGCGGCTCTAATCCTCAAACCGAATCGGTCGCAAACGCCCCGGCCGATCCCCGGCCTTCGAACTTCATACGCGACATTATTCTCGAGGACCTGAAGACCAATAAATATAGCGGGCGCGTGCAGACCCGCTTTCCTCCGGAGCCCAATGGATATCTGCACATCGGCCATGCCAAGGCGATCTGCCTCGATTTCGGCTTGGCCGCCGAATTCGGCGGGCACACCAATCTCCGCTTCGACGATACCAATCCCGAGAAAGAAGAGACCGAGTATGTCGATTCGATCATGGAGGATGTGAAGTGGCTTGGCTTCCAGTGGGACGGTCTTTTCTATGCCTCCGACTATTTCGACCAGCTGTATAAGTGGGCGGTGCAACTCATCAAGGCAGGGAAGGCGTATGTCGACGATCTCAGCGCTGACGAAATCCGCAAATACCGTGGCACCCTGACTGAACCCGGCAAAGAGAGCCCCTTTCGAAACCGATCGGTTGAAGAAAACCTCGCCATGTTCGAACGCATGCGCGCGGGGAAATTTCCCGACGGCTCGCGAACTTTGCGGGCCAAAATCGATATGGCGTCGCCCAACTTCAACCTGCGCGATCCCGTGATGTACCGCATCCTCCACGCCGATCATCATCGGACCGCCAGCAAGTGGTGCATCTATCCCCTGTATGATTTTGCGCATGGGCAGTCGGATTCGCTTGAGCGGGTTACGCACTCCATGTGTACGCTTGAGTTCGAGGATCATCGTCCGCTCTATAACTGGTTTATCAGAGAGTTGGGGATATTCCCTTCGCAGCAGATCGAGTTTGACCGGCTCAATCTCACCTACACGCTTTTGAGCAAGCGCAAGCTTTTGCAATTGGTACGGGAAGGCCGCGTTAGTGGTTGGGACGATCCGCGGATGCCCTCCCTTTCCGGTCTTCGGCGCCGTGGATACACTCCTGAAGCTATTCGTAATTTTTGCGGGGCCATCGGTGTGTCGAAGACTACTGGCTCGATCGAGCTGGCGATGCTGGAGCACTTTGTTCGCGAGGACCTGAACAGACGCGCTCTGCGAGCCATGGCTGTGCTGCGGCCTTTGAAGGTTGTAATCGATAATTATCCGGAGGGGCAAACGGAAGAGATGGAGGCGGTGAATAATCCCGAAGACCCGAGCGCGGGCACTCGTAAAGTACCGTTCTCCCGCGTGCTCTACATCGAGCAGGATGACTTCCGCGAGATCCCTCCGCCGAAATATTACCGATTGTCTCCGGGGCACGAAGTTCGCTTGCGGTACGGTTACTTCGTTACTTGCCAGAGCGTGGTAAAGAACGACAAAGGCGAAGTCATTGAAGTTCACTGCACCTACGATCCCGAAACTCGGGGAGGGAACAATCCCCCGGGCGGTCGCAAAGTAAAGTCCACAATACATTGGGTCTCAGCTGCTCACGCAGTGAATGCTGAAGTGCGAATTTACGAGAATCTGTTCAGCAAAGAAGACCCCAATCAAACCGAGCCGGGCCAGGATTTCACCGCGAATCTGAATCCGAATTCGCTCGAAGTGCTTACCGACTGCAAGCTCGAACCGTCACTCGCTGACGCCACCGTCGGCAGCCGCTTCCAGTTCGAGCGTTTGGGATATTTCTGCGTCGATCCCGATTCCAAGCCGGGAAAGCCAGTGTTCAATCGCACGGTCGCGCTCAAAGATACGTGGGCCAAGATCGAAAAGAAGCAACCTGAAAAAGTCCAGAGTGGGAAGCGGTAGTGCTTGAGGGTGTGCGTGAGAGCGCAGCTTTCGTCCCGCTGGGGCTCGTCTTTGTCCCGCTTTTACCCACGGCTTACGTCGTGGGCTGCACTCTTACGCTGCTTCGCGGCTGCTGCAGACTCACAGTTTTGTCCCACTGCGTCGTCGAAATTCCAGCTCCCACGCAGATAGTTCAGGAACGCAATACAGAATTAATGATGTAGCAGGCTTCGGCGGGCAGGATGGAGAACCACACTGCTCCAAGCCGGAGGGCAGTGTGGTTGTAGGTTCGATACGCGGCTTGCAGGAGGGACTTCAGAAATACTCCCTGACGATGTATTTGCCGGTAATGCTGGTTGTGGTGCTGCTCTGGGTCACGCTCAGAGTTCCAGCGGAGGCGTTGGCTACGATGAGTGAGGCGATTGTGGTTGGCGCGCTTCCTCCGTAGATGTTGGCGAGCACCCCGGTCCCGGTCAGCGAATTAGATCCCAAAGTGGAGCCATCGCTGTTGGTGCCAATCCAAGTGATATTGCTGGAGCCACTGTCCAGGTTGACCAGCGCCCACATGAGTTCACTGGGGGTCTGAACGCCGCCGTTGGTAGAAGGAGAACTGATCTCGATACGTATCGGACTGGCGACCTTTGGCAGCCCGAAAGTGAACGATCCGCCGGGCTTCAGGAAAAATGTATATTGCCGGACGCTGACCGTAATCGGAGGCAGCGGCTGGGAAGAACTGGTTTCCTGCGACTGGGCAAGGACACCAAAGCTTGAAAGGCAAAGACACAAAATGAAAAAGTGGCGGGCGAGTTTGTTTGACATAGTCTTGGTCTCCTAACGATGCGGACGACTTGACGTCATTCCTGATCAATGGTGCCTTTGGGGTCCATTTCGTTTCACGGGGGAGAGACAGGTGCGTCTCAGCGCTCGAAAAAACAAATAGTCCGCGTTGAGAGGGCACGCCTGCCCGCTACTTCTGCGCACAGCCGGGGCATATCTTGCCTGATGAAGGGCAGTACGTGCATGGCGGCGAGGTGACGATGCCGTCTTTAGGGTCGCCGTCGCGCACGAACGGTTTTTTGGGTTTCGCTGACGGGGTTGGGACTTGGATGCCCGGTTTTCGTTTCCATAACAAATAAAAAAATGCAGGGGTTAGCCTGCGCCTGATTCTCCTTTTTCTGATGTCATCCTTGAGCGGAAGCGAAGGACCCATGCAATTTCTTCGTTGAGGGTGTCGCCGGGGTCAAAGAAAAAGGCGCAAGCCGTGGGGGCTTGACAAGATTTCGGCCAAACTGACGGGGGCTATCCGCCCCGAATATACAATTTAGTTTGAATGGTTTTCTGTGTGGAGTATACTGTGGAGTGGATTCCACATATGGAAATCGTTCAGATCGTGCTGGATAAGAAGTTGTTACACGCCGCCGACCAAGCCGCGAAGCGCACTAAGCGAAACCGTTCCGCTCTGGTGCGCGACGCCCTGCGGGAACATCTCCGGCGGTTGGAACTGCGAGCCAATGAAGAACGCGACCGCGAGGGCTACTCGCGACAGTCGCAAGCCGACGCGGAGGCGCGGGGTTGGGAGTCGGAGGCCATGTGGCCGGAAGAATAGCGCGAGGTGAAGTTCGGCTCTACCAGTTTTCCGCGCCCGACAAGAAACGGCCGGCCCTCGTGCTCACCCGCAACAGCGCCATCGCGTATTTATCCACAGTCACGGTTGCTCCTATCACTTCCACCATTCGCGGCGTGCCATCGGAAGTCGTTCTGGATGAGGAGGACGGCATGAAGTCCCCGTGCGCGGTGAACCTGCACAATGCGGTTACGGTGTCGCAACAGCGCCTGGGGAAACGTGTGGCCCAGCTTAGTTCCGCACGAATGAATGAGGTGTGTGCTGCTCTGCGGTTCTCTTTGGGGTGTGATTCAAACTAGTTACTTGGCCCGAATTTCCGTCCCAACCGGTGGACATCTCTTAGCCTAGACCCCCCGCTGGCTAAACACCGGATTCCTCGACTTCGCTCGGAACGACAGGAGCTTTGGTGGTTCGTCAGTAAATTCTGTATTCCGCAATCCCAATAGGACACAATCCAGGACTAGCTGTTCCCAAAAGCCGCGGCCGGGGGCGCCCGCGCCACAGGTTCTGTCTGTCAAGCAGGCTTGCGCTTTGCGCTACTGAGTTGAGCGTAGCGGAAACAGGTGGTCAGATGATCGTTTACCATGCCTACGGCTTGCATGAAGGCATAACAGATCGTGGTGCCGACGAAGGAGAATCCGCGCTTTTTTAAGTCTTTGCTCATGGCGTCGGATTCTGGGGTGCGGGCTGGGACCTGGGTCATGGAGCGTCTGGAGTTTACGATGGGCGATCCGTTGGTGAATTGCCAGATGTAGGCATCGAAGGATCCGAATTCGTCTTGCAGTTTGAGAAACGCTTTCGCGTTTTGGATGGTGGAGGCGATCTTCAGGCGATTGCGGATTATTCCGGCGTCGTTCATCAGGCTTTGAACTTTTCGGCGGTCGTAGCGGGCGATCTTCTTGGGGTTGAAGTGGTCGAAGGCGGTGCGATAGTTTTCACGCTTTTTCAGGATGGTGTCCCAGCTTAGGCCAGCTTGGGCACCCTCGAGGATTAGGAATTCGAAGAAGGTGGAATCGTTGTGAGTAGGAAGGCCCCATTCTTTATCGTGGTAGCGGATGGAGAGATCGTTGTTGGCCCAGGGGCAGCGGATTGGGTTTGCGGGCTTTGAGTTCATCGGCTGTACTCGAGCTGCGCTTGACTGGACTCCTCGACTTCGCTCAGGGCAGAGTCGTGGAGGCCCGTCTCTACACTAGCGCTCCCACATTAGCATCTCGGCACACGGCATAGACGGGCGAGGCGCCCGCCGCCAAGTTAGTTCCGTCAATACAAAACCTTACTTCAGCGACTTTGGGTCGGAGAGGTTCTTTGGGCTCTTTTTGTCCAGGAGCGCGACCAGTTCCTGGGCGCTGGATGGGGTGGTTACTTTGCCTTCGCGAATAATGTTTTTGGCGGTGAGCTTCCGTCCGTAGAGCTTTTCGTTGGCGCTGCCGTCGGAGCGGAGGGTGGAACCTTCCAGCGAGATTCCGGCGAACAGCCCTTTGGTGCGGGAGTAGGAAAGAATCTCGGCGTTCATGACGATGTCGGTTGCGCCTTCGGCGGTGCGACCTTTGGGTCCGGCTGCGGCGGATGCATCACCGCCCAGTTTTACTTTGCTGCTTAGCAGGGAGCGGGCTCCTTTGGGATTCATTACCAGCAACACGAAGTCGGTGGCTTCTCCGCCCAACTGGAAACCGATGTTGAGGCCCTCGAGGGCATACAGCGCGGGCGGGCCCCAGAGGCCGGTGTAATGCTCTCCGCTGCGGCAGATCATGACGCCGCGGCCGTAGCTCGCGCCGACTCCGAACGCGCCCTTCTTGACCGATGGCAAAACGATGATGCACTCGGCTTTGTTCAGCAGGTCTTGCGGGATATCGTCGGGAATGTTCAGGATCTCTTTGAGGACTTCTCCTGACTCTTGCACGCGCTCCTTCTCTTTTTCATTGCTGGCAAACGCGGGTAGAACGAGGGCAAAGACGAGCAACAGCGCCAGTAGGGTTTTCATGGAGTCTCCTGTTTTGGTGGTGTGGCCATTTTAGCCTGTAAAGGCGAGTTGAGAAGCCGATTAAAAAAACTGACTGGGTCCCTTAAGTTGGAGGGCTTGTGCGCGTTCGAACATGTCCCAATGAGTGCTCCTTTTGTAACTTGGCATTTGCTCAAGTGTCTCCTAAAGTCCTAGCAGTAAACGCGGCATCTGGCGGGTGCTTCGGCCCCTGGCGTGCATCTAACAAGCTGGGACGAATGGGGCCGGTGGAGAACAAACGCCGTAAGTCGGGACGGGATGTGGAATGAAGTACATAGGCAAGTATTTTTTGCTCGGGGTGCTGATGGCCGCGGCTGGGTTGCCGTTGCGGGCGCAGGTGACCTCTTTTGCGCCGGGCAACGCGTTGGTCTCATCCCCACCCACGATTGCCGATCCTAGCCAGCCTGACGAATCTGTCCTTACCATCAAGACGCGGGTGAACGAAGTCAATGTCCTGTTCATTGCCACCGACAAACATGGCAAGTTTGTGCGCAATCTGAACGAGAAGGATTTTGCCGTCCTCGACGATCACAAGCCGCCGCAGTCGATCGTGAATTTTCGCCGCGAGACGGACCTGCCCATTGAACTTGGGCTCTTGATCGACACTAGTGGATCGGTGCGTGGACGGTTTGACTTCGAGCAGGATGCGGCCGTCACCTTTCTGCAAGACACGGTGCGCCCGAATTTTGACAAGGCCTTCGTCGTGGGCTTCAACGGGCATAGCCAGATGATGCAGAATTTCACTGATAATGCTGCGTTGCTGTCTGCGGCCGTCCATCGCATGCGCGACGGCGGGGGAACAGCACTCTACGACGCCATTTATCGAGCCTGCCATGACAATTTGATCAAGGATCATGAAGAGCGTCCGTCGCGACGGGCCATCGTCGTGGTGAGTGATGGCGAGGACAATCAAAGCGAGTTCAGCGAGTCGCAGGCGATTGAAATGGCGCAACGCGCAGAAGTCATCATTTATGCGATTTCGACCGATGACAGCGGATTGATCCTGCGTGGTGATAAAGTTCTGCAGCGCATCGCGGATGCCACCGGCGGGCGCGCTTTTTTTCCGTTTAAGATGAAGGACATCAAGAACTCGTTTGCCGCCATTGAAGACGAGCTTCGCAGTCAATACATCATTTCGTATCACCCGGCTGACTTCGAAGCGGACGGACGCTATCGCCCGATTGAAATCACCGCCCTCAAAAAGGACCTGCAGGTGCGTTCCCGCAGGGGATATTACGCGCCGCGGCAGTAGGCTGTCGTCGCTTTGGTTCCTTGTCAGATTGCCTAACCAGCCAGGGACTCATGGTGCTTTTTCTCCGCTTCAGAGGCAGGCCGACGGTGCTACAATTCGGGTAGGCAGGAGCGGTTTCTGTAAAGAACTGTGCAAGACCGGCCGGTGCGGACGTTCTTAATATCGGGTGGACCATTGAAGCCTAGGTTTCTCTTCGTCGTGAGTCTCTTGTGTCTGTTGCTGGTGGGGCCGTGTTATGGCCAGCGACGGCGCTCAACGACCAATCAGCCGGTGACCCAAGATCAGCCTGCCACTCCGGTTCCTCCGCCGACTTTGGCACAGCAGCCAGCATCTGCTCCCCAAGTTTCGTTTCAAGGCGGCCAGCTGACAATTTCGGCACAGAATTCGACCTTGGGCGACATCCTGAAGGCGGTTCGGGCGGAGACAGGTGCGACGATCGAGCTTCCGGGTAATGCGTCGGAGCGGGTGGTCGGACATTTCGGTCCGGCTCCGGCTCGTGATGTACTTTCGGACCTGCTCAATGGATCGCACTTTAACTACCTTCTGCTGGGTTCGTCGACCGATCCCGGCGCGCTGGATCGCGTGATTCTGATGGCCAAGTCAGGCGGTGCGGAGAGCTCTTCGCCGCCGCCAACCGAGCAGGCGAGCGCCTATAACCAGAACGCGTATGCCCACCCGATGGCGCCTATGGCCGCTCCGATGTCGCCGGCGCCAGGAGGAAACACCGTTGTGGTGGAAGGTCAGGACGCCCAGGAAGATGCGACTGATGATTCTACCGACAATACTACCGATGATGCGCAGGCTGACGATCAGACCGACCAAACTGATCAAACGGACGACCAAGCGGCAACTGATGACCAGCAACAACAGCAACAAGATGGACAACAGAACGTCAAGACTCCCGAGCAACTCCTGCAGGAACTGCAGCAACGGCAACAGCAGTTGCAGCAGCAGGGAATACAGCCTGGAGTACCGCCGGGAATACGCCCCTTCCCGAATCCTGGAGTCCCTGGCCAGCAAGGCGATGGGACCAATCCGACCCCGCCACACAATTAGCCATAGCTAGGGAATGAGAGTAGAGGTCGAAGCATCAGCGGAATGCGTCCTAGTTTCCGCCAGCATGGGCGGCGCGGGCCTGGCTGGGGGCGCGTACTGGTTTTTCGTGCGGACGGTGCTGGGTCTGTTTGGCGAAGGTATGAAGAATCCCGATTACGGAACCGTAGGCGGATAAGATTCCAATTGCCAACACTGTAACTACCGTAAAACACAGAATGCAAACGCTTAATAGACCGCCCAAGATCGCTGCCCTCTTACAAGTTGCCACTTTCGGTTGATGTCGCTGCGCTACCTGAATCTACCTGCATTGACGCTTGCCTCTGTTAGCAAATAAGATACGTAAGTAGAGCTGCGCACCTCCACTGTCCAACATCTCTGGGGCCCCGTCCACATTACGGAAGGTCACTGAAGGGCATTGCTTTCGCGGTTTATGGCCATTACCAAGATTTCGGTGCGCGGAGCGCGCCAGCATAACCTTAAGAACATCGACGTCGAGATTCCCCGTAATAGCCTGACCGTAATTACCGGCCTGAGCGGATCGGGCAAGTCGTCGCTGGCGTTTGACACCATCTACGCGGAGGGACAGCGGCGTTATGTGGAAACACTCTCGGCCTACGCCCGCCAGTTTCTGGATCAGATGGAACGGCCGGATGTGGATGCCATCGATGGGCTAAGTCCGGCGATCTCGATCGAGCAGAAGACTACCAGCCGCAGCCCCCGTTCGACAGTGGGCACGATTACCGAGATCTACGATTACCTTCGTCTTCTGTTCTCTTCGATCGGAGTGCCGCATTGTCCTAAGTGCGGGCGAGCGATCAGTCGTCAAACGGCGGATCAGATCGTGCAACGGGTGATGGCTCTCACTCCCGAAGACCGGGTCATGGTTTTGGCGCCGATCGTGCGGGGACGTAAAGGCGAGTTCAAGAAAGAGATGGAGAAGCTGGTCCAGCACGGCTTCACTCGCGCTCGAGTTGACGGTGAGCTGGTGAATCTCGACGATGACCTCGCACTAGATAAGCGAAAAAACCATACCATCGAGGTAGTCATTGATCGTCTCCTAGTGAAACCGGGCATCGAGCACCGGCTTGAGCTTTCCGTCGGACTGGCGATGAAGCTGGCGGGAGGTTTGGTACAGGTAGCGGTGGTGGGCGGCGAGGAGCAGCTTTACTCGGAGCGATTGGCGTGTCCGGATTGCGGCATCAGCGTACCCCAACTGGAGCCACGATCGTTCTCCTTCAACAGCACGTACGGAGCCTGCCCTGAATGCCACGGCCTGGGCAGCCGCTACGATTTTGATCCTGCCAAAGTGATTGTCGACTGGTCGAAACCCCTGCTCGAGGGCGGATTGGGACCGGGGTCGGCGTCGCAGAACCTGATCCACATGCTCCAAATCGCAGCGACAGCGCACGGCTTAGATCTGAGCACGCCTTTCGAAAAGTTCTCGGAGAAGCTGCAAAACCTGCTGCTGTTCGGAGAAGCGGGCAAGGGAGGCAAGACAGGTTTCCGCGGAATTCTAGCCTATCTCAAACAGGTGTTGGAGGGATCCACCTCGGAAGGCTATCGGGATTTCTTGCTCGATTATATGTCGGCTACGGAATGTCCCGCCTGCCACGGCCAGCGCCTGCGTCCGGAGAGTCTCGCGGTGAAAGTAAACGGTATGTCGATCGCGGACTTCACCGAGTTGCCGGTTTCTCGTTCGCTGGAACTGGCGAGAAAGATCCAACTCACTGGACGCGAGGCCGCGATTGCGGGCCGCGTCATGCATGAGATTGTGGAGCGATTGCAGTTTCTGAATGCCGTCGGCCTGGGCTACATCGCACTCGACCGCTCGGCGGCTACGCTTTCCGGAGGCGAGGGACAGCGCATTCGTCTGGCTACCCAGATTGGGTCAAAGCTGAGAGGGGTGTTGTACGTGCTCGACGAGCCTTCGATTGGCCTACATCACCGGGACAACGCGCGCCTGCTGAAGGCGCTCGAAGAGTTGCGCAACCTGGGCAATACCGTGCTGGTGGTTGAGCACGATGAAGAGACCATCCGGCGAGCGGACTATGTAATCGACCTTGGCCCGGGAGCCGGCCGGCATGGAGGCGAACTCGTGGCCCACGGTACACCAGAAGAAATCATGGAAGCGCCGGGGTCGCTGACCGGCGCATATATTTCGGGCAGAGTCCAGATCGACATGCTGCCAGAACGCCGGCATACGAACGGTGCAGGCATCACCATCCTGGGGGCGCGCGAAAACAACTTAAAGAATATTGATGTCACGTTCCCGTTGGGCGTGATGACCGTCGTGACGGGAGTCTCGGGCTCCGGCAAATCCACGTTGGTGAATGACATCCTGTATCGCGCGCTGGCAAAGACACTATACCGCTCTCGGGAAGAAGCTGGGGCGCACAAAGCGATTTCGGGTGCCGAGAACATCGATAAAGTTATTCGCATCGATCAGTCGCCCATTGGGCGGACGCCGCGCTCGAATCCCGCGACTTATACCGGCGTCTTTGCGCAGATTCGTGATCTCTACGCCATGCTTCCGGAGTCGCGGGAACGAGGGTATAAGCCGGGGAGATTTTCATTCAACGTGTCCGGCGGACGTTGCGAGGCTTGCCAGGGCGAGGGACAGCGTCGTATTGAAATGAGTTTTCTGCCCGATGTCTACGTGCTTTGCGAAGTCTGCGGCGGCCGCCGTTACAACCACGAAACTCTAGCGGTGAAGTACAAGGGCTACTCGATCGCGGACCTGCTCGAAATGCCAGCCTCGGACGCTCTGCCTATTCTCGAAAACATTCCGCAGGTCAGGCAGAAATTGCAGACGCTGGTCGATGTCGGGTTGGGATACATTCATCTCGGACAATCGGCAGTGACGCTCTCTGGCGGCGAAGCTCAACGCATCAAACTGGCACGCGAGTTGAGCAAACGGCAAACCGGGAAAACTTTATATCTGCTGGACGAGCCCACGACCGGCTTGCACTTTGACGACGTCAAGAAGTTGCTGGACGTGCTGCATCGGCTCACTGACCTGGGAAACATGGTGGTCATTATCGAGCACAATCTGGATGTGATCCGCAACGCCGACTGGATTATCGATCTCGGTCCCGAGGGCGGAGAAGAAGGGGGACGGATCGTCGCTCAGGGTACGCCAGAGCAGGTTGCCAGAAACAAAAAATCATATACGGGGCAAGCGCTGGCGGAGTATTTCAACGAGAAATCGAAAAAGACTTCGACCGCGGAGTTGCTGGCTTAATTAATGGGAGCAGGTATAGAGGAAATTCCAGAGCGGCAGAGATGCAAAACTTCTTGCCGACGGCATCAGTTTTCTTTTTCGTGTAAATTCAAAATGTCCCTTCGGCAATTCTGAATCACGTGTCATCACCCCCCAATCCGTGGTCTGAGCCCGGCCTGGTTCCCGTCCAGGAACAGCCGGCGCCGGTTAACGTCATTCCTTCCGAGAACCCAGCGTGGAGCGGATGGGATGTGTTGCAGATTGTGTTTCTAACCGTTGTCGCGGTTGCTGTTTTTCTGCCGGTGGTTGCGCTGGCTGCGCAGCAGTTGCTCTATCCCAAGGTTGCATTGCTCCAAGTTTTGACCTATCCAGTGGTAACGGTGCTGGGGCAAGGCTTCTCCTATCTATTGATCCTCGCGTTCATGGTCTCGATTGTAAAGCGCGTACCCGGCCAGGATTTCTGGCGCGCCATCCGCTGGAACTGGCCCTCAAATTGGTCTGCTTATTTGTTGGCAGGCGTGGCCCTGTCGTTTGCCTTGCAAGGGATTGCACGCTTGATTCCCATGCCGAAAGAACTGCCGATGGACCGTTTTTTCCGAACGCCGAGCGAAGCGTGGGCACTCACACTATTCGGCGTAACCTTTGCACCCTTGCTCGAAGAACTGTTCTTTCGTGGGTTCCTCTATCCTGTATTGGTTCGCCGATTTGGTGTCGCATTAGGAGTGCTGGCGACAGCGACGGGCTTCAGCCTGATTCACGCTCCGCAACTGGGACGCGCGTGGGGACCGGTGCTGGTGATATTCATGGTGGGACTGGCGTTGACTCTCACTCGCGCTGTGACTAAATCCGTGGCGGCAGGTGTGCTCATGCACATGGCATACAACGGCACGCTTTCGATTCTGCTTTTTGTGGGGACCGATGGATTCCGGCACCTGGAGAGGCTGAATCAGTGAGACGGGCGTTAGGCTTTAGGCTTCAGGTCTTGTCTCAAGGCCATTACCATCGCGCCGAAAGCCGAGAGCCGCCTCATGCTATCTTAGAATTTCCATGTCTTCCGCCCGTCAGGAACTTTTGCGTCTGTTGGCAACCAAGTCTTTTCGTCTGGGGGAGTTCAAACTCTCGTCCGGCAGCACCAGCGATTATTACGTAGATTGCCGCACTACGACGTTGGACGCACGCGGCTCGCAACTCACCGGACAAGTCTTTCTCGAGGAAATCCGGCAGCGCGAATGGCGGCCGCAGGCCATCGGCGGATTGACCATGGGCGCCGATCCGATAGTGGTGGCGGTGGCTGTCACCAGCGGCGAGATCCACGGTTTTCTCGTTCGCAAAAGCGAGAAGCAGCATGGCACGGGGCAGCGGATTGAGGGCTTTCGAGAAAAGGGGGCGCGCGTGGTGATCGTGGACGATGTTTGCACCACGGGTGCTTCGACGGTTCAGGCGATCGAGACGGCGCGTGAATTTGGATTTGAAATCGCTGGCGTGATGTGCCTGGTCGAGCGCGAAGAGGCTAAGGGGCGTTCGAATGTGGAGAAAGCCGCCGCGCCGGCAGCGTTTGTTTCGATCTTCACGTCAACGGATGTGCGCGGGGAACACTTGCAGCACAAAGACGAAACAACTCCGATCTTCGCGGTTGCCGCCAGTTGCGAATTGTGTGGAAGGCCTGCAGTGACGAACATGCCGCGCAACCGTTGCGAAGTACATAAAGCGTAGTGAAAATATTTGCTGGCTGGAAGATGTCAACGACCAAGGACCAACGACCAACGACGACTAACAAATGATCCAAACTCTGGAATGGACTGACAAGGGCGTACGCTTCATCGATCAGACGAAGCTGCCCACCGATGAAACCTACATAACCTGCAAGAACTACGAGCAGGTCGCCGACGCTATCCGCAACATGGTGGTGCGCGGCGCGCCCGCCATCGGCGTGGCGGCAGCCATGGGCATCGCTCTGGGTATGAAAAATTCAAAAGCGGAGACCGGAGGCGAACTCAAGCGGGAGTTTGATCAGATCTGCGACGTACTCGGCAAGACGCGTCCGACTGCGGTGAACCTTTTCTGGGCCATCCGCCGTATGCGGGACAAATTCGAGTTATTCCGAGTGCGCCCGTTGCCTCAGATCAAGCAAGCGCTGGTTGAAGAAGCGCAGTGCATGCACGCCGAGGACATTGCCGCCAACCAAGCCATGGGACGCTACGGCGCAACTCTGTTGCCCGCCAGCGGCGGTGTGCTCACTCACTGCAACGCCGGAGCGCTCGCGACTTGCGGCTATGGCACGGCACTGGGTGTAATCCGCGCAGCCGTCGAGCAGGGAAAAAAGATCAACGTTTACGCCGACGAAACCCGTCCATTCCTCCAGGGTTCGCGGCTGACCGCATGGGAGTTGATGAAAGACGGTATTCCGACGACCGTGATCTCGGACAATATGGCGGGCGCGATCATGAAGCAGGGCAAGATCGGGGCGATCGTAGTGGGCGCGGATCGCGTCGCGGCGAATGGGGACGTGGCGAATAAAATCGGCACTTATTCTGTTGCCGTGCTGGCGAAGGCACACGATATCCCTTTCTATGTAGCTGCGCCTCTGTCGACCATCGATTTCGAGGCGGCAGACGGCAGCAGGATTCCCATCGAGCAACGCAACGAAAAAGAAGTCACACACATTGCCGGCAAGCAGATGACGCCTGACGGAGTGCAAGTGGAAAATCCCGCATTCGACGTGACCCCTGCGAAATATGTGACGGCGATTGTCACGGAGCGTGGAATTGCGCGGGCGCCGTATGGAGAATCGCTGGCGAAGTTGGCCGGCGCTGAACGCGCGGCGACGAGTACCTAGTTCGCAGTCAGCATTCAGCCAAAGCATATTGGTGCCGTCATTTTTCTCCTGACTTATCGCGACTGAGTCTGACTGCTGAATGCTTTTTTCATGTACTTCATCACCCAATCCCAAGCCTCTTTCGAGAGTGGTGGCAGAGACATTCGCCTCGATTGCTTTCTGCCGGATGCGAACGGACGGCAGTTTCCCGCGGTGATAGGGCTGCATGGTTCTGGAGGCGGACACGGGTCGATGGCCGACCCTGCGGGCCTTCTCGCCGAGCAGGGTTTCGCCGTTTACGTGCTGCATTACTTCGACCGCACGGGCACGACCGAGATCGATGGTCTGCAAACCATCTTGCGTCACTTCCCAGTCTGGATGAAAACGTTGTGGGACGCGGTCAGCTTCGTGGCCCGCCAGCCCCAGGTCGATCCCCGGCGCATCGGTTTGTTGGGATTCTCTCTGGGTGCGTATCTCGCTCTGTCCGCTTCTGCCATCGACTCGCGCATTCGAGCCGTGGTGGAGTTCTTCGGCGGCATGCCCAAAGAGATGAAACTGTTTACGCGGCGGCTTTGCCCCGTGCTCATCCTCCACGGCGACCAGGACAAGACGGTCCCGGTCGAAGAGGCCTACCATTTACAGCAAATCCTCGAGAGGAAAAAGATTGCTTACCAGATGCAGATCTATCCGGGGGCGGGACATGGATTCAGCGGTGAAATCTGGCGCGATGCCGGTTTGCGCATGTTGGCGTTCCTCGAGAGGTATTTGGCTTCTGACGTACGTACTTGACGTAGCTACCGAATCCATCCATCGGATACGGCTATCCAACGGGCCACGATAGACTCTTATCGGGTTGAACAGGCCAGTACTCCACGGCCTCGACGTCTTTTAGCCCGATTTGGGGTGGTGTCACGTCGAGGGCGAACTCCTGTATGGGGGACGAAAAGTGTAGGATCAGTGGTTCCGAAACATGGAATTCGGAACGCTGAGCCCCGTCGTTCGTCAACCAATGCGCTTGGTTATTAGCGGAAGAGGGAGAGGGAGAGGAGAGTTGTGCCACAGGCCAATCAGTCAGTCTTCGCCGAGAGATTTTTCGCCATCCTCGGCCGTTCCATAGCCACACTCGTTGTTGTCGCGGTTCTCATGGAACTATGCTCCACGGCTGCGCTTCACGTTTATGGCAGGTTATACGAGGATCCTCTCGTGCCCCAGAAGAGTCCGGCGTACGAAAGCGAAAAATGGGGTCGCGAGTTTTGGACAGAACAAAGCGCCTTCTGGGCACAGGCTCGTAGCAACTACCTGCCTTTTATGGTTTGGGGGGTGAGGAAATGGCATGGAAAATTCATAAACACAGACGATACAGAGATGGGGACGTGGCGTCGCACAGTCCCGGCAATAAGCGACGCTTGCAGAAACACGGCTGTGCGCAGGGTCTGGTTTTTTGGTGGTTCAACAGTCTACGGAATTGGAACTCCGGATTGGGCGACAATACCATCCTACCTGGCGGGGGAGCTCAACTCAGACCCCGCCGCGTGCGTTGAGGTCACGAATCTAGGTGCGGAAGGCTACGTGACCAACCAGGAAGTAATTTTGTTAAGTCAGCAACTGAAGGCCGGCCGAAAGCCGGACATCGCGATTTTCTATGATGGAATCAATGAGTCGCTGGTAGGTGGTTTTTCGCCCGGGATACCAACCGCGCATTGGAACTTTGAGATGATAAAAACCAGATTTGAAAATGGTGCAGATAGCAAGCTGGGTATGTTTAATAACTCCCACATTGTTCAGTTGATCTCGTTGCTACTGCAAAACTACGGTCAAAAGGGAATTCCCAGGACTTCTGACAGGGAGGTAGCTGCAAGAGCACAGGCGACCCTGCAGAACTATGAAACCAACATGAGACTCGTGCACATCCTGGAGAGTGCGTACGGTTTCAAAACCTATTTCTTCTGGCAACCTGTGCTGGCCTACGGAGCCAAGCCGCTGGCACCTTTCGAGCAACAGCTACGGGAGGCTCGTAGCAAGGAGTTAGGGGGTCGAGTTCACCGCGGTCTTGAGGCCGTTTACCAGGAGGCTGAAGCCCGCTCGGCAGCCGCCCAGAGTTTTGTCTTTCTAGGCCATATATTTGACGGGGTGCAAGAACCACTTTACGTCGACGAGTTTCACCTGGACCCGCGTGGCAATCAAATCATAGCGCACGCCATAGCGCAGGCAGTGCGGCCCGGTTCAGCGCCTGATAACTAGACCACCAGCGCGGCTTGCCATGTAAAGGTTCTTATGGCGATGGCAATCTCGGCCTGCGACAGCGCAAGTTTTCCGGGAACTTTTCGGCGGGAATCTTCGTAAATCACAATAGACGAAGGAGAGCATGCCGTGTTCACTTTTCTTCTCTGGTGCGTGCTGTTCGTGTTGTGCTGGCCGTTAGCTCTGTTCGCGCTCGTACTCTATCCGTTCGTGTGGCTACTACTTCTGCCGTTCCGGATCATAGGGATTGCCGTGCACGGCGTGTTGGAGCTGGTGTGGGTGGCGGTAATGTTGCCGGCGAGGCTTTTGGCGGCTCCATTCCGGCTGCGAGTGTAGGCGCTGGCATCCCTGCCCGTGTTTGCTGACGGAGAATTCGACTTACTCAACGCCCTTCGCCGGGATTGCCAGCCCCAATTCCCTCATCATCATCTGCAAGTCTTTTCAGGTCTCTTTCTTCTGGCGGGGATCGCGCAGCAGAAACGCGGGATGATCAGTGACTGCAAGCTTGGTGCCGCGGAAATCGAACCACCGTCCGCGAAACTCGGACATGGGTGCGTTGATCGCGAGTAGTGTTTTTGCGGCCACGGCGCAGGTGGTTTTTCGCCCGGAATACCAACCGCGCATTGGAACTTTGAGATGATAAAAACCAGATTTGCTCAGCCCGGGCGGAGGAGACGTCCGCCGCTACGTGAGCATCCCCGAACCAAGTTCTCCATCAGTTCCACTCTGTATTCGACGGCACACGAATGCGCATCTGAGAGAATGCTTTTGGGCAGGTAGCGTGGTGCGTAGCTTCGCATTCATGGAAACACTGGCTCTCCGGTTCGGCGCACTGATGTTGCTCGTCTGCCCATGCCTTGCCCAGACCCATCCTGCTCCGCCCACCACAGCCCGCAAACTCGAGATCACGGTAACCGACGAAAACGGCATCGCGGTGCGTTCCGCCATCGTGCTCCTAGGCACCGCCTCGCAAATCACTCTGCGCCGTTGCGAAACCGATTTCGCCGGACACTGCGTCTTCACGAACCTGCCCACTGCGACCTTCCAGCTTCGAGTGGAAAAACAGGGTTTCTATACCGCAGTCTTGCCGTCCGTCCAACCGCAGGCAACCGCCGCGGTCGACGTCACACTCTCCCATCTCCAGGAAGTCCGCTCGGTTGTCAACGTGAGCGAGTCACCCTCCCCGATTGACCCCGCCCAGGTTTCCTCCAAAGAACAAGTCTCCGGCCTCGACGTCATCGATATTCCGTATCCAGCGACCAACGACTACCGCAACGTCCTGAATTTCATCCCCGGCGTGGTGCAGGATTCCTCCGGCCAACCCCACGTAGCCGGCACGCAAACTTATCAAACTCTCACCCTCCTCGATGGCTTCAACGTAACTCAACCCGCCAACGGTCTGCTGCTGGCCCGCGTCAGCACCGACGGCTTCCGCTCCATCGAAGTCCAACCCAGTCGCGAACCCGCCGAATACGGTAAAGCTTCAGGCGGCGTACTTGGCCTGAACACCGGCATCGGCGACGATCAGTTCCACATCATCGCCACCAATTTCATTCCCTCACTGCAAAACAAAAACGGCATTGCCCTCGACCAGTGGACGCCGCGCGTCACGCTCTCCGGTCCGATTCGCACCCGCAAAATGTGGTTCTTCGACGCTATCGATGGCGAATACGACAATTTCATCGTCACTCAACTACCGTCCAATGCCGACGCCGACCACCTCTGGCGCGCCGGCAATCTGGCCAAAGTCCAAACCAACCTCAGCTCGCGCAACATCCTCACCAACAGCTTCCTGTACAACTATCTCGACGACCAGCACGCCGGCCTCTCGCCCCTTCAACCACTCTCTGCCACTCCGAGCGACGTCGAATCCGCATACGTCGGCACCATCAAGGACCAGCATTACTTCAGCGGCGGCGAACTCCTCGAGACCGGCTTCAACGTTACCCAATACAATCTCTCGCTAAACCCGCTCGGGACCCAACCCTACTTCATGACCCTCGATACCGCAGGCGGCAACTACTACCTCAACTCGCAAACCCACGCCCGCCGGTGGCAAGCCCTGTCGAACATGTATCTACCGCCGCACTACGTCCACGGCCGCCACGACATCAAGCTCGGAATCGATCTCGACCGCATCGACTACGACGCTCAATTCCATCGCCAGCCGATCTCCTTCTGGCCCGGGGTGACCGCGACCACGCCCACCGGAGCCTGTCCCACCAACGCCAGCGGAGCGCCGATCGCCCCTTCGCCGTGTGCGCGCTACTCCATATTTTTCGGCGGCAACTATTCCACCACCTACAATTTTGAAACCAGCGCATACGCGGAAGATCGCTGGCAGCTCACCAACCGCTTCCTTTTAGAACCCGGCTTGCGCTTGGATTGGGACGAAATCGTGCGCAAGCCGCTACTATCGCCACGTCTCGCGGGAGCCTACGTCCTGGATAATTCCGGCAACACCAAACTCTCCGCGGGCGCTGGCCTGGTTTACGACGCCACCGACCTCATCCTGATCGCCCGCCCCCACGCCGGCGCCCGCCAGGACTACTTCTTCAACCCAGCGGGCCAGCCCACCGATCTAAGTGGCGCTCCAATCCTCACTCCATCTCCGGTTCTCTCTAGCTTCACGGTTAATCGACAAAACCTTGAAGCGCCGCGCTTCCTGAACTGGAGTGTCGCTCTCGAAAAGAAACTCCCGGCATCAATCTTCATGAAGGCGGAATTTCTGCAGCGCCGCGGCGCGCACGACTTTGTTTACAACACGCCCAACAATCTACCCGGCGGCAATTTGATCCTGCAAAACACGCGTGACGACCGCTACAACGCCTTCCAACTGACACTGCGTCGCAGTTTTCGCCAGCGCTATGCGATCATGGGTTCATACACTCGGTCCAGCACACATTCCAACCAGGTTCTAGATTTCAATGTGGACGGACCCATCCTCGGTCGCGTCCTCCCCGGCACCACCACCATCGTCAGCCCGCAAGCGCCCGGCCCCCTGCTCTGGGACGCACCTAACCGCTTTCTCTCGTGGGGCTTTCTGCCATTTTTCCGCCTCCCCACCATTCACGAACTCGATCTCGCTTACTCAGCGGAGGCGCGCACCGGATTCCCCTTCAACGTCTTCACCGATCAGCAACTCCTCTTCGGGTCGCCTGGTTCCTATCGTTTCCCGACATATTTCACTTTGAATTTGCAATTGGAAAAGCGCTTCCACCTCTTCGGCTACTACTGGGCGCTGCGCGGTGGCTTCGACGACATCACCGGCGCATCCAACCCGGTGGTCGTCAACGCCGACGTAAACTCCCCGCAGTTCCTGACGTTCAGCGGCTACAATCGCCGCGCCTTTACCTCGCGCATCCGCTTCCTTGGCAAAAAGTAGCAATGTAGCGCGGACACTCCTGTCCGCTTAGTTTGTGCAGGTAAATGACAGCGAGTCGCCGCAAGGTCGGCCAGAAAAGACAAGCAGCCGTGGTTGGACGTCCCACAAAACGCGGACAGGAGTGTCCGCGCCACACTCGGTCAGGAACTCAGCAGGATTCTAAGGTCGCGTAGATTGTTGCCGGTAGGTCCAGTCATGATCGAATCTCCAAGCGCATCAAAAAACGGGTAGGCGTTGTAGTCGAGGAGGCTGGCTGCTGGATCCAACCCGCGAGATCTGGCGCGTTCAAGTGTGGTTCCGTCCGCGATCGCACCCGCGGCAGGACTGTTGCCGTCGATGCCGTCTGTCCCCGCGCTAAGCACTGTGATGTTTTTGCCGGCTATCTTCGAAACGCAGGCCAGAGCAAACTGCTGGTTGCGGCCGCCCACGCCTCCGTTCGTAACCTTCACCGTGACCTCACCGCCTGAGATGAGACAGACCCGCGGCGAGTTCTTCCGTAATTCACCCAAGCGTTCTAACAGATAATCACCCGCACGCGCGTAGTCCCAGTCATCACAACTGTTGTCCATTTCCACGGTGAAGCCATGGCGCTCGGCTTCCTTTTTGCTGGCTTCGAGCAAAGTTGAATTCGACAACACCGTCCACCAGCGGCTGCGATGAAAAGCCGGATCATCTGATTTGGGAGTCTCCTCCAGCGCATGACGCTGAAATAATTCCCGCACCGGCAGGGGAAGGTCTTCGAGTATCCGATGCTTCGACGCAATCGCGTAACAGTCTTCCACGCTGGTGGAGTCCGGCATGGTGGGGCCAGACGCCAAGGCATCCGGTGTACTGTCGGGAACATCCGAGACCAGAATCGAAACCTGCTGCGCCGCCAATGCCGCACGCGCTAATTTCCCCCCCTTGATCGCCGACAGATGTTTGCGAATGGCGTTGATCTCCGCAATCGGAGCGCCGGAGTGGACGAGTACGCGGTAAGTCGCGATGAGCTCCTCCAAAGATATTTCGTCGTCAATCGGCTTCTCCGCGATCGAAGACCCGCCGCCGCTCAGCATGAAGATGACCAGCGACGACGCATTCTGCGCGCTCAATGACTTAAGCATCGCCTCGGCGGCGCGAATCGATTCTTGATTCGGCGTGGGATGTCCGCCCTGGAAATAACGGAAACCGCGCGCCTGCGAATTCGGCTGCACCGAACTGGCGACGATTCCTTCAAAATTATCTCCCACTTGAATTTCTAGCCCGCTCACCATAGTATGCGCCGCCTTGCCGATCGAAACCACGAGCACGCGATTGTAAGAGTGAAGATCGTAAAGGTCTTCGCAGATACGCAACACCCCGCGTTCACACGAAATATGGCGCTCAAAAGCTAGATCAATGCTGGATTCGCGTAGGGCGCGTTCGAAAAGATGCCGCGCCACTACCCTCATCTCTATGGCAATTCGTTCACGACTGCCCGCTGCCGATGACATGGAAGGATTATAGAAGCGATTGCACCGTAGCCAAGACCCACGTGATCAATCACGAACGGTTTCTTTTATCCACGATTCAATGCTATCCCGCAGTTCCCGCAAGCGTCCTTCAAAGAAATGGTCTGCGCCTCCGATGATGATCAACTTTTTCGGCTCAGGAAGCGTTTCGACCACCTTTTGCAATTTCGCACTTGGCCCAAACTGATCGCGGTCGCCGCTGACGAACAGCTTGGGTTTCATGCAATCTCGAAGAAACTCGAAGTCATAAACTCGATCATCAACCGCGGCGACCGGCAACCCAAGCCCGATCGAGGCTTCCACGCGTTCATCCGCACATGCCACACCCAATCCCACCGCAGCTCCGAAGGAAAATCCGGCGAAGATCAACGGCAAATGAAATTCACGATCCACCCAGTCCAACGCAGCGCGGACGTCCTCGCTTTCACCCTTGCCGTAATCATGCTCGCCCTGGCTCAATCCCGCCCCGCGAAAGTTAAAGCGCAACACCGGGAAGCCAAAGCTATTCAGCGCCTTCATGGTGTGAAAAACGACTTTGTTGTGCAGCGTTCCGCCATAAAGAGGATGTGGATGGCATACCAATGCTGCGTGAGTGGCGCGGTCGGCACCGGTATTGAGCAGCGCTTCCAGCCGGCCTGCTGGGCCGTCGAGGAACAAAGAGCGGATGGAACTGGATTGGGCATTCATCGTGCTGCATTCTCAAGCATAGCAGCCCGGAGCAGATGGCTCGTGCCGAGACGTTGCAAGCAACGTTTCTACTATAGAATTGCAGTCCTGCGTTATCCTCTTTCCCATGGATGTCGTCGCTCTCACACGTCAACTCGTAGACATTGAATCGATCACCGGCAACGAAGCCCTCGTGGGCGACGTTGTTCACAGCGAACTCGGCCGCCTGGGATACGAGTCGAATAAGCTTCCCGTCGAAGGCAAGCGCTGCAACGTGTACGCAACTTCACCTAACCAATCGCACCCCACGATTGTCTTCTCGACCCACATGGACACCGTCCCGCCCTTCATTCCATCTTCCGAGGATGCCACTCGGGTGTATGGTCGCGGGTCGTGCGATGCCAAGGGAATCATCGCCGCTCAGATCGCCGCAGCAGAACGCTTGCGCGGAGAGAACATTCACGTCGGACTTCTTTTTCTCGTCGGCGAGGAACGGAACAGCCTCGGCGCACAGGTAGCGAACCGGCAGTCTCCCGGTTGCAAGTTTCTAGTGAACGGCGAGCCTACCGAGAACCGGATGGCGACCGCATCCAAGGGCACGTTGCGAGTGAACGTCATCGCCGAAGGAAGGATGGCCCACTCCGCCTATCCGGAACTGGGCGAGTCCGCCATCGACAAACTGCTACAAGCTCTGCAACGGCTGCGCGCCATGAAGCTGCCCGTTGAGGGAGGCATCGGTCCATGCACATTAAACATCGGAGTAATTGAAGGCGGCCGGGCTCCCAATGTAGTTCCGGACAAAGCGCGGGCGCAATTACTTTATCGTCTAGTTGGGCCCACGGAAGAATTGCGGCGAGAGATTGAGCACGCGGTCGCAGGCTTGGCCAAAGTCGAATTCATTTTGGAGATTCCGTTTGTCCGCCTGTGCACGCTGGATGGCCTGCCTACCATGGTCGCCGCCTTCACCACGGACATTCCCGCACTCACGAACTGGGGCCAACCGTTGCTGATCGGTCCCGGATCAATCCACGTCGCCCACACCGAAGGCGAGTACATCGAAAAAAAGCAATTGAGCGATGCGGTAGATTTATATTGCTCGATCGCAAAAAACCTGACAGCATCTATGTCCACGTAGCCCCGGACGCCTCGTCCGGTGCCGGTGCGAAAGGGCCGGGGTTGTTGCTACGGAAATAATTGCGCGGGTTGAACGTGGGCTGCCGTTCTATCAAACTCGAATTTCAGGATCCATTCACTCGGCGCACTTTGCCCATCGACCTGTGGCGGCTTAAATGTCCACTGTTTTGCGGCCCTAAGCGACCGCTCCGCGAAATACTTGCTCGGTCCTTGAGAATCGAAATTCGCGCCGATCACATTGCCAGACGAATCCACCCTGACCTTCACCCGAACCTTCACCTTACCGTGAACGGTTCTCAAGGCGCTCCGGGAAACGTCGGGCAAAATTTGCTGCACGACCGCCCCCTGAGAGCCCGTGGAATGGCTGGCCACAGCATTCTTCTTCGCCCCTGTATGGGCTGAAGCATGCGAAGGATTCGGCCGGGCCGAGGCTTGCTCTTTGCCTTGTGTGATCCGAGTGGCCTGTCCCGATTCTGGCTGCACCGCGGGGGATTGCATCGTGGTCGAAGGCACTGGCTCTGCAGTCGGATGATGATGGAGTACCCTTGCGACCAGAATTGCCAGCAATAGCGCCCCAGTCACAACTGCACCCAAACCCCATTTCGTAAATCCGCTTTTGGGTTGAGAAACCTCCTTTGGCTGGAACGCTGGCGAAACCTGCTGCAACCTGGCTTCGATTTCAGCAACCGTCCATCGGCGCTGCGGGTCGCGCCGCAGACAGTTACTTGCGATATCGAAAAACGGCTCCGGCAATGTCTCGGGCAACACCGGTTCTACCTGTTCCGTTCCCTCCTGCGCGGGCGGATGCTGAGTGAGTGCTTCGACCAGCGTCATGCCCAACGACCAAACATCCGACGCTGGCGACACGCCTGCGCCGTTCCCAATCTCGGGAGCCGCGTAGATACTGGGTGTGCCTAGAACTCGGCTCGACTCGCCCGCTCCGCAAAGTCCGTCACTCGGAAGTTTTACTTGATTGCCAACCGCCATGATGTTCGTCGGCTTGATGTGACCATGCACGAAACGCTTGCCGTGAATGTAAGCCAGCGCGTCCAGAACACTCTGCAGCAGGTCGCGCGTTTCCTCCGGCGTAAGCGGCCGGTAAGGAAGAATCTGGGCCAGGCTTTCTTCGGCGTATTCGCTTACGGCGTAAAGCAGTTCCGTTCCATCCAGTTGGCAATGACCCCACTGAAAAAGTCGAAGCAAGTGAGGATGAGACAATTTCGCGGCAAGTTCCCACCAGGAGAGCTGCAGTTCAGGGCTCTCGGCATTGGCCAGGATAAGTTTGATCGCAACTTCCTGAGGATCGCGGTCAGAGCGCTTGGTCAGAAATACGGCGCTGTGCTCCGAGCCGCCGACGTATCGGACCAGTTGAAACTCTTCGTTGACGACTTGCCCTTCCCAGTGTTTCCAAGCCTCGGGCATTCTCTTCCACCGCCTGCTCTGTTGTGAGTCACAGTATTGTACCAATGAAGGCGGGAGCGTCCACGCCCGTGGGGCACCTATTTAAAGTTCATCATCAGGATCGCAGCGGGGAATGCCGGGCTTCATAGGCGGAGATCTCGGACTCATGCTGCAGAGTGAGTCCGATGTCGTCCAGGCCTTCCAGCAAGCAATGGCGGGTGAACTCGTCGATAGGGAATGACGCGGAGAATCCGTGCGCGTCGTGGACTTTGCGTTGCTCGAGATCGACCGTGATCTCATACTGAGGAAGTTCAGCTGCTCTGCGAGCAATCTCGCCGACTTCATCTTCGCTCAGCACCACCGTCAGCACTCCGTTTTTCACACAATTGTTGGCGAAGATGTCCGCGAAGGACTGCGCGATGAGGACGCGGAAACCGAAATCTTCCAGCGCCCAGACCGCATGTTCGCGCGAGGATCCACAACCAAAGTTCTTTCCCACCACCAGAACGGTCGCGCCCTTGTAGCGTGGATCGTTTAGTGGGAATGACGGATCGGGCTTGCCATCGCTCCCGCGGCACCAATCGAAGAACAGAAACTCACCAAACCCAGTGCGCTCAATCCGTTTCAGAAACTGTTTGGGGATAATCTGGTCGGTATCGACGTTGGCTCGATTGAGCGCCGCGACCCGACCTTTGAGAGTGCGAAAGGGCTGCATGTCTTACCCCTTAATTCTCGCAAAACACAGTCTGCTGTCATCCTGAGCGAAGCGAAGGATCTGTGCAATGTGCTGGACACCCAGATCCTTGGATCGCTCAGGACGACCGATTTCAATGATCACCTCAACGAAAACGCCAATTGCGAATATCCGTGAAGTGCCCAGCGATGGCTGCCGCCGCTGCCATCATCGGGCTTACCAGATGCGTCCGCCCCCCCCGCCCCTGGCGGCCTTCGAAATTGCGATTGCTGGTCGAAGCGCAACGTTCCCCAGGCTGCAGGATGTCCGGATTCATTCCCAAACACATCGAGCATCCGGACTCCCTCCACTCGAACCCTGATTCCTGGAAAATTCTATGCAAGCCTTCGAGCTCTGCCGCGCGTTTCACCGCTTGCGAACCGGGGACCACCATCGCCCGCACTTTCGCAGCAACGCGATGTCCCTTGGCGACGCGAGCCGCCGCCCGCAAGTCTTCCAGCCGCGAGTTCGTGCAGGAACCAATAAAAACGCGATCGACAGAAATGTCTTCGATGCGAGTACCGGGCTCGAGTCCCATATACTCGAGCATGCGCTCGACCGCAGGACGATCCGCATCCGTTTTCAAATCAGGAATGCGCCCATCGACCGGCGCAATCATTCCCGGATTCGTGCCCCAGGTAACAAACGGTGCTAGCCGCGAAGCGTTAATTTCCGCAACCGCGTCATACCCCGCCCCGGGATCGGAAGCAAGCAAGCGCCAGCGAGCCACGGCTTCATCCCAATCACCAGGCGCAAAACGCCGACCCTTTATATAGGCAAACGTAGTCTCATCGGGCGCGATCATCGCAGCTCGCGCTCCGGCCTCAATACTCATATTGCACAAAGTCATCCGGCCTTCCATGGACAGCCCGCGAACCGTCTCGCCTGTGTATTCGACCACGTGGCCAGTGGCACCGTCGATGCCAATCTGCCCAATCACTCCCAGCGCGAGATCTTTCGCGCTCACGCCCTCCCCAGGTCGGCCGCGCACATCGATCCGCATGGTTTTAGGTTTGCGTTGAGGCAGGCACTGCGTTGCCAGAACATGCTCGACTTCCGAAGTCCCAATTCCAAACGCCAGCGCCCCAAACGCGCCGTGCGTGCTGGTATGACTGTCTCCGCAAACAACGGTCATACCAGGCTGCGTCAACCCCAACTCCGGACCGATCACATGCACAATACCCTGATCGGACGAATCCATATCGAACAGTGGCACGCCGAAATCCTTGCAGTTCTGCTGCAAAGCCTGAATCTGCCGTGCCGCGACGGGATCGGTGATGGGCGTGCCTCGAGGCTCGGTCGGAATATTGTGGTCCACCGTCGCGACCGTCCGCTCAGGCCGCCGCACCTTGCGGCCTGCCACGCGCAATCCCTCGAATGCCTGCGGCGAGGTGACCTCGTGCACTAAATGCAGATCGATGTAGAGGAGCGGCAGCCGTCCCGAGGGAAGACAGACCACGTGCTCGTTCCAGATTTTGTCGAACAGGGTGAACTTCTCAGCCATGGTTTTACTTGTCAATCGTAATCTATTTCGCGAACGCGCAACAGTATTCGAAGTCCTCCTGAGCAGTTGCCAAGGTTGCCAAACTCTTTCCGGAATGACGGCTAAGTTGAGGCGAAAAGGCGGGTGTTCCTGAGCCTGAAATTTACGGATTCAACAGATACGCATGATTCTCGCCATTGATCGTACCCCAACCCGTGATTTGCCCGGCTCGATTGATCGCGGAGGCCCAAACCAGCACCCAACCCGAATTCTGAGGTATCAGGTCATTGAGATCCTGGATCCCATTTTTCCGCGACCAGATGAAAGCGTGAGGCTCGTTCGACGCCGTGGTCGAATAGCCAACAATTTGGTCCAGGTCATTCACTCCAAAAGCTGTGCCGAATCCGCCCGCGAGCGTGCCCAAATCTCGAATCCGTCTTCTGCTGTTCCAAAGCACGGGGTGCGTACTGGAAGAAGTGGCGGCATTCCCCACGATGAGGCCGGAGTCGTTGATGGCGAACGCCACCGTCGCACCGCCTTTAATTAAACTGCGGAGAGCTTTTATCCCCTGTGTTTTTGTCCATGTGAAAGCAGCAATTCCCCTCGAGGTAGACGAGGAATTTCCGCAGACCTCGTTGTGTGAGTTAATTCCGCCTGCTTGGGAAAATTGAGCTCCCTGCAGCGTTCCTAAGTCATGTATCTTCCGGTCGGCGGTCCAGAGGACCGCGTCCTCGTTGCCGTTGCTGTCTTTGAAATCGGATGTGCCGACGATCAGACCGGCAGAATTAATGGCCGACGCAAAATTAGTAGTACCACCCGGGAGCTTGCGGAGAGCAATCATGCCGGTTTTCTTCGTCCATAGGAAGGCGCGATACACATTCTGCGCATTCTTGGAATAACCAACGACCTCTTCGGAGTCGTTAATGCTGACGCCTCCGCTGGTATCGTCACCGCGCAGTGCGCCCAAATTCTTGATGCCTGTTTTGCTTTTCCACAAGAACGCATGTCCGGGATTAAGTCCCGAGCACGGATAATAGGTGGTCGAGGTATCGGCGCACCCGACAACCTGCCCGAAAGAATTGATTGCGATACCCGCGCTTGCCGTGTCCCCACGCAATACGCCCAAATCTGTGACCGTGTAGGTTTGGGCCGGCGCCGGAGACACCAGAATCCATGCCAACCACGCCCATAATGCCTTCTTAGCTATCAGGTTCACTTGTGCGACCTCTTAACACGCGGGTCAAGTCTGCCCATGTTCCCTATCTGAGTCAATATGAAAATAATCGAAACTTGCTTGGAGGTTGAAGGGGTGCAGGAATGCGGGAGTGGAGAAAGGCTGCGCGTTTCCTGTTGCCAGTCAGTCACGCATCCTACCACAGATTACATCCACAGAAAGCCCAGCACCTCCCAGAATCGATCGTGCCATGGCCTCAGTGTTTTATGGCTGACTTAGGTTTAAAGGCATTCGACGGGTTCGGCTGTGATGCCGGTTGCTTCCAACTGTGATTCGCATCACATTAAGGCCTCTCGGAGCTGGCCGCCCGCAAAGGCCAACGGATTCCCGGTTTCCAAACAAAAAAATGCCCGGCGCATCGTTAGCACCGGGCAAACACGCAAACCACCGAGCATGGCCGAGATTCCGAACTCGACTGCGAAAAATTTACTGGCCCAGCACCGCAAAGCCAGGCAGTATGTCGCTGGTTGCGGTCCATTTGCCGCTGGTCCCGTTGCACGATCCTTGCTTCGAGTCGTCGCAGTAGGAAGCGAAAGGATGGAGCCGCATGTCGGTGCTGTTGACCTCCCACGCGGCGAAAATGTTGGTGTCATTTCCATTGGTTTTCACCACCAACCAGTACTGCGTCCCTTTCGTCACCGGTATTCCTGCCTGACTCTTCCCCGTAGCCAGTGTGCAGCAACTCCCGATGGTCGCGAGATTCTTGACATTCCAAGTGTGAATTGCCTTTCCGGGCAAACCGCCGGAATCTTCGTTCAGGGTCAAGACCACTGCGTTGGTGCCTTCGGCCCATACGACAGACGCCTCAACTTCTTTGACTGTCATGTTGGCCGCCGGCGTGAAAGGCACCCCCTGCCAGTATTCCGGGACCACCCCGAGTTCGTTAGTCAGCCCGGTAACGTAGTAGCCATAGCAGCAAAAGTACACGCCGTAGGGATAATCGCTGAGGGTTCCGGCGATGGTGGTCAGAGCGGGGTCGCGTGGCGCCGCCGGTGTAGTGACTTTGGAAGGATGTTTGACGATTACCTCTCTGTCACCGAGTATCAGATTGCTCCGGTCCGCCGCCAACGTGCTCACCGCCGTGGCTAGAACGATGAAACCGAGTATTGAAGCAACAAGTGTCTTTTTCACGTTTAGGTCTCCATTTTCCCTGGGATTGTCTTGACGAAACCGACTCGCCCGATCGGTCTCTGACCTCAAGAACGAGACCCATTGTACGTGTATCGCAGTCATTGGCAATGTGTGAAAAGGTTTTCACTCGGAGAGGAATCGCTAAAACGGCTTGCGAAGTGCAGTCTCGTTCATGATGCAGCAGGAACTCAGTGCTGTAATCAGAGCGCGGGAGGGCGGATCAAAAGCTTATCCTGCCGCAGGTCGGCAGACAGTGACAGTCACAAATAGTTTCCTTTAGCCTGATTGCTCCTCATGCGGCCGCTTGAGACTTGCCGGTTCGCTGATCGCGGCCACGACTCTGGCACCCATTTCTGCCGTGCCAATCGCCGGCTGGCGCGCCTTCGCCAAGTCGCGCGTGCGATTCCCGGCGGCAAGGACCGACGCGACCGCGGCGTCGATGCACTCCGCTTCGTCATCCATATGAAACGAGTAACGCAGCATCATGGCAACCGAAAGAATGGCTCCCAGCGGATTCGCCACACCTTTCCCGGCGATGTCCGGAGCCGAGCCGTGCACCGGTTCATAGAGTCCGACCGGCCCGCCAATGCTGGCCGATCCCAGCACTCCGATCGAGCCCCCGATCGCCCCCGCCTGATCCGAAAGTATGTCGCCAAACATATTTTCCGTGAGCAGCACATCGAAGTCCGTCGGAGCCGCGACCAGAGCCATCGCCGCCGAATCCACGTAGGTATGCCGGAGCTGGACCCCGGGATATTCCTTCGCGATGCGAGTGACGACCTCGCGCCACAACCGGGAGCAGTCGAGCACGTTAGCTTTGTCCACGGAAGTAACCCGGCGTCGCCGCGATTGCGCCAGTTCGAAAGCCACGCGAGCAATGCGCTCAATCTCCGCTTCGCCGTAGCGCATGGTATCAATCGCAACGCGGCTGCCGGCAGCTCCCGCCGTCGAGCGAGGTTCGCCGAAATAAATTCCACCCAACAGTTCCCGCACGATGAGAATGTCGGCCCCTCGGATCACCTCGGGACGAAGCGGCGAGCAATCTTCCAGCGCCGGAAAACATACCACTGGCCGCAGATTGGCAAAAGCGCCAAGTTCCTTCCGCAGTCGAAGCAGGCCCCGTTCCGGTCGCAGATCGCGAGGAACATTATCGAACGCGGGACCTCCGACCGCACCCAGCAACACGGCGCCCGAGGCCAGGCACGCTTCCAACGTATCTTGCGGAAGCGGATCACCGATGCTTGTAAGCGCACTGCCCCCGACATCTTTCTTGGCCAGATTGACCTCGTGCCCGAACCGCACGGCTACAGCTTCGAGGACGCGAACCGCTTCGTCGATCACCTCGGGACCAATGCCGTCTCCGGGAAGGATTGCGATCTTGAGGAGCATAGGGTCTATTGTAGTGCGCGGTCAGCGTGTCGGGTTCGGCGCATTAGCCTTGGTTAAAGAATGTTACGGCTGAAGGTTTCGCGGCTGTGCGGAGCGTGAATGCAAAATGTGTTCTTGCCCCACGGCAGACGCCGTGCCCTCCCGCGAAGTCGTTCCCCGCTTCGCTCGACCGCCCGGACGAGGGCGGCCCGGTTTAGGAGGCTTTGCTAGAGACTTGGGGACGGAAGAGTTTTGGCTTCTCTTTCGGCGTCAGACGCCCCACAAGTAGTCTTCCTGGTCGGCGCGATGTTCCGCCCCCGGATTCATCGCCAGGCTTGCGAGCACGGGCCCAGTTGGTGGAGGCATCGAAAGCACGAGCTGAGAATGTTCGCGGCTGGTGTCTGACCGCGCTGCAGCTACGGCTGCGACGGCCAGCGGACGCGGTTTCAATTGTGCGTGATCACCTGCTGGGCCACGCTTCTGCATCGCAGCGATCAATTCCAGCAGATGGTGATCCTCAACCTGCTTGATCTGATCCGCAAGCACGACGAAGCGCCGATAAATTTCGTCGAGCTGCGGTCGATCAAATTGATGGCCCAATTGTTCACAGCGCAACCCCAGCGCGTGCCGTCCCGAATGTTTGCCCAGCACCAGCTTCGAATCCGGCACCCCCACCGATTGCGGCGTCATAATTTCATAGGTCAGCGGATTCTTGAGCATGCCGTCCTGATGAATCCCCGCCTCATGAGCAAAGGCGTTGCGTCCAATGATTGCTTTATTCGGTTGCACCGCGACCCCGGTAGTCTCGCTGAGCATCTGGCTCGCCGGAAACAACTGCTCGCTTACGACTGCGGTCTCGTACGCAAGCCGGTCGGGGCGTACCCGCATGGCCATCACAATCTCTTCCAACGACGCGTTGCCAGCCCGTTCGCCGATGCCATTAATCGTGCATTCCACTTGCCGCGCCCCGGCAGCGACGGCCGCTAACGAGTTGGCCACGGCTAGCCCTAGGTCATCGTGGCAATGGGCGGAGATGGTGACGTTCTCGATTCCGCGAACCTTCTCACGGAGGGTACGAATCAATTCACCAAATTCACCCGGCGTGGTGAATCCAACCGTATCCGGAATGTTCACCGTGGTGGCGCCAGCAGCCACCACGGCTTCGACGACCTGGCACAGAAACTCAGGATCCGTGCGGGTCGCATCCTCGGGGGAAAATTCAACATCGTCACACAAACTCTTGGCCAGGCGTACCGCCTCGCTCGCCTGTTCCAGACACTGCTGCCGCGAGATGCGCAGCTTATGTTTCAGGTGAATGTCAGAAGTCGCGAGGAACACATGAATACGCGGCCGAGCCGCCCCCTGAAGCGCCTGCCAGGCCCGTTCGATATCCGGGGCGCAGGCTCGCGCCAGGCCTGCGATGATGGGACGCCGCACAACCGCAGCGATCGCCCGCACAGCCGCGAAGTCACCTTCCGACGCAATCGGAAATCCGGCTTCGATCACGTCGACGCCCAAGCGATCGAGCTGCCGCGCCATGCGCAGTTTCTCCGCCACGTTCATGCTGCAACCCGGCGACTGTTCGCCGTCGCGCAACGTGGTGTCGAAAATGGTAATGCGTTCCATGCTTAAGGCCCTCCTGGGATCGGAACTCTGAGCAGTGGGTAAGTGTGAAATGCTTCGCGGTAAACCGTCATCCCGCTGCTGGAAGCACGCCTCGGGATGACGCCCCTCTAACCACTAGACTGACCCACCGCTGAACTTCCATCCTACGTGGACAAGAGTATTAAGCAAGCTTATAATCCTACAATTATCATTAGTTATACTTACCACTATAAGCGCAGCTAATAAGGCCGCAAGCTTTGTTAAAGGGACGGCACAATGGAATTGGCCCAACTCGAAGTATTTCTAGCCGTGGCGCAAGAAGGACGATTCTCTCGCGCCGCCAAAAAGCTTTACCGAACGCAGTCGGCGATAAGCCAATCTATCCGCAAACTGGAAGACGAATTAACCGAGCCGCTCTTTGACCGTTCCTCGCGTGAGGGCATGCTCACCGACGCCGGCCGCGTGCTCCAGGAATACGCCGAAAGATTGCTAAACCTGCGCGGCGACGCCCACGAAGCGCTGGTCGAACTGCGCGAGTTGCAAAAAGGAAAGTTGGCAATCGCCGCCAACGAATTCACCGCGCTCTATCTGCTGCCGGTGCTGGCGGAGTTCCGCCATCTCCATCCCATGATCAGAATCACCGTCTCTCGCTCCCTCGGGAGCCGCATTCCCGACGACGTGCTCCGCCACACCACCGAACTTGGAGTCCTAACCTACGATCCCCAGGATCCACAGCTATGTTCCACAGTGGTATACCTCGACGAGTTGATTTTCGTGGTCCCCCCCAGCCATCCCCTGGCCACGGCGCATCAGGTGAGCATCCGGCAGTTGGGAGCCGAATCGTTCGTCGCGCACAACGTCGCCTCGCCCTATCGCGAGAAAGTGATCCAGGCGTTCAAACGCCACAAAACTCCCTTGCACATGGACATCGAATTACCCACGCTGCAGGCCATCAAACGCTTCGTAGTGATGGGCAGCGGGGTAGCTCTACTCCCAGAGATCAGCGTGGAAAGTGAACTGACCCGCGGCGAACTGATTCGCATTCCAGTCCGCGAACTGCGCCTGCACCGCAAGTTGAGATTGATTTACCGTAAATCGGCGAGCCTTTCGCACGCCGCCCGCGCCTTCCTGAAAGTGGCGGAAACAATTGCAAGGGAGCGAGCCGGCCGCTATCGTTTTCAACGCGAACATTAAAAGCGCCAACGTCGCCGCCAGCCCTGCCAGGCCAATGTAGACGCGGGCGTCCCGGTGTGCCTGGCTGAAATGCAAGTTCAAGCGCAAAACAAAACGCCCCAGGCTCGTTAGAGTTTCTGGGACGTTCGTCGAAGCAGCCCTCCCCCGAAGTCTGCTCGAGAACCAATGTAGCAGTACGCCCGCCCGCCGGGAATGGCACTTTCAGGCCATACGGAAATCGATAGTACCGAATCCAAGGTCACCTCCCGAGGCTCATAACCCCAACCCGCGCCGAATCTTGTCAAGCCCCCTTTTCCCCCGGATTCTCCGTACCCGCCTCATTCGACGGCAGAAATAAATCTTTAAAAATGGCGGGTTTACCCCCTCGAATCTGCTACGCTATATCTAGAAGGATCAACAAAGGCGCAGCCAATAGCTGCGCCTTTTCCTTTTCCACCCGAAAGGTGACGATTCATGAAGCCCTTAACCACAATCAACCGCCAACCCATCCACCGTAACCCCAAACGCACCGGAGAACTCTCCGAAGCCGCCTTCATGCTCAAGGCAAAAATTCTCGGCTTCGAGATCGCCAAGCCCTGGGGAGACAGCGAGCGTTACGACTTCATCCTCGACACCGGCCCTCGCCTCTGGCGCGTGCAACTAAAATGCACCCAAGTCCTCCGCGCCCGCGGCTACGACGTCCAACCCATCTACAGCATCTACGGCAAAGGCAAAATCACCTACACCGCCAAAGATATCGACGTCCTAGTCGCCCACATCCTGCCCCTCGGCGTCTGGTACGTCCTACCCATCGCAGCCATCGCCCACTGTACCAGCCTCCGCCTTTATCCCGATATCCCCTGCAAATGCGCCCGCTGGGAAACCTACCGCGAAGCCTGGCACCTCCTCGAGCCCCACCCAAAGCAGACGTAGCCCCGGACGCCTCGTCCGGGAAGCTCCAGACATCACAAAAGCAAACGTCGAATGTAAACGCGAGCGTCCACGCTCGTGTAACCACGAACCTCACAACTCTAGATTACAAACATCCGAGGGGTGCCCCACCCTTCTCGCGTTCTTTGCGGAAGGGCGTGAGGCAAGAAATCAACGTTTTCGCATTGTCATCCTAAGGCCGAGGAGTCGCTCGCTCGCGAGCGACTCCCAACGAAGGATCTCTGTACTCCCCGAAGACAGCCGGGTCTTAGCCCGGTAGGCTCAGGCGACCCAACAGTTTAGCTGCTGCAACCAGGCCAGTTACACTCCGTCGAAAGTCGCAGGTAACCTGTCTGGAATCAATGAACCTAAACGACGCACTTTCATCCGAATAGGTGGGCCGCAGGCCCATGTGAACTCATAAACCAGTCAATGAGCGCAACGGCGATGTTCCGCCAATTGACGCACGAGATTCCCTTTGTTATACCTCCCTATTCCGACTCGGTGGTCGATGGAGGTTTTCTATGTCGTCTTCGGCTCGTATTCTTCCTGTTCTGTTCCTTTCGCGCAAGTGGCGAATCCGTTCTCTGCTGTTGGCGGTCATGTTGGCAGCGTGCGTTCCTTGCGCGGCTGGCGCCAGCCATTCCCACTCCGTGACCCCGGATGGAGCTTCCTCGGTCGACCAAGCCGTGCGCGCGTTCATGCAAACCGTCGCGCATTCCGTCACTCAGGATGGCCCCATGGCTTGGATCAAGTATTTCGATGCGAGTCCCGCGTTCTTTATGGCCGTCAACGGCCGGATGGCCTTTCCGAATACTGCTGCGGCACAGGAAGGTACTCGCACCTTTGCCCAAACTATCCGTCACATTGAATTGAAGTGGGGAGATGATTTGCGCGTTGATCCGCTCACCAACGAGTTCGCCGTGGTCGCGGTCTCATGGCGCGAGATTCAAGTCGACACGGCCGGGCACAGCGTTACCGAAACAGGATACTTTACCGGACTTGCAGAGTATCGCGAGGGACAATGGAAGTTCCGCGACGCTCACTGGTCTTCACCCGTTTCCTCCCACTAGTCACCCCAGATCAACTAGTTGGGATTTGTAAGAGAGGATAACTGTTCCAAACAGGCGATTCCACGTTTTGGTTGCTGGGTCATTGAGTGAAAACGCGATTTTATCGCCAACGACCGCCGCAACTGTGGCGCGCTATGGCGTGATGCTGAACACAACCCCAGAATTGTGGACACCGCCTGTTGACGCAGTGCCATAAAGGACCCCTTGCTGATCGAAGATCAGCGCCGCTTGAGGATTTGCTCCATCACCCTTCTTCACGAACGAATGAAGAACGTCAAGGGTCCAACTATTGCCCGACGGCGACAATTTGAACACGTTGCCATAACCTTGATCACCATACTCACAGGTTCCATAGAGGGCCCCGGAGGAATCGAAAATCAATACGCCGAGAGGTCTCTCCCCATCTGTGTCGTCGAAGGCGTGTAGAACGCTGAAGGTCCATGTGCCCATTGAAGACGTGAGCTTGAGACGGGGTCAGTTTAAACACCGTTCCACAGCCGACGCCAAAGTCACAGTTGAGATCGCCACCCGACTGCGTGATTCCGTAAAGTCTTCCTGCTGGGTCCCGGACGAGGTTGTTACCGGGAAATCCGCCATCCGTGGCGCCGGTGAAATTGTATATTACCGTTTCTTTCCACAGATTACCCACGTGTTTCAGCTCAAAGACTCCACCCTGAGAATCCGTTCCGCCCCCCTGGGAAGTGCCGAACAAATTGCCCTTTGGGCCGAAGAGCAACCTAGCTCCAGGTTGTGTCAGGTCGTTAGAGTGTGTGCCGAAACTGTAGAGAATCTTCTCCCTCCACTTGCCTCCGGAAGGGAGGAGTTCAAACACGGTGCCGAGATCCATCGTTCCTCCGAAAAGCGTTACCCCATAGAGATTGCCTGAGGCATCAAAAATCAGGTCGCCAGCCGGATAATAGGCGCCTGTACTCTTAAAGTGATGAATTGTGCTGTAGTTCCACTCGCCGCCAGACTTGCGGGTTAGCTTAAAAACCGTGCCGCAAGGAGCGCTGCCGCACTGATCAGCGCCTAGGGTAGTCGTCCCATAGAGATTGCCTGCCGGGTCCGCAATCAGTGTCCCTAAAGGACCGGCAGCAGGTTTGTCAAAAAAATAATGCAGAACCTTGTACGTTACGGCTCCTTGAGCGCTGCACACCAACATAAATGTCGCAGCGGCCGCGGCCTGCGCAATGAAATACGGCATTAATTTTCTTAGGTTTCATTTCCGCTTTACCTCCGTCATGAACGCGGTTCCACTATCCGTCTCGTTGGATCGAGAATCAACGCTGCGATTTCTCAACTGTCGCAACCAGATGGGATGAGAATGCCGGTCTCCGGCGGGATGCGATACGCTCCCAAGTTATCGACGCGCTCGAAGCGCAAGAGATAAAGGAGACCGGCAATGAAGAAGATTAGCACTGCAGGGGCAAGGCAGACGAGGAATTTTCGAGAGCAGAAACTGACGATTGGTTTGGATCTGGGGGATCGATCGAGCTGGTATTGCGTGTTGGATGAAGCGGGGGAAGTAGTTCTGGAACAGAGACTGGGCACGACTCCGAAAGCGATGAAAGAAGTGTTCGGGAAAATGCCGCGGAGCCGGATCGCATTGGAAACGGGAATGCATTCGCCGTGGGTGAGCCGAGTGTTGAGCGAGTTAGAACACGAAGTGATCGTGGCCCATGCACGCAACGTGCGCTTGATCGGGGAGAGTCGACGGAAAGATGATCGCTTCGACGCCCGGACCTTGGCTCGATTAGCGCGAATCGACCCGCAGTTGCTGGCCCCGGTGCAACATCGCAGCGCCCAGGCGCAAGCCCATCTGATGGTGATCCGAGCGCGAGCCGGACTGGTGCGGGCACGGACGTCGTTGATCAACACGGCGCGGGGACTGACGAAGTCTTACGGGGAGCGGCTGCGGGGCTGCAATCCGCGCAATATGAATGGAGAGAAGGCCCAGGGGTTGAGTCCGGAACTGCAAGCGGCGCTGGAACCGTTGCTGGTCGCCATCGAATCGCTGAGCGAGCGGATTTACGAATACCACCAACAGATCGAGAAAATCGCCAAGGAAAGTTATCCGCAAGTAGCGCGGCTGGAACAGGTGAAGGGAGTGGGCACGCTGATCGCGCTCACTTACATACTGACGCTGGAAGATGCGCAGCGTTTTCGCAAGAGCCGCGACGTGGGCTCCTATGTGGGTTGCAGCCAGGACGGCGAAACTCGGGGCAGAGTGAGCCGCAGCTGCACATCAGCAAGGAAGGCGATCCGTATTTACGAACGCTGCTGGTGCAGGGAGCGCACCACATTCTGGGACCGTTTGGAGCGGACAGCGATCTGCGGCGCTGGGGGCTGAAGCTGGCCGAGCGCGGCGGGAACAATGGAAAGAAACGAGCAGTGATTGCGGCCGCACGAAAGCTGGCCGTGTTGCTGCATCGCTTGTGGGTGAGCGGAGAGGCTTACGAACCACTGCGCAACAGCAGACCGTTGCCTTGATTATGAATCGCAATCCGAGATAGCGATATTTTACGCCCTTCCCGCCGTTCGCCCATTGGCCAAAGATTCCCGAAGATGACTCAAAGCGTTGGCATTCTGCCATGGCAGCACCGTACGTTGC
>Ga0307474_10000020_pt1 | contig 142688 bp, 145 predicted proteins | sample atmos_gasesECM1C_2_FD_203312 | JGI IMG/M metagenome (GOLD analysis project Ga0307474, IMG submission 203312) | Hardwood forest soil microbial communities from Morgan-Monroe State Forest, Indiana, United States - atmos_gasesECM1C_05 | ecosystem: Environmental > Terrestrial > Soil > Temperate...
CGGTGTTGAACCAGGATAATTGGAGGCGGCTGGTGCTCGCGGCCGTCACCTTCATACCAATTGTCTTATCCATTGTCCGGTTGTCGCAGATCAAAAGGTGGGTGTGGCCGTCAGTTCTGTTGGCACTGGGCAATGCGGTTTTTGTGGTGGCGGGCAATACGTTCCCAAGCCCGACGCTGACCGGCATTCGATGGGCATTTCTCGCTGCTTTCTTCGGGCTCACGGCCACAGGTCTTTTCTCATATCTCAGGAATTCTCCTTCGGTCGCTCAGGCGGAGCTCTACACTGCTGTCAACATCTACTTATTGCTTGCGTTGCTGTGGGCGGCGATTTATCTGGCGATAGATGCTTTCTCTCCGGGTTCAATCCAGGTTGGAAGTCACTCAGCCGACCGTCAGACCGAGCTGCTTTATTTCAGCCTGATAACGCTCACTACCGTCGGATACGGCGATATCGTGCCGCTCAGCGGAACGGCCCGCATACTAACGGCACTGGAAGGGGTGACGGGAGTTCTCTACATAGCGACTACGGTGGCGGTTTTGGTCGGCAGGTTCAGGAACGAATCTTGGGAATGACTGTGCTGGATCGAGAACCGCGAAATCTATGACAACTACAAACCAGGCGTCTTTAGATGCGTCGATGACTAATCCAACGGTCGGCCAAAAAAGTCTTGTCGTTGTGGGCGCGTCTGGAATGGTCGGCGGCTACGCTCTTCGCTACGCGCTCGACAATGCCGCCGTGAAAAGGGTGACTTCGATTGGGCGCAAGAAGCTCGGCATCAGCCACCCAAAGCTCACCGAGGTCTTGCATCAGAACTTCGCAGACTGTTCCCCGCTCGCAGACGCACTCTCGAACCAGGACGCGGTGGTCTTTTGCCTGGGGACCTACACCGGGTCGGTATCGGACGATCAACTGCGTGTCATAACCGCCGATTACGCGATCGAGTTCGCGCGAGTGTTTCGTGATAGCAGTCCTGAGGCCGCGTTCTCGTTCTTGAGCGGGAGTGGCGCGGACCCGACGGGACGAAGCCGGCTTGCCTTCGCTCGCTACAAGGGCCAGGCGGAGAAGGCATTGCTCGCGGCTGGCTTTCCGCGCGTTTATCTTTTCCGGCCCGCGTATATCTACCCCGTGGAGCCGCGGAAGGAACCGAATTTCAACTACCGATTGATTCGGGCGATCTATCCCGTTTTCCGGGTGCTGTTCCCTAACCAGGTGATTCGCGCCGATGACTTAGCCCGGGCAATGGTGGATATTGTGCTCCGAAAAACACAGGAGCGCCAAGGCGTGGTCTTCGAGAACCGAGATATCCGAAGCATGGTCGAGTCGCGAACTCCCCTCACGAATCGCGCTGTCTAATCGAACGGCAGTTCGAGAAGGGTGAGCGTGAACCAACAAAGACTTCAGCGTCCGAGGGCCTCAGCGCTTTTGCGGACGCAAGCCCTGCAAACCGGGCGCCTACAGTACTGGTCGCCGAACTACATTCAGCACAAATCGCATATCAAACCGGGCAGAGATGGATTGTTCAATCTAGTGAAATCACTGCCCGCTGGATCCAAATGGGAGCACGGCATTATTTGTCGCCGAGACGGGTTGGTGCCAGTCCAGTAAATACAGGAAATCCCGTATCGCAAAATTGCAAAATCAAACGATAAGTTTTCATGCAGCGTTCAAGAAATGGTAGTCGTTAGAATGACTTAACGTCGTGGCACCAAACTTGCTTCCTACGGTAACACTCGCAGGCATTTTCGCACCCGAATATCGGAGGTGAATATGGGTGACGGTATTCGGAGGTGAATATGGGTGACGGTATGGGGAAAGACAGGCGCGAACTTTGTGTTGCGGTGACAAAGGAAACTGACTCCACTAGACCGACTTCGCTTATTCAAGAATTGATTGAAGCGCAGGATAGTGGCGAACGAAGCTGGCGACACCCGGGTCGCGCTTGTAACTCAATCGTGGCGGGCGTGGCTGTCGTGATTGCAAAGGATCAAGCCAGCGACTCACCTAGTTTCTCAGACGAAGTCCTTTCTGAAAGTCCCGCTCGACGTTGATTGAGGGTGATATTGGGATATGCGCAAGCGGCTTTTCACCCCGCCTCCCGAGGGCATTCAACCTCACGACGAAGGCTGGCTAGACTTCGACCGTACCGCCTCGGTTAAGGTCACTTCGGAACAGGAAGATTACGGGGTCGACTCTGCGCTGGTGTCAGAAGACGCGCAAGGTTGGCGTGCAGCCAGTCCGGGACCTCAAACGATTCGGCTACTCTTTGATGAGCCGCAAAGGCTCAGACGCATCTCGCTCGTCTTCGAAGAAACCGCGACAGCGTGTAGCCAAGAGTTTGTTTTGCGATGGTCGGCGGATGGCGGACACTCGTTTCGAGAAATTGTGCGCCAGCAGTGGAATCTTAGTCCCCCTGACACGGTACGCGAAGTCGAAGAATATCGAGTTGAAGAGGAGCGGCTCGTGCCTCGCTCAAGAGTCTCCGAGTGTGCTGACCTGTCCCCGCTACTCTTCCGTAGCCTGAAATTGTCCGGGTTCAACCTCCGCCGGCCGTTGGTAGCCGCAGACAGGAATCGGGAGGTCTTGTTGGTCGTGCGTCGGATGGAAGTTTCTCTGAGATGGAAGTGCAAGAAGATATGGGACAACCCTGATGAGTGACAAAGATCAGCACTAGACATTGGATTGAGGATCGATTTTGTGCAGGGGCTGCGCTACTTCAACACCGACAAAGGATTACGGAGTGGCAAGCAATATCGCTGGCTCGCCGCATAGTACGAGTTAAATAGCACAAAATCCCGGCACGAATGTTCCCAACCTGCCATCTAAGTGTCGAGGCGGATAACTTCCCGCTCAACGGTAGTTCTCTAGGAGGACCACTTGGCTAACCACAAGTTTCACCCACAAGAATCCGTTCCGCACACCAGTTCGCATCTGAAGGTTTTGGGCATCGTGCTGGCTGGAGGCAAAGGAACCCGGCTCTATCCGCTGACCCGCGAACGTGCCAAGCCCGCGGTTCCCTTCGGAGGCAAGTATCGGATTATCGATTTTGTCCTGAGCAATTTCGTCAATTCCGGCATTCACTCTATTTACGTGCTCACTCAGTTCCTTAGCCAATCGCTGCTGCAGCATCTGAGCGAGGGCTGGCAGTTCGGCGGGCTGCTGAAGAGCCACTTCATCATTAACGTGCCTGCGCAAATGCGTTCGGAAAAAGAGTCCTGGTACCAGGGAACTGCTGATGCCATCTATCAAAATATGAATCTGATCGAGCAGTCCGATCCCCACCTGGTGGCGATTTTCGGTGCGGACCATATTTACCGAATGAATGTGGCCGCCATGATTGATTTTCACCGCGCAAAGGGCGCCGACGTTACGGTGGCTGCCATTCCGGTAGCGCGAGCGCACGCACGCGAGTTCGGCGTGATCGAGGTCAACGATGAAGGCCGCATTAGAGCTTTTCACGAAAAGAATCCGAACGCGCCGACCATGCCGGACGATCCCCATCGCGTCTATGCTTCGATGGGCAATTATGTCTTCACCACTCCCACCCTTTTGGAACTGCTTCAGGCAGATGCGAAGACGATGGGCAGTCACCATGATTTTGGCAAAGATATCCTGCCGCGACTTGCCGGCAAAGCGCCCATGTATGCCTACAATTTTGAAAGCAACCGCATCCCGGGTGAGGTCGAAGATTCACTGCCCTACTGGCGTGACGTCGGCACCATCGAGGCCTACTACGAAGCCAACATGGACCTAAATCACGTGAAACCCGATCTGAATCTGTATAACCGCGATTGGCCGGTCCGCAGCACGGGCTATCCCGACCCTCCGGCGAAGTTCGTGTTCGACGAACAAGGACGCCGCGGCGAAGCGCTCGACAGCATCGTTTCCGGTGGATGCATTCTTTCCGGTGGCCTGGTGCGGAAGTCGGTCCTGGGGCGCGGCGTGCGCGTCCACACGGGAGCCGAGGTCGAAGGCTGCGTCATCATGGACAATTGCGATATCGGGCGCCGTGCCAAGCTGCGGCGCGCCATCCTCGACAAGAACGTCCGCATCCCCGAGGATGCCACCGTCGGCTACGACCTCAAAGCTGATAGCGCCCGCGGATGGCATGTTACCGAGTCGGGGATTGTGGTGATCGGGCGGGAGTACAGTAGCGTTCCCATGGCGGCGATGATTGCGTAAGTGACTTGGACCGACCGTGGGAAAAGTTTGATATACAACACGAGTTCACAGGTAAAGGCATTGAGAAATTCGCTGCTGACAATCGTACCACGCTTTCGCGACCGGCATAATTAAGGTTGAGCATTGAGGAGATCAAAATGGACAGCACAATTTCGACCAAAGACCTGAAGGCGAAACTCGACGAGAAGCAAGGAATCACTCTAGTCGAGACGCTTGCACCGGAACGTTACCGCCAGGCGCACATACCCGGAGCTTTGAACATTCCGCCTGAAGAGATTAAAGAACTTTCCCCACGGTTATTGCCCAACAAGAACGCTGAGATTGTCACCTATTGCGCGAATACGCATTGACACGCCAGCGAATACGCTGCCCGTGAATTGGCGGCGATGGGCTACAAGAACGTGGCGCACTATCCCGAAGGCAAACAGGGCTGGATGGAAGCGGGCCTTCCGGTAGAGAAGGCTGCTTAGAAGAAAATATTCGGGTAAGCAAGTCTTGGTTTCCCACGATTGCAAATCCGCATCCATTCTCAATCCAGGTGGTGAGTAAATGAACAATCGCGTGATGACGTTTCGAGAGATTGAACCGAAAATTCTTTATTTTGGAACCCCGGTAGCCGTGATTAGTTCGTTGAACGAGGATAGGAGCACGAACTTGGCACCGATGTCTTCATTCTGGGCGCTGGGATGGACGTTGATGCTGGGCTTGCTGGATGAGACGAAGACAGCGGACAACATGGAGCGACACGCCGAGTGCGTGGTGAATATCCCGTCACCGGACATGTGGCAAGCAGTCGAGAAACTGGCACCTCTGACAGGCAAGAACCCTGTCCCGCAACTCAAGACCAAGCAATTTCGTTTTGTCGCCGACAAGTTTCGCGCGGCTGGACTTTCGCCGTTGGCCAGCGAAATCGTGCGACCCGCAAGGGTAGCCGAGTGCCCCGTGCATATGGAGGCGAAGGTGAACCGCATACATCGCATGAAAGGAGAAAAGTTACAGCAACTTGGAGGAGGAGTAGCCGCCGAGGTGGAGATCATTCGTGTCCACGTAGCCGATGAGTTTGTGCTCGGTGAGAACTACATCGATCCGCAAAAATGGTCGCCGTTGATCTACAACTTTCGACATTATTTCCGGCTTGCTGAAGATGAGTTAGGGAAGACATTTCGAGCGGAGCGATAGCCTCAAGCATGTGACGCGGCGATTACTCATGGTGGGCAGGCGGTTACAAAGCGAGGGCAGAATCTAGCCTTGGTGTTTGCGCGCCTCACGCAGAAAAGCCGAACCCTGACGTGGTTCGGCTCTTCTGGTTATGTCATTTTTCGCTCGGCTTGATCTGCTTCAGTAGGTCTTATGCTCCTTGGCCCAATTAATCCCTGTCTGAAGGTCCTTGAGGGCCTGATCAATCAGAGCGACCGCTGTCTCCTTCCGGCCACCCCAGTTATTGCCAGCCTTTGCCAAGTCAGTCCTGGCGGTCTCCAGGCTGGATATGCCAGTGTTCATCATGCTAGGCTCGTCGACATTGCCTGATTCCATCTCCTGAGGGGTTGACTCCGGACTTACACCAAGCGCTTTGAAGGCTTGGTCAATCGACGCGATGCCCTTCACGCGATACCCTCCCCACTTGTCTCCGGCCTTCTCCAGATAGCCCTTGCCAATTCTTAGTTGCGCAATTCCGGCCTGGTATTCCGCGGGCACATTCTGCTGAGCGGTAGTCAGCGCCTTGGTTGCAGGTTGCTTCGTGTTTGGCGTCTGCGCTTGGGACGGTGTCATGAAAATACCTACACCTGCCAATATTGCTAGGATTGCCGTTCCTAATTTTCTCCGTGTCATCGCATTTCTCCTTAGTTTCAAAATTGACCGGGCGGTGAGATCACCGCCGGGATGTTGCGTGCGATTTGAACCTCGCAGTTACTCATGCTTGTGCGACTAGTTTAAAAAACCTCACAATTGCTCGCGCTCGTTTTCTACGATCAACCCCGCATTTAAAATCCGTACGACACTCCTAGAGCGAACTGATGCCGGGCTTGCAAGTTGATTCCAGGCGCGACATTCCCAGCGGCTTGGGCAAGACCGAGGTCGATCGTAAGCTTCGGCGACTCGACTCCCCAGCCGTGAAGCGGCAGAGCCCCGGCCGGCACGATGCGCGCTGCATAAGTGATTGTGGTCGGCACCGTCACGCCTGGCAGAGCTTGCACCCTTCGCGGTTCCTGCAGCAGTTCAGAACCCAACAGGATGGTGCTCTTCCCGGGTCCTTTCAGCGCGAACGCCGCTGCTCCGAACAATCGCCCCTGATAGGCCGGAGCGTTACCCACCAGTCCAAGCAACGACGCATTGGTGGCTTTGAATCCCAGGTTGAACACCAGCGGAAGACTCCGGATCTGGGTCACAGTCTTGGTTGCAACCAGATAAAAATCCGCATTGCTGTAGTTATTGTTCTGGATGACGCCCCCCACGTTTCGGATCTGACTGCGCGCCACGAAACCCAACGACAAGGCGGGCCGCCAGCTCCGCCGTTCCTGCAGAAAATTGAATTTGCCGTGAAACACATTGAAACCGCTGTCCCACAGGTTGCTCAAACCGGCACTGCCGCCACCTTGATGAAGATCTCGCGTGTACCCGACTCCAGACGATTGAATGCTCCTATTGTGATCGAAACCTGGTGGAATCCGCCCAAGACCTGTCCCGCGTCGAGATAGTGGTAAGCAACCACCGGCATGCCGAAACCGTGGTCGCCCGAAAGCACGGAATAGGCCAGCGGCGTCACGAAAACCCCCGTCTGTCCTTCCCAGTTGAGACTTTGGGCCGCACCCGGTTTCGCACAGACTCCAATCACGATAGCTGCGAGCAGCGTGAGGAACAGAACGCTTCTCAATCCCATAGCCAGACAGCGATGTGTCCTTTTCCGCATAACGGCTCTCCTTTGAGAACTGACGCTTGCGTCCCTCGTCAGTGCACTCCGGTCTGAACTCCCTCACCGAGTCGCCAGAGATTGATGGTGCCGTCTTGGCTCCCCGACGCCAACCACCGCCCTCGGGAATCGAAAGCCACCGTATAAACGGAGTGTTCGTTGCCACCCAGACTCTGCATCTGCTGCCCGCTCTCGACATCCCAGATCTTGATGGTCTTGTCCCAACTGCCAGAAGCGAGCCAGAGCCCACCCGGGCTAAAAGCGAGGCTGGTCACGACGCTGCCGTGTCCCGTCAGAGTACGAATCTCGCGGCCCGTGGAGATGTCCCAAAGCTTTATGATCTTGTCCGCACCCGCCGACGCCAGGGAGTGGCCGTCCGGGCTGAAAGCCACCGCGTAGATGGGTTTCTTGTGACCGCTCAGCCTCGCAATTTCCTGTCCACTGGATACATCCCAAATCCTGATGCTCTTATCGTCGTTCCCCGAGGCCAGCCAGCGCCCATCCGGACTGAACGCGGCATAGATCACGGACCTTCTCTGCGCGGTCAAATCCCGTACCACACGGCCGGTGTTAACCTCCCAGATTCGAACCGTTTTGTCGTCTACCCCCGAAGCCAGCCATCGGCCATCGGGACTAAAGGCGATCGAATAGACCCAGTTGCTGCCCAGAATGCCAAGAGGCTTATCGCTGGCCATCGTGCGGATCTCGCGTCCCGTCGCCGCGTCCCAAAGCGTGACCGTATCGCTGGAATTCTCCGCCGCCAGCCAGCGTCCGTCTCGACTGAACGCCAGCGCCTGCACCTCCTTTATCTTGCTAGCGACCGTGCTCACCGCCTGCCCTGTCCGCACGTCCCAAACCTTGACGCTTTCATCCCAGCTTCCCGAAGCCAGCCGGCGCCCGTCGGAACTGAACGCCACTCCCGTGACCCAGCCGGAGTGGCCTTTGAGCGTGCGCTCCGGCACGAAATCAGGTACGGAATTAATCGTCGACTTGAGCAGCGCAGGAATTACCGGGGTCACCGCTAGGATCGGGACATTCGCGGACTCCCGCAAGATCGGCAGTTCGAACGGTTCGAGTTGGGCGTCGATATTAGAAGTCCTTCCCACACCCGCCCCTTCTGATTCGTGCCCTGCCGACCGTGGTTGCTTCGAATCGGGCGGAACTGTGCCCGAGCTGACTTCTGGCTGCGGTGAAAGGTTCGATGTCGCTGGGTTGGCGCGATCGCCCGCAATTGGCACCATCGTCGTGGCATCAGGTCCATCGCGCTTGTCCTCTTCGTCCTTAGGCGAGGACGGTTGGGCTGAGAACATAGTGACCCCGGACTGCGGAAAGGGGGCCCCACCCTTAGGGCTTTCCGCCTCACCTGTATTCTGAGCTTTGTTTCCTAACGCCATCGCAGTCATTAAGGGTTTTGCAACGCCCGAAGCAGGCGGAATCGGAGCACCAGTGGACGTTTTGATCTGTGCTGGACGAGATACCGCAAATAACAGAAGAGCAACAACACAAACGGCCGCGGCACCAATCAGCGAGCCTCGCATCGCCTTCGCTTTCTCGATGTACGCTCGGAAGACGGGAGTCATCGCAGGAGTGCCCGATCTTCGCTCGTTAGTTGGTTGTGGCAGAGGCTTAAGGGGCCACTTCCGGGAGGAAGACCGTCCTGCAGGTTGCTCCGGAACAGGCAAGAGTTGATCGCCGCGCGATGCGACAAGGGCAGGACCACTCGTAACCTGGCGTTCCCGCAGCCCTCGCTCCGGAGCCAACATAGATGACAGCGAATCAGCGACTCGCTGCAGCTCGGCAACGTGTGTGCTGTCAAACGCAGCCAGCCGGTCGGAGAAAACCTCCACTACTCCGAAAACTGACTCGCGACCATGGATCGGCACTGCCACCGCCGAACGTAGTTGCAGACTCCGGGCAATTGATGGCTGTATTCTGGGATCGCGCTCGGAATCTTCACAGAGCACGACTCGTCCAGTCTCAAAACATTCCCGGGTAAAAGCGGAATCCGATTGCAGTTGCGAACCAACGGCAGGAGCATTGCCGGTGCTGGCCAAGCATACAACACCTCGCGAACCGGATAGCGCGATTACCGCTCCATCCGCTCGCGTCATTGAGCGCACTCGTTCGACCATCCCCCCTAACGCGACCAACGCAGCTTGCTCTTTGCTGGTCGTCCCGTTCTCAGGGTCAGGCATTCCCCGTTCTGTTTTTACTCCAGGCACGTTTGGGCCTTCCACCCGGCCAGAAGGGAACCACTTTGCGGCGCGATGGACGGAGATCAGCGGCTCCCTGAATATTATTGTTGGACCAAGCCGGCGGTCAAGCACAGAAATGTTCAACGTTGCCGCGCACCCGGAAAGCATTTAAGACGTTGTCCGCGCTCGAGACACATCCGAAATGTATCGGCGGACATCGGCTATCCTGAATATCGTTCCATGCGTCACGCCAGGGCAAAGTGGAATGTTCATGGAGTTTTTTCCCGATGAGGTTTTGCGCCGTGTGTACAGGAACGACGACAAGCAGCTTGTGCAGTAGTTCACCTGACTGGATTGTGCGGACTAAAGAATTAAACGACCGTGACTTGAACCCCGGATTTCTTTAGTGCCCTCAGGTCCGCCTTGGGAATCCCGGCATCAGTAATGATATGTTGCAGAGAAGAAGTGGACGCAATCAAGGAGAGGCTGCGTTTCCCGAATTTGCTGGAATCACAGACGGCCACAACTACTTTGGAAATCTCTATCATGGCGCGATTTACTTTCGCTTCTAAGACATTGGGCGTGCTGAGCCCATACTGAACGTCGAGTCCGTCGACTCCAAGAAAAAGGATGTCGGCATGCAATTTATGGAGCGTCTCTTCAGCGAGCGGCCCGACCAAAGAGAAAGAGTTTTTCCTCAGACTACCCCCGGTCAAAATCACTTCTAGCACCGACAGGGACAGTTCAGCCGCGATATTCGCCGCGTTGGTAATGACCGTAAGGTTCTGAAAATTCCGGAGGGCGCGGGCGATGGCGGTGGTCGTAGTGCCGGAGTCGAGGACGACCACTTGCCCTTCCGATACCATTCTCGCCGCAGCCGACGCAATCCGTAGTTTCTCCTTGCGATACAGCTTCTCTTTTTCTCGCAAAGAGGGATCTTCCAGGGCGCCGTCGCGCGCTGGAAGTGCACCGCCGTGGGTGCGGTGAATCTGGCCTTTTACATGCAACATCTCCAGATCCTTGCGGATGGTAACCTGCGAAGTGCGGAAATGTCTCGCCAAGTCCACGACCAAGACTCGGCCATCCCGACGCAGCAGATCGAGGATCGCTCTTTGCCGCTCTTCGTTCAGCATGTCAGAAACTTTGAGATGATCTACGGCACACCTGCCTTATAGAAGCTGCTCTTGGCACTCCTCTTCTTTTATCCCGCATAACATTCCGTTGTCTAGGGAAATGTTCCGGTTTGGTTCACCCACATTCGGTTCGCAGAGGCACGCCCGGAATCGCCCCGCTTGCAGCTGAAAATGCGGCTCCGCCGCGCCAATGTTATCCGGGTCGAGAAGCGCTTCGTTCGAGTATGTACCGGCGAAGACTCGGGAGCAAGAATATTCCCGGTTGACAAAGGGCGTGAAACGGAAGTAAAAGTAATCGTTCGTAACATTACGAAACTCACTCGCATTTTGAAGTAAGAGTCCAGCGCTTTCTTGGATGCGACTTAAGGAGGCTTGCCATGCTCGCTTTTTATCACGCTCGACAAATCCTTGTGGCGCTGTTTCTTTTGGTAGCCATTGGCTTGGCTACACCGTTATGGGCACAGAAGGATGCCGGGACCATTGTGGGAGTGGTACGTGACCCTAGCGGTGCGGTGGTTCAGGGCGCAAAGGTCATGGTGGAGGATGTGGATCGCGGTGTCCAAATGACTCTCTCCACTAACGACCAGGGAGAGTATGTTGCGAGTCCACTGCATATCGGACGCTATAAGGTCACGGTGGAGAAGGCGGGGTTCAAGAAGACGGTGTCAGAGGTTGTGGAGTTGAACGTGCAGGGACGCGTCGCCATCAACATGACCCTGCAGGTCGGGCAAATATCCGAGGTGGTGGTGGTCACGGAAGAGGCGCCGCTGCTCGAAACCGAAACTTCGGAGTTGGGACAGGTCGTTGACCAGAGGCGGGTGAGCAACCTGCCGCTTAACGGGCGAAACTTCGCCCAGTTGGCCTTGCTCAGCCCGGGTACCGCACCGAGTGAACCTGGCGCGCGCGATGAAGGCGGATACGGTTTCAGCGCCAATGGAGCACGCTCTCTGCAGAACAATTTTTTGCTGGACGGAGTGGACAACAACTCGAACCTGCCCGACCTGCTCAACGAAACGAACTTCGTGATTCAGCCCCCAGTGGAAGCTCTGCAAGAATTCAAGGTACAAACCAACGCCTACAGCGCGGAATTCGGACGTGGCAATGGAGCCATCGTGAACGCGGTCATCAAGTCGGGGACCAACCAGCTTCATGGCTCGGCCTGGGAATTTCTTCGCAACAACAAGCTGGACGGGCGAAACTATTTTGATGCCGTGGGGCCCGTACCTCAATACCAGCAGAACCAGTTCGGCGCAACCTTCGGTGGACCGGTATTGCTGCCGCACTGGTACGACGGAAGGAGTCGCACGTTCTTCTTTGTGGACTACGAGGGATTCCGCGTGCGCCAGGCGCAAACCCAGACCGCATTCGTGCCACCGACGGCGTGGCGGACGGGAGATTTTTCGAGCCTGATCGACTACACGACCGTGACCGGCACGGATTGTAACGGGAGACCGACGTATGCGGGCGAGATTTTTGATGCCAAGCTGGCGCAAGCGAGTTGCGGAGTGCCCTTCCAATATGACGGAACCGGGAAGCCTCTGAACATCATCCCAGCGACGCCAGTCGTAGCAGGTGGTGGTTCGTTGGATCCTCTGGCGTTGAGGCTGGCAGCGTTGTACCCGGCGGCGGGGCCTATCAACTCGAGCGGGAACAATTTCCTGGCTAATCCTGTGCGCAAAGAAACTCGCAACAACTTTGACGCGCGAGTGGACCAGAAATTCTCCGACAGAGACAACACCTTCTTCCGGTTTAGCTTCGAAAATCAGCCCAGCTCCATTCCCGGAACCTTCGGCGGGTTGGCCGATGGCGGTGGATTCTTCAGCGGCGACGAGGATTTCTCCTATCGTAGTTTTGCCGCCAGTTGGACGCACATTTTCAAGCCCGAGTTGATCAACGAATTCCGGCTGGGCTACAACCGGGTGAATGCCCATCGCCTGGAACTCAACGCGAACACCAACGTATCGGCCCAGCCGAATGTCGATTTCCCCGGCGTTCCTTTTTCGCCCGGCATTGGCGGGCTGCCGCAACTGACTTTTAGCGACGTCGCCACGCTGGGCAGTCCCACGTTCCTGCCTTCGGTGGAGCTCCAGAATTCCTATACCCTCTCGGAAAACCTGACCTTGGTGCATGGGCGGAATACCTGGAAGTTTGGCACAGAGATACGCCGAGAAGAATTCACAATCTTTCAACCTGCGGCAGCACGCGGGACGCTGAGTTTCAGCCCCACCCTGACGGATAATCCCGCGGCGATCGGAACGGGAGGCACCGGGTTCGCTTCCTTCATGGCTGGGCTTGCCAGCGGCGGCAGCATCAACAACCTTCACAATGTGGACTATTTCCGGAACACCTATGCATTTTACGGGCAGGATGATTGGAAGGTAACGCCGACGCTGGTATTGAACCTAGGTTTACGCTACGAATTATTTGGCACCGTGTCGGACCGCTTCAACGACGTGGGGAACTTTGACCTCAGCGATCCCGCCAATCCCACTATCATTGTGCCGAAAGGACAAACGGCGCAGCTCACGCCCTACATCGCGCAGTACGTAAAGATCAGCGCCACGGGCAGCCGCGGGCTGATCAACTCGGACTTGAATAATTTCGCGCCGCGTATCGGCTTGGCGTGGCAATTCACTCCCAAGACCGTTTTGCGCACGGGCTATGGCATTTTCTACGGCGGGCAGGAGAACGGGCCGTACTCGAATCCGAGTCCCGGATTCAATCCTCCGTTTTTCACGAATGAATCGTTCATTTCTCCATGTGGCGCGCCGACGGCGAACGCTGCGGCTGGAGATTGCCGTCTGACCCAGATTCCTTCTCTGGCCGGCGGCTTCCCCGCCAACTCGCTGGTGAACCCGAACACTCCCATCTTTTTCTCCGTCGATAAGAATCTGCGGACACCCTACATGCAGCAATGGCACTTAAGCTTTGAACGCGAACTACCCGCGAACAGTGTGTTCACGCTGACCTATGCGGGTTCTAAAGGGACGAAGTTGTATACGTTCTTCAACGGCAACCAGGCAGCGCCCGACCCGAATCCGAATGACGCGACCGCGCCACGGCGGCCGGTGTTCGCGACCTTAATCGGAGCCCCCGGCTCCTGTACCCTGGCGACACCCCAGTACTGCACCCCGGTTTTCGACACGGGTATCGATTGGTTTCGTTCGACTGGATCCTCCAATTACAACTCGCTGCAGGCAAGTTTTGAAAAACGCTTCGCGAAAGGTCTGCAGTTCCAGGCGTCCTATACCTACGCGCATTCGCTGGATATCGCCTCAAACGCGAACCTGGGTCCTACGCAGAACAATAGCGATTTCCGCTACTTCCGCGATCCGCAAGCCGAATACGGCAATTCTGATTTCGACGTGCGCAACCGCATCGTGTTGAATTCAATCTACGAACTGCCCTTCGGTAACGGCAAACACTTCATGGGGAACGCGACTGGGTTTGCCAACCAGATGGTCGGAGGCTGGCAGGTTGCGAATATCGTATCGATTTCCAGCGGCAACTGGTTTACGGTGCTCGACGCAAACGGCAACTTCGCGAATGCTGACGGCGGCGCCGGCGGGGTGTCACAACGTCCTGACCAAGTCGGAGATCCGAACCGGGCAGGCATCGTGCCGGGCAATCCCTCCTGTGTTGCTCCCGCCAAGATTCACACGCCGACTGCATGGTTCAACACCTGCGCATTTGCCGACCCTCCCCTAGGATCCTTCGGCGACGTCGGCCGCAACACCATTGAAGCGCCGGGATACAAGACCTGGGACTTCTCCGTATTCAAGTTCTTCCACACCTCCGAGAAGACGATTCTGGAATTTCGTGCGGAGTTTTTTAATCTCCTGAATCACACCAACTTTCTGTTCGCGAATAGCGGCCCGCAAAATGGAAACAATGCAACCATCCTTGGAACATCGCAATTCGGCAGCTTAACGGCTGCTCGTCCGCCGCGACAGATACAGTTTGCCCTGAAGTTCTCTTTCTAAATCGACCGCTATGAGGCTTCTAACGAAGATTGCGCTTTGATGTCGGATTACTATTTGATCAGCGCGGGGAGTCCACGCTGAAGATGGAGCTAACTCATGACCGACGCCCGGCATCTGATGCGAACGCTGACAATTGCAGGGCGTGCGACCCAAACCGCGCGACAAATCCTCGCAGTCTTGCGGTGCAGCATGATGGGCGCGGCTGTGGTCGCCTTGACGCTGGGAACGGCGCCGTGTCCCGCCCAACAGTTGACGAATGGCACTCTGTCCGTGACGGTCAATCGTCAGGATGGGTCGTATCAATTTGGAGCCATTGGTAGCCAATCGGCGCTGCAGGCAAGCATAGGTGCACTGGTCAATCACAAGTGGCTGCGTCCCGGAAGTTATCCCTCGCATTCATTTTCCGAGTCGCCGTTCAGCGACCCTCTTGGGTCCGGTAGAGAGTTAACGGTCAAATGCAGCGGACTACACGACAATCCCGATCTTATTTATGTGGTGCAGCTTTACACCCAAAATCCCTACGGCACCATTCAAGTGCGGGTCCGGAACGAAACGCGCAAAGCGACATCGGTGCAGGCGATCCGCAGCATTGAGGCCATGGGAGACCCGATCCTTAACCTGGGTGGGCATCCAACGGATCAGCGAATTCTCTCCGATAGCTTCAGCGAAGATTGGCCCGACTTGGTGATCTACGATTTCGGGGACGCTCCAGGCGGAATGCATCGCGGTGTCGGAAGCCAGCTCATCTATAACCGGCAGACCAAGCAGAGCCTATTTCTTGGCGCGCTCACATCCGACCGTTTCTTGACTCTTTTGCGGCTGAAGACCGAGGGCAAAGGCGCGGAAGCTAAAATCGCATCCTATACCGTCGAATCCACCGGAACCACGGAGATCCAGAAGGACTACAGTGAGGCAAAGTCTCTGGAAGTAAAGTCTCTGCAAAGCGACCGAATCGAACTTAGTCTTCCACTCAATCCGGGCGAAGAGATGAGCTCTGAACGATTGATGTTCGCGGCAGGTCCGGACTATCTCGGGCAACTGCGGGCATACGGTTCCGCGATTCGACAGCTGCATCACGCACGCGTTTCGGGTGAGATTCCCATGGGATGGTGGAGCTGGACCGCTTACTATGGCGCGATCAACGAAGGCGAGACGCTGACGACTGCCGACTGGTTGTCGCAGCATTTGAAATCCCTCGGTTACAAATACCTCCAGATTGACGATGGCTATCAGTACGCTCGCGGAGAGTACGCCGCTACCAATGCAACCCAATTCCCGGACGGGATGGGGGTTGTCGCTCATCGTATTTTGGGAGATGGCCTGACCGTTGGTCTGTGGACTGCCCCATTCGAGGTCAGTAGCCGCGCGTGGGTTTACGAACATCACAAAGATTGGTTGGTCCACAATGCTAAGGGCCAGCCGATTCCCCTTGAGGATTTGTGGAAGCAGGGTTTTGACACGCTTTACGCGCTGGATACGACACATCCGGGAGCGCAGGAATACTTGCGCCAGACCTATAAGACGTTGGTCCATGAATGGGGAGTTCGCTTCATCAAATTGGACTTCATGGATACGACGGCAATCGAAGGTCACTACTACCGCCCAAATACCACTGCACTCGAAGCCCAGCGTATCGGCTTGCAGGTGATTCGCGATACTGTCGGCGACGACGTGATCCTGGATAAGGACGGAAGTCCCATGCTTAATCCTGTCGGGATCGTAGACACAGGCCGCGTCTCCGCCGACACAGGGCACAGTTTCCTACGATCGAAGACCGCTGCCCCCGGAATCGCAGCTCGTTTCTACATGAACGGCAACTTCTTCATCAATGACCCGGACGCTTTCAACGTCACCGATACATACCTGGTGGAGCACGCCGAAGAGGGTTCCTCACATTCGCTGGCGGAGGCGCAGGCTTCGATCGCACTCTCTGCGGTCGCCGGTGGCATGTACGAAATCGGCGATGACCTGCTCACTCTCAACCGTGAGAAGGATCGACTAGCCTTGGTGGAAAACCGGGACTTGCTAAACATGGCCCGAGCTGGGCGAGCCTCAACACCCGTAGATCTGATGGCCTATGACCCGGAGGATGGACAACCCAGTATATTCCTGCTCCGGCAAAGCCCTCGCCAAAACATCTTGACCGTTTTCAACTGGACCGACCGGCCGCGCTCGCGCCGGTTGAGCCTCACAGACCTCGAGCTCCCAGTCAGCTCCACGATGGTGGCGACTGGGGTTATGGATTCAAACGCCACCTTTGCGCTCGAAGGTGGCACGATCCGGATTGACAATCAGTCGCCGCAATCAGGGGTGGTAATCAAACTGGTGGACACAGCGGTCACCAAGTCCGCCCCAACCGTTACTGCCCAGATCCCTTCTCAGTCGAAGGCAGGAGAGACCATAAACTTCTCGGCTCAGGCCGACCCTGACGGAGTTCCGTCGCTTGGCTATCACTGGGATTTCGGCGACGGGACGATTGGGGAAGGCCCCAAAGTTACTCACTGCTACACCAAAGCGGCCAATTTCACAGTTCGCCTTACAGTAGACGGGCCCGACGACGCGCCCTATGAACAGAGCTTTCCCCTCAGAGTAAGCGGCGAATTGAAGCCGATTCCTGAACTCCGCGAGAACCGGCGTTTTGAACAGCCGACTGACAAATAATCTACGCCCACTTCAGATAATGTACGCCCACCTCAGACATTCACGAGGCAATTTCTAGGTTCATTGACCGAAGATAATCGCGATAGTAACGATCCAGGGCCGCCTCTATACGCTCGAGTGGGGGTGTCTTTGTCTGTTCCAAGGTGCCTTCCAAAAGAGACGTAAACGCATACAACGCACGAACCGCCAGCGGATACCATCGATTAATCCACGTTTGAATTGTGTCCCTGTTATGAGCATGATCTTCGATTGCCATTCGAACCAAGCACTCGCTCCACTGCCGGTGCCACTGGCAGTCTTCATTCAACGAATAAAATATCTGCCCGAGCAGGTAGTCGTCCTCGCGAAGGGCCACATCGCTGAGGTACGTCATAAATAATTCGTCCACGAGGGGTTTGAGAACTAGGTTGAGTCCGACGAAAGATTCTGCCCAATCATAGGAGACGAGCAATTTTTCGACGACTTCACGCAGGGGTTGCCATAAGTAGTCCGTCTGCCACAAAGTTCTGCTGTCGGCCGCAAACCCAGGGTAGATTAGCTGAAGTTGCCGGATGCGATAAGCGATCCGCTGAATGCGACGCATCTCGTCGGCGGATTGAAGCGCCGCTGCGATCGTGATGCGCCCGCTGGGAGCCATTTGGCCGATGTAAGATGCGATCATTTGAAAACCATGTCCCGGGTACCGGAACGGAGCAACCACTCTTGGGAAAATGTGCAGCCATGCAGGGCGAAGGTGGGCGTCGTATCCCGTAGTTTCAATTTCCTCCAGAATTCCGTCGACGAAGATCTCCTTTTCTCTCTGCAATCCCGTGTACTTTGTGTACGTCGTTTCTCGGGGATCGCGGAACTTTTCCCACGAACTGCACACGAGGGGTGACTCTTCCTGATATCGGCGGTACCAGTCTTTCAGGGGAACATCAAGCTCGAACCGCTTTCCTGTGAAGCCCTCGCCGGTGTAGCAGAGGAGTTTGGAAGTCACAATTTCGTACTCAGTTGGCATCCGCTTTTGTTGCAAAAGATGCCAATACGTTTTCTGTTGAGACATGTACTCTCCTCAAAGACGGCAAGGCATGTGGGTCGGTCAAGCGGATTTGCGAGTCCGCACGGCAAATTGCCAAGCCGCATCGTCCTGGTTCAACTGAAGCGAACCTTTAAAAGCGGACATCACAGTCTCCAACTCGCCTGGAAAACGAAACGGGCGTCCAAGGTGCTTTTCGATTGCCGACCGGGTCACGACACAGCATCGCGGAACCAGCACTCTTACATACGCGCCGCGGTCCACTACCATAACGTCCTGATTCAGATCCTTAATCGCTGCAATAATGGCATTGGCCACGGTTCCCACTTGGAGAACAGGACCGACTCGGTCATAGACTCCCGCCACCTCTTCGGTCATCGTTCCTTCTCTCCGTCCGCGCCAGCTCCCAAGCTCCTAACGTCATCTATGTCGAGCAGGATGTTCTCTCCATCGACCTTGGTCGCAAACGGCTTCAGACAGGCGCTGCGAGGGTTTACGCCAGATCCGGTGCAAACATCGAATTCCCAATGATGCCTCGCACAACGGAGAATTTTGTCCGTCAGAGTGCCTTCATTTAGACGACTCATTTGATGAGGACAGCTATCGGCGTAAGCATAGATGTGGTTATCCACATTGACCAGCAAAATATTTTCGCCGTTCACCTCCAGGCCCATCATTTCACCGCTCCAGAGGTCTTCTGCTTTGGCGACCCTTTGAAACCCCATCACTTCTATCCTGAAAGTACGTCAAACCGATCCAACGCCTGCAACCCAGCTTGCGCGACTGTCATTGTCGGGTCCACGGTTTCGTCTTTGTAAACCACTCGCACCTGGTCTCTGGCTGCGACCCGAAGGCTGGCCGCAGCCTGCAGTTTTCGCGCCAAGGCTTCGAGTGTGTCCCCGTCGTCAGCCAGAATCAGAAGACCGACCACGTCGCCTTGCAGGAAACCATAAAGAGGAACGGGCATAAACGTCAGTCCAGTAAGCAAGCTAAGCGGCAGAGTCTTTTCGAGCTCTGAGCCACTCGTAATCACCATTATGAACGTCTTTGCCCCAGGTATCTGGGGTGAGATTGAAATACTCCGTCAGCAAATTGGGCAACTGAGGCGGGGCCTCTCCCAAGAGGACGCGCTTCACGACATCCTTGTGGTTGGCATATCTTTCGGGCTCGTGTAAAAAAATCCACTGGCACGGCTCCGAGCAGAAAATGTACTTGCGCCCATCGTGGACCAGGACCCTCGCAGTGTTTTTACGCGGCGTACCAGCACTCAGCGGCAACTGACACAAATCGCAAAAAGTTGGCATCGCAGTTCCGTGGACAGCCAATTCGTTTTCCGGTCCGGGCCCAACGGTTTTCCAGCGTTCGCTGATTTGTTCCCACACAGCATCCATGTCATCCCAGTATTTAGGATATTTCTCGCGCAGCCATTTCCTCTCTGCCGGGCCTGGTATGACGAAATTGAACCATAACGTCGCACGGTAGCTGTAGGCGCTCGCGTAGATCATGTGATGGTAGATATCAAGTTCGTCCAGCACAAGATTCCAATACCACGGCTTCTCGAGTCCGAATTCGTCCAAGGTGCGCAGAAACTGATCGATAATCCACTCTTCCATGAACTCTTTGAATGAGTAAGGGCGTTGATCCGGTGCGGTCAAATAGTCAATCGAGAGTCCGGTCAAAATCGAGAACAGGCGCCAGTTTCGCCAGAACCATTTGTCGACCAGGTACTGCGCGTACTTGGGGTCGTGCTTCATGACAGTGGTTAGAACGGGGTGCCCAATCTGGGCATGCCGCGCCTCGTCCGTCTGAATGCTGGTGACCATCCTCTCGAACATGTGGTCACTCGATTCGCGAGCGAGCGACGCCAGTCCAACGAACTGCAAATTCGTGAAACCAGTTTCGAGCACGACGTTGGTGGCGATATGGAATTCAATCGCGTTTTGTCCGACGGTTAGCTCATCGAAGAAGTGCCGCGCGGCAACTGCGAACCAATTGTTGGTGTGGTAAAACTTGTGCGCCCAATCGAACTGGGAGTCCAAACGCAGTAATGGATGAAACAGGAGCAGTGGAATTTGAGTATGGCGATACTCATCCAGGGCCCCGAAAGTCGCCATGGTTCGCCAGGCGCTATCGCGGCCAAACCTTGCACCCCGCAGATTGCCGATGACGCCCGTGAACTCCGCAAGCGGCAATGCCGCTGCGTGTACCTTCAGACTGTTCAACCAGGGCAAGGCCAACTTCTGCACGTTTTCTATGCGCCCTACCGCATCGTGCACAGCCTGTACAGCCATATCCTTTTCGTATTGGTTGTCGACGTATTCGCGATAGGAAGTCTTGAATGATTCTTCCCAGTCCTTCCATTCGGAATGAGGTAGCCAAGGCCTTCCGCTGATCACCTCTGGGAAAACTTCGTCTTCTCGCACATAGGAGTAGTCCCAATCCAGCTTACGGGCGAGGGGCAGCCATTCCTCCCGGCCCAGCATGTTTCCTCCTGACCGCACGGAGAAACCAATGGCATACCACTTGACTCGCCATCGCTCGGTGCCTGCGCTGAATTGAATCGAAGAAAAAAGGACGACTGATAGCGCTTGATAATACCCTCGAGGAGTAAAGGCGTCAATACAGTGCCCGATGTAGACAGGATGACTCCGATTTCTTATACAATATGTACTCGTTTCTCGCTGCTTCGAGACTCCGGTGCCACGTCACTCCAAAGGGGGCACATCAGATGCAACGCCCACGATCCAGCCTACATGAGACTTCCGCTCGACCTGAAGAGGGGCAAGACGAACGGTCACGCGTCACCGAAATCCCTAATGATCGAGAGCGGCGTGAACTTAGTTTGCGCGGCGTGATGGATACGATTCCGGGACTGGTGTGGAGCGCCCTTCCTGATGGCGACGTCGAATTCTGCAACCAAAGATGGCTTGACTACACGGGGATGTCTTTCAATGAGATCAAGGGGTGGGGATGGACCGCGGCGATTCACCCTCAAGACATAACCGGTTTGCGAGAGCGATGGCGAGCGGCTTTGGTACAGTCGACCTCACTTGAAGCCGAGGCGCGTATGTACCGGGCTGACGGATGCTATCGGTGGTTCCTGATTCAGGCTGTGCCTCTGCGCGACTCCGGCGGGCGGATTATTCGCTGGTACGGGACGAACACGGACATCGAAGAGCTAAAACTCGCACAAGAGGAATTGCAGAAGCAGACTTCTCGTTTAGACGAGTTGTTTGAACAGGCTCCGGAAGCGGTTGCTGTCCTAAGCACCGATGACCGCATCGTTCGCGTCAACAAGGAATTCACGCGCATGTTCGGTTATGAACCTGACGAAGTTTTGCAGCTCCGTATCAATGATCTTATCGTTCCTGAGGCTCAGATTGAGAGCTCCCGAGCGTACACGCGCCTGCTGAAGGAGGGTGGCCGAGTAGAGGTCGAGACGGTTCGAAGACGCAAGGATGGGATTGAGATTGACGTGTCTCTTCTCGCTGTTTCGGTTAGAACCGCTTCCGGCGAGCAGGTCGTGAATTACGCCATATACCGCGACATCACTGAACGGAAGCGCGCTGAGGAACGATTGCGGGAGAGCGAGGCCCGGTTCCAGGCAATGGCCGATACGGCGCCCGTATTGATATGGATGACCGGAACGGATGCCCTTTGCAACTATTTCAATAAGCCATGGCTTGAGTTCACCGGCCGAACCATGGAGCAGGAAGTAGGGACGGGATGGACTGAAGCCGTGCATCCCGACGATGTGCAGGGCTGCTTCGATTGTTTCCTGCCCTCCTTCCACGCCCGAAAGCCTTTCCGAATGGAGTACCGCCTCAGGCGAGCGGATGGCGAATACCGTTGGGTGATTGAGAGTGGCATTCCGCGATACACCGGAGGGGGAGAATTCGCCGGCTACATCGGTTCGAACATTGACATTACAGAACTCAAGCGCGCAGAAGCCGAGCGCGAGCGATTGCACAAGTTGGAAGCAGATCTCGCCCACATGAACCGCGTGAGCATGATGGGAGAATTAGCTGGCTCACTAGCTCATGAGATCAAACAGCCAATCGCCGCCGCCCTGACGGACGCCAAAACCTGCCTGCGGTGGCTGCGGCGCGATGCTCCTGATGTCGCCGAGGGTTGCGAGGCGGCATCAAGAATGATCCAGGACGCCACGCGTGCCGCCGAGGTTATCGACAGGGTTCGCTCGCTTTACAGACGAGATACTTCAGACCGGGAACAGTTTTATATAAACGAAATCATTCGAGAAATGAGTGCTCTGCTGTACGATAAGGCGAATCGGAATTCCATTTCAATCCGCACCGAGCTTGACCCAGGGCTTCCGCTGATCACAGCGGATCGCATACAGCTGCAGCAGGTCTTAATGAACCTGATCCTCAACGCCATCGAAGCGATGAAAGATGCGAACGGTGACCTGACCATCACGTCGAAGAGGACCGCAGATGGTCAGCTACTCGTTTCGGTAAGTGATTCAGGCATCGGACTTCCCGTGGGAGAAGTCGGTCGCATTTTCGAGGCCTTCTTCACCACCAAAGACCAGGGCACCGGCATAGGACTATCCATCAGTCGGAGGATTATCGAGTCTCACGGAGGCCGTTTGTGGGCGTCTGCCAATACGGGACGCGGCGCGACATTTCAGTTCACACTGCCCATCGACATGGCGACGTCCTCACCTTCGGCCGCGTAAGACGCTGGGCCTGCTGCCGTGGTCTTCGAAATCGCAGGAGCCTTAGCTCGAACCTAAAGCCCTGGCAGCGAGATATCTGAAGGCAGCTAGGAAGACCCCTGTTTTGGAAATCACAAAAGCGTCGTGCTTTGGATCGTCCGCCTTGGCTGCGATCCCGTTCAGGAGTCTGCTCGTTTCGGTAACCTCGGGCCACAGATTTCGGCGGAAGGAGCCGACCATGGCCAAGAAGGACAAGAGAAAAGGAAAAGAGCGTCAGTCGGATGCTGCCAGTGCTGCATGTAAGTGCCGCTGGAATTTCAGTTCGATGCCTTTGGCGTAAGGCTCATTGCAAGGCCATTATTTGCCTTCTTCTGATTAGGAACCTATGTGGCACACCGACAGGCGAATCTTCCTCGTCGTTAAACCTCATAGCTTGTCGTCGCATGACGCTGAGTACTACACTTCCCACTGCGCTCGGAACCCAACTCGATTGTCCCAGAACTCACACAGCGGAAGCTTCCCCATGACGCGTCACTCTCTCGTACGGTCTGCGCAAAGCGATGATCCTGCCACACGATCGCGGGCCATCGAAGCTATCGCCGCTGCGTACTGGATGCCTGTCTACAAGTACGTGCGCATGAAGTGGAACATCGCTCCGGAAGAAGCCGCCGACTTCACGCAGGAATTCTTCACCCGTCTTCTGGAAAAGGAATTCCTTAATTCTTATCAGAGTAGTAAAGGACGCCTGCGCACTTTTCTACGCACCTGCGCTGACCGGCTGTTCATGAATCAGGTCCGTGACTCCAAGCGGGTGAAACGTGGAATGGGAAGTGCACACCTGTCACTCGACTACCTTGAGGCTGAGCAGCAACTAGCGACAGAGCTGCGGGCCGGATCCCCGGAAGACGGCTTCGACAAAGAGTGGGTCCGCAGTATTCTGGTCCTCGGTTTGGCGAGGCTTCAGGCTCGCTGCGAGTCTGGGGGCAAATTGATCCACTTCGAGTTGTTCGAGCGCTACGATCTTGAGGACGCTGATCCCAAACCTTCCTACGCGCAACTCGCCACCGCGTTTGGACTGGCTACCACCGATGTGACCAACTACCTCGCCTTTGCCCGGCGGGAGTTCCGGCGGTGTGTCCTCGACCAACTGCGGGAGATGACCACGAGCGAGGAGGAATTTCGCCGCGAAGCCCAAGCGCTGCTCGGAGTGAAGGTCACATGAAGAGTCTGTCGGACAAGGTCGTAGCCAGGCTGCAGGCCGATATGCGGCTGCCCGACCTCAGTGGGACTCGCTACAACCTCCTGCGATATCTGGCCGGTGGCGGCATGGGCAGTGTGTGGCTGGCTGAGGACACACTGCTGAAGCGCCGAGTGGCGTTGAAAGTGCTTGACCTTGCAGCGCCCGCAGACGATCTCGCCGTGTGCCTTCTCAGCGAAGCGCGCATCCTGGCCGGGCTGGAGCATCCCGGCATAGTTCCCGTGCATGACGCTGGTACTCTGGCGGATGGTCGCGCCTTTTGTTGCATGAAGTATGTCGAGGGAGAGACCCTCGCTCAGCACATCGCCACCCTGAACCTCCCGGATAGGCTTCGGCTGCTGGAACGCATTGCCGAGCCCCTCGATTTTGCCCACGCCCGCGGCTTCATTCATCGCGACCTGAAACCCGACAACGTTATGATTGGCGCCTTTGGCGAGGTGCTCGTGATGGACTGGGGGCTCGCGAAAGTTGGCGTCAGCACTCTGGAAGCCGGGGAAACCGAAATCGCTACCGCGGTGCAGCCGATGCAGAACTCGTTGCGCGTGACCGGTCAAGGCAGCGTCCTTGGTAACATCCTCGGAACCCCGGGTTACATGTCGCCCGAACAGGCGCGTGGTGATATGGAGGTAGACCACCGCACGGACATCTTTTCGCTCGGTGCGATCTTGACGTTCATGCTGACGGGATCGGCGCCGGGAGAGTTGCCTGCGTCCTCCGGCAGCGTGCCTGGTCCACTGCGGGCAATCTGCGAGAAAGCGATGGCTGCCGATCCTAACGCGCGTTACCAGGCTGCACGGGAGATGACCGCCGACATCACGCACTATCTGAATGGCGAACCGGTGAGCGCCTACCCGGAAAGCTTGCTCGAGCGTTCGGGTCGCGTTTTCGCCCGGCACCGCACCGCGGTAGTCCTGGTTGCAGTTTATCTGATCATGCGCGTTCTGTTTATTTTGTTTGCGCGCCGTTAAAGAAACTTAGAAAAACGGGTAATAACACCATAGAGAGGAAGATGACCTATGAACAAGGTTCTTTTGGGCCTCCTGTTGGGAGCGGTCCTGGGTGCCATCGACGGGACGACCGCCTGGTTCACGCCGGAGGCGCGGGCGGAGATCGCTGGCATCGTCATCGGGTCCACAATCAAGGGCATCATCGCCGGTATCCTCATTGGGGTGTTCGCTCGCAAGGTGCATTCGCTGGCGCTGGGCATTGTGTTTGGTCTCGGCGTCGGACTGCTCCTGGCATTCATCGTCGCCCAGATGCAGCACGGTTATTATTTCCAGATCATGCTGCCCGGGGGCATGGTGGGCCTCATCGTGGGCTACGCGACACAGCGGTACGGGCGTGGGCCGGAACTCCGACAGACATAGGGCAGCGTTTGGATGAGGGAGGAGGGAACAACAAGGAATTCTTCAGATCGTGATTTTCGTAACGAATCATCGTCGCCCGAGAGGCAAGGCATGAAAGCGTCTACACTTTACCGAATCGCCGCCGTTCTTCTGCTGCTTTTTGCCGCCGGACACACATCTGGTTTTCCATGGTCCGATCCCAAGTGGGGAGTGGATCTTGGCTCCATGCGGTCAACTCACTTTTACATTATGGGGTTTAGCCGAACGTATTGGGATTTTTATGTTGGGTTCGGACTCTTTGTCAGCGTGTTTCTTCTACTCGCGGTGGTATTGGCGTGGCAGCTAGGCGGTCTTCCGCCCGAATCTTTAGCGCGCATGCGCGGCACTGCGTGGGCATTCGCCTTTTGCTTTGCCGCCATCACGGTTTTGAACTGGAAATACTTTTTTGTTATTCCCATCGTTTTCTCAATCGTGATTACAATCTGTCTGATTGCCGCGGCATGGCGTTCAGCGAAACCAATCCAAAGCCGTTAGTTGCGTGCTGGGCGAGTGCCCGTGCGGGAGCGGTTCACGCGCCATTACAAATGAGGCGATAATTGCCGGGAACTGGGGGTCAACTGACTGTATCGGGGTTGCAGCCTGAAGGCAGCATTTCTTGCGATGAGCGCAAATCCCGTGGCCTCTGCTCTTCGTCGCAGGTCTTCAAAACAAACAGCACCATCGGATGCAGCTTTTTGAGCCTTCATGTCGCATCGATAAAACTGGGCCTTGAACTCGCAAGCCACGCAGCCCGCTTGCGAGGCCCGCCGCAAGGCTGAGTCAATCAGTTGATCGGCTTGCATCCAGTCCCGTGCTGCTGCTGCTGATTGAGCCATCAACTCAGCGGCTGACAGTTGCAATTCGAGCCGCTCACTCTGGGGAGAGGCTTTCTGGGCCCGCGCAGAAGTCTCGCGGGCTGCGTCTTTGTGGTTTTCGAGGAGCTCCAACTCAGCTTGCAAAATCAAAGCTTCAAGTTCAGTATCGATGTCATGTAAGAGTCCCAGGTCGGCCTGCAACAGGCGCAACATCTGCCTCCCCGCTGAGACCTGGTTTTCCTCAATTGCGAGTTCCCCGAGAAGGTAGTGCGTCTCTCTCCGCTCTATGCTTGGGTTGGCGCTCTCCTCCAATGCCAGGGCCTGCTCATAGTTCATGCGCGCTCTCGTTGTGTCCCCTTGCTTGAATAGGATTAGGCCGAGTGCCGCACGGCTTGCTGCTTGCAAGCTCTTAGCGGCAAGGGCGTCAGCGTCGGTGACTGCTTTCTGCTCAATCGATCGCCCCTCCTTGAGACCACCTTGTGCGGCCACAACCTGGCCGAGATAGATAAGCCCAGCGGTTTCGGTCGGCTTGTCCCCGCTAGCTTGGGCAACCGTTACCGATTCGTCTCCAATTCGTTTCGCCTGCGCCAGATCCCCCATGTCGAGCAGAACTCCTGCCATGGCTTCCAAGGCCTCTCCCCTCAATTCCTGGTTTGCGATTTCCGTCGCCAACCGCAGAGACCGCTTGTAGTACTTCTGCGCTCGCGACAGGTGGCATTCCGCTTGATAGGCATCACCGATGGTTAGCAGAGAAATAGCTCGGCCGTTTGTGTCATCGACCTCTCGCGAAAGCTCGTAGGAGCGTTGGTACAAGGCTATCGCTTTTTCTGCTTCCCCTCGCGTGAGAAAAGCATTGCCGAGGTTGCCGGACGCGGTGGCTTCCCTTCGCTTGTTTCCGGCGCTGCGCGCTAGGGCCAGAGACTTGCTCCACTTGGCTTCAGCTTCGTTCATGTCTCCGCGATCGCTAAATATGTTGCCTTGATCGAGCAGCGTGTCGGCTAGGCCTCCCGCATCATGCAGAGTTTCAAATATCTTCTCCGCCGCGCGTAGTTGATTGAGAGCTTCTGTGTTATCGCCAAGAAGTTGAAGTGCTACTCCTTGTGAGCGCAGAGCTCTGGCAACCACCAGGGGAGCGTTGGCCATTTCGCCTTGAGCGGCGGCGGCTTTAGCCGCGGCCAGTTGCTTCTTGAAATCTCCAGAGCGATCCTGAGCAGACGCTTCGGCGAGGTAGATGCGGGCCTCATCGCGGGCTGACCTGGAAAGCGGGCGGAGTCGATCGAGGGTTGCGATGGCTTCACTCGGTTTTCCCTCCTGGGCTTGAATGTCTGCCAGGTCTAAGGGATAGTCGATGTTTTGCGGCGAGAGACTGGCAAGCCTGTAGTATGTCTCCTCTGCTCGAGCCCATTCGTGTTGGGTTTCGTGGTAACGCCCCTCGATTTGTAACCCCTGTTCATAGGTCAGACCCTTGGTGAGGTCGAAGGCCAGCCTAGCCTGCTCCGCAGCTAGCGCATCAAAACCGCTGGCGCTATAAGCAGCGCTCAAAGCTTCGTGAGCCAAGGAATCACTGGGGTCAGCAGCCACGGCCTGCAAGAGGATTTGCTTGGCGCCCACATAGTCGAACTCGCGAATTTTCTCCAGGCCCGAGAAGTAAAACCGTTGAGCTGCGCTGCTGGCGGGCATCGCATGCCGTATCTCCGCCTCTGCGGAAGTGGGAAGGGGCGCGACGCCAAGTTGTTTTCGTAACTGCACACCCGCGTCAGAAACGAGATCGAAAAGTTGCGAGATCGTTCCCGTCTCGGACAGGGATGCCAGAGTTTGACCTGTGTTGGCATTCTGAAGATGAAGGTCGAAGCGGATGCGGTCTTTGGGGTTTCCGGTGCCGATTCGCATCACCGATCCCGCGACCACCAACTCTGCCCCCGAGTTTTGCTGAATTCTTCGGAGAGTTTGCTGAGCGTAGGAGTCAGCCTCGGCGATCGATAGTTCTCGCTTCATTTGCGCTACGTCTTCTCCGGAAACGGGCTGAATACCGGCACTCGTTCCAAGCTCCGTCGATAACATTTCAGCGAAAGCGGTGGAAAGCCAAGCACTGTCGTTGCGACTGGACAGGTCCTTGAAACCAACAATGGCGACTCTCCGGGGAAGCGAGGATGGAGGAAGTGAGGGGGCGTTCGCCGTCGTCCGTGACTTAGTTCGCGACTTGAAATGAAGGGTTGCTACAGTCAGAGCGGCCAGCATCAAGAGCAGGATTGCGCCTACTACGAATTCATGTCTTCTGAGCCAAAGAGGCCCTGCGATCCGGCTTGAGGTGGTTGCAAAATGTTCGGCGCCGGGACCGGTATCGGCAGAGACGATCGATCCTGTCATCGCACTGGGCGTTACCAGAAGGCGGTAACCGCGACGAGGTATAGTTTCGATGAACTGCGGCTGCTCGGGTGAATCTCCCAACGCTTGACGCAGTTTGTTGATCGCCCCGTGAATACTGTGGTTGAACTCGACGTTCGTATCGTCGGGCCAAAGCTTTGCGCGGAGATCCTCCTGGCTGACGATTTCCCCAGGCTTCTCGACTAATGCCAGGAGCAAGCGGGTGGGCTGGTCCGGTATCTTCACCCTTTGGCCGTCCTTTTGAACTTCGCCGCTCGATACATCAATGATGAAAGGGCCGATCCGGATAAACCTTTCATGCGGGGAGACTTCGTTGGTCGTGTTCATGGTTCCTGGCTCAATCGCCCCGGGGGCGGCCGGATGCCGGATGTCTGAGAGGCAGACCCTCGGCCCCTCTATATATACTGCAAAATGTCACCACCGGATGGAGTTTAAAAGCGCCTTCTCGAGAAGATTTCCCCTCGATTCTGCCCAATATCCTCACTTTGACAAACCTCTGACAATTACCCCCGAATCTTTGACAAAGCCTTGACAATCAATCGTTTCACAACATTGAGATGAGAAAACGGTGAGACAAAAATGAGCCCGCAATCATTGACTCGGCGTGGCAACTCAGCCAAGGTAAGGCCGTAGCCGAGCTTGGTTGGAGCGCATGTCAAGAGTACAGACGGGAAAAACGACGCCAGCCAGCGAGGTGCGCAGAAATCTCCAACGTTCGAGAGGGAAAAGGAGAAACCATGACCTCGATCTCCGGTTCGACGCACACCCAATCACGACTTTCCGATTCACTGCTTCATCAGCTCAATCTTTACGCTTTGGCCGCCACCGCGACCGGGGTTGCCGCGCTAGCCCTTGCTACATCCGCCGACGCTAAGATTGTCTACACCCCGGCGAACATCCCGATCGTTGCAAACGGCGGGTTCATTGAACTGGACTTGAACCATGACGGTATCAACGATTTTAAGTTTGACAACACCTATGGGAACCGGAACTCCAATTTGAACGTCGCAGGCGCTCAAAATCCAAACCGAGTCTGGGCAGTCAGTTGCACTGCGGATGGTCCCTTGTATTGTGCAGCTGCTCTGCCAAAAGGGACTAAGGTAGGCGCCCCTACCTTTCAAGCGGGCCATACCACCGTCGGCATGGCTTTCTACCATGGGGGCTCAATTCCCTCGGGTGGTGGCAGATGGTTCGAAGTAAAACAGGCCTATCTCGGCCTAAGGTTTGTCATCGAGGGGAAAACTCATTTCGGTTGGGCGCGGGTGCGGATAGTGGGCTACTCCAAACCAGGATTTGCCGCAACTATAACCGGCTACGCCTACGAGACTGTGCCGAACAAGTCCATCGACACTGGCAAGACTAAAGGGCCGGCTGTGATCGGTGCTGACCAAGCTGTTTCTCTGGTCGCTCCGCCTAGCCAAACTGGGACGCTTGGGATGTTGGCAATGGGTTCGCCCGGACTATCCGCCTGGCGGCGAGAGGAGGCGGCGGGTGCTACGCAGTGAGAATGCAATGAGTGACCCCTCGATGGGGAAAGGAGAAATGCATGAGATCAGTTTCAAGTTCGACAGAGATGCGGCGCCGACTTTCCGCGTCACTGCTTCATCAACTTAATCATTACGCTTTGGCAGCCACGGCTGCCGGAGTGGCCTCGCTTGCCTTGGCACAACACGCCGACGCGAAAATTGTGTACACACCGGCGTACATCAAGATTCCGCGTCCACCACGATTTAGTGGAGTTGGCGTTTCTCTAGACATCAACCATGATGGGATCGACGATTTCGTTATCCGTAATTTCTTTGGCGGCTCGGCACCCAACAGCTACGCGTTCATGGGCGTGACCGGAAACCGCGTGTTTGGGAAGAACTGCATAGCCTCTGCCTTGCCTGCCGGCGTGCCGGTCAAGTTTGATAACGATTGTTTCTCGGGTGATGGCATGGCGGGATGGACAACCGTCGGGGCGGCGGCGGAACGGTGTTCAAGATCACGCACTAATACAACCCAAGGAAGGCAAACCTCAGCTTTGATCAGAGGGCCAAGAGAGACGATCCTTTCACATCAATAGGAGGAAAAATGAAATCCATAAGACTGACGCGCGTTGCGGCGCTGACATTGTTTGTTGCCGTGCCAATGGCTTCAGCCAGCAACTGGTATGTCGATGGGAAGCATGGCCATGACAACAACAACTGCAAGTCACGCCAGCACGCCTGCAAAACCATCTCGAATGCTCTTTTGCTTACCCTGCCGGGTGATTCCATCTTTGTCGCCCCCGCAACCTATCACGAGAGTAATTTCTTCATCCCGTTCGAGTTGCACATTATCGGGTCCGACGCGAAGACAACGATTGTTGTTGGCGGAAACGGCGGCCAGGGCGTGGTCATCGGCTCGGAACCCAAAGCGAAAATCACGATTGCCAAGATGACCTTCCGCGGTAGCACTGGACTGATAGACAGCGGCGGCGGCATCTACAACTGCTTCGGCACCTTGACGGTCATCGACAGCATCATCACTGGGAATAGAATTCGGGGCGGCAATGGCATCTTCGGTTACGGTGGAGGTATCTATAACTGCCCTAGCAGCACACTGACTCTCATCAATACCACCGTCAGCAGGAATGCTGCAGAAATCGGCGGCGCCATCTGCAACGGTGGCATGCTGACGATTATCAATAGCACCTTCAGCGGGAATGAGGCGCGCCAGCGCCGCGGTGGCGGCATCGCCAATTACGGCACCCTGATCATCACCAACAGCACCTTCAGCGGTAACGTCGCACGATCTAACAAGGGCAGCGCCTTCGCGGGCGGCATCCTGAATGGGGGATTGTTCCAGTCGTCGGGGACACTCGCGATCAACAACAGCACGCTCAGCGGAAATGTCGCACGCGGAGGCAAGGGCGGCGCCATCTTCAACGTCAAGGGAAGCATGGTAGTGCTTCAGAACAGTATTGTCGCGAACAGTACGGGGGGAAACTGTCACGGCGAGGTGACCTCCAATGGCTACAATCTGAGCAGCGATAGCACCTGCGACTTCGATGCCGCCGGCGATCTGAACGACGCCGATCCCCAGCTCGGACCTTTGCGGAACAATGGTGGACCCACTGAGACTGTGGCCCTACTTCCCAAAAGCCCAGCAATCGACTCGGGCAACCCGAGTGGCTGCACCGATGGCAAGGGTCATCTGCTAAAGACCGATCAGCGCGGCAAGCCGCGTCCCGACAAAGAGGACTCGTCCGGCTGCGATCGAGGAGCGTATGAACGTCAGAAAGACTAGCGAGAAACAACTCAGGCACCAAAGGAGCTATTTATGAGATACCTTGTAGCGTTGGTCGCGGCGGGAGTCGTCGCGCTTGCCACCGGAATGTCCGCTGCATAGACGCCCTCGCCGTTAGTCGTCGACGGAGTTGTGTCGCCTTCGCAAGGCGACTCGGGGCTCTTCCAATACGAAATATGCCAACTTCCAAAGAGATCAGGGCCGACATTTCTCCTGAAGGGAGTGGACGGCAACCTCTGGTTCTCGATTATCAACCGCCATCAGATCGCCCGCTTCGATATCGCGCGTCGGCAGCTTCGCACCTTCCCGCTGCATCCCACCAGCCAGGTGCTGGTTATGTCGAATGGGCCGGATCGCAACGTCTGGTACAGCGACTTCGACGGCAATCGCGGCGTAATCGCGAGAATCACCCCAGCCGGAAAAATCACAGAGTTTGTTATGCCGCACGGCAGGGGCGCGGCTGGGCTTGGTCCGGGACCGGACGGTAACATCTGGATCACTGAGGGCGTCAACGATCGCATCGCCCGATTTGACTTCCGCACCCAGACGTTTACCGAGTTCAAGCTGCCTCATCCTGCAAGCGGCCCTTGCAAGGTCGCAGCCGGCCCGGACGGCGCGATCTGGTTCACCGAACTTGGCGCGGGACGAATCGGACGGATTACCATGGCTGGGGAGATCACTGAGTTCGAGGTCCCCACCAAAAACGCCCAGCCGTTCATGATTGTTCGTGGGCCGGACGGAGCGCTGTGGTTTACGGAGTACAACATGGGCAAGATTGGACGAATCACCACCGCTGGTGAAATCAGCGAGTACCCACCTCGGGTGTGGGTACTGCGCCGATGCACATCGTGGTCGGCCGGGACAAAAACCTCTGGTTTACCGAGGCTGGTGGCAACGCGCTGGGCCGCATCACGATGAGCGGCGAGCTGACTGAGCTCTCGTTCGGTAGAGTCTATACCAACCCCGATGGAATCACGGTTGGCTCCGACAATCGCATTTGCTTCACGCAATTTGCAGCTAACGCGCTCGGCGCGGTTTTATCGCCGAAATAAGGCTTGTGCGGTGGTCGCTCCAAGAGATTTATGGCAACCATAACCGGCTGCTTCCGAAACCGTACCGAACCGGCCCATCATCACAGATCGGCGCCGACCACCCATTGCTTTGAGGGCTCGTCCTACCCGGAGCCGCGACGCTTGGCCTCCTAGCCACCGGCTCACCCATTATCGGTCTGGTGGCGTGAGGAACAGTGGATACAACGAAGTAATGAGATTTCCTAAGAAGGGGAAGAACAAACTATGAAATCAACTTCCAGCTCGACACACGTCGGTTTCGAGAAGTAGGGGACTTTCATAAGGACTTGGATTGGCGCAGATAAGTTGCGGCCCACCAGTGGCAGCGTGTATTTATAAGAGCACAGCGGTCCGGATACCTCTATCAATAATTGCCCATTTTCAAGGAGTCGGAATTTTGAGTCCGCAAGCTTTCCTCGCTCGCCGTATGGTCACTGCCGAAGGAATCCGTCCAGCGGCCGTGCTGGTGGAAGGAGAACGTATCCACGCCATTGTGGCTCCCAATCAAGTGCCCGCTGAAGGTTATGAAATCCATAACTTTGGCGAATCCGTCATTCTTCCGGGACTCGTCGATTCGCACGTGCACATTAACGATCCTGGTCGCACCGAGTGGGAGGGCTTCGAAACAGCGACTCGGGCCGCGGCGGCGGGAGGATATACGTTGCTGGTCGATATGCCGCTGAACTGTCTTCCCGCAACCACGACAGTTGCTGCGGTTGAGGCCAAGCGTGCGGCCGCACGCGGCAGATGCCGAATCGATTGGGCGACATGGGGCGGGGTGGTCCACGATAATCAAAACCACATTGCAGCGCTAGCCGCCGATGGAGTGCGAGGGTTCAAATGCTTTCTTGTCAACCCTGGTATCGACGGCTTTACCATGGTTACGGAGCAACAATTGCGAACGGCTCTGCCTCATGTCGCCCGCACTGGCCTGCCGCTGCTGGTGCACGCGGAGCTCCCTGGACCAATTGATCGCGCAACAGACGCTCTGGACCAAGCCAATTGGAGCTGCTACTCATCCTATCTTCAGTCGCGGCCAGATGAGGCGGAACTGGCTGCGATCCGGCTGATGCTATCGTTGAGCCGCGAATATGGTTTTCGTTTGCACATCGTGCATCTTTCGACCAGCCAGGCGCTTCGTGAACTCCGCGCCGCGCGCTCCGAAGGACTTGCGGTGACTGTGGAGACCTGTCCACACTACCTGCATCTCTGCGCTGAGACGATCGCGAACGGGGCGACGCTATGCAAATGCGCTCCGCCGATTCGTAGCCGTGACAATTGCGAGAGACTGTGGGAGGGGCTCAGAGATGGAACGATTGATCTGGTGGTGACCGACCATTCTCCGTGTCTTCCAGCGATGAAGCGGCCCGCCGAGGGAAATTTTCGAACCGCGTGGGGCGGTGTCGCAAGCCTTTCGGTCGCGCTGCCGCTGGTGTGGACGGAGGCCAGCAAGAGAGGTTTCACCTTGCTCGATCTGGCGCGCTGGATGGCGGCAGCGCCGGCTCGACTCGCTGGTTGCGACCCGCGTAAGGGCCGACTTGCCGCCGGATACGATGCTGATTTTGTGGTATTCGATTCCGACCGCGAATTCATCGTTACCGAAGACAAGTTGCACTACCGGCATCCAATATCTCCGTATTTGGGTGAAACGCTGCGTGGGGTGGTGAAGGCTACCTATCTTCGAGGGAATTGTGTCTTTGCCGATGGGGAGTTTCCTGGTGAGCCAGGCGGACGAGAATACGCTTCAAATACACGTCGTTAAACACTTCCGCCCCATAGCGACCCAGTCTGTCTTACACTATTCCCGCGGGTCTGGCGTTCCCATCGCGTTATGGGAAGTTGGGCCTATCTGACGGACATCGGTATTGACAATGAACAGCGATAGCATCGTCGGCAAGTCGGTCCCACGCAAAGAGGGACGCGACAAGGTCACCGGAAGGTCTCAGTACGTCGACGATATGGTTCTGCCAAACATGTTGTTTGGAGCAACCGTTCGCAGCCAGATTGCTCGCGGCCGGGTTAGAAAGATCACATTCAGCCCAGGGATTCCCTGGGATGAATTTGTGATCGTGTCGGCGAAGGATATTCGCGGGAAAAATTGCATCGCCTTAATCGGGGACGATCAGCCTTGTCTGGCGAAGGAGTTCATTAATCATCCTGAGGAACCTATTTTATTGCTGGCTCATCCCGATCAGCATCTTCTCCCGCAGGCTATTGCGGCGGTATCCATCGAATATGATCCTTTACCGGCCGTCTTCACGATTGAAGAGAGCGAACGGCGGTCGGAAATCGTGTGGGGCGAGGATAACGTCTTCAAAACCTATTTGATCGAGAAAGGCGATGTCGATGCAATCTGGGAGAAGGCCGACTATGTCGTGGAAGGTGAGTACACGACCGGCGCACAGGAACAGCTTTACATCGAAAATAATGGAATGATCGCGGCGTTCGATGCCGCGAATGGAATCACGGTGTGGGGCTCGCTGCAGTGCCCTTACTACATTCATAAGGCGCTAATGTCACTCTGCGACTTGCCGGCGGAAAAAGTTCGTGTCGTGCAAATGGAGACCGGAGGCGCTTTCGGCGGGAAGGAGGAATATCCGTCGATGATCGCCGGGCATGCTGCGCTGCTCGCAATCAAGTCCGGACGGCCGGTGAAGATTATTTATGACCGCATGGAAGACATGGCGGCGACTACCAAGCGGCATCCTTCGCGTACGCGCCACCGAACGGCCGTCAGCAAAAATGGCAAGATCCTTGGTGGAGAAATCGACTTTACGATTGACGGCGGAGCGTACCTCACTTTATCACCGGTCGTCCTTTCCCGTGGGGCGATCCACGCGGGCGGACCGTACTACTGGCCGAGCGTTCGCATCCGCGCCAAGGCCGTCGCCACAAACGCTCCGCCTCATGGAGCTTTTCGTGGCTTTGGCGCGCCGCAGAGTCTGTTTGCTATGGAGCGGCAAATGGATCGCATCGCGCAACAGGTAGGTCTTTCGCCCGTCGAGATCCGTCGCCGGAATTTTCTGCAGCCGGGGCAGACCACCACTACAGAACAGGTTGTGCGCGAACCAATCAATCTCGGGACGTTGCTTGACCGCGCATTGGAAGTTTCGGACTATCAACGCAAGAGACATCGCTTTACAAATGAGAATCAAGCGGGAACCAAGAGGAAGGGCATAGGCATTGCCGCGTTTCTGCACGGTGCCGGGTTTACCGGCTCGGGAGAGCGCTATTTGAGTTCGGTTGTCGGCGTAGAAGGTTGTGCCGACGGCAGTGCGCGTGTGCTGGTTTCGAGCACCGAATTTGGCCAGGGAACGAAAACGGTTCTCAGCCAAATTGCCGCTGAAGCTCTAGGTCTGCCGTACGAGACGGTTAGCGTGGCCCAGTCGGATACTCTGGAAGTGCCCAACAGCGGCCCAACCGTTGCGTCGCGCACGGCAATGGTAGTCGGGAAACTGGTACAGTCCGCGGCCTCAGGGATTAAACAGACGCTGATTTCGTCCGGCCTGCTCCGCGAACCTTATTCCGTTGACGAATTTCGCACCGCCTGCCAGCGCTACCTTGCAACGCATGGCGAATTCCGTTGTTGGTCGCGTTATGAGGCGCCCAGCGATATTTTCTGGGACGATGAAGAGTATCGAGGCGAAGCCTACGCCGCATTTGGGTGGGCGGTTTACATCGCCGAAGTCGCAGTTGATCTGACGACGTATAGCGTGTCGGTGGACGACTTCGTCGCCGTCCAAGAAGTTGGCAAAGTTTTGCACCCACTTCTAGCCAGAGGTCAAATCATCGGTGGTATTGCGCAAGCGATCGGATTCAGCCTTTATGAAAAAGTGATTTGGCAGAATGGACGCATGCACAACAGCCAGATGACCAATTACATTATGCCAACTTCGAGCGACCTGCCGCCGATACGCGTGTTCTTCGAAGAGTTGGGGAACGTGCACGGAGCGTACGGTGCAAAAGGCCTTGGTGAACTCCCCATGGACGGTCCCGCCCCCGCGATAGTCAACGCGGTGGAAGACGCGCTCAGGGTTCATTTCGATTCCATTCCTCTGCTTCCGGAAGACATCATGGATGGGTTGAATGAAGACCGGTTGACCAGAAATAAGGTTGCCGCCTCGTCGCGGGAGCGCGGCGTTGGCTCCCCAGGTAGCGCCCGATGACCGATTCTTGCGCGAGCCGCGCCCGGTCTGAGATTTCTTTCGTGATCAACGGTGTGAGGAAAACGGTACATGCCTATCCAATGGAACGCCTGCTTGACGTGTTACGGCAACAACTTCATTTGACCGGCACCAAAGAAGGCTGCGGAGAAGGCGAGTGTGGTTCGTGCTCAGTGTTGATGGACGGAATCCTCGTGAATAGCTGCCTCGTTCCTCTCCTTCAGGCTCAAGGCGCGAGCATTGTTACTATCGAAGGACTGGCTGCGGGAGAGACGCTGCACATCTTGCAGGAGGCCTTTCTAGAGTGTGGCGGGGCGCAATGCGGCATCTGCACGCCGGGGATGATTCTTGCAGCCTTGCATATATTGAACGAAAAACGTGAACCCACGATGGAAGAAATCCGGGAAGGCCTTTCTGGCAATCTTTGCCGCTGCACCGGTTATAGCCAGATTGTTGAAGCTGTTGCGGAAGCGGCGCGCCGCAGGGCGACCGCATGAGATCGAATCCCTCAGATTATGAAATGGTCGCTCCCAACAGCTTGTATGCGATTCTTTCGCTCCTGGCAAAAGAACCGGGCGTGTGGCTTCCGATTGCCGGAGGCACCGATGTGATGGTGCAATATGCGGCCGGTAAGCTTCCGGCGCGAAAGCTCGTCAGCATTTGGAACCTTCCCGAGCTGCGTTGCATTGAGGTCACGGCCGGCGAGATTCGCATCGGCGCGGGATGTACTTATACGGACATCCGCCAGCATGAGCTTCTTGCACGGGAGTTTCCTCTCTTGTGTAGGGCCGCGCGTTGGACGGGTGGAATCGCGAATCAGAACCGAGGAACGATTGGTGGCAATATCGTCAACGCGTCGCCGGCTGCGGATTCATTGCCTGCGCTGCTCGTGCATGACACGGAGTTGATTCTAGTGTCTGCCCGAGGGGAGCGTCGGTTGCCCTATGTAAGCTTTCACACCGGCTACAAGAAGATGCTGCTGGAGCCTGATGAACTAGTTCAATCCGTGTGCCTGCCACGGCGATTCTCGGAATATTTTAGCTTCACCCGCAAGGTGGGAGCTCGGAATGCACAAGCAATCTCCAAAGTATGTATCGCCGCGTTCGGCCGCCTAGCGGACGGTGTGGTTGAAGATGTTCGCATCGCTCTGGGAAGCGTGGCGCCCGTTCCGCTTCGTCTGACGGAGACTGAGCGAATCGTGAGGGGAAAGACTATTGATTCCGATCTCTTGTTTCTAGCGCGACAGGCCGCAGCTGCCGAGATCCGGCCGATTGACGATATTCGATCTACCGCGAGGTATCGCGCTGCGGTGGCCGGCAATCTGGTAACTGAGTTTTTGAATCGGCTAGGTTCGGCACGAACCGGCGAAGAAGGCGAGCGAATGAATACAGTGCTAGAACGATGGAATGGCCTTCCGATCGACGAAGCCACGAGAGCGATTCTGCCCTGTTGCGGGTCCCGGGCCTGGGCGCAAGCCATGGTGGCGCGAAGACCGCTTCCCGACGACGCTGCACTGCTAGCTGCGGCGGACAAAACGTGGCGCAGCCTGACACCATACGATTGCATGGAAGCATTCCACAGTCATCCACGAATCGGCGAATCGAGCGTGTTGCAGTCTGCGTCAGCCCAGTCTGTAGTATGGTCGTCCCAGGAGCAAAGGAACGTAGAGCAAGCCGAAGCCGCCGTGAAGGTCGCTCTGGCGGAAGCAAATCGAGAATACGAGCGGCGTTTCAATCGTATCTTCATCGTGTGCGCCTCCGGCAAGTCGGCGACGGAGATTCTCGAGCTTCTCCGGCGACGCCTCAACAATGACGCAGAAACCGAACTTCACGAAGCCGGGGAGCAGCAACGGCAGATAACGCAGATTCGGCTGAGAAAATGGCTCCAAGGATGAAACACATTTCGACCCACGTCCTGGACATGGTTCATGGTAGGCCTGCCACGGATGTGCCCGTGCGGCTCGAGAAACAGAATGCGCCAGAAGATTGGCGACTGTTGGCCTCGGCGCAAACCGATCAAGATGGCCGGTGTCCTCAGTTGCTGCCGGAAGGCGAAGACCTGTCCACCGGAATCTATCGTTTGATTTTTGACACTGGAAGCTACTACGCCCAGGAGAAAATCGACGCGCTGTATCCGTCTGTGGAAGTTACGTTCCGGGTGCGAGACAGCGAATCGAATTTTCACATCCCGTTGCTGCTGAGCCCGAACGGCTATACGACCTACCGTGGCAGCTGAGCAAGCTTTTTTCTGAGATCGATGGATAAGACAACGGGCAAATCGCGACGGAGCTGATAAAGTGACCTCGTCCCTCCGCGAATGGCTTAACCTGCTGGTGCGCTGGTTCCATGTGTTTGCGGCCATCATGTGGGTCGGTCAAACGTACTATTTCACCTGGCTCGACGGCCAATTTGCCAGGCTTGAAAAGAGCGCTGCCGGAGATGGTGCCAGCCCGTCGGTATGGATGGTTCACAGCGGCGGCTTCTACGCTGTCGAGAAACAGAAAGTACTGAAGGTGGGCCCCGGGCAAGTTCGTTGGTTCCGCTGGGAAGCGCTAATGACCTGGCTCAGCGGAATGGTGCTGCTGATCCTCGTCTACTACCTGAGCAGTGGACTCATTGATCCTGATGTCGCTAACATCTCTCAGGCCCGAGGCATCGCAATTGGAGTAGCGGTGCTGGCGGGCGGCTGGATCACTTACGACGTGGCGGTACGATCGCCAATCGGCAAATCGGAAGCGGCGTTCTCTGTATTCTCTCTGCTGATGATTGCCGTGCTCGCCTGGGGATTAATGCACGTCTTCAGCGGACGCGCTGCCTACATTCACGTCGGAGCGGTGCTGGGCACGATCATGACTGCCAACGTTTGGTTCCGAATTCTTCCCTCCCAGCGCAAAATGGTTGCGGCGGCAGCGGCAGGTGCCCAGTTCGATGCGTCCTTCAGCGCTCAAGCCAAACTTCGTTCCAAACACAATACTTTCATGGCCGTTCCCGTTGTCTTTATCATGATCAGCAATCACTTTCCCGTCGCGACCTACGGGAACAGGTATAGTTGGGAAGTTCTCGTCGGCCTGGTTCTGCTTGGCTGGGCGGCAGCGAAGCTTGTACGCGAAGCCTGAACTTCCAAAAGACGCGCATTCACCGCAAAACTCGAATTCAATGCAGACAACCGAGAGCACAAATCGCGCGCAAGAAGTCCTCATCCGCTGCCAAAAGTTGGCATCCTTTACGGAAGACGCGGGCAGCACGAGGCGGACGTTCTTGTCTCCGCCCATGCGCGATTGCCACAATGAAATTGCTCGATGGATAGAACCCCTGGACGCTCAGGTGCGAGTCGATGCCGCCGGGAACTTCCGCGCACTCTATCCGGCCGCGCGACCGGATGCGCCGTGTCTCCTGATAGGTTCACACCTAGACACAGTTCCTAACGCCGGTGCTTACGACGGCATCCTCGGAGTTGTGCTTGCGGTCGCGTTGCTCGAAGAGTTGCGGGGAAGACGGCTTCCTTTTGGTATCGAGGTGATTGGCTTTTCCGAGGAGGAGGGTGTACGCTTCGGCACTCCGTTCATCGGCAGTCGGGCACTCGTCGGCAGGCTGGATAAGGAACTCCTGGATGCTCAAGATGCGAAAGGAGTCTCCGTGCGAAAGGCGATCGCAGAATTTGGGCTGAATCCAGACGAAATACCTCAGGCCCAACTCGAGAACGATGCGTTAGGCTACCTTGAGTTTCATATCGAACAAGGGCCGGTTCTGGAGAAACTCAATCTGCCACTCGCCGCCGTCGAGGCCATCGCTGGTCAGAGCCGATTGGAGTTCACATTCTCCGGCTGCGCCAATCATGCGGGTACAACGCCCATGAATCTCCGGCGCGACGCCATTGCGGGTGGGGCGGAGTGGATCAGCACAGTGGAACGAGTAGCTCACGAAGTCTCAGGTTTGGTCGCGACCGTCGGGAAGATCGAGGCACGGCCGGGAGTGGCAAATGTGATCGCAGCGGAGGCGCGGCTCACCCTCGACGTTCGTCACAGCTCTGATGCGATTCGACCTCGGGCCGTGGAAGAGCTCAGTCGTCAAGCTCGAAAAATTGCTGCACGCCGCGGATTATCTTTGCGGGAGAGCGCCCTGTTAAGCCAGGACGCAGTTGCGATGGATCCGTTCCTTACTTCGGAGATAGAGCTGGCAATCTGCAAGACAGGGTGCAAGCCTCATCGGATGGTCAGCGGCGCCGGTCACGATGCCATGATACTGGCGGAAAAAGTTCCGGGCGCGATGATTTTTCTCCGCACTCTCGGTGGGATCAGCCACGATCCCGCGGAATCGGTCGCACTTGAAGACGTCGAAAAGGCAATGGTGTGCGGCTTGCATCTTCTCGATCAGCTTGCTTCTTCGCCCGAATTCCACAAAAGGATGAACCGTGCATAATCTTGGCCGCACACGAAGCGCCCAACGACCGAATCATTTGCTGCTGACCGCAGACACCTTCGTGCGTACAACTCTACCGGGAATGAAGGCGTGCTTCGCCATTGTCCACGTCGGTCCGGCTTTGGGCGCCAGGTTCGCCGAGTACACAGCCGAGTTTGAGCCAGGCGGAGAACTGGGTGGCACTTGTGCGCAGCGCGTCATTTTCGTGATCGAGGGTGCCGTGAGGTTGGAGGCTGCAGCCAAGTCAACCGAATTAGGCGCGCGCGGTTACGCCTTTCTTCCCCAAGGATTGCCCCATCGAGTGACGGCTACGAAGACGAGCCGTGTCGCGGTCATCGAGAAACCCTATCAGGCTCTCGACTCGGTGGACCTGCCGTACTTGATCATCTCGAACGAAGATGCGGTCTCTTCGCATCCACTCGACGACGATCCCAGCTTGCAGGTCAAATGTCTGCTCCCCGATGAGATGAGTTTCGACTTCGCGGTAAACACCATGGTCTACCAGCCCGGAGCCTCGCTGAGCATGGTCGAAATGCACGTGATGGAGCACGGTCTTATCATGCTCGAAGGTGGCGGAATCTATCGACTCGGTGATTCGTGGTATCCGGTAACCGCGGGAGACTTCATCTGGATGAGTCCGTGGTGTCCGCAGTGGTTCGGAGCGATCGGAAAAGTGCCCGCAAAATATCTCATCTATAAAGACTGGAACCGGCATCCCTTGGCTGGCCTGCCGTGATGAGCATTACCATCGACCACGATCGCCTTCTGTCTGAAATCGATACCCTAGCCTCATTCTCCGATGCCGAAGCTCCTGCCGTGACACGAATTGTTCTCACGCCAACGGATCTCAAAGCTCGCGCGTGGATAAAAGCGCGATGTGTGGAAACTGGACTCACGGTGCGTCAGGATGCCGTCGGAAATACCTTCGCGCGCTGGAATGGTTCTGATCCCTCCGCGTCAGCGGTCGGTACGGGCTCACATATCGACGCGATTCCGAACGCTGGAAAATACGATGGCGTTGTGGGAGTACTCGGAGGCTTGGAAGCGATACGTGCGCTGCGGCAGAGTGAATTTCGCCCCAAGCATCCGATTGAATTGCTGATTTTCACTTCTGAAGAACCGACCCGTTTTGGAATCGGGTGTCTCGGAAGCAGGCTATTGTCGGGCTCTCTCTCTGCGGATGCGGCAAGGAAATTAACGGACAACGACGGCGCCACTCTCGACCAGGTTCGCCGTGAGGCCGGCTTCGGAGGCGAACTCGAACAAGTCAGACTGCCCGATGGCTACTACAAGGCATTCGTGGAATTGCACATTGAGCAGGGGCCGCTGTTGGAGCGCCAGCAAATTCCTCTCGGCGCTGTCACGAAGATCGCCGCCCCGGCCAGTCTTCGGGTTCTGATCGAAGGCTCCGGCGGACACGCTGGCGGCGTATTGATGCCCGATCGCCGCGATGCTCTCTGCGCGGCGGCCGAACTGATTCTGGCGGTTGAGAGCGCAGCCCGCAATAGCGGAGCTATTGATACTGTGGGAACCGTGGGGATATGCGAGGTGTTTCCCGGAGCGATCAATAGCATTCCCAGCCGGGTTCGCCTTAGCGTCGATATTCGCGACACGGACCTGCAACGGCGCGACATCGTGATGCGTACGATTGAGGCCAATTGCCGTTCAATTTCCACCAATCGGCAGGTATCGATCCACAGTGAACTGATGAACGCCGACGCGCCAGCACACTGTGCTCCCACAATCGTCGAAGCGCTTGCTGAAGCATGCCGAAAACACAAGCTGAGTTTTCTTCCTATGGTCAGTCGCGCTTATCATGACTCCCTTTTCATGGCGCGAATCGCTCCGGTCGCGATGCTGTTCATCCCGTGCCGTAACGGATACAGCCACCGTCCCGATGAGTTCGCTTCCCTCGAAGATATTGCTCGAGGAACGCTGGTACTCGCCGAGACTTTAGCAGCCTTGTCGGGATAACGTTTTTTGCACTGCGTTGACTAAACAACCCAGTTTGATCTCAGCAAGAATCGGCACTCCATGACGCAAACGGTCTCAGAGAGTTCCCCCACCGCGGACTATGGTTTGCGTCTTGCCGCTGTAAACAAAATCATCGGCAGCCCACGCCGCATCCAGATGACACTGCGTGTGGATTTCTAGGCAAGGTGCGAAGCAAACTTCTGTGTGGTACACGGAATCCGTCGTAAGCCAGCGGGTAGCGATATGTTCCCCTCCGCCGTTCCCTTGGCTCAGCCGCTTTTTTGGTCCGAAGCTGAGTTTTATTCGAGAATTCTTTAAACTGAGAAGATACTCTTCTCAATGGGAAACCAAATCGTCCCGCGGCTGTTGCCGATCGTTCTCTTCGCACTCCTGACGCCGATTACCGTCGGGCAGGTTGCCGCGGCGTCATCAGCCGGCAAGGCGCAGGTCGCTCCTGTCGTTGCGCCGAAGGTTTGCCCACGGTGCATTCGCGCGCACGAAGAATTTCTGGCGTCCGACGTGATGCAGGGACGGGGTAGCGGCACCCACGACGAACTAGTGGCGGCGACCTACCTGGCGTCGGAGCTACGGCAGTACGGCATTGATCCGCTCGGAGGTAACGGTAGCTACATTCAACTTGTGCCAACCACTCGGCGGAAGATCACTTCTCCACCTCAACTGACAATTACGCCACGAGAAGGAACCACTTCCGCCGAACCGATTACCTGGGGCTACGGCAAAGAGTTCCTCGTAGCGGACTTAACCCAAACGACATTTTCTGGACCATTGCGGAAACTCGATGCGGACGAGTTGGGTCACGCGGAGAATCTCAAGATTGAAAAAGGCGCGGTCGTACTCATCCTGGGCTCGGATCAGACGAAAGGCAAGAAGGCAGCCCTCTCACTGGCTTCCAAAGGCCCTGCCGCAACGCTCATGCTCGCGAGTGACAGTGACCTCCAAAACTTCGATGAGCTCGGCGAGCAACTTCCCAAGCTCCCCAACCGGCTGGAGAACGACGCCGCGGGCGATCTGAACAATGTACTGGAGCTGAACCGGGGTGCCTTCCGGGCGCTGGAGCGAATGCCGGAGGGCACGATGGTGCGCTTCGAAGCGCGGTCGTCGGACGAAAAAGGTTCCACGTGGAACACAATCGGCATACTTCGCGGAAGCGACCCGTCCCTGCGGCACTCCGCGATCTTGTTCTCGGCTCATCTGGACCACCTTGGCATTGGGACTCCGGTTGACGGCGACAATATCTACAACGGTGCGGACGATGACGCCTCGGGTACGACGGCTGTATTGGAAATTGCCCGCGTGTTAGGCCAGGAGCAGCGCCCGCGGCGCACCGTGATCTTTGCCCTCTTTGGGAGCGAAGAGATGGGTGAGTTGGGGGTAGCCTATTTTCGCGACCATCCTCCGATCCCACTAAAAGAGATTGCCGTCAACCTGGAATTTGAAATGATCGGGAGACCCGATCCGGCGGTGAAAGACGATACTCTCTGGCTGACGGGATGGGAGAGATCAAATCTTGGTCCGGCGCTCGCGGCGCACGGCGCGCGACTGGTAGGGGATCCCCATCCGGGCGAGAACTTTTTTGCGCGCTCGGATAATTTCGTGTTGGCAAAAATGGGCGTGGTAGCCCAAACCATATCAAGCTACGGTTTGCATGGGGACTATCATCAGCCGAGCGACGATCTCGCCCACCTGGACTTTAACCACCTGAATGCGACGATTGGATCGCTGCTGGCACCGGTCGAATGGCTGGTGAACTCCATCTTCAGGCCGAAGTGGAACATGGGAGGAAAGCCGTAGAGCAGTAATTAGCACTTAGTTAACCTGCGGGTTAAGCAACAAAATCTCACGAGCTAAGTGCTTCTTTCAGTTTGTTTTCTTCGCCTTGCTAATCTTCTCATCAATGGGCTTGCGGCCGGCGAAGCCTTCCGTTGTATCGTGCCAAAATGTGATCCCGTGCTCTCCCAACTTCCAGCAGAGCAGCAGGATGTGGCCATCAACCTTGCAGGGGAAGTCGAGCAGTCCGATGTCAAGATCTTTCATCTGGACGCCGGTGGCGTCGATCTCGGCCAGGGCGTCTTTCACACGCGGTATGGCCTTTTCGCGCTCAGCCTTCCGGCGAGCCATATGGACGACATTGACCAACAGACCTCCTTGCAAAAAGACCCGGTGCGCGAGTTCTTGCAGCTCGGTGTCCACGGCTTCAATCAATTTTTTGCCGTCAATTGCGGTGCGCAGCAGTGACTCCAGTACCGGCAAGAGAGATTGGGCTTCTTCAAGGGTAAAAGTTCGGTCGGGCATAAGAAGTACACTTCTATTCTAATTCATCCGGGCATGGTTCGTTTATTAGTCGTCGGTACCTTGGCCGCGCTAGCGCACTTTTGGGGCAAGCCCATCGCGAGATGCCTAACCATCGCGGGGTGTCCCCAAAGCCGGTTGCTACGATACGTCAAGAGGAATTCCCGTGCCCTTTCGTAAATACAAGCAGTCTTCTGGTCATTGAACGATTGCCGGGTTGGCATGGGCGATATTCTTGCTCGGCTAACATGAGATTTGCACATGTTACCGATGGGCGGGCCATAATCGTGGACCATCCAGCCCGGCACGATTTCGGCTAGGGGTCGCTGCTGAAGAGATCCTGCCTGACGCCATAGTGTTGTCGGCAACCCTTGCTTTGGAATCATTCTGAGCAGCGCAGAACCGAATACATAAGGCGCTAGAATTACCTGCCCACCCGCGCGAGTTCCGCTAAATTCCAGAACGCATTTGCCAGCAAGACTCCGCAGACGCAGGCCATTACCAAATCGCGCTGCCCAGTCTCCAGAAGATCGGCGGCAATTCCGGCTACAAACACAAACAAGAATGGGACGGCGATGAGTTGAAATCCAAATCCGGGATAGTGAGGCGTAACCAGGCTTAAGAGCAGCAATAACGCCGCGATCATCAAGGGCGCCATGTTGCCAAAATATCTCGGGCGGCGCCAGGCAAGATATGTGATTAAGGCCGCCGGAATCGCCACGAACAGTGCCGGACCACTCTGTCCAATCTGCGCGAGAATCCGCAGGTAGGTTGCTGGCGCGAGAAATGCCTGCCAAGCAAATCCGAAGAACTTCGCGTGGCGCACGCCTTGCCAAAGGATGTTCGGGCGAAACAAATAAGAAGCCAACAACAGCAAAAATGTCACCAAGCACGCGGCTAGCCAAATTGCGAATGCTGCTCGCCGCCGTGTTGGTGCGAGATACAGCATGAATCCTAGTGCGATGGGAAGTAGGATCACCAGCGAAAACTGACAGCCAATCGCTAATGCCAGCGAGAGTCCGAGCAGCAATATACGCCGCCAGTTCCACACTACAACTTCGCGTGGAGCGTATAAAGTGTGGGCCACCGCAATGGCGGTGAAGATGGCGCCGAATGCCCCCCACGCCGCACCCATCTCCGGTTGCGCCGAATATAGCGTGCTACTGCGCAGGATTACCGGTGAGAAACAGTACAACGCCAACACAATGTAGCCGCCTGCGTTCCCGTAGAGTCTGCGCGCCACGTACCACAGGGATGCGCCCAGGAGCACGCCGAAGATCAAGTAGGGTGCCCGCGCCAGCCATCCCCAGTAGTGAAACGAACCGGCCTCTGTTGTGCCCGTCCAGCCGAGCAGCGGCAGCGAAGAAATCAGGTACCACAGCGGCGAATGATCGGGATCGTAGCCTTCGTTGTGACTGATTTCAGGCGGAGTCGGAGTCCCGGCCTCCATTCGCTCCACGGACGGCGTTCCGGCAACGGATTGCCCACTCCATTGCTGGAGTCCTTCCACCACCCGGAACAGATGCGAAGAATCTATTTCGCTTGGTTGGGTACCGCGCACGACCAGCCAGCAGCATTGGGCCAGGAACGCGAGCAGAAGAAATCCGGCCAGAACTTGCGGCCGGCCAAAGCGTTCGTGCGTGAGAAATTTACCCATGAAGGGACGGCGAGTGTTTTACCATGTCCGGGGACAATTGGGGAAACTTCCGCAATGGACGAAGCGAACGAGGGCTTGCCGCCGGTAAATGTGGGCCCGCCGACCGCACCGCTCAATCAACCTGATGCCGGATTGGCGAGCCTAATGCAGCGGCCACCACTTGAGCCGGTGGACACGATTTTTCTCGGCCCCACAGGGTTGCGCCCTGGATGGCGCCTTCTGCTCTACGTGGTTATGTGGAGGGCGCTCCGTATGCTGCTCGGTATTCTCCTGGAGAAAATCGATCCGCATATCGCGATCAAACTCTGGCTCGACCTGATTACGGAATTGGGGTCATTCGTTGTTGTCGCCGTCCCTGCGGTTGTTATGGGATGGATTGAGAAACGTTCCTTCGGCGAATACGGCCTTCCACGGCGCGGCGCCTTTGGCCAATCGTTCTGGGTAGGCATGGTTTGGGGCATTGTGGCGATTACAATTCTAATGGTGGCGATCGGTGGCATTGGCGATTTCTCTCTGGGGAAACTTGCCTTGCACGGCGTTCGCATGTTGAGATTTGCAGCCTTCTGGGGTGCATTTTTTATTGCCGTTAGCTTGTTCGAAGAATTCTTGCTGCGAGGATATACGCAATATGCGCTGACCCAGGGAATCGGTTTCTGGCCGGCGGCACTGCTGCTTTCCGCAGTCTTCGCAGGCTTGCATTTCTGGAATCCCGGAGAAACGTGGATCGGCTTACTCGCGGTCACCGTCATCGGATTTTTTTTATGTCTCACACTTCGCCGTACCGGAAATTTGTGGTTCGCCGTAGGCTTTCACGCTGCGTGGGATTGGGGCGAAAGCTATCTGTACTCGGTGCCCGACAGCGGTGGGATCGCACCTGGCCACTTGCTGCATTCCTCCTTCCAGGGCTCGCGCTGGATCACCGGTGGCTCGGTCGGGCCCGAAGGCAGCGTGTTGCTATTCGTTGTGATTGCGATCACTTGGGTGGTGTTCGATCGGATCTATCCGCAAGTAAAATACAACCCTATCCATGAAAGTTGACAAAAGTACGAGTCAAAGATCAAACATTAGATATCAAGATTCTTGACGTCCAGGGCGTTGTCTTCGATGAACTTGCGGCGGGCTTCTACGTCCTCGCCCATCAGGGTGGTGAAGATGGTTTCGCACTCGGCGATGTCTTCGAGCTTGACTGACAGCAGGGTGCGGCGCTCGGGGTCCATGGTGGTTTCCCACAATTGCTGCGAGGTCATTTCGCCGAGGCCTTTGTATCGTTGGACGATGTAATCCTTGCGGCCTTCTGCCAGCACGTACTCGAAGAGATCGCGCGCTGTGGACTTTTCGACTAGCTGAGGTTCGGGCTTCTTTTTCGCTGCGGCCTTTGCGGACGTGTCTGGTGCGGCTTTCTTGTCGGCTCCGCCATCCTCGGGCTCGGTGTCGTTTGCCTCTTCGCTTTTGCTAGCCTTCGCAATGGTCTCGATGACGAATGGCGGCTCCATGTACGGTTCGATCTGTTTGAATTTTGAGAGCAGTTGGCGGTACTCGGCCGTGGAGGCCAGTTCCCAGTTGATCAGGTGCTCGGCGCCTTGCGAGTTCACGTAGCGGGCTTCCCAGAGGTTGTGTTCTTCGTCGAAGCGGCTTTCCACTTCTTTGAAGCTGCGTTCTTTTTGCAGCTTCCTCAGCTCTCTTTCTAGCTTTTCGATTTTCTTGGGGGCGGCTTTCTTATCGCCTTCGAAATCGACTCGCTTGGAAAGGTCGAGCTTGGGCAGAATTTCGGTTACACGTTCGTCGCGCAGGCGTTTGTCGACTTTGTCGAAGAGCTTCAGATACTCGTCGAGAACGTTCATGAAGCGCGACAGATTCGCGCCTTCGAGCTTGGCAGCGCCCTCGCCGTACCGCACGACCAGACCTTCGGAAGCTCGCTTGACCAGAACTTTTACGTACTCCCGGTCGTCTTTGATGTATTGCTGCGACTTGCCTTTTTTGATCGAGTACAGCGGCGGCTGCGCGATATAGACATTGTTGCGCTTGATGAGTTCCTGCATGTGGCGGAAAAAGAAGGTGAGCAGCAGGGTGCGGATGTGGCTTCCGTCCACGTCGGCGTCGGTCATTAGGATGACCTTGCCGTATCGCAGCTTGCTGGCGTCGAAATCTTCTTTCGAAATGCCGGTGCCGAGCGCCGTAATCATGGCGCGAATTTCTTCGTGTGCCAGCATCTTGTCGTAGCGGGCTTTTTCGACGTTGAGGATTTTGCCTTTCAACGGCAGGATGGCTTGGAAACGGCGGTCGCGTCCTTGTTTCGCTGTGCCGCCGGCGGATTCGCCTTCGACCAGGAATAGCTCGCAACGTTCTGGTTGTTTTTCGGAGCAGTCGGCCAGTTTGCCGGGAAGGCCTCCACCGTCGAGTGCACCCTTGCGGCGAGTCAGGTCGCGGGCTTTTCTTGCGGCTTCGCGGGCGCGGGCAGCGTCGATCGCTTTGTTGATGATCTTTCGTCCGACTGTCGGGTTCTGCTCGAGGTATGCGCCGAGGCGTTCGTTGACGAAGGCCTGCACCACGCCGGCGATGTCGGAGTTCAGCTTGCCCTTGGTCTGACCTTCGAATTGGGGTTGCGGGAGCTTTACGCTGATTACGGCTACTAGGCCCTCGCGCACGTCATCGCCAGTTAGATTTTCTTTTACGTCTTTGAACAGACCCATTTGCTGGCCCGCGTAATTGATGGTGCGGGTGAGCGATGTGCGGAAGCCGGAGAGGTGCGTGCCGCCGTCGACCGTGTTGATGTTATTGGCGAAACTGAAAACGGTTTCGGAGTAGCCGTCGTTGTATTGCAGGCCGATCTCCATCACTACGCCGTCGCGGTCGGCTTCCATGTAGATGGGTTTATCGTGCAGCACCTGTTTGCCGCGATTGAGGTGCTTGATGAATTCGGCGATGCCGCCGTTGTATTTGAAGTCGGCGGTCTTGGGCTCTCCCGTTTTCGCGTCGGTGGTGCGTTCGTCGGTGAGCGTGATCAGCAGGCCCTTGTTCAGGAAGGCGAGCTCACGCAGACGCTGCGACAGCGTGTCGAAGTTGTATTCGGTTACGGTGAGGATGCTCTTGTCTGGCAAGAAGTGAACTTTGGTTCCGCGCTTTTTGGTTGCGCCGGCTTTTTTCAGTTTGCTGGTGGGCTCGCCTTTGGAATAGGTTTGCTCCCAGGTGAATCCATCGCGCCAGATTTCCAGGTCAAGTTCCTCGCTGAGTGCGTTCACGCACGAGACGCCGACGCCATGCAATCCGCCGGAAACTTTGTAGGAGGAGGCGTCGAACTTGCCACCGGCGTGCAGTGTGGTCATCACGACTTGCGCAGCGGGAACTTTTTCTCCGTCGATGTCCATGGAATCGACGGGAATGCCGCGGCCGTTGTCGACGACGGTGATGGAGTTGTCGAGGTGAATGGCGACCTCGATTTTGTCGGCGTATCCGGCGAGGGCTTCGTCGACGGAGTTGTCGACGACTTCGTAGACCAGATGATGAAGTCCGATTTCGCCGGTCGAGCCGATGTACATTGCAGGACGCTTGCGGACGGCTTCCATGCCGCCCAACACTTTGATGGAATCAGCGGTGTAGTCGCCGTTGCCATTGACAGGGTTGGGTCCGCCGGCTCGATTCTTGGTGTCGACGATTGCTGTTGTGTTGACTTCTTTTGTCGCCATTCAGCTCCGGTGAGAAGGCCAGAATTGAGCTCTGGCCGGCGCGCATTTCCTGTGCCCCTAAAATGAGGTCAAATGACTGAAATTATTAACACTTACGGACACAGGATTTATAAGAAATTATACCATACTGCGGTTCATTCTCCGACCAGAATCGACCCGGTAACTGGCGATATTTGTGTCATTTAGGGAGGTACTCTAAAAGGCACTGCTATGATGTCCATTCGAGCGTCTTCGTACACTCACTTGTGTGCAGTGGGCGCTTCTTTACTGCCAAATTTTAAACCTTCCAGAAGGTCGTCCACTTCATCCTCGGTGCCGCCGATGAAGGTGAACGAGATCACGTAACCCTTCTCGATCACGGCCAGCGTGCTCTGGTGCATGGTCAGATTGCCCAGCGGTTTGCTGAAGTCGCCGCGCACCAGTTGCATGGTTCCCACCTGGAATTCGTATGGCTCGTTGACAACGGCTAGGCCCTTGGACTTGGTTACGGCGGTGAGCGGATCAAAATATTGTTCGGCGGTACGGAGGCCGGGGTAGGAAGATGTGGGTTCCGCTGCGATTACGACGGCGGAGTTTACCGAGTCCCCGGTGGCCTCGGGCGGACGCTCGAACGTGGCCAGGAGGAGGGATGATTTCGGGGGATCGGTTGAATCGTCTTCGGCCATCTCCTTGGTGCGATCCACCCATCCAAAGGGGAGTTTGTAGGCGAATCCGAAAGTGGGGTTGCGGTAGGTGTCGCCAGAGATGGCGCCGAGATCGAGAGTTGCTGCTCTTGCGCTCGTGGAGGGCTTGCTCGGCGCGGTGGGTTGCTTCGATGACTGCTGGGCCAGCGGGGCAGAGCTCAAAAGCGCGATGGCAAGGAGGCACGAGGCCACGTATTCACGGCATTTCATTCTCTTAAATGTCACAGGCCCGGCCCAGTGAAGAGTAAATTATGCGACTTCTCTTCCAACCTTCAGGCGTTTGAGGTTGCGATTGACTGTCTCCACATTAAATTGTTCTGGATCGAAGCCCTCGGGCAACCAGTTCCACCAGTGTTTATAGTCCGGATGCTTTGGGTCGAAGATAATTTCCAGCATTTCCTCATAGCCGTGCGGACCGCCAGAATCCTCCGGGGGACAAGAACGCGCCCCTTCGAGGCAGCCTGTCTGCTCCGGTGGCCCCTCGTGGATTTCTTTCACTCGTATTTCGCGTTCCCATCCGTCTCCCATGTCGTAGGTGTAGATGAAGCGCGCACCTTTGCGGGCAGTAATGTCCTGCAGCATCACGCGTTTTGCGTTGACGACTCTTTGCCCATAGTCAGCCCATTCGGAGACACCTTCGCCGTATTGCTCGCGTCCTACTTCGAAGAGATAGATATGGTAGTTTCCCCAGCCCATCACTTTTTGGAGAATGGCGTGCAGCTTTGCCAGGGTCACAGTTCCGGGCACGGCGAGCCGTCGCCAGATGGGCGGCTCAATTTCCAGTAGCTTGATGCTGAGTTGATAGTTCTTCACGCGATCTATTCGTTCGCGTTGGCCTTTCGGGTTTCTACAGAATTGGTTAGGCTGCTCTGCCCACCGTCACCGGTTGGGAGCAGTGAGCGCAACGCCTAGCGTCGATGGGAATTTCGCTCAGGCATTCGGGGCATTTCTTCGTGGTGGGATCGGCGGGCGCGGGGGCTTTGCGCATGCGTGCGACCAGGAGATTGACTGGTGTCACGACGAAGAAATACACAGCTGCTGCTACCAGGATGAAGGATACGGCAGCATTGATGAAGTCGCCGATGGCGAACATGCTGCCGTTGATGGTGAACTTTAGGGCAGAAAAGTCGGGCTTGCCGACAACTGCCGCGATTAGTGGGGTGAGCAGGTCTTTCGTGAAACCTGAGACCACCGAGGCAAACGCGGCTCCAATGACGACGCCGACTGCCATATCGATTACGTTGCCACGAAGGATGAACTGCTTGAATCCGCTGAGCATGGTCTACGCCCTCCTTAAGGGCATGGCCGCAACTCTACGGCGGATAACCGCTCCCGTCAAGGGAGAGACTCGCTCGACAGTCAGATTCGCATCGGCATCACGATGTAGCGGTACTTGTACTCTTCGCCTTCGGCGGGACGCATTTGTCCGGCTGATTGAGAGTCTTTGAATTCGAGTTTCACGTCGCCGCTGCCGGCCGCTTTGAGGAAATCGAGGAGATACTGGGCGTTGAAGCCAATCTGGATCACGTCGCCGTTGTAGTCGATTTCGAGCGAGTCTTCTGACTCGCCGGTTTCGGTCGAGGAAGCGGACAGTTTCAGCTCGCCTTTTTCCAGACGCATCTTTACGGCTCGCGAACGCTCGTCGGCGAACTGGGCCACTCGTGAGATGGCTGCCGTCAACTCCTCGCCATGCACGGTAATGCTCTTGTTGTTGTCCTTCGGCAGAACGGCTTCAAAATTAGGGAACTGGCCGGTGAGTTGACGCGAAGTCAATAGCCGCTGACCGATGCGGAAAAAGAGTGTGGACTCGTCTTTCGCGAATTCAATTTCCTCGGCGTCGGTGGCATCGAGCAACGACTTTAGCTCGTCCATGGCTTTCTTGGGAACGAGAGTCTTCATCTCGCCGGAGACACCGGCAAACTTCTCGGCACCGCGTTCGATGTGCGACAGGCGGTGTCCGTCGGTGGCAACCATGGTGATCGATTCTGGCTTCAGCACCATCAATGCCCCGTTCAACGTGTAGCGCGATTCTTCACTGGCAATGGCGAAGCCGGTTTTGGCAATCATGGACCGCAGCACCTGCGCCGGGATTTTCACCACTCCAGCAGTTGGGAACGTAGGCAGGCTGGGAAAGTTCGACCGTGCCATACCCACCATTTTTGTATTCGAGCGGCCACAGCGAATGCTGACCCAATGATTTTCCAGTAGTTTGATCGTGATGTCCGCGTCGGGCAGCAGCTTTACGTAGTCGTGCAGCTTACGCGCCGGAATCGTGCAGGCGCCTTCTTTCTTGACCTTGGCCACGCACGACGTACGCAGACTGAGATCCAGATCAGTGGCGGTGAGCGAAAGCTTGTCGCCGGCAGCTTCGAATAAATAGTTCGACAGGATCGGAATCGTGGTCTTGCGCTCGACCACGCCCTGGGTCGCCGTGAGTTCTCGCAAGAGTTCAAACTTGCTGACGGTAATCTCCATGGTGGTCGTTCCCGCCGCGGTTGCTATCGCTTCTACCGGCATAACCTGATGTCCCCCGGCCAAGTGGCGCTACTTTGAATACATCCCTTATATCAAAACAAAAAGAGCAGTAACAGCAGGTACGGAGAAAAAAGTAAAATTCCGACCAACCCCCGATTCATCCACCCAATTGCTCGGTTAGCTTATTGAGCAAGCGGTTCAGATCTTTGTCGGTTTTCCGTACGCCATCGATCTTCTCCACCGAGTGCAGAACGGTCGTATGGTGCTTGCCGCCAAACTGACGTCCAATTTCGGGCAGGGATGCTTCGGTCAGATGCTTGGCCAAGTACATAGCGATCTGCCGGGGATAGACGATGGCGCGCGAGTTGTTCTTCGCCTTGATCTCCACCAGGCGCAGCCCAAACTGCTCCGCGACGGATTTCTGGATCGACTCGATGGTGACCTTGCGGGCCTGGGAATCGATGAAATTCTTAAGCACCTGCTGGGTATAGGTTAGGGTGATCTCGGCCCCAATCAGCGAAGAGTGGGCGACTAGCCGGATGAGAGCGCCTTCCAGCTCGCGGACGTTGGAACGGATGTTGGAGGCGATGTACAGAGCTACGTCGGTTGGAAGAGTGACTTTTTCCTGCTCCGACTTTTTTTGCAGAATGGCCACCTTGGTCTCCAGATCGGGTGGCTGGATGTCGGCGATCAGGCCCCATTCGAAACGGCTGCGGAGGCGGTCTTCGATCTCGGCCAGCTCTTTGGGCGAGCGATCGCTGGCAATCACGATCTGCTTCATGGACTCGTGCAGCGCGTTGAATGTGTGGAAGAATTCTTCCTGGGTGCGCTCTTTCTGGGCCAGGAACTGGATGTCGTCGACCAGCAGCACGTCGACGTTGCGGAACTTGTCGCGGAAGCTGGTCATCTTGTCGTAGCGCAGCGAGTTGATCATCTCATTGGTGAACTTCTCGCTGGAGACGTAGCAGATGGTTAATTGGGGTTGCCGCTTGCTCACCTCGTGACCGATCGCCTGCATGAGGTGGGTCTTGCCCATACCGACGCCGCCGTACAAAAACAGCGGGTTATAAGCCTTCGAAGGACGTTCCGCAACCGCCTGACAGGCTGCGTGAGCAAACTGATTTCCGCTGCCGATGACGAATGCGTCGAAGGTATACCGCGGGTTGAGTTGCGCTGCTCCGTCCCAATCGAAGCGTGATTGTGAAGCGTGAGTGGCGGGAGGCGGGTAGGCAGTAAGGCCGCCGTCGTGGCGGACGGGCGTGGCGGCTGGATCGTCTCCCGGAGGAACGAATTTCACTTCCTGATACTCGAGGCCAAGATTGTCGAGCGCTTCCTGGATCAGGTCGGCGTACTTGTCGCCCACCTGGCAGAACTCGGCTTTGGGCACCCATACGAAGAGCGTGCCTCCACTCGAGTGACTGTAACGAGTGGGCTTCAACCAGGTGTCATAGGAATGCCGGTTGATCTTTTTTTCCAGCGCATCGAGAATGCGCAACCACGGATTGGGAGCAAGTGTTGGACTTGAAACCGACATAAGAAATTCTTAAATGGTACTGCCGCCCCAAGCGGGCGGTTTGACAATAAATGATTGCAGTAAGAAAGCGCTCATTTTCCAGCGCGAGCAAGCTCCGCACGGCGGGCCGATTTTGCTGGAGTGAGAAAAATTTTCAATGAGCAGGGACGGTCCGCATCGTAGCACAAAAAAAAACGCCTTGGTGAAAATCTTCGACAAAGTTTTCTTTAATTCTCCAATTCAAAACGCGAAAAAAAAAGTCTGTCAAGTGGCGACTTTGTAACTGCCGCGCACATGGTGCAGCACGTGGCGAAGTTTAACCCTTCGACAACGGCACGAGAAGCAATCTCAGCAGGTGAATTCACCAAGGTCCGGCTGTCGCGACGCCGTCCGGTTTGCCCGTCTGCCTTTGGCTCATTTATACTTCTCATTCGCCCTACAGCTATTATTGCACCGACTAACTGAATCAGGAGCAGCTAAGTTTCATGCCTAAGCGCACATTCCAACCTAACCGACGTCACCGCTCGAAGACGCACGGATTTCGTACCCGGATGAAGACCAAGAGCGGCCAAGCGGTGATCTCGCGCCGGCGCGCCAAGGGCCGCAAGCGAGTATCGGTGAAGCCCGGCTTCCGTGAGTAGCCGATTTCCTTTTCCGGAATTGACGGCAATTCCGCAACCTGAGTCTGGATCGTGAATGCTGTGAGCGGTCTCGCCCCGAACGGTCTCAACCTGTCCGGCCCGGGCAAGCGGGCCAAGTTCACAGGCAGCATGCGTCTGCTCCGGCACAGCGACTTTGAACGGGTATACAAAAAAGGCCGCCGTCACTTCGCGGCTCACATGACGGTGTTTTATCTGCCGCGGGAGCAGGGCGAGGGGCTACGCATCGGATTCACCGTCGGCAAGGTTCTCGGAGGAGCGGTCGAGCGCAATCGCATGAAGCGCCGATTGCGCGAGTCGGCTCGCTTGCGTTGGCCGGCAGCTTGTCTTCCGGCGGATGTGGTTATCAACCCTAAAAAGTCCCTGCTCAAACTCGAATTTGTCGAATTGGAGAATGAGATTGCCGGAGCTTTTGCGGTAATCCAAAATTCAGTGACGAAACAGACCAGGTAAGATCAACTTGTCGTCATCCCGAGCGAAGCGAGGGATCTGGGTTCTTGGCGTGGTCAGGGAAAACCTGGATTGCTGCGTCGCTTTCACTTCTCGGAATGACAGCGGACGGAAGAGGGATGGGGAAACGAGTGACCGCGGAATCGAAAACCGATGACTGAGATTCCCAAAACCGCCGTGTTGCTTCTGCTCCGCGGATACAAGTGGGCTTTATCGCCGCTCTTCTTGCCGGCATGCCGGTACGTGCCGACTTGCTCCGAGTACGCTATGGAAGCGGTAGATCGCTACGGAGTAGCGCGGGGCAGCATGATGGCAATCTGGCGAGTGCTGCGATGCCATCCCTTGGCGAAGGGCGGACTCGATCCCGTGGTCAAAACAAGAATGCCTTCAAGCGCGCAGCTTCATTGCCGTCGCGAAACCGAGCTTTGCAGTCATTGAGAAAGTAAATTTGGCAGAATTCCAAAATCCTCAGCAAGAACCAGGCATGGAGCGCCGGTTGCTCCTGGTCTTCGCGCTGACCTTTCTGGTCATCGTCCTGTTCCAACCGATACTCAAGAAGTACCTTCCCCAGTCGTCGACTGCGCCTGCACGGCAAACTCAGAACCAGGCTCAATCAGCGCCGCCGACCGCATCCGTCAACCAAGCTCAGGCAGCCCAACCAGCAACTCCGGTACTCAATGCGAGCGCCACCAAGCAAGCGACTTCCGAATCGGAAACTGTAGTTGAGAACGATCTATACCGCATCACGTTCACTAACCGCGGCGCCCAGGTCAAGTCCTGGATACTGAAGAAATTCACCGACGATAAGGAACAGCCGCTCGATCTGCTGAACCATCTCGCTGCAGAAAAGTACGGTTACCCGCTCTCCCTGTGGACTTACGATGAGACTCAGCGCAACAAGCTGAATTCCGCGCTGTACATCGTGACATCCGGTGCGGCGGGGACTGTCACGCACCTTGGCTCGGTCAGGGCGCAGGCTCCGGCCACTATCACGTTTGAATACGCTGACGGCGAAGTCGCGGTCCGGAAGAGTTTCGCTTTCGACCACACCTACGTAGTGCATGTTGAAACCTCAGTCGTGTCCAAGGGGATTCAAGTCCCGGCTTACCCTGCCTGGCCCGCTGGCTTCGGAGATGAGTCCTCTCTCGCCTCTTACGCCGCCAGCCAGATTCAGTATCAGTACAATGGCACCACTGAACGGTTGGCTATCAAGAAGATCAGCGGCGGCAACACCCTCCGCATACCGTTTAACTGGGCGGGAGTGACCGATCAGTATTTCGCTGCCGTTTTTCTTCCTGATGATTCGCAGAACTCCGCTTTGGTCACGCTGCGCAGCCCGCTGAATGTTCCCAAGAATCCAAAAAACCCGAACCCGCAGGATACCGCCCCCACGGAAGTGTTGGGAGCAGCTGTTGGCAACCCGGCCGGCTCGACCAATGCGCGCATGTTTGTTGGACCGAAGGCGCTGAAGACGCTGGAATCCGTCCAGGTGCCCACCATCGTCGGCGCCGACCCGGACTTGCGCTCGCTTATCAATTTCGGTTTTTTTGGCGTGATTGCCCGCCCACTTTTCTTGTGGCTGCGCTGGACCTACGACTTCATCCATAACTGGGGCTGGGCCATTTGCCTGCAGACTCTGATCATCAATCTGGCGCTGATGCCGCTGCGCATCTCCAGCATGAAATCCGCATTAAAAATGCAGAAGATTCAGCCGCAGATGAATTCGATCAAGGAAAAGTACAAGAAGTACGGCATGCGCGATCCCCGCCGCCAGGAAATGAACACGGAAATCGGCGAGCTCATGAAAAAAGAAGGCGTCAGCCCGGTCGGGGGCTGTTTGCCGCTGGTCATCCAGATGCCGTTCCTGTTCGCCTACTACAGCATGCTGGGCTCGGCGCTCGACCTTCGCCATGCCTCCTGGTTGTGGATCCACGATCTGTCGTCGGCCGATCCCTGGCACATACTGCCCATCGGCATTTTCATTACTATGCTGTTCATGCAGCGCATGACGCCGCAAGCCGGAATGGATCCCTCCCAGCAGAAACTGATGAATGTAATGATGCCGGTGATGATGGGATTCCTCAGCTGGAATTTCGCCTCCGGCTTGTGCCTGTACTGGGCTGAAGGAAACTTCATCGCCATCGCCCAACAGCTGGTCATGAACCGCACCAGCCTGGGCCGCGAAATGCGCGAAATGGCGGCCAAGCGAGCGAGGAAGAAAGACAAATGAAGCTGTCAGCCGTCAGCTATCAGCTTTCAGCCACGCGATAAGCTGACAGCTGAGAGCTGAAAGCTGAGAGCTGTTTTATGCCCATTCCTGACAAAATCGCATCTGCAAAGAAAATCGACGCACTGCTGCGCGTCGTCGTTACCCACGGCGGTCTCCACCTCAAATACCGCATCACCGTGGATCCTCCGCTCTCCGAGGAGCGCGATTGGGAGCGGCCAGAAATTCTGGTCGAGCTTTCGGGGCCTGACTCAACTTTGGTTTTAGAGCGGGGTGGCGAATTGCTGCGCGCCATCGAAACGCTCGCAATTGAGATGCTCCGCCTGCCTGGCAATGAGCATGAGAAGGTCTGCTTCGACTGCATGAATCAGCGTGCCCTGCGGCTGGAGGAGCTTCGACTTGCCGCCGGTGTGGCCGCGGAGAGAGTCCGCAAAACAAATATGCCGTACGAATTCGCGCCCATGTCTTCGCGCGAGCGTCGCATTGTTCACCTGGCGTTGCGCGATCACGCCGATCTGCACACTGAGAGTCAGGGCGAAGGCGGCCGTCGTTGCCTCGTTGTTTACCCCAAAAACTACAAGCCCGCAAACAAAACCGCACCGCGAAGTATCCCGTAATCCGAGTTACTGAATAGCGGGTCAACGAATAAAACCGACTACAATCTATCGGTGAATCTCGATGACACGATCGTCGCCATCGCCACTCCACCCGGGCGCGGTGGCATCGGCGTGATTCGCCTAGCCGGTCCAGAAGCAAAGAAGATTGCTTTACCAATGTTGCGGCTGAAACACGATCTCGATCCCGGTCGCGCAGTATTCGGAGAACTGGTCGACCCCGCCAACTTTTGTGTGGGGACGGATCTCCGACCCGTCCATGCCGAGCAAAGCTCGGCAGTTTCAAACCGCATCGACGAAGCCGTCGTCACCTACTTCGCCAAGCCTCACTCCTACACCACCGACGACATTGTAGAAATCTCCGCCCACGGATCCCCCGTAGTCCTGCATCACGTCGTCGAGCTGGCCATGGCACACGGGGCGCGTCTCGCCGAGCCTGGCGAGTTCACCATGCGCGCCTTCCTCAATGGACGGATCGATCTCACCCAAGCCGAAGCTGTCCGCGATCTAATCGACTCACAGACTCTGTATCAGGCCAAGATTGCAGCTCAGCAACTGGAAGGTGCGCTGTCGCGTCGGCTACAACCAATCAAACAAAAACTGGTTGAGCTGATCGCAACCCTCGAAGCTGGCATCGATTTTGCCGAAGATGATATCTCGGTTCTCCCTGCGGATCAGATTCTCCAGCGCATTGCTGTAGTTCGCACGCCGCTCGAAGAACTTGCCGCCTCGTTCGCTTACGGAAAGATCGTTCACGAAGGTCTGACGCTTGCCATCGTGGGCCGGCCGAACGTTGGCAAATCGAGTTTGTTTAACTGTCTGGTAGAGCGTGAGCGCGCCATCGTAACCGCGACCCCCGGCACCACTCGAGATCTGGTCACGGAGTCTGTCGCCATCGGAGGAATCCCGGTCAAACTCGTGGACACCGCGGGCATTCGCCGCGCCCTCGATGAGGCCGAAAGCATTGGCATCCGAAAATCCGCGGAGGCTCTCGCCGACGCCGATCTCGTCCTCGTCGTACTTGATTCTTCGCAGGCGCTCGCCGATGAAGATAACGAACTCTTAGATCAAGTTGCAAGGCGGCCAGCGATTGTCGTGGAGAACAAGGCCGACCTCGCGGGCGAGCACAGAGACCACGTGGAAACAGTCACCCTCGGTTGTCGGGCCGAGCGATGCTGGACAGATCAGAAAGGTCAAAACCCCAGCGCCGAAGGCCAGACGGAGGTCCCAGCGCGAGTACGAACTTCGGCAACCACGGGAGAAGGAATTCCCGAGTTGCGAGAGGAAATCCTGCGTCAGGTCGGCGGAGAAGCCGGAGTCCAGGCGGAAACTGGATTCCTCACCAACCTGCGCCATCAAGAACGGGTGCGAGAAGCACTGACAGCACTAGCCGCCGCGAAAGTCGCAGTCGGGAATAAAATCCCCCACGAAATGGTCCTGCTTGATTTCTACAACGCCTTGCGTCCGCTCGATGAGATCACAGGAACCACTACTAACGACGACATCCTCAATCTCATCTTCAGCACGTTTTGCGTTGGAAAATAGTTTATTTCAGGACTGTTTGTTCATGCCGCCGAAACGGGTCAAGATGGCGCGTGAACCGATCGGCACTTCTGATTTGGCTCTTGCCAGAGATTCAATTGACAACCGCCCCAACCTGAAGTAAAAAACCTTCACTCGACCTTCATTGCGCTTGCGGGATTTTACGCCCAGGCCGAACCCTGTCAAAAATCAACCCAGTTGAGACAACACATTCGAAAGGGGTGTTGACCGGTGAGTGAGAAAGAATTCGAAAGCTGGCAAGCTTACGTATCCCGCAGACGCTTCTTGCAGACCGTCGGCATGGCGGGCATGGCCCGCTTGGCCGCGCCCCTACTAATTGGTTCGGAGCACGCGAAAGCCGAAGAGTCAGCCCACGACCCAACTTCAAGCCTTCGACATATCATCGTTTCGTGTCAGGAGAACCATTCTCTCGACCATTATTACGGTTTCTATTCGGGTATCAAAAACTATGGCGTGCCGCCAGGATGGAAGGATCACATCAAGCCTTACCATTTCAAAACGCTCCACCCTCCGGACCCATTGCACAGCTGGGACGACACCCATACCGAGTGGGATCACGGCAAAATGGATGGGTTTTACAAAGCTGACGGGAAAATTCCGCTCGGCTATTATCTGCAGCATGATCTGCCAGGCTACTGTTCGCTCTTGCCCCAGTTCACTTTGTGTGTGAAGTATTTTTGCGGAGTCCTCAGTTGCACCAATCCGAACCGATTGGTTCTTTATGCGGGCACCTGTGGCGGTTGTACCACCAATAACATACACAACGGCCAACTGAACTATCCCTGCATTGCCGATTTGCTGCAGGAAAATGGAATCTCCTTCAAGAACTACAACTGCCATTGCCCGAACGACTATACGAAGGTCGCTCTATTCCAGAAGTGGAATGGCAATCCTGAACTGAATCACACCCAGGAACAGTTCTTTGGCGATTGCAGGAATGGCACGCTGCCACAAGTTTCATTCATCTCCACCGCCTCGCCGTATGACGAGCATCCTAATTCAGACATCCAGACGGGCATGACTCTGCAGATGGAACTGATCAACGCGGTCATGAATTCGCCGCTCTGGAGCAACACGGTCTTCTTGCTGACCTATGACGAAGGAGGAGGCTTCTTCGATCACGTCGCCCCGCCGGTCATCGACGCCTATGGTCCTGGAATCCGGGTGCCGATGCTGGTGATCTCGCCGCTGGCCAAGCCGGGACATTTGGACCCGACGATCTATGATCACGGGTCCGTGTTGAAGCTCATCGAAAGGGTGTTCAAGCTGCCGACTCTGGCGTCGATCAACCACCGCTTCGACCACCACACGCCTGGCAATCCGCCCGGAGGCAACGATGCTGCCCATGGCAAGAAATATGGCCCGCCAGCGCCCCCGCGCGATGGTAGCAAAGTGACCGGTGACTTGAGCAATGCATTCCGTTAACCAGCGACGGGTTCACCATGTTCTGCATTGGTAAATAGCGGCGGCGTCTCCGATAGGTACACTTGCGAAAGAACCGGGGACCGCAACAGCGGCCGTGATCTGACTCGCTGCACAGAGGGCGTCAGGACCTAAGAATCAAATAATGATGAGAGGGCTCCCAAAGCTTCTTGCGACCGTTCTCTTCCTGGGCGCAATGGGTAGCGCTCAGGTAGCTCCGTACGCAGGTGGCGGAATCGGCATTAACGGCCTGAGTTTTCAGTCGCCCTATTACAATGCCGACGCTGGCATCGATTGGGGCGATCTTCAGCCTATATTTTTGGAGGCCGAGGCTGGGGCCGATACCGCGAACCCAAAGCCCCTCAACAATGGCTACACGATTCGCGTTCATGGCGTAGTGATGGTGCGGGCGACGCCACACTGGCGCTTTGGAGGCGGGGTTCATTTCAGCGATCTGTTTTCGTCCAAGTACAACAGCAATTCCACCTGGCCTACCTTGGGCGCCATGTTTGAGCGGGATTGGTTTCGGCTCAATGCACAATATCTGATTCCCACCACTACCGACTACACTTTGAACGGACCGCTGTTCGATATCCGGATGCACTTAAAACAGAGATTTTACTTCCGTGAGCGGGTCGGGATTTACGCATACCGCAATCCCAATGAGGCGAGCCCTGCTCATCATGTCAGTGCAGTCGTGGACTTCGGAGTCTTGTACGTGTTTCGCGGCTGTGGAAAAAACTGTCAGTAGATTGCGTTTGACACAGGTAGGCCCGGACGCCCACGTCCGGGCGGCCGAGCGAAGCTCGACAGGCTTTGCCTCATTGCGCAGAGCGGCGTTCGTAACCTCGTAGTGACATGCGGGAACTCCGCTCCGCAAGGACGGGTCTAAGAACCGTCCCCACACACTGTTCCCACAAATAGGAGTCTCTGCCGATCGTCAGTTGGCCAGCGTTTTCTCAATGGCGCTGCGGAGGTCTTCGTATTCCATCAGACCCGGATGGTATAGCGCTACGTGGCTCTTACGGTCGACCAGAACCAGCGTCGGCGTGGTACTGGCGCCGTAGTTGGTGAAGTTGGCTTTGCTGATGGGAACGGGAACGCTTTGTAGTCCAGGATAGTAGTGTTCCCAGACTTGTCCGATGTAGGCGATCTCATCCTTAGGCTTCGCATCCTCTCCCTTGGCCGCGTACCCGTACAGCTGGGTAGGAGCGAGAATGGTTAGACCTGTCGGCGCGAACTCAGAACTGAGGCGGGAGATGATCGGGCCCTCATATTTGCAGTCTCCGCACCAGTGAGCCCAGAAAAATAGAAGCACCGGAGAACCTTTGAGTTGGCTCAGCGGCACCGGGCGTGTTCCCAGATACTCCGAAGTACTAAGCGGCGGGGCGGGCTGGCTGGTGAGGCTGAGCAAGTTCAGATTCTTGTGCAAGCGTGGGCTGATCGAAGTATTTCCGTATGACGCTAGAGCGTGCCGCAGCAGGGCGGCAGCTTGGGCGTTCAGGCCATGACCGGCCAGTACCTGCGCTTGAACCTCCAGAGCAGCTCCGAGAGCGATGGGCAGATGCGGTTCGGCGTCGAGGGATCGCTTCTGAAGCAACTGGCGGGCTAGCGTCTCGGTCTGCTTGGCCGCGCTGTCAGCTTGTTGGAGTTGGTTGGCATCCAACGCGGCGCGCGCCGTCCACGAGAGAGCTTCAAGGTACTCCGCATCGACGCCGTGCTGGGCGCGGTAGGTTTGCAGTTGAGAATCAGCGGCGGCGAAATTCCTTTGAGCGAGCGCGGTACGAACGTCATCGATAATATCGGCGAAGGCGAGAGATGAGAGTAGAAGCAGAATTGCAAAACGGCGAAGACGCATGTCTTCATGATGCAGCGAAGGTGGAAAAGTTTCCAGCGCAGAGCCTGGACGCGTCCGCTAACACCTCTAACATGATAATAAATCATCTACTTACGCTATGACTGGTGAAATAATTTGGCAATGTTGAGAATATCTGAGGTACAATCCTGCTGCGTTTGATCTTTGCAGTTTTCAGCAACTCCCGCGACAGCGTGACCTGCCTGAATAAGTTTCTGCGATGGACACAGCGCATATCTAACAAAAAGGAATCGAGCAACACCATGGAAACAGGAACAGTAAAGTGGTTTAACGATGCCAAAGGCTATGGGTTTATCAGCCGTCAGAGCGGCGAGGATGTGTTCGTACACTTCTCGGCCATTCAGGCGGGCGGATTCCGCAGTCTACAGGAAGGCCAGCAGGTGCAGTTTGACGTGGTCAAGGGCCCCAAGGGGTGGCAAGCCGAGAATGTGAAGCCGGTATAAACCACTTACAAATCTTCGAAGACGGGCGGCTCACCCAAGCCGCCCCTTGTTTTGCTAGGACTTTCTTCTCCCGCAGCACGACACCATTGACAGGGGTGTTCGTCTGTAATAAGTTCTGAGTCGCGCTACTCAACTGATGTGTGGCGCCTTAATCCTCCCCCCATTTTCAACGGCTCGGCCGTTGAATTCTCCTCATTGCGCGGGAGCCACAGAGTATTGTGTTTCGGCTTCCTTGAGTCCACCGGCAACAGATGGCGCTTGAAGGTTCGTCGCCTGTCACCGGAAGTGGAGAATCAGAACGCGATCCAGTCCGGGGGGACACATGAAGTGCTTGCCAAGACCGTCGTGCCTGCTTTCTTTTGTCGCGATTGTTGCCTGGTGCACCGGTAACGCGCTCGCTCAACAATATATTTTCACTAACGACAACGTCGCAAATAGTGCCAACAGCACGACCGCTTTAACGGTCAGCGGAAAGGGCGCGGTGAAGGTACTCAAGACTTACCCGACCGGCGGGAAGAGCGCGGGCAACGGTTACTTCGCGCTGTCTCCGGTAACTTCTGCCAAAACCAGGCTGGGGACGTGTCTGTTCGTTTCCAATGGGGGAGACAGCACGATTGCGGCGTTTCAGATGAACCTGTTCGACGGAGGTTTGACGGCGGTTCACGGTTCTCCTTTCTCGGACGGAGTTAACGGGGCACAGCGCCTCGGCATGGGACTCGCTGCCGGTGGCTCTGTTCTATTCGCGGGCAACACCGTCAACAACAGCATCTCGGTATTACGAATCAGCTCCCGTTGTTCGCTTAAACTTCTCAAGCAGGTGACCGTTCCCGGGCCGCCGGCGGGCATGAAAGTCACGCCGGATGGGGCATTCTTGATCGTCGCCTACATTGGACAGGTCGATTCCTTCAAGGTTGATGCCAGAACGGGCGATCTCACCGAACTCGGCCCATTCACCCCGAAGGGGTCCGCCGCGGGCGTCGATATCAGTTGCGATGGCACCACCGCATACTTCGGGGACACGGCGTCTGGCACGCAGGTGGAGGTGTTCAGTATCAGCTCGAGCGGCGAACTGAAGGAGTTGAACAACTTCACCAACAAAAACGGCGAGAGTTCCAACAACGTAATACTCAGCTTGGATGGAAAGCACCTGTACGTAAGCAACACCATGTCGAACCAGATCACCACTCTTTCCGTCGGTTCCAATGGAGCTCTCACGTACGACAGCACGCTGAAACTGAACAAGGCAGGCGTGTACGCACTGGGCCTCGCCACCGGGACTGGTCTGGATCTTTTTGTGTCCGAGCAGAACACTTCCGAGTCGATCGGCGTTTTGACCGCGAAGAGAGGCGCCTTGAAGGAAGTTCCCGGTTCCCCGTTCAAGGTGATCAAGAATGGTTCTGATCCGGCTGGGCTGACCGCAGTGCCCAAGGCCTGCAACTAGAAACCGGTTTCATCGGCTACGGCTGTGCGTCGCGAATAAGCACGACATCCGAATCAGTATGCCCGCGGATCACGCCAAACGCGCTGCCGTCGAAGGACCAGTGAAAGTCGATGATGTGTTCCGACTTGAAGTCGGTGATTTGTTTTCCCGGAGAACCATCAAGCGGTTGCATCCAGAGATCGTCAACTCCGCCATGGCGGAATGGATAAACGATGGCGTTGGCATCGCGCGAGAAACGGATGGGGCCACTGCGTGGACGTTCGAAAACCAGAGTCTTCAAGACTTGATTGGAATCCAACGAAACCAGCATCAGCTTCTCTATGTGGTCGTCGAGATGCGCAAAGGAAGCATGAGCGATAGTCTTTGAGTCAAGAGAGATATCGAAGGCAGCTGTGAGTTGCTCTGAGATTGGTTCGGGTTTCCCGCCATCGACTGGCACCTTCATCATCCGGCCGCCATGTACTACGTCCTGATAAAGCACCCAGCGCCCATCCGGGGAACAAACCGGATTTTGGTCCACCATGCCGTCGGAAAGGCGCTTGAGGTTTCCCCCGGAAGCGTCCGTACGCCAGATGTTCATCGCCTTGTTTCCCTTGCTGAATACGCCACTAAATACCACATAACGTCCGTCGGCGCATGCGGAGGCACTGTCGACGCGGGCCCCGGTCTGCACAAATAGCATGGTCTTGCTGCCTGACTCAGGATTGAGCAGTGCCAGACCCGAATCTCTGTCTGATGCCACAACCAGCTGACCGTCGCGCGTCCAACCGAAACTGGAGACGGGCGCACCCAAAGTAACCCGCCGTGCTTGGCTGATATTCAAAGATCCAGCCGGCATCGTAAAGAGGTCGTAGCGGGGCTGGCTCAAGACGCTGACCAATGCGCGTCCGTCCCCATCCACGCTAGGTTCGGAGTAGCTGTTAGTATCGCGGGTTACGTTATGCAACTTCCCATCGGGATAAGAAACGAAAACGATTTGCCTGTGGCCCAGGCTGGACTGAGCAAGCAGGCCACTCGCATCCGGCATCCACACGGGGCGCTGTACGAAGTCCGAAGTGGAGGTGAAGAACAATCTCTCTTTGCCGCTGGCTACATCGAGAGCTGTTAAGCCGCTGAAAGCGTCGCCAGGTTGAAGCACCATGCAGACGATCGCCTTGCCATCTGGAGCCCATGCCGGATCTTGCAATCCACCGCTGACGGGACGGTTGTCCAGGACCTTCTCCTCGCCGCCTTCAACCGGAAAAAGCAAGAGGCGCTCCTTTCCAGGTTCTGGATTGTTGAGACGAAAGTAGGCGATCTGCCGTCCGTCGGGCGAGAAGGTGATGTTGGAATCAATGTCGGTGACCAGCTTCTGCGGAGTGCCCCCGAGCACCGGGGCCCGATAGAGATATTTCAACTCTTCGCTACCCGGTTCACTGCGCGCGAAGTAGAGGTAGTTGCCGTCGGGAGAAAAGCGAACATGCGCGTACTCTACTTCCGCAGGGGGAATTACCTGAGTATCGCTGTTGGTGGGAAGGTTCCGCAGCCACAGACTTTCCTGGCCGGCGTCCCGCACAACATTCAGAATGTATTTACCATCCGGAGAAATCGCCACCAGCGCGGCCTTCCCGGTTTCCGTAACTTTGGTGATGGATATATTCTCGAAAGGAACGTGACGGTTGCGATTCAACAGAGCGTAAATACCATAGCCCGCAGCAGCGACGAGCATGATAACAATGAGCGTCGCTACGCCGGCTCCGAGCTTGTGCTCGCGCGCAGCGGTGATCACGGCTGAGCTGCTCGAGGATTGCCGAGAAGACGAAACTGGCGGAACGGCCACGGCGGCGGACGAATCAAGAACCGTTTGCGCAATCTTGTGTCCGGATTCCGTGTCCCGCTTAAGTCGTTTCAGAGCACCGCGTAAATCAGCCGCAGATTGATAACGCAGATCCCGATCTTTCTCTAGCAGTCTGTCGATGAGTTCCTGAAGTCTGGGCGGGATCTGGGAATTAAGTTGCACCGCAGGGACGGGATCGCGTTCCAGGATGGCGTTGAAAATCACAGCCGACGTATTGCCAGAAAAAGGCAGACGTCCAGTAGCCATCTGATAAATCACGGTGCCTAAAGAGAAAAGATCGGTGCGGGCATCGAGTACTTCGCCGCGAGCCTGCTCCGGCGACATAAAAGCCACGGTTCCGACTGTGCTGCCGGGGCTCGTAAGACTCGCGGTGCGGAGACCATCCTGTGTGGCGTCAATTGATTCGGTAGCCTTTTCTGCTGCGCGCGTCACCTTAGCGAGGCCGAAGTCCAGAACTTTTACCTGCCCTCGTTGGGTGATGAAGATGTTCGCCGGCTTGATGTCGCGATGGACGATCCCCTTGATGTGCGCGGCATCGAGGGCATCCGCCAATTGAATGCTCACGTCAAGCAGCCGGTCCAGCGGCAAGGGTCCGCTGTGCAATTTGATGTCGAGCCCCTGACCCTCGACCAACTCCATCGAGATAAAGGATTGGTCGCCGTCATTTTCCACCGCGTAAATGGTGCAGATGTTGGGGTGATTCAAGGCCGACGCAGCCCGAGCTTCGAGCAGGAAGCGGTCCAGAGCAGAAGCGTCGCGGGCCAGCTCTGGCGGAAGAAATTTGAGAGCCACGCGGCGGCCGAGGGTAAGATCCTGGGCTTCGTAAACCACACCCATCCCACCGCTGCCCAAGCGGCCGGTGATGCGGTAATGCGAGATGGTTTGGCCAATCATGAGAAGAAATCAAAGATCTGCCACAAAACCGATCTTAAGGTTGCGTGCGCGAGGGAGTCAAACGTGAGACAGCAGTCCCGGTAAAGCGATGGAAACGTAGCCCAGGATACCTGATCTGCGGCCGCCGGGTAACCAGGCACGCCTCGGAACCCGCGCCGGGACTCGACTAGGAGGCGTGTTCGACTTCCGCCATGGTATTGAAGAAACGGAAAAAGTTATCCACGCGAGTAACCTGAAGCGCATTGTGGATGCGATCGCTAACACCAACAAGATAGAGACTGTGTCCGTCTTTTTGGTGCGTAACGTAGGCACCCACTAGCGCTCCAATGCCGGCGGAATCCACATACGGCACCTTTGTGAAGTCGATGATAAGAGTGCGCGAATTGTTTGCTCGCACCTTTGCTTGAAAATCAAATAGGGTCGAGATGACGAGTGGACCGCTAAGGCGCAGGACGCGTTGTCCATCCTTTGGGCCGAGGGTATCCTCAATGAGAAGGGGCTCTTGTAGCATTGCGAGATATTAGTGCCGAAGTTCCAAATCGATTGTTAAACGACTGTTAATTCTAGAGCATGCGTCAGGAGTGGCGCTTGATCTTTCGGTGCTACATAATGCTAAAGAGGATCCATCGAGGAGGAACGCGCACATGGCATTGAAGGTTGGCGATCAGGCACCTGATTTTGAATTGCCAGCAGTCGAAGGTGAGCAGCGGCTGAAGGTCAAGCTCAGCGATTTTCGTGGGATGAAGAATGTGCTAGTGGCATTTCATCCGCTGAATTGGACCCCGACTTGAGGGGAACAGTTGCCGGCGTTCGACTCGGATCGCGAGAAGTTCGCCGCGCTCAATGCCCAGGTTCTGGACATCAGCACAGACTCGATTTACAGCCATCTTGCCTGGCAGAAGCATGAGATTGGAACCATGCACTTCCCCATGTGTTCGGATTTCTACCCCCACGCCGCAGCGACGCAAGCATTCGGCATTATGCGGGAAGGGCCGCCACTCCCTGGGATCAGCGAGAGAGCAGTATTCATCGTGGACAAAAACCGAAAGATCGTATTTGCGAAGGTCTATCCGCTGGACAAGACGCCAGACAACGCCGAGTTGTTGGCAGTATTGAAAGGTTTAAGGTAGGTCGAGTGAAGGCGCGAGCGTCTCGCTCGTGCAGGGCGCGTCTACGGGCGTGGGTTTGGCGTCTCGAAGCGACTCCGAACCTTCAGGTATGTCTCCGCAAGGGTATTGCGATGCCGCGCACGAGCGAAGACGCTCGCGCCTACAATTACAATAAAGCGTCGAGCATCGACCTATCGTCGCCGGCGAACCTGATCTGAAATAACTGTTTCACTTCGTTGGTTTCGGCGAAGGCGCCTTTCCTATCGTCGCGATATTCTCCAGATACGCGCCGTCGTCTCCCATTACGATTTCCGCCTTGATCTGGTCTCCGGGCGCCAACTTCTCGAGCACGCCAGCATCCTTCACCTGGTAGGGCATTGTCATCGCAGCCATGAAGCCGGGAATTTCGTCGCCATCGACATTGATCACGTGGCTCGATTTGTCGATAGATACCACCCTCCCGGTCAATTTGTACCGCTTCAGGGTTGTGTCTTTCGCCTCCGTCGCTGCTGGATTGTCACCCTCTTTGGCAGCCGAGGGTTGAACGCTATGGGATGGTCCGCAAGCGGCTAAGACGATCGAGCCAATGGAAACAACCGCACCAAGAATTATTGCGCGTGTCCGATATTGCCTATCGAATGAATGGCCCACTGTTCTTCTCCTTTACTATGGCTACCGGCGAGTTGCCGCGGCCAAAACGATCTCTGCTAATAATGAAAGCGGTAGCGAAACTCGGCGTAAATCTCTCGTGGCTCGTTCCAGTGAAATCCGCCGAACGTCACGCTGTTGTCCAGGAGGACGCGGCGATTCCCCACATTCAGAGCAGTCACGGAAACACTGTACTTCTCCCCGAAGCTCTTCCCGAGAGAAAGATCAAACGTGGTGTGCCCCGGCAGATAGTCTCCGGGATATTGCGCGTTGGGAAACCCGTTGTGGAATCCCGAGCCGTAGTACACATTCGTCGAAGCGTATGCCTGCCAGGGGAGAGTCGCAGTGAAACCCAGGTTTAGAGTGTTTCTCTGATCGTGGTCAACGGGCCCATATCCCGGCGGCGGATACTGCGAGCATATTGGCATCGCAGGAGGACAGATTAAGCCTCCGGTAATGGGAGAGGTAGCTTTCGCGATTTGATTCGCATAGGCCAGGTGGAACTGGCCGCGCCGCCAGAGGCGGGGGGAGCGCAGCGTGAGTTCCCAACTTTGAATCAAGGCGGCATCCCACGTGATCGGCCAGAAGAGATTGGATGCTCCAATATTGTTATGATCCAGCCAATTCTGTGCTCGCGTTTGAAAATTATCTGCATCAAGAGCCCATCCGCGAAATGGAATCGTAACTCCAAACTGATACTCTTCATCCCGCTCCCCATGGAGGGGAGCGAATGCAAAACCTTGGCTATTGGCAAAACCGGCCAACGAGCCTGTGGCCGTCAGCAGTGGCGGCGGCTGGTAAAAATGCCCATAGAACGCACGAAGCACCCAGTTTATGCGCGGAACCTTTACGGCAATACCGACGCGCGGGTCCACTTCATTCTCCACAATATCTGCCGTAAAGTGCGATTGGCGAAAGCCAGCGATTAAAGTCAGCCATGGGCTCACCTTGAATTTGTCGCTGACGAACATCTCTTCGAGTCCTCCCGTGAGGGAGGCCGATGAGGGCGGAAAGTTCTGACTGCCATCCGTAAATTGATTATTAAAGTAGTTGCTCTGGCGCTGACCGAATCCGTACACTCCTGCTTGAATGTCATTTTTCCAAACGTTGGCGTTAACGCTGGCCTGTAACCCGCCATAATTGGAAGTCTGATCCACATTGCTGGCCACCGGATAATCGTCGGGTGAAGCCTGATAGCTGGCTTTGGTGTAGTGATAGAAAGGCGAAACCGTCAGTAGCAGATTTGGATCGAATGTGTGGATCCAAGAAAATGCAACATAGCCGTCGGTTTCGTGTTCGCCGTCACGAAGACCGTAACTGGGGGCCGCACCCGCAGCGACAAGTTGCTGATTTCCGATTGAGTTGGGATCCGGGTCGTAGGGGATCTGGTAATAATCCTGCCGCAGCGAGGTCACCAGTCGAAGTTGGTTCTGAGGGCTGGGGTTGTATATGAACGACGCGAATCCCCCATAGCCGTTCTCGGCGTCGTGAAAGACTTGTTCAATCGGCGCCTGGAGGCCGTAGTTTGACCGGTTTCCATTCAAGCTTGCATAGTAAGCGAATCGCTCGGTGTGCCCACCAAAATTGATTTGTTCGTTTGTTTGATACCAGTTCCCGAGGCTTAGAACCAGCTCCGCCTCATTGTTCCTCTCGAACCCGGTTCGCGGAACGATGTTGAAAATGCCGTAGGTGCGGTCCCCATAGCCGGCCTCATAGCTTCCTCTCTGAATCTCCAGATAGTCGATGTCTTTCGGGTCGATCTGTGGACCCAGATTGGTGGCGATATTCGTGTTGGGTATGGGGACGCCGTCAATGAGCCAGTTGACTTGGTGCCCTCCGCGCACATGCAACATGTCGTGAGTGACATAAGCAGCCGGCACGTAGTCGGTGATCATCTGCAACGCGTTGGTGCGGTCGGCGCCAGGCGTCTCGCGGATGTTTTCACGGTTCACCGTCGTGGTCGGCGTGACTGTGTCGACCGGCGCATCCACCGGAGTCTCTGACACGATGACACTTTCCTTGGCGCCTGCAATCGTCAGCTCGAAATGCAAGACCGGGCTGGTGTCCGATTCAACGATCACATCTTGATGAACTTCCTGGAAGCCTTTCGCCGTAACTGTCGCTGTGTAATTTCCGATTGGAACCGTACTGAATTCGAATCCTCCGCCGTCGCGCGAATCCTGGGAACGGGTCCAGTCCGAGTTTTGCGCCTTCAACGTGACGAGTGCGCCTTGAATCGGACGATGCTGCGGATCATGAATGATGCCCCGAACCGAACCGAAAATCGTGGCGAAAGCGGTAGCAGCAAGAAGGAACAGCGTGCCAACATAGAAACCAGAAGCTACGCGCATAAGATCTCCAAAGACGGGCTGACGCTCGACCCAGTCCGAACAGTGCAAGAAGCGCGGGAAGGTATCGGAGCGCTCTCGCGTTGCTGTGGGGAGGGCACGAGTTCACTCGTGCCGAAACGCGGCGAACGAAGGCAAGGCTTCAACCGTTGGGTGTCATTTCTTCCCCGCAGCGGTTTCGGCGGCACCTTCTAAATCAGCCGATGGAGAACTGCGGAGGGGCGCGACCAGAGTGCGCGTGGTTGACCGATGAGGCGAAGCGAATCGGTTGTCTCTCAGACTGCAGAACCGTTGACGCCGGCGTCAGTTGAGCACAAGTCTTGGGAGTTAGATGTGCCACCCTGGAAACAGTCAGCGGGCGGCAACAGTCGTGTTGGCAACACCCCGGAGGAGACTGAAACTGGGCATCGTTGGAAGGACGGCCATGCATCGGCTTCCGCAAACAACATGCGTGCGGCGGCGCGGCTGAAATCGCCAGAGCCACGGGCACGAAAATGCCCGTCAGCAGAAGAACCAGCAACAATCTGGCGGTGGCACGATGCATAAGCTTCAAAACCTGCTTAGACGATCAAAACGAGAAATCAGCTTCAGCGCGAGAAACAGTTTACAACGACAAACGAAAAAAGACGTCACCACATTGTCAAATCCTTAACGAACTCTAACGCCCCAAGATACAGCCGGAGATCCCGCTATTTCATCAATACCAACGGCCGCCACCGGTGAAAAGTATAGCGAGGTTCATCATCACGATCATCAAGTCATGGTGCCAGCCGTAGGTTTTCTCGCCCCGGAAACCGGTATGCCACATGAAGATTTCTTGTAAATGACGCCCACCATGATCAGAATCAATCCCAGCCCAGCCAATTGAGTAAGCACAAAAAAAGCCACGCCCCAATCCCCCCGCCAATTCCGCCACTCCGAGAAAAACCGTAAAGCCCTTGCTCATGCCGATGCTCTTGCTTCTCTCCTCCGACTTCGTAGCATGGCTCGAGCCGCTGCTCACGAAGACGACCGTAACCATGAGTTTGAGCGCAAGTAATCCGAAGTCGGTGAATCAAGCGAACTGAGGAAACATTTCATCTTCCTTGTTGGTTGAAGGATGATGAAGGTTGCAGAAACCAGCCGACGACGCTACGCCTTGCCATGAAGCTTGGCCCACCACCATCGCACGCCGACAAACAGAAAACGCCAGTCATGAAAGAACTCAGGCTCTTTGCGCTCAAAAGCGTGGCCGATAAATTGAAGCGTCCATCCCAAAAGAAAAAGTCCAAGCCCATAAAGCCACAACCGGTGAATGAAGATTCCGGCGACGAAGAGGGCGAGCGAAATTAGAATGAGGGGTATTCCCAGGGTGTGGCACACCCGGTTCACGGGATGCTGATGGCTGCCCGCATATTGCGCGATCCATTGTTCGTTCGTGCGTCCGCCCAGCATAGCGATTCGATGATACACGGTCACGCCAGAAAACTGGTACACCTGATGCACAGGTTGAGAGCCCCAGTGCAAGCGTGTTAGCATCCTAGGTTTTGGGCAGGCTGCTTGACGTTGGCCTATAGATATCCTCTAATTTGTTCTTTATGGGCCCGCCGTAGTCAAAGATTTCGCAGACCATAAGATTGCCGGGTTTTGTTCGACCGGGCAGCCGCCTGCGGCTGTCCCACGCGACTTATTTGAAGGAGTAATTCCGTGAAAGTTTACGAAGGCGCAAACATCCGTAACGTCGCCGTAGTGGGCCATGGCCATGCGGGAAAGACCTCTCTGGTGTCAGCCATGCTCTATACCTCGGGCGCAACCCCGCGCCTGGGCCGGGTGGACGACGGTTCTGCCACTAGCGATTGGGACGACGAAGAAATCGCCCGCAAGATGTCGATCTCCGCGGGTCTCGCCTATCTCGAGTGGGGCAAAACCAAGATCAACATTGTGGACACCCCCGGATTCAACATGTTTGTCCATGAAGCCAAGCTGGTGCTGCCCGTGGTTGACGCGGCGGTCGTCGTGGTAGACGGCGTGGCTGGAGTCGAAGTCGTCACCCAACGGGCGTGGAACTATTGCGAAGAATTCAAAACGCCAAGGCTGATCGTGGCCAGCCGCATGGATCGCGAGCGCGCCGAGGCCGAACGCGTGCTCGAATCGCTGACCAACGCATTCGGGCGCGCCGTAATTCCCTTGGAGCTGCCTATCGGCAAGGAAAAGAATTTCAGCGGAGTCGTCGACCTGGTCCAGATGAAGGCGTACACCTATGAACTGGGTGGGAACGGCAAAGGCAAGGAAACTGAAATTCCCGCGAATCTGAAGGATCAGGCGCAAGAGGCCCACGAAAAGCTGGTCGAACTAATCGCCGAAGGCGACGACAAGCTAATGGAAGAATTCTTCGAAAAAGGAACCATTCCCGTAGAAGACCTGATTCCCGCCCTGCACAATGCCATTCGTGAGGACAAAATCTTCCCTGTCATCTTCGGCTCCGGCCTCGGCAACATCGGCGCAGACCGGGTGATGGACTTCATCGTCGACTACACGCCTGCGCCTTCCGAGCATGAGTGGGTCCAGGGGGAACCCGCAGCCTCAGGAAACGGCGAGCCACCCAAGCGCCATGAGACTGACACAGAGCCGGTTTCGCTATATGTGTTCAAAACCATATCGGATGCTTTCGCCGGACGAATTTCCTACTTCAAAGTTTTTTCTGGTGTGCTGAAGAACGATGCCACGGTACAGAATTTCTCGCGCGGTTCGGCGGAAAAGCTAGCGCATATCTCCATCATGCAGGGCAAAACCGCCGTACCGGTAACCGAACTGCATGCCGGAGACATCGGTGCCGTATCAAAATTGAAAGACACTCTCACCGGAGACACGTTAGGTGACAAGAGCGCACCGATCCAGTACCCGAAAGTTCATCTCCCCGAGCCCGCCATCACTTTCGCCATCGAGCCCAAGAGCCGCGCCGACGAAGACAAGCTAGGCCCCGGCATCCACAAGCTCATGGAGGAAGACGCCATGCTGCGCTTCTTCCGCGATCCCCAAACCAAAGAATTCCTCATCGCCGGAACCGGTCAGCAACACATCGAAGTTGTCGTCTCTAAGATGAAGAAGCGTTACCACACAGAAGTAATACTGAAGGCGCCGAAGGTCCCATACCGTGAAACCATCCGCGGCAAAGCCGACGTGCAGGGCCGCCACAAAAAGCAAACCGGCGGACACGGCCAATATGGCGATTGCAAAATCAAGATGGAACCGCTCCCGCGCGGCGGCGAGTTCGAATTCGTAAACGACATCTTCGGCGGCGCGATCCCCAAGAACTACATCCCCGCCATCGAAAAAGGAATTAAAGACGCGGCCTCGCGTGGCTATCTGGCCGGGTTTCCCGTGGTCGATTTCCGCGTGATCCTCTACGATGGCTCGTATCACGATGTAGATTCCAACGACATGTCGTTCCAAATGGCCGGCCGCATCGCCTTCAAAAAGGCAATGGAGCAAGCCAAGCCCACGCTGCTGGAGCCAGTAATGTCCGCCGAGATTACAGTGCCAGACGAATTCGCAGGTAGCATTATGGGCGACCTGAACAGCCGCCGCGGCCGTATCCAGGGCATGGACAACAAAGGCGGCAACACGGTAGTTAAGGCCGAAGTGCCAATGTCCGAAATGCTGACCTACGGCGTCGATCTAACCTCGATGACCCAGGGCCGCGGCAGCTTCAACATGGAAATGCATCACTACGACGCCGTCCCGGGCTTGCTGCAGGAAAAGATTATCGAGAAAGCGAAAGCGGCGCGCGGTGATGTAAAAGAAGAGGAAGAGTAGCGCAGCTACTCCACAATGCTCACCCGGAGTTAAACGTGAAACGAATCCCGATTCTTATCTGTGTATTTTTCACCATGTCGGCGATTGGATATTCAGCAACTGAGACGCAAACCTTCCCAACCCCAGCCGGCCCGGTCAAGATCACTCCGCTCTATCACGCCAGCACTCTGATCGAGGCTGGAGGAAAGACCGTCTACCTCGACCCCGCCAAGCCCGCAAAATTCTCCGGTCTCCCCAAAGCAGACCTCATTCTGATCACCGACATTCATGGCGACCATATGGATCCCGACTCGATCAAAGAAGTCAGCAAGCCGGGAACGGATATTCTGGCCCCGCCGGCCGTGGTCCAAACCGTAACCAGCGCCATGCCCATCGCCAACGGAGAAACGAAAACGTGGCAGGCCTGGACCATCGAGGCCATCCCCGCATACAACCTGAAGCGCGGCCCTGAACCGGGCAAACTCTATCACGATAAAGGACGCGGCAACGGTTACGTCCTAACCTACGGCGGAAAGCGCGTCTATTTCTCAGGCGACACCGAAGGCGTTCCCGAGATGCGTGCTCTCAAGAACATCGACGTCGCGTTTGTCTGCATCAATCTGCCTTACACCATGCCACCCGATGAAGCTGCCGCTGCGGTCAAAGCCTTTCATCCCAAGATCGTGATTCCTTATCACTATCGCGGATCTGATCTCACGGTGTTTCAAAAGGCATTGGAAGGCACTGACATTGAGGTGCGACTGCTGAACTGGTATCCGGAGCAATAGAGGGGCCTATCTGCTCCCAAACTGACCGGCGTTAGGAGAGTTTCAAGCCCACGGCTTTGGCCAATTTCGCCTGCCGCTCATCAAACGTCCAAAAGCGTTCCGCCTTCAATTCAAGAGCCGAAGCCACATGCAGGCTGTCGAGCGTGCGCATGCCGAGGCCTGGTCCGTAAAGTCGGCCGAGCTCGGCGCAAAGACTAAAGGCATTTTCAGGTATCGCGACTTCGAGCCAGAGACCGGCGGCACGGTCGGCCTGGAATTCACCAGTCACACGTTCGGCTTCCGATAAGGGCATGCTCCCTCGGAAAACATGTTGGGCAATCGCGTGTGCCCATTCGGAGAGATGAAGAGGAGTAAGCAGAAGCCGATCGCCGGAACTCAGCAGTTCATCGACTGCTTGTGAGTGGTTGTCTTGCACGTAAGGCGAGACGCACACACTGGTGTCCGCGTAAACCGTCAATAGCGTCCACGCTCCTCAATGACAATGTCGGCGCCCGGCAAGATCCGGTCTCCGAATATCTTCTTGCGGCGGGCGGCGAAGTCCGGCCACTTCACCGGCTTCTCCTCCTGCTTCTCGGGAACAATGCGGGCGATGACGCGGTCCCGATCCCGCAGTTCCACCGTTTTTCCCGCCCGCAGCCAGGTCTTGAGCCGCTTGGTGTCGCGAAGCCCGCGCATGTTCAAAGAATGCATATCCGTAACGTGACACATAATGTGTCACATTGTCAAGAGTAACACGGCACGACACGCGCCCAGGAAATCGTCGAAGAGGCGGTCGAAGAGGCGAAGGTGGTTAGCCTTAGTATCAAGAAGTGAAAACCCTCGCCTCAGTTCTACTGCTTCCCGGGCTTAACAACTCTGGGCCCGAGCACTGGCAGAGCCTATGGGAAGCCAAGCATTCCGATTACTACCGTGTTCGGCAAAAAGACTGGGAGACACCTCGCTGTGTTGACTGGATCAAGACCCTCCATGTCTCGATATGTAGCCACGAGCGTCCCGTTGTCCTGGCGGCGCACAGCCTGGGATGTTCGACCATCGCTCATTATGCCGCGAGGCACGCCAACGGCGAAGGTCGAGTGGCCGCTGCTTTTTTGGTTGCACCGAGTGATGTGGAAGCCCCGACATATCCTCCGGGATCAATCGGATTCAATCCCATGCCACTGCAGAAGTTGCCGTTTGCTCCAGTCGTCGTGGCCAGCATTGACGATCCTTATGTCACTCTGGAGCGCGCCGAGTTCTTCGCACGTTCGTGGGGAAGCCGCCTCATCACGATTGCCAACGCCGGACACATAAACGCCGCCTCCGGTCACGGACTCTGGCCGGAAGGCGAGGCTTGGCTCGAGCAGCTTCGCCAGCTTCCCAGCCAGCAGGATGCCGAAAAACTCTCCTAGAACCGCGAGTTCTGGAGGACACAATTTTACTCGTGCCACAAAGTGGTGACGAATTCGGGAGGGCACGAGTTCACTCGTGCCGCAGGGCCCTGAAAATGCATCCCGGCTTCAGCCCCTGAGCCGAAAATTCAGGCTTCAGGCGCGTTTTTTTCGCAACCTGCCAGAGGCGGACGAACAGTTGGCCCTCAATAACCGAGAACTGATAACATCGGGGCCAATGGCCACGCTGAAGAACGTCCCCAAAATTCCGCAAGACCGCGAGCGCATTGTCTCCGCCGCTCCAGTCGAGGACGATTCCTCCTTCGAGCTTAAGCTGCGCCCGCAGCGCCTAGCCGAGTTCATCGGACAATCCAAAGTCAAAGAAAATTTAGCCGTTGCCATCGAAGCCACACGCTCGCGCGGTGAGGCCCTCGATCACGTTCTGCTCTATGGGCCCCCAGGCCTGGGTAAAACCACGTTAGCGACAATCATCGCCAACGAACTAGCCGTCCCCTTTCAGCAAACCTCAGGCCCCACGCTCCAAATCAAAGGGGACCTGACTGCCATCCTCACCAACGTCCGCAACAAGCAAGTCCTATTCATAGACGAAGTCCACCGCCTGCAACCCACGCTCGAAGAACTCCTCTACTCCGCCCTCGAAGACTACAAACTCGACATCATCATCGGCCAAGGCCCCGCAGCCCGCACCCATACGATGGATGTGCAGCCGTTTACTTTCATCGGAGCGACTACGCGGGCTGGGTTGTTGTCTTCGCCTCTGCGATCGCGATTTGGGATTGTGTTGCGCCTGGAGTTTTATAGTCACGACGATCTGCGCATCATCGTCGAACGCTCGGCCGAAATTCTCGGCGTAGCCGTCGACAAGCCCGGAGCCCTTGAAATCGCCAGCCGTTCCCGCGGCACGCCGCGAATCGCCAATCGCCTGCTGCGCCGGGTGCGCGATTACGCCCAGGTGCGAGGCGCCGGCAAAATCGACCTGCCCACAGCCCAAGCCGCCCTGCAAATGCTCGAAGTAGATCGCTACGGCTTCGACGAAGTCGATCGCAAGCTGCTCCTGATCATCATCGAAAAATATCAAGGTGGCCCCGTAGGATTGAACACCCTGGCAGCCGCGCTAGCGGAGGAACCCGACGCCATCGAAGAAATCTACGAGCCCTTCCTGATCCAAATCGGTTTCCTGAACCGCACCCCCCGCGGAAGAGTAGCCACCCAACTAGCCTACGACCATTTCAAAATCACCCCAAACCGAAAGCAGAGCTCGTTGTTCTAAAATATCTAATATCTGATAAGAAGGGGAGGTTGAATGAGGCACGTACAACAACTTACCGCCATTATTGAGCGCGAGGGCAACGGCTACGTCAGCCTATGTCCAGCAGTTGATGTCGCAAGCCAAGGGGACACCATCGGGGCTGCCCGAAAAAATCTGCAAGAAGCCGTCGAGTTGTTCTTTGAGACAGCCGATCGATCAGAGATTGAGAGTCGCCAGCACTCCGCAATTTTTGTGACCCGGTTTGAGGTCGAGGTTGGGTAGGCTACGCGTTCTTTCGGGCCGGGAAGCCTGCGCCATCCTCGCGCGCCACGGGTTTTCAGAAGTGCGACGCAGAGGCAGCCACGTCGTAATGCAGAGACGAACGGAGAACTCGACCATCACCGTCCCAGTCCCTGATCATTCGGAGCTCGCACCGGCACGTTGATGTCGATCATCCGCCAATCTCAGTTGCCACGCACTTTATTCGAGCCATAGCACGTCGTGACCGAGCCGAACGGAAAGCAAAGTTTGTTCGTTCCCAAACAGCCGATGCAGCCGCGATCCGCATAGCGCTACAATGTCCCCACCATGATTGCCCATCTCCGCGGAAGACTCCTGGCCAAGCATCCCAACCAGGCCGTCGTCGAGACCGCCGGCGTCGGCTACGACGTCACCATCAGCATCCCAACATTCTCCGATCTACCCGGCCCAGGCAGCGAGGTCGCGCTGCACATCCACACGCATGTGCGCGAAGATCAAATCGCCCTCTACGGATTCCTAAGACCCGCCGAGAAAACACTTTTCGAAAAACTGATTACCGTCAGCGGCATAGGCCCAAAGCTAGCCATCACCATCCTAAGCGGAATGCCCGCCGACGAAATGACAGGCGCAATCCGCGGCAACGACATCGCTCGCCTGACGCGCATCCCCGGCATCGGGAAAAAAACCGCCGAGCGCATGGTGCTAGAACTCCGCGACAAGCTACCGCCAACCCAAGTAGGAGAAGCCCCAGCCACCCCAGTCATGTCAGGAATCGAGGAAGACGTTCTCTCAGCGTTAGTAAACCTGGGCTACCAGCGCCCAACCGCGGAACGAGCCCTGGCCTTAGCAGCAAAAAATGGCAAAGAACAATCCTTTGAAGCCACGTTTCGAAACACTCTCGCTGCCTTAGCGAAGTGAAGTAGAGACGCCGACTGGTTTGGGTGGCGCAGCGTTTTCACGGCTTGCAGAAAAACTCCGAAATCAGCGACAGCAGCCTTGAAAGGGCACGGCTGAGAAGCCGTGCCCTTTCAAAACTTCAACGCCGAGCGTTTTTCCGCAAGCGCTTCCAGCGCTGCGCCACCCAAAATTGCCATCGTACCTCCGGTAAAATACTGGTGGAGGACTTATGGCTCATCAGCATTCCCCTCGTTTTCTGAAAGTCGTTGAAGACGCTAAGAAGCGCGTTCGCGAAGTTACCATCGATGATGTTAAGGCGAAGGTCGACCGCAAGGAGAAGTTTTTGCTCATCGACGTGCGTGAAGAAAGCGAGTACGCTGCCGATCATCTGCCGGGCGCGGTTCATCTGGGCAAAGGAATCATCGAACGTGATGTAGAAAATCGCGTTCCCGATCCAAACACCCCCATTGTGCTGTATTGTGGCGGCGGATTTCGCTCGGCCCTGGCCGCTGACAACCTGCAAAAGATGGGCTACACCCAGGTGCTCTCGATGGACGGCGGCATTCGGGGCTGGCGCGAAAAGGGTTTTAGCTTGACGAAAGATTGAGACTTGCCAAAATCTCTATGCCCAAAAGTACTTCGGTAACTTGATGCAGGTATTGCAATAGTTCACCATGGTGACTCTGAAGCAAGGCGAATAACGATCCAAACCATATGCAGGGTCAGCGAAACTCCGAGCAAAGCGGCACTGCGGCAGCGCCGGCACGCGCCTCGAACGCTTCTGTTGAGCATGTGCTGGGACAGGCCTCGTCCCCACAACAATTCTGCGCGGCGCTGGCCAAGCTTTTCGGAGTACGGCCCACGGAAGTTGCCCTGATGCGGCTGGAGAAGGGCTTGCTGAGTTTTCTCTATCCCGAACAACTGAAAACTGCGGGATCGATCCCGGTTTCGAGTTCTTCAGCGGTCGCTGCTCATACGGCCTCCACCAGGAAGACAGAACTGTTTAATGCTTTTGTGAAAGTGAAACACGCCAGCATTTTCGAGAGTGTGAAACTGAACAGTACGGAGGATGTCGAAAGATCTGGACAAAATGCGATTCAAAAGCTGATGTCCGCGCCGATTCTTGACGCACATCGGAAGGTTCTCGGCGTGGTTCAAGTTTGCCGCAAGGGATTTGACGTAGCCACTGCGGGACCGGACTTTATGCCGGAAGATCTGCAGCAATTGGAACTCGCCGCGAAAGTCTTGTCCACCTTGCCCTTCGTAAAGTAAAACCTCTACGCCTGTTTCATGGCTCGATCCAGAGCGCGTTTGTCCTCATCTGTCAGTGGTCGCGATGCGCCTTTAGGGAGATCGCCCAGTACTAACGGCCCAACGGCGATGCGGAGCAGGCGTAGCACGTTGATTCCGAACTGGGTCAGCATGCGTCGGATGTGGCGGTTCTTGCCTTCATCGAGCACGATTTCAAGCCAGCTGTTTTTTTCGCCGCCCCGCAAAACGTGCGCACTTTTTGCGCGCAGGAAACTGCCATCATCGGTTCTGACTCCTTTAATGATCGAGTTGACTAGCGCGGCGTTCGCGATAGCCCCGATGTGCACGTGGTAGGTCTTGTCGAGATGGGTCTCGGGTGAGAGGACACGTGCCGCCCACTCGGAATCGTTGGTCAACAGCAGCAGGCCTTCGCTGGCTTTATCCAGACGTCCAACTGGCGCGACCCATGGCAGTGCCTGGTCGAGGTAGGCATAGACAGTTTCGCGTCCTTTTTCGTCGGAGGCCGACGCCACCACGCCGCGAGGTTTATTGAACATTAGGTAGACCTTAGACTGGGCTGCGAGTTCCCGGCCATCGACTTCGATCCGATCGCGCTCGGAGCGAACAGGAGCTTCCGGACTTCGACAAATTCCACCATTCAGGGCCACGCGGCCCGCGCGGATCAGGTCAAAAGCATTCGAGCGCGAGCAGTAGCCGAGCTTTGAAAGGGTGCGGGCCAGACCGATCCGCCGGGATGAGTCCGCGGGGCTCACGCTTTCATGGTAAACCTCACTGCGTGGTGAGAACGCCGACTCGCTCGCAAACGGTTGGCGCGCTGATTTAAGATCATTCGCATGATCGATCCCAATCGCTTTTCGCTGTTCCTCGGGGCTGCTACCCTTTTGGCGATAGCGCCCGGCCCTGGCATGCTGTATGTGCTCGCGCGCACGCTTGCGGGCGGTCGTCGCGAGGGCGTGCTCTCTTGTTTTGGAACGTTCGTGGGCGGCCTGGTCCATGTTCTGGCGGCAGCGACGGGTTTGTCGATTGTGCTCGCTACGTCGGCAACCGCTTTCGCTTTGGTAAAGTATGCGGGTGCCGCGTATCTGATCTACTTGGGGGTTCGAATGATCATCAGCGCGCGCAAAGATCACGATGTTGAATTCCAGGTTCCGGCGGGCCAAGTCCCCAGAAATCCTTTTTGGCAAGGCGTTGCGACCGAAGTTCTGAATCCGAAAACGGCAATCTTCTTCCTCGCTTTTATTCCGCAATTTGTGAGCCGGGTGAGCGGCGGGGTGTTCTGGCAATTTCTTCTGTTGGGTACGATCTCGGTCGCGCTAAACACATCTTGCGACCTCATCGTGACGTTCGCAGCGGCTCCGATCGGGGCGAGGTTGAGATCGTCTGCGGTTTTGCGCCGGAGGCAGCGGACTGTGACCGGACTGACGCTGATTGGCTTGGGCGCATTCGTCGCGGTTTCAGATTCGCGGTGAGGAGGTCTACAGTGCGGCGATGTTTTGTGGCTGAGAACTTCTTCCTACGATGCTGGCTAACTTCGGACTCTATGCGCTGACCTCCCCAATCTGCTAGCGTTCTCAGATCGGTTCGGTCGTTTTCGAGAATCGCATTTTCTATAGAGGGATCCATGATCAATCGTGCCCAAGTAATTTCGACTCTGCTTGCCGTGGTTGTAACATTCGCGGCTGCGTCGCCTGTTTTTGCGCCTAACGCGGAAGCGCAGTCGGTGAATTGGAAGAAACTTTCGCCGAAAAAGTCGCCGTCCCCGCGAGCCTATCCCGCCATGGCCTACGACCCCGTGAGCAAGAAAATAGTGCTGTTCAGTGGCTTCGACGGCAGCGCTTATTTGAAGGAGACGTGGACATTTGACGGAAGCACGTGGGCGCGACTGAACACGGTTTCGCCTTCGGGACGCGCGGCGGCTTCCATGGCTTTTGACCGGGTGACTCGCAAGTTGGTGCTGTTCGGAGGATTCGACGGCAAGCACGATCTCGGAGATACCTGGCTTTGGGACGGCGCCACGTCGCGCTGGACGCAGGCGCATCCCAAGTCGTCTCCAACCGCCGTCACCGGACCCATGCTATTCACCGATCCCAAGGACGGTCATGCCGACGAATTTGGCGGCTTCGACGGAATGTTCTATCAACTTACGACCTGGCGGTGGACCGGAAAAAATTGGACACAATTACATCCCACCAACACGCCGGGAGCACGCTCGATCGCCGTGGCGGCGCTCGACAACAAGCGAAAAAATGTCGTTCTCTTTGGCGGACTGGGCGACGTCAGAACGGACAACACGTGGACATGGGATGGTACGGATTGGACGCAGCAGTCGCCCAGCATGCAGCCGCCGACTCGTTATGGGGCCGGAAGTGCTTTCGATCCGAAATTACAGATGGTGACTATTTTCGGGGGCGGGGCTGGCGGCGCCGACCAGAACCAGACTTGGGCCTGGACTGGAACCGACTGGACACAACTGAATACCCCGACGTCTCCGTCGGCGCGCGAGTCCATGGGCATGGCTTACGACGCAGCCAGCGGCCAGCTCTTGGTCTTTGGCGGCCTTGGCGGCAGCACACTTCTCGGAGATACTTGGAAATTGATCGGGCACTAGCAAACGGCCTGCGATAGGTGAAGCAATTAGTAATTTTCTCCCATGCGCTAAGTGGTTTTCCCTGGGGCGAAGGTTGTGATACTCTCGCCCCTTCATGTCCAAACCCAAGTCTGAACGCCGCTCGAGTGAGCGCATACCGGCGCGGCTGGGCGTTTCGATCCGCTCCTCGCAAAGCCAACCGGCCACGGGATACACTCGCGATTTGAGTACGAGCGGTATCTTCCTTTACTCGAATTCTGAAATTACCGTGGGAAGCGAACTGGAGATGGTGCTCATGCTTCCAAGCAAGCTTACGGATGGAGAGAAGCGTTGGGTATGTTGTCAAGCATCGGTCCTGCGTGTGGAACCCGGAGGAGAAGACGGCCGCTTCGGCGTGGCGGCCAGCATCCGCAATATCGCGACCTTGCCGGAGATTGGGGGGTGAGAGCGTGTAATGACAGAAGGTGGTTTGGTCATTTGACCGCACCAATACCGTGAAAAATTGTTGAAAACTGAGAATTGTGCTTCCCTTTGCATATCTCTTGGTGCAATAATGCTGGCCCTTAGATTGCTCTGGTCAAAGACATCGTCATTAGAAACTGCAAATGTCAGGTGATCCGATCATGTGGATGGAAAAACTATCCCAAGGCGTGTTGCGCGTACTTACGCCTCTGGGACCACGGTATCTCAATCCCTCGTTCGCGCAGCGGCTCTACCTGCTGTGGATTTTCCGCAACTTCGAAACTTTGCCGGTGAAGGTGCTTAGCCTACGACAGCAACGACGTATCGAAGCCATGTGCGCTCGCCACGGATTTGTCTCCGTGCTGGAACCCAACGGGCTGATGGATATTCCGCTGCTTGGAACCTTGGAACAACGTCCGCCAGTTGCACCAACACCCAGGCCGGACCGAAGCGTCTCGGACGCGGTGTCACCATTCGCCGCGGACCTGCAGCCACGATCGTGAAACTAATCCAGTGCTCCTTGGGCGAACGCGTCACGGACGCTAGCGGGAACCAGAATCGTCGCAGCGCGTCGAATTTTTTGAATGGCGGCACCCGCGGAGAGCAGCTCCGGCCGGTTTCATAATTTGCCTTGCCGGCACTCGCGAAATTCCACGAACAGGGTATTATCGAGCTGTTTGGCATCCTTTAACCCCCAGTCGATCTCTTTAAGAAAGAGAGAAATCGCGGATGAAAAAAAAACTCACTGCTCAGGAGAAACGCTACACGGAGCGCCGGCGGGAGCACAATCGGAAGCACACGTTGCTGCGACGCGAGTGTTACAAGTGGCTTAGGAAAAATTTGCCTGAGGTTTATACGAAATTGAGAAAAAAAGCGGGGCTGGCGAAAACCGGGCGACCAAAAACCTAGCAGGCTGGTGAAAAATGCTCGATTCGCACCAGGCCCCAATTTCAGCGATGCTGTAACTGCCGCAAGATCGCCTTCAAGGCGCACCCTCTATCGCCTGCTTGAGGCAGCCAGCTATGTCTCTACGGACAAAGGTAAATACTGTAGAGACCTTGCCTGCTACGTCTCCGCTTTGGCGTCAAGGCATTCCACGAAGACGAAGAAAAAAGGGACGAGTCACCAGATTTCTCAAGCTGGTCGCACGGAACTAGGCGCGTTTCGTGCTGACGACAGCGCAGTCTCCTCAATCGCCTCCCTTAACTGCTTCACCGCCCAATCAATCTGCTCAGCTGTGGTTACGGCCGGAGGTGCTATCAACAGGTGATCTCCCTCAACTCCATCCACGCAGCCTTGCATGGGATAAACCAACAGCCCTCGCTTCAAAGCGGCCTGAGCTACTTGACCGGCAAAATTCAGCTGCGTGGCAAACGGCTGCTTCGTGGCTTTGTCCGCGACGAACTCCACTGCCCACAACAACCCGATCCCCCGGACATCGCCCACCGCCTCTACCTGTCGCAGACTGTCGAGTGCATGGCGCAGCATCGCGGCCGTGGAGCCCTGCCGCTCCATGTCGGCCTCAGGCACGAGCTTTCGCGCCTGCACGAATCTCAGCACAGCCCTGCCGGCGGCTAAAGAAATGGGATGCGAGTTGTAAGTGAACCCGTGCAGAAAGGCTCCTGATCCGTGAGCCATCGCATCGGCGACTTTCTTTGAAACAATCACCGCGCCTAAGGGCGCGTAACCACTCGACAAACCTTTGGCGGCGACCAGAAGATCCGGTGCGACATCCCAATGATCGACTGCGAAATGTTGTCCGGTGCGTCCCATGCCGGTCATGACCTCATCGGCAATTAAGAGGATCCCGTGCTTCTGGCAGATCGCGGCCACACTCTGCAAGTAACCGGGCGGCGGCGTCACCGCACCGAGCGTTGCTCCGCTGACTGGTTCGAGGATGAAGGCCGCCACCTCACCGTTTGCGGCTTCGATACCCTTCTGCAGGTCCGCGGCGTATTCCTTCCCGCAATTGCGGCAGCCATCGGTGCAGTCGAAGGCACAACGGTAGCAATAAGGAAATCCGATATGGGCGAACTCCCGCACCATCGGAAGGTACATTTCCCGCCGCCGCTTGTTTCCCGAGACCGACAACGCGCCCAGGGTGGACCCGTGATAGCTTTGTCCACGGCTGATCACTTGATGCCGCCTGGTTTCCCCGATTTCCACCTGGTACTGGCGCGCAAGCTTCATGGCGGTTTCGACGGACTCCGAACCGCCGCAGGTAAAATAGACACACCCGCCCTCAAAACTCTTGCCGGCGAATTCGAGCAACTCCGCCGCATACTCTTCGGCTACTGGAGTGGTGAACTGGCTGCTGTGGACGAATTCCAATTGCTTCGCCTGCTCCGTCATCGCTGCGGCGATCTCACCCACTCCATGCCCGATGAAATTCACTGCAGCCGAACCAGAGAAGTCGAGATACTGCTTACCGCGAGCGTCCCATAGATAAACTCCCTCACCGCGGACCGCCGGGGGAAAGGCCTTGCGGAACGAGCGCCGTAGTAACGCGGAATAGGAAGAGCGGCCGATGGCGGTGGATTCCGGCACGCCTCGGATTATGCGGCGATTCGTACCCGAGTGTCAAAATTCGTGTAGTGGGTCAGTCTGGTCAAACTGACCACTACCAAAATTCGGGACCGGGTCTCTTGGAGGTGCGCGACAGACGGTCCCGTTTTTGGCGTTCCTTTGAATAAAGATCAACCGGAACCATCCAGCCTAACGAGACGAACCTGTTTCTGCGTGTAGAATCGCCACTTGATGGCGAATCCTGATGCTCAACCTGGCAAGATGAGTGTCTCGGCCCGCTGGCTGCGCCTTTTTCGGCCGTCTCACCAGCACACAGCGTTCTCGGCGATCGTGCTCCTGATGACCGCCATGGTGCTCTCGCGCATCGTTGGCTATCTTCGCGAGGCCTACACCGCCTGGGCGTTTGGCGCCGGCCCTACAACGGACGCTTACATCGCGGCCTTCCAGATCCCCGATTTCCTGGCCTACCTGGTCGCGGGGGGTACGATTTCCATAACCTTTGTCTCGATCTACTCGCGCTTCCTGGCGGAAAAAAGAGAGAAGGATGCACAGAAGACCTTTTCGGTCGTGATTACGGTCATGACGCTGGTCTTGGGCATCGGGGTCATTCTCGCCGAGATCTTCGCCCCTGAAATTACGCACCTGATGTTCCACAATTTCAAGCCGGCAGAGCTTGATCTTTGCGTGCATTTAACTCGCATTTTGCTGCCTGCGCAGATTTTGTTCTACGTGGGTGGGGTAGTCTCCGCCGTGTTGTCCTCGCGCCGGCTTTTTCTGTTTCCGGCCTTGGGGCCATTGATCTATAACGGCTTCATCATCCTTGGGGGTGTGACGCTCTCTCATTCGCTCGGAATCGCTTCCTTGGCATACGGTGCATTGGCTGGCACTTTTGTAGGACCGTTTCTCATCAATGCAATTGGGGCTGCCAGGGTGGGTACGGGTTACCGCGTGTCGTTCGACATGCGCAATTCTGCCTTTCGCGAATGGGTGCGCATGTCGATTCCTCTGATGATCGGAGTCTCGCTGGTCAGCGCGGACGATTGGATTCTGCGTTACTTCGCATCCGATGCCGCTGGCGCGATCAGCCACATCAACTATGCCAAGCGTCTGCTGCAGGTTCCGATTGCGATCCTCGGACAGGCTGTCGGCCAAGCCTCGCTGCCATTTTTTGCCCGCCTGTTTGGCGAAAGACGCATGTCGGAGTTTGCGGACTCCGTAAACGGATCGGTCTATCGCACCGCTGCTGCTGCGCTCCTCGCCTCGAGCTTGATGATGGCAGCCGCGCTCCCGCTGATCGACCTGGTATACCGGCTGCCGCACGGACACTTCACCTTCTCTGACTCGCAAGCGACGGCAACGTACTTCTTCTGGTTTTCGCTGTCCTTGGTGTTCTGGTCGGTACAGGGACTTTATGCGCGTGCTTTCTACGCCGCTGGAAACACCCTTACACCCATGGTCGCGAGCAGTCTGATCACGATTGCATCGCTGCCCCTGTACCGCGCGCTTTACCATGCCTTTTCATCCGTGGGTCTGGCGCTCGCCTCTGATTTGGGGATCGCAGCCAACTGTCTGGCCATGGCAATTCTGCTGCATCGGCGCAAGCTGGTTCCGTCGGGTGAATTGCAATGGAGAGAGTTGGGAAAAGCCACGATCACCGCAGCCGTAGCGGGGCTGTTGAGCTACCGCGTCGCTAGCGTTGTGATGGTCACTGGCAATCGCATGGCTGATATCAAGGCGCTCGCTCTGATCGGTATCACATGGGCGGGAGCTGTGGCAGCGGGACTCTGGCTGACACAATCTCAATTGCAGACCGACTTGCGCCGCGGTAAAGGAGCAGTCCTACCACGCATCGCTGAAAAGCAGGCGGAAGAGCTGACCAAAGGAATTGTGCCGTAGACGAGGTTCCGGTCTTCAGGTCTCGGGGCTTGAACGTTCACCCAAGACCTGACCCGTGAAATCTGTCTACGCTCGCGCCGCGACCGCTTCGACCGAAGCTGCTGGCGCTTTTACTTCCTCACCATTGGGCTTTTGGCCGCCCTTGCGAATATCGATGCCGCCCTTGAAGAACGCGCCGTCTTCAATCGAGATGCGAGCCGCGACCACATCCCCGGTAAGCGAGCCGTCGCTGCGGATATCGACCCGATCGCTGGCGGTCAGGTTGCCACGGACTTTCCCCAGCACCACAATTTCACGGGCGTTGATGTTCGCGGACACCACACCATTGCGGCCGACCGTGACCCGGTTGCCCGCAAGGTTGATGGAACCTTCCACGCGACCGTCAATGTAAAGCGATTCGGAACCGGTCACTTCGCCTTTGATCACCAGCGATTTTCCGATCGTCGCCTGGTCGGCTGTACTGGCCGCAACCGCCGGACGAGGCGCCGTGCTTACAGGTTCGCTGGGTGCAGACGTCACCGGAGTAGGCATGGCGGGACGCTCCGGCTCACCCGGCCGGGATGGTGTGGTAGAAGGCTGATTGGTGGGTTTCCACATGTCGAAAACATCCTTTCGTAACGAGTAGATTGTAGATTAAGCGGTCAAGCCCGCATTTCGGTGACCATTCGAATTCTACTCCCGCTCTGGCTGCAAGTCTTGTGGAAATTCTGTGCTTTCTGCGCCTTTCTACCCTTTCGTAACCACGCCAAGACCTGGGACGGAAACGCAGCAATGTAATTCCTCCCCAGGCAAAGTGATTCTTATACTCCCGGGCGCTGCGACGTGGTTCACTGTGGACGCCAAGTCATTTCGACGCGCACCGGAATTTCGTTCTTTACCGGCATCGCTAAGAGTGTTGGTGGCTCGATCTTGAAATCGGTGAGCGTTGCCGGAATTGTTCCGGATATTCGAGTCTCGCTCCCTTGGGTTGTTAAGTGCAACGGAACCTGCTTGTACTGGGCCGTCTGGCCGGCAAATTGGATTTCCAGATCGGCATCGACGGTCGCGGATGTGGCGGACGCTTCGGGTAAGCGGGTGCGTACAGTAACCAGGGGAAACTCGGCTCCGCGCGTGACCTGAATCATGTGCAGGTCGCGGTTGCTGTCCCCGGAATCAAATGACTTCACCGAGACGGCTATCAGGAAATTGCATTGCCCGGCATGGCAAACACCCTTGCCTCGCGCTGCATGGCTCACGCCCTCGGACTGGTGCAACGGATGCGACACGTGGTAGGTAAGAGTGCTTTGTTCAAGGACCCACTGGCTATCAGGTCCGCCAAACGCAGGAAGTGTTAGAAGGAAAAAGCCTATCAGTATTATTTTTTCGCGCATAAGTCCCCATTTGCTCTATTCAGAACTTGAACGATACCGACATCACGGCGATCCCGAACGCCGCCCCCGTCACGATAGCCACCGGTCCGTGAGCCGAGGCAATGCCGTGCACTTTTTCTCCCTTATTTTTCTGATCGTAAGCGATCGCTCCTAGTATCGGTGTCAGAATCATCCCCGGACCATGAATCCAAGCCATAGCTTTGTGCAGTCGGATGGGACCGCGGGTTTCCGTTCCCGCTATCTTGGGCGCGCGAATAGCGTAGTAGGCGGTCATGAAATACAAGTCCCCCGACACCGCACCCAGAACCAGATGCGTCGTCCGATCGGCCGTACTTGTGTTTTTTCCGCCAGCGTTTGCGGAGGTGATGAAGGTCGCGACCAGAGGCGCGAGCGTTATCAAACCGAGGCGCTGATGGATCTTGAGCATGTGGGTCCTTTTGTCGAGCCTCGCCTGATCCTTGATGCTGCCCTGTGTTTGTTCGGGAGAGATTCCCAGATCCTGGAGCGATGGCGCTGTGGTGTCACTGGAAGGAACATTCGGCATGTTTTCCTCTGGCGCTGGTCGACTGACTTCTTCGCCCGCCTCGAGCTTTCCATCGAGAACCGGCGTCCCGGTCTCGTTGACTGTCGTGGAAATCTCTACCGTCTTGAAACCGGCGGCCTCAAACTTCACTCGATAGGCGCCCGGCGGGAGAAGGTCGAACTTATAGGTACCGTCTGTCCCAGTGGTCGCGGTTCGCCCCTGACCGGCGTCCACGTTAGTCGCCGTGACCGTAACATTTGCAACCACGCCACCGGACGCATCGGTAACCCTGCCGGTCAATGCACCGGTTCCGGAGATCTGAGCCAGTAGAGACGGAACCAACGTAACGAACGCACAAACAACAATGAGGCCAGAGACGCCGCTTCGGTTGCGTGAAGTATTCAACATCGTTACACCTCTCTCTCTTTCCAAACCCTTGGTTCGTCAACCGTGGGATTCCAATCGTATTCGGTTCAGTTTTCTTAAGTCAGATTAGGTCGTGCCAATATATCTCAGCTTTTCTAAGTCGAATTTCCGCTTTTAGCTGCTAACAGCCCCGAGTGTACAACCCCCACGAAGGATTCCACCGGACCATTTTCGCTTCGGCTTGGGTATCGGGATGCCCGACATCCGATATGGGGAAGGCGTTGAAGGAGAGTTGGATGGTCTGCGCGGCAGCAGCAATGGGCTGTCGCGTATTATGATTTGAGCCAGACGCACTTTACGATCTTGGACAGACTATCCGATTCCGCCATCCTCAAGAAGATCGAACGCCAGCCCAAAAGCACCGCCAGCTTCAAGCAACTGGTGCGGGAACTCGGACTCCATGGCGCCGCCCGCCACGAACTCTCCGCCCGCCTGCAACGCCTCGGGAGCAGCGGCCAACTGGTTCAAGTTGATTCCGACCGCTACGCGATTCCGGAGGCCGCAGCGGGTAGGAACGTTCTAGTCGGAAAATTAAGCATGCATCGCGACGGCTTCGGGTTCGTCACCCCCGACGCCTCTTCGCTTGAGGCGCGCCTCAAGTCGCAGCTTGCCGGAGATATTTTTATTCCGCCGCCCGCCGTGGGCTCGGCAATGCATGGGGACCGCGTGCTGGTAGAGGTCGGCCCCATTCGCCCCGACGGCCGCGCCGAAGGCCTCATCGTTCGCCCCGTTGTCCGCGCTCATAGCACCGTGGTCGGAATTTTTCATCATGGCAATCGCGGCAACTATGTCACTCCGATCGACCAAAAGATTTCGCAGGAAATCCTGATCCCGCCAGGAATGGAGACCCCGAAAGAACAAAGCAGCGCCGGCGTCTCGCCGACGGCGTTTCGCCCTCGGAACGCCCAAACAGTTTCAAAGAAAAAGAAATCTGTAGACCGTGTGTTAGGTGACGAAGCCGCCCGCCGTACCGAATGGGACGATCTCGAAGGGGTCGTCGTGGATGTCGAAATCACGGACTGGCCCTCGGCCACGCAGAATCCCCGGGGCAGGGTGGTTGAGATCCTGGGCTACGAAGACGATTTCGGCGTCGATGTGGAAATCATCATCCGCAAATTTCACGTGCCCCATCATTTTCCTCCCGAAGTCCTCGACGAAGCGCAAAGCATTGAACCCATCATTCGAGCGCACGAAGTTACGATGCGGCGCGACTTTCGCGATGTTCCCATCGTCACCATCGACGGCGAAACCGCCCGCGACTTCGACGATGCCGTCACCGTCCGCCAGATCGAAGGCGGCAACTATGAACTGCAGGTGCACATCGCGGATGTTGCTCACTACGTCACGCCCGATTCCGCGCTTGATCAGGAGGGGCGCCTGCGCGGCACCAGCGTCTATTTCCCCGATCGCGCCGTGCCCATGTTGCCGCTCGAGCTTTCCACTGATATCTGCAGCCTGCGCCCGCACCTGGATCGGCTGGTGCTCTCCTGCGTCATGAAGATTGACCACCGCGGCGAAATCGTTAGTTATGAGTTGAGTGAAGGCATCATCCGCTCGGCCGAGCGCATGACGTACACCGACGTGAATGCGGTGCTCGAAGGCGATGCCAGCACGCGCAAACGTTACCCCAGTCTCGTTGGAACCTTTGAGATGATGCGCGATCTGGCGCTGATTCTGAATCGCAAGCGCGAGCGGCGCGGCTCCATCGACTTCGATTTGCCCGAGCCCGTGATCGAATTCGACGAATTCGGATTGATGAAAAGTATTACCCGATCGGAACGCAACATCGCTCATCGTCTCATTGAAGAGTTCATGCTCTCGGCCAACGAATGTGTAGCCGGATATCTTGAGAACAAACGCGTCGCTTCGCTTTACCGTATTCACGAAAAACCCGACGCCAAGCGGGTCTACGACTTCGAAGTCATCGCTGCCGCTTTTGGATATTCGTTAGGGGTGGGTGCGCTACCGATTCAGCGGGTGCAGTTCAAGTCCGACCGTCGCGCGAGTTATGGCACGGGCAAACGTCCGCGAGAAATCGAAATCCCCAAAGAAGTTCACATCACCCCGCGCATGTATCAAAAGTTGACGGAGAAGATTGCAGGCAAGCCGGAGGAACGAATCCTCTCCTACCTGATGCTGCGCTCGTTGAAGCAAGCCCGATATTCGGAAGAGAACCTCGGACACTTCGCGCTGGCTGCGCCAACCTATACCCACTTCACCTCGCCCATCCGCCGCTATCCCGACCTGATCGTGCACCGCATTCTGAAAGAGGTATTACGCTCTTCCCCGGCCGAGCAGGCGCCGACCTCGCCCACGAGTACTGACGCACCCTCCCCGTGGTCTAAACGTCGAGACCGCACCGCCCATCGTGAGTCCGTCGAACCGCTCGGAGGCCCGATCCCGTTGGAAGAGCTTCACGAAATCGCCGAAGAATCCAGCCGCTCCGAGCGCCGCGCTGACGAGGCCGAGCGCGACCTGATGGAATGGAAGAAGGTCAAATTTATGGAAGATCGGGTCGGCGAAGACTTCGACGGCCTGATCATCAGCGTGACCAAATTCGGTTTCTTCGTCGAGCTAACGGATTTGTTTATTGAAGGCTTGGTCCCGCTCGACTCGTTAACCGACGACCGCTACAACTACCACGAAAACACTCGCGAGATCATCGGCCAGCGAAACCGAAAGATCTACAGCTTGGGGCAGAAGATACGGGTGCTCGTAGATCGCATCGACGCAGTAGAAAAGAAGATCCAGTTCGCCGTCTTCGAAGAAAAGCCTCAGCGGCTCCCAAAGCGAAGACGTAAGTAACACTTCCCGGGATCAGTGTGCGCACTAAAAGCCCCCGGTAGTGTAAAATTCCTAAGTCAACCCCATCCACTGCGGCAGGCTCGAAGCAGCGGATTTCCAACCGTCGGGACGTGGCTCAGCCTGGTAGAGCACTCGCTTGGGGTGCGAGGGGTCGGCAGTTCAAATCTGCCCGTCCCGACCAATTCAGCACATTGCGATTTTGCGATGCAATCCCGTCATTGCTGGAATGTCAAACACCACGCCATTTGGATCAATCGCGCTGAACTCTTTTGTGCCCCAGAGCTTGGTTTGCAGTGAGCCAGTGCGATGCACCTGACCACCCCGTTTTTGTATTAGGCGTACATCGCTTCTATGCCCACCACGACCAGTCGCACCATTGTTGGTCGCCGATCTTGCGGGCCAATGCTTTGTCGTCCATGCCCGCGAGGTGCAAACTGGTCTGGTTGCGACTGATGCCGGCATACTTCGGCGCCGTGGCATCTCGGAAGATCTCCTCGAAGCCGCAGACTTCGGTCCACCACTTCAGAGATTCCGCAGTGTCGGCCGCGGGAAGGACGGGAATAGCGCCTTTTAACACCGGTTCCATTCATGAAGCATAAGGAAAGTTAAACCTCGAATCCAATCCCACTTTTGCGCGACCGGCCGACTTAGGTACGGGTGAATTACTCGGAAGTACATCCAACACTTTATAGCCGATCCGAAAGTTGTAAGATCGGCCCAATCTTCCTCCCTCAAGCTCGCGAGTTCTGCAAACGTCCGTTCGGTTTTTCGGAAGCGAAGAGCTGTACTTATTGTCAAACCTCGCTAGTTTGCAAGGCAGGTAAGTTCAATTACGGATTCAGGAGAAACAAATGATTCGCAATCCCCTCTCAGTCGCCCTAATTTCGATGTGTCTGGTTCTCGGCTCCTGGGTCAATGTGCGCGCAGCCGACAAGCCTGTGGCGGCGACCGATTCCAATCCCTCCAGCCATCTCATCCGAACCGTATTCGTTATTCTGATGGAAAACCACAACTGGACCGGCGACGGCAACCTGGACATCAAGGGAAACGCCGCGGCCCCTTACATCAACAAGACCCTCCTGCCCATGGCTTCACACACGGAACATTATTACAATCCCCCGGGCAATCATCCCAGTCTCCCGAACTATTTATGGCTGGAGGCCGGCACCAATTTTGGCATTTATAATGACAATCCTCCCAGCCAGAATCACCAAACCACGCACAAACATCTGGTCACTCAGTTGGACGCGGCACATATTTCGTGGAAGTCCTACGACGAGAACATCAGCGGCACGGCATGCCCGCTGGTGGATGGGGGTGGCACCGATCCCGACGGCGACCCGTATTACGGTGTCCGGCACGATCCCTTTGTGTATTTCGATGATGTCACGAACCATCTTGACCCCCACTCTGCCAACTGCATCAAGCACGTAAGGCCGTTCACGGAGTTGGCCCGGGACTTAAAGGCGAACAAGTTGGCGAGCTACAACTTCATCACACCCAATGTCTGCGATGACATGCATGACAGTTGCGCCGGAGATCCTATAGCGCATGGAGACAGATGGCTCTCCAGGAATCTTCCCACGATTCTCAAATCAAGCTCCTACCAGCACGGTGGCGCGATCTTCATCACCTGGGACGAGGCAAATAGCGGCGATGGTCCCATCGGCATGATCGTGCTTTCACCGTTCGCCAAGGGGCACGGCTACTCGAATCAGGTGCACTACACCCACGGATCCACGCTGCGTACCGTCCAGGAAATCTTCAGCCTGAAGCCGTTCTTAGGCGATGCCGGCCGCGAAGATGACCTGAAGGACTTGTTCAAGGTCTTCCCGTGAAAGGTTTTTATGCCGAGGTTGCCAAATGTGAAGCAACTAACAACGGGAGCCCGGAACTGCGAGGCTCGTGTGATGCCGGTTCTTCTAAGCTCGCATTTGACGTTTGTTTGTGATGTATCTCTATGGCGCTTCCAAGTTGCCGCAACGCCCGAGTTCGAGCGACGAGGACGTCACGCCGAGCGCAGCCTAAGAGAACAGAACAATCTTGATCGGAGTAGCGTTCAAAAACCGTCATCACGTAGACAAAGCGGTCGAAGGGTTCCAGTCCAAGCACTGCGTCAATTTCCACCGGCTGACCCTCTGGTACCGCTTTGCCACTGCTATTCACCGAAGAAGCGCTCGACCGGACAGGTCCCTCGACTAGTCGCGGTTTGATTACCCGCACGGCGTTCAGGATAATTGCCCGCCGAGCCCAGGAGCGCGCCCATTCCTTGAAGACCGGGTTGCCTTCTACCGCATCCTCCAGGCCGGAGACAAAGCACTGCTCAGCCTTCTCACGATCAGCCGTTAGCAGAAGGGAAAGCATGTACAGACCATTCATGTCTTCGTTAAAGATTTTGCAGAAATCGTCGCTGCTCGCGTACGGCGTGAGTTTCGTGATGTGCTTCGCCTCCGGCATGTTCTCCTCCGTCTTTCACTTATTAGTCGTTTGAGCTTCGCGGAAATCGACAACCCAAGCTTCTTTTCTGATGTTTTCAGCGACTTTCTTTCCGAATACCATTACGGCTCGCACCGACATCTTCGCGCAATTCCCTTCAGCACGTGTCGAGTCAGAATGCCTGCGCAGGAAAACTTTGCGCCTTGCTTCATGAGATCGAAAATCGCGTCTTCTCCTTCGCGGCTGATGACGGTCAGACTGCTTAAGTCGATTACTAGTTTGCGTGCGTCCAAGTCGTGGCTCGCGTTTCTCCAGGTGGTATGAAGCTCATCAACCCAAGGTTTGCTCAGCTTTCCTTCCACCACTAGCTTGCGTTGGGATGGGGTGTCAACAATGGAAATTTTGAACATGTTGCATCTCAGTTCGAATCGTGTCAGCGCAACGCGCTGGCCAAAGTCGCAGACCCTCAAAGTGCTGAAACCGTTGAGAGGAGCAAGATCGTGGAAGCATTATGTCAACGAGTGTCAAAATCACAATTGACACTTGTCGAGACTATGAGAAACGACAGGACGCTATAAGGAGGGTAAATACGTACGAGGATCAGACCTGTCTCCACCCTGGGAGATTAGGCCACCCGGTCCAACTGTCTGGAATTATCCTCAATCGAAACTGGAGTGGCGCTGGATCTCTCGCCGCTTTGGATTAGTCGAACACGATGCCTTGCCTCGCTCAGAAGAGCGCGAAGAAATATCACCATGAAGAAAACTGCAGCGACACAGACGCTCCCTAATGCAAATGATCCGATCACACCAAAACCAAGAGCAAGCTAAGGGCCGAGATCAAGAAGCGGCCGACTCACGGAACTCATTGAGACGTAAACGGGTGCAGCGTGCCTCGCCCAGGCTGAAGCTGGAGCATGCTGTCGTAAGGTTCGACAGGTGTCGAACTCACGACAGTCTTCGCGGTTCGACGCCTAGTTTCTTCATGCGAGCGATTAGGGTTGTGCGTTTAAGGCCCATGCGGGCGGCGGCCCCGTCGGGCCCTGCGACTCGCCCGTTAGTGATTTTTAAAATACGCACCATCTCATCGCGTTCATTAGCTTCGCGCGTTCCAGCTACCGGAGCGGTCCTGCCATTGTTGCTCAGTTCACCGATCGGCGCTTGCAGCGCCGTTCCGTGGGTAAGGATCACCGAACGCTCGATGAAATTCTCCAGCTCGCGAATGTTCCCCGGCCAATGCCAACTCGAGAGCTTCCTTATGGCCGCCGCGGGAATCGATTCGATGTCCTTGTTCATCAGGCGGCCGTACTTCTGTGCGAAGTAGCGGACCAGCAGCGGAATATCCTCCGGACGCTCGCGCAACGGGGGGATGCGGATCGGAAACACGTTCAAGCGATAGTACAAGTCGCTGCGGAACTCGCGGTTCTCCATCATTTTTTCGAGGTCGCGATTGGTGGCTGCGACCAGTCGCACATCGACCTTCTTGGTTCGGTTGCTGCCCAGCCGTTCAAACTCACGTTCCTGCAAAGCTCGCAACAATTTGGGCTGGATCTCGACCGGAATGTCTCCGACCTCATCCAGGAAGAGCGAGCCCTGATCGGCCAATTCGAGGCGGCCAATCTTTTGTGCAATCGCTCCGGTGAAGGCACCCCGTTCATGTCCAAAAAGCTCGCTCTCGAGCAGTCCGGTTGGAATCGCGGCGCAGTTGAGCTTTACGAAGGTCCGTTCCTTGCGCCGGCTGCGTTCATGGATGGCGCGTGCAATCAATTCCTTTCCCGTGCCGGTCTCGCCGAGAAGCAGTACGGTGGAGTCGCTGGGAGCCACGGTTTCCACGAGATTCAACACATGGCGAAGCGCCGAACTCTGTCCCACAATTCCTTCGAAGTCCATCTCGCCACGGATCTCGTCTTCCAAATAGAGTTTTTCCTGAGCGAGCTTGTCCTTAAGCTCGGCAATCTCGCCGTACGCGAGCGCGTTCTCCACGCCGATTGCGACCTGTTGTGCGACCTGAGACAAAAAGGCCGTCTCCTCCCGGTCAAATGCATCCTCTTCCCGTTTAGCCACGGCGAGCACCCCCAGCATGCGACCCCGGCTTATGAGCGCCACGTCGCATAGTGAATTGATGCCTTCTGCTGCGGCCTTCGCGTACATCTCGGGTTGTGATTCAGGCTCAAGCTGGTTCAAGACCCAGGGCTTGCCTGTACGGAACGTTTCGCCAGGGGCGGAACCTTCGATGGGAATCAAAATCTGTTCTTTAAAAAATCCTTTGCAATCCGGGAAGTCGAGAGCATGTACTCGCAAGTGCTCGCCGTCCGGCTCGGGGAGCATGATTGCTGCGGCGTCGTAGCCCATGACGCGGCGAACACTCGACGAGATCGTTCGCAGCAGGTCCTGAAAATTCAAGTTCGAGACGACCTGGTTTGTCAGATCAAGGATCAGCTTCAACCGATCCTGCGACTGCCGTGATAGGTAGAAGTTCACCGCGGCATCGATCGCTAACGCAATCTGGTCGGCGACCAGAGAGAGGAAACGCAGCTCGTCTTCGGGGTAGGCGTTCGGACGCGACCTGCCTACGCTCATCACGCCGAGCCGGCGCTGTCCCCTCGCTAGCGGAAGCACACAGGTACAGGCGATCCCTAATTCATTCAGAAACTCCCCATGCTTCGCAAACCGCAGCTCGTCCCCCCAGTCCGCCGTGACCAGGGCCTGCTGAGATTTGTGCACCCACGCAATCGGTGTGTCCTCCAGATCAACATCTGCCAAGGCCAAATCGTGCCTTCTGCCGTTTGAATAGAGCACATGCCAATCGACCGTCTCGGTGTCGGTCTCAAACGCCACGAGCTGAAGGTAGTCGAATGGAATAACTTCGAGCAGTGTTTTCACGAGCGTGTCGGCAGCAGTGTCACAATTCGTGCACGTACCAATCGCGTTAGTCGCGCGTAGCAGCGCTTCGTAGCGTTGCGTGTACTCCTCTGAGATGGTTGCGGATAAAGTGCTCATGGACTTTTGCCGCTCCGTTCAGTAAATGCCCCAACCGTGACGGCGAGACGACTCGCCAATTCGGATATGTTTGATCTGATGTAGTGAAGCGGCAGAAGGTTCTACAAAAATGTCGTAGTCCTTGCCAATTGTCAAAATCGTGTGTCGACGGGATCGACAGGCCACGTGTTCAATCTGGAATTGCACCTGCGCAAACCGGCTTTCAGTCAAGTATTTCGGGACAAAAACCAAGCGCCGCGCAACGTTGGCACTTCAAGTGCCCTTAGTTAATTGCGAGACGCGATTCCACGTTAATCGAGCATCGCGCCGCCAATCTTACGCACCCATTGATATTGAAGGAGGCACAAATGCAACGAATCGCAGTTATGCTCGCAGCTTTTGTCATTCTCTTCACCCTCGGCGCCACGGCTCAGGAAAACCGCTCGGAGATCAGTCTGCAGGGCACTGGCTTTTTCACGAAGGACACTAACGGCCAGGGAATCTCGCGGACAACGACAGATACTGGTGGGCTTCTAGTTGGCTACCGTTATCACTTCAACCGCTGGCTCTCTGCCGAAGCAAACTATGGTTTCAATCGCGATACCCAGAGGTATTTTTCTGCTGGCGGGCTTTCGAGAGTTCAGTCAGATGTGCACGCAGCCACCGCCGATGTGGCTGTCAATCTTCCCTTCGCCATAAGCAGGTTCAGTCCCTACGTTCTTGGCGGAGGCGGCAGCTTGATATTTCGTCCAACCGGTAACGCAGGCGGCTTCGTAGCCGGCGCGGATACCCAGGCAAAAGGCGCTTTTCTGTATGGCGCGGGCGTCAATTACGCGTTATCCAAACGCTTCTCTTTGCGTGCTGAGTACAGAGGCTATGTTTACAAGGACGCCGATTTTGGCCTTAGGGCGCTCAACACCGACAGTTGGACTCACACCGCGCAACCATCTGCTGGAATCGTTTTCCGGTTCTAGGCGACGTGGGCAGCCGGGTAATCATCCATTTTTTGTATTCCTTGGCTGCCCACTATCAGCTAACGAGAGTTCTTTACGAAATCAGTCGGCAGAATCCAAAAAGAACGTCCCACAAAAACATCCATCATTCAGGGCTGGCGCTGCGAGGTTGAGGCAGGCTCCGTAGTACCACTCGTAGGGCAAGCTGTCGGAGGAAATGACTATGGCCGAAAAACAACGGAAGAACTGGAGAGAACTGTGCAGAGCCGCGTTGGACGCAAGAAACCCCGATCAGTTGCTGCAGATCGTTCAGGAACTCAGCAAAGTCTTAAAACATGAAGAACATGTCCGTCATGATTTTTGGGATGCTATGAGAGCGATCAAGCCGTCCGGGGAAGTTCGACAGTAGGAACCTTGGAACCAATCGGCCAGATAACACGCGAGCCATTTTTCGATCCGATAAGGAAAATTGCTGACGCAGGTCATTGTTTGCCTGAATCTTCACTTATGAGCCTCTCATCCAAAGCAGGGTGCACTTGTGGTGTGTATCCGTGCGGTCTACGCAAAGTGAGGAGTGCGATGGATGTTTGAGAGTATTCTTTGCCAAGTAACGGAATACGATCCTGACGTTCTTGAGTCCCTGATAGGGCTCGCAGTTGAAATTGCACGCGAGGGTCGAGAGGGAAGACGCGTTGGCACGCTATTTACACTTGGGGATGAGAATGCAGTGCTCGCGAGATCCAGACCCTTGATTTTGGATCCGTTGTTGGGACATTCCGAGGCTTCACGACATGTCACCAATCTGAATCTTCGCGGAACCATTAAGGAATTGGCGCAACTGGACGGTGGGTTCGTAGTAAGTCGCGATGGAGTTGTTCTCTCCGCCTGCCGCTACCTGGACGCGGTGGCCGCACAAGTCGATGTGCCGCTGGGTCTCGGCAGCCGTCACATTGCCGCGGCCAACATGAGTGCGGTTACCAAGGCAGTGGGTATCGTGGTTTCTGAGAGTTCGGTGGTGCGACTTTTCTGTCATGGACAGCTGGTCGGCGAAATCATTCCCGAGGTCTGGATGATGCAACATGCCGCCCACTTGCGTGGCACCGTGAAGAGAGAGCAATTCGGCGAAATGACGATTCTGACACCAAATCTGCGACCAGCATCGATCGCGGAGTAAGCGCGACCAATCGCACATATATGGAACTGAGCGCATGACAACCCTGCAGGAGTTCAGATGTGAAGTCTGTGGACTCGTGACCACCAATCCTATCCACTGGTTCGTGATTCGATGTGGAGATTCCGAGCTTACGGTGCATCGCTGGAATTCTGAAGCCGCGAACGCGGCCGGAGCTCGGCATTACTGTGGTGAAGCCCACGCCGAGGTTTACATCAGTCGCTGGTTTACGTCAGTGTGCGCCCCACCGAAGCCCAGTTTCAAGTGACGCCTCACCGGCCGGGGACCGAGTCCGCGGCAAATCCAGCACCGAATATTTCCCGTTCGGAGTAGGAAAGTGAGCCCTACTTCGTGGTCGTGGCGGCGGTTGCGTGCTCGCGCTCGACGTCCTTGAGACGTGCGGCCTTGCCGCGCAGCGAGCGCAGGTAGTACAGCTTGGCGCGCCGAACCTTGGAAGAACGCACCAACTCCACCTTGTCGATCACGCGGGAGTTCTCGGGGAAGATGCGCTCAACCCCTTGACCGAAGCTGATCTTGCGCACGGTAAAGCTCGCTTGGGGACCCCGTGAACGCGAGATGACGACTCCTTCGAAGGCCTGCAGGCGTTCCTTGTCACCTTCCTTAATTTTGACGTGTACGCGGACCGAGTCGCCCGGGACGAATTTTGGAAGGTCGGTGCGCTTGGTCTTAGCCAGCAGTTTTTCGATGATCAGGTTCGACATAATCTTGTCCTCTATTCTATAAATTCTTGGGTCTCAATGTAGGCGCGGACGTTCACTCCCGTAGCGGCGCCAATTTTAAATTTCTAGTCAGCGCTCACCCAGCAACTCTCTGTCTTCGTCGCTGAGTTCGGCCCGCTCCAGAAGATCGGGCCGGTTGCGCAGCGTTTTCTCCAGTGCGGAGCGACGGCGCCAGCGTCGTATTTCTTCATGATTACCCGATGCCAGCACTTCTGGCACTTCCATTCCGCGGAAGTCCGCGGGACGGGTGTAGTGCGGGTAATCCAGCAATCCGCCCGAAGTGCACGTCGAACTCGGGCCCTCCCCATTGTGCGCCCGTGAGGAGGTGGTGAACGATTCCTGCTGCGTGGAGGCCTGGTTGCCAACCGCGCCGGGTATCAGCCGCGTGACGCAATCCACAATCACCGCCGCGCCCAGCTCTCCACCGCTCAACACGTAGTCCCCGATGGACAACTCGCGGTCAGCCAAGTATTGCCCGACGCGTTCGTCGATGCCTTCATAACGCCCGCAGATCAGGACGATCCGTTCCAGCGCGGCGAGTTCATTGGCCACGCTCTGGTCGAATCGCTTGCCCTGCGCCGAGAGCAACACAACGCTCTCGCGGGATTCGTTACGCCCTTCTCGGGACGCTACCTTTAGTCCTTCAATACATTCAAAGATCGGTTCCGGCTTCAGCACCATGCCTTCGCCGCCGCCAAACGGGCGGTCATCCACGGTCTTGTGACGATCACGCGCAAATGCCCGCAGATCGTGGACTTCGATCGTCGCCAAGCCGGCTTCCCGAGCCCGGCGTGTGATTCCGTGATCCAGCGGTCCGCAAAAAAACTCGGGAAAGATCGTTACAATGTCGATCTTCATTGCAGGACCAGATCAAAAACAAAAAACGCCACTAGCTGCACGCCTTCACTGCTTCAGCGCATTCCCGGTGATGACTAAATTGCCGCTGCCGTCGCCCGTGTTGGTGTCCAAGAACTGCAACCCCTTCGCTTCACCGGCTGCCACCGAGTTCAAGGCAAACACAATTTCCAGGCCGTGTTTGCCGATTCCCGATATCGTGCCACTGCCGTCCGAGTTCACCTTGTAGGTGGCTTTGAAGGGTCCCCCACCCTGCCCGCCGTCGTACACGATGGTCACTAAACCCTTGACGTTTCCTTTGCCATCAAAAGTGAATATCCCCACACCGCCGTCTTCGGCCAGACTCGCGTCGTCGGTCCACGGGTTGTACTGAAAGGCGAAATTTCCTTTCAGACTCGCCGCGGAGTATTTTCTCGCGCTGGTGGACTGCAGCACAGCTGTGCCGCTGATGACTTCGTTGTTGGTGTCGTCGGTTTCCAACAATTGCACGCCCTGAGCCACTCCAGCCGCAGTCGAGTTGAGAGTAATCGCGAACAGAGCCGTCAAGCCTGATGTAAAGAGAATCAGACCGGTACCGTTGGTCTTCACGCTGTAAGTCCCGCCCAAGGTCCCCATCTGGACCGTATCCAACGAAATCGATGTGTACGAGCCGCTGACATCGCCCAAACCGTCGAATGCCATGACTCCCACCATAGCGAACTGGTTTTCTTTCGCATTTGCGGTCCGCAGGTTGGTCAAAAAGCTGTAGCTTCCCTTCAGGCTGGCATCGCTGAAGACCGCAGCCTGCGCCGACAAGGCGAGCGCAAGTGTCAGGAAAACCAAAACCCCAACCTGAAGAAAACGCCGGTTGAACACTTGCACAATTCACCTCCTTGTTCGACTCCGCTCCGGGTAAACTCCCGGCCCGGTACACAACGAAAATCATTTCTTCGGGTTTCTCCTGCCGCTCGTTTGTTGCTGTTGCCTTTCTTCCGCCGTCAGCGGCGCGTTCAGATCAAGCATTCGTTCGGGCAGTTCCATGTAAATCTGCTTGCGCGCGAGGTCTACGCTTTTAAGATATGCCTCGGCGTAGGGAATCTCACAGCGCTTGCTTCCTGAAACCACAATCAGCAACGGCGCCTCGCCCGTGCCAAACTGAACATCTTCAATCTTGCCAATCTCGCGACCTGCGTCGAAAACTACGCAGCCGATCAGGTCGCTGACGTAATTCCATCCCGATTCCAGCTGCGCCCGCTCGCTGCGCGGAACCTGTAATTCGCATCCGACCAGAGTTTCCGCATCGGACATCGAATCAACGCCCGCGAACTTCAGAACCAGATCGCCTTTGTGGGGCCAAAGTTCTTCAATCTGCAATTCGCGGCGACTGTCGTCCGGCTTGAGAGCGAACAACCTCATGCCCACTCTGAACCGATCTGGGACATCGCTGTGCAACTCGACTGCGACCTCGCCACGGCGTCCCTGCGTCTTCCGCACGCGGGCCAGGGTGACGAACTCGCCTGACTCTTCTATTCCTGGTTCTCCTATTCTAGGATCTCCAGCGTAAAACGTTTGTGCAATCGAATGCCGGCGGCGCTGATCAGGGCGCGCAAAGCTCGCGCCACACGGCCCTTGGCTCCAATCACCTTGCCTACGTCGTTCGGTGCGACCTTGAGTTCGAGCACGTCGCCCTCGATGTGATTCACTGAAACCTGATCAGGCTCGTCGACCAGCGCTTTCGCGATCTGCTCGACCAAAGCTCGCACGTCGCCGCTCTGCTGCGTCATCTGCGATTCCTATCGGGTAGGCTGGAATTCCTATCAGGCACGCACGTCAAAATCACGCCGCTGGAACGGCGGTTGGCGCAGCTGGCTTGGCCACGATCTTGCCAACCCGGTCCGACATCTTGGCGCCCTTGGAAACCCAGTAATCAATGCGCTCACGCTTGAGTTCGATGCTGGCAGGATTGGTGCGGGGATTGTACGTTCCCACCACCTCAACCGGCCGGCCATTGCGCGCCCGCTCCTTTTCAATCACGACCACGCGATAATGCGGTTGTTTACGCGCACCGGTGCGCGACAGACGAATCATTAACACAGAACTTTGCTTCCTTTCCTAGTTCGACTGGCAGGGTTAAGACAAACTGTTATTTTTGCAGAAGTTGGCAGGATTAGCAAGCGGATACTACTTGACTGCACGCTTCAAAATAAGGTAATATTAATTGTAATTATATTATCTACAAGATAATATCCGATCTTTGACAATCTGACCCAGACGGGGCGTAACTTCCGGACCGCGCAACCGCTGCGGTGCCAAAGTGGGACGCAAGACCCACCTTCGCGTCCGCGTAACCCCCATGTTCTCTAGATTTTGCGTGTAAGTCCTGTAAACTCAAAGATCTAGCACGTAGTCGAAAATTAAGTCGTTTGCTCTCTAGATTTTGCAGCCAAAGTGGGGGGAGGGGGGTACCCGATACTAAACAGTAAACTTTCCCATTGTGGGAGAGTACTCTGATTATCCCTCGCCGAAATCGCGGTAGCGGCTGAGTACATCGTGCTCGGAAATTACTCCTTCCAGCTTGCGGAAATCGGCGCGGTTGACTACCGGGACGAGCGGCCAACGATCCACGTAACGCAATGCCATCTCCAGAGGATGATCGGGATGGAGATGCGGGATCAGACGCCCCGCTAGAACAGAACTTAGAGTCTGGTTGCCTTTGCCCTCCTTGATCATGGTCTCCAGTTCCTGTTGGTTGACACTGGTCCATCCGGTCGGATTCAAGCGAACCAATAACCCATCGGATGATTTCTTATCCAGACTCTGAAAGGCAAGCTCGAGGGTTTCGTCGGCGTCCAAGACCGGTCCGCTGGGAGGGCGCATCGCGTCTTCCACCCGCAAGATACCCTCTTCGCGTTGCTCTTCCATTGACGGCAAGTCCAGGCCCTCCTGCCGAGTGAGCACGTCAAAGATCGGAACCGGTTGAAGGCCGCGTGAAATCACATACGCAAAAGTATTCGCTATCATCACGGGGAGGATGATGGAATAGTTTCCACTGACCTCGAGCACCATGAATACGGAAGTCATGGGCGCGCGAAGAAACCCGGCAAAGAGAACTCCCATGCCCACCAGAGCGTAGGTGCCCGGCGAGCCGGTCAGGTGAGGCAGCAGGACGTGCTCGACTCCACCTACCGCCGCTCCGAGCATGGCGCCAATAAACAACGTTGGAGCAAACATGCCGCCAGGCGTTCCACTGGCAAACGAAAGCAAAGTCGCAACGATTTTGAGCCCGGCGAGAATGGCGAGCATTTGCCAGGTAAACTGGCCGTGCATGGCTTCATCGATGTAACCATAGCCGGCCCCCATCACTTGCGGAGCACCAAGGACCGCGATGATGCCAATGAGCAAACCCGCGACTGCGGGTTGGAAATATTGCGTCCAGCGAGGAAGGCCCTTGCACCACTGGCGTAAAGTCGCAATCCCGCTTGAGAAGGCAACCGAGGCGAAGCCACCTATCACCCCGAGGATCGAATATGCGACCAGTTCGGAAGGACGTTGCAACTGCACGGCGGGAATCCGAAAAAGAGACTCCGAGCCCAGAAACCACCGCATCACTACCACGCTAGATACGGCCGAGAGGACAACCGACCCGAGAATACCGGCGGTCCATCTTCCGATAACCTCCTCGATCACGAAAAGCACCGCCGAGATCGGGGCGTTAAAAGCTGCAGCCAAACCCGCTGCAGCACCCACCGGTGCGATTAAGCGCATACGGTCCCGGGATAACTTCATGCGCCTTCCGAGCCCGGAAGCCAGGCTGGCACCGATTTGCAGAGACGGATCTTCCGGACCCAGAGATTGTCCCGAGCCTATGGCAAGCGCAGCGATGATGAATTTCCCGATCGCGGTCCGAATCGGTATATAGCCGTTGTAGATGTACAACGCCGCTTTGGTTTGGTTTACTCCGCTGCCGCGCGTCAGCGGAAACATGTGAATGACCAGCGCTGCGATGACCAGGCCCGCGAGACTGGGCGCCAGCAGCAGCCGCGCCGGCGACAGGGTGAAGCCCGATCCCAGTAAATAGATGCGGCACCAGCCGATAGCAAAACGGAAGCAGACCACCGCAAGCCCCGAAAAGATTCCGATGAATACCGACAAGACTAAGAAGAAACGCTCCTCGCGGAAAACCGATCGCAGAAGAGCTCCTCGAGACCGCCGGGGCGAGGGCGCCACCATCGCGGATAGTCCGGCTTCGGTCAGTATTGCAGTCGGCGAATTGGGCAAGTCGTCCAATCTAGTTCCCTTCGTGCAATCTGGAGATCAGAAGCAAGGCCATGTCGACTCCGGTCGGAGGCCCGCACGTGGCATTGGTTTGGCGTTCGACGTCAAACACCAGACCCATCGCCGGATCTACCAAGTCAGGATTGTTGCGCAAGCCTTTTTCTGTAATCTGCGGTTTCAGCTTCGCCCAGCGGTCGGAGAGACTCGGTGGCGGGGTCGCGGACGAAGCAGGTACTTTCGAATTGCCCAGAGCCGAGCAGGATTTGAGCCGCTCACCTGCTGCAGTAAAAGCCTGGATGACAATTCGGTGACGCTGGGCGACCGAGATCTGTCGTCGGAAAGGGTCGACGTTCAGCACCAGTTCCGTACTATCGAGTAGCGTGGCGTTCTGCGTGTCGTTTGGATTGGCCGCCGCTGCAGCTTCAAGGTAGCGTTGCGCAAGATCGTAGCGGCCCAACTCGAAGGCAGCGCGCCCCGCTCCCGCTGATGCGGCCGGGTTGTGGTGATCCAGTCTCAGGCTCAGGCGGTACTCAGCGAGCGCATGATCGTAGTCCTGTGCCTGGACAAAAAGATCTCCGACTCTCGCATGCTGAGCAGAGTCGTCCGGTAGATTTTCCGCCAGAGCTATCAACTCTGCTTGCGCCTGCGTCTTAGCATTGATGTTTAACAGATATAGGATAAGTTCGAAGCGGGCATCCCGGCGCGCCACTTCCTGATCGCCGGGCCAAGTCGCGTAGATCGCATTGTGGTAATAGCGAAGAGCTCGTTCCGTTTCTTCTCTTTGTACAGCGATGCGCGCGAGTTCGAGGTTCACCAGTCCATTCTCGGGCTCACGCTCCCACAGATTGACTAAATATGCATAAGCCTCGTTGGTCTTCTTCAGACCGATTAAGGCCTCAGCCAGGTCGAGTTGGTAAGTGTAGTTGTCGCGCGAGTAAAGCAGCGCGGTCCGGAATTCGTTGGCCGCACGATCAAATCGCCGCTCGTTGAGGTCCGCGACGCCGCGGGCAAACCACCGACTTCCCAAGGAATCCTGCTGCGCATGATAAATGCGGGACAGCCCGCTGACGGCCAGGAAAAACAGCACCGCCAGCGCAAAGAGCATCGCCAGGATCAATGGCTCTCGCTGGAGATAGTACCGAAGCCCCGGCTCTTTTTCATTGGCGACGATCGTGTGTTCCTGTGCCGTCTGCATTGGCAATCGCTTTCGACTAGTAAAAATCTTAGATGCCGCGAGGTGACAAAGGTGCTTAGCGCCCGAGCGAAAGTTGACGCCAACAACGGATCAGCCACTGTGCCTGATGTGCATCACGTCACCATCCTGCACGATGTAATCTTTCCCTTCCAGACGCAGGGTGCCACGAGCGCGAGCGTTGGCTTCTGATCCGGCTTCGAGCAGTTGATCCCAGCGAATGGTTTCTGCCCGTATGAAATGTTTTTGCAAATCGGAATGAATCGCGCCGGCGGCGTCCTGCGCTCGCGTATTCACCGGGATGGTCCAGGCGCGGCACTCATCTTCGCCGGCGGTGAAAAAGGACATCAATCCGAGCAGAACGTATGTTGTGCGGATCAGGCGAACGAGGCCGCTCTCGGTGAGGCCATAGCTGGAGAGGAATTCGGCGGCATCAGCATCACTCATTTCCGCGAGTTCGGCCTCGACCTTTCCGCAGATGGCTGCCGCGCCGGCATTCGGGCGAGAGGCGACTTCGGTGAGCTTATATTTGCTGACGGCAGCTTCGAGTTCCTTGCCCAATTCGGTGCTCTCGTTGACGTTCAGGACGTAAAGAATGGGTTTTTCGCTGAGAAACATGAAGCCGCGCAGGCGTTTCTTGTCCTCGGGCGTCATCTCCATTTCGCGCAGGGGGCGCTCCGATCCCAGATGAGCATTGGCGCGCTTGAGCAGGTCGAATTCTTTTTCGAGATCCGCCGTGCGCATTTTCTTCAGGTCCTTTTCCAGGCGCTCCAGCCGCTTTTCGATTTGGCCGAGGTCGCTGACCATGAGATCAAACTCGACGTTCTTGATATCGCGCAGAGGATCGATGCCGCCGACATGCGGAATTGCGGGATCGTCGAATGTCCGCAAGACGTGGGCGAGCGCGTCGACCCCACGCAGATGTGCCAGATAGGCAGTCTCTTTCAGGGCATCCTGACCGATGGCGCCGACGTCCACGTATTCCACCGAAGCGTGGGTCAACTTCTTCGGATCGTAGAGCGCAGCCAGGCGATCGAGGCGGTCATCGGGCACCTTAGCCACTCCGATATGCGCCTCGCGCGGGTTGGCGTATGCCTGCTCCGACAGACGCGCCTTAGTCAGAATGCCGAAGAGGGATGTCTTGCCCACCTGAGGCAGGCCGATAACGCCAGTTTTCATAAGAAGGGGTTTGAACTCGTCCCTTTGAAGAATAAATGATGACGCAGAAGTTACAGAAATTGATTGGCGTAAACTTGAAAGCCAGAAGCCAGGAACTAGAAGCTAGCAGCAGTTAAATACACGACTACCAATCCCAGCAAGAATACTCCGCCTTCGACTCGCGTCGACCACGCGTGCAGAACGTCGAACTTCATGCGAGCTGGGTTGTCAGTTGGGACAGAATCAATCTCGCCGATCGATGCTCGGAGCGTATCCATGCGAGGAATAATGCCGAATTGAGAAATCAAGGTTAGCGCGAGCATCAGGCAAATGAGCACATGGCGCGCGGCGAATATATGCAACGTGCCGCGGGTGAATCGGCTGTAGAGAATCGAGCTGGCCAAAAAGATGATGCCGGAGATGATGCCCATCCAATGCAATGCGCCCAACGACCGACCGACTAGAGTTCCGGCCAGATGCCGGCTAGGCAATATAGAGAAAGCGGTAGGCGCCAGAACAAAAGCGAAGAAGATCAGCCCGCCCAGCCATACGATCAGGGACAATAGCATGAGGTAGCGAAGAAAGGACATGGGGAAACATTATCACGCTCCAAAGTGACGAATGCCAGCAGCGTGCCGCGGGAAAGCGGCGATTCCTCACTTCATGCTACGCAGGTTCCGCTTAAGAATTCCTGAAGGCGTGGGTACCAAATCCCGCCCCTGCGATCCGGCCTTGACCAGCGAGGCTCCATGGAGCGGCAACCTTTTGGAAGGCGGGATTTTCGGTTTGCGGCTGAAAAGGTGGAAACAGGATTTACCCGGTCGGTCCGCTACCTTCCCAAGGCCCTGATTTCACGGCCGATCTCAGCTATCTCGCTAGTTCCAAATTGGGATGAAACTCGACTTGGTAACGATCGATTTATTACCGCTGTCACTTTACTGCAGCATCCGCGAGCCATAAGCTCCGATTTATGAAACTGAACGCCTTGCTGGTATCGCAGGATCGCCCGTCGCTTCGGGTATTAACAGCGCTCCTGGACGTGCTCCAAATCGAGCACCAGACCTGCCTCGCGTCCGGTGATGCCGTCGAATTGCTCGTGCAAGGTCACCATTCGGCGCTGATGCTGGATTTCGACTTGCCAGGCGCCGGCCAAGTAGCCCGCATGGCGCGCATGGCATCACCCCGGCGAAGGCCGGTAGTGTTTGCCATGGTCAGTCCATATACGCCGGTGGGCGGAGCATTCCAATCGGGCGTAAATTTCGTTCTTTATAAACCTCTCGTCTACGAGCAGGTAGCACGTTCGCTGCGGGCCGGACAGGGATTCATGAAGCCGAATCATCGCCATGGGCCTCGCCATTCTTTGGAAGCGCTGGTCTATCTGCAACTCGGAGTGGCGGCGTTGCCCGCGATCGTGCTCGATCTGAGTGAGCAAGGTTTAGCGTTGCAAGCTCCAGAGCCACTACCGCCGGTACAAAATGTGCCTCTGCGCTTTGTCCTGCCCGGAACGTCGCACCTGGTCGAAGCGATCGGCAAAGTAATCTGGGCCGACGACGATGGGCGCGCCGGCATGTTCTTTTCCCGCCTGACTCCTGCATCACGACACCATCTTAGGAATTGGCTCGCCAAGCGGGGAACGAAAGCAAGAAATGCCGTCCGCGTACTCTTGCCACCCCACAGGAGGCGGCGCTCGGCGCAAGCTTCGCACTGAGTTTTCTGTAAGGGCGCAGCTCGCTACGTCTCTACAGCCGACGCTGCGTAGCAATTCTTTCGTGCTAGACTCAGCTTTATTTTGCGCGAAGAACGCCGCATGTCGGATCTCACCTGCCTTTCAGCCGTTGCCATGGCCGAGCAAATCCGCCAGAAAAAGTTGTCGCCGGTTGAATTGGTGGAAGCGCATCTCAACCGCATTGAGAAACTGAATCCAAAGCTGAATGCCTTCGTACAGGTGGATGTCGAAGGTGCGCGTCGTCATGCCCGCACGGCGGAAAATGCACTCGCCCACGGAGAAAGGATGGGCCCCCTCCACGGTGTTCCGATAACTATCAAGAGTTCGATAGAAGTGAAGGGCCTGCGCTGCGAAGCCGGCAGCAAGCTTCGGGCAGGCATTGTGGCCGCAGAGGACGCGCCGCTGGTCTCGCGCCTGCGCAAGGCAGGCGCCATCATCCTGGGTAATACCAACGCGCCCGAACTGCTCATGGCGTGGGAGACCGACAATCTTCTCTACGGTCGCACCAACAATCCCTGGGATCTATCGCGAACCCCCGGAGGTTCAAGCGGTGGAGAGGCGGCAGCGATTGCCGCTGGATGTTCAGCTGGAGGAGTTGGCAGCGACGGCGGAGGCTCCATTCGCGTGCCCGCGCACTTCAGCGGAATCTGTGGCCTGAAGCCGACGCCGGGACGCATCCCCGCCACCGGGCATTTCCCCACCTCGGTCGGACCGTTCGCCTTGCTGGGTGTGGTTGGGCCGATGGCTCGTACGGTCGCGGATTTGAAAGTGCTGTTCGACGTGATGCAGGGGCCGGACGATGGCGATCCGTCGGCCGCGCCGGTCCCCGTCCGCTGGCCACCTTGTGACCAACTGAAGAAACTTCGTATTGGATATTTTGAAGATGACGGACGTACTCCGGTGACCGCCGAAACCCGCGCGGCTGTGCGAGATGCGGCTGATGCGCTCAAGCGTGCAGGGTTTGAGGTTGAGCCCTTTCGTCCCGAAGGCTTCGAGTCAGCACGCAAACTGTGGTGGCAGTTTTTCGGGATCGCGGGCGGCATGCTGCTAGGCTCGCTAACCAAGGGCCGAGAGGCCGAACTCAGTCCGATTCTTAGAGAGTTTTCGAGTTGGGTCGCGGCCGAACCATCTCACACGGGCCAGACATTGCTCGATTCCTGGATCATGCGCGACGTAGTGCGCACGCAGGTCTTTTCGCAGATGCGGGAATATCCTATTTTGCTGTGCCCGGTTGCTTCGATTCCGGCTTTTCATCACGGCGAGCGCAGTTGGAACATTGACGGCCAGACCGTGAATTACCTCGATGCATGGAGCTACACGGAATGGTTCAATCTGCTGGGAACTCCGGCAGCGGCGATTCCCTTCGGCCGCTCAGACGAAGGTTTGCCCATCGGCGTGCAGATCGTCGCACGTCCGTGGGAGGAAGAATTGGTGCTATCGGTGGCCGCCGAACTGGAAGGACAACGGGGAGAATGGCGGGCGCCGGACTCAAATCGGCGAAGATAAAAAAGATTCTGAAGCAGTGAGAGACACGATTGCCGTTAGTGGAGATTCCACCCTTTGGGATGCGGATTTCACAGGCGCCTACATTCCCGGTCCGACCGGGATATGGGGCGTCCCAAGTAAGGTCTCCCTAACCTTCGTGAAAGCATCAGCCCGCATCGGGCGTTTTAGGCCTAGCGTACAAGTTTGGCGTTGGCGCACTGACCCCGCGCATGGCCGAAGACATTGCTTAAGCTACCCGCGGAGTCTCCGATTTGCGGGCTCGGGTTGTTTCTTGCACATTTCAAGTCGCCACGGATGGAATTGGTCGCCATCTCGTTGCCGTCCGGGTCTGAAGTCACGTTGTTGTTGAAGTCGACGTCGTCGGTAATGGTATCGCGGACGAAGCCCAGCCAGCAGGATTGCCATCCCGTGATCGTGAGGCCGCCTCCGATGATCATGTCCTCGAAGTCGCCATAGGGCGGACCGCTCAGCGGCGGCGGTAGCGAGCCGGAGCAGCTGACGCCGCCGCCTCCCCCGCTCATGGTGACGCCTTTACCGACAACGACCAGGTGGACCACAACTGCCGTGGCATCCTTGGCAATGATAGAGCCACCAACCGCGTCCCTAGTAAAATATGATCCCACCTTCTGATCCGGATCGTTCAAGCAGATTTGATTAACCGGCTCACAGCCCAGAAAGAGGATGCCGTTGGTCCGCACATACACGTTGCCAAGGACATTGAAGTTCGAGGCATGCACTTTGTCCCTGCCGCCGTACAGGGCGACCAGAGCGCCGCCGGAAAGCACGGTTACGTTGTGCTCAACCTTCACCGATCCGGCGTCGACCGTGCAGACGCCAGTGATTTTGAGGTTCGAGTAGACCCCAGGAGCGATCGATCCGCCCGTACAGGTGTTATCGCGTCCTGCCGAGGCGTCACCAGCACTGGCCCCCGACCTCGCCCCTACCAAGAAAATCATGGCGACAGTCACCGCTGCGAAGCCGAACCATCGGCGATATTCGGTCATGGCGTTTTCTCCTTATTCCCGAAGAGTTGCACGGGACGCTTCATGAAGCATTTTCCGACCGGCTGCCAATTGTCATCCCGCACTGGAGGCCTGTCAAGCAAAGATTGCTACTATCTTGGGGGGTTCCTGGCCCTGCCGTCCGTTTGGTGTGGAGAAGGGTGGAATCTCGAAGTCTTTTTTGCGGCCTTTCACTATCTGTTTTACCTCTTCCTCTAAAGGCCCACGATATACGCAGTGAAACAGAGCGAGCAGTATCAGCGTTATTAGAGGTTGTGCTTGGACCGGAGCGCTAATGGGTTTGTACTATTTCGCGACGGAGAAAAAGCGATAACCTGTTGCCCTCCCAATTTTCCGCTGGTGCCTGCGCGCTCCAGGGATCGAGATGCGTATTTGATGGCAGACCCGGCACAATCCAATGTTGTAACCCGCGTGCTCTCCGCGCTGCTCACTTTTTTGTCCATCTCGGCTGCCTATCTCTACGGCTTTCCGCAGCCTAATGTCTTCTATGCGGTGGTGGTTTTGCTGCACGTGATCGTGGGTGCGATCACCGCTCTTGTGCTGGCTCTCCTTCTTTATCGCCTACTCCGGGATGGAAGCGCCGCCGCACGCATCGGCTGGGTACTGGTAGCCTGCGGAGCCATAGTTGGCCTGATTCTTATCAAGACCGGAACGCCGCGAGTGGAGTGGAGCCTCCTCTACGCGCACATTCTTCTGTCACTCGCAGGAGGGGGAATCGTCTTCGCAGAATGGGCGGGAAAACATGGTTGGCTGACGGCAAGCGGTTCGATCATTCGCGGCGGGATTTGTCTGCTGGCGCTCGGTGGACTTGGCAGTGGCGCCCATTACCTGCGTGAGTCGCGCTGGCAAAATCAAGCCCGCATCCAAAATCCCTCGATGCCGCCCGCTACGATGGATGGCGAAGGTGATGGTCCGGATGGGCCATTCTTTCCAAGTTCCGCCCAAGTGCATGGTGGACTGAAAATTCCCAGCAAGTTCTTCATGGAATCCGATTCCTGCAAACGCTGCCACGAAGACATCTACAACCAGTGGTTCAGTTCGGCCCACCATTTCTCGTCGTTTAACAATCAGTGGTACCGCAAGAGCATCGAGTATATGCAAGATACGATCGGCACCAAGCCTTCCAAGTGGTGCGGTGGATGTCACGATCCCGCAGTTCTCTACAGCGGCCTGATGGATACGCCGATCAAGCAGATCGTGCACCGCCCCGAGTCGCAAGCCGGCCTAGGATGCATGATGTGCCATTCGATCGCCGATGTGAAAAGCAGTATGGGGCAGGGTGATTTTTATCTCGAATATCCCAAGCTGCACGAATTAGCCGCGACCAAAAATCCGTTTGCCCGCGGGCTGCACGATTTTCTGGTGAAATTGAATCCTGAACCGCACCGCCGCGTATTTCTCAAGCCCTTCATGCGAAACCAGACAGCGGAGTTCTGCTCCAGTTGCCACAAAGTCCATCTCGACATTCCCGTCAATCACTATCGTTGGATTCGGGGATTCAACGAGTACGATAACTGGCAGGCCAGCGGCGTATCGGGACAGGGAGCACGGTCTTTTTATTATCCCGCCAAGCCTTCGCAATGCGCCGATTGCCACATGCCCCTGACGCGTTCGAATGATCAGGGAAACGTCGGCGGCCTTGTCCATTCGCATCGTTTCCCGGCGGCGAACACGGCTCTGCCCACGGCTAATGATGATGCTGAGCAACTCAAACTTACCGAGGATTTTCTGAAGGGCGGCATCTTGAGCGTGGACATTTTCGCGCTCTCTCCGGCGCGACCGCAGGTGAAGGCGGGAGTAGCCAATCAATCGGAACTGTCTACGACTTTTGCTGTCGGTGAAGAAGCGGAGTCAAAGATCGATCCCGGCCGGGAAAGTGAGGTCGTGCCAGTCACAGCGCCGCTCAGCCGCGTACAGCCCATCGTTCGTCGAGGAGACACAGTTCGCGTGGATGTGGTGGTCCGCACCAAGAAAATCGGGCACTTCTTCCCTGGAGGCACGGTGGATGCCTACGACACCTGGCTCGAACTGAAGGCCACGGACGACAAGGACCAAACCATATTCTGGAGCGGGAGCGTCGAAGAAAACGGCAAAGGCGCGGTGGAAAAGGGTGCACACTTCTACCGTTCACTGCAAGTCGATGCGCACGGCCACGGCATCAATAAGCGCAATGCGTGGGCTACGCGAGCGGTGGTGTATGTGCATCTGATTCCGCCTGGGGCCGCGGACACGGTTCATTACCGGCTGCACATTCCCCAAGACTCAGGCAATACAATCACGCTGCATGCCCGCCTCTGCTACCGGAAGTTCGCGTGGTGGAATACGCAGTTTTCATTCGCAGGCGTTCCGGATCCTAAGCAGCCTAACGCCGATGTCACGCCGGACTACGACGACAGAAAATTCATGTTCAGGGGATCGCTGAAAGGAATATCAGCGAAAGAAGAAAAAATCCCGGACATTCCTATCGTGGCGTTGGCTGAAGACAATGTCACACTCAACGTAGTCGCCCACACCGCCCCGCGGCCTGAGCCCACGACCGTCCTGCAGCCAGACGACTGGCAGCGCTGGAACGATTATGGAATTGGTCTGCTGCTGCAGGGCGATCTGAAAGGTGCGCAAGCGGCCTTCGAGAAAGTGACGGAGACTGATCCCGTGAATCCAGACGGCTGGGTGAACATTGGACGTGCTGCGGTGCAGGAGGGTGACATGGATCGTGCGCGCACTGTGCTTGCGAAAGCATTGTCGCTGAGTCCCGACTTGGCGAGAGCCCACTTTTTCTACGCAAAGGTTCTGCGCAGTGATGGCCGTTACGACGAGGCGGCCGACCATCTGCGCAAGGTTTTGGCCCCGTATCCCCGAGACCGCGTCGCGCTGAACGATCTGGGCCGGATTCTATTTCTCCAGCGTAAATATGCGGATGCTGTGAAGGTTTTGCAGTCGGTTCTGTCCGTCGATCCAGAAGATTTGCAGGCGCACTATAACCTGATGCTCTGCTACAAAGGTCTGGGAGATCAGAAGCAAGCCCACGAGCACGAGGTGCGCTACCTGCGGTTCAAAGCTGACGAAGCCTCGCAAGCCATCACGGGGCCCTACCGCCAACTCAATCCGGAGGACAACAATGAGCGCCAGCCCATTCACGAGCATGTCTCTGTACCATTGACCGTGGATCGCGCGGGGACGGGTCTTCGACCCGTCCGAACCGAGAGAAGTTGGCCTACCCGAATAGCCACGGTGGGAGCCTCAAGATAATGAGTAAGCTCAGCATTGATTTTGAAATTATTTTGAGAGCCGTATCATGGTACAGCTCCAGCCGTGCCTACAAAATCGGGAAATGGAAATCGGCTTCAGCCGCTGCGTTGGCAGCGGCCGAACAGATTGCTGAAAACCTTGTAAATCGGCGTTTAGGGTTTGAAGGGGCGCGGCTGAAGCCGTGCCCTGATACGATGCCCTTTCTACCAAGCTGCATTGCAGCCGTAATGACCCTTGGGTTTCTGATTTCATTTGCAGCTTCGTCCACCTTCGCGCAGCACATCCAATTTCGCGACATCACCGCGCAAGCTGGCATCCACTTTACGCACAACACCGGCGCCTTCGGGAAAAAGTACCTGCCCGAGACCATGGGTTCGGGTTGCGCTTTCATCGATTACGACAACGATGGATGGCCTGACATTCTGCTGGTAAACAGCGAAGACTGGCTCAGACACAAGCGTGCTGATTCGACGCTGAAGCTCTATCACAACAACCACGATGGCACATTCAGCGACGTCACTCGCAAAGCCGGTCTCGCAGTCTCCATGTACGGCATGGGCGTTGCGGTTGGCGATTACGACAACGATGGCTACGATGACATCTTCATCAGCGCCCTCGGTCAGAGCCATCTGTTTCACAACAACGGCAACGGCACGTTTACTGACGTCACAAAAACTGCGGGATTGTGGGGACCGAATGAGTTCTCGACCAGCGCCGCCTGGGTGGATTACGATCGCGACGGCAAATTGGATTTGGTCGTCGCGAATTATGTGCAGTGGTCTGAGAAGGGCGATCTGTACTGCACCCTCGACGGCGCGCACAAATCTTATTGCACGCCGGAATCCTACAAGGGTTCCTCGGCGCGGTTGTGGCACAACCTCGGCCACGGAAAGTTTGAAGATGCTACACAGAAGGCCAAGTTCTACGATTCACCTTCCAAAAGCCTGGGCGTTGCAATCGTCGATTACAACGGCGACGGTTGGCCCGATGTCCTGCTGACCAACGATACCCAGCCAAACAAGCTTTACCTCAACAAGCATGACGGCACGTTTGAAGAAAAGGCAGTTTCTGCAGGAATCGCGTTCAGCGAAGACGGCGTAGCCCGCGCGGGTATGGGCGTCGATGCGGCCGACTATGATCGTTCTGGCCGCCCCAGTTTTATTATCACTAACTTTGCCAACCAGATGCTTTCGCTCTACCACAACGAGGGTAACGGGCTGTTTGTGGATGAGGCGCCGCAGTCTGAGGTCGGACGTGCAACCTTGGTGACGCTGGGATTCGGTTGCTTTTTCTTTGATTACGATAACGATGGCTGGCCCGATATTTTCGTGGCCGACGGACATATTGAGAACGAAATCGAACGTGTGCAGAAGCGGGTGAGTTATGCCGAGCCTCCGCATGTTTTTCGTAACCTTGGCGGGGGCAAGTTTCAAGAAGTCACGGCTTCTTTGGGAGCAGCGTTCGCCAGCCCGAAAGTCGCTCGCGGCGCGGCGTACGCCGACATCGACAACGATGGATCAGTTGACGTGCTCATCACGACAAACGGTGGCCGCGTATATTTGTTTCACAACGAAGGCAGCGACAACCACAGCCTGCGGGTAAAACTAGAAGGGACAAAATCAAACCGCGACGGCATCGGAGCGGTCGTGCGCGTGACGTCTGGAAAAGATCAACAGTCGCAGACGGTTCACAGCGGATCGAGCTACTTGTCGCAGAGCGAACTGGTGCTGACCTTCGGCTTGGGCGAGAAAACCAAAGCCGATTCGATTGAAGTGCAATGGCCGAGCGGGCAGACCGACAAACTGTCGAACATCGCCGGAAGCCAAACGATTACGATTCAAGAGGGCAAAGGCGTAGCGGCGAACAAAGCCTACAGCAAGCCTTGGAGCTTTGCCGCGTCTAACTAAGCACACGCAGCCCCGGACGCTTCGTCCGGGGTCGACGGTCATCCGGTATGCTAACGTGTTCTTCGCATGACTAAGACGCTTTCGCTGGTTTGTGCCGGAGTTGTTCTCGCGACGATTGCGATCTTCGCAGCGGTCCCGCAGGACGCGCCCAAGCCAAGCCAGACGGACAGACCCACCGAATCGGCGCGTCTTAATAATCTCGGCGTCGCCTACATGAACCAGCAACTTTTCGAAAAAGCGCTGAAGGTGTTTGAGCAGGCGGCCGGGCTTGATCCTAAATTTCAGATCGCGCAAATGAACCAAGGGATCGCGCTGCTCAACCTCGGGCGTGTCGATGCGGCCAGACAATTTCTTGAGCAAGCCGTAAAACAAAATCCCAGCGATCCTCACGCGTGGGACAATCTCGGCATGCTGGAAAAGAATTCCGCGAATTCGCAAGCCGCGGTTGACGCGTTCCGCCGAGTCACCGAGATCGATTCCAATGATGCGGACATCTGGTATTTTCTCGGCGCCTCATACGCCCAGGACAAACAATATCCCGAAGCGATTGACGCTTTTCAGCACGTGCTGAAGCTGAACCCGCTGCACGCCTCGGCCGAATTCGGACTCTCGCGCGCTTATCAGCAATCGGCCGATCTCACTCACGCTCGCGAACACCTGACGCGCTTTCAATACATCACACAAAACAAGCTGGGCTCGCCGATCAGCCTCGCTTATGGCGAGCAAGGAAAGTACTCGCTTGCGGAGGAGTCGCCGAAGATGGTGCAAAAAGTCCCGCCGCAGATTCCGGTGCAGTTTGTGGATGTAACCGAACAGGCTGGACTGAAGACAAAGCCCTCGACCGGAAACGCAAAGGATTTGGCATCTTATCTGGGGCCGGGTGTGTGCTTTCTTGATTATGACAATGACGATCACCCTGACATTTTTCTGCCCGACAATGGCAATGAAGGCGGAATGTCGCTGTACCACAATCTGGGCAATGGCAAGTTCGAAGACATCACGAGGAAAGCAGGTCTTGACCCAAGTCTACACGGTGTCGGCTGCACGGCAGGGGACTACGACAATGACGGATTCACAGATCTTGTTGTCAGCGCAGCTGACCGGTTGTTGCTTTTACACAACGAGAAGAACGGAACATTCAAAGACGCCGGAGAAAGCGCGGGGATTAGAAACGACCGGGGAACTCTTGGTCCAACATTCATCGACTACGATCACGACGGCGACCTTGACCTAATCGTGACCGGTTTTGCCTCGGGCCTTGACCGGACTGATCTCTCGCAGGATTTGCTGGGCAAGCTGGGCGCTCCCCGAGTTTGGCGGAACAACGGAAACAGCACCTTTGCGGAAGTGCCCGGCAGTCTGGGTCTCGAGAAGCCGCTCCCCCCGATCAAGCTCACACCCACTCTCCTCGCCGCAATAGGCACTGACTATAACAACGATCGCGCCATCGACATTGTGGCGAGCGGCTTGCAAACCCTCTTCGAGAATCGCCGTGAGGGCGACTTCCGGGGTTACCCAGCGATCTGGGATTCATCCTCATTACCCGAAAGTTTAGCACTTGCCGTCCTGGATTTTGACCATGATGGGTGGATGGACCAAGTCTTCACAACATGGGGCAAAGACGGAATCAACCTTTGGCGCAACAACCATGCGCAGGTATTCGAGCGAGTCCCCTTTCCGAAGACGAACTGGATAAGGGGCTTTGGCGTGGCCGCTATCGACTACGACAACGATGGCTGGGTCGATCTCGTCGCTGTGGGCGAGACGAAAGATGGCAAGGGTGAAATACGTTTGTTCCGCAATCTCGGACCAGATGGTTTCAAGGATGTCACCACCGATGTCGGCCTCGACAAGATCGTGCTTAAAGATCCACGGGCCATCATTACCGGAGACTTCGACGGCGACGGCGCTACTGACCTGCTCGTCACGCAGAATCACGGTCCGGCCGTCTTGCTGCGAAATGAAGGCGGCAACAAGAACCATTGGCTGCGCCTCAATTTGAAAGGGCTGGCCGACAACAAGAGCGCGATCGGGACCAAAGTTGAAGTCTTCGCGGGAGGCAATCGCCAGAAGTACGAGGTCTACGGATCGAACGGTTATCTCGGCCAGAACTCACCCTACTTGACCGTCGGTCTCGGACAAGCCACGCAAGCTGACGTCGTACGCATGCTATGGCCGACTGGAGTTTTGCAGGATGAAGTCGAAGTCGCGGCCGATCGCGAACAGAAATATATGGAGATCGATCGCCGTGGCAGCTCCTGCCCCACCCTTTTCGTTTGGGATGGCGAACGCTACCAGTTAGTCGGCGACATGCTCGGGGCAGGCGTGGTCGGACACTGGGTTGGCCCCGGCCAGCGCGATATTCCGCGTCCCACCGAATACATAAAAGTGGATCGCAGCACGATCCGTGAAAAAGATGGCAAGCTCAGCTTCCGCTTTATGGAGCCTTTGGAAGAGGCAGTATATCTAGATCAGGTAAAACTGCTGGCGGTGGATCATCGCGCAGACGTGGACGTTTATCCCAACGAATACTTTGCCAGCAATCCGCCGTATCCTCCATTCAAAGTAGTCGTAAGTCGCGACGCTCATCCGCCGGTCGCGGCGCTTGATGAGCACGGGCACAACGTGCTCCCCGATCTGCTGGCACACTGCTACTTCGGTGATTTTAGCGTGACTCAATTTTCGGGCTTCGCCAAGTTGCACACCCTCGAACTCGATATTGGCGAGCCTTATCGCGGTGGCGCGCTCTGGCTGCTGCTTCACGGCGAGGTTGAGTATTATTCCGCAAACAGCATGTACGCTGCATCGCAAGCTGGAGTCGAATCCATTTCTCCGTATGTGGAGGCACTCGACGGCAAAGGAAAATGGATTCGCGCGATCGACGACATGGGCTTTCCCGCCGGTGGCCCGCGCACGATGACGGCGGATTTGACGGGCAAGATACCAATCGGCACTCGCCGGATCCGGATTTCGACTAACCTGCAGATCTATTGGAATAGCATTTTGATTGACCGGACGAGTCAGGATCAGCAGGTTCGGCTTACGTCGGTGCCGCTGGCTCGCGCCAATCTTCGCTTTCACGGATTCCCGCTGAAGATCGAAGGTAATCCTCCCGGCAATGTCACCTACGTTTACGAGAATGCCAGTCCCACCGGGCCTTACACGCGCCCCGCGGGCGCTTACACCCGCTATGGCGATGTGCGCCCGCTGCTTACTTCGCTCGACGACCAACTTGTCGTTTTTGGATCGGGTGATGAAGTGGCTCTGGATTTTGATCCAGCCGAGCTTCCGGCTCTGCCCAACGGTTGGGCCCGCGACTATTTTTTCGTGGCCAATGGCTACGAGAAAGACATGGATTTCTACGCCTACGATTTCACCAGCGTGGACCCGCTTCCATTCCACGACATGGACGGATATCCGTACCCCTCGAACAAGTCGTTTCCCATCGATGACGCGCACCTGAACTACATTCTGGAATACAACACGCGCTACATGTCGGGGAACGAGTCACGAGGCTATCGGTTCGATTACCCTCCGCTGAAGTGATTCACGTCCACCAGTATCGAAGTGGCACCAGGAATCACGGATGCTCGCCATCTATGGCTGTGCCTTTTGCTTGCTGTTTCCTGCTTGGCTAAACATGAATACCAGCCCGACACCCGTCGTGTTGTCGACCAGGCGGAATGCGGGGGGGATTCTGCCGTATTCGTGTTTGATCGTTATCCCCCATGCATCGGTAAACATGAAATCGAGTTCGTCTTGCACGTGATTGCGCGTGCTGGTGGATAGGCTGTAGATGTCTATCGCTTTTGTGCTGCCAGCGGGGATGACAGTATTTGTACTGATCTCCGAAAATGCAGGAATTTTTGCCCGATACGAGGAAGAGAGAAGAATTTTCTTCACACCGTAACCTTTCGGCACCAGGTAGCGCGCTGAAAAATCAACACCTGCAACGCCTCTCAAAATCGTGCCTGAGCCGTTCGCCTCCACTCCGTTCTTGAGGTTTGTGCCGATTTCCAGACCCGCTGTGGGACTCAAGTAGGCGGTAAAGCGCTCCTTGGTCGTGGTAGGGGTTGACGGAAGCGGCCACAGGCGGAAGAAATCGGTCAGCATCGCCGCCGATACCACATTTAAATCTTTGCCTTTTGCTTCAAACTCCGGCCCGAGTATGTTCCAAGTGAGCAGGACGGACCGGCCCGAGAAAAGCGATGCAGCGTCTGCTCCACATCCAAGAACGAAACTGCTGAAGCTCGGAGACACCGTGTAGCTGTCGGGATCGACCGTCGGTCTCTTGTCCGTTTTCGCCTGCGCGTTGAATCCAAGCCTTGGATTGCATGGATTCTCACTGGTCAGGTGAAACTGCGGATTAACGACGGCATCGATGGAATATTGAGCCGGGCTTCCAATGGCGGGACTGTAAAGGCCACTAAAGTAGAGAGCGGCGCTCTCTTTGCTGGTTGCGGCAACGAATCGATCGGGATTTTGATTGATCGCTGGCGTCGTCGCTGCTTCGGCCGCCTGCGGACCGGGCGCCTTCCAGGTTCCAATCAGTCCGGTTCCTTGAGGATCAAATTGGACCAGAAGAAGATCGATGTCGTCCGCTACCGGCTTGCCGTTCGAGGGAACCAACCGTACTTGTGCCTGGTCGGTTGTTCCATTTGGGCGTTTGTAGAATTCCGGCTTGGTAGGCAATACAAACGGATTGGCGTTTCCATCTCGCGGAATCGCAACCACACGCCAGCGTGCAGAATCGAGTGCCTTAGCGGCATCAGGCTTTCCGCCGCTGAATGTAACCGCGATGAAAGACCTTTTCGCATCCAGGACGACGGCTACGGTTGGCTTGGAATCCTGCGCTCGGGCCACACCGCTGCCCCAGGGCAAGGAACAGCACAATGTCGAGATTAAGGCGAGGGCGGGCCTAATCTTAGTTTGACGCATACTGAACCTCGGCCGCGCAAGCATCACAGGTTTCTGTGTCTGCAATCGAGAGTGGCCCAGGCATTGAAAAGCCTTCATCGCGAAGTTTTCTCAATATGCATTGAACGATCTGATCTTTAGTGGCAACCGGAGCGATGGGGTCAAAAACTGGATCTTCAGGCCCAGCTCGACCCGTGCACTGCAAGATGATCCTGAGGGCCTCGTCATAACCGATGAAAGCTTTCTGCGTTGCCGCGACGGCCCCGCGGCGCATTTCTGTACCTGCCGTCGTCCCGAGGTGCATACCGACGGCATTGACAGCATCTCCAAGTTTGAGCAGAAGTTCATGATGATTCCTGAACGCCACAACAAGCTTGCGCGTTGCTTTCGTGTGAGTCTTACCGCGTGACTTTTTACTTTTATCGCTGGACTTCTTCATAGGGTCGCCCCCTTTCAAGTTCATAGATTGTTCTATCTGTCGTCCTGCTCCGTAAGTTGATCTAGGATTTCGACCCGGACTCATCCTCAAGGCACACGGCATGTCATTGCGTCGCGCAAACTACGGGCCGATCTTAGTTCTCGACAATCTGAGTATTTGCGATGATCATCGTCGCGACCTACTCCCTGCGAACCACGCGGGTCGCTCCGAGTTTTGTCTCGGTCTTCGACTTCAGAACGAAAATAGCGCGGCACAACATCGCAACGCGCAGACGTGTTCTGCCTTGCGGTTCTGAATATACTAGCCCTGTAATCCGTTACGGTCTTTTGGTTGCGAGCCGAGTCCCGTAAGTGCTAATAATTGTTGAGGCGCGTTCGCTTCGAATCCCATAGCGCTCACCATTGAACTCACTGGTAATTCGAGTTTCGTGACTTCGGTTTCCCGTCCCTACAGGGACAATGTCGGGAAGAGGGGGGTCGGTATGACGCACGTTCCCGTGTTAAGGCTTTCGGTTTCCCTCGGTTTCGTAGCCATCGCGATTGCTCTCGTAGGATGCGGCGGTCACACCGCGTCCTCTTCCCCGATTCAGCAACCAGCCTCACTGGGAGGCACCGTGGACGCGGTGGCGCAGGCGGCGATGCACCAACAAGGTATTCCCGGCATGACGGTGGCTCTCGCTAAAGAAGGCGCCATTCTTTACGTTCAGGGATACGGTGTTTCTGATCTGACCACGGGGCAGGCTTCCCAGGCGGATAACATTTTTGAAATCGGCTCCATCACCAAGCAGTTCACCGCAGCTTTAATCATGAGGTTGCAGGAGCAGGGGAAAATGCACGTGGACGATTCGATCGCAACTTTTTTGCCCGAGTATAATTTCCCGCCCACCATTACTCTGCGCATGATGTTGACTCACACCTCAGGCCTCGCCGACTTCACTAATTTTCCCCAACTCGGCGACTGGGTGGAACATGGCGTGTCGGAGGCGACCGTGCTGGCCGCGGTCAGCCAGGCGCCGCTGCAATTCCAGCCGGGCACCCAGTACGCGTACTCGAACAGCAACTTTTTTGCTCTAGGAACGATCATCGAGAAAATTACCGGGCAGTCCTACGCGGACGACATCGAGCAGGACATCCTGCAGCCTTTGGGATTGACCAATACGTATTACTCGCTCCCTCCCTCCGGTCAATCGGCGACCGGCTACACTAACAACGGGTCCGGCTTGGTTCCCGCGATCCTTTGGGACCGGTCGGCCGCCTTCGCCGCAGGAGCCCTGAGTTCGAACCTGTACGATCTCGTTGCCTGGGACAACGCCTTGATCAATGGGAAAGTCGTCTCACCGGCGTCTTTCAAAGCCATGACAACTTCCAACGGATTCACGATTCCGGGGGGCGGCTCGTACGGGTTTGGGCTGGCTCTGGCGACGATTAACAGCCGTCCGGTGATTTGGCATAACGGCCAGATTGGAGGATTTACAGCTGAGACTGCGGTGTTCCTTGACAGCGGTTTCGCCGTGGTCGTGCTCACCAACGACCAGGATGCCAACCCTGATGCCGTGGTGCTCAAAATCATGAATGCGGTCTGCAATTCACCGCAGCTCGGAGGAAATTGTTGAAGCAGGAACTGATAGATCGGCGTTTTGTTTTGAAAGGGCGTGAGTTCCAGTCGCTCCGAGAATCACTTTCGAGCGAGTTCCGGCCTAGCTGGAAGCCGCGCCCTTTCAAAGCGTAGCGCTTGCGTTTTTTTTTAAGCCTTCTCCACGAGGCGATACCGCAACTTCCCCCCGGATGGGGGGTTATTAGAAGGTGAATAAAATCAGTCGAGCATCCCAGCAGGATTGATTAGCTAATTATGAGTAACAAATTGAACTTAAGCTCGCCGTATCCAGTGGAAACGGTCCGCTCTTCAGCGAATCGCCGAAACTCCCCTGTGAAGGCATTCGCTGCGTGCTTCGTGCTGGTTTGCGCAGCGGCGGTCTTGTTTGCGCAGGAAGGCGGCATCAGCGCCGGCGGTAAATGGATGGAATTCGATTCCCAGGACGAAATGACGTTGGTCAAGAAGGCCAGATTCGAACTGGAGGCCGACAGTTCATTGCCCGGAAGTCAGGCCAACCCCAAAATCATTCTGTTCTGCACCAACGGCAAATTGAATTTGGCCGACTTTCGTCCCAACGCCAGAATCGCGCCGCCAAACCGGCCCGGATTCTGGGGACAGCCGCAAATGGAAGTCCTCGTCCGCGTAGACAATGCCCACAGCAATCACGGTTGGAATTGGGTCAATGGCCACTTCCTTTCGATGGACAAAGGAACCACGCGCGAGATGCTGGGCGCGCAAGTATTCAAAGTTGAAATCCAGACCCCTCGAGGTCCAGAAATTGCGACCTTCTCTCCCGCAGGTATCGATCTGAATCGTGTTAAGAAGGCTTGTGACTTAACTCCGAAGAAGCCCTGAAAGCCTTTCAGGCAGCTTACCCCGCGTGGGGTCAGGTATCTGGAGCTTGGGGAAATGTGCGCTCCACTGCCGGAAACCCCATCTGCTGCAAAACTCAATGGGCAAGATCTTTATTAGTTAAGCCCTCGGCGAAGGGCGAGGTAGAATTAAGCGTCGTGCGACCTTCACGCAGACTTGTGGCGTTGGCTTTACTCTTGCTTTGCTCTGCAATAACCCCAATTGGAAGCGCTCAGACTGTCCAAATTCCGCCTGGAATGCGGCTTGTAGAAATTCATCTTGCGAGGAACCTGCCTGTCGCTCCTGGCGACTATGTGGATGTGCTGGTTACGGCGAAGCAAGGTCGAACGAGAACAGTGCTTCACAATGTGAAAGTAGCAGCCACGGACCAAGGCACTCGCGTAGTTGCGTTCCTGGTTTCTCCCGACGACGCGCAGAAAGTAATGGCCGCAGGGGAACAAGGCAAATTTAGATTGAGTCGGTGGAAATCAAACTAACCTGTTGCCCTCGCGTGCTAAAACTCCCAAAAGTCTCTTAGACTTCTCGAAGGTCGGCATATCTCGCACCTTAATCGGCAAGCCGCTGCTAAGGATTCGTCGGCGGTGTACTCGGCCCTGGAGCAGTGGGTGCTGCGGGAGGAAGCGGCGTGGGACGGTAGAGTGCGCTCTTCACTGAGTCTGGCAATTTATCGGCGTTCGCCACGAGCAGGCTGACCTGCCACATCTGGGTTTGCGATAGTGATTCGCTGAAACTGGGCATTCCGGTGAGCCGGATGCCGTTTGCCACCTTCCAATAGGTTTCGCCTGGCGGATCGTCGGTCACGCCCTTGCCCTCGAGCAGCTTCGGCGGCTTGGGATACATGCCTCGCGAGATTGCTGTTGGCGTGCCGCCTGGGAAGCCATGACACACGGCGCAGTTTTCCCGGTAGACGTTTGCCCCGGCGATGAAGTTGGATTCGTCCGCAGGAACAGGCACGGTCTTCGGCATCTCTTTATCAACACGGGCGTGCAGCGCGGCGTTCGCCAGCGTTTTCTCAAAGGGCATAGGAGACGCAGCCGTAGCCACCGGCGCGCCTCCGGTTGCGAAATAGATGTAGACGCAGAGCGGTACCACGATCAGACCGACAATCAGGCCGATTAAGAAAGTCTTCACTAGTCTCTCCTGGGACTGAATCCCGCAGTATACACAGAACGCGTTGGAAGACCTGTGAAAGAAAAAGGCATTGACAAAGGTCAACCGCAAAGGGACATTAAACTGGAACCAAAATTATCGCGCCTAAAGAAACGCCGCCCGGACACGGCGGCGTTTGGTAGAGCCTGGATTCGGCTAAATTCAGCGATGCCCTCCGTGAGAGCCACCACCGCCGCCATGCGAGCCGCCACCGTGAGAGCCGCCGCCACCGTGCGATCCTGAACTGCCGCGAGAGCCGCCGCCAAAGGATCCTGAGCCATGCGACGACGGCGCCGAATAGCCACCTCCGCCGCCAAACGATCCTCTGGACGAAGAACCGCCGTACGGTGATCCGCTGTAACCGCGATAACCACCGCCGTAGCCGCCATACCCTCCGCCGCCGTATGCGCGAGCCGAGTAGCTTCCGCGGCTCTGGGCTGACGGATAGTTGCGCGGCGCAGGCAGCGATTGTCCCGACGGACGCGGCAGGTTGTTCGACATGCTTCGTCCCATGCTCGAGCTACCGTACGAGCGCGGCGCAGATGACATACTCGGGGGCGCATTATGAGCGGTCATCGTCGACTGGTTGAAGCTCCCTTGCGGGGGTCGCGGTACACTGCGGTTCGCGCCCATCTGCGGAGAAGTGCGGCTCGCCGCCGGGTTGGTCATGCCCCGGTTCGACATCGCAGCAGAGTTGGAGTTGCCGAAACTCTGCGGCGGCCTCGGTACGCTACGTCCAGCAGACTGCGGCATGGATCTTGCGCTGCTCGGCTGTTCCCCGCGATTCGCCGGTGATGGTGCGGCGTTGCGGGCCGTCGGAGCCGCAGGGTTGTGCGCGGTCGCGACTGCCGGGGACGGCCTGGATGAAGTGCTCGGCGGAGTCATTCGGCTGACCGTCGGCCGCGACGGTACTGCAGCAGACGGATGCGCCGCCGGCTGACCGGCTTTCGGTCCAAGGACGGCCGAGCGCGTCGGAGACACGTTTGGCCTGCCAATACTGGCGCTGGACAAGTTTCGCAAAGCGCTACTCGGAATATTGGCCCTGTTCCCTGCAACCGGCAGCCCGCGCTCAAGCGTATTTCGAGAAACTGCAGTCAGCGCTCCAGGCCTGCTGGCATAGCGTGGCATGCCAACGCCGTTCCTTCCGTACAATGCGCCGCCATTCCGGTTGTTGTAATAATTATTGGTAATGTTGTTGATATTGTTGATGCGGGTGTTGCTGATATTCACGTTCCGGAAATAACCTCGGCTGCCGTGATACCACGGGAAGAAGGGTTCCCCGAAACCTAGCGCGCACCAGCCAAACCCGCCGCCGAATCCAAAGCCAAACCCGCCGCCAAAGCCGAAGCCAATACCAAAGTGCGGGCCTCCAAACCAGGCCACCAGCGCGGGAGCGTAGAACGGCCGTTCCCAATACGGCCCGGGAGCCCATCCCCAGTAGGGACCGAAATCTACCCAGCGGCCGTAGTGAAACGGCGCGAATCCCCACGGAGCATCGTCCACCCAGGTCCATCCCCAAGGCGGTTGCCAGATCCAGTGTCCGGCACTATAAGGCGCCCAGCCCGGCGAAACCGAACTTGGAACCCAGACATTTCCATATTGAGGGGTGTCGCGCCAGCTTCCATACTCGTCGAGGTCGCTGGCTCCAACTACGCCGGGGGCAACGTAGCGCGCGGAGACCGATTCGTCCTCACGCTTATCGCGGACTTTGCACCAATCGTCGAACCCATCGGGTCGCGGTGCGTCGCTAATCTGATGGGCCAGAGAATTCCCATTAGTGAAGCGCGCCTGCTGGCCTTCATGCAGTCGAACCGCTTGCCCTTGGCCGGTGGCTTCGCCCTCGCCTTTCCAAACTGTCACGAGGGTGGTGTCGCCGTTAGGATCGACGTCGAAGCGATACTCGCCGGATTTGGTCACGGTGAATGCCTGATTGGGGGTGTCGATTTCGTAGACTTCGCCGCCATAGAGCTTGCGGATATGCACATTCAAAGTGCCCTGGTGCAACTCAACCTGCACGGCATCATTGGTGACATTGGTCAGGGTCAAGCTGGTTTCGGAGCTGATTCGCATTACACCGGTGCCGAGGTTCAACTCCGCGCGGGAATCTTTGTCGGCCCAGACATTGTCCGCATTCGTGAGCGGGCGGTTCAACGAGCCTTGGACCCAATCGCCGGTCCCTTGCGGCTGCACAGAAACCGATCCAGTCATGTATCCCAAACGCGCCACCCGGCCCGAAGGATCGGCCGTTTGTCCCCCATCCGAAGACAGAGGCTGGCCCGTGGTAGGTGGCGCTTGGTCCGCGGGATAGGCTGACCCACCTGCCGACGGTGGCGCTTGATCCCCAAAGCCCGATTGATCCCCGTAAGAAGGAGGCCCTTGATCCGCAGGATAGGCTTGCCGATCCTGAACCGCTGGAGGTGCCTGCTCCGCGGGTGGAGGCGGCGCCTGATCCGCTTGCTGTTCCGGCGGCGGTGGTGGGGCGTCCTGAGCTGCGGAGACGGTTGCCGTGGTTGCCGCTAACAATGCGACCAAAAAGCTGATCTGAAATAAGCGCCGGAATGTCTTCATGACCGATCTCCCCGGAACACCACCAGTCACTGCTGTGTTCCTGCAACCACTTACGCCGACGCTACTTGCAGCGAGGCGCAGGTGACTGAATCCTCTGCCTCTATGATTATGAACCCGAAGTTGGCCCATGAGTTGCGAGAAGATTACGGAAGTACCGCGATGCGTGCGCCTTTTAGCGGGTTGCTCTTCGGTTTCTTACTAAGGTTTCTTACTAACCAAGGCTGTGAGTTTTCTGTTGGCACATCTCGCGCTTTCCACAGGTTTATTTCGCGTAGTGAATTCCGGCATTATGGTTACTCTTTGATTATGAGAGGCCCCCTCCCCCCTGATCTTCTGGAATCATGGGGTTAGGTGGACACTACCACCAAGATCTTTGAGTTAAAAGGACTTATATGCAAAATCTTCGAGGCAAAGGAGTTAGTGGAGTCGTAAATTATCTATAGGCTGAACATACAGATACATGATTAACTTGAGGTGTGCCTGGGAATCAAGGGCAGAAATGCGGGAAATGAGAAAAATTTGGAGCGTTTTCCCATTTTGGGACGCGCTGCTTAGAACCGGGTAGCGCTTTGCTACTTGCTCGGGATCTGCGCAGACACATCTTCTGCTGATTCAAGGACGCCGTAGGATTCCCCAGTCTTCATGTGGATGAGGGTTCCCTGAATTGGCCCCGGCGCGAAGGATTGAATTTCGCTCGGGTCTAACCACACCGGCGTGCGGTTTGCGTCTGTAGAAGTAAGCTGGATCACGCGGCCAGTATATTCCACTCCGAACGTTGCGGGGAAACCCGGGTTTCCGTGAAATCAGGGAGCCTCTGGAGCGAGTGCGACCTCATCGGCTAAAGCCGGATTCAAAATAATGCGCTTACCGCAGCGCTGAAAGCGCTGCGCCACCCAAAATCAAATGCAACCGCAGCGGCTGAAGGCGCAGGTTCAAATCAGGGTGATACTGATTCGCGAACTTGCGGACGCGACCTAGATCCCCCGCCGTGCGGGCCGAGTTACTTTCGTCACCGGTGGAACCTGGGGTTACGAATGAGTTCTTTCCGCCCTGTGCTAGCTTTTTCTTTGGCCCGACTCGGAATCAAGCGTGGCGGCAGAGTGCTGGCGCTGGAGGTGTATTTGGGGAGTCGGTGGGGGATGCATTGGAAGCAGGGGCTGCGGTTCAGCGCGAACGCGAGATTCACGGCACTAAGTTCATCGTTGCCAGTGGCTCGATGCAGCGCTTCATGGCCATGGTCGAGCGTGTGGCGGGCCACACTGAGACCGTCCTGATTACCGGTGAAACCGGCAGTGGCAAGGAGCTCATCGCCGGCAGCATCCACGAATTTTCCTACCGGCATGGAAAACCCTGGATTGACATCAACTGCGCGGCTTTACCGGAACATCTGGTCGAGAGCGAACTGTTTGGCTATGAAAAAGGCGCCTTCAGCGGTGCTGACAACTCGAAGCCGGGACTCTTCGAACTAGCCGACAAGGGAACCCTCTTTCTCGATGAAATCGGCGAACTACCACCGCATATTCAGGTCAAGCTGCTGCGGGTACTGGACGGCGCCGCGTACTACCGTTTGGGTGGACACCGCAAGATCACAGTGGATGTGCGTATCGTCGCTGCCACCAACCAGGACCTGGAAGTGGCGGTGAGGGAAGGCCGCTTCCGCAAAGATCTTTTTCATCGCCTCAGCCAGTTTGAGCTTAGAGTACCGCCGCTTCGAGAGCGATCGGAAGACGTTGTCGCCCTGGCCGAGCATTTCCTGCGCTTGAAATCGGCGGAGATGAAGTTCAGCGCCGAAGCTCTGCGCGCCCTTCAATCTCATTCCTGGCCGGGCAACGTGCGCGAACTTCGGAACATCGTTGCCAAGGTGGCAATGGCGGCGACTGGTCCCGAGATTGGCGCGGCCGGCGTGCTGGCTGAACTTTCGGCCGAGCAGCAAAAGAGCGACATCCCTCTGCCCTCCGGTGATCTTCAGGACATGGAACGACAGATGGTGATGAAGGCGCTTGAAAACACCGGAGGCCACCGCGCGAAGGCAGCCGAGCAACTCGGGATTTCACGCCGGACGTTGAGCCGCAAGCTGGGCGAATACAAGATCACCGCGGCGCCTAACGACAAGAGCCGGGCGCTGGGCGCGCTCAGCCTGAAACAAAAGAAATTTTTCCGGGCGAAGGTGAGGCTTCCGGTGTTGCTCAAAGACAGCCAAGGGCGGGAGATGCGCGTCACGGCGGTTAATTTGAGCGTCGGTGGCATGGGTTTGGAAGGGCTGCCGGATCCGCGCCGGTCGGAAGGGCTCATGGATATCAGCTTCGCTCTGCCTGACAGCCAAACCTGCATCGAAGCCAAGGTGCAGATCGTGTGGGCGGATCTGGACGGGCGCGCAGGAGCCACATTCGTGCTCATCGAGCCAGCGGTATATAAAGAGCTGCAGGAGTGGACGAATCACAGAATGAAGGAAGAAGGCTGGGAACTGCCTTTGTAGGGGTTCGCTACAGCGATGCCCGATTCACGGACCGGGACAACTACTCTCTACACTATTTTAGGGGCCCTTGCGGGCCGGTTTAGGCGCGGAAGTTGGCGGATTCTGCACATTGGGTTTGGCGGAACTCGAGTCCACATTCACTGCCAAACTCAAATCGCTGGACCAGCAGTCGGCGAGGATCTTCCAGTCGCCCGCCTGTCGCGCTAAGGTCAGCAGGTACTTGCCGCGCTCTTCCCGGCGCTTGCCCATGGTGAATGGAACCAGCATCTGGCAACGGCCGGCCTCGTAGGCGATGTCGCCGAACACTTCCACACGCAACGGATCCATCTGAACATCTCCGAGTCCGGCATCAAGCACGGCAAAGAAGAACTCGCGAATCGCCGCCGTGCCACGAACCGGAGACACATTCGGACGCAGCACAATGGCATCGGGTCCGTAGAGATCAATCAGATCGTCGAGTTGTTTGTTGTTACAGGCCAGCGCCCAATCCTGCGTGAGCTTTCGGATCGCACTTTCCCCACGGCTCAACGAAGCTCCAGGCACTGGCGTACGGGCGCGAGCATCGCGTGCGGCAGGTGTGCTCGCCGCTGCCGCTGGGACGCCACCTTCGGAAGCCGAGAGATAGTGGTGATGGTAATGATGATGATAGTGATGCTGGCCAGCCGCGTGTGGGGCTGGTTTCAGGCTGGGTGCAAAGGGAGCTTCCGGCTCCACGGGTGGGACATCCTGCTGGGGAACGCCGCAGATGGCGCAGAAGCGGTTCTCCGCTGGATTTTGACTGCCGCAGGCGAGGCAGGTACGAGTCTCGACGGCTTCGGCAGCGGCGTCCGCGTCTGCCTGCGAAGCCATTCGCTGCACCGCTTGCAGAGCGGCGGATATCGCTTCGGTGCCCGGCTTGGGGTGATGCAGGTCTTGCTTCAACCGCCGGAAGAAATCGTCGATGGTCGAGTCGTGGGCAAGTTCCGCGTCCGCTCCAGACGCAGGCGAATTCCGCCCCGGTCCGGCTGGTTTTTCAGGATTCATAGCGCTGGCCAGCGCTCATTCTAGTCGAAAAGAAGCCGGTCGGAAAGAAAGAGCTAGCGGCTGGAGAACTCGATCTTCGCTTCGGTTTCGGTGGCGGCGCCGTTGCACATGCCCGGACGATAACGCCACGACCGAACCGTGTCGAGAATGGTGCGATCTTCGGCGGGGCCTGCGCTCTCCAGGATGAGCGGAGAATGAACCCGGCCGTCCGTGCCGATGATGAAACTGACGCTGACCCTGGCGCTCAGCTCGGCAATATCAAGCAATGGATTTGGAGTGGCTAAAGGTTCGGGAGGTTCTGAGGCCTCGCAATTTATGCCAGCGGTGGCGCGCATCATGGCGGCAAATTTCGAGTCACGCAACGCCGACGCCCACATCTGATGTTCGCGCCCGGCTAGTGTGGATGAGGTTGGTCGCGCCGAAACTCGCAACTCCGGTCCGAAGGCTGAGGCCAGGCAGTTGATGGAGGCTAAAGCCACGAGAAGAAGCGAGCAAAATCTGCGGACTGGCATAACCAATTTCCCGGAGCCTGGTGAAGTGAGATCCGCCGCCAAACTCAGAATGCGGCATCTTAAAGGGCAATCGTCGTGCCAGCCAAGGGTTTTTGTATGTATTTGACAAGGCTATAGATAACTGCACGCCGCGGTTGGACTCCGGCAGTTGGGATGAAAACCATTGCAACATCGAGTGGTAGGGCGCGGTGACCCTGTTCCAAGGTCGGCCGAGGGATCACGACCTGGACCCAACGTCGATCGCCCTGTGCTAGGAGTCTGAGTAAGTCGAAGCGGGGTGGCCCATCTTTAGTGGCCACTTGTTTCTCTCTAGCGGTGGCGTCCACACGATGTCGGGTGGGTGCACCGGGCCGACGTCGCCCGGTTCAGCAATCCGGTCGGCCAGCAACGGGGCGACGAAGCGAAGTGCATCGACTTCGGTACGCAAGCGCGCCAACTCCAGCTCTTTATTACGCAGCACTTCATATATGTTTTTCATGGACGCCAAGCCGGGGCGCGAAAAGCCCCACAACAGGTTTCTGGTTGAAATGGACTGCGCGCTTCTTTCCGCAATTGCGGGTGGTTGCAATACATAGTTCGCTAAGCCGTCCGCTTCGAAAAGTCTGGAGTTTGCAGCTTCACGTGGTCCATGGTATCTAAGCCTGTGGGCTAGCGATCAGTGCATAGTGAAGCACCTGGGAGAACATCGATAAATGGAGTTAAGTCCCAACCTGGAGCCGGAGCCGTTGCGCCAACTCGACGGCATCTTGCACGACGATGAAGTCCACGTGTGGCAGGTCGACCTCATTGCTTGGGAGAAAGACGCTGACTCATTGCTCGGGCTACTCGATCCGGACGAGCGGGAGCGCGCGGCGCGTTTCAAATTTCCCGGGCACCGCAATCAGTTTGTCATCAGCAGAGCTTTGCTTCGGCGAGCTCTTGGCCGCTATCTCGGAATCGAGGCGCGCGCGGTTCGTTTCCGGACGACGGCGAACGGAAAGCCGGAACTTGCCGCGGACTCTGGTCTGCCTTCCGCGGATCTTCGCGCTGACGATCTTCGCTTTAATTTGTCGCATACCGAAGGGGTGACAGTGTTCGCCCTTGCTCGCCACCGACAGATCGGAATTGACGTGGAGCGCATTCGCGTAGACACGAATGCGATGGAGTTGGCTGAGCGTTTCTTTTCGCATGCCGAGGTGCAATGGTTGCGATCGCAACCGGCCCCCGAACAAATTCCGGCATTCTTCACTTGCTGGACCGGGAAGGAGGCTTACATCAAGGCGCATGGGGAAGGCCTCTCCATGCCGCTGAGCAGCTTTGGCGTTTTGCCGGCTGCCGGGGGTGCGAGCTCCAAGTTGCAATTGAGAGTGTACGGCGACGCGGAAGAGGCGAGACGATGGTCGATCTGGAAACTGGAACCAGGTTCCGGTTTGCGGGCTGCGCTGGCGGTCGAAGGCGAGAGCTGTAGCGTTCGTCTCGGTCAATGGGCGTCGCCACACTGATGCCGAGGTGCCTTCGAGCAAAGCAGCTGACGAAAATATACAGTTCGATTTCGCACAAAACATCGGGTACGACACGAGCCGCATTCGATCAGAATTGGTTATGCCAACACGTTTCGTACGAGGAGGGTTTGCGCGAACACTAAGCAACAGCAGGGAAAGTGTGGAGGCGCGGGTCGGAATCGAACCGACGCATAAAGGTTTTGCAGACCTCTCCCTTACCACTTGGGTACCGCGCCCTAGGAGTTAAACTATCGTGATACGCAGTAAAAGTCTACCATCCCTGCGCGGGAACAAGGAAAACGGAAAAGCCCGCGCCGGCGCGGGCCTCAATTTAAATCTGGAGCGGGAGACGGGATTTGAACCCGCGACTTCGACCTTGGCAAGGTCGCACTCTACCACTGAGTTACTCCCGCTCGTTACAGCTTTGCAGCTACCAGATCCCTCGACTTCGCTCGGGATTTCGACACGCGGCGCTTAGCCCTGAGCAACTAAGCATAGCGAAGTTGTCGAATGGGCCCCCACCCTGCAAGGTTAGTCCCGCTCGGCAATCACGATTATAAACAAGCCATAACCTCGCGGCAACGGCGGCGCCGTCGTCAGCTTCAGTACGCACACCCCTTCGTAGGTTTTTGCATGGCCTCATGGCTTTTCGCCGTGATCTGGTTTCGCACATCCCAGAGTTCCTTGTAGAAAAGGTGTTCCATCCTTTGATGAAGAACTTCGACCGGCGTACCCATGGTGCCAATTACGCCCCCGCCAATGATTCTCTGCGCCAACTTAAGATGATGAAAGCGGAAGAGGTGCACGCGCTCGTCAAAATCCAGCAAGCATTCCGCCACATCGTGCAAGCCGAAGAATTCATCATGCCGCCGATACAGCTCATCGACGCTCAGTCCCGCCTTGCCCAGTTGCGCATGGAACGCTTCGCCAAGGCGCGGACCAATGTGAAGAAGCGAGAGAAAGCCAGGTGAATCCAAGCCGCTGCCGTGTCCTAAGCCGGCGCGGATCAGGTGATAGTCGTACGGCGTGATTGTCTCCAAAACGTGCAGCATGGAGATCGGATACTCAAGCATCTGGTTGGCGCGCCGAATTAACCGTGCTGCATTCGAGAAGTCGCTTTCTTCAATGCAGGCGAGCGCGCGTCCCAGTTCCCAGGCAACACCCTTCAACAGCAACTCAGAACTCTGATGTATCACCTGGAAAGTCATCTCATCTTTATGCAGAAATTCTTCTGGAGGCTTTTGCAGCGATAATAGTTCGTCGGTATGCAGGTAGCGCTCGTAATCGGAAGCGCCCTTGCCCGGCAAAATCGGTTTTTTAAAATCATCCATGCCGCTAGTCTCCAGATAGTGACGAATCAACTCGCCCGATGATTACTTCCGTGCCCCGGTCCATTGTGGATCTTTTTCCGGCGGCACGATCGCGCCATCGCGCATGTGAATAATACGGTCCCCGTAGCTCGCAGCTTCCGGGTTGTGCGTGATCATGAGAACGGTCTGGCCCAGTTCGCGGTTGGAATGCCGCAGCATGTCCAGCACAATTACCGAGTTCTTCGAATCCAAATTTCCGGTGGGTTCGTCGGCCAGCACAATCGCCGGTTTGTTGATCAGCGCTCGTGCCAGCGCAACTCTCTGCTGCTCGCCTCCGGACAGCTCAGAAGGCCGGTGCTGAAGGCGTTTTTCCAATCCAAGCAGGCCCACGATCTTGTCGAAGTAGGCGGCGTCGCGATTCCCATTGGTACCGGCAATGTCCACAGCGATATTAATATTCGAATGCGCATCGAGAGTGGGCAGCAGATTGAATTTCTGGAACACGAATCCGATCTTGCGCTTGCGCATTCGCGTACGTTCGGCGTCGGATAGCTGCGTGAAGTCGTCTCCGTCAATGAGTACGTGCCCCGAATCGGCCCGCGCCAGTCCACCCAAAAGATAAAACAGTGTCGACTTTCCGCTTCCCGAAGGGCCAACCACGCTCACGAATTCACCCTTCTCCGCACTAAGGGAAACCCCGCGCAACGCAGGCACTTCCACCTTACCCACGCGGTAAGTCTTGCGAACATTCACGGCTTCGATGTGGACGCCCATCCAAAGCATCGATATTACACGAAGGCGTGCAGGCGCGGGCATTCGCGCCCCTACGGTTGCAAAATATGCTCAGTGAGATTTCGCGAGATCAGGCGGCGGTGGTGCGGGCAGTAGCCTGCACCACGTGCGCTTGCAGGCGCTTTGGACCGCGTTTCCGGACCAGCAAAACGCGGATACGTTCCAGCAATTCGACCGGTGCGTACATTCCTTTAGGAAGAAAAACATCCGCCTTAGTGTCGCGGTCGTACATTTTGACTTTGCCCGACAGAAGAATAGCCGGAGTGTGAGGTGAAAGATTTTTTATTTCTTCGATCAGCCTACATCCATCCAAGCCGGGCATCGTCAGATCGGTGAGCACCAGGTCGACGCCGCCCTCCTTAAACCGCTCCAGCGCCTCCTGACCGCCGGTGCAGGTCACCACGTGATAGCCGCGGGTTTCCAGCATGACCTTCCGGATAGAGAGTGATTGTTGGTTGTCGTCAACACAGAGGATCGTTCGTTTTGGTTTCATTTTTATTTCCGAAGCAGCGAGCCAGCCAGCCGCCTCGCCCGGGGGAAAATCCAAAAACTGTCTTGCTAGAAATTTTAGAGCGAGAAGAATCCTAAAGGCGAACCTGAGCGCTGTAAAGTGCCGCCGATGCTAATGGGAGAACTGCTCCATTGAAAAATTTCCGCACTTGTGCATGGGAGCATTTTTACTGGACATTCGCGCATCAACTTTTAGAAACTGATTTCTCCGCGAATGACCTCGACAACATTTCCACCGACCCGCACATTAACCACTCGGTCATCCTCACGCGAAGCGCGAACAAAAATCCGGCTGGGGCGCTTCATCTCGACTCCCTGTTCGATCAGCACCCGCTCCTCGGGTTGAGCTACGCCGTGGGCAACCATCCACGCGGCGGCGCATCCTGCCGCCGAACCAGTCGCCGGATCCTCGCCGTTATAGAACATCATGCGAGCGTGCAGCCGGGCTGCGGGATCCACCGTCTCGCGACTGACGAAGTAAAAAAACTTTCCACCCGAGCGCTGCAGATACTCCGCTGAGTTTCTCAGGTCCGCGCGCAGCGTGCGCATGATTTCCAACCCGCGTATGGGAACTACAGTAAATGGCAAGCCCGTCGAAATGGTCTCGATTGGCAACGAAGGATCAATATCGCCATCGCGTAAACCCGACGCACGCACGACCGCCTCGCGATCATGCCGCTCACCGAATTTTGGATTGACCTGGGTCATCTCGCCGAACACCGGTTGCCCCGCCTCTTCCTCGAAACGCACCGGCACCCTGCCCGCATTGAGGTCCAGCACAATCTCGTGCGCGTCCGATGACCCGCGCAATTGAAATGCAGTTCCCAGCGAAGGATGACCCGCGAACGGCAACTCTTCCTGCACCGTAAAGATTCGCACCCGCACTCCGCGCTCGCGCTCGGCGGACAATTCGCCGGGCAGAATAAAAGTAGTCTCGGAAAGATTCATCTCGCGGGCCAGCGCCTGCATCTCCGCGTCGCTGAGCCCGCTCCCGTCCAGGACGACCGCCAACGAATTGCCCTCAAAAGGGTGGGAGGTGAAGACATCCAACTGCACAAAAGGGAACCTGCGAAGTTGTCTGTTCATAGCTGGCATTGTATCGCCTGTATCAGAACGTCTAAAATCGTGATGGTTTTCTTTTGTGGCCACAATGTCCTTCCCGGTTAAGCGCACCTTTCATCCCTGGCGAAGCGAAGGATCCAGGGTCCTGCCCGCGCAAACGTTGCCAGCGCCGTTTGACTCAATTTCCGCCGCCGCTTATGCTACCAACATGCGCATGTACCCCACGTCGTGTCCGATGGACTGATTGTACGCGGCCCCCGGCGCGTGGGTAGTGCGAACGGGCTTTCACACCCACCCGGCGAAGTGAGGGTGGGTTTCGTTTTTCTATACGGAGACGCCATCTTTCGAAAATCGCGGCGGGTCCCGATGAACCTCTCGGATCTTCCGGGAAAATTTAGCGAGGAGAAATCATGACCACCGACACACTAACCGAAACCAAAGCCCTCCGCATCAACGACACAGCCCCCAATTTCACCGCCGAAACCACGCAAGGCACGATCAATTTTCACGAATGGGTCGGCGACGGCTGGGCCGTCCTGTTTTCACATCCCAAGGACTTCACGCCCGTCTGCACCACCGAACTCGGCTACATGGCCGGTCTCCAGCCCGAATTCGCCAAGCGCAACACGAAGATCATCGGACTCAGCGTCGACCCGGTGAGCAATCACAGCAAGTGGGCGGCCGACATCGAAGAGACGCAAGGCCACAAAATCAACTACCCGATGATCGGCGACACCGACCTAAAAATCGCCAAACTCTACGGCATGTTACCCGCCGAGAGCGGCCACACCTCCGAGGGCCGCACCGCCGCCGACAATGCCACCGTGCGCACGGTATTCGTGATCGGCCCAGACAAGAAAATCAAGCTGATGCTTGTCTACCCCATGACCACCGGCCGCAACTTCGATGAAGTACTACGCGTCCTCGATTCCATACAACTCACAGCCAAACACAAAGTCGCTACACCCGTGAACTGGAGACAGGGCGGCGACGTCATTATCGTGCCAGCGGTCTCGAACGAGGAAGCACAACAGAAATATCCCGGAGGATGGAAGACGCTCAAGCCATACTTGCGAATCGTCCCCCAGCCCAAGTAGTAGCGGACGACGGTTCGCAGCGCAAAGTCCACCTTACTTTCATTTGACGTCATCCCGTCTATAACAACGACGGCGATGTCAAGGGTATACGAGAGCGTCGACGCTTTGGGTTTGAAAGAAGCGCCATTTCGCTCTCGTTGGGGTTTTGACTTTTTCACGATGACCAA
>Ga0307474_10000021_pt1 | contig 135768 bp, 104 predicted proteins | sample atmos_gasesECM1C_2_FD_203312 | JGI IMG/M metagenome (GOLD analysis project Ga0307474, IMG submission 203312) | Hardwood forest soil microbial communities from Morgan-Monroe State Forest, Indiana, United States - atmos_gasesECM1C_05 | ecosystem: Environmental > Terrestrial > Soil > Temperate...
CAATGTTTACAAATATGCGGAACGCACGGGCGGTGATGTGATGACGTCCAGGAAGGAAGATGTCAGCGCCAAGCTGGCACAGCTCATCGACCAGATTCGTACCCGCTACACCCTCGGCTACTATCCACCAGTCAAGCAGCCGAAGGGCAAGTTTTGCGAACTCAAAGTCCAGATCACAGCGGACACGCAAAAGCGTGAAGGCCGGTTGCTGGTGCGAACGAAGAAGGGCTACTACAGATGACGGCGTTGTGGCGGGATGGCCGACGTCGGGCGACGCAATGAACAAGAAGAAGAACATGAAATCGACAAGGAAAGCAGTAAGGGTTGCAGGGGTCTGGTATCTCGTCAGCGGCCTGCCCGCTCCTTTTGCACTGATCTATGTTCCCTCGGTTTTCATGGTGATGGAAGGTCCTAATTAAGTGCGCGGCTCTGTTAACGGCCTGCTGGCCACCAAGCAAGCTTAGCCTCAAAACAAAGTGCAACTTTCGGGCGCGGCTCCACGTATACTTCTGCGGCAAAAAGAGCCCCTCATCTCGGCTGGAAGGAACTTCGTCTTAGTGGGTCCCAGCTCGGCTGGGAGACGCATCCCTTGGAGCAAATTCGTCGAGTGACGTTCGGGTCATAATTTGGAGGGAATCTAAAATGACAGATCCTGCCGTCAAAACATCGCCACGCTTCCAGGCCAGGATGGCGGGTGTCTTTGCTTGGATCGGAACAACTGAAGGATTCGCGATCTCGGTTCGCAGCAGGCTGGTTGTGGATGGCGATGCAGCGGCTACCGCGCACAACATCCTGGCGCACGAGCTGCTATATCGCTTGGGCTTTGTCGGCGATATCATCTCACGCTCTACCCTGTTGTCAGTCGGCGCAGGCTCTGGCGCGCTCGATTAGCAGGGTGCGTTCGCGGGTGTTGCGGGTTAGGCGGGCGGCGCGCTCGAACTCGGCGCGGGCTTCTTCGGTGCGACCGAGTTTCTTGAGTAAGTCGCCGCGGACGCTTGGCAGGAGATGGTAGCTTTCGAGTGAGGGTTCGGTGGTGATTGCGTCGACGAGTTCGAGGCCTGCGGCTGGTCCGAAGGCCATGCCGACGGCGACTGCGCGGTTCAACTCGACTACGGGGGATGGCATCAGGCGCGCGAGCTCGGCGTAGAGAGCCACGATTTGCGCCCAGTCGGTCTCTTCCGCGTTGCGGGCTCGGGCGTGACAGGCGGCGATTGCGGCCTGGATGACGTACGGGCCTTGCCGTCCGCCTAGCTTTTCTGCGCGGGCAAGCGCGGCGAGGCCACGGCCGATCAGGAGTTGATCCCAGCGGGCGCGGTTTTGATCGAAGAGCAGGATCGGTTCTCCTGACGCGCTGACACGGGCTGACGAGCGCGACGCCTGGATCTCCATGAGCGCGACCAGGCCGTGCACTTCGGGCTCGCGGGGCGCGAGCTCGGCGAGGATACGGCCGAGACGGAGCGCGTCTTCGCAGAGTGCGGGACGCATCCAGTCGTCGCCGGCGGTTGCGGAGTAGCCTTCGTTGAAGATCAGATAGAGGACCTCGAGCACGGACGACAAACGGGCGGCGAGCTCGGGACCTCGCGGGACCTCGAAGGGGACGCGCTTTTCGGCGAGAGTACGCTTGGCACGCACGATACGTTGCGCGATGGTCGGCTCCGGAACGAGAAACGCGCGCGCGATCTCGGTTGTTGTCAGGCCACCGAGCAAGCGGAGTGTGAGCGCGAGTCGCGCTTCGGTCGAGAGCACGGGGTGACAGGAGACGAACACGAGGCGTAGCAGGTCGTCGCCGATATCGTCATCGAGGGGTGCATTGAGATCGGGCACGGCCATCTCCCGGGTTGCGAGCTCGCGGCCGAGTTCCTCGTGCTTGCGCTCGAGCCGCGTGTTTCGCCGGAAATAATCGATGGCGCGATGCTTGGCGGCGGCCATGAGCCAGGCGCCCGGGTTATCCGGGACGCCCGACTTCGGCCACTGCTCGAGCGCGGCTACGAGTGCGTCTTGCGCGAGGTCTTCGGCGACGCCGAGGTCGCGGACGATTCGCGCGAGGCCGGCGATGAGCCTCGGGGATTCGATTCTCCAGACCGCGTCGATGGTGCGATGGGTGTCGGTCGTCACTGCTACCCATCACACCATCTTCAATTCCCCGACGCAAGCCGGACGTCAGCGCAGAACCTGCGCTTCCGATTGAGACATTGCCGAGCCGGAGACATTGCAGAGCAATGTGTCTACGCTGTGCGCAGACGTTCATTGCAGAGTTGAGGGAAGTCCTCGGGCCCGAAGATCTGGCGAATTTCGGTTTCGCCTTCCCATCCTGGCCAGTGTTTCCGGTGCAGTTCCATGAAGCGCACCGCGCCTTCAATCGCCTCTTCCTTCGACTTCAGCTCAAACTGTGCAAACCCGCCGATGACCTCTTTGGCCTCGGTAAAAGGCCCGTCGATCACGGTGAGCTTTCCTCCGGAGACTCGTACGCGGGTGCTCTGCGCGGTTGGGGCGAGCCCTCCGTTTGCGATCATGGTGCCGGACTTGACTGCTTCTTCGCTGATTTCTGTAATGGCGTCCATCAGCGCCTTGGGAGGAGGGCCCGAGTTCTCGGGGTGTTTGACCAACATCATGAATCGCATCGTGATATCTCCTTTTAATTTGTGGTTGTGGACTGGCCTTCCGAACTGTGTCGCTGGTCGGAATTGAGTCTTCATTTACACGTCGAACGAGGGAAAGAGAAATCGACATGCAGGATATTATTTTGTCGAGCACGCGCGGTTCCCGCGGCCTTACGATACTTTGCGCTGGGAGTGACCCGGCAGCTCGGAGCTGGCCGCGGCCTCCTGGACGTCGGCTGGGAATTCCGACATCTCCATCACTTGGCGAAGCTCGATCACTTCGTTGTCGGAAGCGGGACAGCGCGAGGCCCATTGCACGGCTTCTTCTTTTGACTTGACCTGGATCATCCAGTAGCCGCCGATAACCTCTTTCGCCTCGGTGAAGGGCCCGTCGGATACCTTGGGTTTGCCTCCGGAGAATGTGACACGGGCGCCCATCGAGGGCGGATGGAGGCCGTCGAGCGCCAGCAGCACTCCGGCTTTTTGCAGAGCTTCGTTGTACTTCATCATGGCGGAAACAGCTTTGGGGTCCGGCATCGTGCCGGGCCGGGCTTTTTCGTATCCCTTGGGGAGCATCAGCATCATGAATCGCATCGCAAATATCTCCTTCTGGTGTTGAGTTCGGAGCCGGGTTTCCGACGTGTCTTGATCGGTTGAATCCCGGCTCTCTGTCTGACATCGAACGAACGATGGCGAGATCGACATCCAGAGTACCTTGTTTAAAAAATATTTGTTAAGCGTGGGAGTGGCTCTGTTTGAGGGCCAACACGGTCGTACACTGCCCCGATGATGAGCTGGATGTAATTCCGGTAATGCACTTCTGAGTATTTATTTGCCCGGTTATGCTTGCGGCTCGCCAGCTACGCTGCTTAAATTAAGGGCAACTCAAGGCTAATCCTAATCGTTTTGCCTGAATTTCTTAATCCATAAGGGGTATCTATGCGGTTTTCCCCGCGCGAATCAGCGTTCACTTTTTTGCTTACCGTTCTGTTTGCGGCGATTGGATGTGGTGGAGGGTCCATGGGTGCGCCAAAGACTCCCACCGGCCAGCAGAAAGCTCCGACAATCACTTTTGCCGCTCAGCCGGCGACGGTGGCGGGTGGTGCGTCGACTGTACTCAGTTGGACGGCAAGCAATGCAAGCTCGGTCAGCGTCAGCGGTCTTGGCACGTTTCCGGCTAGCGGTTCGGTGAAGGTCACTCCCGCAGCCACGACAACTTACACGGCAACCGCAGCGGGGCCGGGAGGAACAACTCAATCGTCAACGGTCGTAAGCGTAACAAGTTCCGTTCCAAAGCCCACGGTGACTTTCAGTGCGCAGCCCGGCAGCATCGTTTCGGGCGCAACAGCAGTTCTGAACTGGACTACAACGAATGCGACTGCGGTGAGCATCGCCGGAGTGGGGACGTTCGGGGCAACGGGTTCGACGAACGTCACTCCGACGGCTACCAGCACTTACACCGCAACGGCGTCGGGACCGGGAGGAACCGCTGCGTCAAACACGACAGTGACGGTTACACCGGTGCAGAATACTCTGCCCACGATTTCATTCAACGCTAAACCTAATAGCATCCCCAGCGGCGCTACGGCGGTTTTGAGTTGGACGACGACCAATGCAACCTCGGTAAACATCGCGGGATTAGGTAGTTTCCCGGCGAACGGATCGACCAATGTTACGCCCACCACCACGACCACCTACAACGCGACGGCGCAGGGAGCGGGAGGAACGGCACCGGCGTCCACTACTGTAACCGTAAAATCGAACGGGACTACTTTGTCCAAACTGCAGGCCAGCGGCGGATGGAAGAGTTGGGGTGAGTATCCTCCAGGCTATGGCATTTGTAACTATCCGTGCCCGGGCATTACCTGGTCCATGAAGCAAGGGATCCAATCACCTTCGCTCAGCGGGGACGCGACGCAGTTCAACATCGGCGGGACCACGCCTTATGCGGACGTCCTGTGGAGCAATCCCCTGATCGGGGCGAATTCGACGCAAGGGCTGCCGGACTCCAGTCACACGCTGCTGCCGACCCTGCACAACTTCACCTATGACATTTACTTTTATCCCACCAACCTTGGAGTGACGCAGGTTCTGGAGTTCGACGTAAATATGTACTTCAATGGGCTGGGAATGATCTGGGGCAACCAGTGCAACATTCTCGGCGGACACGTATGGGATATCTGGGATAACGTCGGCCAGAAGTGGGTTTCCAGCGGCGTGGCCTGCAATCCCATCAACAATGCGTGGAACCATTTGACGATTCAGGTGCAGCGGGAATCTGACAATTCACTGCTGTACCAGTCGATCACTCTCAATGGAGCAACTACCACACTTAACAAATACTATCCGCCCGGTTCGGCTCCCGGCAGTTGGTGGGGCATTACAGTCAACTACCAGATGGACGGAAACTACCAGCAGCACTCATATACGGTGTTTGTGGACAACTTCACATTTACCTACTGGTGAGGAAAGCGCACGGGGCCCCTGATATTGCGCCCCGTGCTGCTAACTTTTTTCAGCGAAAAAGGTCACACTCATCTGAGTTGAGTGCTGCCGGAGTGTGCACCTTGAGGTTCGCTTCTGACACCAGATTCTGCTTGTGGATTTTGCTGCTTGCGACGCTCGGATTACCAGGTCAGGCGAGAGCAATTCAGTGCACAGCCACAAATTCCCCTGAAGTCGACTCTGAAATTCTCCATCTTGTACAGTTAAGAAACATTCATCCCGATGACCCGGTGGTGCTTTACAACCTCGCGGCAGACTATGCGGAAAAGTGCGACACTGCAGCCACTCTGAAGCTTCTGCGGCAAGTCGCGGACGCGAAAGGAGGACTCGATCCAAGTGAATATCGAGGCTTCGCATACCTCAGAGATATGTCTGAATTCAAGGCGATTGTTGCTGATATCCGCCTCAAGAACAAAGCAAGAATCCAGAGTGAACCCGCATTCATAATCAGGGAACCGAATCTTTTTCCAGAGGGAATGGCTTACGCCAGCTACAGCGGGCGTGTGTACGCAGGCAGCGTGCAGAAGAAGATTGTGTGGACTGATACGACGGGAGAGCTACATGATCTTGTGAAGGCAGGCGAGGACGGGCTCGCATACGTCGCCGGACTGCACGTTGACGAAACCCGCAAGGAATTGTGGGCCGTCAGTTCCAGATTCGGCGAAGCGGCGGAACTTGCGGGTACCGTGCAGGGACTTTTCAAGTATGACCTTCGGACGAGCAAACGTGTCGCTACGTTTGCTGCACCCAATAAATCCTCGGGATTTCTCAACGATGTCGCGGTTGTGCCCTCGACGGGGAAGGCGTACGTCACAAATACGCTGGAAGGCTCCGTGTATTGCACCGAAGCGGGATCCCGCGAGTTGGAATTGTTTTTGGCGCCGGGAGCGGTTGCTGGCGCCAACGGAATCACGGTCAGTGACGACGAACGAATATTGTTCGTCGCGGGCGATTTTGATATTTACCGAGTTGACCTGGGAACGAAAACTTCAGTTCCTTTGCAAAAGACGTCGGATGTAATTGATGCGAGTATCGATGGTCTGTATTTCTACCGGCAGTCGCTGGTTGGAATTCAAAACGCCATTCATCCGGGGCGGGTCGTGCGTTTTTACCTCGATCCCAGCCTTACCGTGATCACGCGCTCGGAGATTCTCGAAACTTATAACCCAGCGTTCGAAAATCCTACCACCGGCAGCCTGGACGGCGACTCGCTCCTCTTCATGGCCAATACCCAGCTTCACAAATGGCGAATGGGCCAACCATTGCCTCCGTCAAGCGAGTTGCACGATATCCAAATCTTGCGCGTTGCGCTGGGTCCTAAATAGTAGAGCTCGAAAACCGCGACTAACTCTTCGGCTCACTGATTGGCCAGTACGGAAACTCCCGACTTTCCCGACTCTTCGATAAGGGGCCGATCCGCCGTAACCAGGGTAAGCCCGAACACTCTTGCCGACGCCACCAGGAAATGGTCCGCCGGATCACCGTGCGGAAGGTTCAGTGCTGAGACTTCCAATGCCACGTCGAAGGTCAGCGGCGCCTCGTTTAGTTGCAGCGCACCCAAGGTCTTGCGGACCCAGGATCCTACCTCTTCGTCCAACTCTATGCGCCTCTTGCGATGCAGGAGCAGCAATTCCCAAACGCTGACGGGGGATAGCCATAGTTGATTTGAGGGACGCGCGAGTTCTCGGGCCACACGAGCGCTAAGGCGCTTTGGGTTGCCAACGCTCCATAACCAGATGTGGGTATCAAGTAGCAGATTCATCAGCGAGAGGCTTCCCAGTCATCTTCGCCGCCAGTTGGACCGACGATGTCCCCCACAATGCGGATGGTTCCTTCCAGGCATCCCAGCCAGTGGGCAGGGCGTTTCCCTGGAGAAGGTGGCACGACTTCGGCGACGGGTTCCCCAAACCGAGTCACCCGAACCGGTTTCCGGGTTTTGCGTACCTGCTCCAGAATGCCCAGGCACTTGGCTTTGAACTCGGAAATGGCGACTTCTTTCATCCTATTCATTTATACCATGGTCAATGACTATGGTCAAAGTCGTCCCGGCGGCGGATATCGGGTCCTTTTCGACCTAAACTCCGATCACGGCGACCAACTCCTTCACCGCATCGGCGCTCTTGTCGAGAGCTGACTTTTCTTCCGGGGTGAGTTTGATTTGAATGATCTGCTCGATTCCCTTTGACCCTAGCTTGACCGGCACTCCTACGTAGAGGCCCTTGATACCGTATTCGCCTTCCAGGTAGGCGGCACAGGGCAGGATCTTCTTCTTATCTTTCAAGATGGCTTCGACCATTTCTGCTACCGCTGCCGACGGGGCGTAGTAGGCGCTGCCAGTCTTAAGGTATTTCACGATTTCTGCGCCGCCATCGCGCGTGCGCTGTACGAGACGGGCCACGGTCGCCGCATCCATCAATTCAGTAATCGGGATGCCGGCTACGGTGGAATAGCGCGGCAAGGGGACCATGGTATCGCCGTGGCCGCCGAGGACGAATGCGGTTACGTTCTCTACGCTGACTTTCAGTTCTTCGGAAATGAAGGCGCGGAAGCGGGCGGAATCGAGGACGCCGGCCATGCCGATTACCCGCTCGCGGGGGAAGCCACTCATCTTGTAGGCGGCTTGCGCCATGGCATCGAGCGGATTCGAGACGATAATCAGAATGCAATTGGGCGAGTGCTGCACAGCCTTGCCCACCACATCTTTCATGATCTTGTGGTTGGTGTTGAGCAGATCGTCGCGGCTCATGCCTGGCTTGCGGGGGATGCCGGCGGTGATCACGACGATGTCGGAGTTGGCGGTGTCGGCGTAATCTTGCGTGCCGACGATGTGGGAATCGCGTTTCTCGATCGGCATCGCTTCGAGCAGGTCCAGGCCTTTGCCTTGGGGGACACCTTCGATGATGTCGATTAGAACCACGTCCGCCAGTTCCTTGGCGGCGATCCAGTGGGCGGCTGTGGCTCCCACATTTCCAGAACCTACAACCGTGACTTTCTTACGCATAAGTTCCTTTCCAAGTGAGGAAGATCAAATTCGATAACCACAAAGGACACAAAGTAACACGAAGGAATACAGAATCAAGAGCGGGCTTCGTTCTTTCTCTGTGAACCTTCGTGTTCTTTGCGGTTGTTGCTCTTGACTATTAGCGCGTTGCGCTTAACACTGCTGCGTCCATGTTCTCGATGATGTGGCCGGCAAACTGGCTGGTTGTCACCTTGGTGGCGCCTTCCATCAGTCGCTCGAAGTCGTACGTGACTTGCTTGCGCTCGATGGTTCGCTCCATGCCATGCTCGATGAGATCGGCCGCTTCAGTCCAGCCCATGAGGCGGAACATCATCACGCCGGAGAGGATGACGGAGCCGGGATTGATGACGTCTTTGTCGGCGTACTTGGGAGCAGTGCCATGCGTGGCCTCAAAAATCGCGTAGCCATCGCCGATGTTAGCGCCGGGGGCGATGCCCAAGCCGCCGACCTGCGCGGCGCAAGCGTCGGAGATGTAGTCGCCGTTCAGGTTGGAGGTCGCGATCACCGAGTACTCATCCGCTCGCGTTACTACCTGCTGGAAGATCGAATCGGCAATGCGGTCGTTGATCATCAGCTTTTTCTTCCACGCACCCTTGCCGTGAGTCGCGTAGATCGCGCTTAGGACGTCTCGCACTTCCTGGTAAATGGATTGCCGAAATTCTTCTTGCGCGAACTCCAAACCGGGCTCGGTCAGATTGGCGTTTTCTTCAATGGTGAGGTTCGGATTCTTGTCTTTGTTGTCGAGAATCCAGCTCTCCCGCTCCGTCACAACCCGGGCGCGGAATTCTTGAGTAGCCAGTTCATAGCCCCACTTGCGGAAGGCGCCCTCGGTAAATTTTTGGATGTTGCCTTTATGCATCAAGGTGACAGTCTTGCGGCCGCTGTCCAAAGCAAACTGGATTGCCATGCGCACCAGGCGCTTGCTGCCGGTCACCGAGATCGGCTTGATGCCAACGCCTGAATCCAGCCGGATCTGCTTCTTGCTGCCCTTGAGCATATCTTTATTCAGAAACTCGATGAGCCGGGCGGCTTCCGGAGTGCCTTGCTCCCACTCGATGCCGATATAGACGTCTTCGGTATTTTCGCGGTAAATCACAAGGTCCATGCGTTCGGGATGCTTCACTGGCGAAGGCGTGCCCTTGTAATACTTCACCGGGCGCACACAGGCATACAGATCGAGAGTCTGCCGCAAGGCCACGTTCAGCGAGCGCATGCCGCCGCCCACGGGCGTAGTCAAGGGGCCTTTGATGGCGACGCGGAACTCCCGGATCGCATTCACGGTGTCATCGGGGAGCCAATTGTCGAACTCGGCCTTGGCCTTCTCGCCCGCGAACACTTCGTACCAAACCACGTGGCGCTTGCCCCCGTAAGCTTTCTGCACTGCGGCATCGAACACGCGTACGGATGCTTTCCAGATATCGCGGCCGGTGCCATCGCCTTCGATGAAGGGAATGATTGGATTGTCAGGCACCTGGTAGCGCCCGTTGCTGTAGGTGATCCGGGCGCCATTGGTGGGCACCGGAAGGCCGTTGTATGAGACCGCCATCACACATCCTCCAGAGAGCATTTAGGAAACAGTAATTATAAGGCTTTCAAGGGATGCGCGAGAAACGGCACGCTGTGTTCGGCAATCTCTTGTCGGCCAGGTTCTCTGCGGCTGTCTGCGCAGAGAATCGCAGAGTTTTGCTGAACTGGCGTTCCTAAGCTCCGAACATTCGGCATTGCCGTTACAATGCTGACATGCCTGCGCAAGGCTCGGTCCGATCTTCGTGGCAAGCAGTCATGTGGGCAATAATGGTTTTGGGCTCGTGCTTTCTTCCGCAATCGGGTATGGCGCAATCTGTGAGCGGGGATTCACCGGCCAAACCACTGGCGAGTGACACTTCGACGCATGCGTTGGTCCAGCAGGCTCAACCGGCCACGCCCACTCCTCCGCCGCACGCTTTCTGGGATCGTACCAATCTGTTGCTCTTTGGCGGAATCGCCGTCACTCGCGGCATGGACTATGCTTCAACCCGCAATTTCCAGGCGCGGGGGAGACAAGAGATTCTCATCCCGGACGACGTGGTCAACAACTCAGCGGGTTTCGCCAGCCTGGAAGCCGCGGCAACCATGACCTCCATTGGCATCTCTTACCTGCTGCATCGCACGGGCCACCACACGCTTGAGCGCTGGATGTCGATTGGTCACATTGGCGTGACCGCTTTTGGGGATATTCGCAACTACTCGCTTGAATCCCGGCATCGCGCGCCGGTAAGCCGTCCCTGAGCGCGATCCGTTTCTGCAGTTGAGACGTGCAACTTATTGTCCATTACGAACGTAGTATCATCAGGCACGCAAGTGCCCAGGGAGACGAGTATGCCCGGTCGCACCATACTTCGCATGCTTTTCGTATCAGCGCTTTTGGCTACTCCGGCGCTGGCGCAGCACAACTCGGATCGGGTCCAGATTAACCATGACATTTTTCTTGAACCGGGGCAGAAGTCGGGCGATCTCGTATGCGTGAATTGTTCCATCTTTGTGCGTGGTGAGGTGGGTGGAGATGTGGTTGCGGTTCATGGAAATGTGGTGATCGAGGGCGGGGCGAACGTGGCTGGCAGCGTGACGACAGTGCTGGGAAATCTCCGACTCCAAGGTACCGGCCAAGTTCGAGGCGACGCGGTGGCGGTTGGCGGAACCGTTCGACCCGAGGCTCAAGCTACCATCGGTGGCGATGTTACATCGCTAGGCGGAGCCGGCTGGACAATCCTGATCGTCCTGTTGCCACTGGCTTTCCTTGGTGGATTTATCGCCTTGATGATCTGGTTAGTCGCGCACATGCGAAGAACTGCGCCGATCGCCGCCTAGTCTGTTGAGTCCGGATCTACCACCTTCGGGTGCCGAAATATTTCCTTACTCCGATCGTGTTGTACCTTCCCCAAGGGCCGTTGTTGCCCAAATCCGCTGGGCCCAGATTGCGGTCGCGTGCTCCTAACCGGTCGAAGAGGAAGTGCTGGGTTGCGCGGAATTCGAATCCCTTGGCTATATAAACTCCCAATCCCCAGGAATGCTCGATGCCAATCGCGTCAGGCGACCAGGTGTAAAGCGCATGGGGGACGGTCTTGCCGAATAGAAATGAGGGCTGTCCAAACAGCATGAACCGGCGGAATTGGCCCTTGCCGAAAGGCCGCACCTCTAAATAGCCCGACAGCATATAACGGGCGAATTCGCTGCAGGGTGCGTTCGCGCCTCCGTAAGTTTTGGCGTTTCCCGCGCACAAATTTGGATCGATCTCATTATGCGGAGGAGCCAAGTCAAGCTGGGCATAGCCCCAGAATGCGTCATGAGGAAAGAAAGTACGGTCTGTTGCGTCAGTCACAGATTCACTTTGTGCTTGTAACGTTCCGGGCAATACCAGACATAGGACAGTCCACAGCAGCAGCCGTTTCATGAAGCCTCCAGGAATTATGTCGTTCAGGGGAAGTCTCGATCTAACTATTTGCCTGGGCCTCCGACGATGCCGATCGTTCTCGGAGCCTCCTGCCCAGCGTGTTTATGCAGTCTGCTTTTGGAAGTGAGACATTGTACCTTACGAAGTTTTGGGTCGAGACCAGTTTTCAGTGGCTGTATATCGTTGAGCACTGTGTTTGCCTGTTCCGACAGCGTGAGTGTGCCGACAGAAACCGGGATCCCTCGCTTTGCTCGGGATGATAACGGTAGCTTTGCTCGGGATGACAAATCTGTTTAGTGGTGGACACTCAGACTTGCAACGGCAACTGAACCACCGCTTCGCAACCTTTTCCGTCGACGCGATTGTTCAGCGAGACGCTTCCGCCATGGGCTTCGGCGATCTGGCGGCTTAGAGCTAAGCCGATGCCCGACCCGCCGGGTTTGGTGGTGAAGAAGGGAACGAATAGATTCGAGGGATTGGCGATCCCAGGACCTTCGTCCTGAACGAAGAGATGGAGCCAGGTTCCATTCTTCGACCATCCCACCCTGACCTTTCCTCCATTCTCGAGCGATGCGTCAACTGCATTGCGGATCAAGTTGATGAGCAACTGCTGGAGTTGGTCGGAATCGGCTTCGAGGATGACTTCCGGTCCCGGCTCAATGTCCACGACGGCACGCCGTTCCAAACCCGCCGCAGTCCGCACGAGCATACCTACGTCGGTGCGGCGAAGCTGGGGCTTGGGCAGGCGGGTGAGGCGAGAGTAGTCGCGCATGAAACGGCTGAGAGCGTCGGAGCGATCGACAATCACGCGCAGGCCGCGCCGCAAGTCGTCTTCCCAATCGGCGGCGCGAACTTCGCGTTTCATGATGTCTTCGAGACTGCCCGCGATGGAACAGATCGGAGCGAGAGAATTGTTCAGCTCATGGCCGAGCACCCGCACCAGGCGCTGCCAGGCTTGGCGCTCTTCTTCGCGCAAGGCGCGGCTCAAATCCGCGATCACTACGAGGTAATGCGGTTTGCCTCCCTGCCGGAAGGTCGAACGGCGCACGCCCCAGCGGCCGGATTGACCGGGAAAACTTTTCTCCAGGGTGCGCGCGGATTCTCCTTCCAGGCATTCTGCCATTCCCAAGTCTTCGGCAGTTTTTCCCAGAAGATGCTCGGGATTTTGTGCCATCACCCGTTCGGCGGCGCGGTTGACCAGCCGCAGCCTGCGATCGCTGTCGAAGGCGAATACAGCAACGTCGATTTCCGTCATCACGGTGGTCAGCAGGGCGCTGGCTTCCATGGCGCCGAGGCGCTGCTCGCGGAGCATTTCCGACAGCGTGTTCACCTCGATCATCAGTTCGCCAAGAGCGTCTCCCATCCTTGCCCCGCGGACGCGGAAAGAAAAATCACCTTCCCGCAGGGCGGATTGCATGTTGGAAAGAGTCTGCAACGGGCGAATCACGGCTGAGCGCAAGCCGAAGGCAAAGCCCAGCCAGATCATGAGCACGAGAAACGTAAGGCTCCAGCGCGTACCAGATTCGTGATCGCCGGTCCAAAGCAGCACGAGTGCAAGCGCGATCCCGGCCGCGCCCGATGCCAAGGTGAGCAGCAGAATCCGGTTTTCGTGGCTTAAGCGACGCTTGGATTTTCGCGAAGGATGGAATCGAGTTTCCGGGCGCGACGTATTTGTGGACGCCGTGGGCGGCCGAACATGGTTAGCTGCTTCCGATTCCATATTTCTGCAGCCGTCGGTAGAGCGCGCTCCGGCTTAGACCGAGCGCTTCAGCCGCCTGACTGATATTGCCACCAAAACGGTCGATGGCTTTGCGAATCAGCAGAGACTCGACTTCTTCCAGGCTGAGATCCTCCATGCGCTGCGTGCTTTCGCGCGGGTTGCGCAAGCTCAAGTCGCTGACCCGGACCACGTCTGCGCTCGACAATAGCACGGCGCGTTCAATGGCATGGTCCAGTTCCCGCACGTTCCCAGGCCAAGAATACTCCAACATGGCCTGCATAGCCGAAGGATCCAGCGTCTTCGCCGGTTTGCGGTAGCGTTCAGCGTAGCGGTTCAGGAAATACATGGCAAGCGGCGAGATATCCTGCCGGCGCTCGCGCAACGGAGGAACGCGAACTTCGACCGTGTTCAGACGGAAAAGAAGGTCCTGTCGAAAGCGGCCAGCGTCAACGTCCTGGTTCAGGTCGGCATTGGTTGCGGAAATAATTCGCACATCCACACGGCGAGTTTGCGAAGAACCTACTCGCTCCATTTCGCCGCTTTCCAGAACTCGCAGCAGTTTGGCTTGCTGGGAAAGTGGAATGTTCGCGATCTCGTCCAGAAAGAGGGTGCCTCCATGCGCTAACTCAAAGCGGCCGATGCGGTCTGTGCGGGCGTCGGTGAAGGCTCCTTTTACGTGGCCGAATAGCTCACTCTCGAAGATTCCCTCGGGCAAACCGCCGGTGTTCACCGCAACCAGGGGTCGAGAGGCCCGGTTGGAAAGTGCATGCAAAGTCCGTGCTACGACTTCTTTTCCGCTGCCATGCTCTCCTGTGATCAGGACATTGGCATCGGACGGACCGACGCTGCTGATGAGGCGCAATACAGGTTGCATGGCCTCGGAGTTTGCGATGAATTTGGGGAGTCCCTCGGCGCGCAGCAGTCGATTTTCGGCTTCGAGCCGCTGGCCGCGGCGCAGTGCGCCGCTTAACTCAACCTGAGTACGCAATACCGCGAGCAAACGCGCATTCTCCCAGGGTTTCTGGATGAAATCGCGCGCACCCCGCCGCATCGCCTCCACCGCAACGTCCACGCTCCCCCAGGCGGTCATGACGATCACTGGGAGAGTGCTGTCATTGGACTGGATTTTCGAGAGCAGGTCGAGACCTTCCTGGCCGGAGGTGGTGTCGCGGGTGTAATTCAGATCGATCAGCACCGCGTCGAATTCCCGCGACTGCAAGGCGTCGAGCACGCCTGCAGGCGAGGTGACGACCTCGATGGCAAAGCCTTCTGGCTTCAGCAGCAACCGCAAAGCCTCCAATACATCGCGCTGATCGTCGGCAATCAGCACCCGCCCGGCGGAATTGGAGCTGACTGGCATAGTGATAGAGGATAACGCTGTCGTGGTCATATCGTCGCAATCCTGAAACGGCTGGCCGCGTCAATCGCTTTGATCGGCGCCAGCCAGGAGTCAATTGCTTTGCGGCCTCGCCTGTTCAAGTGCAGGATCCTTCCTGGGAGCGACCCCTGTGAAATGAGGCACCTGCTGAACCTCGCCCCGCACCGCCTCTTCGATCTCGATCCCGGCGTGCGCCAAGGTCAAACCAGTGGCGCGGTCTAACTCCACGATTGACTTTTCATAAGTGGACATCGCTTCGACAAAATTCGATTCCGCCTGCGCCAGATCACGATCCGTCTGCAGTACTAAATTACTGGTCGACGCGCCCAGAGCTTTTTTCTTCTGCTCGACGTCAAAGGTCTGCTGGGCGAGGTCACGCGCCTTGCGCGCGGCTTCCACGCGAGACCGGTTTTGCAGCAGGGCAAATTGCGCGTTGCGCACTTCGATTCCAATCTGATTCTGCAGTTGCTGCAGATGCAGCTGGGCCTGCCGATATTCCAGTTGCGATCGGATCTGATCGGCCTGGGCTCCGCGATTGCGCAGAGGAATGGTGAGATTGAGTCCGACTGCATAGTCAGGCGAATTGTTCTTGAACAGATCGGTGAATGCGCTGGAATACCCGGTAGTGCCGACTGGAGAGATCGGCGGTCCCTGATATTGTGAGGGCGGGGTCTGAACGCCAGCCAACCCATACGCTCCGTACCAAGCGATCAAGTCTAAAGCCGGCTTCAATGCATTGGCAGCAGCTTTGCGCGTGATCTCACGATTGTTGAGATCCATGCGCGCTTCGGCCAATTCCGGCCGATGCGCCTGGGCATCGGAGATCAAGTCCTGCAGCGGTGTAACCGGCTGTCCTTCGGGAATGCTCATGGTGTCGGTGGGGATCACCGAAGCCGACGCTAAGACTGGATCGCTCAAATCTCGTGTGATTGCGTTTTTGACCAGCAGTTCCTGCAGCTGTAATCCGTTTTGCGAGAGCAGCAGGTCCTGACTGCGGGCTGACTCTTCGCTCTCCGCCTTCATGACTTCCATGGGAGCGATGGCACCGATCTTTACTTGTTCGCGGTCGTCGGAAAGCGTCTTCTCGGCAAGTTCGAGCGAGCGTTCCTTGACCTTGACGTCTTCGTACGCATTTACCAGATCCCAGTAAATATTCTGGATTTGGGATACGGTAGCGATTACCTGCCCGCGAAATGCCACATCGGAAATCTCACGGTTATTGCGGGCGATGTGGATAAAACGCAAGTTCGGTCCAAAGCCAAATCCGGCCAGCAAGTGCTGGCGCAGGGTCAGCCGAAAGCCGCTGTCCACCTCCGGAGAGAGAATCGCAAATCCGCTATTACTGGTGATTCGGTCATTATTGAATCCGAGGGTCATCAATGTGCCGGAGCCAAAGCCTTGGGTGTAACTGAAATTAGCAACGCCGGCGTGCTGCTGCAGCGACTGTACCCCGTAAAGGACGGTGCTCGATTCCGGAAAGGTTGCGTGGTCAATGTTCAAGCCTCCGGTAATAATGGGATCGAAGGAATCGATGGGAGTGCCGGTGCCTAAGGTGGACTGCACCAGTCCCGAAGCACCGGTTCCGGCACCACCCGCGCCGCCCGAGGTTCCCCCAGCTCCGGCTCCGGGAGCGCCGCTGCCAAAGCCGCCAACTCCTCCGCCCGGAGTTCCCTGCACCAGGCCGGTGGCGACCCCGCGCACGCTCTCTCCAGACTTCGCGCGCATGATGTCGGTGTCGGCAATCGACAGATTGAACCGCGCAATGGCAAGGTCAAGATTATTTTCCAGCGCCAGCGTGACCGCATCGCTGAGGGAAAGCCGTAGCTTGCCATCCTTGAGCAGATTTTCAATCCGTGGAGTGTTCCCGAAGCTCGGCTGCGGTACCTGGTGCGCGATGTAAGGTCCAACGAAGTTAGGGAAATGAGATGCGGGTTTTGAATAATCGACCAGGTTCTGGGCGGCAACTTCAAGAGTCCCCAAGAAAAATACAATAGTAAGTACGACTCTCAATGTTGTGCGTACTTGGCTATCAGAAGACCAGCTCATGACTTTTCCCATTCGATCCAAAACCTCACTCATAAGATCTCTCTACCTCGACTGAGCGGCCACTGGGCTGGCCTCCGGGTTCGCAGGGTCTTTCGCGATCCAACCGTCGAATAGCTGAATTGTCCTGTCACTGAACGCCGCGTTGGCCTCGGAGTGTGTTACCTGAATGATGGTGGTTCCCTGCTCATTGAGCTTCTTGAACAGTTCCATGATTTCTTTTGCCTGGCTCGAATGCAGATTGCCAGTGGGCTCGTCGGCGAGAATCAGCTTCGGGTTCCCCACCACCGCTCGCGCCACTCCCACCAACTGTTGCTGACCACCGGAAAGCTGATTGGGATATAGATCTTTCTTGCCGACGATTTGAAAGCGGTCCAGGATCTCAGCCACCATGCTGGCGCGCTGCGAGCGGGGGATGTTGCGGTAAGAAAGCGGAACATCGAGATTTTCGTACACCGTGAGGTCGTCGAGCAGATGGTAGCTTTGGAAAACGAATCCAATGTATTTCCGATTCAGATCCGAACGCTTCTTCCGGTCAAGCTTGTGTACGGCGTGCTCGAGCAGGTAATACTCCCCTGCCCAGCTGTCATCGAGCATGCCAATAATGCTCATGAGCGTCGATTTTCCCGATCCCGAAGGCCCCATGACCGTAACAAACTCGCCTTCGCGAATATCAAGGTTGATACGACGCAAAACATAAGTGACCCCGGCGCCGGTTTTGTAGGTGCGTTCGATATTGCGGAGTTGAATCATTGTTTCTCCATGAACCGGAGGGCCGAAGCCGTTCGTCGACGCTACTCGTACCGCAAAGCCACCATGGGATCGACCTTGGCCGCCCGCCCCGCTGGCACGATTGCGGCAATGATTGCGGAGACGGCGAGCACGAAGATGGCGGCCAGAAGCACTCTTGGGTCGTATCCCTTGACTCCGTAGAGCTGGCTGGCAATGGCACGTCCTCCCGCGAACAGTACTGGAACGCCGATCGTGAGGCCGAGGACAACGGGTAGCATGGCACCGCGCACGACCATCGCGACCACATTTCCCCGGTTCGCGCCCAGCGCCATGCGGAGGCCAATCTCTCTTGTCCGGCGCGCCACCGTGTACGCCGCCACGCCATAGAGTCCCACCGAAGCCAAAATCAGCGCGAGCACTCCATACAACGTGGTTAAACGCGCAATGAGACGTTGCGTGTTCAAGCGGATGCCCACCTGCTCATCCAGGTTCGTGATTCTAATGATGGTGAGGTTGGGATCAATCTCCGCTAAGGTATGCCGCACCACCGCCTGCAGATTTTCGGGACGTCCTGTGACCCGCAACTGGATGCTGTCGATATAGTTCGCCCAGGTTTGGTATCGCGCATCGTCTGCGTTCCCGTATTTCTCGATTTGCAGCAAGGGCACGAAGAACATGGGGAGGGCGGGAGCTTTGGGATCGATGTACTTGGTATCCTCGACAACTCCCACGATTTCGTAATCTCCGCCGTGTCCTTCGGCGAAGCCCAAGTGCTTGCCAATGGGATCCTCCTTGGGAAAAAACTTGCGCGCCAGCGCTTGATTGATGACAACGATGTGATGCGATGCGGGCGTATCGTGTTCATCGATTCCGCGACCACGCAGGACTCGAGTCCCAATGGTTTCAAAATAATGAGCGCTCACCCAATCGTAGTTCGCGTTGTCATCGTTCGGATCGGCGGCGGGTGCGCGTCCCTCAACCCGGATAGCGTTGTTCCAATTCCAGTTATCGAATGGGGTATGAAGCGCCAGGCTGGCACTCAATACGCCGGGAATTCGTGAGAAACGCTCCTGCAGTTGCTGGTAAAGCACGGGCAGACGTTCCGGGGTGTAACCTGCCAGCGCGGGGTTGATGCGGACAATCAGCCGGCCCTGCGTCTCAAAACCAAATGGTTGGCTCTCCAGATTGCGCAAGCTGACGGTCAGTAGTCCTGCTCCAACCAATAGCACCAGCGACAATGCCGCCTGCAAGACGACCAGCGATTTTTGCGGCAAGGCAGAATGATCTCGAGTGGAGCGTCCGGCTCCGCGCAACGCTTCCCCGGGTTGGGTGCGGGAGGTCATCCATGCAGGCACGGTGCTAAAAATCACGCCCGTAAGCAAGGAGAGCATGAAAGTAAACGCCAGCCCCAGCAACGAGGGATGAGCACTGATCGGAACATAATTCGCGCCTCGGAAGGCCAGCAGTAAAATGGCCCTCGTGGTGGCAAAAGCCACAGCAATAGCGGCTATGCCGCCCAGCAAGGCGAGAAGAACTCCCTCGGTCAGCATCTGCCGCATCAATCGCGTTCGGCTTGCACCCAGCGCAACTCGCACCGCGGTTTGTCCCTGGCCGCTCATACCTCGTGCCAGCAAAAGGTTCGCAATGTTTGCGCAAGCAATCAGCAGGACCAGACCGGAAACAATCATGAGCAGGCGCAGGCCATCCGCATAGCCGTTGCGCAGACGCGTGACCCCGCCGCCCGCCGGGGAGACCGTCATGTGCAGCTTCGCCGCCTGCTGGCGGTCCTGGTCGTTGAAGACGCTGTGATCCTTAAGCCACTGCTGGATCTCCGTCGTGACGCGTGCCTGCAATGTTGCGAGCTGTGCTCCCGGCTTCAGGCGGCCAGTGGTGAAGAGCCAATATTCTCCGGGGGCGTTCAAGAGCGAGTTCGCTCCATTTAGAAGGGGCTCGACTGCTAACGGCGCCCAGAAGTCCGGAGGATTGGCGCGCAGCGTGTCGCCGAAGAAACCGGGCGGAGTTACTCCTACCACGGTTACGGGTTGACCGTTCATCGAAAAGGTATCGCCGATTATGTTCGGATCGAGCCCATAATATTGTTGCCACGTCCGGTAGCTCATTACAGCTACTGGCGGCGCGCCCGGGCGATCGTCGGCCGCAGCTAACGTCCGACCGGCAAAAGCGCTCACGCCAAAGGTTGAAAAATAATTGCCGGAGACGAACTGTCCAAAGTGTGGCCCGGGAACGCCGGCTGCGCCGCGCCGGCGAACGCTCCAACTATCCAGCCAGCTTTGAAACGCCGCCAGCTCCGAAAATTCCGGTGTGTCGTCTCGTAGCTGTTTGTAAAGCGCGTGGGAATAGAGTGAAAAATTGTCCTGGGGGCTGGTGGTGTCACAGCAGGTTTGGAAATCACCCAGACTGTAGAGTTGCTCAGGATTGACTACCGGCAAAGACTTCAGCATTACCGCGTGCACGAGCGTGAAGATCGCCGTGTTCGCTCCGATGCCAAGGGCAAGCGTGATTACAGCCACCGCAGTGAAGCCCGGTGATCTCCGCAAAACCCGCGAGGCGTAGCGCACATCCTGCAGCAGGGATTCCATCAGTTCACCTCTACGCTCTCCTCTACCACGCGTCCGTCGAACATGTGAATGGTGCGTTCGGCGTGCCGCGAGAAGCGCGGGTCGTGGGTCACCATGCAGATGGTCGCTCCTTCGCGATGCAAATCTCGCAGCAGGTCCATCACTGCTTCAGCATTGCGGGAATCCAGATTTCCGGTAGGTTCGTCAGCCAGCAGGATGGCGGGCGATCCTGCCAATGCTCGCGCCACGGCCACGCGCTGCTGCTGGCCGCCCGAAAGCTGCGACGGATAGTGCTTGGTTCTGTGATTCATTCCTACGCGATCCAAGGCATTGTGGACCCGCTCCTTGCGCTCATTCGACGGCATGCCGCGATAAGTGAGCGGCAGTTCCACGTTCTCGTACACCGTCAAATCGCCGATGAGGTTGAAGCTCTGGAAGATAAATCCGATTTCGCGGTTGCGGATTCGCGAACGCTCACTGATATTGAGATTCGCGGCCGCGTGCCCATTCAGCACGTAGGTCCCGTCCGTGGGCGAGTCGAGTAGTCCAATCAGCGCCAGCAGGGTCGACTTGCCCGAGCCGGACGGCCCGGCAATCGCGACGTATTCTCCCTTGCGAATCTCCATGTGAATCCCGGACAGCGCATGGGTTTCCACCTCATCGGTGAAAAAAACCTTGGTGATGTTTTCCATCCGGATAATCGTTCCTGCGTCAGCCATCGAAGTTCCCTTCCCTCTTCAGATTCGCCTTACTCCAGGCGAATGCGATCGTACGAATCCCAGCGAGACATATCGGAAAGAATGACCTGGTCGCCTTCCTTCAGCCCCTGCAGAATTTCAACCGTATTCACAGAACTGCGGCCCAGCTTCACCTGTGCGCGGATGGCGTTATTTCCGTCGAGCTCCAGCTTGAACATTCCCACCGTGCTCTGTTCCTGCCCAAAGGCCGGACGTCCTACGTACAACACGTTGTCCATCTTCTCCAGATCAATGGTTCCATCTACGCTGAGGTCGGGCCGTGCTCCTTGCGGAAGCTTGGCATCCAGGGTCACATCCACTGTCACGGTTCCATTCACGACAGACGGATCAATGCGCACAACGTGACCAGGAATTACTCCGTTATGTGTATCGACGGAGGCGGGCTGTCCGATCTGAATATCTTTTGCCTGAGTTTCGGCAATCTTCAACTCCGCCTTGAGCCGCTGCGGCTGCACCACTTTGGCGAGGGTGGTGCCGGGCGTCACGAACTGCCCAATTTTTAGCGTCTGTTCCTGTAGGACTCCCTCGATTCCGGCACGCACCCGCAGGCGGTCGAGTTGGCTCTTTTTCAGGTCAGCCAAAGCTCGGAATTCTTCGACCTCAGCCTGTTTGGCCTGCAACTGCGCTTTGAGCACTTCGCTGCTGTTCACCAGTCTCTGTTTCTCGATGTCATTCTGAGTGGACAGCTGCTCCGCTTTCTGGTGAGAAACGTTCATGCTAAGTTGCGAGATGACGCCCAGCTTCGCCAATTCAGAATCGATGTCGGCCTGCATTTTGGCCTGGCTGTATTCCGACTGCGCTTGCGCCGACAAAGATTTTTGCGCCAACACCTGACTGGCAAGCGCCACTTCCAGGTTCTTGTAATCAGCTTCGGCTGCCTTGAGCTTCCACTCAGAATCCAGCGCCTCTTGTGTGAGCTGCGGATTGCTCATTTCGAGGAGTATGGTGTCGGCCTTTACCTGAGCTCCGGGAAGCTCGAGGATTTTATCCACCCGACCCTCAGTGACCGCGGGGAGAAACTGGATCGATCCTTCCATCGGAGCCAGCGTACCCAGACCTCGTACCTGCCGCAGCACCGAACCGCGCTTAACCGTGTCCACCCAAACTGTCGAGCGCTCAACGGTTGGGGCGGCGGGTTTCAGCCGAGACAGCCCCATGGTCACCAAAGCGACGAGCACGATTCCGACGGCGGCATACAGGATCTGGCGGCGGCGACGTTGGCCTGCGGTGGATGGGCGAGCGATATCCATTGTGTTTGAGAATGGCACGCGCACAACCACTGTCCCGGTTCTGTAAGCCCCGTGCCTACAAAAGCTTACGTCGAAACAAAACCCTATTCAATGAAGTTGTTCTGTCCACTCGTGGGAAGCAAGTGTCCGAATACGAACAGTCATTTCCGCATCAGTAGAGACGTAGCTCGCTACCTCTCTACCCGCCACACACCCTATGCCAGCCTGCTACAATCTCCCCGCGCACCGAGCGACCCCAAAGTGCAGCTATGGACTTCGACCAGCTCGAAACTTTTCTCGAAGTTGCGCGGCTCAACTCTTTTTCCCGCGCTGCCGAAAGGCGCTTCCGCACCCAGCCTGCAATCTCCTCGCAAATTCGCTCCCTCGAAGAAGAAGTTGGCGCCAAGCTGTTAGACCGTTCTGGCGGAAAAGTCTCAGTCACCGCGTCGGGCAAGCTCTTCCAGAAATTCGCAGAACAAACGGTGGGATCGCGCAAGGCCATGCTGACTGCCATCGCCGAGACCGAGCGTGTGCCGCGGGGCGAGATTGTAGTCGGAGCCAACGAAGGCACGTGCCTGCACATCCTGCCCGAAGTTTTCGCCGAGTTTAAGAAGCAGTACCCGAACGTGGGAGTCAATATCAAGCGCGCGGACTATGCCAAAATTTTGGAATCCGTCGTCGATAACTCCGTGGATTTCGGCGTCGTTTCCCTGCCAGTAACCGACACCCGGCTGACGGTCGTGCTGATTCATCGCGACGAACTCGTCATCATCGCTCCACCGCAACATCCCCTGGCCAAGATGAAATCAGCCACCATTGCCCAGGCAGCGAAGTTTCCCCTGGTCGTGCCCAAGATCGGACATACCCGCGACGCGTTGGAGAATCTGTTCTACGAACGCAAGCTCAAGCCGCGCTACACCATGGAACTCGATTCCAGCGAACTGCTGAAGCGCTTCGTGGCCGCCGATGCCGGCGTAGGCTTCATCAGCCGCTCCAATGTGCTGGAAGATATGCGCGCCAACGCACTTGCGGCCATCCCCATCGCTGACGCCACGGTTCGCCGCGACCTCGCCCTGGTCTTCCGCAAAGACAAAGCCCTGAGCCGCGCTGCGCTGGCGTTCATCGACATCGCCGTAAAAATCAAAGGCCTTGATGCTGCTGCCGGCAAAGATTGAGCTCCTTCACCGTGAACAGCCCGGCACAAGTCCGGATACGTCGCGTCGGTCAGGCTCAATCTCGCAATACCCGGGAGGGATCCGTCCGCGTGGCGCGCCAAGCGGGCAACAGACAAGCTGCGATTGCGGTGGTCGTCGTCACCGCCAAGGCCGACCCGAATGCCAGCGGATCGCGGGGACTGACATTGTAGAGAAGCGCTCCGAGTAATCGTGTGACTGCAAGTCCAACCGCTGCACCGAAGAGGACGCCGCCTGCCGTTAATGCCAAGCCACGCGAAATCACCAGGCGAAATAGATTGGATGCTCCGGCGCCGAGGGCCATGCGCAGTCCCAGTTCGCGGTTGCTTTGCGCAACCGTGTAGGACATCACGCCATACAGGCCAATGCCAGCGAGTAGAAGCGCCAGTCCTCCCAAGATGGCAACCAAGGTTACGGCCACCAGTTGCGGCGAGGTTGAGCGATCGACCTGTTCCTGAAGCGTGATCGTCTCGTAGAGCGCAAGGTTCTCGTCCAGCGCATGGACTTCCTGCCTCACAGCTGCCGCTATGGTCTGCAGAGGTTGGGTTGTGCGGATATTGAGCGCCGGCCCTATTTCGAAATCCTGCCGCAAGGGTACGTAGAAAAACGGTTTTGGAGTTTCACGCATGCTCTCGTACTTGGAGTCCGCAACGACTCCGACGACTTGCACCCAGCGGCCCTTGACTTGAAGACGCTGACCGACTGGATTCTGACCGCGCCAGTAGCGTGCCGTCATAGTCTGATTCACCATCGCAACGAGAGGCGCGTTTTCATCGTCCGCACGGGTAAACTCGCGACCGGAGATCAGAGGAATGCCCAGGGTGGCGAAATAGGCAGGACCGACTTGATTGTAATCAACGGTGGGTTGCTCTCCCGGCGGAGCTTGGTAGCCGTCTACGGCAATCGGCGTGGAAGAGTATGCGGTATAGTCCAACGGAGTCACTCGTGCGAATGCGGCCGACTGCACACCAGGTAGCGAGCTGACGCGATCGATTAGCTCGTCCTGAAAAGTCTTGGCTCGGGGCTCATCGTATCCCGCCGCCACCACCGACACCCCTGTCTGCACCACACCGGTGGTTGTGAAGCCCGGGCTGGTGGTTCGAATCTTCTGCAGGCTTTGCATCAACAGGGTGGCTCCAACCAACAAGAGGAAACTCAGACTAACCTGGAGAACAACCAGGCTCGAACGAATCCACGTTCTTTCGCGGACTCCGACAACACTCGAAGATTCGGCTTTGAGGGTGCCCGCAAGATCGATGTTGCGCGTCTGAAAGGCAGGGACAAGCCCGACAATGAGGGTGGCAATCAGACAAATGCCCCCGCTCAACGTCAGAACACGCCAGTCAATTTCGCCGGGCAGGTGCATCGCGATTCCGGAGCGTGCGGGTAGGAGCAGCACGAGTGCATGCCGACACCAGTGAGCTATGAGGAGCCCGCCGGCTGCACCAAACGCCGAGAGGATCAGGCCTTCAGCGAGAAGTTGCTTCAACAAGCGGCCGGGGCCAGCGCCGATGGCGAGCCGAATCCCCATCTCGTGGCGCCGGGCGAATGACCTGACGAGCAGCAGGTTGCCGACGTTCGCACAGGCGATGAGTAAAACAAACGCCACCACAGCCAGCATTATTTCGAGCGTGGGGAGCAGAGTGCCGGCGTCGTTGAACGGGGTTTGCCACAACGGCCAGAGCTTGATGCCCCGTCCGCGGTTTGTGGCCGGATAGTCGGCCTCCAATCGGGCTGCGACTGCGGAGATCTCTTCTTGCGCTTGCTTCCGAGTGACCCCGGGCTTGAGCCGTGCGTAAGCCTCAATCCAGCGCGCGCCGCGGTCTTCGAGTTTGTATCCGCCAGCTTCGAAAGTTTCCTCCATGGACGCCGGGACCCAGAAATTCATAGCCCAGCCTACAAAGGTTCCGTAAAACCCTTCCGGCGTGACACCGACGATAGTGTGCAAAACATTATCGAGCCGCTGCGTCTTCCCAATAATTTGCGGATCACCTTTGAAGCGGCGCTGCCAAAGCTGATAACTGATTACCGTGACGGGATGAGCGTTGCGTCCGACATCTTCGCCGGGCGCGAAGCCGCGCCCAAGAATTGGATGGACGCCAATGGCGTCGAAATAGTTTGCGGAGACGATACTGCCGGTCGTGACTTCAGCACGGTCGCCGATGCTGAGGGTGCTGCCAGTAATCTTGCTCACGAAGAATGTGTCAAACAGCGTACAGTTTCTCTGCAAGTCGAGCAGATCGGGCCACGAGATTCCCTGGGCTTCACTCTGGTCGCGAGCCGTGCCGGCTAAAGCGAGCAGCCGCTCCTGGTGGGATACTGCCGGGTAAGGGCGGAATAGAATCCCTTCAACCCAACTGAACACGGCAGCATTGGGGCCGATTCCCAACGTCAGGCACAGAATCGCCAGCGCAGAGAAGCCCGGGCTGCGACGCAGTTGCCGGACGCCATAGCGCAAATCCTGAAGCAGATTTTCAAACATGTTTACGCCCCGCGTGTCGCGGCATTGTTCTTCGATTTGCGTCACACCACCGAGTGCGCGCAGCGCCGAATAGCGAGCCGCCTCAGCCGACATGCCTCGCGCAAGGTTTTCCTGGATTTGCAGTTCGAGATGGTCGCCAAGCTCGTCTTTTAATTCCCGATCTACCTGCTCGCGGCCGAACAGTGAACGCAAACGCAAAGGCAGAGTATAAAACCATCGTTCAAAGCTCATGTTCAGGCCTCCTTGAGCTTTACTATGCCGGAGATGGCCGCGGACAGGCGGTTCCAGTTGGCCGCCTCTTTTTCCAGCTGCTTCCGCCCCAGCCGAGTCAGCGAATAAAACTTGGCGCGACGGTTATTTCCACTCGACTTCCACTCAGCGCTGATCCAACCCTCTTGTTCCAGCTTGTGCAACGCAGGGTAGAGCGATCCGTCGCTGACCTGCAGCACATCGCTGGAAATTTGCTTCAGACGCTGGCTGACGGCCCAGCCATTGAGCGGCTCTAGCGCCAGTATTTTCAGGATCAGCATATCGAGAGTCCCCTGGACAAGATCGGAAGGCTTACTCACGCAGTCTCCTCTCGGTTACCGAGTTAGACTACGCATGTACCTCTCGGTTAGCAAGGGGAGTTCAAAAAAAATAGTGAAGGCCGTGCAGGGTGCCAGGGTAGCCGTGCCCGTTCAAACACCGACGCCGAGAGTTTTTCCGCAAGCCTTTTCGTCTTGCTGGTGCAAGCGTTCATCCCCGGGGTGTCCTCAACGCGACGCCGTCCCGCGGTTTTGCGTTACAATCTTTCCGCGTGCGCATCTCAGAATTTTTGTTGGCATTGCTGCTCTCGTGTCTCTGTTTATCCTCGGCGCTCGCCCAGACAACGCGTAAGCTGTCCCCCAAAGATCTCCCGCCCTCGGCTTTCACACTTATTTCTGTCAAGACGACAGGGACGAAGCGTTATAAGCCGGAGGAAGTCATCGCTGCCTCCGGCTTACAGATCGGGCAAACCGTCAGCGAAGACGATTTCAAGAAGGCCGCGCGGGTCTTGGGAGAAACTGGGGCCTTCGGCGATGTTCTCTACAGCTTTCAGTATTCGGCTGAGGGCACCAAACTTGAGTTGCAGGTCCAGGATGCCGGACAGTTCGTGCCGGCTCGTTTTGATAATCTGGTGTGGTTCTCCGACCAGGAACTGCTCGACCAGCTTCATGCTCAGGTTCCATTATTTCAGGGGCAGCTTCCCGTCGCCGGCGATCTGGCGGATCAGGTTTCCAATGCCTTACAGGCTTTGCTGATTACACACAACCTGCTAGGCCGGGCCGATTATCTTCGAGCCGCCCACGGAGATGGCCCGATCGAAGCATTTGTGTTTTCCGTCAGCGGGCCCCAACTCCACATTCGCAATACCGCGTTTGCCGGAGCCACAACAGCGGAACTCCCATTACTCGAAGCTGCGGCCAAGAAGCTGCAAGGCGCCGATTTCTCGCGCTCGATGCTTCGCATTCAAGAGGACAAGAATTTCCTGCCGGTTTACCTCGAACGCGGATACTTAAAAGCGACCTTCGGTGACGCACAGGCCAAGGTCATTCAGGAGAGCCCGCAAGAAACCATCGTGGACGTGACGTTTCCTGTGGACCCCGGACGCCAGTACAAATTGATTGCTCTCGATATAGCGGGAAATAAATCCTTCCCGACAGAGCGATTGCACCCACTCATCCATATACAACTCAACCAGCCAGCAAATGCGGTTCAGCTCGACAACGACATCGAAGCCATGAAGAAACTTTACGGCACGCGCGGGTACATGGCAGCCAGCATTCAACCGGACCACGAGACAGACGACGCGGACTCAACTGTCAAGTACGTCCTGCGCATCGAGGAGGGTGACGTCTTTTCCATGGGGGACTTGGAAATCCGAGGGCTGGACTCGCGCACCACGGCCCGCCTGGAGGATGACTGGAAGCTGCGCGGAGGAGATCCCTATGACTCCAGCTACCCCAAGAAATTCCTGGAGCTGGCAGACAAAGAACTATCGTTAATGTCCGACTGGCATGCGAGCGTGCGCGAATCCCTGAATCCTGATGAGAAGACGGTCGACGTAACCGTGCGTTTCGATCCCAAGGCGAGGTAGCCCCAGTAAAACCTTGACGTCTAAACGCTATCCCGTTTCAACTGGGAACATCTAACTGGCAACGGGCATACTTGAATTAAAGGAGAGAATATTTCATGAGATTTTGGCGAAAGTTCGCAGTTTCGCTGGCCGGCGCTCTATTGGGCGCAGCTCTAATTCCAGCCTCATTCGCGGCCAAGGCGCAAAGCTTCACGGGTACAGTCAGCGACGCCATGTGCGGGGCGAAACACATGATGCCGGGCGACGACGCGGCTTGCCTCCGTGCGTGCGTACAAAAAGGCTCGAATTACGCGCTCGTCGTTGGCGACAAGGTTTACACCCTTGACGTCAAGGACAAAGCTACCCTCGACACGCTCGATAAGTTAGCCGCCGCGAAGGCCACGGTAAAGGGCGAAGCCAACGGGGACACGATTGAAGTCAATTCGGTTGCCGCAGCCAAGTAGCCGAATTTCTGAATTCCAGCCCGGCGGAAACCCGAATTCGGGTTTCCGTTTTTTTTTGCCAGGTAAGCAATTTTCATATTCCCTTTACAATTCGCTATGTTAGATTTGACCCTCATCCAAGCAGCGGAGGAACAACGAATTGGGCAAAGACATGGTCCCCAGAAAGATTTTCTTCACCAAGGGGGTCGGCAAACATCGCGAACGTCTTACTTCCTTTGAGCTGGCGTTGCGGGACGCCGGCATCGCCGCGCAGAATCTGGTGCGCGTCTCCTCCATTTTCCCTCCACAATGCAAGCTGGTGCCGCGCTCTCAGGGACTGAAGTATCTGAGCCCGGGCGAAGTCGTCTTTGCCGTGGTGGCTGAGAACTCGACGCGGGAGCCGCATCGGCTGCTGGCTGCCAGTATCGGCGTGGCCATTCCGGCGGATCGCAACACTTACGGCTACCTCAGCGAGCACCACTCCTTTGGCGAGACCGACGATGCGGCGGGCGAGTATGCGGAGGAGCTTGCGGCGGAAATGCTGGCTACGACGCTGAATGTGGAATTCGATCCCGACCGCTCGTGGGATGAGAAGAAAGAGATTTACCGGATTTCGAATAAGATCGTGCGGACCGCGAATATAACCCAGTCAGCAGTTGGGGATAAGCGCGGGTTGTGGAGTACGGTGATTGCTTCGGCGGTTTTGATCTTTGATTAGAAGTGCGTGGAGCCGAGTCTTCGAAACGGCCGAGATCAGCGCTACTTCCTCGCCGCCACTTTCTTCTTCCCTGCCGCTTTTCCCTTACCCAGACGTTCCAGCACCGCTCCCACCACCAGGGGCAGGCCCACGGTAGCGTCCAAGAATACCTCGCCAAATTTCCCACCCTCGGCCGGAGGCACAAACTTTCCCCACGAAATAGCCTCGCTGTACGGACTGCCCGAAAGTCCGCCCCAGTACACGGGCTCCGGACAAATTCGCACACCATAGTGGTAGCGCTTCAACGGAACGTTCTCCCCCAGCCGCCGATGCCGCAATTCACAGAAAGGCCCAAACTGCTGCGCCCAGTTGCGGGGAACGCCACCGCCAATGGTAAAAATCCCAAGCCTGGTCTGCCGCAGCAAGGTGGCCGCAAAATGCTCCAGATCTTCGAAGGGATCGAAGCGCAGCTTGTGTCTTCCCGTCGACTCGCGCAAGCGGTTGTTCAGCGCGACGTCGAGGCCCAACTCTGAATCCGTAAATGCCGGCACAAACACCGGCACTCCTTGCTCATAAGCCGATTTTAGAATGCCCCGCTGCCCTTTCGCGTGCCTGGCCAGATGCGCTCCAATGGCATGATTCAATTTGTATGAGCACATCACCTCGCTGTGATCCCACCCTTCCAGGATCTGCGACATCACTTCTTCCACGTCGTCGAGATTCTGCTCCGGCTCCAGCGTGTCATACACCCGGTTGTAGCCCTGTTCATATAGCTCGGTGTCGGAAACGTCCGGGTTGTAGCGGAAATGAGCGCGACCGGTCGCCTCGACCAGACCGTGCGCCATCAGCGCACCGGTGGAAACGATCGCATTCACGATTCCCTGATCGATCAGGTCTGCGATGATCAAGCTTTGCTTAGCTACCGTCATGGCCCCAGCCAGGGTCATCACCACGAAGCAGTCCTGGTCGCGAGCCATGGCTTCGAGTACGTCCGCCGCCTCGCCGACCTGGCGGCCGGTGAATGCGGTCTTTCCCATCGCCCGCACCAGGTCGTCAACCGACCGTACAGAGCTCAGGTCCAGCGACTCCAGCGGAATCAACCGGTCTTCAATCGGATTATGGAGCTTGCGGTCAATTCCTGCACCGTCATGATTGCCATGCTTCAAGGTCCCACCCCCAACTTTATGTCGAAGCACTACTCTACTAGAACGCAGCGAACTCCTGCTACCACCGCCGAGCCTCCTCCGGTTGCTGTGAGGAGCAATCCCTCAGCGGCTGAAGCCGAAAGTTCAGGTGGCTTACACGGCATGGCTCAAAGCCATGCCCTTCCACGGAACTGATATTCTATTTTCTTCCAGAAGGAGTCTTGCTTTGCCGCCTGAGAGATTTCATGTCGGACTGATACAGATGTCAATGACGTCCGACCCCGACAGGAATTTGCAACACGCCATCGAGCGCGTCCGCGACGCGGCTGCCCGAGGCGCTCAAGTCATTTGCCTGCCAGAGCTTTTCCAGACGCAATATTTCTGCCAGCGTGAGGATGCGGCTCTTTTCGACCTCGCGGAACCAATCCCGGGCCCGACCTCGACAAAACTCGCCGAAGTCGCCAAACAATTGCGGATCGTTTTAATCGCATCCCTCTTCGAAAAGCGCGCCGCCGGCGTCTACCACAACACCGCCGCGATGTTCGACGCCGACGGCACTCTCCGCGGTCTTTACCGCAAGATGCATATTCCCGACGACCCACTTTATTATGAAAAATATTACTTCACACCCGGCGATCTCGGCTTTCGCGCTTTCGACACGAACGTTGGACGTGTAGGCACGTTAGTCTGCTGGGATCAGTGGTATCCCGAGGGGGCTCGGCTGACGGCTCTGCAGGGCGCGCATGTGCTCTTTTATCCGACTGCAATCGGATGGCACCCCAGCGAGAAAGCTGAGTGGGGAACAGCCCAGCACGATGCCTGGCGCACTATTCAGCGGGCGCATGCCATCGCCAATGGCGTGTATGTGGCTGTCGTCAATCGCGTCGGTTTTGAAACCGGCGACGTTCGCGGCAAATCCGCTTCTGGGGCGGGATTGGAATTCTGGGGTGGGTCATTCTTATGTGATCCATTCGGGCGAGTCATCGCGGAAGGTTCGCATGACAAAGAAGAGATTCTTGTGGGCGAAGTCGATTTGAAAGCATTGGAAGACATTCGCCGTAACTGGCCGTTCTTGCGCGACCGAAGAATTGACAGTTATGCCCCCATCACAAGTCGGCTAATTGATTGAGGGACAGCGCAGGGAGTATTGCGTGGGGACGGGCGCCTCGCCCGTCCAGGCGGAGCAAAGCTCCGCAGGCCTTGGGTGGAGAAGCGGCGCGGCACAATTAACTAAATGCCATCTAGATCTGTACCGCCAAAAGCAGCGACCGCAATCGACGGCTTTCGTATGCCCGCCGAGTGGGAACTACACGACGCTACCTGGCTGGCTTGGCCGCACTATCGTGACGACTGGCCGGGAAAGTTTGAACCCATTCCGTGGGTCTACGCGGAAATCATCCGCCATTTGGCTCGACACGAACGCGTCGAACTGATCGTCAACGATGTCGCGTCCGAAAAACGCGCCCGCAACGTTCTCGATCGCGCCAACGCGCTCAGCGACAATGTTCGCTTTCACCGCTGGCGCACGGACCGCGTCTGGACTCGCGACTCCGGCTGCACTTTCGTGACGACGCTGAGCTTCGCTCAGCCGGACAGCCGGGGGCGGCTGTCCCCACATGGTTCGAAGGCGGGAGGGCACGACGTCAGTCGCGTCGACAGATCCAAAAGTAGAATTGGGGATTTAGTCTCTGAGGCGAATCTTGCCGCGGTCACGTGGCGCTTCAACGCTTGGGCCAAATACTCGAACTATCGGCACGATGAAAAAATCGGCAGCCTCATGGCAGAAACCGCGACTGCCGGCGAAATCCGCCCTCTCTTCGGCAAGCATCGCGTCGTTCTTGAAGGCGGCTCTATCGACGTCAACGGCCAGGGCACTTTACTCACGACGGAAGAATGCCTGCTAAGCAAAGTTCAGCAGCGCAATCCAAAGCTGAAACAGAAAGACTACGAAAAAGTCTTTGCTGACTATCTGGGAATCAGGAAGGTGATCTGGCTGGACTCTGGAATCGCCGGCGACGATACTCACGGCCACATTGACGACATCACCCGCTTCATCGCCCCCGACACGGTTGTAACCGCAGTCGAAACGAATCCCGACGATCCCAACTACGAACCGCTGCGCGAGAACATTCGGCGTCTGCGCGCCGCTACCGATCAGGACGGCAAGTCTGTTGCCATTATTGAGCTACCCATGCCCGCGCCAGTGATTTTCGAAGGACGCCGCCTGCCCGCGAGCTATGCCAACTTCTATATCGCCAACGGGATGGTTCTGGTCCCCGTATTCAACGATCCTAACGACCGCTTCGCGTTAGACATTCTGGCCGACCTCTTTCCCGACCGCGAGGTCATCGGCATCTACTCAGGAGATCTGATTTGGGGATTCGGAGCGATGCATTGCATGACACAGCAGCAGCCAGTCGTTGGTCGACAGTCGTCGGTCGTCGCCTTGAAGGGTGAAGTTCGGGGTTGACCGACGACGGACGACCAACAGCCAACGACTATTTCCGATACTGCGTCGGCTGCGGGCCCTTCTCCAGCATCTCGCGATTCCAGATCGCGCCTTCGCGCGTGTAGCTGGCCAGTTCGAAGTCCTGGGTCAGTTCCAGCGCGTCCACGGGACAGGCGTCCTCGCAGAGCCCACAGAACATGCAGCGGCTCAGGTCGTAGGTGAAGTTGGTGAGTTCTTTGCGGCGGGTCTGCTCGTTGCGCGCGCTCGTCACCACAATGAGGTTTTCCGGGCAAGCCAGCGCGCACAAATCGCAGGCAATGCACATGGTCTCATTGGTATCGGGATTCACATTCAGCCGCGGCGCCCCGCGATAGCGCTCGGCCACCTGCGGCCGCTGCAGCGGATACTGTTCGGTATAGATCTCCCTCGGATCCTGATAGCGAAAGGTGACCTTCAGGCCCTGAAGTAAGTCCAACAGAAAGACTTTGCGCAGCAGCTTCGGAATCCCCATATCGAAATAAGAATACCATCAACCACAAAATCCCAGAAGCCGCAGCCGCAGTGGTTACGCCGAACCCCGGACCAGATTTCTCTGCAAGGTCTCGCCATCCAGTTCCTTCTCCCAACGCGCCACAACCAGGGTGGCAACCCCATTGCCGATCATATTGACCGTGGCGCGGAACATGCTCATAAAACGGTCGATGCCAAGAATCAAAGCCATGCCCGCGACGGGAATGGTGGGAATCACGGACAACGTCCCCACCAGGGCAATGAAGGATGCTCCCTGCACGCCGCTCGCTCCCTTCGAGGTCAGGATGGCGACCGCGAAGATGGTCAGTTGTTGCAGCAAGGTCAGATGAGTATTAGTGGCTTGGGCAACAAACAGCGCTGCCATCGTCATGTAAATACTGGTGCCGTCGGTGTTGAAAGCGTAGCCTGTCGGGACCACCAGTCCGACCAGCGACTTCGAGCAGCCGAGCTTTTCGAGCTTCTCCATCAGCGTCGGCAGCGCGGGCTCTGATGAACTGATAGCCAGCACCAGCAGAATCTCTTCCTTGATGTAAAACAGAAACTTGACGATACCGAACCCGGCGATGCGGGCGACTGCGCCCAACACCACAAGTACAAACAAAATGGACGTCAGATAAAAGGTAGCAATCAGCTTGGCCAGTGGCCCGAGCGAGACGATTCCATACTTCCCCACGGTGAATGCCATAGCGCCAAAGGCGCCGATGGGAGCAAAACGCATCAGAATATTGACCATGCCAAATACTGCGTGGGTTAGCGCGTCGATCACATCAACCAGAGGTTTGCAACGCGGACCCATAGTCGACAGAGCAAAGCCAAACAGCAGGGCGACGAGCAAGACCTCAAGGATATCGCCCTTTGCGAAAGCGTCGACTACCGTGTTGGGGATGATGTGCATTAGAAAGTCAGTCACACTCTGCGTCTTTGCCTGACCTGCGTAGTCGGCTACGGCTTTGGCATCAAGAGTGGCCACGTTGACGTTGAAACCGCTGCCCGGCCGCACCACGTTGCCAACGATCAGGCCCATCAACAACGCCAGCGTCGAGACGATCTCAAAATACAGCAGCGCCTTCCCCCCGACGCGACCGACCTTTTTCATGTCTTGCATGCCGGCAATCCCGGCGACCACGGTGCAAAAGATGATCAGGGTGATGATCATCGAGATCAGCTTGATGAACGCGTCGCCCAGCGGTTTCATGGCGATGGCCCTGACTGGGCTGAAATAGCCAAACCCAATGGCGAGTGCCATAGCCAGCAACACCTGCATCCACAGGTTCGCGTAGAAGGGCTTCTTGCGCGGTTTCAGGGATGAAACGGCAGGGGCTGGGAGCGGCGTGTCCGAAGCTTCCATCGTCAGATCCTCACTTTCACCATGCCTGCAACGGCTTCGTGCGAATCAGATTTGTCTCAATTTCTAGTGGCAACCTTTGACGGTCTGGACTTCCAGGGGGTGCGCACTGGCCGTGGAATGAGGACCTGTTAAGAACAGCGATCGGACCAGACGCTCCCATACGGTCGATGGCGTGAGCTCACGCTGGGCGATCACGAATGGATTTTACCTCAGATGTTTTACCAGAGATCAATAACCCTAGGTCCGTCTGACTTGGTAGCAAATGTGGGCGTGGGCGTCCGCGCCCGTTCGGTCCCGGCTACAATTGTTCCACGCATGGTGGACGAAAGCCAAGAACCAATGAGCAACCACAAACCAACAACCCAAGCCTCTGATGAATTCTGGATGGAAGAGGCTCTGCGCGCGGCACAGCGCGCGCTGGAAGCAGGCGAGGTCCCGGTGGGCGCAGTCGTCGTCTGTGCTGGAGAAATTGTAGGTCGAGGCTGGAATCGCAATCTCACCGATTCCGACCCCAGCGCCCACGCTGAAATCGTGGCCCTTCGCCAAGCCGGGGCGAACCTCGGCAACCACCGCCTGGGCGACTGCGAGCTGTTTGTTACAATTGAGCCGTGTCCCATGTGCGCAGGCGCTTTAGTGCATGCGCGGGTGAAACGCGTAGTATTCGGCGCGGACGACCCCAAGGCGGGCGCCATCCATTCGGTGATGGAGGTGCTGAACCATCCCAAGCTAAATCACCGAACGGAACTCCGCGGAGGCGTGTTAGCAGCTCGCAGTGCGGAACTGTTGCAGTCGTTCTTTAGAACCCGTCGTGAGGAAGGCCGTTAGTCGTCTGATCGCTGGCTATGCCTGCACCGTGCTTCACAGTCTACGATTTTGTTTGATTCCTCACAAAGCGAGGAATCTGCATCCGGAGTGAAGCGGATAGGTTAGGCACCACAATCGAATAGTTGTCCGGCGCGGAGAGGTGCGTGAGCGGTTGAAACGATCCGCCTCGAAAGCGGACATACCTTAACGGGTATCGGGGGTTCGAATCCCCCCCTCTCCGCCAGTTTCTTTAGTTATTTAGCACTTGCAAGCCAGTCATACCTACACCGATTTCCGAGGTATCACCTTTCGCGAACACCCAGAGCAAGGAAGTAAATCTCACCGCGGCGAACACCTGTTCGAGTTCTCGTGCCAGAGCGAACCCAGCTCCTTCTCCAACCATCGGGATCGATCCGAGCAGGCTAAATGTGCGCCATGAACCGGCTCAACAGCGACTCCAGAACCCTCTTTTTCTGTAGGGAAAGCTTGAAGTCGCGATGATCGGTGTGCCAGATTTCCCGAAGCAGCGCCCGATGACGCTCCTCAAGGATCTGGAACAACAACTCTTTCTCTTCATCGCTCAGCGTCAGCGTGACGGCACTTACGCTCATAATGCACCTCGCTATATTGTCCCCTGTGGCCATCGATCAAGCGGCAACGGAAAAGGGCTTGTCGGCCTATCCGGATAAACATTCTCTGCATTCCGTCAGGTTCGCGCCGACATCAACTCGAAGTACAGACTATTCATTCGCACTGGTAGTCGGGTTTGACATCGTTTGCACGCATTCCACGTAAACCTGGTGGGGACTTGAGAAAAACAGGAGATATTCAAACCACTAACGCTTCCCTCGTTTCTCTCCCAAAGTCCGCACCACTACGGGTATTCTCCTGACTCCTTCCACATATGCGCCAATCCCATTGGCGTCCTCTTCTTGGTCCTTTGCTTCCTTGTATCCCAGGATTCCGTAATACACCGCCCGATGTTGCAACCCACTGGTCTACAAGTTTTCTTGGATAAAGCGGGGACTGAGGTGAACGTCGAATTGTACCAGTGGCGAATCACCAACCGCCTTAAAGCTGTGGATCTCGCCGGCCTTGATGACAAAGATGTCTCCAGCGCCGCCCTCGAAGGTCTTGCCGCTTACTGTCCACACCCCGCGGCCTTCACGAATGAACTGGATCTCGTCGTAAGGATGCCGGTGCGGACCCGGCCCCGAACCGGGCTTCCCATGGAATAGGAACACCGAAACATTGGTGTTGCCCTGCTCAGCTCCGATAAACTCGTACGAACTACCAACAAAAGGCAGGTTCTCTTGCCGCACGTGATGCATCTTTCATCACCCTTCCGCTAGGATTTGATGACGGTGGCCACGCTTTGGCTCCCGCGAATACCTGTGTGAAATGGCGATGTTACGCCAATTGGCGGGTTAGTACCTTACTGGGAGCGGAATTTAGCGCCGACATCTTCAAGTAGAGGAGGGCGAAGCCTACAAACATAGGAGGCTCCGCCACGGTAACGCCGATTATCGACGCAACGGTTAGAATCCACGGGAACCACGAAGGCAATGGCGCAGTGAAACGAATAAGAGATGCCAGCCAGAACGGACACATGGCAGCAACATAGCCGCCGATTATTGACTTCGCCAAGAGTGCCGCAAGTGTTAACCACTTCCCTTCGGTTAGTTCTTCGCTACGAAACATAGCCTGCCCAACTCTGCAATCATCCAAAACAACGGCTGGTATCGATAAGGCGAACCGCGACAACACGAGCAAGGCTGGGCCCACCAGCGCATATGAAACCACCAGAATCGCTAAGCGGCTCGGACGTATTTGCAATTGGTGCAGTATCCAGAACACTCCCGACTCCAACAACACGGAAGCCGCCTCTGCAACCAGTAGCAGAACGAACAGCAGCAGGGAAATACGTAAGGAAGGGCCTAGGCGTTCACGAACGTTCCGAAGAGAATGCCACGCTGACGGAGTAAATCCGGCTTCGGTTTCGTCCAACGCAATGCAAATAGCACCGAACACAAAAGAGAAAGCCATCCAACTAACAAGCCATGACGAAAAATTGACGAGCCACATCCCCAACATCTCAGTTCGGTGCGCAAGCAGTTCGAGGCCTCGCGGAAGGTGGCGTGCAATTTCCCGTACTTCGTTGCGAGCTGTGATGATGGCAATCGTACTGACGATTACCGCCGGAGCAGTGATTTTGAAGAATAGCCAGAAATGACTGTGATAGGTTCGAAGAACCTCTGCCACAAAATCACCGACACCTTGCGGTTCACCCTGTTGCAATCTTTCGCTGACGCTCACACGGCCAGAATCATGCCGCTTTCCCTCGTTTTGGGAAGCCCCAGAACGTTCTGCAATACTGATTTGGCGTCTGGACAATTCGCTTTGGAGGGCGAGTCGCGCATCAGGAGTCAGTTGTTCCCTGGAAGCGGCTAACTGCATAAGTTCTTCGTCGCTTTTCGCTTCGTAAGCCTTAGCGAGGTCCTGAATCTGCATGACCGGGGAGTGTAGCTCATTTCCAAGCAATAGGCGACCTTAACAAGTGACGAAACCAACGATTACACGTTTTGACCTGGTTTGTTTGGGACCCGCCACTCGCTATCGTCACGTCGAGGGACACAAAATGTTCCACCAGCAAGAACAAGTGCTCTGTTCCGGGCCTGCCCCTATCGTTTGCCCGACTCGTCGTTAACGATTTCTTTGTAGCTGTCTCGAAAGGCCAGTTCCATAATTCGAAGTTCCTCGTCCAACTCGAGGATCCCCTCATGGCGGGCTGTTTCCAGCGTTCGCTCGGTAGTTTCGAAAGTCAACAATAGTTAATTGGATTCGCGGGCTTATAGCGCGACAGCACATCCCTATCGCTGTGCCGAGCAACAAAACTGGAGGTTTGAAGTTCTGTTTTAAAGGTCTGGCCATGACGCCCCGAATCGCATCGCCCGTTCACGAAATAGACGTAGCACAGCGTGGCGCGAAACGGAACAGTTGATCGATGCCTGTTCAGCCTTTGTGAATGTTCTATTCTTCATCCCGAATTCTGAATAAAGGCGTCCTGCAATTACGGATTCACATAGTTTGCAATCGTTCGAGCGCCGCGGCGAATCTTGCGAATGACACTATCTACCCTTCAAGCGGCGGGGTTCGACCCTGGCGGAGGACAATTCGTCCTCGCACAACCAGTCCGGGTACGCAGCGTGCATGAGTAACAAACGCTCGCGCTCGAATTCTGAAAGAAAGTCACGTTGGCGAGGATATTGGTATGAGTGCCAGGAAAACAAACGGTTGGTTGTTATCTCTCTTGTTCAGCTCTCATGTAGCGGTTAGAGCTGTATTCATCGCTTCGACGATTGTCAGCTGCTTCATCGTTGCCCATGGGCAGGGTATTGTCACGGGTTCGATTTCTGGGACGGTGGAGGATCCGCAAGGTGCGTTAGTTCAAGGAGCGATGGTGGCGGTTACGCATCTCGCAACGAACCGGCAATTCACAACCCAAAGCAACAGTGCCGGCGTAATCTCGCTCAGAAGTTTACCGACGGGCGCCTACGATCTTCGCGTGGACGCGCCCAGTTTTCGACGTTTCGAATCCAAGGGTGTGCAGGTAAGTGCGGGCGATGACACGGCACTGGGGGTGATTCATTTGACTGTCGGTTCGTCAACTGAAACCGTCACCGTGGAAGGCAGCGCGCCGATCATCGAATCCAGCACCGACCAGATATCGGAAACCTTCGACAGCAAAAAAGTTCAGAGCCTGCCGATGGGCAATACTTTCGATTCGCTGGCGCTGTTCATCCCCGGAGTTGCAACTGCCGGCGATGCCTCGTTCAGCAACAACAATGGAGCGGAACTCTCGGTCAATGGCGAACGTGCCCGGGCTAACAATTTCCAGATCGATGGTCAGAGCAACAATGACAACTCGATCGCCGGACCCTCCATTTTCTTTGGCAACCAGGACGCTATCGCCGAAGTGCAAGTGGTTACGAACTACGATGCTGAGTTCGGCCGCAACTCTGGCGCAGTGGTCAATTACGTGACCAAGGCGGGAACCAACACTTTCCACGGAACCGCCTATGAGTTTTGGGACGGGTCTACTTTTGATTCGCTGACCAATCAGGACAAAAACCCGCTGCTTGGCTTTTGTGCGCCGGGAGAAAATTCCGCCGCAACCGGCTGCCGCGTCCCCACCGTTCCAATGTTTGTGGAGAACCGCTTTGGTGGGACCATCGGTGGTCCCGTCAAGAAGGACAGGATTTGGTTTTTCGGATCAGCCAACTTCGACCGGCAGCGTTTTGCGGGATCGGCAAGTTCATCCGCGCCGGGCGTTGTGCCCACGCCAACAGGTATGCAGCAGCTTGAAAACTCTTTTCCTGGCAGTCCCGTTGGTTTGATTGAGTCCACCATTGGGCCCAATGCAGTAACGGCGGGAAATCCGGTCTTTAGCAACATCCAGAATGTTCTAGTGACCAATCAGATCAACCCGGCCACCGGCTCAGCTTTCGGCTGCACCACGGCCGGGGTGAACGGATGCGTGCCGATTCAATTCGGATCCATCAGCCGGAGCGTCTCCAGCCCGTTCAACGACTACGAAGGCACCGGGCGCATGGACTTCCGACTCACTGCGAAGGATAACTTCTTTGCCCGTTACGTTGTCCAGAAGCAATCTCTCCTGGGCGTCAATTTCGGAAATGGAATCGACGTGGGCGACTGGCAAAGCAATCCTTCGCTGAGCCAGCAGATCGGACTGGACTGGGTTCGCAACTTCAGTAACACCACTGTCAACCAGGTGCGGGCAAGTTATTCACGCGCCAGCGTCTTCTTTCAAGAAGGATCCTTCCCAACCTGTAATTCCGTCAGTCCTACTGCGTGCCCGGCAGACATGATACTGATTGGGTCCGCTGCGCAAGACAGCGTGAGTTTCGGTGTTGCGCCTGGTTTTCCGAGCGGCCGCATCATCAACGTATATCAACTGCAGGATAACGCTTCGAAACTGATTGGAAGGCACACCTTGAAATTCGGCGGCGAACTGGATCAGCAACGCTCTCCCAACTTATTCCTGCCGTTTAATAACGGAGCGTTTATCTTCAGTTCATTCAGCGACATGGTGGCGAATAACCCGGCTACCACGCAAATTGCCTTGGGCAATCCTCGTCTACCCTTTAAGGAATGGGATCTTGGAACCTATGTGCAGGATGATTGGCGGATTAAATCCAACCTGACTCTGAACCTTGGCATGCGTTGGGATTGGTATCAACAGGCAATCAACCTCTTGCACGATCGCTCGGTGACCCAGCAGACCGGGCCGAATCCTCTGTGGTCGACGAGCCTTCCGTTGAGCCAGACCACAGTTCCTTCCGTACCGCAAGCGCTGCACAACTTCGCTCCCGTGCTGGGATTTGCCTGGACACCGCGCATCGCGCAAGGTCTAACAGGAGGAGACAAAACTGTGATCCGCGGCGGCTTCCGCCTGGCCTACGATCCCCAGTTCTACAACATGTTCCTGAACGTCGGCGACTCCGCTCCTTCAGTAAACTTTGCCACTCTGTCGGGGACCGGCTTGCCGCGCGCCGGCTTTTTCGGGACGCAGGTCATTCCCTACTTGCAGCCACTGGCGCCGCAAGGCAATCCCGGATTCGCCAATCAAAGCCAGGTGCCGCAGAATTTCCGCAACCCGTACACCGAACAATGGAACCTGGGCGTCCAGCGCACGATCGTAGGCAACAAGGTTGTAGCTGAAGTGCGTTATGTCGGAAATCACGCAGTAGCGCAATTTCAGTCGCTAAATGGAAACCCGGCGCTGGCACCCCTGATTGCTGCGGGTTTTGGGAGCCTGATTCCCGCCAGCCTGAAACCCTGCAGCGCTCCCGGCACCCCCGGATTTGCCGCCGGCAACGTGAACTGCAATTTCAGCAACGTACTGAGCTTCGATAACTCGGCGTGGGCGAACTACAATGCACTGCAGAGTGAGCTGCGAATTGCCGGCTGGCACGGTCTGAGCGCGACAGCCTCCTATACGTACAGCCATGCCATTGATAACGTCAGCGAGGTTTATGGCACGCTTCCGGGAGGCAACGGAGGGAACACGTTGCCCAGTGCGCAAAACCCGTTCGACACCAACGCGGCAGAGCGTGGCAATTCGGGCACGGACTTTCCGAACATCTTCGGCTTGACAATGGTGTACGATCTGCCCTTCTACAACAGGCAGCAGGGCTGGCTGGGACGCCTGCTCGGTGGATGGCAGTTCAACACCGCTTACCGCTTCACCTCGGGACAGCCGTATACCGCAGTTGAGCGGTATGTTCCAGGCAGTCTGTGTGATCCGACCCAGGATTGGGGCGGTAACTTCGATGCTTGCCGGCCCATCCTCTCCAACAACTCCGCACCGCTCGGTGCCGTCGGTCAGTTTACCTGCACCGGTTCTGCTGCTTCGACGTGCGCGTTAGCGAACTTCGTGACCGGAGCGCCCACGAGTTTGAGCGCGGTGCACTGGGTTGTGAATGATCCCAATGCCGCCATCTTTTATGGGACTCCCTATGCCGGCGTGGGACGTAATACCTTGCGCGGTGAACCCCTCAACACGGTAAACATCGCATTTTTCAAGAACACAAAGATCACTGAAAAGCTCACCCTCCAGTTCCAGGCGCAGGCTTTCAATCTGATGAATGCCATGTTTCGCGGCGTTCCGGACCCGATTCTGCAAGATGCCGCAATCGGGAAGTTCGGATCGGTGCAGTTCAACAACAGCGGCGGGGGCACGTTCGCCGGCAATATCGTCACCGACGGCATCGCACAGCGGCGGCTGCTGTTTGGACTGAAGCTGATCTTTTAACTCTGACCCTAAAACCGTGACATGAGAGCCGGCCCAATCTGCCAGCTCTTTTCTTAGGGTGTAAAGCTAGTACTGAATCTCTCAAGATTTCCCACGTGCCAGTCTCGCTTGAAGTTGTGCCTTGATCAACCATTCTCTGGACGGCGGAAAACTTACGGGCTAGAACGCCCCCAGAGCTACCGCCTTCCTTATTGGTCAATGAGCGCTGTAGAGATATTTCGCGCTCGCTGCGCTCTCGCCGGAGTGTAAAGGATGTGTCGAGACATTTTGTAAAGGATGTCATGGGACTGGACACGTTCTTTGCGAGAGGGCGGGGCTTCTTAGCTGACAGCGCGGTCGAGCGGCCCAGCCCTTCGCGCCTCCTGCCGCGGCTGGGACTTTTCTGGGACTTTGGGGACAGCCGGGCCTACCAACCATCGGTATCCGAGCCGCGACAACCGTTTTCCGTTGACCCCGATGCCTCAGAACGGATAACCTAAATCAAAGCGCATTATCTACGAGATAACGCCAGATCTTTGACAATTCAAGCCAGGGTATTGCGTGGCATCTTCCCGCTCCCAACGCAGCCACACCATGGGCGAAGCCTCCGTCCGGTTCCATTGTCAAGTTCCAAAACGGAACGTGATGGCGCCAAATGTGAGCGATAACTCCCATGTTCTCTAGATTTTGCGAATAACTCCTTTAAACTCAAAGATCTAGAATGTAGTGGTAAAATAAAGCGTTTGTTTTCTAGATTTTGCATATCTAGAGGGGGAGGGGGGTACCTCATGCAATGACTTGCGAAAACATCCGAGCGGCTTACTCGCGGCAAGAGTTCAGGGAGACTGTCTGCCACAACAAAACTCTTGGTCGGTACCTGAAACACCAACCGCCGTTCCCTTCGGTAACTTGATTGACCCGTGTTACCCTGTCACTCTTGCCCCCGGACGGATTTTCTTCCGTTGGGGGCCAACTGCTATATGATTTCCGAATCAAAGCATCTTGTGAGTGGCAAGACTCTGCTCTTTGTTCTACTTGCGCTGGGTTGTGCCAGCGCCGCATGGGCCGGACAGTGGACCGCGTTAGGGCCAGACGGAGGCGATGTTCGCAGTCTGGCCTACGATCCCCAGAATCCGGATCACATCTTCCTGGGCACCAGCACGGGCACGCTGTTCTTTTCGACCGACGGCGGCCATACCTGGGCAAGGTCCGCCCACCTCGGCAACGGCGACGACTATGTGATCGACCACCTCGCCATTGATCCGCAGAGCCCGAACAAAATGTATGCCGCCGCCTGGAGCGTCGAGAATCAGCAGGCCGGCGATTTTTTCCGCTCCAACGATGGTGGAACGACCTGGGAAACCACGCCCGCCATGCACGGCAAATCGATCCGCGCCATGGCGATCGCCGCCTCCGATTCAAAGACCCTGATCGCGGGCGCGCTGGATGGCGTTTTCCGCAGCACCGATAGCGGCAAGAACTGGCAGAGGATTTCGTCCTCCAACCAGGAAATTCACAACATCGAATCCATCGCCGTCGATCCCAAGAATCCGGACGTAGTTTACGCTGGGACGTGGCATCTGGCCTGGAAAACGGAAGATGGCGGCGCCAACTGGCATCACATCAACAAAGGCATGATTGAGGATTCGGATGTGTTCTCGATCATCGTCGATTCGACCAATCCTTCGGTCGTGTTCGCCAGCGCCTGCTCCGGCATTTACAAGAGCCAGACCGCTGGCGATTCCTTCCAGAAGATTCAGGGCATCCCGTTCTCTGCGCGGCGCACCCGAGTGTTGAAACAGGATCCCAGCAACTCGGCAATCGTTTACGCCGGAACCACCGAAGGCCTTTGGAAAACCACCGACGCGGGAAAGACTTGGAGCCGCGTGAGCAATCCCGACGTCGTAGTCAACGATGTGATGGTCGATCCGCGCAACTCGCAGCGGGTTATGCTGGCTACCGATCGCGCTGGCGTGCTGGCTAGCGACGACGGTGGGCACAGCTTCCTTACCTCGAATCACGGCTACACTCACCGTTACGTTACTTCCATCATGGCGGATAAGAACGATCCCAACACTCTCTTTGTGGGCGTGGTGAACGACCGCGAGTTGGGCGGCGTTTTCGTTTCGCACGATGGCGGACAGCATTGGCTGCAGAAGAGCAAGGGTCTGGACGGTCGCGATGTGTTCACCCTGAAGCAGGCCAGCAGCGGAGAACTCGTAGCGGGAACGAATCGCGGCATGTTCGTGCTGGCACACAACGCCAGCGAGTGGAGTCCGATCAACAACATCATCAACCGGACATCTTCTTCGCATAAGAAGGGAACTAAATCGGCGAAGACTGAAACTCGCTCCATCCTGACCGCGCGGGTGAACGAAATAGAGATCACGCCCACGACCTGGATGGCTGCGACGTCCGCCGGACTGTTCACCAGTTCGAACCAAGGTAAAAGTTGGAGCGGCGGCCCGGTCATGGGCAAGCAGGATTTCGTCTCCGTCCAAGCCAACGGAAACCTGATCGCAATCGCCACTCGCAGCAATGTCCTGGTTTCGAAGGATGACGGCAAAACCTGGCAAGACTCCAGCTTGTCTTCCTACGTGAGCAGCATTCGTGGCGTCACCATCACCTCTGAAGGGACGATTATGTTTGCCTCGCGCGAAGGCGCCTTCCGCAGCCCGAACGCGGGTTCTGGCTGGGAGCACATGCAGAATGGACTCCCGGACAAGAACATCAGCTCGATTAGCTACGATCAAAGCAGCAAACAGCTGCTGGCTACGAGCACGGAGACCGGCGTGGTATTCGAAAGCGTAGACGGCGGCCAGAGTTGGACCCGCGGTCCTGACACTGGCTACCCACTGCGTCACATCAGCGTGGTGCACGGCCGCTTCCTGGCAGCTACTCCGTTTGACGGCGTCGTAATGCAACCGGAGAACGACGACCGCAGCGCGTCCGGTGGTGCGGCAGCGCGGCGCACCAACTAACCGATCGATAAAAATTTACGGAGGAGCGATGTCAGCCGCTCCTCCGTTTTTTCTTTCTAACCAATCAAGGATGAGTTTTTTCTGCGCCTCAGTTTCCTCGCTAACGCCCTACTTACAGTTAGGAAATTTGAGCGACGCCACCCGGGTGTGAAACGTGAGAGCGTCATTACTAAGAGTCTTGGGAATGTACTGGTTTACGTACCAGAAAGTACAGTCATCCACCGGATCGACGACCATGCTGCTGTAGTCTCCCCAGCGATTCGCGCCATTTTTGTTACCTCCCGTCGCGGAACCCTTGGCAATGAAAATCGTGCCTGGACTTTCCATGGTGTTCAGAGGATCGGTGGGCACTCGTCCGGTGAAAGCCAGAGAGGGATGCAAAGTGCTGGCATTGGATTCGCTATAGCCGAGCGCCATGTCTCCTGCTTTGTCCATGTCGATGCTCCCCATCCACAGTGAATCGCCGCCGTTGGTGAATGTGCCCTGCTGGTGGACCTTGGGAGTGCCGTTAGGATCGCGGATTTCGTACCAGCGTTCGCCGGACGCGGCCTTGCTGGTCATCACCGAATGGCTCACAACCAGGGATTCGTGGTCGGTAAAGTTTCGATAGGCCAGGCGGAACATGAGGCGATCGCCCAAGGAATCCAATTGCTGCTTTGTACCCGGCTGCGGGATACAAGTTCCGCCTCCGCAGGCCATGGTGTAAGCCTTCACCGGAATGGTGAATGGACCTTTAAAGGTCGATTTTGCGGTGTCCGCGAAATCCACATCAAAACGGTAGAGATGCAGCGAGGTGGAGCTGGAAAGGTCGACAAAAAAGCCGGGCTCGCCGGTGGGAGGGGGCGTGGCGCCGTCGGCATTCGAGGGGAGAAAAGAGAACTCGCTGGGAGTCTTGAAGCATACCGCCTTTGCCTTTGCGCCAGTCAGCATGGCAGATCGATCGTAGGCGCAGGCGTCGTCGGCGATGAAACCGTTCGAGCCGAACAGATTGTAGTTGGCATAGTAGGCGTCTGGCCACACGCTGAGTTTGTCGTAGTCGTTCAATACATTGGTCCCGAACTTGAAAACGTAGCGGTGATATCTGCCGGTCGCGTCTGAAGTTGCAGAGATGGCAATGCATTCATTCCCTGTGCTGAAAGTATTGTCGCCGGCGATCTGGCTGATAATCCAGCGATTGGCGAATTGGTCATAGAGGACGACGGGATCAGTCCAAAAGAAGGTCAGGCCCTGTCCGCACAATCCCGGGACGCCGGTGAAGAGAGCGCTGATCTGCTGCGGATCGAACAGCGGCTTTCCAGTCGCCTTGTCAAAAACCTGCCACGCGGTATTGATGGTTTCGACGACTTGGGTCGCGCCCACCGCCAGATTGTCATCGGAAGGAACTCCCTCGAGAGACGTGCCGTTGGCCGAGTTCGGAATACCTTCGAAGTTGAGCTCGATGGTGGCAGAGACAGGCGGCGCAATGTAGCTCTGCTCCGCAAGATCTTCTACGGGGACGGAAGCGCCAGAGAGAATGCGGCGCGGCCGCGGGTGTTCGACGTCACGCGGCACGGGCCCGTGGGGAGCGGCCATCGAATACTCGCGCACGGGCAGAGAAGTGTCATGATAGCTGTCATAGACAACTTCGGGACGGCTTGATGCTGACCTCTTCTGCGCGGAGACAGAACCTGGGAGCACCAGGAGGCAAGCCACACACACAACCGCGACGACGATTACGGATTTCGTATTCATACATTCCTCTTTTCAAATTCGCATTTTAAATTTCAGGATTCTTCCAGGCTCAAGATTCAGCTCCAGACTTCTATCCATCGACGCCGGAGGGAATCCGTACCGCTGCGGTTCGCTAAAGTTTGATCTGGTTGCGGCTTGCCGTCAAGGTGAAACAAATTGCAACCTGGAGGCACTCACACGGCGCGATTGTGTTTTGTTGAGTAAGTGGGGGAAAACGAATAACCCCTGAGTGCAAAAGATTGCGGCAGCGGGACTCTAAATCCCTCGTTCAGGCTTGCATTTGACGCGGCGGACCCAGTGTTGCGCGCACCTGGAGATTCCTGATGAAAACCTCTAAGATTTGGATCGTCTTGCTGATATCTGTTGTGGCCCTCTGCCTGGAAAACGACAGCAGTCGGTGCGAGTCGCTCAAATGCCTCGATGAAGGGTGGGTATGGATTTTCAGTGACGGGCTATGAACTTTCGACGGAGTGTCATGGCACCTGATTAACGACAGTTAGCACCTGACCTCGCGGTGGTTCCACAACTCATAGTAGAAAACACCTAGGGCCACCTAGGGTCTCTACTGGATTGCCGCAGGGTAGGAAGCGGCTTAGCGTCAAACATCACACAAGAAAGTTTTGGAGGGTTACCAAGCATGAGCCTAAGAACAGCGCTCCTGATTTTATTCCTTGCAGCGGCTTCTTGGATGGTCGCACAGTCGAAAGGTTCCAGCGGTTCCCCGACGGCACGGAGCCCCATCAATAGCAATCCGAACAATGGTAATGGCACCTCTGCAAGCGGCAATCCCGTGAACGGTTCGCCCACGAACGCCAGTCCTACGACCGGCCTCCCGGTACAGAATGGGAGCAGCGCTCTGGGAACTCCGACCGGCGCAATGCCGACGTCTGGCTCCGCCGATCTCACAACGCCAGGAGCAGCGGTAAACGGCACTGTCGGAAATACGAACATTCCGGGGGTAACCATCACGGGCCCAACTGCCACGAACACTCCGTTTCCTGGTGAGACCAACGTCGTAGGTCCACAGACGACGGGTGCACCCATTCCTGGGATGACCCCGGCCTCAAATCCGCTCGGGACCACAGGGATGACCCCGGCCTCCGCCATCTCAAGTCCGATCGGTACCGGAGGGATGACTCCGGCTTCCGCCATCTCAAGTCCGATTGGAGCAGGTGCCAACGGCGCAGGGCCGCAAAACTCCGCTCCGCCGGTGACCACAGGCTCGACATCATCGGCTCCCGCCAACGCGTCCGGTGCGAATACCTCCGGTGAGGCGAATTCGAACGGTGCGTCAGCGGAAACGACAAACTCACAAAACACGGTTCCACCAAATCCCTGATTGTGATGCGAACCCGGAGAGGTTTCCTAATGAAAAACATATTGGTAACAACCCTGTTCATGCTGGCGACGCTGGCCTGGGCGGTGGCACAACAGCCCGGCAATGCCCCGGATCGGAGCAGTGGACAGGCCACCGCCCCGAGTTCGCAGGTGCCGGGTGCGAATCAGTCCCAACCATCGACGCCCGGCGGCTCGGATCAGGCCGGGTCGCAGGGCCAGGCGTCAAACGAGCCTGTCACCGAGGGCTGCCTGGGGGGCAGCGATCCGAACTTCACGCTCACGGACAGTGCTAACGTTACCTACAAGCTTAATATTCCTCCGAACGCCGATACATCAAAGCTGAGGCCGCACGTGGGAGAACCGGTGGTGGTCGCGGGTGATGTGAAGGACCCCGGTAAGACCAGCAGTCCCTCGATCGATGTTCACGGCATCGGTAGAGGAACAGGCAAGTGCCCGGCCAGCGATTCGAAGGGTCCGGAACCTCCACCGAAGCAGTAGTCAAAAGCGATCGCTCGTGTTGGGAATCCCGGGAAAGCCGGGATTTTTTTTCTCCTCATCGAGCAACCTGCCGAAATCGGCGGTCAATTGGCGAAAAATCTCCATTACACTCATGCCCGGGTGCGCTGAAGCAGAGTGGATCCGTCCAATGCACGACGTTAGTCTCGATGGGTTGCCCAAAACAGATGTTGGTTGCTACCCAGCCCAGGCTCCAGATCATGTTTTCGCCTAACCGTTAAACCACTGACGGCCGATCGGTCGCTTTTCCTCGAATGGATCTATGAATCACCGCTCGCGGCCGCCTGCGGTGTGCGGGGAGTGTGCCTCTCTTGCGCGCGAAGGAGGGAAATCTCTGCAACTCGCTGCATCCGGGAAGAAGTTGGGGTACTGTTCACACCGGGTGTTTCTGGATACCAATCCGCTCTCTTAGCCGCCTACTTCCCGTTGCCTGGTTTCGGGCAAACCTTCACCGGCAGGTACTACAATCGGTCAGAAACGCGGCACTGCTAATTTCCAGGGCAGCAGGAGATAATTCCGATGCATTTGTCAGGAGCTATCATGAGCCAAAATAGTTTTATTCCGGTGGCAACCGACGCCAGGTCGCGAAACGACCTCCTCGAGCGCGGGTTTAGTCGTCAGCCGCTAAGAGTTGATCTAGACATAGCCCGCACGCTGGAAGCGTTCTCCCACGCAGCCTGGTCCATTCCAAGAGACAAATACTACGATAGTGGCGACAGGTATCGCTCCTTAAATCGTCTCCGGGCCGAGATTGTTGAAGGGGGTGTAAAGGTTTGGTTGAGCGAGGAGAGCACGCCGTATGTGCAGCTGAAAAAATACAACACGACTCTGGGCGATCAGCCGCGAGAGTACGCTCCGCTGCCCCCGGCGATCGCTGGTTCCATAGGTGTCCGCAAGATGATTGCTCAACACCTTCATCACCTGCCGCTCTCGGCATCGAGTACGAGGTATTTGGTCAACCTCCATCTAATAAGGTTCACGGCTACGCCGGGTCGGCCGTGCGACACGAGCCCACCGGGCTTACATAAAGACGGGGAAAAGTATATCGCCACGCATCTACTAGGCCGCTGCGGCGCTGACGGTGGCGAAGTCATCATAACCGACAATGACAAACACGAACTGGATCGCTTTACGATGCGCGAATCGGGTGAGTGTTACGTCTTCGACGATGATCGCATCTGGCATATGTTGACGCCAGTGACGGTACTGGAAGGCAATCAGTACGCCTACCGTGACACACTGGCATTCGACATGCTTCCAGAGGGCTGGGAACCGGTGAAGTGATCGGGGAGAATTTCGGCTCCGCAGACAAGCCGCTTAACTTGGGTTTCAAGTCACCCCCCAACAGAACGGATGATGTTCCTTACGAGTCGGATGGGGGGAAGCGTGCGGCGCTGAAAACTGGGCCAGTCGAGAGTTTCCGCGAAGGGCGTTTAGCGAGAGTGATGGGCACGCTCTGTCACTCGGCGCCCGATGGCTCACGAGATCAACACTACTCTCTTTTATTGGAGCGTTAAGCAGCAACTACCAATGGCGCACACGCCCGATGTCGACGTGCACGAAGTCCGAGCTGCGATAGTACCCTACTCCTCCGCGATGCAGGCGCAGGGCTGCGTCACGCAGCTTCGACGTCGGAATCCCACGTAGGCGAATGTCGATGGCTTCGGCCTGCATATGCAGACTGTGCTGCGCCACGCCGGTGTGCGAGTTGCGCGTGCGTAGGAATTCGTTGCTCCAGGGTGTACGGTAGCCGCAAATCACATCGATTTCACCACCGGAATCGCCGAGCGACGCGGTCAGGTCGTAGAGAAGGTCGAAGAGGCGGGGATCGAAATGACGCACATCTCTGGTACGGTGGTCGCGCAGATAGTGGTCGAGCTCGTCCAGCGCTGTGGGGATATATTGATCACCGCGACGATAGACGACATTCAGCCGCTCGCCCGTGTGCGTGTGAAAGAAGCGGAGCCGGTACTCGTGTGCGGCCGGGGACGCAGATTCTGTGCTGCTGTGCCCGAGCAGCGGCAGTGACACCAGGAACACCAGCAGAAACAAGAGAATCAGTGACAAACGACGGAGGCCGGATTTGCTCTTTTTTCCCGGCGATGACACCGAGGTTGCTTCACTCCCATTCAAAATGTATTGCCGCATTAAACCTATTGTACGTTAGGTGCGGCTGCTGGCGCCTTGTTTAAGCGCCTACCAGGCATAGGGATAACCAGCGGCCAACGCTTTATCCAGTTCCGCGTCATAACCATAGATATCGTCGAAAAACCGGATCTGATTTTCCTCGTTCACCGTAGCCGTGCCGTAGACGATCAGAACCGGAATTCGCGTGGCCAGGTTCACCTGAAGATTGTTTTTCTCGCCGTTCATCGTGGCCTTCACCCGCTCCAAATCCCAGCCAGGATTGTTTCGCAACACCCAAGCAACCAGGTCCTCAGGCTTCTGTACCCGAACGCATCCGTGGCTGAAATCGCGGACGTCCTGCGAGAACAGTTCCGGAGCATCTGTGCCGTGCAGGTACACGTTGTCCGGATTGGGGAAGATAATCTTCACCAGGCCCAGAGAATTCGTTTCGCCGGGCTTTTGACGCACCATCAGGTGAAGCGATCTTATACCCTCTAAAACCTCCGGGCTCACTTGATTGTCGGTTACGACCTCGCCTTGGGGTGTGACCACTTCAAAGTTATGCTTGGCGATGTAGTTCGGGTCCTTCTGGATGTGCGGGACAATTTCGTTCCGCTGAATGCTCGGAGTCACGTCCCAGTAGGGCCGGAAGACCACGTATTGGATCTCTTTCTCAAAAACCGGAGACTTATGGCCGTAGGCTTTTCCAATGATGACGTTCTTGTAGAAGGCGACGGTGCCATCCGGGTTCATCGCGCGTGCGCGATACTCAGGAAGATTCACAACCACGGGCGGCTGTGGGAAGGAATGCGGAAGCCAGCGCCACCGTTCGAGCGTCAACTTGATCTGGCGAATGCGCACCGCCGGAGGGGTATTCAACTCATTGATCGTGCGCGCGTCAAGGTTGCCCGTCGGAGTTTCTCCATGTCTGTCCTGGTAATGCTTCACGCCCTCGACGAGCGCACCGTCATAGATGGTTGCATTCGGATTCAGTTGTGCGCTTGCAGGAATGTCGCCGATGATTTGAAGAAACCGCCCCAAGCGGACCACGCCAGCATAGGTTTCGCCGGGCCGCACAGTCTTCGTGACCGTCGGCAGCTTCTCTCCCTCAACTTGATTTGCGTATCCTTCATAAACCGGCAAGAGCGCGAGCAGCTTCCGGTAGCCCAAGAACGGCGGTTCCAACTTCTGGATTTCGGCGGCTGGATCGCTTGCGTTCACGACCTGGGTCTGAATGAATTCCGCCAACGGGAGTTGTTCCCCTCCCATATCGAGCTGAAACTTGAATTCCTTGGGATTTACGCGGCCACAGTGGATGGCACGGATGTAGCGCATCGCCGAGACTGTAAGCGCGGTATCGAACGAGACCAAATCTTGTTCAGACGGCTTTTGCCCCAACTTCAGGAGGCGGCCCTGCCATCGCGAGCCGTCGTAATCTTCGGGGTCGAGTCCTTTAGCGCCCGCATTTTGTAAGAGCTCGATCACGGCCAACCCCTGGGGACGGACGCGGCTGTTCTGAACCCAAAGCAAGGAATAACCGTTCGTCTCGTAAAGTTTGGCGACCTCTGTTTTGTAGGGAGTGAAGTCGGACCAGCGAAGATCGGCATTACGCCCTGAATCCACAATACCGTGGAGCGCGGGAACACCCGAGGCAGACAGCGTCTGGCCTGCAAGAGGCTCCGCGAAGAACGCAGGGAAGGTCTCGCCGCTTGCAACAGACATTTCGGCAACGATTACGCTCGTTAAAACGATCACCCACTGAAGCCGATAAAAAGGATTCCCCACAGTAACCCTCCGTTTGATGTTTTATTTGAGTATCGAAAGCAATTCCAGGTTCCCTTTAATTGGAAGGGATTTCCGCGCCATATCGTCGGGATCGAACGCTTGACCCTGAGAGGTCGACTGACTGTCGGTCAGTCATGATCCCGCGTTTTGGATCCACGAAAATTCAACGGGCGTGCGGGGAGTGTGCCGGAAGCTTCGGAGGCTACAGAGGACTTTGCATTCCAAGACTTCGTCTTCCGTCAAGGACTAAAAAATGGTTCTGTCCCAATCTGCGCGTCGGTGTTCGACAGGAGTCACTTGGCTGCTATCGCGGCAGGCGTAGGACTCCCAGACGGACACTGCTTCGGACTTCACAATCTTCGCCACAGCCTTAGCAATTGGCTGGTGAATCAGGCGAAAGTTGACCCGAAGACCGTGCAGCGTGCGTAGGTGCAGACTGCGCTTGACCTTTACACCCAAGGCGATAACGACAACAAAATCAGTGCGCAGGATCGGTTCTGTGGATTGATTGCGGATCAGCCAGCGGGTGCGGTAAATGCCTAAACCACTCAAAGAAATGGCGGGGACGACGGGACTCGAACCCGCGGCCTCTGCCGTGACAGGGCAGCGTTCTAACCAACTGAACTACGTCCCCACGCTTTACTACTGTAGCAGATGCGCGGATTTTCCGTCATCAGCCCGATCGAGGTTCTTGGGGGTTGCGAAGTTAATTGTCATCCCTCGCCCGTTACTGAGAGCGCGTTACCTCGACCTGATGCGCGTTTTTTTGCGACGGGGGGTTGACTCATGACAAGAACTCCCCTTGATCAACAGTGGTCGCGATCACAGGTAGTCAAATAGGGTCATGAACCCGAAATCCATGTGGAGCTGTTGATGACAGTGAAACAGAGTCAAGCCTGGATTATCGGCGACGAAATCCACTTCACCTTCCTGATAGCCTCCTAACATCATGACGTCTTTGAGAAGTCCTGCAGTAGGCTTCCCTGCCAGCCGGGTCAGCTCAAAGCTGTGCCGGTGCAAATGGATTGGGTGAATGTCGTCGCTGCCATTGCGCATCCGCAGTCGATAGCGCCTGCCTTGCTTCAGGTGGAACGATGCGGGAGCGATTTCGTTTCTCATCGGGTACGCCACTCCGTTGATCGTCCACCGGTTGAAGCCGTCTTCGGCCGCGTTGTCCTTCGCAAAGATCATTTCAAAGGTTTCATCCGGCGGATGGCCAGTTGCGCCCTCTTTCGCAAAGAGCCCGTAGTTCCAGCTAAAGGGCGGCGGTGCAATCCATTGTGCTTTGCCCGCGGCGCCGGCGTATTCGACGACGATTCCCATTCCGTGATGACGATCGTCGTCCGCCAAGTCGCCCATGATCCAGACGCCAGGGTGCTTCATTTCAACGATGGCCGAAATGCGCTCGGCTGTGCCTACCCAGAGGACTGGAACCGTTGCCGGATTGGGTACAGGATTTCCGTCAAGAGCCACCACATGGAAAGAATGCCCGGGCAAGGCAAGGCTGCGAATCTCGGTCGCACTTCCATTCAGAATGTGAAACAAAACTCGTTCGCCTGCCTTTACGCGGATGGGCTCTCCATGGCCGAGCATGCGGCCATTGATGGTGAAGAATTCGTAGCCCACTTCATAACCATGCGGCATCCCCTTGGCGAGTGACGCTTTCATGGCAGACTCGCCTTGTCGTTCGAGTGCCTTGACCTTGGTTGATGGGGACAGGAAATTCTGGGGCATATCGCCGCCGCGACTGAAGCTGGGCTCGAATTCTTTGAGGACAAGGAAAACTTCGCGGTCATATCTGCCTGGATCCTGAGCAGGCTCGATATAGACGGGCCCCACTTCTCCACCGTACTGTCCCGCGGACAGGTTTGCACCCGCGCGATTGTGCGTGTGATAGAAACGAAAGCCTGCGGGGCCTGGGGTGAATGTGATCCGCCGATTGCCGTGCTCGGGAATGAAGGGTGTGCCTTCTTCAGCGGCTCCATCTACGTCGACGGGGACCTTTTGACCGTGCCAGTGGAGTTGTTCGGGTGTGTCAGTGTCGTTATAAATGTCAACCGTAACTTGCCGACCTTCTCTGAAACGAAGCAATGGGCCGGGGAACTGCCCGTTGTACGTAATAGCGGAAATGATTCGCTTGGGTGCGATCTCAATGGGGGAACTTTTTATGCGGAGTGTGTAGTCGGCGCTGGTCTGGTCTGCTGCCTGTTGGGCGAGGCATGGCAAACGGAAGCCGGCGCCTGCGAATCCCAAACCCGCGACCGCGCAAGCGCCGCTTACGAATTGGCGGCGGGAAATGGTGAACGGGTTCATCACCGTTATCGTATTTCGATTTCGGCTATCGATGCAAAGATTGGAGCTCCACGTCGAACGCTCGAACATTTCTCGATTCCTTCTCAGACATTTACTATTGCCCGCCAAAGCTGGACGCAAGGGTTGCGCTTCCGGCAACCATCAGTCGTTTTTTTTATTGACCGAATAAAAATATTTGCTGCGGACTTGACAACGGGCGTATACTTCCTGCGTTGGCTGGTCCACTTATCGGACCAGTTGGAGCTTTCAGTTGCCGGCAGCTATCAAATCCGACTTTGAAGTAGTCCGAAGAAACAAGGTCTACGAGGAAGTCGCCAAGCAGATCGAACGCCTGATTCTGAAAAAACTGCAACCGGGCGACAAACTGCCTTCGGAGCGCGAACTCGCGGAGACGCTGCGGGTCAGCCGTAGTTCCATTCGGGACGCGATTCGTGGCTTGGAATTGATGGGTCTGGTTGAGCCGCGACAAGGCGCTGGGACCATCGTGCGCGAAATCTCGGCCGATGCCCTGGTCAATCCTTTTGCCAATGCATTGAAACGCCGCGAGGCGTTGGTCAGCGAGCTTCTCGATTTTCGCAAGATGCTCGAACCGCCGCTGGCAGCCCGGGCCGCCACACACGCGTCTGCCGACGAAGTTTCCGAGATGGAAGAGATTCTGCAGCGGCAGGAGCAAAAGCAGGATCAGGGAGACGCCGCCGTCGCCGAGGACGCGGAATTCCACTACAGCATCGCTCTAGCTTCCGGTAACAGTGTTGTGCTGAAAGTGCTCGACATTCTCATGGACCTGTTGCGCGACACGCGAGAACGCTCTTTGCAGGTGCGCGGGCGACCGCAAAAGTCGCTGGCCGGGCACCGCCGAATTCTGGCTGCCATCAAGCGCCACGATGGCGAAGCCGCCAAGGCGGCTATGCGGCGGCACATTGAAGATGTCGAAGAAATCGTACTTGATAAGTTTTGACCAAACGGAGGATTTACCATGGGCCGGCTATTCGCGATCGAGATCATCTATCGGGGAATTTTTCAAAAAACTATGGCTGGCAGGATCAGCCGTGCCATCGTGCTGGCCGCTCATCACGAAGGCAAGATGGGGATTTCTTTTGGCCGCTACGGCGACAGTCCTGAGCGCAACGGCATTCCCGCGAAAAACTTCGCAATTGTGGCTACCGACGAACAGACGCTTGAAGAAGGAATGGCCAAATACGAACCTAAGGAAGTCGATGTCACCATTTGCGTCGATGACACTCTTTGCAAGGGCGTGGAATCTTGGGCGTGGTACGGTCTGCAGCCGGTCAATCGTCTGCTGAAACCGGGAGGCACTCTGATCGTGACCTCCCGCGAAGGCCCCGACGCCATTATCGCGATGGCGCACCGTAAAGAGTACCCTTACCAATTGTCCATCATCAAAGGCACGGTCAGCTTTTCAGGACTGTGGGTGTACAAGGACGATCACACCGATGTACGCATCCTGGGCGCGATTGCTAAAATCCTGCCCGATCTGTTCAGCCTGAAGTCAGTGCAAAAAGCGATTGTCGACGAGTGGAAAGATGAGCTCAAAGCCACGTCGGCAGCCAAGTCCTACGAGCGCACTACCAGCATCACGGTGCAGCCCAACCAGGGCAATCCGGAAGTACCTTACAAGTTTGATCTGCCCAAGTGGCATGAAATGGGCGAGGGTATTGCGATTCCCAGCATTCCCGCTGGACACAAAATGGACGACCCCACGTCCCATGCTGCCGGCGGCTTTCAACCCGATCGCAATCCCACCTTTAAGAAATTCAGCACCCGAACTATGCGGCCTGTGGTGAATTTCGATACCTGTATCAAATGCACACTGTGCTGGCTGCAGTGTCCGGACTCATGCTTCGATGTGACTCCGGAAGGTTTGTATGACGCAAATATGCAAGCCTGCTGCGGGTGCGGCGTGTGCGAGGCTGTGTGCCCGGTCAAGGAATGCGTCACCATGGTGAATGAGACGGAATTCCACGACAACAGCAGTCAGTGGGAAGACTGGCGCAAAGACAAAGACGGTTATAAGGTCTGGCTGGAAGAGAAAATTAAATCGCATCCGGAGCGGTCGCACGGGTTCCGTTATCTGGGACAGTATGAAGAACAGATTCCCGAGATGCTCGATATTGCTCAAGGAAAGTAGCACGCGTTCTAAAGCGTCCCTTTACGAGGAGAGTCCGTCATGGCAGTGGCTACAGTAATCGAGGAACAGCGCAAGACTGACGAAACAGCTTTAATCACCGGTAGCGAAGCAATTGCCGTCGCTTGCAAGCTGGCGGACGTGGATGTAATTACCGCCTATCCAATCCGTCCCTACGACACCGTAATGCAGTACGTCTGCAAGCTGGTGGCGAACGGCGAAATGGATTGCGAATATATCGTCGCGGAAGGAGAACACTCGCAGTTTGAAATCGTGAAGCACGCTTCTGCTTGCGGCGCCCGCGTGTTTTGTGGCTCCAGCGGGGTGGGTTGGATGTACGCCATGGAAGCGCTGACCGTAACTCCGGCTCTGCGTATTCCGATGATCGCAATGGTGGGCAATCGCGCGTTGGATGATCCTGGCGCCTTCGGCGTGGAGCATAACGACGCGCTTGCCGTGCGCGATCTGGGTTGGCAGTTGGTTTGGGTGGACAACGCGCAGGAGGCGCTGGACACCGCTTTGATCGCTTATCGCGTGGCAGAAGACCGGCGCGTCTTCCTGCCCTGCGCAATCAGCTGCGATGGCGCGTTCTTGACTCACTCGCAGGCGCTGGTGAAGATTCCATCGCAAGAGAAGGTAAACGAATTCCTCCCCCGATACGACCGCGGTGACCTGCTGCTCCATCCCGACAACCCCATCACCGTGGCTCCCCAGGGCAATGAAGACTGGGTCATGGAAATTCGCCGCCAGAACTATGCCGCGATGGAGCGGTCGTCCGCGGTGATCAAGGAAGCTTATGCCGATTTCGAGCGCATCTTTGGACGCTCCTACGGCAATCCATTCTTCGAGGAGTACATGACCGAAGACGCGGATATCGTTCTCATGGGCATGGGAACGCTCTCGATCTCGGTGAAGGTCGCGATCCGGCAGATGCGCAAGGAAGGAAAGCGAGTGGGCTTTGTGCGCATGCGTTGGTTCCGGCCGTTTGCCGCTGAGGAATTGGCGAAGTCGCTGCAACGCTTCGCGGCCGTTGGCGTCATCGATCGTGACTACTCCTTCGGCTCGCCCTATCTTGGAGGCGTGTTGGCCGGCGAAGTACGTCACGCCTTGTATCCGGGACCGGGCAAGAAACCGCCGGTGGTGGATTTCATTTGCGGCCTCGGCGGGCGCGAAGTTACCGTGCCGGATGTCCAGAAGATGGCCGACGCCGTTTACAACGCTGCTGATGGCAAAGCGCAGCCTTTAACTCAATGGATCGGATTGCGAGAGTAATCCGTTTCGCCGATATTCGATGTAAGAGAGGATGAGGAATTTATGGCTACCTATGTACAAATCGATCCGACCCAGAAGTTAGATCCCTTCAAGGCGGTTAAGAAGGTCCCGTTGGATGAATATTTCACTTCGGGTCACCGAACGTGCCAGGGCTGCGAGTCGGCGCTCCTGATGAAGATGATGGCTAAGGCCGCCGGCCCCCGGACAATCGTGCTGGGCAGCACCGGATGCATGTATGTGGCGAACACCACGTACTACAGCACCTCGTGGGTTCTTCCCTGGATGCACACCCAACTGGGGAGTAGCGGATCCGCGGCGCTGGGAGCGTCTGCCGCTCTGAAGGCTCTCATGCGCAAAGGAAAGATGAAGCAAGAGCCGATTAATGTGATAGCATTCTGCGGCGATGGCGGCGGAGCGGACATGGGTGTGGGCGGAATTTCGGCCACGCTGACTCATCCCGATTACAACTGCCTCATCCTGATGTATGACAACGAGTCTTACGCGAACACCGATATTCAGCTGTCGGGCAGCACACCGTGGGGCGCCAACACAACGTTCAGTACGCCCGGCAGAGTGAAGAGAATTATGCATCGCCGCTGGAAGAAAAATATGGCGGGCATGATGGCGGCAGGGCATCCCAGTTGCCGGTACGTTGCCACCATTTGCATGTCGTACGGCCTGGCGGGAATGAATGCCATGCGTAAAGCGCTGACCATCGGCGGTCCGACATTTATTCACTCCCTCGATCCCTGCCCCAAAGGCTGGGATTACGACCCTTACCTGTCGCACGAGATGGGTGAGTTGGCGGTGAACACCGGCGTGTGGCCGCTCTACGAAGTCGAAGACGGCGTGCTCAGATTGACCGGCAGGACGCAACAAATCGCGTCCAAGAAAATCCCGCGGCAGCCGGTACGAGATTACTTACTGAAGCAAGGTAGGTTCGCGCACTTTACCAAAGATGATATCGATTACTTCCAAAGTAAGGTCGATGAAATGTGGGAAAAGTGGCTGGTTCCCGGCGTGATCCCATTCCGGACAGAAGTGGAGGCCGATGCCGCGCCATCCAGTTAGAGCAGGTGGGGAGGCAAGTTAGTCGACATCCGCGACTTTGCGGAAAAAGGTCGTAGGCAAGATTGGGGACTGGCGGTTTTGGCAGTGTGCGGTTAAACTCTAGCGCCGTCGTCACGGAGGTTTTCCTATGGCTCAAGGTTCGGCGTCTCTGATTCACCCTTCGCGTATTCCCAATCGTTGGATCCAGCTAATTGCCGGCATTATCGCGATGATGGCCATCGCGAACCTGCAATACGCTTGGACCCTGTTCACCAAACCCATGCAGTCTCACCTGCACGTCTCACTGGCGGCAATCCAGGGGATATTTAGTCTCTTCATCATCCTCGAAACCTGGCTGGTCCCGTTTGAAGGATATCTGGTGGACCGGATTGGCCCCCGCTTGATGCTGGGCGTTGGCGCCATCCTGGTTGGCCTGAGTTGGATCTTCGCAGGTCAAGCCGAAACTCTTCGCGGGCTGTACTTTTGGTACTGCCTGGGCGGAGTGGGTGCCGGAGTCGTCTATGGCGGCACCATCGGAAACGCGCTGAAATGGTTTCCCGACCACCGCGGGCTTTGTGTCGGTCTCACGGCCGGCGCCTACGGTATCGGAACGGCGCTGACCGTGGCTCCGATCGACAAGATGATTAAGGCTTCTGGCTACCAGCATACGTTAATCGTCTGGGGAATCATCCAGGGCTTTGTGGTCTTATTCGCTGCGCTTTTTATGGCTCGTCCGCCGGTGGGCTGGACTCCTCCCAATTGGGCGGAGAAGGAAGCCAGGATCAAGAAAAATGTGCGCAGTTCCAACGTGGACATGACCCCCTGGCAGATGCTGCGTCAGCCCTCGTTCTACGTTATTTATCTGATGATGACGATGTTGTCCTTCGGCGGCTTGGTGGTTACCGCCCAACTCAACCCCATGGCTGTTTCCTACCATGTGGACAAAGTCGTCGTCGGCTTTGGCATGACCGCTCTGGTAATGGCGATTACGGTTGACCGGTACTTGAACGGGCTGACGCGGCCCTTCTGGGGATGGGTGTCAGACCACATCGGCCGGGAAAATACCATGTTCATCGCTTTCACTTTGGAAGCGATCGCAGTGTTTGCCCTGCTTCAACTCATCAGCCGTCCGGTGTGGTTCATCGCGCTCTCGGGCTTGTGCTTTTTCGCTTGGGGAGAGATCTTCTCGCTGTTCCCCTCCATTACCGGAGACTTGTTTGGAAAGACCTGGGCGACTACAAACTACGGCATCGTTTACACCGCCAAAGGAGCGGGCGCCTTCTTTGCGGGCGTGGGTGCTGCGTGGATGTTTGAAAAAACCGGTTCCTGGACGAAAGTCTTTTGGGCCATGATTGCCTGCGACCTGATTGCCGCGTTCTTAGCTCTGTTCTGGCTGAAGCCGGTAGCCGCACGCACGGTAGCGGAATCGAACAGCGGCTTGCACTCAGTCAACATGGCTGCGCCTATAAAGGCACGAGGTGTGGCGTAGAGGAACTTAGTTGGAGCGAACGACGGGAGGCTCTCTTCTCCAGGGAGCCTCCCTACTTTTTGTGCTGTCATTCTCAATGATGGGTCACCGCTTCTGCGCATTTGGAGCTAGTTCGTGAGCGCACTCCAGTTGCTCCATTCAGACAACCTGGCGTGGTCACTTCCATTTCGGCTGGCCCTCGACGATTGTGATGTAGCGGTCGACGGGAAGGTCCGTGTGGCGTTCGGTGGCATTGCTGGGCGGCGGCCATTTGATTTCCAGCAAGTCAATCTTCGTTCGCTCACCTAGCCCGAGCACCATCCGCGGGTCGTGCGAGGAAAGGAAGCTGCCGCCTCCAACCTTCATTCGATGGCGTTTCAGGTCGCCAGCCTGATACGTAATGCGTGCGCCAATCGCATCGCGGTTCGATTTCGTTCCAACCAGATTGATGCCCAGCCAGTGATGTTGACTGGCGGCATGGTTGCGCAATAGAAGCGGCGCACCATCGTTGACGGACACGAGTACGTCGACCGCGCCATCGTTATCGAAATCGCCGATCGCCATTCCACGGGCCGAGAGAGGCTTGGCGAAAACCGGGCCGCTCTCCGCGCTTACGTTCTGAAACCTTTTACCATTATTGTGGAACAAGAGCATCGGTTCCTGGTAGGTCACATCTTTGCGCGCGACCTGGATCAAGTCATCGGGATTGCCATTGCAGAGAAGTAAGTCGAGATTGCCGTCATTGTCATAGTCAAAGAACTTTAATCCCCAACCGCTCATGAGTCGCGTCGCGGACGCGATTCCAGTGGGGACAGCCTGATCGTCAAACGTCTCATCTCCGTTGTTCTTGTACAGCGAATACATTTCGTGGTCGATGTTGGCAACGAAGAGATCCATCCAGCCGTCCTCGTTGAAATCTGCCGAGTCCAGGCCCATGCCGGAGCGTGGCCGGCCCGCCTCGCTGTATGCGACTCCGGCTTGGGCGCCAATTTCCTCGAACTTTCCGCCGCCACGGTTGACATATAGAAAGTTCTGCACGGTGTCGTTGGCTACAAACAGGTCCATGAGGCCGTCGTTGTTAATGTCGGTGGCAACGACTCCCCACGCCTTGCCGAGGTGACCGCTGATTCCTGAACTCTTGCTGACGTCGGTAAATGTCCCGTCTCCGTTGTTGTGAAAAAGCCAGCTGGCCATCGGCCTGTACAGGCGCGGAATGCAGTATCCGGGGCTGTCGCCGGCGGCGCATGGCAGATTCTTGGACTTCTCGAAGTCGACGAACCGACAGACAAAGAGATCGAGGCGGCCGTCATTGTCGTAGTCGAACCAGACCGCACTCGAAGACCATCCCGGAGCGGCCACGCCGGCTTTCTCGGTGACATCGCTGAAGGTCCCGTCGCCATTGTTGTGATACAGAACGCTCCCGCCATACTGCGTGACGTACAGGTCGGGAAAACCGTCCCCATCGTAGTCGCCGACGGCTACGCCTTGGCCGTAGCCGCCAGCAGCGACTCCAGCCTTCTGGGTCACGTCAGTAAACGTTCCGTCGCGATTGTTTCGGTACAGCGCATTACGGAGGGGAGTATTTGGATTGAAAAAATCACATTGCCCACTGTTGACGAGATAAATGTCCATCCACCCATCGTTGTCGTAGTCGAGGAACGCGCAGCCCGCGCCTGTGGTCTCCGGCAGGTATTTTTGCGGAGACTTCCCGGCGGTGTGCTTCCAGGTAATACCGCTGACTGCAGAAGGAACTTCTTCGAAGGGATAAATGGGTTCAGGCAGCGCGCGAACAAGTCGAGAAAAAGATGGAAGCGTCAGGCTTGTCGCCAATCCCCAGAGAAATTGGCGTCGCGAGAAAAAAGATTTTCTTGGAATCGGCGACGGAGTCACAATGTTAGTCTTTTGACGCTAGTTCGGCTTTGTCTGCGACTGAGGATTGTCTTCTCCCGCGGCACCCTTCTGCGTCAATTGTTTCTGGATAGCAAACTCCCGGTCGCCGTCTTCCTTGCGCCCCGTTCGCACGTAGGCGATCGCCAGAAAATAATGCGGAGCCGGATTTCCCGGCTGCATTCTGACGGCAGTCTCGAGCGGTACGATCGCTTCCGAAAATTTCTTTTCCGAGACCAACGCCCCTCCCCAGCCCACAAAAGCGTCGGCAAAACTGGAATCGATCTTGGCAGCATGGGAGAAATGCTGAATCGCTTCATCCCATTGCTGACCCTGCCGCGCCATCTCGCCCAGAACATATTCCGCGCCCGGATTCTCAGGATCGATCTCCAGTTCCTGCTGCATCTCTTTTTTCGCTTCCTCCGCGTCAGTCTCCGTAGGATTCGCCTTCGAAAGCAGCAGCCGCCCCAGCCGGAAATGAATCCCCGGCATCTTCGGATTCTCCTGCAGAACCAAGCGGTACTCTTTCGCCGCTCCGTCCCACTTCCCTTGCGTCTCTAAAGATTCAGCGTAAAGTTCGTGGCCGGGCGCTGACATCGGCGCCGTCGAAGCTAAGTCCGCCGCAGCTCGGCTCGAGAGATCCGAGTAAGTGTGAACCGACAAGTACAGAACATCCGGATCGTGCGGGAACTCGTGGTTGAGGAACTGAAGGAAAGCCTGCGCCGACTCGGGCTGGTCGGCAAACATCGCGCAGCGCACGCCCGCAAAGCCGATGCTGCGTTTCATTTCCTTGTCCGTGACTTGCGACTTTGCCTGTTTCAGCAGCGGCAACGCCTCTTTGCAGTGGCCGGATTTGGCCATCGTCAGCGCATGTTCCGTCGAGGATGCGCTAGCGCCAGCTACCTTCTTCGCCGTTTGAGCCGGCGCACACGTGCCGATCAGGCAAACAACCAGGCAGCAATGAATTGGATGCGAGAGCCCGGACATAAAAAGGAGACAGGCGCGTTGCGGCGCCTGCCCCATTGTACAGCGTCAGATCTTCAGAAATAGAGCTTCAATGCGAACATCATCTCCCGCGCATCCTGAGTATTGATAATCAATCCTCCGCCAGGGATGAAGGTACTTGGCGCGTTGAAGTTCGGATGGTTAAAGATGTTCAGGAAATCCGCCCGGAACTGTAATCTCATCGATTCAGAAAACGGGATATTCTTCTGCATACTGATGTCAGTATCGGAATATCCAGGCCCGATGACCGGGCCTTGAGATGGACAATTCCCAAACGTGCCCGGCCCCGGGTTGGAGAACGCACTCGGATTAAACCACATCACTCCGCCCGACACCGTCTGCTTAGGATAAGAAACCGCTCCGTTGCAGTTGGGACGTGGCGAGAAAATGTCCTGTGTTCCCGAGTTGTCGGATCCGCGAAGATTGAGCGGGAAGCCGCCGTGCCAGGTAATGGCTGGGCTGATGGCCCAGTTTCCAACCACCGCATTTAATGCTGAATTTAGGTTATGCCCAATTTGCTTGCCGCGGCCAATCGGCAGGTCATAAACCGCGTAAGCGGTCAACTCGTTGGTGGTATCCCAGTAGCACCTCGCATAGTCGCCATTGGGGTTAAAGATGTTTTGCCAGTAGCTGTCGGCATTCTGCGACTGACCACCCCAGCTGCCGTAGTAACCGGCGCTGTTGGCCATGCACTTCTGCCAGGTGTAGGAGACCTGAGCCTCGAGTCCATGGCTATACTTTTTCTGCAGCACCGCCTGCAGCGCGTTGTAGTTCATATTGCCCACAGCGGCACTCTGCTTTACGAGACCGAGCCCGTTTGGCCCATACGTGGGAGCAGTTGTCGTAATCCCATTGATGACGGTACCAATCGGATTCCGACCGCCTATGAAGGGATAGGTGACAGAACCGTCCGAATGCAGCAACCCCTGATCCAGATCGATCGGCACCATCAAATGCGTAGTGCGCTGGGCCACGTAGCCAATCTGCAACGTGGTGTTGCGCGCAATTTCGCGCTGGACCGTCAGGTTCCACTGATCGGCTACTGCGGGCTGGATGTTCGTCCAAGTCAACATTGTGGAGTTAATGAAAGGATCACCCGCCGGAGGTGCCGCAGCCGCAAAGGCGCTCTCTGTATTGAAGGCGGAGGTGCCGCTGCCCACATTCTGTCCCGCAGACTGAGGCGGTGTGAAGGGCGGGTTCTGCGTCGGCCGCAGGTTGGTCCCGGTGCCCTCCTGGAACGACGAAATCGCGAAGCCGCCGCGAATCACGGTTTTGTGTCCCCACATCACTGGATTCCAGGCGAAGCCGAAGCGAGGCTGGAAATCCGGTAATCCATTCGTAGCGGGGTACAACCCAGCAGAAAATCCGTTGCTGCCGACAATTCCGGCGGGAACTGGAGTGTTCCCAATAAACTCTAAGGCGCCTGTATTGATATTTACGTTCACCTGGTGATTGTGAAGCTCGGTCCACGGGGTGCGATTCTCGTACCGGAGGCCCAAGTTCAAAGTCAGAGTGTCGGTTACGCGCCAGTCGTCTTGCACAAAACCGGCGAAGAGCCAGTCGCGTGCGTGCCATCCACCGGTGCTGACGCCGCGGCCGACGCTTACGGGAAGACCCAGTGCCCAATCGGCTGACGGATCTCCAGCAGTACCATTGCCAGAATAGTTCCCACCGGGACCGAGGCCATAGACGATGGCGCCCAACTCGCCGGCATTACCGGGATAGAAGACATTCAAATTGTACCTTTGCAGCTGAAAGCCGCTCTTAATCACATGGCGTCCGTGGGTGTAAATCAAAGATTCATCGAACTGGGTCACCGTCGAGGAAAAGTGCTGGGGATTCACCAGCGAGCCGAGATTCGTGAGAGTCCCCTGCCCGACCGAACTGCCAGTGCCGCCTGCGAAACCAAACTCCGGCAGCCCCTGGATCCCTGCTGGATTCCCGTCCGTAATGCCGATGGTGTTCGCGAAGTTGCCTACCGATGGGTCGAACGTGACCGTCGGAGCAATCAGTTTGATGCCATTTTTTCCGAAACGAACTTCATTCAGCAGGCTTGGCGACAAAGTGTGGGTCCAGTTCGCGCTTCCATTATTGAGCCACGCTTCGCTCAGAGAATTGCCCAAGAGGGGCTGGGAGTTGCTGCCGGGATCGTACTCATCAGACTTGGAATAGCGCACACTGATGTGATCTTTGCTGGATGGAATATAGTCAACTTTGATGTCGCCTTGGTCGGTGTTGTACCGATTGAAGGTGGTATTCACCGCCGAACCGAAGCCATTCGCTAAAGGACTCCCCACTGCCTTGGGATACAGCGGGCTGTTCACCATGGCTTTGAAAGCGGGGTTTAAATTTGCGGTGGGAATAATGTTGCCCGCAAAGGCCGGCCTGGAAGCCGCGGGCAGGATGTTGCAGGGAACGGAGGAGGAGCCCCCAGTTCCGGCAGCGCAGGGATTGTAGAGCTGCGTAGGAGTGCTGGTCGCAAGCAGACCGGAAAAGTCACCGGTAGTCTCGGCCGGCGTGAGCACGGTGATTTGGCTGGCGCTCGCTGGAAGGTCGCGGCGCGTGCCCTCATAATCACCGAAGAAGAACAGCTTGTTCTTGATGATCGGGCCGCCAACAGTCCCGCCAAAGATATTCCAACGCAGCTTCGGGGTGGGTAGACCGCCTGGCGTGTTGGAGACGTATGGGCTGTTCTCCCACTTGTTGGCGTTGAAGAAGTCATTACGTAAAAACTCAAAAATGTCACCGTGAAATTTGTTAGTGCCCGACTTGATGGTTGCGTTGATGATGCCGCCGGCGTAATTGCCGAACTCGGCGGATGCATTCTGGGTGATCAGATTGAATTCGCCAATTGCATCAGGCGATGGTGTGTAGCCCGTCAGATTATCGGATGCCTGATTATTGTCGACACCATCTAATAGGAAGTTGTTGTCCTCTTCGCGGTTCCCGTTGATATAGGGGCGTCCGCCTCCATTATTGGCTCCTTCGGCCGTCTGGGAACCAAAATTAAACGTCGAAGGATCGGTCGTGACTACTCCCGGCTGAAGCAGCGTCAACTGAATGTAGTTGCGGCTCGTGAGCGACAGGCTGGTGATGCTGTTGGAATCCATCACGTTCCCCACCTGAGCATCTTCCGTCTGCAGAATGGGGGCCACGCCGCTCACTTCCACGCTCTCTGTGACCTTGCCGAGGGTCATTTGAAAGCCCAGGCGCGCGGTCTGGTTCAACACCAGCGTGAACGGAGGATAAATGGTCTTCTCGAAACCCGCAGCTGTAGCCTCGGCCTTGTACGTTCCCACAGGAAGGCGCAGAAGGTTGAACGACCCAGTCTCATTCGTCTGTGCGGTCCACGAGACGCCACGCTCCGTGTCGGTCGCGACCACGGTTGCGCCTTTGATCGGTGCACCGCTGGGATCTACAACCGTCCCTACAATTGCCGCGGTGACTTCCTGGCCGCACACTGTTTGGAGAGTTCCCAAAAGTCCGATCAACAGCAAAAGGGCAAGCCCAACTCTCATCGGCGTATGCATCACCACACCTCCACAGAAAACATCTCGATTTGCACCCGAGTAATTAACAACACGTCCGCATCACGAAATACGACTGGCCAATGCTATATAGTAGTTGGTACATCATCGTCAAGGAAAAAATGAAAGGAACGTTAATTTTTTCCGCCCGTCAATAGTGTTATTGGTCTATAGCACATCTAGCAGTGCAAATTACTTCTTAAGACAGGAGATCAGCTCTCGCGGTGGAAAATAGTTACAGGCGAGGCTACACAAAATGGAATTATTGCTCTGGAAATCAGTATTTGCGCTATGATGTGCGCCAAGCTCTTTACAAGCGTCCCCAAGAAGGCTAAGGTGGGAGTCTTTACGGCGTGTGACTCTGCTCTATAGCATGTCTGTTTACGCTCTATAGCACAGAACCAGAAGTCAACGCGATTTATCGATTGGCGACAACATTTTATTGGTTGTCTAGCTCTATAGCAGAGACGCCCAACGAAGCATGGGTTTGAGGTTTCCGTCGAGTGCTGCACAGCGCGCCGTAAACTTGATCGATTTCAGCCGAATGACTCGGGAGAGCATTCATGCCAAACAATCACCAGAACGGAACGCCCGCGTACAAAAAAATTCAGGCGACCATACTAAAGCGTATCGAAAGCGGACATTTGAAACCGGGCGACGCTGTCGAGTCCGAACGGGAACTCGCGAAGATCCACCGGGTCAGTCTCATGACCGCGCGCCATGCCCTGACCGCGCTTGAACGGGAGGGCATGGTGCAACGCCGCCGTGGAGCCGGAACGTTCGTGGCGCCTCCCAAGATCCACTTCAATAAACTAATGGGTTTCACGGAGTTGATGGCCGGTCGAAATCTAAGTTCTTGCTCAAGAGTCTTGTCGTTCAGCGTTGTCGATAACGAGCATTCCGTTGCAGCTCGTCTGGGGTTGGCCGACAACACCGCTCTGAGCAAGCTCACTCGGCTGCGGCTCGGCGCTGAGCAACCGTTCGCTTTGGAAACCTGTTACTGGCCGGCCCAGGAATTCAGCCACCTGACGCGGGCCTCGCTGGTTCGTGGATCTCTGTTTTCTACCCTGGAGCGCGACTACGGCATTCAGTTGGCGTACGCGGACGAAGAAGCCGATGCTGCGGCTGCCGAGTCCACCACGGCGAATCTTTTGCAGGTTCCGCGCGGGCATCCTCTGCTTCGCATCCGTCAAGTAATCTATTCAACCCAAGGGAGAGCCACGCTATACGTGCTGGGCCTATATCGATCAGACCGGTATAACCTGTTAGTCCGAAGGTTTCGCTAGCACTATGATTTGGAGTTCGCGCTGCTGAGTGCCTGGTAGGCAGCTCCCCATACCGGAGCATCCTCGTTCGTGACAACCGAGATTGGAATACGCGCCAACACAGAGGCGAACTTGCTCTTTCCGCAGAAGGCGCGCCAAAAGGTGCCGTCTCGCATCTTTGCCAGGATTTTTGGAGCGATCCCGCCGGCCACGTAAACTCCGCCGAGAGCCAGCGTCCTCAGTGCCAGATTTCCTGCTTCGGCGCCGTATGCTTCTGTCCACAACGTAAGGGTCTCGACGCACACCGGGCAAGATTGTGCCAATCCTTGTTCCGTAATTTCTCTTGCCGCATCTCCTTCCGCCGCGTCGAAGGATGGATGGCGCAATGAAGGCTGTAGAAATTCATGGATTTTGCGGAAGCCCCGGCCGGAAATAATTTCCTCGCATGAAACATGTGGCAAGTGCTTATTCAGATGCGTGAGCAGCTGAATCTCAAGATCGGTACGTGGCGCAAAATCTGCTTGTCCCCCTTCCGACGGCGCAACTCGATACTGCTGGCCATCCCAGAAAAGAATAGCTTCGCCTAAACCCGTTCCCGCGGCGATCACCGCCTTCGTCGCTTTATCCTCAGGAGTTCCTGGATTCACGATTGCGAAGTCATTGGAAGCCAGCCGATCCAGACTCATTGCAGTCGCTGTCAGATCGTTGATCAACACTACTTTGTTCAGATGCAGCTTCTCGGCTAGCGCCACCCCGTTCAGGACCCACGGAAGATTCCCTGCATGAAGTGCACCATCGACAACCACCCCGGCTAAGCCGAATCCAGCCGCTTCAATTCCCTGCTCACGTACGCTTCGATTGGAATCTGCTGCTCGGTCGAGGAAATCTGTTATCAGGTCCTCGAAGCCCGAGTAGTCTCGCGTCTTAAAGCGGAGTTGGACCACGGAACGAAGGGATGGGCCACTCTTTGTGAACAGCCCAAGACTGCATTTTGTGCCCCCGACATCGCCTGCCAGAATCATCTTCGTCTGTTGCGTTTCGCCCTACATTCATCCGTCAAGGAATATCAGTCCGCGGATGCCCATTCTCCAGAGATTCTTCGTCCGGCAAGCGCGAGCCATCCTCCCGGGCAAGGTTTACTATACTGCATGTTGAATCCGTCCTCGACGGCGGAATCGCGGGGCGCCACTCACTTGCTGATCGATATTCGATTGAGTCTGAGTTGCAGGTGTGTTCAAAATACGACGGTAGATTCCTGGTGGAGCTCCAATTTGATCGGAACACGATCTCCCTCACGACTGGAACTGGTGGGCAACGAATTGGAGGAGTTAGAAAAACTATGCGCGACGCCGCTCTAGAAACGAAGATTGCGACGTCGCGTTGTCGTCCCTGCCGAAACCTGGCAAGCTACGTTTCTACAAGAGGGCGTGCCGTCTGATCTGCGATCAGCGCTGGACTAACTACCGTCCGCCGAAACTATAACCGATTGAGACCCCATACCGCGCGACGCGGCCCGAGCTGAATTCGACGTTGTTGTTAATCAGGTAGAGGCGCGCCTCCGGGCGAACGAAAAGATTGTGCCAGACGTAGGCGCGAATGCCGCCGCCCACGTCTCCCATGAAGTGATTGCTGCTGGTGTAATTTGTGTAGCCCGCCAGGGAATTGAAGTTGGGGTTTCCGTAAAATCGCAGGTCCTCTCCCCCGATTCCACCAAGCAACTCAGCCGTAATATTCTTGGTTAGCTTTGGGGCCCAGATTGCATTGATCGCGTAGAAGATGGGACGATATGGCTCGACGCCTCCGTACTCGGCCTGACTCGCCCTCCAGGCAAACTCTCCCTCGATCCCCACACGGTGGGTCACAAGAAAATCGGCGCTGATGCTCGGGTATAAGCCGCCTCGGTCGGAGGGAAAGATGAGCCCCTGCGAGGTCGTGGGTCCGCTCGAGGAGATCGTGCCGAAGCCAAAGGCGGCGTCGAACTGTTGGGCATTGGCAGTGCTTTCAAGAACACAGAATACAAAAATGGCAACGACTAATGTTAATCTCTTCAATTTTTTCTCCGAAAGCTGGATAAGAATTTGGATGTAAATCGCGCTCCCTGAGTTGGATTCTGAGCATTGTTACTCAGCAACCGGCTACAGTTACAACCTTTCCTCAAAGTCTGGCGTTCATTCCATCATCGGCCCGCAGGATCACCGTGTAAAGCAAAGAAAGGTCAAGTTTTGTAATGGATGTGAACCCTCAACCACGATGAAAGTTGCGGACATTGGAAGATACACGGTTATAACCTTGGTTACCTTGGTAACCTTGATCCACTTGGTTCTTTGCCCATTTTGACATACTGTGGTCCGGGCCTCCTTAATCCATATCTATGACGCTGCTTGAAAAGATTCCCACCGTGGTAACCGTGGCCGTCTTGGTTGGCATTTTCCTGGCCCTGAAGCGGCATAGCCATTCTGCGCGTTTGCAACTGTGGATGGTCGCATGGTTATTGATCTTTACCCACTTCGTGGCGCAGATGCTGGAGCCCGCGACCGGAGAGGTTAGCTCGTATCTCTTGGCGATCGACCTGGGTTCGCTACAAGCCGCCGCCGTGGCATTTGTGGTATCGGTCTCTGCCGTCGCTGAGGATAAGCGCAAGCGAACATTGTTGCTCCTGGTCACGGGCATACCCTCCGTCGCCTACGCCATTCTCGACAGCTACGATCTGCATGCCAGATCTCCCTATGTCTTATGTCTCTTAACCTGCTTCGTAGGTGGGATTGTCTTTCTCTTCTGGATCAGGGAGTTCTCCGGCTATGCCGTCTCACTTGCGCTGCTGAGTGCAGCAGCCGCTGGTTGGGGTATCTGGGCGGCAGCGCATGGCTCTTTTGACGAGGGTTTAACCGTTCTCCTGGGCCTTGGCTTTGCGTTGCCCGGAGTTTTTCTCTGCCGGAACTATTGGCGCGCTTCGCCTGGCATTCTAACGGCCGTCGGAGGATTTTTCTGCTGGGGCGCCGTCTTTCCTGTAGGGATGCTTCTGGATCACTTCGCACCCCACGCAAACATTCCGGCGGAGCTATGGAATACTCCCAAGTTGTTTGTGGCGTTCGGCATGATTCTGGCTATCGTCGAAGATAAGTCCGAGTCCATCGAGAGCATGCAGCGCAAACAACGCGCATTGAATGATCAACTGGAGCGCTTCTCGACTATCACGTCGCAACTGCTCAGTGGGGCGACGGTCGACTTACTGTGCAATGAAATCGCCTCCGCCATCACTGAGGTGAGCAATTTTCGCGCCGCTGCTATACATCTCGATAGTCGAGGCCACGGTTTGCGGGTGGCGGGCGCCAGCGGACTGTCTCCCACTGCATTGGCCCAGTTGGAAGAGAAAGCTCGTCGCTGGTCGGCAGACGACATTAAAGATTTCTGTGCCTGCGGCCGACAGATCGGTCAGAATTCGTTTCTACTCTCGGCCGCAGAGGCTGCCAAATACGATCCCCTGAAGAGTTCGCTCCGTTACGATCCAAATCCTTACTGGAACACCGGAGACGAGCTTCTGATTCCTTTGTGTTCCGCGCGCGGCGGTTATCTCGGATGCATTGGTCTCGACGATCCGCGGGACGTGGAAGCAGTTAGGGCCCCGGAGTTGGCTCGAATCGAGCTTCTGGCGGCTGATCTTGCGGTGGCTCTTGAGCTGAAATCGTTGCAGAGCCAGTTGATCCGCTCGGAAAAACTGGCGGCCCTGGGACAGTTAGTGGCCGGGGTTGCCCACGAACTCAATAATCCGCTCACCGCCGTGATGGGCTATGGCGATCTACTCAGTGACGATGTGCCTGCCGGGCCTGCGCGCGACCGACTGGATAAGCTGGTCAACGAGAGCCGCCGCATGAAAAAGATCGTGGAAAACCTGTTACGGTTCTCGCGGCAAAGCACCATGGATCGTCAGTCAGTAGATCTGGCTCCGGTTGTCAAAGATGTGCTTACCTTGCGAGAGTATTACGCGCATACCCGGGGACTGGAGATTCTCTCCGACATCCGCTCGAACCTTCCGAGAGTGGCAGTGGATGAGGACCAGTTCAAACAGATTCTGCTGAACCTGATTAACAACTCGATTGATGCAGTCGAAAATATGGACGGTCTGAAACGAATTACGGTGCGCGCTTTTGCCCGGGGAAACCGCGCGATCGTCGAAGTGGAAGATACCGGTCCCGGTTTCAAGGATTTGAACCGCGCGCTCGATCCGTTTTATACCACCAAGCCTGTGGGCAAGGGCACCGGCTTGGGACTGAGCATTTGTTACGGCATCGTCAAAGAGCACGATGGTGAGATCAGGCTCGCGAATCTGCAACCACGTGGCTCGCGCGTGACCGTGGAATTGCCGCTGGGAGCAGTGAAAGAGTTGAGCAACACCGCCAAGGCCGCAGAGATGAGCTAACAAGTGAATGCTCTGCGGGGTGCACTACCCTTTTTCGCGTTCTGCGAAAATGGTGAACGCGGACGCGAAACTCCCGCATGAATCTGTCCAAGAATTGGACATCCTCCGAAATTTTGTCCAACCGTCAGACAACCTGAATCCGAAATGGAAAATCTTGTTGACAACTGAAATTCTCGGAAGATAATTTCCCCATTGCGACGTCGGCCTGTCGCTCGAATCACAGCTGCTCAGGGAAAATCCGTCTCGAAAACTCTATTCAAGAATGAGGAGGTCGTCCCCCATGAAGTTCGTATCCAAGAATTTACTGTTTCTGATTGCGCTCGCGGCCACCTTCGCTCACTCTCAAACTCCCCAGAACATCACGCAAATTAAACACGTGATCATCGTCATCCAGGAAAACCGAACCCCCACCAACCTGTTCCACGAAGATGCGCCCCTGATTGCCCGCGGCGCGCACGTGCAACCGCCCAACGACACCGGCTCCTGTGGCCCGATACTGCAGGGCGCTAACTGCACAGCTGCGACAGATAACCCAAGCATTCCGCTGACCGGGGTTGAGCTGCCAACCTCGCCTGGCGGCGATCACAGCCACTACCCTGCCTGGCAATGCCAGTTCAACAATGGCGCCATGGACGGAGCTTGCCACATCAGAGTAAGTAATCCTTCCAACGTTCCCTGCTACCAAAACAACCTTCAATACTGCAACTACACCTACGCCCTGAATGACACGGGCATAATGACACCCTATTTCAACATCGCCGAGCAGTACGGCTTTGCCAACTGGATGTTTTCCACTCACCAGGGTCCTAGCCAGCCGGCACACTTGTTCCTTTTTACCGGAACCTCTGCGCCGGACGCTTACCAGGGAGACCCAGGGGACTTTTGGAAATGGTGGGTGGCGGAAAACGGCAACGGCCAAGGTTGTCTGGCTTCGAACAAGGACGCCTTTGTCCTGGAGTTGCCTCCAGCGCCCCCGCAGTTCCCGACAGAATCTCACGGATATACGCCGCCCGGCGGGATGGTCGGAGCCGGATACCCCTGCTGGAATCCCAACACCATGACCGATCTGCTCGACACCGCTAAACTCAGCTGGCGCTACTACGACGCGCAAGACGGCTTGGGGATCTGGAATGCGCCAGTCGCGATCCAGCATATCTGCAAGCCCAACGGAATCCCTGGCACGATGTGCACCAGTACCGAGTATAAAAACAACGTCCGCATCGGAAACCCAGGCCTGGTATTGCAAGACCTGGGCGCGGTCTCAGGAGCGGCCTGCGACCTGCAAGCCGTAACCTGGGTCATTCCTGACGGAACCTGGTCCGACCACCCGGGCAACCATGGCATGGACGCCGGACCCTCCTGGGTAGCCGCCATTGTCAATGGCGTCGGGGGCTACACTAACTTTGGCGCGAAATTCCCCAACACATGCACGGACGACGTCAACGGCCACACCGTTCCCTACTGGCAGGATACCGTCGTCCTGGTGGTGTGGGACGACTGGGGCGGATTCTACGACGACGTTCTGCCCTGGAACTGTTCCTCGAGCGGAGTGTGCGCTGGCTATCCTGGCCAAACCCAATCCGCTGACTACGTCTACGGTTTTCGCGTGCCGCTGCTGGTGGTTTCAGCGTGGATAAAGCCAAATTCGTCCGGAGCTACTGAGGGCTACATCTCGGGCACGCCTGCCCAAGGCGGCGAGGTGGTGCCATACATCCACGATTTCGGCAGCATTCTCAACTTCACCGAATACGTGTTCGGGCAGAGCGGGCATCACCTCGGTGATCCCGGGGGAATCGGCGGCATCAACTATCCTCACGCCGATTGGTTTGCTCCGGATGGGCCGAATGCAGGCTGCGACCCGACGCACTGCCCGTACTCCCTTTCCGATTTCTTCGTCGACTTCACCAACAACCCAATACCGCATCCCTTCCGACTCATTCAGGGTGCGAAGTACGACACCAACTGCTTCCTGGATCCAACCTCAGCCGCGTGCTTTGCGGGCATCTACCCGCAGGATCCCGACAACGATGCCGAGGACGAACTGTAGCTGTTCTTCGGGATGCCATAGAATGGCAGATGCTGGCGCGAGTACGCGCCAGCATCTGCCGGAGTTTTTGCGGATGACCTATGTTATGCTGGCTTCCCGCGGGGAAAACCGCCCCTTCTCCGGCTGGTTGTTCGAATGGCTCCGTAGGCGGTGTCTGTTGCGACCGAAATTCCTGCTGCTCGCCTTACTGGTTCTCGCCTCTCTCGCAGCTCAAGGCCAATATCATTTCCGGGTCCTGCATTCCTTTGGCGCGGGAACCGATGGCTCAGGCGTCTGGGACGGCGTGACCTTAGACGCAAGCGGAAACATCTATGGCGCGACCAGCGGCGGCGGCAGCCACAACGACGGCATCATATTCCAGCTTACGCCGCACTCATCCGGGCGCTGGACCGAGACCATCCTGCACACCTTCCCATCCTCGCCTGACGATGGCGGCGGTCCTTGGGGAGGAGTCGTGCTCGACTCAAAAGGAAATTTGTATGGCACCACGATATCGCTGGGTCGCCACGACAGCGGTATCGCTTTTAGTTTGGCTCCCGACAAGCCCGGGTGGCGAGAGAAGATACTCCACAGTTTTTGTTCCCGGCAGAATTGCAATGACGGTGGCGCCCCGTGGGGCAGTCTGATCGCGGATCCCAAGGGCGACCTCTTCGGCACCGGGTACGTTGCCTTCGAGCTTACACCGGGGCAAAAAGGCTGGACTGACGTCACTCTGCACGATTTCACCGGCAAGAACAGCGACGGTTGGTTTCCCATGGCGGGGCCGATCCGGGATGCGGCGGGCAACCTTTACGGCACCACGCTCCATGGCGGAGGAGGTCCGCTCTGCGCAGATGGATGCGGCACGGTTTGGCAGCTCCAACCTCCTGCGAGCGAAGAGTCAGCTCCAATGGCATGGACCGAGCACATCCTGCACCGCTTCGGCTTTTCCGACAGCGACGGAGTGTGGCCCGGCGTAGGCCAGTTGGCGATCGATGCTCAAGGAAACCTCTATGGCACAGCCAACGGCGGCAAGTATCGCGCCGGCGTCGTCTACAAACTGGCTCGTCCCGCCGCCGGTTCGGATGAGGAATGGCAGGAAACCATTCTGTACAACTTCACCGGCAGAGCCGATGGGGCAGTTTCTGCAGGCGTGATTTTCGATCATGCCGGCAATCTCTATGGGACCACCGCGATTGGCGGCGCGTCCGAATGCCGCTGCGGCGTGGTCTTCAAACTATCGCCGCGGAAGGATGGCAGCTGGAAGTACACGCTTCTGCATACTTTCGTCGGCACCGACGGCGCCGAACCGAACAATAATCTGACCCTCGGCCCCGACGGCAACCTCTATGGCACCGCCGCCACCGGCGGCGCGTACGGCGGCGGCGTAGTCTTTGAGCTCACCCCGTAGTTTCGAAGTACAACTTTAAATCACCCACGAAAGATGGGTGGCCCATCCTTCCGTGTTCTATTCGGAAGGGCGGGAAGCGAGAACGCACATCCCCGACAATCTATACCACTTTCGACAGGGAGGCTCCCCAAGCGCATCCCGACGCACCCACCCCACAGACAGTTCCGCAGCCCCGTTTTATCATTGACCTCGCGCCTCAAAATCAGATAACATGGTACAACATACATTATCTCCGAGATAATGAAGGCTCTTTGACAATCTGACGCGGGACGACGGCAGGGGCCTTGGGCAACCTCCAAAATGCCGGCAGGAGTTCCAAAATGGAAATCCGCTCCTGCCATAACTCCCCTGTTATCTAGATTTTGCGTGTAAGTCCTGTAAACTCAAAGATCTAGCACATAGTCGTAAAATAAACCGTTTGTTTTCAATATTTTGATCACACAAAAGGGGGAGGGGGGTACCATACCAAACGGTAAAGAGGCCAAAACGGGACACGCAAGTTGAAACGCTACCGAACGGCGAACCGACTCGGCTTAATCCATCTCCCGAGCCTGCGCCCCAGCCGACTTCGCAGACGGTTCCTCGTGCTGCTTTTCCCAGTCCGCCTCGGTCAGCACCGAGATCGCCTCAAGTTTTTTCTTCTTAAGGGCAGCATTGATCGAGGACAGTTCCCTGTCCGTTAGCTTGCGGAAATCTGCGATGACGTCCTCGAGTTCATGGCCAAGGGATTCCGCGCGAGCGACCTGGTAATCTGTGGGTCGGCCCTCATAACCGTTCACGTCCCCGTAGAGTGCGCCGAGGTGTTCGCGGATTCGCTCCTCGCCGGTTATCGCTCCGCCTTCTTTGGTGGCCACAATCTTGGAACGGAGGCTATCCAAGTCCGCGGAAAGTTGCCGGAGCTGCGCACGAAGAGGATCTCTCTCTGCAAGTTTGGCGGAGCGTGCCACAGCGGCATCGCGCACTCCTTCAATAGCGCCCACGGCATAACTCATATGCCCAAGCATCTTGTCCAACTTCATGACCAGGTCGAACTGCACCTTGCGATCCTCGACCGTGAACTTCGCGCGAGGATCAAGAACCACCTTCAAGGGCTCCGTATAAACTTGATCCCCCTTAGTCATTTTGATCGTGTACGTGCCCGGCAGAATTCGCGGACCCTGAGCCGCGGCGAACAGCGCGCTGGCAGCCGGGGGAACGACGGGGGGCTTCAGCCGCATCGACCACGTCGCCCGGTTGACCCCGCGATGTTTGCTGCCCGGAATCGTATCCACCAACTTACCATCTTGATCGAGGATCTCGAGCTTGAGATCGCCGAAGATATGCCGATGCTTCTGGTAATAATCGATGAACGCGTCGGTCGTCCGGCTGGGACCGCTGAAACTCTCATCCCCTTCAGGCCAACCTCCATTGGCATTAAGGTATTGAACGACAGGCGGGCCCTCGATCATGGTTGCATCTTTCGCCATGAGATCGGGCGTTAGAGCGCGCAGCGGAGAGATATCGTCGATGATCCAAATTCCCCGTCCGTGCGTAGCGAGCACCAAATCGGACGCGCGCGCATGGACCACAAGGTCTCGCACAGCCACCGACGGGAAATTGCTCGCCTTGTACTGCGCCCAATGCTGGCCACCGTCGACTGAGATCCAAAGACCGAATTCCGTTCCCAGAAGCAGCAGGTTCGGATCAACGGTATCTTCCTTGATCACGTGCGCGTAGCCAAGGACGCCGTTTTCTTGCACGTTCAGCGAAGTCCAAGTCTTTCCGTAATCACTGGTCTTGTATGCGTATGGTTTCATGTCGCCAAAGGTATGGCGATCAAACGTGGCGTAGGCGGTTCCTTCTTCGAAGCGGCTGGCTTGGATGGTCGAAACCCAGGAATTCTTCGGGAGGTCAAGAACGTTCGCCACTACGTTCGTCCACGTCTTCGCGCCATCCCGCGTGATCTGAACGTTGCCGTCGTCGGTTCCAACCCAGATGATCTGCCCGTTTTTCGGCGACTCTGAAATTGAGTAGATCGAGGTGTGCATTTCGGCGGAAGAGTTGTCGACCGTCACCCCGCCGGATTCTTCCTGCTTCTGCTTTTCGGGATCGTTGGTGGTGAGGTCGGGCGAAATGCGTTCCCACGACTGTCCATGGTCGCGAGAACGGAATAGGAACTGCGCCCCGACGTAGATCGTCCCCTTCTCGTTGGGACTCATGTGGATCGGCGTGTTCCAGTTGAAGCGCAGTTTCTTTTCGTTGTAATTGGGAAGCGGCTGAATGGGCCGGGTCTCCAGCGTTTTCCGGTTGACCCGGCCAATGGTTCCACCCTGAGCTTCAGCGTAGATGTAATCGGGATCGGAGGGATCCTCAAAAACCCAGAAACCATCGCCGCCATACATGTTCTCCCAGCGTGAATTAGTAACCCCGCCAGGGTAGGACGAGTCTCCGACCCAGCTGCTGTTATCTTGCAAGCCGCCGTAAACGTGATAAGGATTCGCGTTATCCACGCTGACGTGGTAGAACTGCGAAATTGGCAGGTTTACCTGGTGCTTCCAGCGGGTGCCTCCATCCTCACTGCGCCACAGCCCGCCATCGTCGCCCGTATACACCACATTTGGATTGTCGGGATCGATCCAAACGTCATGAAAGTCGCCATGCGCAGCGGTACCGACCGAGCTAAAACTTTGTCCCCCGTTTACGCTAAGCAGCAGCGGCCCATCGGGTTTAAATATCTTGTTTTCATCTTTGGGATCGACAATCAAGTTGGCGAAATAAAACGGGCGCCAGATCATGAACCGGCTGGCATCGAGACGGTTCCATGTCTTGCCCCCGTCGTCGGAGCGAAACAATGCGCTCTTTTTCGACTCAATCATCGCGTAGACAACTTGGGGCTTGGAAGGCGAGACTGCCAGCGCAATGCGTCCCCAAGGTTTCTGGGGCAGGCCCTTGCTGTTTCCGTCGTTCAGTTCGGTCCAATGGTCACCGCCGTCGGTGGACTGGTAGAGTCCGCTGCCCGGGCCGCCGGAACGGAATGTCCAGCCCTGGCGTCGGAAGTCCCACATGGCGGCAAATATGGTTTTGGGCTCGTGTGGACTCATCGCGATCATGCCGCACCCCGTGGAGCCGTTGGCTCCGGCGAGAACTTTCTTCCACGTATTGCCGCCATCCGACGTCTTGAAAACTCCCCGCTCGTCGTTGTCGTTCCAAACGTGACCGATGGCGCAGGCAAGCACGGTGTTGCTGTCCTTGGGATCGACAAGAATCTTCGCAATATGTTCCGAGTCCTTCAACCCCATGTTGGTCCAGTTCTCGCCACCATCGGTGGATTTGTAAATGCCATCGCCAATGGAGACGCTGTTTCTGGTCCACGCTTCGCCCGAGCCCACCCAAACGATCTTCGGATTTGAGGGATCAATGGCGACCGCTCCGATCGATTGGACGGACTGCCGGTCGAATACCGGCTTGAAAGTTGTTCCGCCGTTCACCGACTTCCAAACACCACCGCTGGCCGCTCCGATAAACACGGTAAGACGGCCGTTTTCATTCACCGCAGCCACTGCTGCAATGCGCCCGCTCATGGTGGCGGAACCGATGTTCCGCGCGGGCAGTCCAGAGATGGTGGCCGCATCAAACTTTGTCGCTTGCTGCGCGAAAACCGCGGCGGAAATGAGAAACGACCCAATAGCGAGTAATCGCGAGAGCGTTCGGTGCGAGTTACACAAGATGCCGTGAACTGTCATTGGTACAAGTCCTCTTCAGAATGCGAGTGCAATTCTCATAAGTTCGTGCGCTGCAAATAAGGTGCGTACCAAGGCGTCCCACTGGATGCTGGCCGTTCACTGCTTTTTCGGCGCTTCTTTCTTGAGCGACGCTGGCAAAGCAAACTCGGAAGGATCTATCGGCACATTTACTTCAATCTTGTCGAGAGTCACAGTTTGCCATGAGGTAGGATCATTCTTGGGCCCTGATGCAATGGAAAATGGATACATCACGCCCGCGATAGGTTTGTATGAGCCGAAGTCAGAAGTGCTCTCGCGTACAGAGCCGCGAATAAATTCCTGGGTCTCCCTGCGAATTTCGAGGTACGTATCCGGGTCGAGGTAGTAGTAAAGGATGTCGCCATTTTTCAGCGTTACCTTGAGGCGTAGAGCATCGTCCCCGTCGACGACGTCATGACCCAGATATTCGACCACGTTCCCTTTAGCTTTGTAGTCCATGAGAGGTCCATCGAAGTCGGAGTCAATCAGAAGATCTCGCAAGTCGTCTTCTCCCATAAGTTCGGGATCCTTGCGGCCGCCAAAAGGCTGAATTTGCCAGCCCGTGGAGCCGTCGTAGGCTTGCACCTGGGTCATGCCCTGCAGGGAGAAGGTCTCGCGCACGAGGTTCGGACGCATGTTTTCCTGGCCCGCGATGCCTACAATGCCGCCACCAATAAGTTTGCCCGTCATGCGCCGCGTCTTTGCAGCTTTGATCTTGTCCATCCCGCCTTTGGCTTCGATATTCTTGTTAACTAATTCGTCGGCCGTTTGGGAAAAAGCAGACAGGTTGAAGCAGACAACTGCGAGCAACAGGACTAGCCAGCAACGCATGCAACGTGCTCCTATGTGGTGGAAACAGCGATTCCGAGGAAACGATACTGTACGCCGCTTTAGACGTACTTGCCAAGGGTTTGGGAAGCAAATTCTCAAAGGCATTGCCGATAGCAACGATTCCCAACAGGGCCGCGGAAACGAGGGTAAAAATAAAAGGCCGCGTCTTGCAGCGGCCTTCGGGAAGCTCTCGTCGTACTTTCGCGCCCGAGCTACTTAGGAGGCGTAGTGGTCGTAGACGGCTTGGTCCCGCCAGTTGGCGCTGCAGGCCTGCTGCTCGTGCCGGCTGGTTTGGTGGTCACCGGCTTGGCCGGGGCGGGAACGCCGGACTGCGCATTGTAGGCATCGACGATTGCCTTGGTGATATCCACGGAAGGGCCAGCCCAGAGAACCGGTCCTTGCGGCCATGGATTGGACGTATCCATGATCAAGCCGAATCCCTTATCGCCGGCGTACTTCACAATAATCGGGGCCATCTTTTGCAGGATGCGTTGGGCGATCTCGTTCTGCTGGCTCTGAGCGTCGTCGCGAGCGTCCTGGACGGAGCGCTCCAGCCGCTTCTGCTTCTCTTCGACCTGCTTCATCAGCGTGCCGCGGGAATCTTCGTTGAGCTTCTCGCCTTGATTATTGAGTTGCTTCTTCAGGCTCTCCACTTCGTCGTTCATATTTTTCAACTCGGTCTGCTTCGGCTCGAGTTTCTTGCTGAGCGCCTCGAAGTCTCGCTGGCCTTCATTGCTGGCGAAGATTGCCTGCTCGATATTGATCGTACCGATCTTGCTTCCCGTGCTGGCAACAGTGGTATCCGGCGTAGTGGCGGCGGCGCTGGGAGCTGCGGGTAGCGCAGGGTCGGCGCTGGCGGTTTGTGCCAGGGCGGCGACCGAGAATACGAATACAGCGGCCAGAAGAAATCGCGCAAGCTTTCTTGTCATGGGTTGCTTGAACTCCTTGGAAATTGTTTCGGGAAATCTCGCCTCAGGTCTTTTTTTTACAGATTATGCTTGGTCCTGCCCCGAGTCATAAGGCCGTGCGACCAAGCGGGGAAGGCAAACCCTAACACCCAGCGTCTCACAGTAACCTTCAAGCGTGACGACCATCCCCTACCATTCGATTTTCAGGGTGCTGTAGCAACCATTATAGGAACAGTGCAGCCTAGCGTCAAACTGTCGGTGGGGCAAGAACAACAACCGATCGGAATGTGTCCGCAGACTCAAGAGGGCCTAATGCGAAATCTGCGGGTTTTTTCTTTTATCGTTTACCTTGAAGCCAACTGGTAGGTCAAAAATTTGCGGGTCTGGTTCGGCAGCAGTCAGCTCGGTGATGGTGAATGTTTGCTTTCCGAAAAATGGACTCGTGCGAATGGACAGCAGGTTAATTCCAAGCTCTTGTGAGTGCCAGTATTCGCTCATGCTGGTAAGCGGTTGGTCATTTCCGAAAGTCCCGGTGTAAGTGGTGGTCGTTTCCCGCGTTCCGACTGTCTCTATCCCCGCAATATTCCTATTGCCCAGTTCCTCCCATACCACATTCCCATCGCCGTGCGAGAGCGGCCCCGAAGCGCCCTTGTGAGGCGATAGAGCCGCGAGAGCGTTCGTCGGGCTGAAGACCAGCAGATCACAAATGCGCTTTTCCACGCTGCAGTTATAGAGCGTTCTCTGCCTCGGGTCAGCAATCTGAATCCAATTCATTTTCGACTGGATCTTTCCGCCCTTGGGGACCAGAAACCATCGTTCCTCGTAAACGCGGCCTTGCGCATCCCGTGCGATGCGCCGCTCGTTGACAAATGTCATCGCGGCGCCGTCGGCGGAATACTTGACCGCTTCGGTCGCCAGCGTTGCCGTGAAGGGCTCGTGGGGAATAGGAGGAATAACGATGCCTTCCACGACTTCCCGGACTCCGCCATCCTGCGTCGCGTCATGCGAAGGTGGTAGCTGCGCCTGTTGAGCCTGCGCCATGCTAACCAAACTGCCTAACCAGAGAACCCCGGCGATTTCATAACGCATACACAACCCTCCGCAACCGCGCCAAATCCTATGCCGAATCACCCGTCACGTCAACGCAGGCTTATCCACAGCAGCAGCCTCGAAGCACCATCCATGGCCGCTAGAACGTTGTCTGTCTTGCGCGGCTCCGTTAGCTGTGTCGCCCGCGCTTTCCCGGATTGGGATTGAGTTTACTGTGTAGTGACCAGGTATCCCCCTCCCCCCGGTTGTCCGCAAAATCTTGAGGCGAAAGGACTTAAATTTCGACTATGTGCTAGATCTTTGAGTTTACAGGAGTTACGGGCAAAATCTAGAGAACATTGGAGTTAGCGCCCGGTATGCGACGACTCGCGGCCCCATTTTGGGACAGGGGCGAGTTCGGCATTTGGAGCGGGGTCCAGAAGCTACGCCATCGCAGGGTCAGATTGTCAAAGATCGATGTTAACTTGTAGATAATGTATCTTGTAGCAGATTATCTGGTTTGAAGCGCGTAGTCAACCATAAAGCGCGCGGCGGACTTGGAGAGTCGGGCAACGGACTCCTGCGAGGGCCAGGCTTGGTTCGTCGAATCGTGATCTCGCGCATTTTATTGGCATAGCTAACAGAGGGAAGAGATGGAAATTCCGGGAGGGCAAAATAACGGATAACCAGGTCAGTGATTGAAATAGAGATTTAACGTCAACTACTGACATTCCCTAGTTTCCGAGGCGCCGACGATTCGCCCAGAACCGCTGACGGACCACTCCCCTCCAGTCGGAGCTGCCGGCTCCTCACTATCGTTGGCAATCTTGCTGGATTTTCGGGAGGAATTCCTATTGTGGGGAATTCGGGGCCGACTCCCGGCGCTTGCTGGTTTTGCGTGCTACAATCGTGCCCCAAGCGAGTCACAACTAGCGGGGGTCATTCGACCGAGAGGAGTCTGCTATGGCTACGAATCCTATCCCCATCTCCGAACTGAGCCTGACCGCCGACAGGACACCGACCGAGACAATCGTCCGCTGCGCCGGCAGGATTACGTCGGACACAAGCCAGTCGTTAAGAACGACGGTCAAATCGCTGCTTTCGGACAGCAAGACAGTCGTGCTGGACTTGACGAACGTGAGCTACATGGACAGCTCTGGGTTGGGTACGATCGTCGGTCTGTACGTTTCGGCGAAAGCTGCTAACTGCCAGTTGAGACTTATCAATTTGAACCAGCGCCTAAAGGAACTGTTCAGTATTACAAGATTGGGCCAGGTGTGGGCTGAGGGGCGTGACCCGGAAGAATTCAGGCTGCCCTGATCCTCACTGTGAACGGTTCGCACTGAGCCAACAGAGCGAAGCGTGTGCCACGGTGCGGTGCTAAGGACGAACTCCGGGCGAGTCCGTGTTAACACTAACGACCCCGCACCCCCAGTCAATGAGTGAAATCGGCGATTACACGTTTTGAGAATTACTGGGTTCCCCACGGTCGCACCGTATCAGAACGGGATCCGAACGGGAGGGGTGTAGCAGAATTCTTCCGAAGGATGCCACCCTCTTGGGCATTTAGACCACAACTCGTCGGCGCCTAGAGTAGCGCACAGGAGAATGGGCGACGGTTTTTCCCTCACGGTATAACCCCGCCAAACTGCTGGCCCAGTTCTAGGTGGTCTCTCGCGTCGCCCGCAAATCTAAAGGCCGCCCAAATCCTGGCTAGAACGTTGTCGCCACGGTGAAGCGAAATGTCTTGCGCGGCTCTCTTAACTGGTATGGGGGAGAAAAGGAATTTCGGGCAAGCTGAAAGGTGTAGTCTCCGGCGGCGCCCGGCGGGAACATGCTGCGGGTGATCGGAATCGGCGCATTTACCGTGGTGTCCAACCGTTGCGGGTTATACGCCCAGTAGACGCGGAACGGCGCGTTGATCACGGGCAAGAAGACCTGCAGTTCCAATCCGGTTGAAACTCTAGGAGTCCAATTGGTGCCTGGCACCGGGTTAAGGAACTGGGAGAACTTCTGCGTAGTCCCTCCAACGCAGTTCAGACCAACGTCCAACGCAGGACAGCCAAAAACTGTGCTGTTGATCAAATCGAATTGTCCATTGTTGATTTTAAGCTGCGACTGTCTGAGGATGGGTTCCACTCCCATGTCGACGAAGGGCGCTAGCGCTACCGGTCCTGCGATGGTGATCCGGTACTCCAGGTTGCCGACTACGCTTAAGTCGCCGCCGGGGAAGACAATCTGGTCCAGAGGAACCGGGACCGTGTAAGCCCCTTGGAGCGGGTTGGCAGGATTCTTAGGCACAATCGAACCATCCGGGTTGCGCAACTGGATGCTGGTCGTGTTGGGCAGAAAAGCGACGGGTGAGATCGAACGTATGTCAAAGCCGCGCAAATCATTTTCGCCGCCATCGTAGAAGCGCTGAAACGGAGGAGGCACCAGACCGTCGTAACCCGTTAGGAAAGAACCCTGGAGACGGAAGCCAATGGTGTTTCGCCTCTTCTGCACCGGCGTCCAGTGCGTATACTGCACCACTGGACGAACGGTTTTAACGGTCCCGCCCAACCCCGCAATTTCCGCGGCCACATAAAGGCTGCTGCCCGAGTGAGGGAATAACGCCCGGTCCACCGTGTTTCTCGAGAAGCTGGGAGTGACCTTGCTGGTGATAATCCCATTCAGCGCATTGGGACCGCTGATGCCGCTGAATGACAGGAAATTGAACAGCGTTTGCGACGCCGTGGTGAGCGCTACGATGGACGAGTCGTCGTACGAGTAGCTGATGCCCACCCGCTTGAATGAGCGGTGCAGCGGGTAAGTCAGGTTTATCGCAAAGCCCCTGCTGGACTGGGTGTAGTTCTGAAGATTCTGCTGCAATATCGCCGGCAGGTTGATCGACTGGCCGCTGAGGAGTGCCGCTTGCCGCGCCTGATCATAAGTGAACTTCGTGAAGTACACGGTGAAACCCGTCTGCAAAGGACGATCGAATAAATACGGCTCGGTGAAGCTGAATGAAACGTTACGCTGAAGGTTGCCGATGTTGGCCTGCACGCTCAAAGTCTCGCCCAGCCCAAGAAAGTTGTTGGTGCTGTAGCTGAGGCCGACGAATGTTCCCGACAGACCGCTGACGCCGCCGCTCAACCCGATGCTGTTCTTCCCTTTCTCCTTGACTTTGAGAGTGAGATCGACCGTACCTTCTTTTTCGTTCAAATGACGTTCGGTGACGTTGGGGTCGTCGGGCTTCAGATTGTCGAAAAAGCCCAGCTGATTCAATCGCTGGATGCTGAGCTCCCAAAGCTGCTGGTTGTAAACCTGGCCTTCTTCCAGAACAATTTCGCGGCGTATCACCTTGTCGCGCGTCGTGGTGTTGCCCTGAAATTCGATTCGCCGCACATAAAACTGTTTGCCCTCGTCAACGTCAATATCGAGGAAGACGAGCTTCTTGTCCTCGTCGAAGGTCGTATTCGGAATTGAGGTAAAGTTGATATAGCCCAGTTGGCCATAAGCTTTTCCGAGGTTCTCCAGACCTTTCGCGATTTTACTTCGGTCAAAGGTATCGCCATCTTTTAAAGGAAACAGATTACGCAGAGCCTTGGTGTTAGAAACCGCCTTATTGTTCTTGAAGGTGATCTCGCCCAACTTATATTGGTCACCTTCTTCGATGGGCATGGTGATGTCCACGGACTTCCCAGGCCCAGCTTGAAGCAGCGGGATGTGAAATCCCTGATGCCCGCTGTCGTGGATGTTGGTCTTAGGTTCTTGAACCAGCACTTTGAAGTAGCCGCGGTTTTGGTACTCGGCGCGAACCCGCTCAGTGTCCTCTTCGAGTTTGGTGGCATCGTAAGTCTTCGAGAAGATATTCTCCAGGAAGATGGAATGCGGAACGCCGATAGGCTTCAAGTTCTTCATCGCACTACGAAGAATGCGGCTTTTGACATGCTTATTCCCTTCGAAGATGATCTTGCCCACTTTGACCTTCGGTCCCTCCTTAACTACGAAAGTCAAGCTCACAGCGTTCGGCGGAATGGGGTGAATCTCGGTGCGGATGGTGGAAAATTGTCGCCCGTGTTCGGAAAGAAGCTGCTTGATCGTGACCTCGGCCTTCTTTACTTTGGTCGGATCGTATTGGCTCTCGACTGACAGTCCGACTTTGGCCTCCTTGAAGCGGTCCAGCACATCGCTTTTCGAAACGGAACTCAGCCCGACGTAGTCGATCGTCCGGATGGTAGGGCGCTCCTTGACATAGATATGGAGGATCCATCCTTTGGGCGTCTGCTCTCGTTCGAAACGAATGTCTTCGAAGTACCCCGTATTCCACAAAGAATTGAAGTCACGCTCGATTGCCGCCGGATCGTAGACGTCGCCAGCGTGAGTAAAGATTCGGGCTTTCACTGTTTCGGCGGGAATACGGCGATTGCCGTGAACTTGCACCTCGGCAATCACTTCCTGCTGTCCTACCGCGGCTGAGCACAGCAAGAAAAAAGTCAGCAGGAAACTCAGCAACCGACCCTTGCTGGCTACGCAACACTTTGTAAATGAAGGACATGGCCTCGTTGGAGCAATCGGGCCTCGCCATGCGCGACCGTGCCTGCCCTCGATCACAGCAGGGCTATCCTGATGAGTGCGATGAATCGCCACTACCTCAATTTATGGAGTGTGGAAAACCGCAATTATACGGTAGAGCAGTGGACACCGTCCAAGCACTTGCGCCTTACATGTTCTAGGATGCCGTTTGGAAAAGCTCTACTTCAACCAAGACGGAATAAAACGTGGCGGAGTTGCCTAGGTCGGTAAGTTTTTCCGAAGTAAGCACGTTAATGTTCCGCCCCTGAGGAGCAAGCTTTGCCCACCAAAGCTGTGCACAGACCACGCCAGGCTGCACCGCGCCGTCAACTCTGGCCCGCAGGAGTATATCGCCACGCCGGTTAAAGACACGCACCGGGTCCCCATCCGCGATTCCTCGCGCTCGCGCATCGCTGGAGTTCATTTCGAGCAGACCGACTTCCTCCATCTCCTGGATTGTGGGCAAATTCGAAAATGTTGAATTGAGAAAGTTATCCGCTTTACGCGCCAACAATTCCAGCGGAAAAGATTTCGCTTGCTCTCCGTGGCGCGATTCACTCGGCGGTTCAAAGTGAACGACAGGATCCAAGCCTTGAGCCTTGAGAGATTCGCTGTAAAGTTCGGCCTTGCCGCTCGCCGTGAAAAAGTTGCCGCGAGCGAAAGGCAGAAACGCTGCGTAAGTTGATTGCGTGTCCGTTGCCCCGGGCTGTTCGACGGAGCCAAGCTCCGCCTCTCCGAAGTTCAACCGGATATGCCCCTCCCGCTCCAACCGCGTCCGGTCGATTCCCTGCAGCCAGGGATGATCTGAATCCAACGCTGCATCGATCATCTGGTCAACCGATTCGCGAAAACACTCATCTTCAAAGCCCATCCGGTCTGCGAGCGCGCGAAAGACTTCGACATTCGAACGGCATTCACCCAAGGGCTCGATGGCCTGATCGGACACCTGCAAAAAATAGTGCCCGTAAGCGTTCTGCAGCTCCTTGTGCTCAAAAAAAGTGGTGGCAGGTAAAACCAAGTCAGCGTAGTCGGTCGTGTCGGTCATGAACTGCTCGTGCACGACAGTAAACAAATCGGGACGCTGCAAGCCCCGAATCACCTCGTTGTGATTGGGACATGTCGCCGCCGGATTGGAACCGTAAACAAATAGGGCCTGGATCGGGGGATCACTCAGCGCATTCAGAGCCTTGCCCAATTCCACCATGTTAACCGTACGGGCGGTGCGCCCCAAAGATTTGAGCATCAAATCTTTGCGCTTCAACCCGCCGCCAATTGGGGCAAAAGCGCCGCTGGTAGAAAGCTGCAACCCACCGCCAACCTCCTGCCACGAACCTGTGATGCAAGGCAGCATTGCGACCGCGCGCGTGGCCATGCCGCCACCTTCCGAGCGCTGCACGCCATAATTCAAGCGAATGACAGCCGGATGGGTCGTCGCGTATTCCCGTGCCAGCTTCACAATGTCAGAGGCGGCAATTCCCGTCCATTTCGCCACGCGTTCCGGCGAGTAGTCCTTCACTTTCTCGCGAAGCTGTTCGAATCCTACCGTGTAGCGCTTGACGTAATCCGCGTCATAGAGCTTCTCGCCAATGATCACATTCATCATGCCCAACGCCAACGCGGCATCGGTCCCGGGATTAATCGGCAGATACCAGTCAGCGCACGCGGCGGTGCGGGTGCGATAGGGATCGATCACCACCAGCTTCGCGCCCTTGCGGCGCGCTTCCTCGATGAATGGCCACAGATGCACATTGTTGCCATGAATGTTCGCTGCCCACGCAATGATGTAGCGCGAGTGGCGAAACTGTTCCGGCTCCGTACCCAGCTTCACGCCCGTAACCGACTCCAATCCGGCTTCGCCGGCCGCAGAGCAGATGTTGCGCGCCAACTGAGATGCGCCCAGCCGATGAAAGAATCGGCGGTCCATGGAGGCGCTATTCAACATTCCGAGTGTGCCTCCAAAGGAGTAGGGCAGGATAGCTTCGCTGCCGAATTCGGCCGTGATCTTCTGGAAGCAAGAAGCGATTTCCCCAAGGGCCTCGTCCCAGGTGATGCGCTGCCACTCCTGCTTCTGACTCTGTGGGGATGGGTCTTGGACCCGTTCAGAAGCGGAGCCCGGCAGGCCTTTTGGCCCCATCCGCCGCATTGGATACAAAACACGGTCGGGCGAATATACACGATCCAGATACTTGGCGACCTTCGCGCACAGGAAACCCCGCGTCACGGGATGCGCCGGATCACCCTTAATTTTGATCGCGCGCCCATCCTCGACGGTAATCAAAACTCCGCAGGCATCGGGGCAATCATGCGGACACGCGGCGTGAACGACGCTCTTCATGACCTTCTGATTATAGACCAGGCAATTTCTTGAACTCGACTACCGAAACCAGAACGGTGGCTGGAAGGAAATCGTCTATTCCGCTTCCCCGTAAGCGTTCGACTGAGTGCTGAATGCTGAGTGCTAGCGCGTGCTCTGCGTTCCCGCGGCCGATACCCAGTAGTAATCCAAACCTTGCGGCGCGAAACTTCCCAGGTAGGAGACGCGACGACCGGCGACTCGTTTTGCAATCGCGGTCTGCGATCCCTCCGGAGCCACCACCAAATGTTCTCCGGCAGGAACCTCTCCCGATTCGTATCGACCAATGATTTGGTTTCGATAGAAGGCCAGGCCATATTCGGTTTGTCGCGAGACGCCGGATACCGCCAGCGGGAGAGGCTTGTTCTCCAGGTGACTAATCTCACTTGCCAGCGGACGAACCGAGAGCGTGCTATCGAGAGCAGGGGCACCCAGGCGCAGTATCGCAGCAACTGCCAGCACGATCGGCACCAGCGTGATAAACCGCAATCCACCGAGGCCGAGCTTGGTGCGCAGGGTGACAGCAATCCCGATCGCGAGTACCGCAGCAAACGCAAACGAGATGGCGGATGCCTTACCCCAGGGAAGCCGGTGCTGCAGAATGATGTACTGGACCATCAGCGCCGGAATAAGGGGCGAGGCGGCGACGATCGAGTGTAGGACAATCAAGAAAATGTCGGGACTCTCGCCTTCGGTTACTCGGCGCCGCACGTACTCCGCCAGCAATAGCGTGCCTGCCGGTAATGCCGGCACAATATATCCGGGAAGCTTTGATTGGGAGAAGGAAAAGAACACGACCGGGACGATCAGCCAGATCACCAGAAATGCATTGAGAGCGTCTTCCGACGCGAGCATCTGTTGTCGTTCCGTCCACCACACGCGAATGGTTTCCGCCCACGACGCGGCCACGAACACAGTCCATGGGATCAAACCAATCAGGGTGACCGGCACGAAATACCAGAAGGGTTCAGGGTGGTGATAAAGGTTGGTTCCGAAGCGTGCCAGGTTGTGTTCGAAAATAAAGACGCGTAAGAAGTCCGGGTTCTTAATTTGCACCGCGACGTACCAAGATCCGGCTAAGGCGCAGAAGAGCAGAACCCCCGGGATCCAAAGCGTGCGCGAAAGCAACCGGAAGTCGCGTTTTGCCAGGACAAAAATCAAGATGATGATGAATGCCAATAAGGGCGCTACGGGACCCTTCGCCAGCATGCCCAGCGCCAAAAAACAATAGAAGATCGCGAGAAAGCAATGGGATTCGCTCTCATACCACGCGTACCACGCGAGCAGCGCAATCGTGAACATGGCCGCGAGCGGCATATCGGTCGAGGCTGCCCGGGCAAAGCCGACCACACCCGCCGCCGAGGCGGTCATCAACGCACCATCGAGTTGAAAGTCGGGACGGAACCGTTTCAGGAAAAGATAAATCGCGATCACCATCAGCGTCGCATCCACGGCCGATGGCAAGCGCGCAGCCCAATCGCTCACCCCGAAAATGCTGTAGGCCAACATCGCCTGCCAATAAAAAAGAGGCGGTTTCTCCAGCCACGGTTTGCCTCCGAGCGTGGGTGTAATCCAGTCGTGGCGCGCCAGCATCTCACGGGCGACTTGCGCATAGCGAGGCTCGTCGGCACCGATCAGCCCAAAGTAAGCGAGGCCGAAGAAGAACAGGAACGCGCAGAACCCGGCAAGCAGCAGGCAATCAGTGGACGCGCGGGAGATCTTCACTCATTATCCTCAGGGATTATTGTACGGAGGGATGGGTCCGAAGTTGTGCCATGATCCGCGCCACCGCGGTCGACAAGGGCCCGTCCACAGAGCATCCACTTGCGCATGCATGGCCGCCGCCGCCGAACTGCTCCGCCACCGCAGCCACATCGAGTTGTCCTTTGCTCCGTAAGCTCACGCGGAACCGGCCGCCCGGAAGTTCGCGGAAAAATATGGCCACCTCAACATCCTGGATGGACAGCGCGTAATTCACCAGTCCTTCGCAGTCTTCCTCCTTCGCCGCGAGACGGTCCATCTGTTCGCTGGTCACCCAGATCCAGGCCAGCGGGCCTTCCCGGTGCAGGTTCGAAAGCGCCGCGCCCAGCAACCGCATCTTGGCGGTGGAATGCCCGAAATATACGTTGCGCGCGCAATGCGCGGGATCGGCGCCAGCCAGCACCAGTTCCCGCGCCAAAGCGAAAGTATGTTCGTTGGTGCCTTCGAACATGAACGAACCGGTATCGGTAAGTACGGCGGTATACAGGCAAGTTGCGATCTCAGGGGAAATCTTCACGTTAGCTTCGCGTGCCAGGCGATAGACCATCTCAGCCGTGGCCACGGCCTTGGGATCGATCCAGTTCACATTGGCAAAAGGCCGGCCGCTCACGTGATGATCAATGCTGATCAGGAAGCGATTCTCCAGTCCCTCGAGCCGGGTGCGCTGGATGCTGTCGCATTCGAGAATGATGGCTGCCTCATAGTTCCCGTTCACCCGCTCGGCGCGGACAACTGTGTCGGCAAACGGCAGTGGCTGATAGATGCGGGGAACGCCATCGTGCAAAACCACGTCCACTTGCTTGCCCATGGAGCGCAGGATTTGGCTGCACGCGAGCGCGGAACCGACCGCGTCCCCGTCAGGGCGCGCGTGCGAAGTGAGCAGGAAACGGTTGCGCCGCTCAATGTGGTTGAGAACCTCTTTCAACATATCGAATGACTGCACTCCAATCGACTCGCTATCGGCTCCTTTTCTGATTGCGTTTCAAGAGCTCATCGATCCTCGCGGCGTATGTTTGCGAGCGGTCTAGTTGAAAATACAACTCGGGTGGACGTCGCAGATGCAACCGTTCCGCCAATTCACGACGGATGAAACCAACCGCCGCCGTCAATCCCTCTAACGTACGTTCCGCTTCTGTATCGTCACCTTGGACCACGACGAAAATCCGCGCGGAGCGGGAATCGCTCCCCAGCATCACACTGCTCACGCTGGCGAGGCCGATGCGAGGGTCGCCCAGTTCGCCCTCCACGATGGTTTCAATCTCCTCGCGCAGAGCCTCTCCCAGTCTCTCCCGATGATATTTGGCTCCACGCTTTTCCACCGCTTTTCCCTCAGAGTAAAACGAATGAGAATATCAGAAAATCAGGCTTGCAGGGTCACTATCGGTAAGCTTTCGGGGTACTTTCGTGTTGAGCCGAAAGTGCCGTGAATGGAATGGATTGCGACCGAGGGTTAGAGATATTCCACAAATGAGTCGGCGATGTCAGCTCCGCCGTTATTGGCGATTCGGGTCGCCTGACGTTCCACGTTCTTCATTAAGCCGTCAAGGTAATCACGCGAGTCGGAAATGCTTACCACCCCCAGGGTGGCGCGGTTCCACAGTCCGCTCGCATCCAGTTCGGCGACCGCAACATTAAAGTGCGTTCGCAGCCGGTCTTTCAGACTGCGCACCACTTGCCGCTTGTCTTTGAGGGACCGTGCCGCTTCGATACTCAGTTCGAGGGTAAGAAATGCAATCATTCCATCGTTGGTCGTCGGTCGACAGTCGTTGGCAACAATCAGCGGCAACTAACGACCAACGACGAACGACCAACGACTGTCTTTAAGCCATGGCTTCCGCTGCCACTTTTTCGGTAGCGAAGGCTTCAATCACATCGCCGACTTTGATGTCTCCGTAGTTGGCGATGGAGATGCCGCATTCCATGCCATTGGTAACCTGACTGGCGTCGTCTTTGAAGCGGCGAAGCGATCCGACCTTACCTTTAAAGATGACCACGTTGTCCCGCAGCAGACGGACTTCGGAATCGCGCTTGACCAGACCATCGATAACCGTACAACCAGCTACGGTGCCAACCTTCGGGATGCGGAACACCTCTCGCACTTCCGCCCGGCCCTGATAGGTTTCTTTAATGGTAGGCTCGAGCAATCCGGTCATGGCGCGCTTGATCTCATCCTGCAACTCGTAAATGATCGAGTGCAACCGAATGTCGACTTTCTCCTGATCCGCCAGTTCCTGCGCCTTGCGTTCCGGACGCACGCTGAATCCAATGATGATGGCATTCGACGCAGAGGCCAGCAGCACATCGGTTTCGGTGATCGCGCCCACTCCAGAATGCAACACTTTCAAGCGAACCTTGTCGTTCGAAAGTTTGGAAAGCAGGTCGCTCAGCACTTCGACGGAGCCGCCAACGTCGGCCTTCAGAATAATATTGAGCTCCTTGGTGCCAGCCGTCTTAAGCTGTTCCGCCAAACCTTCGAGCGATACTCTCGAGCTCTTGGCCAGCGTGGCTTCGCGAGTCTTTTGTTCGCGGTACTCGGAAATGCCGCGTGCCTTGTCGCGGTCGGCAACCACCACGAATTGATCGCCCGCCTGCGGCAATCCTTCCATGCCGAGGATTTCCACTGGGGTCGAGGGCGGCGCTTCTTTCAGCGCATTGCCGCGATCGTCAAACATGGCACGCACTTTGCCGTAGACATTCCCTACTACGAAATTGTCGCTGTCACGCAACGTGCCATTCTGTACCAGGACCGTCGCCACCGGTCCGCGGCCACGATCCAGTTTGGCTTCGAGCACAACGCCTTGAGCCGGACGGTCCGGATTCGCCTTCAATTCCTGCAGGTCCGCGACCAGGCAAATCATTTCCATTAAAAGGTTCAGATTTGTTTTCTGCTTTGCCGAGACGTCCACGAATACCGTGGTGCCGCCCCACTCTTCCGGCATCAAGCCACGATCGCCCAATTGCTTCTTCACTCGATCGGGCAACGCGCCCGCTTTGTCAATCTTGTTTACGGCTACGATAATCGGCACTTCCGCGGCGTGCGCGTGATCGATCGCCTCGAGCGTTTGAGGCATCACGCCGTCATCCGCAGCTACGACCAGCACAACGATATCCGTGGCCTTGGCTCCGCGCGAACGCATGCGCGTGAATGCTTCGTGACCGGGAGTATCGAGAAATACGATCTGCCGGCCATACGCAGGAGACTGCTTATCTTGAACCGTAACCTTATAGGCGCCGATGTGCTGCGTGATGCCTCCCGCTTCGCCTCCGGCTACGTCGGTAGAGCGAATCGAATCAAGCAGGGTAGTTTTGCCGTGATCCACGTGGCCCATAATTGTGACCACGGGGGGACGCGGCACACCTTCACTGGCTGCGCCTTCCTCGCCGGCAGCGGCGTCGGAAACTTCCTTAGCGGCCTGTTCTTCGAAGGTAATGACATTCGTATCCGCACCGAAGAAACGTGCCATTTCGCTGGCTAGTTCCGCGTCGAGGGTCTGGTTGATGGTGGCAAATACGCCGCGAGCCAGCAAGCGGGCGATCAAGTCTTTGGCGCGGATTCCCAGCTTCTCGGCCAGATCCTTGACGCTGATTCCTTCCGTGATCGTAATGCTGCGGGTGATCGGCTGCGGCTCGTTCGACAGCGATAGCCTTGGCGGCGGAACAAAGCCCTTCATCGGGCCTTCTTTGATACCTCGCGGAACATAGCGCTGGCCCGGTCGGCGGGCGGGGGCTCCCGGACGGCTTCCCGGGCGCGTCGAGCCAGGAGGCGGCAATCCCGGTCCAACCCCGAGCGGTCGCGTGCCCGTTGGTGATTGCCGGGTTGGATGCATCGGTCGACGCTCTCCCGGACGCAGTACCGGGCGCGCACCCGGCGCTGTAGCGCTGCCCGGGCGAGGACGCTGGAAGATTGGCTGACCCGGTACCGGACGTCCAGGAACCGGACGCGCCGGTGCTCCTGCCTGAGCGGTCGGCGAAGATGCCCCCGCTGGCGCCTTGTATACGGGACGAGGTCCAGTGTGAGGGACGATCATGCGCGGCGACGGCGCTTGCGGACGCGCCGGCGCAGTCGGCGCCACCTGTTTTGTGGCCGCCGGAGCCGCCGGCTGTGGCGGCGCGGCTGACGGGGGTGGCACAGTAACTGGAGCCGCAGTTTGCGTCACCGGGGGCGGCGCAACCGGTTGCGGAGGCACTTGCGTCGCTGGCGGTGCGACGGCGGTCGCGGGCGGCTGCGCAACTGGCGGTGCCGGAGCTGAAAATGTCGGCCTTACGGTAGGCGTCGGCACCACGACTCTCGGCGTCGGAGCCGGCGCCACGGGTGTCGGCGTAGGCGCTTTCACGGTCGAAACGGGCGGTGCTGCCGGAGAAGCACTAACGGGCGGATGAACAGGAGAAGCAGCAGCAGTCACGGGAGCCTGTTGTTTGCGGATGGCATTCAGAACGTCGCCAGGTCTGGAAATATTGGAGAGATCGATCTTGGTCTTAATCTCGTCGCTATCGGTGCGACTGGGACGCGATGGCTTCGTAGACGTCTGCGCTTCGCTGCTGGCGCGCAAGTAAGCGCGCACCTTCTCCGCTTCATGCTCTTCCACGGAACTGGAGTGCGTCTTCTTCTCAGTAACGCCTACTTCCGGAAGTGCGTCGAGAATCGCTTTGCTTTTGACTTCCAGCTCCCTAGCCAGATCGTTAATTCGAATCTTGCTCATCCGCCCTTTCTTTCCTCCAGACTCTCCCGCTAAGTCTTCATATCAACCTCACGGTGTCGGTTTTGGCTTGCTCGCTTCCACGCTTTGCGGGAGCGCATAACGTTCTCATTACTTTTCACCTTTGGATGAGGCAGGTTCTTCCGCCGGCTCTTGCCCTTGCTCTACTTCTTCTTCTTCCTGCGCTGTCTCAGCCGAGTCAACCGCGGCGGGAATTTCCGCCGTCTCGTCATTAGACAGATCTTCTGCCCCGGCGGCCGCTGCCTCCGGCGGAGCTTCCTGCCCCTGGGGAGCCTCCACAGCAATCTCTCCCTCAGGCGCTGCCACTTCTTCGCCGCCTTCCAGGCTGGAGAAATAATTATTGACCGCCAGACTGATTTTTTCCACCGTCTTCGGACCGATGCCCTCGATCGCCTCGAGCTGCTCTGGCGTCATATCCGCAAGCGCTTCCACTGTCGTCACCCCAGCGGCGCTCAGTTTCTCGACCAAGCCTTCGCCCAGTCCGGGCACATTTTCCAAAGGAGTCGAAACCGGAGCTACCAGCTGCGACATCTGCTGCTCCACTTCCTGGCGCTTCTCTTCCTCACTCTTGATGTCAATCTTCCAACCCAGCAGCTTCGCCGCCAGGCGAACGTTTTGCCCTTTCTTGCCAATGGCGAGCGAGAGCTGGCTGTCGTCGACAACGACCTCCAAATGTTTCTCAGTTCCTTCGAGCACACTAACGCGACTCACCTTCGCCGGCTGCAACGCCTTCTCAGCAAAAGTTACCGCGTCTTCGTGATACTCGATGATGTCGATCTTCTCGCCCCGCAATTCGCGAATGATCGATTGCACCCGCATGCCCTTCATGCCCACACAGGCGCCGACCGCGTCCACATCTTTGTCTTTCGACATGACGGCAATCTTGGTGCGTTCGCCAGCCTCGCGCGCAATCGCTCGAATGACCACGGTTCCGTCATAGATTTCTGGCACTTCGGTCTGGAACAAATGCTGCACCAGTTCCGGCGCCGCACGCGAAACCACAACCGCGGGACCTTTTGAAGCCCTCTCAACCCGCGCAATAACCACGCGTACGCGTTCTCCAATCGCAAAAGACTCGAGCCGCGACTGTTCCTTCCGAGGCATGCGCGATTCTGCCTTACCCAAATCGAAGATCACATCCGGACCCTCGATTCGTTTCACCGTGGCATTGACAATCTCACCCACGCGCCCGATGTATTCGTTATAGACTGTGTCGCGCTCGGCTTCGCGCACTTTCTGGAAAATCACCTGCTTCGCCAGTTGCGCAGCAATCCGTCCCAGAATGCCTTCCGTCACTTTCGGAATCTGCAGCTCACCGCCCACTGCAACGTTAGGGTCAACTTTTCGCGCGTCATCGAGCGTCACCTGCAGCAGCGGATCTTCCACCTGCTCGGGAGCTTCGACCACCGTCTTGATCGCAAACGCACGAATCTTGCCCGTGTCCTTGTCGAGTTCCGCGCGCAGATTTTCCTGCGTCTTGTAATACTTGCGCGTCGCCACCACAATGGCATCTTCCACCGCGCTAACGACAATCTGCGGGTCAATGCCCTTTTCGCGGCTGAGCGCGTCGATCGTGTTGTAAAGCTCGCTTGCCATAGAAAACCATTTAGTAATTGGCTAATTGGTAATTCGGTAATTGAAAGCCAACACCAGGCGGCTTTCGCTCTTCAAATTACTCAATTACTAAATTTCCCAATTACTCAATCCCTTTAAATCTCTGGAACCAGATTCGCCTTCTCCACGTTGGCGAATTCAATCTCCAACGTCTGCGGCGGAACATCTCCGGGACGTGCCTTCTTCCGCGACGCACTCACTTCCAAGGTTAACCGACCTTCGTGAAAATTCTGTAAACGTCCCTCGAAGTGCTGATTCCCATTTACCGGAGTCCGCGTCTTCAACTTCACTTTGCTGCCTGTGAAGCGCTCGTAGTCGGCGGGACGCAACAGCTTGCGATCCAACCCCGGCGACGAAACCTCCAGCAAGTACGAATTGCCGGGAATCACATCCTCCACGTCCAGGATGGTTCCGACCTCTCGGCTCAAACTGGCGCAATCCTCGTGGGTCACGCCGGCAAGCTTGTCGCTTTCGCTTGCACCAGGCCCGTGAATCTTGTCAATCACGATGCGGAGCATGCGCGCCTTGCCGGCTCCGCGCAATTCCACTTCAACCACCTCCAACCCGCTGGAGGCGGCCACCCGCTCCACAATCTCGCGCACTTGGTCGAGCTCAAATCCCATGGAACCAATAAGTTATCGGCCTGTTGCGCAGCCGCGAAAGCATCCCAAACTAAAAAGTGGGCTTGCGCCCACTGGTGTGCTCCGCCAAGATCTGGTACTACACAACAGTTTCCAACAACAAATATACGCCGCTCTGGAGCAAAAGACAAACGCGGAAAACGCAGGCAGCGATTCAGATTGTCACCTGTTCGGTTCCTCCCCGCACTCCGCTGTCGTCTCCGCGGCCTTAGCGATTTAAGATTTTATATTTTCCGCGAGTCTCCAACTTGCCACTGCTTTGCGCTAACGCTATTCTTCTAAATTCAGCAAGACACCCTAACGACTCTCCACACTGAGATCCATGCCTCAGCCTACGCCGCGCAAGTTCGACCGTGACGCGAGAAGGAAACATAGTGGTCCAGCGCACCTGGTTATTGGCGACTCTCGGATCGATTCCGAAGGTTGTCATACAACAGCTCCCATCAAGAAAGGCACCTTCATCGTGGAGTACACCGGTCCGCGCATCACCATTAAGCAAGCAGACGCACTGTATGACGATCATCCCCGAACCTATTTGTTTGGGCTCACCGATGGCAAACACGTGATTGACGGCGAAGGCGTGGCCGCCTTTATCAATCACTCCTGCGATCCCAATTGCGAAGCGGATGAGATCAAAGGCCGCGTCTGGATTATTGCGGCGCGGGACATTGCCGCCGGCGAAGAACTAACCTACGACTACAATTTGTACGACGGCGATATGAAGGACCCATCGCTATGTTTCTGCGGCGCCCGCAAGTGCCGCGGCAGCATGTACTCAGAAGAAGAGTTGGCAAAGCGTGCGAAGCTTCTCCGCCGTAGGACGGCGCGGAAGAAAAAAGCTCAATTGAAGAAATCCAAAGACTGACGCTTCGAGATTAGCGTTTCATTGCCCCGGTGGAACCGGCGCTCGCGACTCCATCTTCACCGTCGACAAACTGGCCGCATCCCAACCGCCGCCCAGAGCCTTGATCAACAACACGCTATCCACCATGCGGCGTCCCGAAATCTGCACCGCCGTCCGTTCGTCGCCAAGTGCCGTAGCTTGCGCCGTGATGACCTCCAAATAGGTTGTCACGCCACCTTTGTAGCGATTGTTCGAAAGCGCCAGCGAATGTTCGGCCGCTGCCACCGCTCGAGTTTCGGTGTTGGATTCATCTTCCAGCAACCGCAATGCCGCAAGATTGTCTTCCACTTCCTGGTAAGCGGTGAGCACATTCTGCTGGTAATTAGCCACTGCCTGATCGTAAGCCGCCCGAGCCTGATCGCTCGCCGCCCGGCGCCGTCCCACGTCAAATGCAGTCACCACCGCCGAGGCTCCCACGTAGGCAAACGCGCTGGGGCCGGAAAGCCAATTGACGATCGTAGTGCTCTCAAACCCCGCGCTGGGACCCAGGTTGAACAATGGGAAATAAGCGGCCTTCGCGATTCCAATCCGGGCATTCGCCGACGCCATCGCACGTTCATTAGAAGCAATGTCAGGCCGGCGTTCCAACAACTCCGAGGGCAACCCTGGTGGGATCACCGGCGGAACTGCGTTGAGCGCGGCGACGGGTAAGCTGAAAGTCGAAGCTGGTTCTCCAATAAGAACTGCGATCGCATGTTCAAACTGGGTCCGCAGCTCTCGCACATCGATGGCCTGCGCGCGCGCAGTCTCCAACTGGGTTTGCGCCTGCGCCACATCCACCTGCGACGCCACCCCGCCCCGATAGCGATTGTCCGTCAACTCCAACTGCTTTATATAACTGGTGACAGTGTCATCGAGCAACTGCGCTTCCGCGTCCAACTCCCGCGCTTGAAAGTAATCGACGGCCAACTCCGCACGGACGCTCAGTCTTACCGACTCCAGATCAGCCAAAGTAGCTTGAGCATCCGCGCGCGCCGCCTCAACCGTGCGTCGCACTCGGCCCCACACGTCCGGTTCGTAAGACATGTCCACTGGAACGACAAGATCATTCGTGGTGGTTACACTGCTGGCGATTGCCAAAGGACGATCTTGGGAAAAACGCTCTCGCGTAGCCGAGACCCCCGCCGTAATGGTTGGATAGTAATCTGCGCGATTGTACCGAACCGTCGCCCGCGCTTGCACAAACTGTGCCTGCGCGGCCTTCAGGCTCTGGTTCGAAATATTGATTTTTTCTTCGAGAGCGTTGAGTTGCGGATCCTGGTAGATCTCCCACCATTTTCCCCGCAGCGTCTGATCGGCCGGTTGCGCCGGCTTCCAGTTCTGCGGCGTTTCTTTGTAATCCGGCGGCACCGGCGCGGAGGGGCGAGAGTACCGCGGACCGACGGCACAGCCTGGCAAAAGCATGAGGAAAGCAAAGAGTGCCCCACCCGGCACGAGTATTCGAAAACCCGAACGCGAGCGTCGCAAGCTGATCACTTTTGCGATTCTCCCGAACCCGCTGCCGGCTGCGCAATGCGGACTTCTTCTCCTGCCACGATCGAATCCGGCGGATTTACGATGATGGACTCATTCCCGTTAAGCCCAGCAACAACTTCCACCTCAGAACCAAAATCGTGCCCCAGCGTAACCTGCTTAAGGTCGGCGTGCCGTCCGTCTGTCACCGCAGCCACACGCAACCCTTCCGCCCGGAATAGCAGCGCGTTCACCGGAACAATGAATGCCGAAGTCGCGGTGGGCAGCTTCAAATGCACTTCCGCATAAGCCCCGCTGAGCAGCGTGCCAGTCGGATTGTTGACGCGAATTTCCACCAGCAAGGTTCGTGTGGATTGGTCGATCGCCTGGGCCGTCCGCACCAGCGTTCCCGGGAAAAGCCGTCCCGGAAATTCCGAAAGCGCCAGATCAGCCGTCAGCCCCGGCTTCGCCGCCTGCGAGTAGGCCTCCGGCACATTGACGTAAACCCGCAACTTGTCCGGCTGCGCAATATGAAAAAGCTCCGTCCTCGTCCCTCCGCTGCTCCCCGAATCAATCAACGCACCAATATCCGTATTCCGCGCCGTAATCACGCCGTCAAACGGAGCATAGATTTTTTCAAAGGCCTGCAGTTCTTCCAACCGCTTTACGTTGGCTTGCGAGGATTGCACCGTAGCCTGCTTCGCCGCAAAGTCGCCAGCGGCGTTGTCGGCGTCCTGCTTGGAAACGGAATCGGTCTTCAACAAATCTGCATAGCGGTCATTTGTAATTCTGGAAAGATTCAAATTAGCTTCCGCTGTGGCCAAATCAGCTTTTGATTGCCGCAGTTGCTGATCGACTTCCGGCGTTTCAATGTCCGCCAGCAACTGCCCCGCCTTCACATGCGCTCCGATGTCGACATACCAATGTTTCAAGTATCCATTCGTCCGCGCATAGATGGGAGCATCGATATACGCCTGCACGTTCGCCGGCAGAACCACCTCCTGCGCCGGCGCACCCCGCTTCGGTTGGACCACGGAGACGGTTGGAATCGCCATCTCCGCCGTCTCTTTGTCCAGATCTGCGCGGGCATGGATTCGAGGCAGAATTCCAGAAATCACGATGGCCGCCACGAGCGCGACGGCCAGAACGGCAATCCACCAGCGTCGCGCCGGTTTATTCTGACGATTCTTCGCCGGTTCCCGGTCCTCCATAATCACCGGCTTCTCAACTTCGTTTTGCGGTTCAACCTTCATTAAGAGACTCCATCAATATGAGCACAAGCGATATATGAACCAAATCAATGCTTTGCTTCAGTCTTAGCTAACCGCTCCCTGCGCCCGTGCAGCACGCTAAAGAAGACCGGTACGAAAAACAACGTCGCTACTGTCGCGAATAATAGACCGCCGATGACCGCCCGGCCCAGTGGAGCATTCTGCTCGCCGCCCTCGCCTAATCCGATCGCCATCGGTACCATTCCGATAATCATTGCCAGGGCCGTCATCAGCACCGGCCGAAACCGCGTAAACCCCGCGTTAAGCGCTGCTCCGAGTGCAGCTTTGCCCTCGGCCAATTGCTCCTTGGCGAAACTTACCACCAGGATGCTGTTCGCGGTCGCAACCCCAACGCACATGATCGAACCAGTCAACGCCGGAACGCTCAGCGTCGTGCGGGTAACGAAGAGGAACCACACAATCCCCGCTAGCGCCGCCGGCAACGCCGAAATAATAATGAAGGGATCCAGCCACGACTGGAAATTCACCACGATCAAAAGGTATACCAGCACAATCGAGAACACGAGCCCGCCGAGCAGTCCTTCATACGAAGACCGCATGGTCTGAATCTGCCCGCGAACGATCAATTGCGATCCACGCGGCAATTCCTTCCTGCTGGCCTCCACGATTTTATTCAGGTCGCGCGCCACTCCGCCCAAGTCCCGGCCTTGCACCGAACCGTAAATATCAATCAGCGGCTGAATGTCGTAGTGCGAAACCACAGCCAGTCCAGCGTCACGGCGGATCGAAGCCAGGCTCGCAAGAATTCCAGCGCGGGCCCCGCTCGGTCCGGTCACCGGAATATTCTCCAAGTCCTGCAACGAATCAATGCGGTACTGCGGCGTCTGCGTCGCAATGGAATAGCTCACCCCGGTTTTTGGATCGAGCCAGAACTCCGGCGTCGTCTGAAAACTTCCGCTCAGCGAAACCAGCAGGTTATTGGCAACGTCGCGCTGGGTGAAACCAACCTCTTGCGCCTTGGTCCGATCAACATTGACGTGCAAATAGGGCTGGTCAAACGGCTGCTGAATGCGCAGATCGACGGTCCCGCGCACTTGCTTGACCCGCTCTAGCAGTTTGTCGGCAAACGCCCGGTTCGCGGCCACGCCGTAGCCCACAATCTGGATATCAATCGGTGCCGGCAGACCGAAATTTAAAATCTGGCTGACAATATCAGCCGGCAAAAACGAGAACGTCACTCCCGGAAACTCCTCCGGCAACCTCAACCGCAAATCATGGACATATTGCGCCGTAGGCCGATGATCCTTCTTCAGGCTGACCAGAACATCCACATCCGCCGGACCAATCGGCGCCGAGTTGCTGTACGAAAGATTGATGCTGCTATACGGCAGACCAATGGTGTCGATAATGCTGTCAACTTCCTTCGGCGGAATCTGCCGGCGAATCGACTGCTCCACCAAATCCGAAAGCCGCGCCGTCTCCTCAATGCGCGTCCCCGTGCGTGCGCGAATATGCAACTTGAACTGGCCAGCGTCCACTGATGGGAAAAAATCCTGACCCAGCCACGGAATCAGAAACACCACCGAAACCAAACAAAAGCCCAAAAAGATAAGCAGAAAAGCTCGTTTGTGATGCAGGCAGCGTTCCAGCAATCCGTGATAGCCCTCGCGGAAACGTTCAAACGCCTCTTCAAACTTGATCTGCATTGCCACCAGCGGATTTCGGCTCTGACTCGCCGCCAGACTCTCCGCCTCATGCCCGCGCAACAAATACTTAGCCATGGTGGGCACCAGCGTCCGCGACAACAGATAAGAAGCCAGCATGGCAAACACCACCGCTTCCGCCAGCGGCACAAAAAGAAACCGCGCCACCCCGGTCAGGAAAAACATCGGCACGAACACAATGCAGATAGCCAGCGTCGAAACGAATGCCGGAACCGCAATCTGCTGCGCGCCATCCAGAATCGCGTGCTCAACCTCTTTCCCCTGTGCCAGGTTCCGGTTAATGTTCTCAATCTCAACCGTGGCATCGTCCACCAGAATCCCGACCGCCAGCGCCAGCCCGCCCAGCGTCATGATGTTGATGGTTTCGCCCAGCGCGCTCATCACGATAATCGAAGTCAGAATCGAGAGCGGGATCGAAACCGCAATGATCACCGTGCTGCGCCAATTGCCGAGAAAAATCAGAATCATCAACCCGGTGAGGCAGGCGGCAATGGTAGCTTCCTTTATAACGCCGTCGATCGATGCACGCACGAACAGCGACTGATCGGCCAGTGGATTTATGTGCAACTGCGGAGGCAACCCCGCCGCAATCTGCGGCAGCAGCGACTTGACCCCAGCAATGATGTCGAGCGTCGACGTCTGCCCGCTCTTCAAAACAGTCAGCAGCACCGACCGCTGCCCATTCACCCGCACGATATTCGTCTGCGGCGGAAATCCATCTCGCACAAAGGCCACATCGCGGATGTAAATAGTCGTGCTGCCCACCGTCTTGATCGGCAATTGATTCAGTTCGGCAACCGTCGTCGGGGCGCTGTTGGTATCGACCGCATATTCGAACGCCCCAATTTTCGAAGTGCCCGATGGCAAAATAATATTTTGCGCGCTGATCGCGTTCACCACGTCCAGCGGCGACAGCCCCTTCGATTGCAGCGCGTTGGTATCCAGGTCAACCTGCACCTGCCGCTGCTTTCCGCCATAGGGATACGGAATCGCACACCCCGGAACAGTGATCAAACGGGTGCGAATAAAATTCACCCCGTAATCAAACAACTGCTGTTCGGAAAGGCTCTGCCCCGAAAGCGCCAACTGAATAATCGGCACGCTCGACGCGCTATACGTGATCACCAGCGGCGGCGTCGTACCGGGCGGCAACTGCCGCAGCTGGGTCTGCGAAATCGCTGTCACCTGCGCGATCGCCTTCGTAATATCGGCATGCGGCTGAAAAAATACCTTCACCACCGCGATCCCGTTCAGCGACTGCGACTCGATGTGCGCAATGTCATCCACCAGCGTCGTCAGCGCCCGCTCCGTCTGGAAGACGATGCGGTTCGACATATCATCGGGATTCAGACCCGTGTAGTTCCACAGAATGCTGACCACGGGGATATTGATATTAGGAAAGATATCCGTAGGCGTGCGAAGAATGACGATAGGGCCCAGGATCAACAGCAACAAGGCGACGACCACAAAAGTGTAAGGCCGCCGCAATGCAAGTCGGACAATCCACATAGTTCCTCAGATTTTTATAACAGCTTTGGCCGTGTAGCAGTCTAGCAATCGTAGCCAGCCCGCCGCACTCTGATTCTTGTCTCCAAATTCGCCAGGGAGTCAATCACAGACTTGCCCGCGCCCCTGCTGGGCGAGCACCGGATCAGTAATATTCTATTGGATTTAAGCGAATCCAACCGAGATGCACAGAGTTTTCCTTCGTAAAGATTTGTATCGCACCGGCGATATATCGCAAGGAGAAGAATCTCACGGATTGCAAGAAGGCTGGCGGATTCCCGCACTCAAGCCGTGCGGGCGGACAGTGGACAGGTCTTTTGGCTTGAGTGGGGGCCCAGGGAGTTCCAGATTTTAGTTAGGTTTGCGAACCTTGCCGTCGGATAGATACTGCAGCAGCGCCGTATCGGCCGCTCGCTTGAATTTCTCCGCCGCCGCGACTCTGGGACTGACCATGCCATCCGCAGAAGGTTTCTGGCCAGGGCTTTGCCGCGGCCGGTCGCCGTCCTCTGATTCGTTGGTCATCACCTGCATATAGAACCAGAGGAAGTGACGCATCTGGTCGAGCGCTGATCTCAAGGCGTGGAGTGACTCGATCTCCGGCAACTCACAGAGAGCTTCCATCAGTTCCGGATCTCCCGGCGCTTGCATGGCTGCACAGTTCAGGGTCTGCTGAATGGCCCGCAGGTCTTCCGTCACCCGCAGGATTCGCACATGAACCTCGTCCAGAAAATCACTTTTTCCCATGGTTCGCCGGCTTCCTCGATCGAGAAAATACAACCTCAACATCTCACCCACGACCACGGACTAATAGATGTCCCATGTGCATGCGCTTTCGTAATTCGGGCCATTACCTTGGTATGAAGAGCGCTCAATGAACCTTCCCACGACTGCGCTGCGTCTCCCGTGCAACTCCCAGTCGACATAAAGCCCCGGCCAGCGATACGAATCAGCCAGGCTACAGCCGGTGTGGAGCGGGTCACTCGCGTCAGCGGCAGATAGAAGGTTACTTCGTTACCGTACAGATGATCTTTGCCAGTTGATTGTGGAAAGTGGTTTTCACAGTCGCAGATCCATCACTCTGCAAAAACGGACGGGGGCGCCCGCGTCTGATTCGACTTTCCTGAATTGGAACTTTAGTCACCTTATCTTTTCAGAACCCCTAGTCTGGCGCAGATGCTCTAGCGGTCAGCGTCCGATGTAACCACCAGCGGGATAAACCAGGAATGAGAAAAACAAGAACCACCAAGACCACCCATCGAAGGCTGCATTTGCTTTTAGTCGGAGGTGGCGAGCACGACTTTGCGGATCTGCGTGAATTACTCGCCGGGGCAAATAACGGGCAAGTACATCTCGAACACGCCGTCTCACCTCAGGACGCGCTCAATCAGTTTGGGAAAGAGAGCTATGACCTTCTTCTCTGCAGTAACCAATCGACTGACGACGATGCGTTTCACTTGCCACGCCAGGTGCGCCAATCTGATTCTCGCGTTCCGGTCATTTTTCTAGGCACTCCAGTGCATAAGGATGCGATCGCGTGGGCGATTGAAGCGGGAACCTGTCATCGCAGAGCCCGGAGCAAGCTCCCCGAGTCGTGTATGACCCCTGCCAGGCTTAGCGCCATTGATGTGGACTCCCCGGAATACCAGCACCAGAAGTCCGAGGAAACGTTGCGTAAGCTTTGGCGCTCAGTTGAGCAGTCGGCGGACACGGTCATCATTATGGATCGATCCGGGGTCATGGAGTACGTGAATCCCGCATTCGAAGCCCTGACGGGGTACTCGCGGCAGGAGGCGATTGGCCAAACTTTAGGGATACTCAAGTCGGAACAACAGGAAGACGCGCTTTACCAAGAGATGTGGAACACGGTTCTCTCCGGCAAAGTATTCCGAGGAATTGTCATGAACCGCAAGAAGAATGGGGAAACCTTAATTATTGAGAAAGCCCTCACGCCTCTGCGAGATGCCAGTGGCGAAATCACACACTTTATCTCCACGGGCCGCGATATCACCGAGCACCGCAAACTGGAGTCGGACCTGCGGCAGGCCCAGAAAATGGATGCCATCGGCAAGCTGGCCGGCGGCGTGGCGCACGATTTCAACAACTTGCTTTTAGTGATCAGTGCTTACGCCGAACTCATGCTCGACGCGCTGGCCCAGGAAGATCCATTGCGGCGAAACGTGGGTGAAATCATGACCGCATCCCGCCGCGCAGCCGACCTCACCCGCCAGTTGCTGGCGTTTGGCCGCAAGCAGATGCAGGTTTTGCAAGTTCTTGACCTGAACACAGTCATTGGAGAGATCGCCACCATGCTGCCGCGCTTGATCGGTGAGGATATTGAACTGGTGTTCGTGGCGGGGCAAGATCTGGGCAAAGTGAAAGCCGACCCAGTACAAATCGAGCAGGTAGTAATGAACCTGGCAGCCAACGCGCGCGACGCTATGCCGGAGGGCGGCACGCTCACCATCGAAACCGCCACCGTGCAGGTCGATGAATCCTACGTACAGCGACACTCGATCGTCCCTGAAGGCGATTACGTGTTGCTCACAGTTGCGGACTCAGGCCAGGGCATCGCCGCCAAACACCTGGCCCACATCTTCGAGCCCTTTTACACCACGAAAGAGGCGGGCAAGGGGACGGGGCTCGGACTCGCGACTGTGTATGGCATTGTGAAACAGAACGGCGGTTTTGTGTGGGTATATAGCGAACCCGGGCTCGGAACCACTTTCAAGATCTACTTGCCCCAGGTGCATTCACCGGCAAGCGAGGTGCGCATTACAAAGCCGGTCGAAATCTCTCCTCAGGGCTGCGAGACCCTGCTGCTGGTGGAAGACGAAGCATCGGTACGTCAAGCCTCGCTGCAATTCTTAACTCGAAGCGGTTACAACGTCCTCGAAGCGAACGATGGAGAAGATGCGCTGCATACCTCGCGAAGTCACCCTGGGCCCATCCACCTGATGATTACTGATGTAGTGATGCCGAGGATAGGTGGACCAAAGCTGGCGGAACGGTTGGCGCATGAGCGGCCTGACATGAAGGTGCTGTTCGTTTCCGGGTATGCGGAAAACACTGTCCCGCAGCATGGAAACATTGACGTCGCCACACGTTTCCTGCAAAAGCCTTTTTCCCTGAAAATGTTGGCGAGAAAAGTCCGCGATGTTTTGGAAGCAAGCGAGGTCCGCGCCTTAACAGCAAGACACAGATAGTATAGCCGCGGACGTCCACACCCCTACTGCACCCATTTAGATTTAGGGTTGTTTCAGTTTTCCATTTTCCAATCTAAAGCGATCTCCCCGCCACACTACCTCGTGGCCCGCAAAGCTAGCGACCCAGACTCCTAATGCGAATAGATCGCGCAAAAGAATCAATCCGAGAGATCGCATGACTTGGCGATCCCGCAGCAACCACTTGCCAACAATAAGGGCTACCGCGATGCGCATCGTTGCCGTAAATGCTAACAGCGCCCATGCCCAGCCCGCACCCTTCGCGAAAATCAACGTTAGCGCCGCCCAAGGCAAACCGAAAGTCAGCCCAAGCCCGACGTATCCCCAGAAGCGCGAAGCCCGAACGGTTCGCGCCCAACGCAACTGGTGATCCAGGAAACCGCGAAACGTGTACCGGGGCAAAAACGTCTCCACCACTACGTCGGATAACTCTACCTTTAGTCCCAGCGCGGCGATCCGGCTGCCAAGCTGATAATCGTCGGCCAGATAATCAACGATGGCTTCGAACCCACCAATTGCTTGTAGATCGCGGCGGCGAAAAGCCAGCGTTGAACCGAGTCCGAACCTGATCCCATGCTCGACAGTTTTCGCCACTAGTACGCCCGCGGCGAAGTCGGTACTGATTCCGAGCGCTTCCAGGCGCGAGCCCAAAGTCGAATTGGCGACGCCGCGGTAGAGGCAGGTGACTAAGCCAATGCCCGGGCTGACCAGCGGATCAACCACCCGGCCGAGGTAATCAGCCTCGACTCGAATATCGCCGTCGTTCACCACCAAGTATTCGTAACGCGCTTCGCGCACCATCTGCGCCAGATTGCTCACTTTGGTATTGGCGCCCAAAGTCTCACGGCAAATGACGATGCGGATCGTGCGTTGCGGAAACTCCGCCCGAAGTTTCTCTACCAGCTGAATCGCAGGATCGTTCGCATCACTCACCCCGAAAATGATTTCGTATTCCGGGTAGTCTTGCAGGCAATGGCTGCGGAAGCTTTCATACATCTCAGGATCGGTGCCCTTCAGAGGCTTCAGGATGGAGACAGGAGCGGCGAGTGTAGGGCGGACATTCTTGTCCGCCTTTCGCGCCCGCAGAAACCGCCCCGCGCTCCACAGGCACAAGACGTAATAAATGATGCTCGCGACCGTGCCCGCCACGGCCAAAGCTTCAATGATCTTAGAGGCCAGGTGAACCATGATTTGGCTTGAACCGGGCAGCTCAGCGGCTAGCGCCCGGAAATCACTTCCGGCACGCCTCTGGCCTTCGAGAAATGATCAATGTTAGTGATAGCGGGCGTGACTTTGCCGATGATAACGACGTCTGCGCCGAGATTGAAAATCTTCTCGGCCACTGCCAGCTACGGACAACCGTTTGCAATGCGGTCGAATTTCAGTCTATCAAAGCTTGCAATGTCGCCTAAGCTAACGCTGCAACGAGCCCGACAGCAGAGTGTTCGCGTCCGCCTGAATAAATAAGATTCCGTGACCGCCATTCACTACCAGCAGGTTCAGATGGTATGGCCCCTGCTTGCCCACCTGAATGACCGCGGCCCCCTGGCATGGAGCGTCGACCTTGTAGGCCCCCGAGATTTTCTGTTTTGAAGCGACCGAGCCGTTGATACTCACGGTCTCCGTTCCGCTGAGCGTTCCATCTGCCCGCAATGTAATTTGCCCGGCAAGAACCAGAGGCCCTGCGCCAATTTCGGTCCCCCCGCCTTGCAAGCCATATACCCCCTTGACTCCGGCCGTGGAGCAAGACGTCGAAGGTTGGGCTTGCGCGGTTCCCAACTCGGTGGTGCCACTGTCAGTTTGGATCATGTCGATTTGTGCGCCACCCGCGATCACGGTCACGTTGAAATTCTGTTTGGAGTGCCGTTGCGCCTGAATCGTCATCGTGCCGGTGCAATTTGACCTGATAGCGTAAGTGCCCAATACCTCAAGAAGGTCGCTTACCGCCCCGTTGTCGCTGATGGTTTCGAGTCCAGCAATGTCTCCACTCCCGTCCGTCACAATTTGAGCCATGGCGGTGATAGGTTTGCCGTTTACGGTGCCATTAATCGTGACTCCGTATTTCCCATGGACACTGGCGTTCGAGCAAGCGGCCGGACGTTCGGGCTCTGCCCAGAGAGACGCGCCCAGCACAACCACGCTGGACAGAATCAAAACCGCTAAGCGGACCAATTTGGAAATCATATGCTTCTCCTTTTTGCCGCCGCTGGTTTGCCGTCGCTGGTTATGTATCTGCAATTCTCGTCTGCTTCGGAGCTTTGTCAAGATGAAAGACTTTGCAGCCCTCTGTTCCCCATTGTCCAAAGCGCCACCCGCGGCCGAAGAGTCTTCGCATAAAAGACTTTCTTCCAGAAATAGGTTCGCCTCCAATCGCATATATAATGACCCCTGTAGGCAGCTGGACCGGACGGTCGCTCCTGTTTCGTCAAGGAACGGGGGAGGAAAGTCCGAACTCCGCAGAGCAGTGTGCCGGATAACGTCCGGGAAGCCGGGTTCAAACCCGGTTGACGGCTAGTGCCACAGAGAACATACCGCCTCGGCGGCAACGCCGAGGTAAGGGTGAAAAGGTGCGGTAAGAGCGCACCGCTGCCGCAGTAATGTGGCGGGCAGGGCAAACCCCACACGGAGCAAGACCAAATAGGGAGGGACCTGCGGTCGGAGTGAAAACTCCGATTGAGAACGTGCCGGCTCGGCGCGTCACAACCTCCGGGTAGGTCGCTTGAGCCACGCAGTAATGCGTGGCCCAGAGGAATGACCGTCCTGCGAGAGCAATCCCGCAGACAGAATTCGGCTTACAGGTCCGGCTGCCACAACTAAAAGCACTCATTGCTGGCGAGTGCGCCGTTTTTGTGCCACCTCGCTATCTGCATTCTGAGCGCTATCGCCGTAGCGCTCATTGAGAATTGGCGACCGTTCGGGTTAATGAGCGGCTGAATCCCACTCTTTCAGCCACGCCGCCGTGCGTGGCGCCCTTGCCGGAGCGAGTCGCAACTCCTCGGCCAAGCGAGTCAGGTCGTCCGCTACATCAATATCGTAAAAAGGAGCTGCGAAACCTACGGACAGCTCAAGCGCTCTTGCGCGCGCTAGGAGTCTCTCCAGCGCGCTGCTGGTGCCCATTCCGTCGCCTGCGAAAAGCGTACGATGAGAAGCCTTTGCCCCGACGAGATAATAGCCTCCGTCGTGCGTCGGTCCAACGACTACGTCATGTGCGGCCAGCGTTTCGAACGCGTCTTCGAGAACAGAACGCGGCAGGTGTGGGCTGTCGCTGTTGAAGGCAATGATGCGTCGCCGAAGCGCGTTCGTTCGATGACCTTCCGCGAAGTGCGCAAACACCGAATCGAGGCCCGCAGCCAGACCTTTACCTTTCTGCGCAACTACTCGCGCTTGGTTGCCTGCCAATCGCGCCAACTCGTCGACGTCCGCCTCCGGACACATGATCGCAACTTCCACATCGCCCGATTTCAAAGACCGCGCCAGCGCCAGCGTGTCGTCCAGAAGACAGCAATAGAAAGCAGTGACCGCCTCAGGAGAAAGGCTGGAAGCCAGGCGGGTCTTGACCACGCCCTGCCTCGGTGCTTTCGCCATGATTACCAGCACACGGTCACTAGACAAGCGCACCACCGTTTCGCTTGCGGATTTCATAAAATACTTTCGGAAGTATGCACTTTACGCAAACGCGGCAAGAGTAATCAATAGGCTCCAGGAAGGACGGTCGGGGCTGGCCCCTTATCCAGTTACTTGGTCACTCTGAACTTCTTGTTGCTCTGCAGCGTGGCCTTCGGAGTGGTCACGGTCACGAGGCCTGTGGTCGCCCCTGTGGGCACTACGGCGGTCATATACGTGTTTGACACGACAGTGAATTTGGCCGCAGCCGTCCCGTTAAATGAGACGGCCTTGGTTCCCGTGAATCCCTGCCCGAGAATTTCGACAGTCGCACCGACCTTTCCCGACGCAGGCAGCAAGCTCACAAACGGCTTTAGACCGAGATTCAGGGAGTAAAAAACCCCCGTATTGTGGATGTCGCCGCCCAGCGACGTGTCTCCGTATAGGATGCCGTTCGTGTGCTGCATCGGCGTCACCAGAGGCTCCGCGCCATCAGTGGCGCTAAAATCCTCGCATACCGTGAACTTACCCTTCGAGGTGATCCGGAAGAAGGTCCCGAAGCCGTTTCCTTCTTGCTGCGCAGCGCCGTAGAAATTGCCGTCCGTCGCCTGAACCAGGCCAGCGTTGGCGGAGGCCCCGTCAGTGCTCCCATTAAGAGCGTGGAGTTCCGCGAAGGAGTCTTTTGTGGTGATGTCAAACACGTCACCGAAGAGACTGGCACCGGTGGTGGTTCCGTAGAGCTTGTCGTCGCCGCCCTGAATTAATCCAGCGTACGGGTAGGCACCATCGAAAACGTCAAAGGTGAAGAGCAGCGTAATTGCAAAGTCTCCCGACGGCACTATTTTGAAGATCGTACCGTAATTGAAACCGAATCCGGCCGTCGTTCCGTACAGGTTCCCATCCGTGGCCTGAACCAAGGGACCAATCGGAAAGGCGCCACGGATCGCGTCGAACTGATAGATCGTCGTCAGCTTACCGGAGGGCGTGAGTTGGTAGATCGTCCCCACTGTGTTCGTGCCGCCCTGGTATGTTGTTCCATAAAAATTCCCATCCCTGCTTTCGATGGGCCCAGAGTAGGGAAATTGACCGTCGTTGCCCCCTGTGAAGTTCCACAGAATCGTCAGCTTTCCCGAAGGCGTAAGTTCGAACAGCGTCCCGCAGCCGCCGCTGCAGGCAGTTCCCGTTCCGCCGTTGAAGGTTGTGCCGTAGAAGTTGCCGTTAGTGCCCAGCGTCAGTCCGCTGGAAGGCTGGCCGGTGGCGCTGGTGAAATTGTAGACGACGGTCAACTTCCCTCCGGGCGTAAGCTTGAACGCCGTCCCCATGTTATTTTTTCCTCCAAATAGCGTCGTGCTCCAAAGGTTGCCGTCTCGCCCTTGCGCTATAACGCCAACGACCTGGGGACTCAGCGGGTCCCTCGCATGGTCGCCGAAGTCGTAAATTGCCTTGAAGCTGGATTTGGCATGGCAGGCGTCGGCATGTGCGCCAGTCGCGAGCAGTGCAACCATTAGCGCCACCAGCGCAATCCAAAGTTTGGACATGCTCGATTGCATCTCGCGCGAAAACCTAACCCTCAACATTTGATCTCGCTTCACAAATTTCTCTCCTTTAGATGTTTGTCACATCGGAGAATGTCGGATTTGGTGCCCGACCAGTTGCGACATGAATCACCTGGTCTGCCACTGACACCTGCCACTGACACCCTCTAGAACACGACGCGAAGCGAAATATTCCCGACCATGATGTGAAATTACAAAACCTTTACTCCTCTGCTCTGGTTTTGCGACGGCCGGTGGCCCAGGTTCGCGAGCGGGTTGTGCGAGCTAACCTGGGGCGAGCTAACCCTCGCACTTCCCCCTTGGGCCGCTGTCTCGCGATCTCTGGCCGTCCATTCCGACTCGATCTCGACCACTCCGACTTCCCGCAGCGCATAATGACGGAAGCTGCTCCACTTCCAGTCTCCCGGCTGTTTCACCAGCCCACGCTTCACAGGATTCCGGTGCAGATAGCGCAATTTTTTCGTGAACTCTCGCTCATCCCTGACGTTCCGATCGTAGTATCGCTTCTGCCAGAAAACGCCGGAGTGTGAATCGTCCAGCCAAGGCATGCGTTTCGCAAACGACAATTTCAGCAACTGGATTGCATCCGCCAGCATTCCCTGCTCGGGCTCGTTAAGCAAGAGGTGAACATGTTCCGGCATGACAACGTATCCGTAGACCGACATGGCGAAGCGGCAGCGCATACTCTCCAGGCACTGAACAAACAGATCGCAGACCTCAGGAAGATCGAAGCAAGCTCGCCCATGTTAGCAAGTGGACGATAGCAAGTGAAAGTTACAAAATGGGACTGTCCGGACTGCTGGAAGCGCCGCAGACCTGTAGGCATGACAACATTTAACGCGCTCAAGCCCGCGAAATGCAGTGATATCTGAACATACCCCAGAGCCTGCCCTGAACGAAGCCGAAGGGTTAGCTCGCACACCCCGCTCGCGAACCTGGGCCACCGGCCAGCGCGTGAGTCCCTCCGTTTCCCCGGGTCAACGGGCTGCGAGTGCAAAATTGGTTGCGCTCCGCGGAATAGGAGGTTTGGGGACGGGAGTTTGGGCATAGACGGGACGTTTACCAGTTTTTTCTTTCCGGCTCACCGGGCGAAGAAACAGGGGTACGTCCCGTTTCTCTCCGCATTTGTCCTTTGGGTTTCAATCGCTCTGATCGCAATTTACAGCACGCATGATACGAGACGCGGTTCGCTGTTCGTTTACCCTGCATTCCCATACACGAAGGACAGTCCATCCATCACTTCGTAATTTGCGAGCGACTCTAGCGTCTCGGCGGCGATTCGACACGATTTTGGACTTCCAGAATGTTTTATTGGTCTTCGACGGCCGATTACAGCGAGGACATCCATGCCAGAAACATCCATCAACGAATAGTGCTACCCGCGACTTCGGCCATGCGAAGTCCGGTTTTCCTGCGACCGGCCACTGCTTCCTAAACCCGCGTATGCCGTTACGACGGATTAGCGCCTCCATTTTTTGTTCGGTCGTTCCCCCGGATGTGCGGACGGAGGCCATAATACGCGAACGAATGACAGGGGAAACGTGGTCCATTTCTCAGCTTTTTAGCGCATACCGAGCACGGTCTTCAATAGTGATTTCGCTGGATGCGACGAGTTTGTAGTGACGTTCCTCCGCGACGCGAACACCACCCTCTTCCTCCACGAGTTCGAACAGCGCAATCGTCTTGTCTTTCATAAACTGTGCAGATACCGGTCGGCAAGTCAACTCTTTGAGTTTATCTTTCTCGCGACAACAAGCGAGGTCTTGCTTGGTCTGTATTACAGCCAGTAGATCGTCGTTGCCCTTGGCTTGCACAGGTATTACGAATTGTTGCCCCTGCTTGTTGACGCCGACATATACTTCGTCGGTTTCGATTTGCCCCATGTCCTTGACGAAGGTGCGAAAGTGGTTTTGAAGAGAGTATGCGGTCAGGCCTAAGAAAATGTCGATGAGCCGGTTATACCGAATTCGAGCTAAAACCGCCTGCTCATCCCCTTGATCATTAGCTGTGATTATCTCCGGGGTTGCGTCTGGAATTTTGATCACGACAGCGTCCGTGCGTGGCTGGATGAACGGACTGCCCTTGATTAGCTCGAACCTATATTTTCCTTTTCCAGCGGGCATGATAACCCACGAATACCCTTCCGGAGCAGTTGAAGTGATCTCATGCGGTAACGGTACACGATATCGGTATGAATAGATCGCATCCCCGAGATTCTTGAGCGGTTTAAGCTTCAATTTTTTTCCCGCTGCAGTAAGTGCTTCGCGCTCGAACGGGATTTCCTTTGCCCCCGCTTTGTGGTGGCTGCTAAATACGTACACGAGGCTTCGGTGATACCGGGTATCGGGTTTCTTCGGCTTCTTCTTACTTTTGCCGTTTTCCAGCGATTGAGCCTCCAGTTCGAGCTCGTCCGCACTTTCGCTCATATCGTCTCCGGTGCCAACTTTCGCCATCAATGAATATTAAGCGCTCCTGTGCCGTGCCGGAATTACGTTACGTGGTACGCCGAACCGTTCGGCGGCATCGGTAATATTTAGCTCGAGCAGATGCGTGTGGCAACTAACCTGTCCGACGTTCCCAATCGCTTCAGGCATCTTCAACTTGATGGTGCCAGCGATCTGCAATGCAACGGCGCGAGCCAGGAGCGGCGGCACAGAATTGCCCACCTGCCTGAAACCGTGCCACTTGGTCACATGAAAGCGGAACCAATCTGGATATGAATGTAAACGGGCAGCTTCGCGAACAGTGATGCACCGGGGGATGTATGGATGGATCGGGCGTGGAGATGTAAACGCACCCCGGTCACTTGCTGTGCCCGCCCGCAGAGTATTGCAGTATCCAGCCGGATCTAACTTTAAAAATCGGCTGATTTCCTCGACACAACCGTGGGGCGTGTGACTGAATCTCTTCCGGGACTCCGCCGTGTGTACTGTGCGGAGACTCGAAGTCAATATCAGAGTCCGCTTTCCATTCGCCATGCTTAGAGTCTTCGCATACTCGCCTGGGCGACCGAACTTAGCTTCAACCCAATCCCTCTCCAATAGCTCTTCATATTCTTCGGCCTCAGGAAGGTCTCCCAGCGCCTCCCAAACCGTTGGGGTTAGGGGCAGTTTGCGAATATCTCGGATTGCTCTGTCCGGCTGATGTGTCGGATCAGGGTAGGATGGCAGAAGCGTCCCTTTCCGGGCACCCACGATGAACAATCGTTCACGATCTTGCGGCACTCCAAACCAGAGTGCGTTGAGCACCCTGTAAGGCTCGACCACATCGTATCCAATTCTCTTAAACTCGTCGATGACCTCATGCAGAAACTTCTTGTGATCTCCGATAGTCAGCCCTTTGACATTCTCGAAGACGAAATACTTCGGCTCTAGTTCCTTCACCAACCGGACATAGTGCGATACGAGTTTATTGCGAGGATCATCGAGTGCTCGATACCCGATGAGGCTGAAACCCTGACACGGAGCACCACCTATGACAGCCGTGATGTCCGCACGTCCGATACTCGAATGCGATCTGATGTACTCTCCATCAATCTCGGTCACGCTTCGGCATATCGTCGAGCAATTTGGGAAGTTAAACTCGTGGACCGCGCAGTGAATAGGGTCATACTCAACGGCAGCGCGAACATCGAACCCTGCCTGCTGAAAACCGAGACTCAGACCACCGGCCCCAGCAAATAAATCGACTGCTACAGGACGTCCTGACATGTGATTTCAACCTAAACGGTCTTCAGTTTGGCTGCAACTGTGAATCGTTTGCAAAACAGGTGCTACACCGTAGAAGAAGTCCGAAACCGGAGTATCGCACAAAACTCTGGAGAGAATAAATAGCGAAGACGATAACCTTGGTACGTACCAGCCTGCATGCCCTACCGGAGCGGCTAGGCTGCCGGTGCCCCAGGTTCGCTCCCGCTTCGTGTATATTCAGGCTCGTAACACCCGTTTTTCGGGCGCTAACCTGGGATTCGCCATATTCTGGAACGAGACAGCCCTAGATGTCATAACTATAGATCGTCTTGCGCCATCAGGCCCACACAGTTCGCGCACTTTACGTTTCCCATTTCGGGAACCGCCTTCAGGCCCATCCACTTTCCCCTTGATCTCATTCACTCACCTCTGATATTATGGAGCAATACCGGTTATCTATAAGATAACCGCGTTCTTTGACAACCTGACCAGGGCGCAGCTCTTGGCCGTTGTGTTCACTACATACGCCAGCGCTAAGTCCAATGTTTAGAATATTTTGCCTGTAACTACCTTAAGAACCATAGATCTACGAGGCAAGAAAAATTCCGGTTCTTTCTTTTCTATATTTTGGGCGAAATTGAGCGTTTTTTTTTTGAGAGAAATTCTGCACCAAAATAGGTGCAGTCTTAGAATTAAGCCGTCGAAGGACATGGCCTTTCCACATCCAACGTCCCGAAAGGCGCACTACAATGACGACGACAGACCGGCTCTTCGACTCCGGAAATAATAGCGCACGATCAAACTGAGAATGAACCAGGCGGCGCCGACCGTGCCCTTCAGCGTACCGCTGATCTTCGATTTTCCGATCCGCGGGTGGTAGCTTACTGGGACTTCAACCACGCGGTATCCAGCCAGGGCGCCTTTGAGGATCATCTCAACCGCCCAGCCGTAGGTGGTTTCTTCGAGAACCAGTGCGCGTATTACGTCTGCGCGGGCGGCGCGAAACGGGCCGAGATCAGTGATTTCTACTCCATACAGAAGCCTGATCAGGCCTGCGGCGAGACGATTCCCAAACACCTGATGCCAAGGCAATGCCCCAGCAGAACGCCGGCGGGAACCGAGTGTGATGTCCGCACGCCCCTCAGTGATTGGGGCTAACAGAATCGGCAGTTCGGAGGGACGATCGCTGTAGTCGCCATCGAGGAACACAACCACGTCAGGGGAATTTGCCGCGGCCAGGCCGGTGAGGCACGCTCTTCCATAGCCGCGGCGCGGTTCCTGTACCACGCGGGCGCCCATTTTTGCGGCGATCTCGGGCGTCCCGTCATTCGAGTTGCTGTCGACAACGATGACTTCGGTCGTGAGATCAGACGGAATGTCCGCTAAAACGCGCTCGATCGCCTGCGCTTCATTATGGGTGGGGATGATGACGGACACGCGCACGGGAAGTTGGTCCGATCACCACCACGGAGAAGATGGCCACCGTTGCGCGAGCCACGCGTCAACGCCCCATCGCCGGCCGGCGCGTCCGACAGCGAGCCCGAGCGATGCCATCACCGGAACCAGCAGTTCCCAGATCCACGCCGTGCCCCACTCGGACACCCAAAGGCTGCCCAGGTATAGAAACGCTACAAAGGCGACGGGGCGTGTCAGCAGACCGATGACGAGCAGGATCCCGAGAGAGATCTCGGTCACGGCCTGCATGGGGGCCGCCATCGCGGCGTGGCTCGCCGCCAGTGCCATGACCGACTTCCATATAGCCGGCGAATGACTGTTCTTGATGTAGTAATTGATCAGACCCGCGTAGCCACCTGGAGTGTAAAGTCCCTTTCCCAGATTTTCGAAGAAGACCCACACCAACATTGCGCCGATCGTGACACGAACGATTGCCAGCCCATTTGCCGCGGGCATTTGGTTGGTCACATTTTGCGTTGGGCTTGCGTTTGCCATCGTCGTGAACCTCGTACCCAATGGATGCCGCGCCAGTTTGCGACAGAAAGAATAAGGAGTGGACATCTTAAGCGGTTTTTCTTGTTCTTGCTAGTAGATGCGCAGGGGTCGTGCAGGTTACAGCCGGACGCAAGCTTGCGGCGTGGTCATTCTCCTGGAGCACCCCATCGTCGCTCGCTCGACAAACGACTCTTATCATCGCCGACCTGCCGGATGTGAAGGATTGCTGCGATGAATTCTGCTCGTGATCAGGCAGAGACAGCTTTGAAGTGTTTCACAAGCATGCGTTGAAGTTCGAGAGCTACCTGCTCGCGCGTGCCAAGATGCCTGCCGCGAAAGAAAGCGACCCGGATTGAAATATTGAAATTCGGATGCTGAATAACGCTTAGTTGAGTGCGCAGCGAGTGTGTCCGAAGAAAGCTGGCTCGCAACATTCCCACGCCCACGTTTCCGGCAATGAGCGAGAGTTGCAGGTCCGGACTATGCAGCTCGGCGGCCACTGTGAGTGGAGCACCCAAGCGTTCAATCCGATTCTTCAACTCTTCTCGCACCAGGCATCCGGCCGGGTTCAAAACCCAATTCCGCCGATAAAATTCCGAGCATTTCGAGGATCTTGCTCGAACCGCGGTTCGTGCTTGAACCAGTCGCATGGGTTCGAGCGAGAGCGTAACTCCCTCAAGGTCATGCGGCAGAGCCATGTCAACAGGCAAAACGACAAGCACGCCGTCCAACTGGCCAGTATGCAGGCGTGCCAATAACTGGCAACTTATGTCATTGCCAATGCAGGGTTGCACGAGAGGAAATTGCCTGCCCATTTCGATAATGACCTTGGATATGTCCGGCCGCGCCAGAGCATGAGAGAGACCTAGGCGAAAGGGCCCGGCCGGAGGAGTGTTCCTGGACTTACCCGCCTTCAAATCGCTCAGAGATGAAAGAATCGTGCGGCTCTTCTCCAGAACCTCGAACCCTGCTGGCGTCAACTTTGGAGGTTTGAAATGCCGGTCAATGAGAACCACCCCAAGTTCGACCTCTAAGCGCTGAATCCTTCGCGTCAATGCTGAAGGCGTAAGGTACAGATCAATGGCGGCTCGCTCCATCGAGCCGGTCTCAGCAAGGGCGACAAGAGCTTTGAGTTCCGCAAACAAGATTAGACCTCCCCACCGCCATGATTAACCAAATATTGCTGGGTAAGCAAGTTTATTGTGAATATTCTGAAATTGACGCAATCATGATTCGAGGGTTACTTTGAATCACGCCTGCGTTCGCACTGGCACAATCTCGCAGGAGCCTCGTTTTTTGAGGAGCCGTGCGATTACGTAAGAGTGAGGACATGAGCATAGAACTTCGCATTGAGAACCTCTCAAAAACATACAAGAACGGCGTGAAGGCGCTTGATAACGTCTCCCTGACCATTCCCGCCGGCATGTACGGGCTGCTAGGCCCGAATGGAGCCGGCAAATCCACCCTCATGCGCACGCTGGCAACCTTGCAGGAGCCGGACAGTGGCAAGGCCACGCTGGGTAATATCGATGTGCTCAAGCAAAAGGACGAAGTGCGGCGGCGGCTCGGCTACCTGCCCCAGGACTTCGGGGTTTACCCGCGCATCTCTGCGCAAGACATGCTCAGCCATATCGCTTTGCTGAAAGGCATTACAAAGGCCAAGGAACGAAAAGACGTGGTCGAGTGGATGCTCAAGCGGGTCAATCTCAACGACGAACGGAAGAAAGCGCTGACCGGTTTCTCCGGAGGCATGCGGCAGCGCTTCGGCATTGCCCAGGCACTGATCGGCAATCCGCAACTGCTGATCGTGGATGAGCCGACTGCCGGTCTAGATCCAGGAGAACGTAACCGTTTCTACAATCTGTTGGCTGAGATTGGCGAGCAGGTGATCGTGATTCTTTCCACGCACATCGTGCAAGACGTGACCGACCTGTGCACCAACACGGCGATTATCAATAAGGGTCAAGTGCTGTTTCAGGGGCGTCCGCAGGATGCCATCGCTCAATTGAACGGGCGAATCTGGCAAATCTCCATCGCCAAAACCGAATTGGCCAGTTACGAGCAGCGTTATCAGGTGGTCTCCAGCAAACTGGTCGGCGGTCGTCCTTTTCTCCATGTCTACAGCCCGGTGCCGCTCCCCGGTGGATTTGCTCCCAGCGCACCCGACCTGGAAGACGTTTTCTTCAGCAAAATCCACTCGTGGAATTAGAAGACCATTATGCTCTGGCATATCGCATGGTTCGAAATTCGCTTCTGGCTTCGCTCCTGGATGCTGTGGATCTTCCTCTTCGTCGTTAGTCTGCTGATTTTTGGCACGATCAGTTCCGATGATGTCATGGCGGAACTCAACCTCTCCAATATTTACCGTAATGCACCATTCGCCATTGCATCGTTTTACGCAGCCATGGGCGCGTTCGCATTGCTGATGACCGCCGTATTTGTCAATTTTGCGGCTCTCCGCGACTTCAGCTACAACACCCACCAGATGATGTTCTCGACGCCCATACGGCGCCGCGACTTCCTGTTTGGGCGCCTTCTTGGGGCCACGCTGGTCTCGGCGATACCCATGCTGGGAGTCTCTCTTGGCATTCTCCTGGCCAAATACATGCCGTGGGCGGATCGAGAACGCTGGGAGGCGGTAATCTGGACCGCGCATTTGAAAGGTATTCTGCTCTTCGCCTTGCCCGACACGTTTTTCACGGCCGCCATTTTATTTGCCGCGGCGGTTGTGTGGCGCAGGGACATCGCGTCCTTTGTTGCCGCGATTCTCCTGCTGGCAGGCCGCGCTGTGGCCCTATCACTGCTGCAGGGCCCGCAGTGGGATCGCATTCGCTCTCTGTTCGATCCTTATGCCGTCAACACATTTCTCGTGGCCACCAAATACTGGACGGTGGCCGACAAGAACATCCTTTCTCTCAGCTTCAGTGGCTTACTTCTGTGGAACCGTTTGATTTGGCTTGGAGTAGGGTGCGCGGCTTTTGCTCTCGCTTACTCCCGCTTCAGCTTCGCCGAGCGGCGGACGAAAACAAAAGCGCTCGAACCGGACGCGCAACCGGCGATAGCTCCCGCCGTAACTCCCGCGCCCCATCTGCAGCTGGCGGATGCGCCCTGGGCAAAGTTCCTGGGATCGTTCAGAATTCATTTCCGCGGGATGGCCAAGAACACGGCCTTTGTCGTTGTGGTCATGATCGCCGCTATGATTTGCACTCTGGCTCTGATCTTGCAAGCAACCCAGTTCCAGGGCAATCAAACAGTTCAAACATTTCCCGTAACCTACGGGGTAATTGAGCTGATTCGAGGAACTCTTGATTTCCTTCTGATCGTCATCATCACTTACTTCTCCGGCGCTCTGGTTTGGAAGGACCACGACGAGCGCATGGACGAAATCGCCGACGCAACGCCCACTCCGGAGTGGGTGTCCTATGCGGCGCGACTGGTTACGCTCATCGCCATGCTCATGGTTATTCAGGCCGTGGCCCTGTTGGCCGGCATCGTCGTGCAGGCAGTTCATGGCTACTATCGCTTCCAGTTCGGTCTTTATGCTCACGAATTGCTGATGCGAGACCTCTCATGGTTTGTGACAATAGGGATTCTGGCATTTTTTATTCAGGCCCTGGCGCCCAACAAGTACGTGGGATATTTCGTTTTCATAGCCTTCTATTGCGTGAACAGTTTTCTGTGGAAGCCGTTGAACGTGGCCACGAACCTGGTTCAATTTGCGGCCAGGCCCCACGTCATTTATTCAGATTTCTTTGGCGATGCGCCTTACCGTTCGGCGTGGGACTGGTTCACCCTCTATTGGCTGCTTTTCTCGGTGCTCATGGCCATTGCTACCGTAATGTTCTGGCCGCGTGGCAAGCAAGAGCGATGGCAAGCTCGCAGCCGCAACGCAGCCTTGCGGTTTGGTTCCGGATGGAAAGCTGCCACGGCTGTTTCTCTGCTGTCCTTTGCCGTCTGCGGAGGCTGGATCTGGTACAACACCGAAATATTGAATCGTCTCCTGGGCCCCAAAGACCTGAAGCGCGTCCAGGCTGATTATGAGAAGACTTATAAGCCATTGGACAAGCTGTCCCAGCCGCGCGTGCGCAGCGTGAAGTATGCGATCGACATTTTCCCCTCGAGCCGCAACGCGACCATACGCGGCGATGAAGTTATCTACAATCCCTACTCCCGTCCCCTGAACGAAATTCATTTCTCACTCAATCCGCTCTATGGCACCTCCATCGAGATTCCCGGAGCCATGGTCGCTAAGGACGACACGCGTCTGTCGTATCGCATTTATCGTTTTACCTCACCCTTGCAGCCCGGCGAAGAGCGTACCCTGCGCTTCACCGTGAAGAGCAAGAACCGCGGGTTTGAGAATAATGTGAGCAATACGGAGATCGTCCAAAACGGCACGTTCTTCAACAGCAGCCCCATTATCGGCTACAACTACTTTCGCCAGCTAAGCGATGCGGTGGAGCGCAAGAAGTTTGGTCTTCCGGAATTTGACCTTATGCCTAAGCTGGAACGCAACTGCACTGTCGACTGTAGTGACACTTACATCCCGGGGCACTCAAATTGGGTCGACATTAGCGCTATCATCAGCACGACGCCCGATCAGATCGCCATCGCGCCGGGATCGCTGGTGCGCGAATGGCAGCAGGATGGCCGCCGCTATTTCGAATACAAACTCGACCATCCCTCGCTGAATTTTTACTCCTTCATGTCCGGCCGCTATGAAGTGGAGCGCGAGGAGTGGAACGGCATCAAGCTGGAAGTGTATTACCTCAAGGAACAACCCTGGAATGTTCCCCGGATGATGAACTCCATGAAGAAGTCCTTGGCTTACTACATCAAGAACTTTGGGCCGTACGAGCACAAGGAAGCACGCATCATTGAGTTTCCCCGGGTGGCCGGCTTTGCCCAGGCATTCCCGGGGACCATGCCTTATTCCGAATCCATCGGCTTCATTGCTAATTTGAATCATCCCGATGACATCGATTCCGTTTTCTATGTGGTTGCCCACGAAATGGCGCACCAGTGGTGGGCGCATCAAGTGATAGGCGCCGACATGGAGGGAGCAACCGTGCTTTCTGAGACCTTGGCGCAATATTCCTCTTTCATGGTGATGGAGAAGGAGTATGGCCGGGATCTGATGAGAAAATTTCTAATGTTTGAGATGGATAACTACCTACGCTCCCGCGGCCAGGAGCGGCTCAAGGAACGTCCGCTTCTTACCGTCGAGTCCGGGCAGGGTTACATTCACTACGCAAAGGGGGGCGTGGTGCTCTACTACATGAAGGAGATGATCGGCGAGGACGCCGTCAATCGAGCCTTGCGCAAGCTGATTCATCAGTACGCTTATGCCCCTCCACCGTATCCCACGTCCTATGCTTTGGTGGATGCGTTGCAGGAACAGACTCCACCCAACCTGCAATATTTGATCAAAGAGTTGTTCGAAGATATAACCCTGTTCTCGAATCGCACGCTGGAAGCCAGGGCGGTGAAGCGCGCAGATGGAAAATATGACGTCACCATCAACGTCGAAGCCCGCAAATTCAAGGCCGATGCCACGGGCAACGAGAGCGAAGTGCCAGTGGATGATTGGATCGACATCGGGGCATTCGCCAAGCCTGGAAGCAGGAAAAAATATGGAGATACGCTCTACCGCGAGCGTATGCACATCACCCAACCCAATTCCACGTTCTCCTTCACAACCACCCAATTGCCGGAGAAAGCGGGCATCGATCCGTTCGCGTTGCTGATTGACCGAATCCCCGATGACAACGTTAAAAACGTAACGCTGGAATCGAGCCCACCGGTTCAGTAGAGAGATTGTCCTCTAAGGTGATGGCTTCGGGGGGTACTGCGTCAGGACATTGATCTGGATAATTACGAATTCCGCCGGCCGGAGAGGCGCAACGCCCACGATGCACACCAGGCGCCCATTCGCGAGGTCGGTTTGCGTCATGGTGGTCTGATCGCAGTAGACAAAGAATGCCTCATGCTGAGTTGAACCACGAAGCGCGCCCTGTTGCCAAACACTTACAAGAAAATTCTCGATCGACGAGCGAACAACCACCCACAATGCCGGTCCGTTGGGCGCGAAGACCGCCCACTGTGTTCCTTCGGCGATGGACTGCTCCACGAAAATCAACAACCGGCGCACCGCAATGTATTGCCAATCCGAGTCCTGGTTGGTGGTGGTACGGGCGCCCCAGACGGTGATTCCCTGAACCGGAAAATTGCGGATGAGATCGATGCCGCGAGAATTCAATTCGTCAGCCTCGGCCGCAGTGAGGTCATGAGAAAGTGCGGTGACTCCGGCGAGCGGGAGGTTAGCGGGTGCTGCCCAGACTCCGCGAGTGGCATCCGTCTGGGCATAGATTCCCGCCACATGGCCGCAGGGCGGGATCGTGACCGTCGAGGATCCGTTTAGAGATGGGACGCTGATCCAGGGATAGTAATAAGCAGCGTAAGAAGAACGCACCGGCGGTTGATGCGTAGCAACCGGCACCATGGGCAGTTGCGATTGAAGAATGCTGATGCGATCCCTGCGCTTCTCGCAGTGGGCGGCCATGGTCGCAGCGGCATCTTGAATGGTGGAATCATCCGGGCAGCAAACGACGGAGATTGCTTGCGCGTCCAGAGCCGCCAGACCCAATTTAAGGGAATCCGTGGTGGCGATTTGCGAGATGAAGCAGCGCTGGCCGCCGTTCTCGAAGAATCCGCGCACCGATAGCGGCAGATTTACGCCGAGATTGGAAGTCGCGACCTGTTCGAACTCCGTAAAACTGGTGAGCGGGCCAAGCAGCGGACCGCGTCCGGTCACAGCAACGAATCCTGCCGTGCTCGTCGATACTCCCTGGATCGGCGAGGACGCAAACTGCAACTCTTCGATGTAGACGCCGGGAGCAAGATGCTCGGCCATGAGTGAGGAGCTTAGTCGCACACCATGCAGAAAGCAAGGTGTGCGCTGCCTCGGGCAACCTGACCCGTCCCACAATTTCACGGTTTGCTGACAATTTTATTGCAGCACGCCGCCGAGATCGGAAAGCTTGAGGAATCGGTATAAGCGCGCGCTGTGATCCGACGACCCGAGTGGGGTTCGACCGTATGGTGGCAGCGAACGTCGAATGTTATAGTTTATCTCCGTCATTATGCAAGGAATCAGGATGGCTGCTCGATGTTTCGCGCATTGAAGCGGTCAAAGGTCCGACTCACAAGTCTGTCGTCGCGAATCAGAACGAAACAATGAATGCACTCGATCTCGCCTGGGTTCGCTCCCAGTTCCCGTCTCTCTCGCAAACTGTTAACGGACATCCCGCGACGTTTCTCGACGGGCCCGGTGGAACGCAAGTTCCGCAGCGCGTCATCGACGCCATCGTCGACTATCTGAAGCGGGACAATGCCAACACTTGCGGCGCCTACGCCACGAGCCGACACACCGACGCCATGATTGCGGGCGCGCGTTCCGCCATGGCGGATTTCCTGGGCTGTGATCCGGAGGAAGTCGTCTTTGGTCCCAACATGACTTCGCTGACTTTCGCCATGAGCCGTTCGATTGGTCGCGAACTCGGTCACGGGGACGAAATCTTGGTCACTCAACTCGATCACGATGCCAACATCTCTCCCTGGCTCGCCCTCGAAGAGCGCGGCGTGACTGTCCGCATGGCGGAGATCCATGAAGACGACTGCACCCTCGACATGGATGATGTGGCGCGCAAGATCACTAACCGGACCAAACTGGTTGCGGTCGGCTACGCTTCGAATGCAGTGGGCACGATCAACGACGTGAAGGAGATCATCCGCCTCGCCCACGAACGCGACGCGATGGCGTACATTGACGCGGTGCATTATGCGCCGCACGGTCCCATCGATGTCCGGGCGCTCGACTGCGATTTCCTTGTGTGTTCGACTTACAAATTCTTTGGTCCACACATGGGCGTGCTCTTCGGCAAGCGCAAGCACTTGAAGCGGCTCGCACCGTACAAGGTTCGCGCCAACACTAACGCGATTCCCAACTGTTGGGAGTGGGGCACGCTGAATCATGAATGCATTGCCGGAATCACTGCCTGCGTTGATTATCTCGCTGATCTTGGACGGCGCGTGAATTCATCCGCGTCCACTCGCCGCGCGGCTGTGCTAGCCGCCTACGACGTCATCCAGAAGCATGAGCGCGAGTTAATGGAGAGTCTGATGCAATGTTTGCTCGCCATCACCGGACTGAAGCTCTACGGCATCAGCGATCCAACGCGCTTCGACCAGCGCTGCCCAACCATCGCGCTGCGTATGAAAGGCCACACGCCGCTCGAACTCGCCACTCAGCTTGGCGAGCTTGGTTTCTTCACTTGGGACGGGAATTACTATGCGCTGAACCTCACCGAACGCCTCGACGTCGAAAAAGGTGGCGGATTTCTGCGCGTCGGGGTGGCCCACTACAACACGGCAGAAGAAGTGGGACGATTCGTGGCAGCCCTACGGAAAATTGCAATGTAGGCGCGGACATCGAGGCCTGTGCGGGGGCCGCAGACGATTGTTGCGCTTGGTATTCTCGCTAGGCTCCACGTCGAAATTCTGTGACGTTCTCGCCCTCCGCCATCAGCACTACGCTGGCCAGGCCAATGAATAATCCATGCTCAACGATTCCCGGCATATCGCTTAGCTGGCGCGCCAGTGCGGGCGGATCGGGAATCTGGCCGAAATGGCAATCCAGGATATGGTGCCCTTCGTCGGTTACGAAGGGACTTTGCTTCGCGTCCTGCCGCAGCTTCACGGTAGCTCCGAGGGCAGCGATTCTCCTGGCAACCAGTTGCTGGGCGAAGGGGATGACTTCGACCGGAAGCGGAAATTTTCCCAGCATCGCGACCCGCTTGCTGGAATCGGCGACGATGACCACTTGCCGCGATGCGGAGGCGATGATCTTCTCCCGCAGGAGCGCGCCACCGCCGCCCTTGATCATGCGCAGTTGCGGGTCAAATTCGTCAGCCCCGTCGATGGTGACGTCGATCTGCTGAAACTCATCGAGTGTGGTGACCGAAATTTCAAGGCTCGCGGCCAGTTGCTTGGTCCGGACAGAAGTTGGGATGCCGCGGATCTTCAACCCTGCCTGGACTCGCTCCCCTAGAAACCGCACGGCGTAGGCCGCGGTTGAGCCGGTTCCCAGTCCGACGATGTTGCCGTCGTGCACGAAACGTAAGCTGGCGCGAGCGGCAGCCGCTTTTTCCAGATCACCCTTCTTCAGGTCGTTCGTGTTCAGATCATTTGCCATATTGAGTCACGATTCCCGCGACCGACTACTCTACCGCTTTCTTGACCGGCGCACCAACTCCCCTTTTGTCGGGACTGCCTCAGACTGTTATCTGTTGGACTTTTTTGCGGACTCTGGGCTGTACCGAGCGCATTGGTGTTTTAGTGGCCGGGCTTCTGATAATCTGCCGCGGAGTGCGCGCCGCCGTTATCTTCGGGCCGGGATCTTCCACCCATGACCTGAAGCCGTTTCAGAAGAACTCAGAATCTAGCTGGTTTATTGGGGCGCCTGCTACATCGAGCGAGGCCGATGCGATTCTCATCTTCGGTGGAGACGGTACTGTGCATCGTCATCTGCCGCGATTGGTCAAGCTGCGCCTTCCCGTTCTGGTCGTGCCTTGTGGCAGTGGAAACGATTTCGCGAGAGCGTTGGGCCTGCGCGGGGTTCGGGATTCGTTGATGGCATGGCACAAGTTTGCCTGCATTGGAAATAATGTGCGAACCATTGATTTGGGGGTCGTAGCCCCACTGATCACCTCTCCGTTGAACACGGATCGCTACGGCGCGGGCGAAACGCTCGTCCAACACTATTTTGGCTGCGTAGGTGGCGTCGGGCTGGACGCGGAAACTGCACGGCGCGCGAATCAGTTGCCGCGCTGGCTCCGGGCGCACGGCGGATACATTCTCAGCCTGCTGCCCGCGTTGCTACGATTCGCACCCATCGCCATGAAAATTTCGGTGCCTGGCACCGACGACGCAAGTACATTCGCCGTTCGCAGCACGAAACCAATCATCGTCGCCGCTTTTGCCAACGCGCCGGCGTATGGCGGCGGAATGAAGATCGCGCCTTGCGCCCAACTGGACGACGGGAATCTCGATGTCTGCATTGTCGGCGGCATGAACAAACTCAAGTTGTTTTTCCTTTTCCCCACCATCTATTTCGGACGGCACTTGAGCCTTCCGCAGGTAGAGTACTTCCAGACCGAGCGCCTGCGAGTGGAAACGGAAAAGCCGCTCGATGTTTATGCCGATGGAGAGTACGTGTGCCGCACGCCCGTCGAGGTGAGTGTGGCACGTAAGGCCTTGCGGGTGATCGTGGCCTGAGACCATCTGCTCTCTTCCGAGGCCTGCCTACGCTCTGTTGACATGCGAATCGCCGCCATCGGCGTCCCCGCGTGGCTGTCGTTTGTACAGCATGAAACCCTACCAGGTACGAAGTTAACCGGATACGAGGCTGGCGCGAGAATGTTATAGCTTGGACCTCGTGCTAGCCGGTAGCGATCCGGCTTCCACATCCTGGCGGACGCGAACAGATTTGTAGCTGGGATCCCAAGTGCGCACCGGCTTCGCGTGCCAGGTGACTCTTAGATTACGGAGCGAGTGCATGTCAACTATTCTGCTCATTGTCTTGGTACTACTGTTGGTCGGCGCGTTACCCACGTGGCCGTACAGCTCAGGTTGGGGCTACTACCCCAGCGGCGGCCTGGGTTTGGTGGTTGTGATTGTGCTTATTCTGGTCTTGATGGGTCGAGTCTAGCGCGGGCGAACAAGCAGGAAATCACACGGGCTCTCTATCGTATAGAACAAAGAGGGCCTTTTGGTTTGGCTTGCTTTTCCCGCCTTCGAGAAAAGGCTGCGGTCTCCAAATAGTCTTCCGCAGCATAAGATATTGGCTGCCGGGGAGTTACATCGTTGCCAACTGGACGTTTTGCTTTTGGTTGACGTATTGGCGTGGAGTGGTTAGCACGCCTTGGGTATTTCCCAGCACTCGCAAGAAATAGCGTGCGTTATCCATAGCTTGTTGCTCGCGAACTTGATCGTCGTCGGCGCCGAACAATTCGAGCGCCCGCGCAGCCAATGCCCTTTCCGCCTCAGCAATCCGCTGCGGAATCTTGGTATTGTCATCCTCAAAAAGTGCTGCTTTATAGATCTCTTTCCAGTCTCTGCAAATTGGAGACTTACGCACCCGAGCTTCCATCCCTGACCTCACTAAAACGGCGAAGTTAGAGTTATATTTCTAGAAGACCGCAAGATTGTGAATACAGTGAATCCTGTATTTTGCTCTGAGATCGTTGGACGGCAAGATTAGCGGAGGTAACCGTGACTGTGAAACGAAGGCACATTCGTCTAATTGTGTTAGCGGAGGTAACCTGGCTGTTCGCAGGCATGGCGGCCGCCATGAACCCGCCGGCACCCGCGCCCGATGCCGCGTACCTCCAGTCATTCGATAAATGGAAAGCCGAACTCGTCGACGACCTCAAGCAAAATTGGTTGTCCCTGGCCGGCTTATTCTGGGTCAAGCCCGGTGAAAACAGCTTTGGCACGGATGCTGGCAACGCCATCGTGTTCCCGAAGGGGCCCGCGCGGGCGGGTGTTTTCGACCTGCAGGGGACGGATGTGACCGCAAGATTCTCTCCTGACGCCCACGCTACCGTCGATGGCAAGCCGGTGACCACGGTCAAGCTGCAACCCGATACTACCGGCACTCCGACCGTCGTAGAGCTGGGAAGTCTGCGAATGAAAGCCATTGTCCGCGGTCAGCGGATCGGTATCCGCCTGAAAGACGTCGACAGCGACCAGGTGAAAAATTATCGCGGCCCGGTATTCTTCCCCCTCGACCTGTCGTATCGTGTGACCGCAACCTGGGTGCCGTCCGAAGGCAAGAAAACGGTGGATGTGCCCAACGTTCTAGGGGATACGACGCCGACCCCGGTCGCTGGGACGGTCATATTCAAGATCAACGGTCAGGAAGTGCGATTAACCGACTTAGGCGGTGATCCCGCGAAAGGCCTGTCCTTCGTGTTCAACGATCTAACCAGCAAAACCGACACCTACCCGGGAGGCCGCTTCCTCGAAACCGACCCGGTCGTGAATGGGATCGTGGTGATCGACTTCAATCGGGCGTACAACCCGCCCTGCGCGGTTACGCCCTACGCCACTTGTCCTTTGGCTCCCAAAGAGAATCGGCTGGCGGTCGCCATCCCGGCAGGGGAAAAATACGATCGAACCCACGGCCACCATTGAGTGTAGGCGCGAGCGTCCTCGCTCGTGCGGACAGCCCTGAAAATTCGGCCTCTTGCTGAAAACGCCTGCGCCACAAGGGTTACAATAAGAACAATGTGGGTTTCTACTCTAATCCTAGGCTATAAATCGTGATCAATTCATTACTCGAACGCAAAATCGAAAAACGCCCGGACAAAGTTCGCCTCCAAGGACGCATTCTTTTTCTCACAGAAGATCCCGAACTCATCAAGCGGCAACTTGCCGGAGAAGACCTGCCGTGGGATACGAAGAACCCCGCCAACAACCCCAAGCTGCGTGACGACATCTCGACCGACGAGATCACCCCGGCCCACTACTGCTTTTATTTTGACGAGACTCTCGGCGAAATCCCCTATCTGGGCCTCAAGTGCGGCAGCGTGTTTCCCATTGGCCGCTCCGACGTGAAAAAGAGTGGCTTCGTCTGCGCCGTCAGCGGCAAGCGACGGGGCAAGGGCTCGAGCCGCGAGCAATCGCCCTACGCGGAGATGTGCGCCGGCATTCACCTCGTCATCGCAGAAAACATCGAGCGCATCTACAAACAAAACTGCCAGAACCTCGGCCTCCTGACCTCGACCAACTTCTCGCTGATTGACCAGATCCGGGCCGGCGAAGACATTCCGCTTAACGAATTCACCGCCGGCGAGGACGAGATCACCAGACAGGTAATCGAATACGGCGGCTTGTTCCCCTTCAACGTGGCGCGCATGCAGAAGAAGGTCTTCCTGCCGGCGATTAAAACGGAAAAACGGCCCATTACCCTGGCCGAAAAGATCTTCGCGCGCCACATGATCAACGAGAAAGGCGATGTGGGCGTGCCCAGTGTGAAGCCGGGCGACACCGGTTTCGCCCGCGCCGATCTGCGTTTCAGCCACGAATACGTCACCCCGATGGCCTCCATCTTCTTTGAGCGCTACGTTGGCAAGGACGCCAAGGTCAATGATCCCACGAGTATTTTATTTTTCCGCGACCATCTGACATTTCTCGATGAGGTAATTTCTGAAGAGAAAAAGAAGCTGGGCCTTCTCGATCTGGCGACCCAGCTCAAAATGAAGCAGCAGGACTTCGCGGCCAAACAAGGAATCCGGCTGCACGGAGAATTGAAAGACCGCAAAGGTTCGGAAGGAATCTGCCACTCAATTGTGCTCGAGAGCTACGCGCTACCCGGACAGTTGAATATCGGCTCCGACTCGCACACCCCCCATGTGGGTGCAATTGGATGCGTGGCCTTCGGCATCGGTACCACGGACGTGTTCAACTCCTGGATCACAAAAGACGTCCGCGTGAAGGTGCCTGAGTCGGTGAAGATCGTGATTCGCGGCAAGAAGCACCCCAATGTCGCCGCGAAAGATTTCATCCTCAAAATTCTCAGCCTGGATTATGTCCGCACCGGCAAAGCGCTGGCCAAGGTAATGGAATACGCGGGCGAGGCCATCGAGGAGCTCAGCGTCGATGAGCGTGCCACCATGACCAACATGGCAGCGGAAATCGGCGGCTTCACTGGCATCGTAGCGCCGGACCGCAAGGCCGTTGATTTTCTCGTGGAGCGCCGCAGGATGGATCGCAAGAAGGCCGAAGCCATGATTGAAGGCCTTTACAGCGACCCCAATGCCCAGTATGCGCACGTGATCGACCTCGACGCCGCCGAGATCACCCCCATGGTGGCTACGCCAGGCGATCCGGGGAATGGCAAGTACATTCGCGATCTGAATACGCCAGTCCCGGTCGAACTGGCCTACGGTGGTACCTGCACTGCGGGCAAGAATGAAGACATGGATATGTACGCGCTCGTGCTCGCCGACGCGCTGAAGCACGGAAAACGCATCGCCGACTCGGTGAAGTTCTACATTCAGTTCGGATCGCAGGAGACGCGAGACTACTGCATACGCAAAGGCTACCTTGAAATTTTCCAGAAAGCCGGTGCACACGTGATCGAGCCGAGTTGTGGAGCATGCATCAATGCTGGCCCGGGGGTAACGACTCGGCCGGAACAGGTCGTCATCAGCGCGCAGAACCGCAATTTCCCCGGACGTAGCGGGCCGGGACAAATGTACCTGGCGAGTCCGCTGACCGTGGCTGCGAGTGCGGTGGCCGGGCATATCGTCGAATACGAACCGAGCGCGGAGCGGGAGCTGGTGGAAGCGTAGAAGAACCGCTGGGCGTGGCTCGGCGAGAACGGCCACAACTCCTCGCTCGCCGCTGAATGCTGTACCATAGGTCGCATTCTTGTTAGAATAAGCGGTTCTGTTAACTTGGTTTACATCTTCAGGGGGACACAGATTTTATGACATACGTAATTGCAGAACCGTGTATCGGCACCAAGGACACCGCATGCGTCGACGCATGCCCGGTGGATTGTATCCATCCCAAGAAGGATTCGCCGGCGCACGCGGAAGAAGAAATGTTGTACATCGATCCGGTTGAGTGCATTGACTGCGGGGCCTGTGTGCCTGTCTGCCCGGTGTCGGCGATTTTTGCTCTCGATGACCTGCCGGAGAAGTGGAAAAGTTTCACCGAGCGGAATGCCAAATATTTTGGCCGGTAGAATTGATTTCCCCGTTTTGGTTCAGGCGCGCGTCTTATTCTCTGGATGCGCGCCTTTTCCTTTTTTGAAAGCTCGAGGCCGCGCGTAAAATCGAGGGCGACGCGCACGGAATCTCCGCAACATCTTGGGCTCATGCGATAGAATTCCGCAAAGCAAATGCGTGTCTGTAACTTTTGGTTGAATGAATTCGCGGTGAGGCAAGAGCAATGCATTTTGACCCCTCCACTTCGGTAGGTCAGCGTAGTCCTCTATTCCGGACCAGGATAATCGGAAATTTCTGGCAACGCGCTGACGAGGCCCGCGCCAGATACGAACGGTTCATGGGAGACTATGACGCGCACTCTTTTAAAAGCGAACATCAGTGCTGGGATTTTTGGCACATGCCCGACGTGTACTGCTATCTGCGGACTGACGCTATTAAAATCTTGGGCAGTGATCTGGTTGACGACTTCGTAACCCGCCTGGAAGATCTTTGCCTCTCTGAGTTAAACGGAGTAGCGCCGCTCTCCCCGTGGTTGTCTCTCCATCTCAATGGGATGAGGCATGAAATACACAACGACAGTTGCAACGGCGTCTATGGGTACGTCTATTCGCTGACACGAAGCACGAATGCATTTAGCGGGGGCCAAACTTGCGTGGCAATAGAACAGGTTTTTGACACCCTGGAGCCCCGGCAGCCTAACGCTTGGCTCGGGTACTTCGAAGTAATTCCTCCGGTTTACGATCAGCTCATCCTGTTTGATGACCGCTTGCCGCATATGGTGCCTGTGGTGCAAGGAACTATGGATCCGTTGCAAGGGCGACTGTGTTTGACGGGGCACCTGATCTAACCTGGAGGGCGGTTTACTTCAAGATTTCAGGGTGCCCCATCGTTGGTTGCGTCCGTGCGAAAGGGTTGCCGAAGGATTTTCGTCGATTGACGTAAGGGCAACGGCGGCAGGTTCCTACTCCCGTGCCTCACGATCGTGAACAACAGAACCAGTACGACGGCGGCCACAATAAAAACCCCGCCACGCCATCGATCGCGGATTTCTGGCGGCGCCATCAGATGTCTCGCCAAGACCGCTCCCAGCGCCAGGCCAGCCAATAGCCCACCAATGTGCGCCGAGTTATCGACTACCCTGATCGCTGCACCAAAGAATAAATTGTAGCCTGCGAATATGAGCAGGCTTTTGAGCGTGCCCTGGATCGCCTGCTTGGAGATCGGCAAATGGCCCAGGTAAAGAGCGGAGATCAACGCCCCAGCCAGTCCGAAAATTGCTCCCGAGGCGCCAACACCGACCGATATCGGATGCCACCACAGGCTCGATAAACTACCCGCGAGTCCACAGAAGGTGTAAGTCAACACGTACGTCCACGGATCGAAGACCCGCTCTGCCAGAAATCCGAGGTTCCACAGGCACCACATATTAAGCGCGATGTGGATGATCCCACCATGAACATAATTGGAGGCCAGCATGCGCCAAGGCTCCGCACCCAGCGAGAGCGGCCCAAAGTTTGCTCCCCACTTCAACAGTTGGGGGATGGCGGGATCAACTGGCGACACGCCTGTCAGAACCATCGCAACGTACACCGCAACGTTCATTCCAACCAGAGTGGTAGTGATGGGTTGTTTATTGCCGATCATAAGGATTCAGCGGTTGGCAGTCTGGCACTTAGCATTTAGCTCTCGACTGACTTGTTGAAATGATCTCAAACA